>JAESFO010000028.1_pt1 | contig 659771 bp, 643 predicted proteins | sample 9269421 | NCBI WGS metagenome assembly JAESFO01 (sample SAMN14502839, study PRJNA617101) | algae metagenome | isolation source: Nostoc desertorum CM1-VF14 and co-occurring heterotrophs from rocky... | place: USA: Clark Mountains, San Bernardino, California | collected 2000-06-05
CGACTGCCGACTGCCGACTGCCGACTGCCGACTGCCGACTGCCGACTGCCGACTGCCGACTGCCGACTGCCGACTGCCGACTGCCGACTGCCGACTGCCGACTGCCGACTGCCGACTGCCGACTGCCGACTGAGGCGGCCGTCTCTCGCAGTTGTGGCGCCCCTACTGTGCCGCCGCCTGCTGCACCACCCCACCCGTCAGCTCATCCGCCAGCCGGATCGCGTTGAGAAAGCTCGCGTCCGATCCCTTGCCCGTCCCGGCAAGGCCGAATGCCGTGCCGTGGTCGGGCGAGGTGCGGACGATCGGCAGGCCGAGCGTAACGTTCACCGCCTGGTCGAACGCCACTGTCTTGATCGGGATCAGCGCCTGGTCGTGGTACATCGCGATTACCGCATCATACTTCCGCCAGTGCGGCAGATGGAACAGCGTGTCCGCCGGCATCGGGCCCTCGGCGAGGATGCCTTCGTGCTGCAGCTGCGAGATTGCGGGACCGACGATGTCATAATCCTCGGTGCCGATATTGCCGCCCTCGCTGGCATGCGGGTTGAGCCCGGCAAAACCGATGCGCGGCTCGGCGATGTCGAAGCGGGTCCTGAGGCTATGGGCCACGATCCGTCCGGTATTCACCACCAGCTCGAACGTCACCAGCGACGGCACCGCGCTGATCGGTACGTGGATGGTTGCGGGGATCACCCGCAACGCCTCGTGCGCCAACATCATCACCGGGGTGGGCGGCACGCCCCCTTGGGCGCACAGCGCCGCCAGGAACTCGGTATGGCCGGGGTATTTGAAGCCGGCGGCGTAGAGCGCTGCCTTGTGGATCGGCCCCGTAACGATGGCGCGGCAGGCCCCGGTGAGGCTGTCGTCCACTGCGCGGCTGATTGCCTCGATCACCACCTTGCCCGAGAGCGCGGTCGGGTCCCCCGGCTTGTCGGGCACGAGACCGTCGACATGCACCACCGGCAGCGCCTCGGCGAACCGGGCGGCGGCCTCGAGCGGCGTGCACTCGAGCATCGCCACCGGCAGGTGCAGCCGAGCGGCGCGGGCGCGCAGGAAATCGATATGGCCGTAGACGATGAACGGCGGCAGGCCCAGCTCGACGCGGTTGGCGAACAGCCTCAGGATCAGGTCCGGCCCGATCCCGGCAGGTTCGCCCATGCTTACGGCCAGCGGCGGGAGAGTGTCGGCCAAGGGATCCTCACGTGTCCAAACAGAACTGGCGCAGCCTGTGGCAGCGTCAGTTCGTGCCCTAGCATGGACTCGCTAAGCCAACCGGCTCCAATTGCCTTAGGATTGCCGGGGGATCGGCAAGAGTCCGTTAGTTGTAGACGATCTTGGCCTTGGTCCGGAGCTCGGCCTTGAACTTCTCGGCTTCCGCCTGCATCTGCTTGCCGCCCTGCTCGTTGCGCAGCTTGTTCTTGAGGAAGGTGGTGTCACGCGCTTCGTTCTTGGCGCAGATCGCCAGCATCGACACGCCGGTTTCCGTCACGCGCGGCTTGGTAATGCCGCCGACGTTGAGCTTGGCGAGTTCGTCAGCCAGCGCCTCGGGCAGCTGGGTAGCATGGCGGCGGCCCATGTCGCGTACCGCGGCGTCGGTGAAGTTCAGCGACACCTGGACGGCGCTGTCGCAGCCCTTGAAGGCTTTGCGGTACTGGTTGGCCTGGCCGGTGCGAGCCGAAGCATTGCCGGTCGAGCTGATGAACAGCACTTCCTTGAGGATGTAGTCATAGCTCAACGCCTGGTCGAGTTTGGCCTCGGCGGCCTTCTCGAGGTCGAGGTCCGACACCTTGACGCGCGAGGCGACCACCATGCCGCTCACCTGGTTCCAGGCGATGGCGGCACGCAGGCGGGCCCGCATGGTGTCCTTGCTGACGCCGGCCTGCTGCAGGATCTGGTTCAGCTTGTCGGTCGATACCTTGATGTTGCGCGCCACCTGCTGGAATGCGTCATCGACCTGCTGGTCGGAAATGACGATGTTCATCCGCTTGGCTTCCTGGATCTGCAGCTGTTCGTCGATCAACTGCTCCGTCGCCTTCTTGGTGCCGCCGCCGCCTTCGAGCGCGAGCAGCTTGGTGCGCTGCGCGATTTCGATATCCGAAATCGGCACGCCATTCACCGTGACCTTGGTCGCGGCGAAAGCCGGCATGACGCTAAGGGTGAGGCCGATCAGCATTGCAGCGATGAGGCGGAGCATTGTCGTCACCATTTCAGTTCTTGGGAAGGCCGCCGGATCGCCCCCGGCTCGGCCACCTCAATGTTGGAAGAATACGGCCAAAATCGGTTGGCCGAAGTCGGTTTCCCGGTCGATCGCGCCGACCAGACTAGTAGTTGAGAATATCGAACTGCGCCCCGGGCGCCTTCAGCTTGAACTGCACGCCGAACGTCACGGAGTCCGGCGTTTCGTGCGTTGCCCCGTTGGCTTGCGCAAAGCCGCCCGCGAGGAAGAAGCCATCGTCATAGATCAGCTCGCCGCGCGCTTCCAGCCATTCGCTCGCCGCCACGTCCCACGACACGCTGCCAATGGCACGCCAATAGTCGAGGGGCAGCGGCGTGCTGCCACTTACCGTCACTTCGTGCTGGTCCGCGGTGACGCCGGTGTTCGCGTCCGCCGGCAGGTAGACGTAGTCGCCACCCACCGAATAGGGCCCGAAGGCATAGCTGCCGCCAACCCCGGCACGGGCCACGCGCGGACCATCGGGGTCGACCTGCATCTTGCCACCCAACGTCAGCCCGGCATAGGGCGAGCCACGCGCCCCGAGCACGACGTAAGATGCATCGTCCTTCATGCCGCTGCCGAGACCGGTATTGACCGGATCGTCGACCGCAAACGCGTTGACCCCGGCGAGGTGGAAGCTCTGCCCGGCGACGATCTCCAGCCACTGGCCGCCCGAGAGATTCGCCAGGTAGCGCGCCCCGACATTGGCGCGCAGCCCGGTTTCCTGGCGGTCGGTGCCGCTGAACCGGTCGTATGAGAACAGGTTGGTGTCATCGAGCACGAAGCTGTGAGCGTTGTCGTTGGTGATGCCCACCAGCGAGGTGTCGCTGCCGCGATAGACCAGTTGCGCGATCGGCTCGAGCAAGTGCGTATCGAGCCCGTTGGCGGCAAACAGCGGCCAGCGAAAATCGACGGCAGCAATGGGCGTCGCCGCGAACAGGAACTGATCGGCCGGCTCGGTCGGATAGCCCCCGGGGCCATCGTCGAAGCCCACGGCTCCGCTGTCGTAGTTGGTGACGTCGGCCCGCAAACCGAGATACGGAGTGACCACGACACCGCCCGGCGCAATGATCTGGTTCTGCCAGCTCAACTCGCCCGATGCATGGGTCTTGTTGCCTTCATAGCCAAAGACATAGGGCACGCCGCCAAAGGTTTGCAGCGAGTCCTCGGCCCGGTACACCCCAAGCAGGTTGCCATTGGCCCGCACCTGACCCCAGTCGCCAAGGTCGAAATAGCCGTTGCCGCGAGCATTCGGCAGGGTCGCCGCCTGCTGGTTCTGCGCCATATCGGCCCAGAATTCGCTCGAATACTGGCCGAGCTTCAGGAACTCTTGCAGCCGCACATCGGCATAGAAGTCGCTGCTCAGGTGGGTAGCGTAGACCTCGTTGGTCACCCAATTGGCGGTGCTGAAGTCATAGTCGTCAAAATAGGCCGCATCGGTGAAGGCGCTGTACGACCAGCCGACCGTCCAGTCGGCAATCGGTTGAAAGCGCCCCGAGCTCTGGATCGCGCCACGCCATTCCCGGTTGCCGATGCCCGAGAACGCACCCGGATCGAGCTGGTAGATGCCCGACGCCTTGATCGTGAACGAGCCATAGTCGAACTGCTGCTGCCACTCGGCCGCCATCAGGAAACCCTGGCGCGACATCAGCGAGGGAGCGAGGAGAATCTGCGTGTCGTCGCCGATATTGATGAAGTAGGGCGCTGTGATCCGGGCGCCATACTCGGCCTTGTAGTTGACGCTCGGCAGCAGAAAGCCGTTGCTCTGTTTGGCGCTCGGGTCGGGCAGCGACAGCCAGGGCAACCAAGCCACCGGAATGCCGAGCACCTCGAGCGAAGGCTGCTCGAAATAGATCGTCTTGGTTTCGGCGTTCTGGATCAGTTTGGCGGCCTTTACCTTCCAGCCGATGCGGTTGCCCTTGGCGTCGATGCACTCCCCGCACGGGGTGTAGGTCGCCTGGTTGAGCACCGTCTCCAGCGTGCTGGAATAGGCGACGTCGCTGGCCGTCACCCGCGCGCCGTCGGTGGTGGTTAGGGTCAGCGACTCGATGAAGGCCTGCTTCATCCCGCCAGTCACCTCGATCGTCTCGGCGGTGTATTTGGTGCCCGCCGGATCGACCAGTTGCACGTTGCCGATGCAGTTCAGGTTGCCGGTCTGCTGTTCGTAGCGCAGGTCGTCGCAGGCGATCGAATAGCCCTCGTACTGCATCAGCACGCGGCCCTGTGCGCTGATCACGTCGCTGCTCTTGTCGTAGGAGAGGACGTTGGCCTCGACCTTGGCCGGCGCGCCGGGCTCAGGCAGGGTAGCGAAAAAGCCTTCCGGCAGGAATTGCGCGGCAGCGGGCGACGCGGTCATCAGGGCGAGCACAAGCACGGCGCCAAACTGGCGCAGGCGTGTCTCCAACCCCCGGTCGCGGCGCATCATGCTCACGTCCGCCCGTCTTCCCTGTTGAGCAGCACCGTCACTCCGATGACGATGGCCACTACTGCCGGCCCTGCAACTGCGATGACCGGATGCATCACGCCGGCACCCCCGGCGCGTCCCGCCATCTCGGTCACGACATAAACCAAGACGCCAAGGACGATACCATAAAGCACCGCCCCACCATACTTATTGGTCCTTCGATAACCGGCCGTAAACGCGAAGGCAATGACCAGCGAGCCACACAGCGTAAGTGGCAGTGCCAGGAGCCTGAGGAACCGCGTTTCGGTTTCGGCGCGCTCGCGGGTATCGGTGAGCCGGGCGGCCAGTGATCCGGCCAGTTCCCACACCGTCATGTCCTTGACCGAGGCGATCCGGGCGCGCATATCCCCGGCTGTGCGGCCCGTGGGCAGGCGAAAATCCGTCATTGCTTCAGGCATTTCGTTGGATCGGTAGCGCGTCGCCTCCGCCAGCACCCATTCGTTGCCGACAAGCTCGGCTGACGCCGCCTCGATCCGGTCGCGCGGCGTTTCCATCAGGAACACGTTGACACTGCCCAAAGCCATCCCCGACGGGTTCACATAGCCCGCCTCGAGAATGTAGTGGACATCGCCTTGCCGTTCATCGAGCCACAACGTGCCGGCCCGGCCGACCTCGCCGCTTGTGGTGCTTGGCGAAAGTGTGCGGTTGAACTGAATCACCGCCGTATCCACCACCAGCGTTACCAGCACCCCGCCCGCAAGGGTGACCGCCAGCGGCGCGATCATCACCCGCCAGACCGAGCGGCCCGAAGCCTTGATCACGGTCATCTCCCGCGTCGCCTGCAGGTTCAGCAGGCCAGCGACGGTGCCCACGAGGAAGGTGAGCGGCAGCGTATCGATAATCCACCGGGCCGCTGCCAGCGCCACGGCTGCCAGCGCCAGCGGCGCGCCTCCGGTCGCCGCCAGGGCGGCGAAGCGGGTGGTATTGAGTGACTCGACCAGCAGCACGATGCCGAACAGCACCACCAGTGTCAGCCCCACATTGCTCGCCAGCCGCCTGACGATGATCCAGTCGATCCGGTTCATCGGCTATGCGCCTCCCGGGGCAGGGGCGCGAGCAGCCGCAATCGATAGACGAGCATCGCGATGGCGATGACGATCAGGACCACGACGCCGGTGAGTTCGTGCGCCCAGCCGGGAACAGGTGCGTAGGAGGTGACTGAACGTTCGAACAGCACCGCGCCGAGCACCGTGATCTCTACCGGCAGGATCGGCTCTCGGCGGCGGCCGGAGGGGAATGCGCTGATGGCCGCGACGAACAGGCAGAGCGCCAGCACCCGCAGGCCATCGGCAGTCCGCTCGGCGATGTGCCGTTGGTCTTCGCTGGGCATTTCGCCCGCGCTGAGGCCGCGAGCGATGAGTCCGTATGTGGTCTGGTCGCCGCGCCGGTCGCCGGTATCTTCGTCGCCGGTCAGCCGTTCGAGCGCGATGTCGTAGCGCTCGAACGAGATTTCGGAAAACTGTCCGTCCGCGGTGCGGTACTGGATGGTGCCGTCCTCGAGTTGCAGCACATAACCCAGCTCGTCCGCCGTGATCACTGCCGAGTCGGCAATATAGGTGCGCCGCGTCTCGGCGTCGCGCCGGTCGTCGGCGAAAAACGAGGTGATCTCGCCATCTGCGCCGCGGCCGCCCACGGTGATCGTCACGCCGTCGCCGAGTTCGGCAAAGCGGTTGGGGACCAGCGAGCGCCCCACCAGGTCCGCTGCTGCCTGCGCCTTGATCAGGTTGTTCTCCCGGCCGGCAATCGGGGCGATCACATGGCCCAGCAGCCACACCAGGAGCGTCCCGACGGCGGCATAGCTGAGAATCGTCCCGAGCAGCACCGGCAGGCGCTGCGAGACGTGGATGATGTGGAGCTCGCGCGAGCCCTGCATCGCCCGCAGCGCCCGCGCCAGCCCGATGGCGAGGCAGACATAGAGAAAGGCTATGGAAAGCGGAGGCAGTCCGAGGATCGTCTGCCAGAACAGCGTTCCCAGCCCGCGATCGCGGACCGCCCCGACTTCGACGATTCTAAGCAACTGCACGAGGTACAAAATGGTCAGCGCGACCCCGAAAAGCGCGGCGGCCTCGGCGGCAAAAAGCCTGAAAAGATAAGTGCCTAGCCGGGTCATGCTGATAAACGGGTTCCGACGCGCGCCCAGCCTCCCGGACTGCCCCCGGCGGATGAACCGGGCGGACTTTGCCCGCCCCGGCCCCGGCTTGGCAAGCCAATGGGGCAGGGACGTGACCATTGCCCCCGGGGATGTTGCGGGATTGACGCGACGGGCGTAGCCACTATCAGTCGTGGGCCTGCTCTTCACGGACAGTGTCCGCCCCATTGCCACAAGGTATTTTCCCATGCCGAACCGGATCGAGATCAAGACCGCCACCCTGCCGCTGCAGGCGACGGGAACGCTGGTCGTCTATGTCGCCGAGGGCGCTGCCCCGGCGGGAGGCGCGGCCGACGTCTGGAAAGCGACAGGGCTCGACTGGCAGAAGGTCGCCACCGCCGCCGGCTTCAAGGGTAAGCAGGGGCAAGTGATCGACCTGTTGGCGCCGGCCGGAGTCGCGGCCGACCGGCTGCTGTTGCTCGGCAGCGGCAAGTCGGCGCCTGACGCGGGCCTGTCAGCCTGGACCGACCGCGGCGGTTCGCTCGCCGGCAAGCTCTTGGGCATCAAGGCAACCAAGGCCGCCATCCTGCTCGACGACGCCGAAGCGACCACCGAGCGCATCGGCGAACTCGCTGCCGGCCTCCGGCTCCGCCACTACAAGTTCGATCGCTACAAGCCAGCCCGGGTCGACGACAATGGCGACAGCACGCTGACGGTGACGTTGCACGTCGATGGCAGGGCGGCCGTCGACAAGGCCATTGCCGACCGTCAGGCGACCGCGGAGGGGACGCTGCTCGCCCGCGACCTGATTCACCTGCCGCCCAACGTCCTGGGTACGCTTGAGTTCGCCGCCGAAGCCGCAAAGCTCGCCGACCTCGGAGTCGAAATCGAACAGCTCGACGAAAAGGCGATGCGCAAGCTCGGCATGCATGCGCTGCTCGGGGTTGCGCAGGGCTCGGCCCGGCCGCCCCGCCTCGTCATCATGCGCTGGAACGGCGGCAAGGCGAAGGAACAGCCCATCGCCTTCATCGGCAAGGGTGTGGTGTTCGATTCCGGCGGTATTTCGCTGAAACCCGGCCTCGGCATGGAGGATATGAAGGGCGACATGGGAGGCGCTGCCGCCGTCACCGGCCTGATGCATGCGCTCGCGGCCCGCAAGGCCAGGGTGAACGCCATCGGTGTCATCGGTCTCGTCGAGAATATGCCCTCTGGTACCGCCTACCGCCCGGGGGACATCCTCACCGCCATGAGCGGCACCACCATCGAGATCGTCAACACCGACGCTGAGGGCCGCCTCGTCCTCGCCGACGCCCTCTGGTACACGCAGGATCGCTTCAAGCCGAAGTTCATGATCAACCTCGCAACGCTCACCGGCGCCATCGGTGTGGCGCTCGGCAACGATCACGCGGGGCTCTTCTCCAACAACGACGACCTCTCGGCCCGGCTGCTCGCCGCCGGCCTCGCCACCGGCGAGAAACTCTGGCGCCTGCCGATGGGCGCCGCTTACGACAAGCAGATCGACAGCCGTTTCGCCGATATCAAGAACTCGGGCGGCCGCCCGGCCGGTTCGATCACCGCCGCGCAGTTCCTCGCCCGCTTCGTCAACGACGTGCCGTGGGCGCATCTCGATATTGCGGCAGTGGCGCTCGCCTCGCCCAGCAGCGAGACCAACACGGCCTGGGCCTCCGGCTTTGGCGTGGCGCTGCTCGATCGGCTGGTGCGCGACAACTACGAGGCCAAATGACCGGCGCCTTGCCAGAGCTGCCGCTCATCGCCAATCCGTCGCGCCTGTGGCTGCTGCCGATCGCGGCGATTGCGCTGTTCGCCGGGCTGGTGGCGCTGCTGCCCAGCGGCCTGTTGTTGGCCAGCCTCGTCGGCCTGCTCGGGATGCACCCGAGCGTGGAGCTGACGTTGCTGGCGCTGCCGACCTTGGCCGTCGCGACGTTCTTCCTCGCAGTGGCAAGCGTGGTGATTGGTGACCTTCGCCTCGCGCATCCGGTACTGACGATCGACGAGCATGGCGTGTTCGATCGCCGCGTCACCGACACGCCGATCGCCTGGAACGAGGTGGTGGAAGTTGCGCCGGCCCCCGGTGGCGGTGGCGTCCTGCTAGCCCTGAAGACGCCGCGCGAGACCCGTCTCAGTCCTTATCGCGCCGGCACCGCCGGGTTCCGCCAGCCCGCCGCGGGCCTGGCCAATATTCCGGTCCGCGGCATGGACCGCCCGGCGAGACTGCTTGCCGAGACGCTGACTGCACTGGCGTTGCGGCACGGCGCCGTACCGCCGACGGAGGGGGTTGCGTGACCGAGATCCTGTTCTACCACCTCGAAAGCCAGCCGCTCGAGCGCGTGCTGCCGGTGCTGCTCGAAAAATCGCTGGAACGCGGCTGGAGCGTTGTGGTCGAAACCGCCAGCGACGAGCGGGCGAGGGTGCTCGACGACATGCTCTGGACCTATCGCGACGACAGCTTCCTGCCACATTCGCTGGCAGGCGGCGATGCCGATCATCTGCAGCCGGTGCTGATCACCACTCGGCCGCATAACCCCAATAATGCCGAAGTCCGCTTCTTCGTCGACCGCGCCGTGCCGCTGTCGGGTGATGGCTACCAGCGCATCGTCTTCATGTTCTCCGGCCACGACCCCGATGCGGTGACTGAGGCGCGAGCTGCCTGGAAAGCGCTGCGCGACGGCAACGAAGTGACCTACTGGCAACAGGACGGCAACGGCCGCTGGGCGAAGAAAGGGTAGGGCGCCGCCGGATCGGCCGGCGACTGCTGACCCCCACCCCTGTCCCCTCCCCCTAAACATGGGGAGGGAGACCAAAACACCGCCATTAGTGAGAGCGTCTCCCTCCCCATGTTTAGGGGGAGGGGACAGGGGTGGGGGTCAGCCTGCACCGGCTTTGCGGTCAGCCCGGCTCCCACCCGTCTTCCGCCTGCTCGAATTTCGAGAACTGGAACCCCGGCGCCACCGTACACCCCACCAGCGACCAGTCGCCGAGGCAGGTCGCCTGCTGCCAGGCGCCGCGTGGGATCACCACCTGCGGGCGCTCGCCGGTGACGAGGTCGTTGCCCAGCTGATGCTCCGTCACACTCTTGCCGTCGCGGGAGATGCCGATCGTCATCGGCGCCCCGGCGTACCAGTGCCACACCTCGGTCGAGTCCACCCGGTGCCAGGCGCCCGATTGCCGGTCGGTCAGCAGGTAATAGATCAGGGTCGAGCGCGGCCGGCCGCCCGCATCGGTCTCGTCGGCAAAAGTCTGGCGATAGAAACCACCTTCGATATGCGGCTCCAGCCCCAACAGGCCGACAATCTCGCTTGCGGTCATCGCCGTCATCCCATCGCCCTCTCGGCCTGCTCAAGCTCTTCGCTGAGCGTCAACCAGCTTTCCTCGATCTTGGCGATTTCGCCTTCGAAGCGCGCCTTGTCCTTGCCGAGCAGGATCACCCGCTCGGGCGCACCGTCATAGGTCTTGGGGTCGGCGAGGAAGCCATCCACCCGTGCCAGTTCGGTCCTGAGCCGCCCGAGCTTTTGTTCGAGATCCTTGATCGACTTGCGCAGCGGCGCCACTTCGGCGCGTTTGGCCGCCGCATCCTGCCGGGCCGTCTTGCGGTCCTCGAGCACCGGGGCGGCCTCCTTCTTGCTGCCTTTGCTGGCGCTGTTGGAGGTCAGCAGCCGCTGATAGGTGTCGAGATCCTCGTCGAACTCTTCGATGGTGCCGTTCTGCGCGATCCACAGCTTGTCGACGGTGGCGTCGATCAGGTGCCGGTCGTGGCTGATGATCAGCACGGCACCCGAGTAATCGTTGAGCGCCGCCACCAGCGCGTCGCGGCTGTCGATATCGAGATGGTTGGTCGGCTCGTCGAGGATCAGCATCCCCGGCCCGCCAAAGGTGATGAGCCCGAGCAGGAGGCGCGCCCGCTCGCCACCCGAAAGGTTCTTCACCTTGGTGTCCATGCGCGAGGTGGTGAGCCCCATCTGCGCCACCCGCGAGCGGCGCTTGGCCTCGCTGTCATACGGCATCAGGTCGATCACATGCTCGAACGGCGTCTGCTCCGGCTTCAGTTTGTCGAGCTGATGCTGGGCGAAATAGGCGATCTCCAGCCCCTTGCCCTTGCGCATCTCGCCGCCCATCGGCCTCAGGTCGCCCGACAGCAGTTTGGCGAAGGTCGACTTGCCGTTGCCGTTGACGCCGATCAGCGCGATGCGGTCGTCCGGATCGATCCGGTTGGTGATGTGCCTCAGGATCACCTTGTCGCCATAGCCCACCGACACGTTGTCGAAGGTCATCATCGGCGAGGCCGGGACCTTCTTGGGGTCGGGGAAATTGAACGGCGACGAGCTCTCGTCGAACATCGCCGCCGGCGGCTTCAGCTTGGCGATCATCTTGACGCGCGCCTGCGCCTGTTTGGCCTTGGTGGCCTTGGCCTTGAAGCGGTCGACGAATTTCTGCAGGTGCGCGATCTGGTCGAGGGTCTTCTCGCGGCTCTTGTTGTTGAGCTCCATCTGCATCCGGCGCGTCTCTTCGAACGTGTCGTAGTTGCCTTTGTAAAAGGTGAGCTTCCGGTGCTCGAGATGCGCGATCGAGTTCACCGCCTTGTTCAGCAGGTCACGGTCGTGGCTGATCATGAACACGGTATAGGGATAGGTCGCGAGGTACTTCTCGAGCCACAGCGTGCCTTCGAGATCGAGGTAGTTGGTCGGCTCGTCGAGCAGCAACAGGTCGGGCTGCGAAAACAGGACGCCGGCCAGCGACACCCGCATGCGCCAGCCGCCCGACAGCTCCGAGGTTGGCCCCAACTGCCGGTCCTTTTCGAAGCCAAGGCCTTTCAGAATGGTCGAGGCCCGTGCTTCAGCGGTATGCGCGTCGATCTCGGCGAGCCGTGTGTGGATGTCACCGATCCGGTGCGGGTCGGTCGCCGTCTCGGCCTCCGCCAGCAGCGCCGTACGCTCCTTGTCGGCCGACAGCACCACGTCGAGCACGCTGATGTCGCTCGCCACGGCTTCCTGCGCCACCGCGCCGATGCGGGCCTTCTTGTTGACCTCGATCGTGCCGCCCTCGGGCGAGATCTGCCCAAGGATCAGCTGGAACAGCGTGGTCTTGCCGGTGCCGTTCTTGCCTACGAAACCGGTCTTCGAACCGTCAGGCAGGACAAGGTTGGCGTTCTCGAACAGGGGGCGGCCCTGGATGCGATAGCTAAGGTCGGTAATGGTCAACATGGCGCGGCCGATGCATCCGCGGCGCGCGGAATGCGTTACTGGTGAGATGGGTCAAATCGAAGCGACCCAATAGACTGAGAACCCGGAGAAGTCCAATGCGCCTCGTTCCTGCCACCCTCGCGCTGTGCCTCGTTTCCAGCGTGGCCCTTGCCCAGGAGCTGGCGCCGCTGAATGATCTCAAGGCCTGTCGCCTCGATGCCGAGCTGGTGTCGCTCAGCTTCAGCTATGATGGCGGCGCCTGCGAGAAGACCGGCAACGGCAGTGTCGACCTGGTCGATTCCGGCACGGCGACGGTCACCATCCCGGTCGTCCCCACTGCCGAAGTCTGCACCATGCAGGTGGTGAAGGTGCCCCACGCCAGCGCCATCAACGCCGTCGACGACGTCACTGCCCTCGAGGTGCAACTGGTGAGCCCGGGCGGCGAAGTGCAGGCCAAGGGCAAGGTCGAGATCGCGCCGCACTCCCCGGATTGCGTGCCGCCGGTGCCGACGGAGTAGGGCACTCAATCGAGGCAAGGGCGGCTCGCCGGCCCTGTCATTTCGGTCGGTCGCGCTGCGCGAGCCCGAGCGACACAGCCGCCAGCACAATCAGGACAGTCAGCAGCAAGGCGCGGATCAGCGTCATCGCCACGCCTTGCTCGAACGCCGCCTGGTTGGTCCGCAGATAGCGTTGCAGGAGGTCGTCGATCTCATCCGACAATGACGATGTCGACGCGTTCCTCAGCTCGAGGAGGCGCTTGAGATGAGCGACTTCGCCACTCACAACAGCCTCTAGCCATCGCAACCCGTTCCTCACCTCGTCGGCGCTGACATGGGAGTAGATCGAAGACAGTTGCCGGCTCTCGTCCGCCGTAAGCGTGACGGTGGCGATCGGGTATCGAACGATGCCGCTTTCGTCCCTGGGCACCGTGAACAGGCAGAAGAACAGGTCGAGCGCGACCAGCTTGCTGCCATCGGCCATCGTATCGATGTCGCGTCTTGCGCTCCAGACCGGCGTCGACCACGGATAGCCGGCCGTGCAGGATTGCTCGAGGTCGAGCGCCCTCTGCAGGTCCGCGAAAGCCTCGATCATCGGGCCGGCGCCGTCACGTTCAGCGGGGTTCTCCAACAGCCTCGCGATGGTTGCGAGGTAGGGCGCATCGACTTTGCTGCGCTCCTCCATCAGGAACATGTCGCGTGAGTACGTATTGTAGTCGCGGAACTTCGACTTGAGGCCACCGAACACCTCGCTCGTCGATGCCGATGAGTTGGTCTCACTGCTGCTGAAGAAATGTGACCAGGCGTAGCTGAACCCGGCATAGTCAGTCGCTGCGATCGCCAGGGCGATCACCACGATCAGCGAGCCGACCTGAAGCCGCCTGTCGGTCCATGGCCGGCTGCCACGTCGGGTGGTCGTAGTATCGCCATGCGGCGTATGCGCAGACACCACAGAAGACATTTGTCCCCTCCGGTTAAGCCCGCTGCCATCCTACTCCGGTTTTGACCGTGGTGTCAGAGGGCTGGGCACGGGCGGGTGGGCCTGCCGCCGGCGTCGAAGGACTAATCCTTGTTGAGGTTCAGAAGCATGACCGGTGCCTTGCCGAACTGCGTCTCGGTCACCCCGGTCTCGATGAAGCCGACCGACCGGTAGAAGGCGAGGGCGTCCTCGCCGGCGACGACGTGCAGCGTCGACGCACCCATGGCCCTGGCCAATTCCTTGGTCCGTTCGATCAGCCGGCGCCCGATGCCGAGGCGCTGCATGGCCGGATCGACGAACAGCCCGTCGAGTTCCGCATCCCCATCCGGCCTCGGCAGCACGACGGCGAAACCGGCGGTGGTGCCGGCGGCGTCGGCCACGCACGCCGTTGCAGGCGTCAACTGCTCGACCGGCACCTGCACCGCTTCTGGGTGCGCCAGTAGCGTGTCGCGATCGCGTTCACTTGCCATCACCGTCTTCCAGACGATAGCGACCAGAGCCGGCTGATCATCGGCCCTTGCCGGGCGAATAGTGTATCCGGAGCCCATTGGCCCTCCACTTGCTGCAGTGCAGGTGACAGAACGCCCGTCTTGCGCCCGTCACGCCTTCCCGTTAGAAGGCCGCACCCAATTCAGACCTACTCCAAGGACCAGACACATGGCCATTGAGCGCACCTTCTCCATCATCAAGCCCGACGCGGTCCGCCGCAACCTGATCGGCAACATCCTTGCCGTGTTCGAAAAGAACGGCCTCCGTCCGGTCGCGCTGAAGAAGATCAAGATGACCCGCGCTCAGGCCGAGGGCTTCTACGCCGTGCACAAGGAACGCCCGTTCTTTGGCGAGCTGGTCGAGACCATGACCTCGGGTCCGGTGGTCGTGCAGGTGCTGGAAGGCGAGAACGCCATCCTGAAGAACCGCGAAGTGATGGGCGCCACCAACCCGGCCAACGCCGCCGAGGGCACCATCCGCAAGCTCTACGCCGTTTCGGTCGGCGAGAACTCGGTGCACGGTTCGGACGCTCCCGAGACTGCCAAGGAAGAGATCAAGTTCTTCTTTGCCGACGACGAGATCGTCGGCTGATCGCCGGCTAGACGACGATTTTCCGAGGGCCGCCTCCGGGCGGCCCTTTTGTTTTGCTAGTGCCGCAACCACGATGTCATCCCCGCGAAAGCGGGGACCTCCGTTTGCGATCGCGCCGCAGGCCACAAACAGAGGTTCCCGCTTTCGCGGGAATGACCCGGTGGGTGCTATACTCATCGAGCAAACAGCAAAGATGCACCCCGTGAACCTTCCCGAGACCATCCATCCCGCGCTCGCCGCCGCCCTCACGGCCCGCGGCTACGACACGCTGACCCCGGTACAGCTGAGCGTCCTCGCGGCCGAGGCCGCCGAGCGCGACCTTCTGGTGTCGGCGCAAACCGGCTCGGGCAAGACCGTGGCTTTCGGCATGGCGATCGCCCCGACGCTGCTGGGCGAGGCTGAACGGTTCGAGCCCGCGAGCGCGCCGTTGGCGCTGCTGATCGCTCCGACCCGCGAACTGGCCCTGCAGGTGCAGCGCGAGTTGCAGTGGCTCTACGCCGAGACCGGGGCGCAGATCGCGGCCGGGGTAGGGGGCATGGACATCCGCACCGAGCGGCGGGCGCTGGAGCGCGGCGCCCATATCGTCGTCGGCACGCCCGGGCGGTTGCGCGATCACATTTCGAAGGGGGCCCTCGATCTCAGCCAGGTCCGGGCGGTGGTGCTCGACGAAGCCGACGAGATGCTCGACCTCGGCTTCCGCGAGGACCTCGAGTTCATCCTCGAAGCGGCGCCCGAAACGCGCCGGACCCTGTTGTTCTCGGCCACGGTGCCGCGCGCCATTGCCGACCTCGCCAAGACGTTCCAGCGCGATGCACTCCGCCTCGTCGCCACCAGCGCCGGCGAGCAGCACGCCGACATCGAGTACCAGCAGGTCGTGGTGCGCAACGACGAGCGCGAGCACGCCGTCATCAACATGCTGCTGCTGCATGACAGCTCCAACACCATCGTCTTCTGCCATACCCGCGAGTCGGTGAAGCATCTGACCGCCCGCCTCGCCAACCGCGGCTTCCCGGTAGTAGCGCTGTCGGGTGAACTGACCCAGGCCGAGCGCTCCAACGCGTTGCAGGCGATGCGCGACGGCCGGGCTCGTGTCTGCGTCGCCACCGATGTCGCCGCCCGCGGCATCGACCTGCCCAATCTCGATCTCGTCATTCACGCCGATGTGCCGTCCAACCCGGAAACATTGCTGCACCGCTCCGGGCGCACCGGCCGCGCCGGACGCAAGGGCATCTGCGCGCTGATCGTGCCGCTGCACCGCCGCAGCGCCGCCGCACGCGTGCTGCGCGCGGCCAACCTCGAAGCCACCTCCCGAGGCGCCCCGACCATCGCCGAGATCGACGCCCGCAACCGCGAGCAGATCATCGCTACCGCGGTGGCTGTCACCGCGCCGAACGAGATCGAAGCGCCATTCGTCGCTGAACTGCTCGAGCGCCTGACGCCGGAACAGCTCGCCGCGGCCTATATCCGCCGCGAACTGGCGGCGCGCCCGGCCCCTGAGGAGGTGTCCGAGCAGCCGATCCCGGCGTTCAACGAGAAGCCGCCCCGCCGCGACAAGCGCTTCGTTGACGAAGATGGTGCGCCCCGCGGCAAACCCGAGCCGATGCAGGACGGCCGTTGGTTCACCCTGTCGATCGGCCGCAACCGCCGCGCCGATCCCAAGTGGCTGCTGCCGATGATCTGCAAGGCCGGCGACGTCACCAAGCGCGATGTCGGCTCGATCAAGATTCTCGACACCGAGACCCGCTTCGAGATTGCCGCTGACAAGGGCGACGCCTTCGCTGCCGCGATCGGCCGCATCGGCGGACAGATCGAGGCCAACACTACCATTGCCGCTTCCGGTCCGCCCTCGACGGCAAACAGGAAGAAGTTCAACCGAGACAGCGCCCCGCGCTTCAACAAGCGCGACGATGCCGCTCCGCGCTACCAGCCGCGCGAGGAGCGCCCGGCCCGCGACGATGGTCCGCGCTACAAGGTCCGCTCGGACAGGGGTGCCAAGCTCGCCACCAAGCCGGCCCGCGAGATCACCCCGCCGGTAGCCTTAGACGCGCCGCCGGCCACGCGTGAGCCGGTGCTGTTCAACAGGAAGCCTACCGAGAAGCCGAAGGTGAATCCCAAGGACAAGGGCAAGCCGAAATACAAGAACCGCGAGAAGCGCGACCCGCCGGCCGACGCCGCCGGGACCGCCCCCCGCAAGAAGCCGAAGAAGGGCTACGATCCGCTCGGTTGACGAACGTACCTCGGCTGCCGCATCCTCCCCCCGGCGTTTGGGGAGGAAACCATGCCTTATGTCCGTATCGAAATCACCGACGGCGCGACCTACGAGCAGAAACTGCAGATTTACAAAGAGACCACCGAGATGCTGGTCCGGATCCTGAACAAGAAGCCGGAATACACCTTCGTGGTCATCGAAGAGGTCGACAACAAGAACTGGGGCCACATGGGGACGTCCGTGGCCAAGATCCGCGAGGCAGAGGCCAGCGCCGCAGCCAAGGTCACCAAGGCCAAGGACAAGGACAAGCCGAAAGCCAAGGCGAAGCCAAAGACCATCAAGGCCTGACGTGCCCGAGATTCTCGTCCACATCGTCGAGGGCCGCTCGAAAGAGAGCAAGAAAGCGTTGATGAAGGACATCACCGACGCGGTGGTGAAGAACTTCAACGTGCCGGCCGAACGCGTCGTGGTGCAGATCGTCGAAAGTCCGAAGGACAGCAAGTCGAGGGGCGGCGTGCCCTTCGACGAGATGTAGCCCGCGGGACAAGACCCGCGCTGGAGCGAAGCCGACCCCCTGCCTCTGTCCCTTCCCCCCAGGGGGAAGGAGACCCTTCGACTTGTATGGGGGTTAGGTCCTTCCTCCTGTTGATGGCACCTCTTGCCTTCTCCCCTTGTGGGAGAAGGTGGCCGAAGGCCGGAGGAGGGGTATCTCTCCGCGTACTGTGTCGCCCGTCGCCGCGCTCCGGTCGCGCTACACACTCCTTGCACGGCCCCCTGATCCGCCTTCTCGCACCTCGCAGCGGACAGTCCGTCAGTTCCCGGGATCGGGGATATTCAGCACATGTCCGCAGGCCTTGCAGTGCACCGCGTCCGGTTCGTGCCGCTGCAACCCGCATTGCGGGCAGGGGAAGAACACCTTGTGCGGTCGAAACAGCGATTGCGCCAACCGCACGAACAGCGTGATGCCAACAATCATCACCGCGATCGAGGTGAGCTTGCCGGCCGTGCCTGGCAGCGTCACATCGCCATAGCCCGTGGTCGTTACCGAGGTGACGGTGAAGTAGAGCGCGTCGACGTAGCCCTCAATGCCGGAATCGGGGCTGCCAAAAAAGGTCAGCACGAACCCCGAGACGAGGAACAGGAACGTCACGATGTTGACGATCGCCTCGCCCTGTTCGCGATATTGCGTCAGCTTGAACTTCTTCAGCGGCCGCCACAGCACGCCGCTTTTTGACAGCGTCCATAGCCTCAGGATGCGCAGGAAGCCGAAATTGGCGAGCCATGCCGGCAGCAGCAGCGTGACGAGGATGAAGATGTCGACGATCGTCGTCGGCTGCCGGAGCCAGCGCAGCGGATCGGTCGAGGCCAGGGCGCGCGCCACGAGGTCGGCAATCAGCAGCACTGCCACCGCGATGTCGAACCAGATGAAGCTCGGCCGGTCGCGCAGCAAGGGCGTCGCGATGAAAAAGGCGATGATCGCCAGATCGACCAGCAACACCGCGAACTGGAACCGCAGCGCCATGGTCGAACTGCCGTGGTAGAGCAGCCGCAGGGTCGAGCGCAGGCGGGTCACGACATGCTCGGGCTTTGCCTCATCCATTGGGGTGTCTCCTCTTCGCGGAGCTTGCCCGGACGGCATCCACTGTCAATGCTGTGCCGCCGGTTGGCGTTGCAGCACGTTGTGCGCGACCAGCAGCACTGCCGCCCCGGCCGTAGCCAGCACGGCCGCGACCCAGAACAATTCAAGGTATCGACCCGGTGCCGCGACCAGGCCGAAGATCCCGGCCGATAGCATGCCGGACGCCACCACCGTCACGTCGAGCAAAGATGTCGACAGGCCCACGCGGCCTCGGATTGCCTCCTGCATGTAGCTGATCGGGACGCTCATCAGCACCGCGATAGCGATCGCCCGCGGCACCTGCAGCCAGAACACCTCGGTGACCCCGCCCGCCTGCGTCAGCAGCACCTGGTAAAGCGCGTAGATCAGCGCTCCCGCTGCGATCAGGGTGTGCTTCCTGAAGCGGCGGCCGAGGAAGCCCCAGGCCAGCATCAGCGGGATCTCCAGGAACGCCCCGATCCCTGCGGCGATACCGACATCGCCGATACTGCCTCCGAAATGGCTGACCATCGCCAGCGGCGTCGCCGTGCCGCTGACCTTGATCGCCACGTTGATCAGCAGGATGCCGCAGATACCAACCAGCATCGGCAAGGCAATCCCGCCCGCGCCATCGGCTCTGGGCTTGGGCGGCGATGAGATAACGCGGGTGGCGGGGTCGGCCAGCATCACCAGTGAGATGGCGCCACAGACGAGATAGGCCACGGCCGCCAGGAGGTAGACGTCGAACACGTTGTAGACCGCAGCGATCCAGCCGGCGAGCGGTGGCACCATCACCCACGACGCCGCATAGATCGAGCGCAGCACGGTGATGCGGAACTCGGCGTCCTTGGGGCGGGTCTGGTCGTAGTAGACCCGGGCATAGGCGAAGGTCTGGCTGAACGCCGAGTTGCCGAATGGCAGGATCACGCAATAGGCGATGACGAAGGCCAGCGGGCTGCGCAACCAGTACATCAGCCCCATGCCGGCGGCGCCGAGCAGCGCCGTCGCCAGCATCAGCAGCCGACGGTCGCCGATCCGGTCCGACAGCCAGCCGAGCGCCACTGACGCGACGACGCCGACGATCGAGGCCACCGTCAGGATCAGGGCGAAATCGCCGTGCCCGACCTTTAAGGCGTCGATCGCGATGATCGCGTCATAGGGCGCCGTCGAGGCGTATCCGACGCCGATCGACAACAGGCTGGCGGAAACAAGCGCCGCCATCGGCAGGCGTGGTTCAGGCGCGTCGCGAATCAATAGTCTCCTCGGCGACGATCCCTAAGACAGAGTCGGGGAGGATGACCAAGAAATTTGACCGCGGCTCTCGCTAGTCGCAACAATACAGGTCGCAATCGCACTGTTCCGGCGGCGGTTCCTGGTTGCCGGGATCTGGCACGAACTGCGGTGCGTCGCCACTGTCGCCATAAATGAGACTGCGCGGTGTGTCGGCCACAAAGCCCTTCTGGAAGCACTCCTTGGCCTCCTCGACGCGGAAGGCGCCGAGCAGCGGAGCCTGCGACTGCGCATACTTGAACTCGGCTTTCAAGTCTTCGCGCGCGGCCCCCTTGAAGTCGTCGGTGTGGCCGAGAATCTCGGACTTTCCGAGATCATAGGCCCCAAGTTCGCAGGTGTCGTCCAGCGTCACGCAGGTGTTGTCGAGGTTACAGAGCACAACTTGCCCATGATAGAGCAGCACCCGGGTTTCCTGGGTCGCCGAGTTGAAATCGAACGACGTCCCGCGCACCCCGATGGTGCCCGTCGGGGTCTTGATGACATAACGGTCCTTCGGCGCCCGGCCGGTAGTAAACCGGAACGTGCCCGACAGCGCATTGATGGCAAACTTGCCGGCCGACTCGTCGTTGCGCAGCAGGTAATCCTCGATCAGCAGCGCCGAGTTGGGGCCGACCACCAGTTCGGTCTGGTCGCTGAACTTGATCTGCACCTGACCCTTGGCACCGGTGACCACCCGGTCGCCGATGAAGATGTCGGCCCCGACCGTCAGCGTCTTGCTGTCGGCCTTGGTCTCGACAGCGGCAGCGGGGTCGACACCCAGCGCCTTGCCGCTGGCGGCAATCGATGCGGTGGCGTGGGATAAAAGTGCGAACGCAACCAACGCGCAGGCGAGGAGGGGTCGCCATATCATCTTGTACATCTGGAGCCTCGATAGTGTATTACCATGAAGATCGCCCAGCCCCCCGGCGAGCGTACTTGGAACGTCTAGTACACAAGTCCTGGGGCGAGCGCCAGCGTGGGTGAAATGTCGGCGCCGTTTGTGATCCACAGGAGTTTCGACGACTAAAGGCAGAATTCGCCGCCGGGAACGCTGTCGTCGGGCCAGCAACTGTCGCCGTCGCCATCCGGTGGTGGGACATCATCTGGCGGCGGCACGGGGTCGGTCACCGGCTCGAGCCGGGGAGCGGTGCCGCTGTCCCCATAGATCAGGCTCCGCGGAGTGTCGGCCACAAAGCCCTTCTGGAAACATTCCTTGGCCTCCTCGACGCGGAACGCCCCGAGCAGTGGCGCCTGCGACCGCGCATACCTGAACTCGGCCTTCAGGTCCTCACGGGCGGCGCCCTTGAAGTCGTCCGTGTGCCCGAGGATTTCGGACTTGCCGAGGTCGTAGGCCCCCAATTCGCAGGTGTCATCGAGCGTCACGCAGGCGTTGTCGAGATTACAGAGCACCACCTGGCCGTGATAGAGCAGCACCCGAGTTTCCCCAGTCGCCGAGTTGAAGTCGAACGAGGTGCCGCGCACGCCGATCGTACCCGTCGGCGTCTTGATGATGTAGCGATCCTTCGGCGCCCGGCCGGTAGTGAAGCGGAAGGTTCCCGACAACGCGTTGATGGCGAACTTGCCCGCCGACTCGTCGTTGCGCAGCAGGTAGTCCTCGATCAGCAGTGCCGAGTTCGGCCCGACCACCAGTTCGGTCTGGTCGGTGAACTTGATCTGGACCTGGCCCTTGGCGCCGGTGACCACCCGGTCGCCGATGAAGATGTCGGCCCCGACCGTCAGCGCCTTGCTGTCGGTTTTGGTCTCGACCGCGGCGGCCGGGTCGACGCCCAGCGCCTTGCCGCTGGCCGCGAGGGTAGGCAATGAGAAGGCAATAAATCCGAGCGCAGCAAGTGCGCGGGCGAGGGGGGCTCGCCAGATCAGGGGGTGCATATGCGTCCTCGGCTATGCAGTGACATGAACATCGCCCGGCCCCCCGGCGGGTGCGACTGGGGGTCTCCTACACAAGGCAAAAACCCGCTTCCAGACCCAAAAACAGCATTCCATCGCCCGTGCGATCAAACCTGTTCAGGGAGCGTTCAGCTTGTGATGACCGTGCCAGTCCCGGGCTGGCAGATCGGTACCCCCAGGCACTTCTCAATGGCGCGCCCCGGGCCTATATCGCTCCCGTTGGGGACGACCCCGACACTTCCCATCGTCAGGCGGGACGGCCCACGTTCAAGGAGCTCCTCCCATGGCGTGGGTTTACCTCACCATTGCCGGCCTGCTGGAAATCGTCTGGGCCATCGGCCTCAAATATACCGAAGGCTTCACGCGGCTCGGACCGACGGCCGTTACCGTGGCGGCGATGGTCGCCAGCATCGTGCTGCTTGGCATCGCCCTGCGCGATCTGCCGGTCGGCACGGGCTACGCCATCTGGACCGGTATCGGCACCATTGGCACCGCGGTGCTCGGCATTTTGGTGTTCCACGAGCCGGCCACCGCGCTGCGGCTTGCCAGCATCGGGCTGATCGTCGCCGGCATTGTCGGCCTCAAGCTGGTCAGTTGATCGGCGCTTCGGCGCGGCAGCTGTTGCTTCCGCGCCAGCCTCACCGATGAAAAACGCCGGATAACAGAAAAGTTGATGGAACCTTCTGCGCTTTTCCGTAACCTGATTTGTGGGGGCTCCGTCAGGCGGAGCTAATCCGCGCCGAGCGTCAGCGCATCTCGAAAAGAAAGTAAAGGGGAGCCATGCTGTTCCGCTCTGCTGAGGTCGTGTCTGTCCTCATGCTCGTTGTTGGCTTGATCATCGCCAAGCATCTGCCGCTGCTTTCCAGTCTGCCGCTGTCGCAGATCACCGGCATCGTCTGCTTCACATTCGCCATCTATCTCAGCCTGCGCATCTACAATGCCGAGCTGAAAAAAATCCGCGCCGAGGAATAGGCGACGGACTAATAGTCCATCGCCTCATCGGTGGCGTCGGGGAAGTTGCTGCGCGCCTCGTCGATGGCTTTTCGGCAGGGCTCGGAGAATTTCGACGCGTTCTCGCGAATGCATTGCGCCAGCCGGCCCTCGCCAGGCTTCTGATCGCCGCAGGACGATTGGAAGTCGTGCTGGCAGGCGCGGCGCAGTTCCATCTTCTGCATCAGGTTCAATTGTGTTGCCTCCGCCCCCGTCGCTGCGAACAGCAGACCGGACAGCGCGAGAACCAGACCTCGTTTCATTGGGCACTCCTGTGAAAAGATGAGCGGGGAGCCCTGCGGTTGGGGTTCCGGGGGCTGCCCCGCTCCACGGCCGGGTCGTGGCCGATCAGTATGCGGTGACGCGGAACCGGCGGCTGTGGCTGTTGCCGGCCGGACCAGTCACCGTTCCCTTGCAATCCCATTGCTCATAGGCGACGCGGACGCACATGCCCGAGCGCTTCAGCGTGTTGCCGTTGACGCCGGTAAGCTCGGTTTCGCGATAGCACGCGCCCTGGAAGCAGTAGACCTCTGCCGAGCGGCTAAGTGTGCCGCGGTCAGTGTCGATGGTCACCTTGCGTTCCCAGGCGGAGGCGCTGCCAGCGCCTCCCACGATGGCTGCCGTGGCAAGGGTAAGGACGACGATGAGTTTTCGCATTTCTGGTCTCCTGGTTTCGATGGGGAGACGATGCGCCCGGGTCTTTGCGCCGCTGTTGCACGCGGGCGCCCTCGTGTAACGATTTGTAACAGCGGCAGCTCGGCGGTTGCCGCCTCATCGGTGTAACCGCTACAGCGCTTGGGGCGACGTATCGCCGACCTAATTGCTCGACAGCGCGACAGATCAGACAACCGGCCGCTTCATGGACCCAGCACGCCTGCTCGTCATCGAGGACGATCCTGACCTGCGGGCATTGCTCGCCGAGTTCCTCACGCGTGAGGGCTATGATGTGCGCACCCTCGATACTGGCCGGCTGGCGACGCAGACCATTGCGAGCTTTGCGCCGGCGCTGGTTGTCCTCGACATCATGCTGCCCGGCGAGGACGGCTTTTCCGTCTGTCGCCGCATCCGCATCGAGAGCATGGTTCCGATCATCATGCTGACGGCCAGGTCGGACGACGTTGACAAGATCGTCGGGCTGGAAGTCGGCGCCGACGACTACCTCGGCAAGCCTTTCAATCCCCGCGAGCTGCTCGCGCGCATCCGCGCCCAGCTCCGGCGCTCGGCGGCCCTGGTGCCGCCCGCCGTGCCGGTCTCGCGCCGCAAGGCGGTGGGCGAACTCATCATCGACCTCGATGGCCGCGCCATCGCCACCCGCGCCGGTACGCTGGTGCCCCTCACCACCGCCGAGTACGACCTGCTCGCCTGCTTCATCGAACGGCCGCGCCGCGTCCTCTCCCGCGACCAGTTGCTCGACTGGACGCGTGGCCGCACCGCCGATCCGTTCGATCGCACCATCGATGTCACCGTCTCGCGCCTGCGCGCTCGCCTCGCCCCGGTTGCACCGAGCGTCGTCGACGCCATCACGACAGTGCGCAACGGCGGCTATCTCTTCGCCATGCCGGTCGAGGACGCCTGATGCGCGGCCTCCCCCTGTCGCTGCGGCTGGTGCTGATTGTCACCGGCGCCATCTTCCTGCTCCAGATCGCAGCGTTCGCCGTGCAGGTGACGCGCGATGACGGTTTCACCCTGGGTGGTATTCGCCCCTCCTTTGCCCGCCAGGTGGTCAGCCTGGTCCGTTTGTTCGATCGCCTGCCGCCGCTTCGCCGCAGCCTAGCGCTCGATCTGCTCAACAACGCTCGCTTCGACGTCGCCGTTGTGGATAGCCCACCGGCGCCTGATCCCGGTGGCCTGCTGCTCGGATGGAGTGCCCGCATCACCGCCGACCGGATTGCGGCCGAAGGGCTCGATCGCGACCGCGTCGAGGTGAGCAACGTGCGCTCTGCCCGTGGCGAGGGCGACGGCCCGTTCGCTCGCCTGGTCGGTCGGCACCTGCGGATTACCGTGGCGCTGGAGGGCGGCGCCTATCTGGTCATCAACCCTGCAGGCGAGGTCGATTCCTACGTCTATGGCGGGATTCTGGCGGCCCTTGCCGCGCTGGTCGGCCTCCTCGTGCTTGGCGTCGCCGTCGTCCTTGTCCTGCGAGAAACCCGGCCACTGGCCGCTCTTACCGCCAATGTCGAGGCCTTCGCCCGGACCGTATCCCCGCGCGAGCTCGAGCCGCGCGGCGCATCCGATCTTCGTTCGCTGATCGGGGCCACCAATGCCATGCAGCACCAGATCGCCGCGCTGATCCGCGATCGCGCCCTCATCCTCGCGGGCATGTCGCACGATCTGCGAACCCAGGTGACCAAGCTCCGCCTTCGCCTCGAACTCATGCCGCCCTCGCCGGGTCGCGATCAGGCCGTTGCCGATGTCGAGGCCATGCAGGCGCTGGTCGAGCAGGCACTGGAGTTTGCCTCGCTCGCCGACAAACCCGGCGAGGGCCGCGCCGATATCGGTGCCACCCTCGACGGCATACGCGCCGATCGTCCGGAATTGGCCTGGTCCGGCCACCCTCCGCTCGAGGTCGCCATCGGCGAGCCGGCGCTCCGCCGTGTGCTCCACAACCTGGTGGGCAACGCCATCGCCTACGGTCGGCAGGCCGATGTCAGCGTGACTGCCACCGCCACCGAAGCTGTCGTTGCCATTGCCGACCGTGGTCCGGGCATTCCGCTCGGCGAACGCGAGCTGATCTTCGAGCCCTTCTACCGCATCGAGGGCTCGCGCAGCCGCTCGCACGGCGGCACCGGGCTTGGGCTGGCGATCGTCAGGCAGATTCTCGATCGCCATGGCGGCCGCATCACCGTCACGGATCGCCCGGGCGGCGGCACGATCTTCACCGTCTTTCTGCCGCTTGCCGTCTGAGCGCCATCCGCAGCCGGCGCAGCCGCAATGATCTAGAGGATGAAATCGGCCGCGTACATTGGCAGTCGGCCATTCAGTTCGAGCTGGAAATCCGCCACGCCGTCACCGTCCGTATCGCCTTCAACCAGCGTTACGGCGGAAAGGTCGGCACGCTGTTCGTAGACCCAGCGCAACTCGCCGGCCTTGCCGGTGAACTCGGCAAAGCCCAGCAACTGAAATGCCTGGTTGCCGGCAAAATGCTCGTTGGCGTCGATCGACCCCAGGTTGATCTTGTCCGCCGTCGGCTTGAAATCCCAGATCACGTCGCGCGTCGTCTCGCCCATGCCGATCTCCTCGACATTGCGAAAGTCGAAGCGATCCCGGCCCTGTCCGCCGAGCATGAACTCCGTACCGAGCCCGCCGATCAACAGGTCATTGCCGGCCCCGGCGTTGAGATAGTCATCGCCGTCGCGCCCTTCGAGCCGGTTGCTGCCGCCCCAGTCGATCAGTTCGTTGTCCGACGCGTTTCCCAGCAGCGGGCGGCCGGAATAGTCGATGGCCATGGTGAGGTTCTCGATCTCGGGATAATCCTCGAGATCGATCGCCACGGTTGCGCGGATGGTGTCCACGCCACCGATATCGATGATGGTGTCGGAGCGATCGTCGATAAGCTGGTAGATGTCATCCCCAAGGCCACCCTCGAGCAGGTCGGCGCCGCCATGCCCGAACAGCTGGTCGCTGCCACCGAGCCCGAGGATGTGATCATCCCCGGCAAACCCGAGGATAGAGTCGTTGGCATCGCTGCCGGTGAGCGTCTCGGGCGCGTCGGTGCCCATGATGTAGGCCATGGAACTCTCCCTCAGAGCGCTTTCAGGAAAAGTTGCAGACTTTTCCGGTTCGAAAGCGCGACCAAATCAATGACCTGGATCTTTTCACCGTTTCACTCGAAACGGTGAAAGATCTAGAGAATGAAGTCGCCCGCCGTCAGCACATGCTGGTCGCGCAGTTCGAGGCCGAAATCGGCGTCCCCGTCGCCGTCGAGGTCACCCTCGATGATGGTCACCACCTCGCCGTTGGTGAAGGTGAAGTAGTCGTAGCGCAACTGCCCCCACTTGCCGGTGAACTCGCCATCGCCGATGAAGGTGAAGGCCTGGTTGCCGTTGCGCCAGACGTTCGCATCGACGCCCGCAAGGTTGATCAGCCCGCCCGCTTCGAAGTCGACGATCACATCGCGGCCCACGGTCGGCTCGCTCTGGTTGCTGGCGAAGTCGAAGCGATCCGTGCCGGCGCCGCCGATCAGCACATCGCGGCCAAAGCCACCGATCAGGATGTCGTCGCCACCGCCCCCCTCGAGCCGGTCATCGCCATTGTCGCCCGAGAGCACGTTGTCGCCAAAGCCGCCGACCAGTCGGTTGTTGAGGCTGTTGCCGTTCACGTGCCAGTCGCCCGCATCGGCGAGCACCAGGTTCTCGATCTCGGGATTGCCGGCGAGGTCCCAGTGCGTCGTGGCGCGGATCGTGTCGATGCCGCCGCTATCGATGATGGTGTCGCTCCGGTCGGCGAACACGAAATACTCGTCGTTGCCGAGGCCGCCTTCGAGCGTGTCTGCGCCCGCGACGCTGCGCAGCGAGTCATTGCCCACATCGCCGATCAGGTGGTCGTCGCCGCCGTAACTGATCAGCACGTCGTTGCCGAGCCCGCCGCGCACTGTCTGGTCGCCGGCTGCGTCGATCCGGGTCACGGCTTCAGTGGGCTTCAGCCCGAACACGACCGCCGTGGTTCCCGAGAGATAGAGGCCGCCCGGGCTGGCATTGCTGTTGCCGAAGGCGAAGTCAGCAAAGCCGTCGCCGTTTAAGTCGCCGAGCCCGGCAACGTCTTCGAAACCGGAATAGGGGTCGGAGCTGTCGATCTCGAAGCCATTGCGACCGTCGAGATCATCGACATCGAATCCCGGCGTGTGGAACGTTGCCCGGCCGAACACCACATGCGCCCGGCCATAGCCGGTCTGCACCAGCACATCGTCGAAACCGTCGCCGTTGACGTCCCCGGCGCCCGCCACCTCGACCCCAAGCCGAGACAGGGTAGGGCCGCGGATGACGAAGCCGTCACTGCCGTCGAGCGCCTCGAGGTCGAGCGAAGCGTCGAACCCATCCGCCTTGCCGAACACCACATAGGCTTGCCCGCCATCGATGTGGCCATGCGGCCTGGCGTTCGGGTTGCCGACGATGAAGTCGTCGATGCCGTCGCCGTTCACATCGCCTGCCGCCGCGACCGAGCGGGTGACATCGGGGTCGAGCCGGAAGCCGTTACTGCCGTCGAGCAGGTCGACGGTGAGGTCGGCGGGAAATCCGTCGGCGCCGCCGAAAATCACTGCTTCTCCGACGGCGACGTCGCCGTACCCGTCGCCATTGATATCGCCGATACCGGATGGGGGCTCGTACCCGCGCTCCAGCTGCCTGAAGATCGATGTGGTGGCGTCGGTGACGATCGCATCCGCCGCAAAGCCGTCCGCCTGGCCAAGCAGCAGCCGGGCCTCGTAGTCGGTGGTGATCAGCACGTCGTCGAAGCCGTCGCCATTGGTGTCGCCGGCCGAGGCGATGGTGTAGCTGGCGGTCGATCGCGGCGGCCCGTTGAGCGTAAAGCCGTTCTCGCCGTCAAGCTGCTCGAGCCAGAAATACGGTTCGAACCCATCCGCCTTGCCGAAGACGACATGTACGTCCTCGTAGCCATACTGGTCGGTGTCGTTGGTGGTCCCCACCATCAGGTCGTCGTAGCCGTCGCCGTTGATGTCGCCGGCGGCCTGGACGTACCAGGGCTTGTCCACCGTATCGATCGCGAAACCGTTGCTGCCATCGAGTTCGGTGATGTTGAAACTGGCCGGAAACGGCGTGGCCGAGCCGAAGACGACATAGTTGTAGACGGTACCGCCTAGCCGGTCGCGGCCGCTGACGATGATATCGTCGAAACCATCGCCGTTGACGTCGCCGGCGTTCTCGACGCTGGTCCCCAGCCTGTCGTCGGTCGTGGCGCCGGTAATGTTGAAGCCGTCGCTGCCGTCGAGCGCGTCCGGATCGATGCTAGGTGGATAATAGGCCATGCTGAAAATCCTCCCGGAGTATCCCTCAAGGCTCCGCCTCGGCCCGCGATACGGGAACGCAACCGTTCGCATGTGGGGGATGCCTCAGGCGCATGGATAAGCGTGGATTCCGCCGATCGATGCTGTCGCGGCCACCTGTGCTGCCTATTGTTTCGGCATTCGATCCACCGACACGCGCTGTGGCTCGCCACGTGGGCAACCGCCACCCTGTTGCCGCCCCATCCCCCGTGATAAATCTCCGCGCCATGAACGCCATCACCACACCCCGCACCGCCCGTTCGGTCTGCCCGCACGATTGCCCCTCGACCTGTGCGCTGGATGTCGAAGTGATCGACGCGCGAACCATCGGCCGGGTGCGCGGCGCCAAGGACGATCCGTACACCGCTGGCGTCATCTGCGAGAAGGTGGCGCGCTATGCCGAGCGGATTCATCACCCGAACCGACTGACCCATCCCCTTCGCCGCATTGGCAAAAAGGGCTCCGGCGAATTCCAGCAGATCAGTTGGGACGAGGCCTTCGACGAGATCGTCGCGCGCTGGCTCGAGATCGAGCGCACCGATGGCCCCGAGGCGATCTGGCCTTACTTCTACGCCGGCACCATGGGCCACGTGCATCGCGACGGCATCGAGCGGCTGCGGCACGCCCGCGGCTATTCGCTGCAATATGACACCATCTGCACCGGCACCGCCTGGCCCGGTTTCATCGCCGGCACCGGTGTACTCGCCGGCCCCAACCCCGAGTCGATGGCCGACAGCGATTGCGTCGTCATCTGGGGCACCAATGCGGTCGCCACCCAGGTCAACGTGATGACCCACGCCATTCGTGCCCGCAAGGAGCGCGGGGCGAAGATCGTCGCCATCGATATCTACCGCAACGGCACCATGGAGCAGGCCGACATGGCGCTCGTCGTGCGCCCCGGCACGGATGGGGCGCTGGCCGTGGCGGTGATGCACATCCTGCTGCGCGACGGCCTCGCCGACCGCGCCTACATGGCGGAATACACCGATTTCTCACCCGAGTTCGAGGCCCATCTCGCGACCTGCACGCCAGAATGGGCAGCCACGATCACCGGGCTCACCGTCGCCGAGATCGAGGCCTTCGCCCGTCTGGTCGGCACCACGCCCCGAACCTATTTCCGCCTCGGCTACGGCTTTACCCGCCAGCGCAACGGCTCGACCTCGATGCATGCGGCGCTCTCGGTCGCGGCGATGACTGGCTCCTGGCAGCACCATGGCGGCGGCGCCTTCCACTCCAACTCCGGCTCGTGGAAGCTCGACAAGTCGATGATCACCGGCGCCGAGATGGGGCCGGGTGGGCGCGAACTCGACATGTCCGAGATCGGCAAGGTGCTGACCGGTGATGCCAAGGCGTTGAAGGGCGGCGGCCCTGTCAAGGCGCTGTTCATCCAGAACACCAACCCGGTCAATGTCAGTCCGGAGCAGGGGCTGACCCGTGCCGGCTTCGCGCGCGACGACCTGTTCACCGTGGTGCACGAACAGTTCATGACCGATACGGCCAGGTTCGCCGACATCGTGCTGCCGGCCACCATGTTCCTCGAGCATAACGACTATTACCGGCGCGGCGGCCATACCCGGCTGCTCTACGGCCCGAAGCTGGTCGACGCCCCCGGCGAGTGCCGCTCCAACTTCGAGGTGGTCAACGAGCTGCTCCACCGCCTCGGCACCGATCACCCCTCGATGCACCTCACCGATCGCCAGATGGTGGCCGAAACCTTCCGCCGCTCAGGCTTCGGCGAACTCGACGAAATCGAAAAATCGGGCTTCATCGATGGCGCCTGGCCCGACGAGAAGGCGCGCTTCGCCGATGGTTTCGCCTGGCCGGACAAGCGCTATCGCTTCGCGCCGGATTGGAACGCGGTGGGGCGGCTCAAGGGCTATAACTGGGTCTGCGACCCCCAGGAAATGCCGCGCTTCGCCGACCACTGGGATGTCACCGAGCGGGTCGATGCCGAAACCCCGTTCCGGCTTGCCACCAGCCCGTCGCGCAGCTTTCTCAACTCGACCTTCGCCGAAACCGCCGGTAGCCGGAAGCGTCAGCCCGAGCCGACCGTGTTCATCCACCCTGATGATGCGGCCGAGCTTGGCATCGCCGACGGCGATCCGGTGACGCTCGGCAACCGTCGCGGCGAGGTGGCGCTGACGGCCGTGTTTTTTGCCGGCATGCAGCGGGGCGTGCTGATCGCCGAGGGGATCCACCCGAACTCGGCGCATCGCAACGGCGTCGGTATCAACACGTTGATCGGTTCCGACCCCGTCCGCCCCTTCGGCGGCGCCGCATTCCACGATGCGTCGGTATGGGTGCGCAAGGACTGAAACCAGCTACCGGCCTTTCGGCTATCTCCCCGCACGAGGAGAGATGGCCGAGAGACCGCTAAGCGGAGCGACATGGCTAGGTTGCGCCGTAAGCGTCCCAGAAGAACCAGACCGTCAGGCCGCTTGCATAGATGATGACCAGCGCCCGCAGCCATTTGGTCGGCACCCGGTGTGATAGCCGCGCCGCCACATAGCCTCCGATCGTCGCCCCGACCAGCGCGAACGAGCCGTGATACCAGTCGATCGAGCCCGAGAGCGCAAAGCGCACCACGGCGATCAGCGCCACCGCGCTCGAGATCCAGCTCTTCAGTCCGTTCATCGCGTGGATGTCAGGCAGCCCGGCCAGCGCCAGAAACGCCAGCAGCAGGATGCCGAGCCCGGCATTGAAGAACCCGCCATAGACGCACAGCGCCGCCAGCAGCGCATAGATTGCCACCGTGCCGGCGATCTTCATGCCGCGCGCTTGGCCGGCGCGCCGGGCGATGAACGCATTGATCGGTCCGCCGAAGGCGAACAGCAGCACGGCGAACAGCATCAGCCACGGCACGATCTTGCCGAACGCCTCGTTCGACACGTGCAGCAACAGTTCCGCCCCGACGAAACCGAAGATCAGCGCGATGGCCGTGTAGGGGAGGAGCTTGTCGCGGTGCTTGACGATGTCCTTCCAGAACCCGACGGCACCGCTCATGTAGCCCGGCAGCGAGGCATAGGTGTTCGACGCATTGGCGATCACCGGCGGCACGCCGGCCGCCATCAGCGCCGGAAACAGCACGAACGAGCCACCGCCCGCCAGCGTGTTGATGGTTCCGGCGATAAGCCCCGCTACGAACAGCATGGGTTCGGGAAAGCGGACGATGGTGGCAATGAGGCTGGTGAAGAAAAGCATGATCTCAGTCATTTGCCTTCCCTAGCCCGTTGCACGCCGGCGCTCCAACGAGAAACCGTGATCTTCGCCATCAGCGGCACGAATGGCGGCAAGTTGACAAAACGGCCGTCATCCACCATATGCCGAGCCGTGCTGCTGGCGCCTGCCGCTCGCCGGGGAAACCCGATGGTCAAGTCCAGCCGCGGATCATCCGTGACGCATTACATGATCGCTCCCCTTCTAGGCGGTTCATGGCAAGGCGAGCCCCATGAAGAAATCCGCCTCTCTTTGAAGAGGACCGACATGACTTTCTCTCTCGATACCCCCAGTGCCGCCACGCTCAAGGCCGAGGCCAAGGCTCTGCGTGCCGAACGTGCGCTCGCCGGCAATCCGCTGGGGCAGGGCGCCGCGCTCGAAGAAATCGCCCGCCGCCACGGCTACCGCGACTGGAACACCGCCTCAGCGGCGATGCCGGAACGCGCGGTCAGCCCGGTGCAGGTTGGCCAGCGCGTCAAGGGCACCTACCTCAGCCAGCCGTTCATCGGCATGGTCATCGGGGTACAACTGCTCGCCGACATGAATCACTACGAGGTGACGGTTAAGTTCGACCGCCCGGTGAACGTCTCGAAATCCGAGCTGATGGGCCCGATCTACCGCCAGCGCGTCCGCGCCACGGTGGACCTGCGCGGCATCTCTGCGGCGCGCACCAGTGACGGGCAGCCGCATATGCGCATCGGGCGCGCCTGACAGGACTTTCCGGAGCCATCGCGATCCGGAGAATTGCATTTCAACGGCGGGCCTCGCTCCGCCGTTGTCATTCCCGTGTGCGGGTTGTCTTCCATCGGCAGGTGCCGATATATGGAGCCCTCGTCCTCCGGTGGCGTTTCGTCACCACTTCAGCAGCAGACTCGGGACTCCATCCAATGACCACCCAGACCTTGCCCATCGATCTCTATTACGCCGCCACGCCGAACGGCCGGAAGATCACCATCATCCTCGAGGAGCTGGCGCTGCCCTACGCCATCTACCCGATCAATATCGGCCGCGGCGACCAGTTCAAGCCGGATTTCCTCGCCATCTCGCCCAACAACAAGATCCCGGCGATCGTCGATCCCGAGGGTCCGGAGGGCAAGCCTGTCTCGATCTTCGAGTCCGGCGCCATCCTGAAATATCTCGCCGAAAAGTTCGGCAAGTTCTACGGCACCAATTGGTCGGAGCGGATCAAGATCGATGAGTGGCTGTTCTGGCAGGTCGGCGGCTTCGGCCCGATGCTGGGGCAGAACAATCACTTCTCGCGCTACGCCCCCGAGAAGATCCCCTACGCCATCAAGCGCTACCAGGATGAGAGCCACCGGCTCTACCGTGTGCTCGATACCCAGCTGCAAAAGCAGGCCGAACTCGGCAAGGACTATGTGGCGGGCGACTACTCGATCGCCGATATCGCCATCTTCGATTGGTCGCGCAGCTCGGACAATCACGGTATCGACATTGCCGAGTTCCCGACCTTTGCCGCCTGGCGGCAGCGCATCACCGACCGTCCGGCCGTGCAGCGCGCCCTCGGCATCACGCTCGAGCAAAGCCAGCAGATCAGCGCCGCCACCGACAAAGAAGCGCACAAGATCCTGTTCAACCAGCGGTAAAGTCGGAGCGCGCAAGAGAGCGCTTGGCAGAGCGCAGACGTCACCCCACCCACGGTGTCACCCCGACGAAGGCCGGGGTCCATCCTGAGATGCCGCGGTGCGCTGAGGATCGGGTAACTTCACGGATCGGTTGAACCACCGCGTTCGCCCCACCCACCGGCTGTCATCCCAGCGAAACCTTATACGCGCTAAGTCAGGTGCTGCGCCTGCTCCGGTGAGGTAAGGGGTGACAACACTCCCCGGCGTCATTCCCGCGAAGGCGGGAACCTAGTGGGATGCTTCGGCATCCGCTGAGGCTGAGAGATCCCACTGGGTCCCCGCCTTCGCGGGGATGACGCCGGTGGCAAGACAAGCCTACCTTACAGTCTGCGCAAATGCCTACTTGGCGTCCAGCTTTCGCTGGGATGACATCGCAGGTGAGGTGCTTGCGGCGCCTAAGCTCGAGCGCGTACACACCCTACTCCGCCACGACTTCCACCGGCACCCGCGACCAATCCTGCTCCTGGCAGAGCACATAAAGCACGCACCCCTTGAGCCGGATCAGGTCGACCGACAGCACCTCGACCGAGCCCGAATAGACGTTGCCGTCCTCAGGACTGTAGATCTCGCCCTCATAAAACATCGGATTGCCCGTCTGGCGCAGCGCCAGGATCTGCAGCCCCTGGATCGGCCGGCCCTGCAGTGCCGGATCCTTGTTGTTGGCATCGGTGAACGATGCCGGATCGATCGCTTCCAGCTGATCGCCGTATTTCTCTTTGATGGCCTCGGGGATCACGATCTTGCTGATGTGCCCGCAATAGCCGGCGGGGCAGGGGATGATGGTCAGTTCGGTCTGCGCCGTGGTCAGCCAAACCCCTTCGATCAGCGCCGGCAGCGCCTGCTGTGCTGCCACGGGCCCCAGGCCCAGCCCCATGGCAACCACTGCGACGCGCGTCAGTTCACGTAGAAAGGCCATGGGTTCATCCTCCGCAAAGATCGCCCATTCCGCTCCGCTTGATTCGAGGGCAGGGCCTCGACTGCGGCAACTGCGGCTATCGTCGCGCAGCCTCGGGTCAAATCAATGGCAAACTTCGGCAAGTATCGTGACGCAATAGTCGGCGAGGCAGTTCTGCATCACTTGCCCGGGTCCGGTCAGTTATTGCGACATGGCCCCACCGAAAAACCCCTTGCCCGCCCGGGCGATTGCCCCTATCAGGACCGGCGACGGAGAGGTGGCCGAGTGGTCGAAGGCACGCCCCTGCTAAGGGCGCAGACCTCTAAAGGGTCTCGTGGGTTCGAATCCCATCCTCTCCGCCACCCTGCGCCCGTTGCGCTTCGGGTGGCAGGCCACACGGACCCCAACGGGCGCAGGGGTGATCTCTCGAAGCTGCTTGCAGCGTAGGGAGACATGTCGCCCAAGTGGCACCATTTTCCTTCTGCCGACGATCCGCACCGCCGGGCGCGCGCATAGGTGACGCGCCTGGAGCCGCGGCCCCCGTCGTCGCACCGCCCGGCTTCGGTGCCGAGCGGCATGTTTGCATCAGCGTCAGTTCGTCATTGGCGGATGAGACAAAAACCCGGGCTCTAACTGGCCCAACTTCGAGCCGACGACGAAGAACAGGGTGTTCGGCGCCAACAGCCAGAACTCGGGCCGGCGGGCCTGCTTGCCCGCCGTGCCGCCTAACCTGCGATGGCGATGTAGTCGCCGCCGCGGCTGTGCTTGAGATAGTTGAGCGCCCGGACCTGGCCGGTCATTTCGAGCTCGCCGCGATAGACCGGGTCGTGCCAGCCTTCGATGTCGATCGAACCCGACCAACCGGCGAGGCGCAATTCGGAGATGATGTCGGTCCAGTTGCTGTCGCCGAACCCCGGTGTGCGCATGAACACGAACTTCTCCTTGCCGAAGATGCCGTGCTCCCTGATCACGTCCCAGCGGACGGTCGCGTCCTTGCCGTGCACGTGGAAGAACTTGTGCGCCCACTTGCGGATCTGGGGCAGCGGGTCGATCAGGTAGACCAACTGGTGGCAGGGCTCCCATTCGAGGCCGATATTGTCGTCGGGCGTCTCATTGAACATCAGCTCCCAGGCATCGGGGTTATGGGCGATGTTCCAGTCGCCGGTCAGCCAGTTGCCATCCATGGCGCAGTTCTCGAAGGCGATCCGGACGCCTTTGTCGGCCGCGCGCTTGCTCAGTTCCGACCAGACGGTCTTGTATTGCGGCAGGCTGTCGGTGAGCGGCTTGCCCCTTACGCGGCCGGTGAACCCGGCCACTGTGGTCGCTCCAAAGTGGTGCGCATTGTCGATGCAGGCCTTCCAGCCCTCCAGTGTCTGGCGATCCATTTCCCGGTCCTCCAGCGGATTGCCGAACATTCCGAGGGTCGAAATGGTGATGTCGCGGTTACCGATGGCGTCGAGGCAGCGTTTGCCGAGTTCGCCCAGGTCCTGTCCGTTGGTGGTCTGCCAGAAGAACGGCTCAAAGCTCTCGAAGCCGAGGTCGGCAATCTTGCCGATATTCTCGGCGGCCTGGCCCGCCGTGGCAGAGATCATGGTGCCGATGCGGATGGCCTTGGCGGGGTCGGTCAATTCGAGATCCTCAAGCTGTAATGGCGACGCGCTGGCGCGTCCGGGCGCTCTCGATGGCGGCAAACACCATGGCGAGACTGTTGATGTTGTCCGAGCTCGCCGTTTCCGGCGCCTGCCCGGCCGCGATCGCGTCGATGAAACTGGTAATGACGCTGGCATGGCCGTGCGTTTCGTCGGCGTTCGCCGGCGGGGCGACTTCCAGAGGAGCGAGCGGGCGGAAGAAGCCGTCGCTGCCGGCCACCACGTTGGCCTCGAACCCGTCGGCGCCGTCCCACAATACGGTGCCCTTCGAGCCGACGATGCGCCACGCGGAGTCCCAACTGGTATTGGCGCCCTCGGCGCTCCACGAGCCGCGATAGGTGAACAGCACGTCGTCTGAGAACTCGAAGATGGCGTTGGCAACCGAGCCGTGCGCGTACCACGAGCTTTTCGGGTTGGCCTCGTGGCAGTAGACCGCCAGCGGCTGCTTGCCCGAAATGAAGCGGGCCGCATCCAGCGTGTGGATCGCCATGTCGACCAGCAGCACATGCTCCATCTGCTCGCGGAAGCCACCGAAATGTGCGCCGACGAAGAAGTCGCAATGCACTGCGTTGAGCGTCCCGAGGGCGCCGCTCTCGATCGTCGCGCGGAGCCGGCGGACGCCCTCGTTGAACCGGCGGTTCTGGACGATGGCGTGGGTCTTGCCGACTTCGGCCGCGAGCGCCACGAGGTCGCGGGCGTCGGCGAGGCTCGTCGCCATCGGCTTTTCGGAGAGCACATGGCAGCCGTGCCGCAGCGCAATGGCGACCACGTCATGCCGGGCCCCGGGGATCACTACGTCGAACACCAGGTCCGGCCTGGTACCATCGAGCAGCGCCTCGAGGTCGGACTCGACCGCGGCGCGGCTGAGCCCGAACTCCGTTGCCAGGCGGTTTGCCGCGTCGATATTGATGTCGTTGAGCCCGACGATGCTGATGCGGTCGCTGAGAGCTGGCGTCTCGGCAATCGCCTTGAGCCAACCTCTGGACATAGCTCCGCATCCGGCCAGAACGGCACGATATGACAAGTTGATCCTCCCCACGAGGCGTCGGCGGCGCGTTGTCGCATTCTCGCCGAGCGAGTTCCGTAAACGTTTACGACGCTATATTCTACCTCAGTTCCGTGTCAATACGACTTTCGTAAACGTTTCCGGTCTTGCGGCAGGCTGGGGAGAAATGAGGGAAACATGAAGGGAATCAAGCAGCTGGCGGAGCAGCTCAACATTTCGATCGGCACTGTTTCGCGCGCCCTGAACGGTCGCCCCGATGTGAATGAAGAGACCCGCAAGCGCGTGCTTGAGGCGGCCGCGGAGTTCGGTTACGTGCCAAACCAGTCGGGCAGGAGCCTTCGCCAGGGCACCACCAACGCCATCGGTTTCATGATCGAATCCGGCGGCGGCATCGCCGGCAACTCCGACAACTTCTTCTTCGGGGTGTTCGACGGCGTGCAGAACGTGCTGAGCCGCCACCATCTCGACCTCGTGGTGCTGCCGTGCTCGACCGACGAGGATCCTGCCGCATATTTGCAGCGCATGGTGACGCGCCGCACGGTCGACGCGATGATCATTTCCGCCACGCACCGCCGGGACGAGCGCATCGAGCTGCTGAACAAGGCACAGATCCCCTTCATCGCGCTGGGTCGGTCCGGCACGCAGGGGCCGCACCCCTGGCTTGACCTCGATTTCGAAGGCGTCGCCAACCGCTGCATCGACCGGCTCGTCGCCAAGGGACATCGGCGCATCGCCGTGGGAGCGCCGAGTAACGACATCAACCTGAGCTTCGTCTATCTCGACGGCTACATGGCGGCGTTGAAGCGGCACGGCATCGCGTTCGACCCCAAGCTGGTGCTGCGCGTCGCCTCGTCGGAGCAGGGCGGCTACCAACTGGCGCATGATCTGCTCGCCATGGAGGAGCGGCCGACGGCGGTTGTGCTGGTCTATGAACTGCTGGCGTTGGGGCTCTATCGCGGGCTCAACGAGGCGGGCCTCGTGCCGGGACGCGACATGGCGATCATCGGTTTCCGCGAGAGCCTCGTGGCGAAGTTTCTTTCCCCCTCGCTCACCTGCTTTCGCATCTCGTTGCGCGACCTCGGCATTGCGCTGGGCGAGTCGCTGCTCGCCGCCATGCCGCCCTATGCCGACATCTACCCGCAGGGCATCGTCCACCGGGTTTGGCCAATGGAACTGGTGCCGGGCGAAAGCGACGCAATGGTGATCGGGGATTGACGGGCAGTGCCGCCCCGATCACGGGAACGCATCCGGCAATCAGCGGTTGAAGACCGCCAGCGATACGTCGGCGTAACGCTCGCTTAACACGCGATGTCGGAACCTGAGCGCCAATCAGGAGTGCTTTAATGGGTGCGACCGTGCTGGCGGCCTTGCTTGCCGGCGGATTGGGCTTGATCGCCGGAGGTTACTACTCGACGGTCGGCTGGATCGTGGTGGGTAGCCTGTTGCTGGTGACCACCGCCACCGCTTCGTTCGCCGCGCATGCCGACGTCGTCGCGACATTGGGCTGGATAGCGCTCTCGATCGTTGCGTTCAGTACCGGCCTCATGCTCGGCCTTATCATCCGTCGTCCCGTGGTCCTCAGTCCCGCGTGATTGCGTGGCCTCGAGCGCAGCTCACGGCTCCTCACGCGGCACGATGTCTTGCGTAGCGCGGATCATCTCCAACGAGAGGTACAGCGACCAGGCCTCACGCAAGTCGATGTGGCAGGCGCCGGCTCCGCCGATGGCGCGATCGCCACGTCAGCCGCCTGCAGTGGCAACGCGGCGAGTGACAGGCTCTGCTGCACGTCGTTCTCCGGTGGCAACGATCTCGACGAGAGACGCAACTTCAAGCTCACGCGACACAATAGCTGCACCTGTCAGCAACTGCCGCCATCGAGTTGGTCGGTCACCGTCTGGTAAGGATGATTTCCGCGCGAATGCGCGGCCCGCCCCCTATCTGGCGGGGTCAACGGATGCTATCGCCTTCCGTGGTATGCTTCTCCTTCCGGCCGCAACGGGACCTTAAGACGGCCATGGATTCGTTGTTTGGCGTTGGGCCAACGGTCCGCCAGCCCCGAGCAGCACGAGCTGACCAGCCTTCTACTCCACCGAGGCCTACAATCGATGACTGAAGCCACCCTGATCGTACCGGTAATCCTTGCAGGCGGGCAGGGGACCCGGCTCTGGCCGATGTCGCGTGCGGCTCGCCCCAAACAGTTCCTGCCGTTGACCGGCCCGACGTCGCTGTACCAGCAGACGCTGCGGCGCGTCGCCGACCCTTCACGCTATCACCCGGCGGTTATCGTCACCAATGCCGAGTATCGCTTCCTCGTCGCCGAGCAGGCGCAGGAGGCCGGTGTCGCGACGTCGGCCGTGCTGCTCGAGCCCGTCGCCCGCAACACTGCCGCCGCCATCGCCGCAGCCGCCCTCCATGTGCAGCAGGCTTTCGGCGACAATGCCGTGATTCACGTTCTCGCTTCCGACCATGCCGTCGAAGCCGACGACAACTACTGGTGGAGCGTCGATACCGCTGCTGCGGCGGCCCGGGCCGGCCAGCTTGTCACCTTCGGCATCACCCCCACCGCACCCGAAACCGGCTACGGCTACATCGAGGCCGGGTCAGAGCTCGGCAACGGTGTTCGTTCGGTTGCCCGCTTTGTCGAAAAGCCCAACCGCGCCACTGCCGAGGAGATGCTGGCGGCCGGCGGGTACTACTGGAACTCCGGCACCTTCATGCTGGGTGTCGCGAGCTTCCTCGGCGAGGTGGAGACGCTCGCACCCGAGAGCTTCGCCGCGGCGGCCGCTGCGGTTTCCGCCGCCAAGGCCGACCTCGATTTCATCCGCCTCGATGAGGCCGGCTTCAGCACAGCCCCCAACATCTCGGTCGACTATGCGATCTTCGAAAAGTCCAGGCAGGTGGTGCTGGTGCCGGTGACCTTTCCGTGGTCGGATCTGGGCGCCTGGGATGCAGTGTGGAAAGTGTCCGGCAAGGATGCGGCCGGGAATGTCGTCAGCAATGGCAACGCTACCCTCTCCAACACCCGCAACTCGCTGATTGTCTCCGAGCGGGCGCACATCGCCGTCGAAGGGCTGGAGGATGTCGTCATCATCGCCTCGGAAGACGCCATCTACGTCGGCCGGCTGTCGGAGGCACAGCAGGTTGGGCCGATGGTCAAGGTGCTGCGGGCCGATCCCGCCACCCAGGGCCTCACCGAGATCCACCGCACCGCCTATCGTCCGTGGGGCGGCTATTCCTCGGTGCTGAACGGGGATCGCTTCCAGGTTAAGCGCCTGTTCGTCAAGCCCGGCAAAAAACTCAGCCTGCAAAAGCACCACCATCGCGCCGAGCACTGGGTGGTGGTGAGCGGCACCGCCGAAGTCACTGTGGATGGCAAGGTGACGATGCTCACCGAGAACGAGTCCATCTACCTGCCGCTCGGTTGCGTGCATCGCCTCGCCAACCCCGGGAAAATCCTGCTCGAGCTGATCGAGGTGCAGACCGGCTCCTATCTGGGTGAGGATGACATCATTCGCATCGAGGACGAGTTCGGCCGCGCCTGACTTTGGTCGGTGGTTGCGACGAACCGCCATTGCCGCGCATAAAGGCTGCGGGTTCTTTCGGGGCTTTCGATGAAGATAACGATATTCGGCTCGGGCTATGTCGGCCTCGTCACCGGGGCCTGCCTCGCCGATGCGGGCAATCACGTCGTCTGCGTCGACATCGACACCGCCAAGGTAGCCCTGCTCAATAGCGGCCATGTTCCGATCCACGAGCCCGGGCTCGAGGCGATCATCGCCAGCAGCCGCGCCGCCGGACGCCTCTCCTTCACCACCGATGTCAGAGCTGCGGTCGAGCACGGCGAAGCGCTGTTCATCGCCGTCGGTACCCCTCCCGATGAGAACGGGTCGGCCGACCTCAAATACGTTCTCGCGGTGGCGCGCAGCATCGGCGAACACTTCACCGGATTCAAAGTGGTGGCGGACAAGTCCACAGTGCCGGTCGGCACCGGCGATCGCGTTGCCGAAGCCATTGCTGCCGAACTGCAGAAACGCGGCTTTGCCGCCGACCCGGACGAGCGCGCCCGCCTCGGCCAGCCTGATTTCACCGTCATCTCCAACCCCGAGTTCCTCAAGGAAGGCGCGGCGGTCGCCGACTTCAACCGTCCGGACCGCATCATCATCGGTGCCGACAGCACGCCGGCCGGCCGGCGCGGCCTCGAACTGATCCGCCAGATCTACGCGCCGTTCACCCTCAACCACGATCGCACCATGGTAATGGATGTCCGTTCGGCCGAGTTCACCAAGTATGCCGCGAACGCCATGCTGGCGACGCGCATCTCGTTCATGAACGAACTCGCCAATCTCGCGGAGGACCTCGGCGCCGACATCGAGCTGGTCCGTCGCGGCATCGGCTCGGACCCGCGCATCGGCTACAGCTTTCTCTATGCCGGCACGGGCTACGGCGGCAGTTGCTTCCCCAAGGATGTGAGCGCGCTTCGGCGCACCGCAGCAGAGCATGGGCGCGAGTTGGGCATCCTTGCCGCTGTCGAGGCCGCCAACACGGCGCAGAAGGAAGTCCTGGGGGCCAAGATCCGGGCCCGTTTCGGCGAGGACCTCACCGGGCTGACCTTCGCCATCTGGGGCCTGTCGTTCAAACCCAATACCGACGACATGCGCGATGCGCCCAGCCGGGTGCTGATCGCCGAGCTTGTCCGCCGCGGCGCCTCGATCCGAGCCTACGATCCCGCGGCGATGGCCGAGGCGAAGCGCGTGCTAGCGCTCGATCTCGGCGGCGACATCGAAAGGGTCGAGTTCGCGGTGTCCGCCATGGCAGCCATCGCAGGCGCCGATGCGCTGGTCATCGTCACCGAATGGAAGGCCTTCCGGAGCCCTGATTTCGCCGCGCTCGCCAGAGGCCTCGAGCGAAAGGCGATCTTCGACGGCCGGAACCTCTACGAACCCTCCGTGGTCGAAGGCGCCGGGCTCGCCTACTTCCCTATCGGTCGGCGCCAGATATCCTGAGCCCGGCCGATACGGCGACGCGCAAGCCCGCCGCACCACCCCCACTAGTGCAGTTCGGCCAGCCGCTTCTCGCCTGCTTCGATGCGGAACGGCAGCACGTTCTCCAGTGGCGGCAATGGGCAGACCGCGAACTCGGTAAAGGCGCAGGGCGGGTTGATCGCCTTGTTGAAGTCGAGCACGATGCTGTTCTCGGTGACCTCCTCACCATAGAGGAAGCGCGACGCCGGATAGGTGGAATCGCGCGAGGTCGGGTCGCGGATCACGAATTGCGGCGCTTCCGGCGTGCCATGCGTGGCGATCAGCTCGTAGGTCTTGCCCTCGCGGGTGAACACCGCCTTGTGCGTCACCGCGACGCCGGTGCGGATATTGCCGGTGGTATCGACATCCATTTCCATCGGCGCCTCGAACGGCACCCACTCGGCGACGATCCGCCAATCCTGCTCTGCCGGAAAGTACTCGATACCCCGGAATGCGGCAGGTGCCGTTGACGCGGTGTCGCGGATGCGCAGGGCGTTGTCGCCGTTGACCGTGGTGATCTCGCACAGCAGGCTGCCCAACTGGAATTTCGGCGGGCTCTTCTTGTTCGGCGTGAGGTGGATCGGCTCGCCATCGGTCGGCTTGAACGTCACCGTACCGTCGGCTTCCTGCGTCACCGTCCCCAGATGCGCCGGGCCGGCGGAGAGCACGATGTCGTTGTCCTCGGCAGTGCCGACCCTCGCCGTGCCGGGATCGAGCACGAACCGGCCGATGATGTTGAGCCAGCCATTCGGCGCCTTGAGGTTGCTGAGGCGCTTCGCCTTCCAGGCGTCGAGCGCGGCGAGATAGTCGGCAGTCGTGGTCATTGGCGTCGTCCTTGGGTCAGGCAGGCATGCGGGGCACACTGCCGAGCAGCTTCCCCGTATAGGGATGTTGGGGGTCGGCGAGGATTTTGCGAGTGGCGCCGGCCTCGACGATCCGGCCTTTTTCGAGGATCACCATCTCGTCGCAGAGCGCCGCCACGACGCCGAGGTCGTGCGACACGAACACCAGCGTCATGTCGGCTGCCAACTGCTGCAGCAACTGGACGATGCGGATGCGGGTCGAGAGATCGAGCGCGCTCACGGCCTCGTCGGCCAGCAATAGTTTCGGCTTGGCGACGATGGCGCGGGCGATGGCGATGCGCTGTCGCTGCCCGCCGGAGAACTCGTGCGGATAGCGCCCGAGGATACCCGGCTCCAGCCCCACCGAAACCACCGCCGCCTCGACCAGCGCGCGCCGATCCCCCGGGATGCCGAGCGAGCGCAGTGGCTCCGAGACGATACCGAGCACATCCTGGCGTGGGTCGAGCGAGGAGTACGGGTCCTGGAACACCGCCTGCACCTGCTTGCGATAGTCCCGCATGAAGCTGCCGCGGCGCGTATCGAGGGGGGCGCCATCGAAGCGAATCTCCCCCGAGCTCGGTCGAGTCAGGCCCAGCAGCAGCCGCAGCAGGGTGGTCTTGCCCGATCCGGATTCTCCCACCAGCCCCACACTGGCGCCGGGACGGATCTCGAGCGACACCCCGTCGAGTACCAGCCGATCGCGGCTATAGCCGAAGCTCACATTGTCGACGCTGACTAGGCTCACGGTGTGCCCTCCAGCGCGTCGTCGAACGCCTTGGCGGCCGCCACCAGCGCGCGGGTATAGCCGTGCTGCGGCGCGCCGAACACTTGGCGCACCGGTCCGATCTCTACGGCCACGCCCCGCTGCATCACCACCACCCGCTCGACGATCTCCGCCACCACCGGCAGGTCATGGCTGATGAACAGCAGCGCCATGCCGCGCTCCCGCACCAACCCATCGAGCAGCTTCAGGATTTCCGCCTGCGTCGTCACGTCGAGCGCCGTCGTCGGCTCGTCGGCAATCAGCAGTTGCGGCCGGCACGCCAGCGCCATGGCAATCGCTACGCGCTGCCGTTGCCCTCCGGAGATCTCATGCGGATAGGAACGGGCGATCCGTTCGGGCTGGGGCAGGGCCACCTGCTCGAGCAGCGCCAGCACCTCGCGGTTGAGCGCGCTGCCTGCCAGTTCGCGCCCGTCGCGCCTCGCCCGCCGCCGTAGCGGTTCCGCCACCTGCTGTTCGGTCCGCAGCAGCGGGTCGAGCGCCGTCAGCGGCTCCTGGAACACGAACGCCGCCACCGTGCCGCGCAAGCTGTTCAGCGTCCGCTCCGGGGCTCCGATCACCTGCTGCCCGCCAAGTGTGACCGAGCCCGTCGCGGCGATGGCGCGCGGCAGCAACCCGGTCGCCGCCATCGCGGTCAGCGATTTGCCCGAACCGCTCTCCCCGATCAGCCCCAACCGCTCGCCGGGAGCGATCGAGAAGGAGAGGTCGGTGACCAGCGGTTTGCCATCGACGGTTAGGTTGAGATCCTGAATCTGCAGAAGTGGCTGCATCTATGCCCCACCCACCGGCGTCATCCCCGCGAAGGCGGAGACCCAGTTGCGATCCATCCACGTCACCGCATGTCGCAGCATCCCACTAGGTTCCCGCCTTCGCGGGAATGACGCCGGTGCAAGGCAGCAACGGGTAGGCGAAGTGCACCTCATCGCGAAACCCTCCGCGTCGGGTCGCCGATATCGCGCAAACCGTCGGCAAGAAGGTTCACCCCGATCACCAGCGACACCAGGGCAATGCCGGGCGCAATCGCCCCGATCGGCGCCGTGTAGACCGTGCCTTGCGCCTCCTGCAGCAGCCGGCCCCACGAGGCGTTCGGTGGTGGGGCGCCCAGCCCGAGATAGCTGAGCGACGCTTCGGCGATCGCGGCCAGCCCGAACTGCAGCGCAAAGTTGACCGACAGGGTCGGCCAGATATTGGGCAACACGTGCTGGAGCACGATGCCGGGCCAGGAAGTGCCCGAGGTCCGTGCCGCCGTGATGTAATCCATCAGCAAGACCCGCTTGGCGAGGATGCGGGTCAGCCGCGCGACGATCGCCGACAAGGCGATGCCGAGCGCCAGGATCGCCGTGCCGAGGCTGGCCGTGTCGCTCGCCGCCACCACCAGCATGGCAATGAGCAGCGTGGGGAAGGCGATGAGGATGTCGAGCGTCGCCGCCAGTGCATCATCGAGCAGGCGCGTTGCGAACGCCGCCAGCACACCGAGCGTCACCCCGATCAGCCCGCCGATCGTCACCGCGCCGATGCCGACGATCAGCGCGATGCGCGAACCGATCATGATCTGGGTGAAGAAGTCCCGTCCCAGCCGGTCGGTGCCGGCCCAGTGCTCCCACGATGGCGGCGCAAGGCGCCCGCCGGTCAGCGCTGTCGGGTCATACGGAGTCCACACCAGCGTCAGCAGTGCCACCGCGATATGCATGCCAACCAGCAGCAGACCAAGCCATAGCGTCAGCGATCCACGTGCGCGCGGCGCGATTGCTATTGCGGTGCTCACGGCGCACCAGCCCGACCGCGCAGCCGCGGATCGATGAAGCGCTGCAAGAGGTCGGCGGCAAAGCCGATCAGCAGCACCAGGAGCGTCGAAATGAACAGCACGCCCTGCACATTGGGATAATCACGCTGCTGGATGGCGAGCAGCAGCATCGAGCCGAGACCCGGCAGGGCAAAGACTTTCTCCACCACCACTGCGCCGAGGAAGGTGGTCGCCAGCTCGATGCCGAGGATCGAGATCACCGGCACCGCGCCATTGCGGACGCCGTGCCGCACCAGCGCCTCGGTGAAGCCCGAGCCCAGCGCCCGCGCCGTGCGGATATAGTCGCTCCCGAGCACATCCTGGGTCGCCGAGCGCACATAGCGCAGCAGCGACGCCGCGATCACCAGCGCCACGGTGAGCACCGGCAGCGCCAGCGCGACGGCGGCCTCGCCGAAATTGGCCCACCCCTTCAGCGGAAAGCCGCCCGAAGGGAACAGCCGGAGGTTGATGGCGAAAATCGTGACGATCAGGATGCCGAGCCAGAACACCGGAATGGCGATCCCCAGCTGGCTGACGATCGAGATCGCCGCCCCGTACCAGCGGTCCGCCTTCACCGCCGCGACGATCCCGAGCGGCAGCGCAATGACGATGGCGAGCAGGAAGCCGAGGATGGTCAGCGGCACCGTCACGCTCAGCCGGTTGCCGATTTCCTCGAGCACACTCGCCTTGCTGACGAAGGAGGTGCCGAGGTCGAAACGCGCCAGGTTGCCGATGAAGCTGACGAATTGCGTCAGCAGCGGCTGGTCCGAACCCACCTGCGTCCGCGCCGCCGCGATCTGCGCCTCGGTGGCGCCGACTCCGAGCAGGGCATTGGCCGGGTCGCCCGGCAACAGCCTGAGCAGCACGAACAGTACGATTGCCGCGATCAGCAGCGACAGCAGCAGGATGGCAAGGCGCCGGAGGAGGTAAGTGAGAATGGGAGTGTGGCCTTCAGTCTTGTGGTTGCCCACCTTATCGCGCCCCACCCACCGGGTCATTCCCGCGCAAGCGGGAAACTCTGTTTGAGATGCCGCAGCAGAAAACAGAGATCCCCGCTTTCGCGGGGATGACACCGAGGTTGATGGCAGGCTGGATGAGGGCGGCGACGCGCGCCGCCCCCCAAAGCTCACTTCGCCTTCTGGATGCCGTAGGCGAAGAACTGCGAGTTCAGCCCATTCACCGGGTAGCCGGTGACATTGGCGGCCGACACCACGATCTGCGGATAGAGATAGAGCCAGTTGCTGGCCGCATCCTCGGCGATGAGCTTGTTGGCATCGGTGAGCCTGGCCACCTGGTCGGCCTCGCTCGGGGCGGCTTCGGCGTCGGCGATCAGCTTCACCACCTCGGGGTTGTTGTAGCCCCAGTAGAAGTCAGGGTTGCCGTAGAACACGATGTCGCGGTGGTTGACGTGCTCCTGCAGCGTCGCCTGGAAGTCGTGCGCCTTGTAGATCTTCTCGTACCACTCGTTGGCGGTGATGATGTTGATGTTCACCTTTACGCCGACCTTGGCATACTCGGCCTGCAGGAACTGCGCGACGATCGGGTGCGGATCGTAGTCGGGCGTATCGAGCGTGAACTCGAAGCCATCGGGGTAGCCGGCTTCGGCCAGCAGCGCTTTGGCCGCGTCGACGTCATAGGCATCGACACCGGTGAGATCGACATACCACGGGTCGGTCGGCGGCACGAACGAGCCGATCAGCGTGCCGTACTCGCCCCAGATCGAATTGAGCAGCTTGGCCTTGTCGGTGGCCTTGGCCAAAGCCTTGCGCACCTTGACGTTGTCGAACGGCGCGACACGGTCGTTCCAGGCGAGGAGCTCCTTGGTGGTCGATGCGCCTTCAGTCACCGTGAAGGCCGGGTTGCCGGCGAACTGGGCCAGCGAGTCCGGGCTCTGCACCGAAGTGATCACGTCCACCGCATTGGTCAGCAGCGCATTGTTCAACGCCGTCGCGTCGGTGAAGTAGGTGTAGATCACTTCGCCATTGCTCGGCGCAGTGCCCCAGTACTTGTCGTTGCGGGCGAGTGCCAAAGCCGAACCGCGGCGCCATTCGCCCAGCGTGTAGGGGCCGGTGCCGTCTTCGCTCGCCGTGATGTCGGTCGCCTTGTCGTTGACGATCCACACATAGCTGAGGTTGTAGGGCAGCGAGATCGAGCGGGTCGAAAGCGTGATCACCACGGTCTGATCGTCCGGCGTCTCGATGCCGGTGATGGTCGAAAGGCTCTTCTTGCGCGAACTCTTCGAGGCTTCGGCGGTGACGCGCTCGATCGAGTACTTCACGTCGGCAGCGGTCAACGGGTCGCCCGAGTGGAAGGTGACGCCCGGCTTCAGCTTGAAAGTGTAGGTCAGCCCGTCATCGCTGGCGCTGTAGCTGTCGACGAGCTTGGGCTCCACGGCGCCCGCATCGGTCAGCTGGAACAGCGCCTCGTAGACGTTGCCGTTGAACGCCTCGTTGATGCCCTGGCCGGCGCCGGCCGTATTGTCGAGGTTCTGCGGCTCATAGAGCGAACCGATGCGGATCGTCGCATTGGCATCGAACTCCTGCGCCAGGGCGAGCGGCGCCACGGCAACGCTGCCCAGCAGCGCTGCGGCGACCAGCGCGCGGCGGATGGAAATCTGGTTCATTCGGGGAACTCCTTGTTAGTGCGTGGACCGGCATGATGAAAGCGGTCTCACATTGTCATCTGTGTACCCTGTCAAGCGGCAAAACCCTATGCTTCGGCCAGCCAATTCGATCTGCCGGGCTGCGCGGTGGCGAAACGCTCTTCGAGCGCTGGAGCAGAACTGAAAATCTCGTTCCGATTGCCGCCCGAGGCCCTCGTCGCTGCGCGAGTGCCAGCCACTCGGCGACCTGATGAGCCTAAGCAGCGCGACCACGTCGGCGACCCAACTGAGTTGACGCTCCTGACTTTGGCAGTGTTTTGTTCTCGTCGCCCAGTGATCGCCTCGATGGCAGGCTGCCGCTGTCTATCCGTATTTGCCATTGTCGAAAGTTGGTATCTCACGTCCTGTGGTATGCCGTATGCCGTATGCCGTATGCCGTATGCTGTTGTCGTTGCACGAGGATTTACATCATGAAAGCTGCATTGGTCTGCGGCGCCGGCGGCTTTATCGGGAGCCATATGGTCAAGCGATTGAAGGCCGAAGGACACTGGGTCAGGGGCGTCGACCTGAAGTTTCCGGAATTCTCCGAGACCCAGGCCGATGATTTCGTGATCGGGGACCTTCGTGACCGAAGCGTCGTCGACCGCGTAATCGACCGCCGCTTCGATGAGATCTACCAACTGGCAGCGGACATGGGCGGCGCCGGGTATATCTTTACCGGTGAGCACGACGCCGAGATCATGCACAACTCGGCGACGATCAACCTGAACGTCTCCGACAGCGCCTACAAGCGCAACAACGCCAAGGTCTTCTATTCATCTTCGGCATGCATGTATCCCGCCTACAACCAGGAAGATCCCGGCAATCCCAACCTCGCTGAGTCGAGCGCTTACCCGGCTGCACCGGACAGCGAATATGGGTGGGAGAAGCTGTTCTCGGAGCGATTGTTCCTCGCCTACAATCGAAACTTCGGCATGAGCAACCGCGTCGCCCGCTACCACAACATCTTCGGGCCGCAGGGAACCTGGACCGGAGGCAAGGAAAAGGCTCCCGCCGCGGTCTGCCGCAAGGTTGCCCAGGCCAACAACAACGGCGAAATCGAGATCTGGGGCGATGGCCACCAGACGCGCTCCTTCCTCTACATTGACGAGTGTCTCGAAGGCACCATCAGGCTCACGCGCTCCACCTTCGAGGGACCGGTCAACATCGGCTCCGATGAGATGGTGACCATCAATCAACTGGTAGACATCGTCTCCGACATCGCCGGCAAGACCCTGCACAAGCATCACATTCCTGGTCCGCAGGGCGTACGCGGACGAAACTCCGACAACCGCCTCATTGAGGCGACGTTAGGGTGGCGCCCCTCGGCATCATTGCGTTCAGGGTTGGAGACAACCTACGCATGGATCGAACAGCAGGTCCTTCGCAATGCAAACTGAGCGGCGGTAGGGGAGCAGGGCGACATGGACGTCATTCCCCCGATGGAAATTCCTGGCGTCCCGGTGAGCGTTGTCGATATGACTGCGTCGCTTGTGGGGGGCTCCAGCCGATCAAGACGGATGCCATGACGCCTGCAGCCGATGGGACTGCTGGTGCGTAATCGCGGACATTGTGTCTGGTTACGAAGCAACGGCCCGTGGGTGCAGATCTTCGAGGTTACCCATCGCGACGCACGCTGCGCCCATTGGGGGCAGCGTCTGCGGTAGGTTGGCCTGCGAGCGCAGTTCAGGGGGAGAAGAAGAAGAATGGGCGGGGGCGATACGCAACGCGTTCTGGTCACCGGCGGCGCCGGCTTTCTGGGCAGTCACCTTTGCGACCGGCTGATTGACGCCGGACACGATGTCGTCTGCGTCGACAACTTCTATACCGGCAGCAAGGACAACATCCGTCACCTCATCGGTAACCCACGCTTCGAGCTGCTGCGGCATGACGTGACGTTTCCGCTCTATGTCGAGGTCGATCGCATCTTCAACCTGGCGTGCCCAGCTTCGCCGATCCACTACCAGCGCGACCCGGTGCAGACGACCAAAACCAGCGTGCACGGCGCCATCAACATGCTGGGGCTCGCCAAGCGGCTCAGGGCTCGCATCCTGCAGGCGTCCACCAGTGAAGTTTATGGCGATCCCGAAGTTCACCCCCAGACGGAGGACTATTGGGGCAGGGTCAATCCGATCGGCACGCGCGCCTGCTATGATGAAGGCAAGCGCTGTGTTCTTCGACTACCACCGCCAGCACAAGCTCGACACCAAGGTACTGCGGATCTTCAATACCTATGGACCTCGCATGCAGCCCGACGACGGTCGCGTGGTGTCGAACTTCATTGTTCAGGCGCTGAAGGGCGAGCCCATAACCATCTACGGCGATGGCAAGCAGACCCGCAGCTTCTGCTACGTCGATGACCTGATCGAGGGGATGCTGCGCCTGATGGAAACGGGGCCCGACTTCCCCGGCCCAATCAACATCGGCAACCCCGGTGAGTTCACCATGACTGAACTGGCCGAAGTGGTCGTTCGCCAGACCGGCAGCAGGTCGCCGATCGTCTACCTGCCTTTGCCGGCTGACGATCCGCGCCAGCGACGCCCTGATATTTCGCTGGCCCGCGAGAAACTGGGCTGGTCGCCCGCCATTGCGCTCGAAGAGGGCATCGGACGCACCATCGCGTATTTCCGCACCGTGGTTGCGGCCTGATCATGCGGGTCGCAGTGATCGGTGGCGCCGGCAACATCGGCAGCCACACCGCCAAGGCGCTGGCGGTCCGCTGGGCCAGCCGTATCCGCTGATTTTCCTGTTCCCATCCGCCCCCCGCGATAAGCTCACAGCTCATTACTGCGAGTGAGTCCCGATGAGCATTTCCTACGACGCCATCCTTGCCGACATGGTCACTGTCGCGCGCGAGGCTGGAGCCCTGACGCAAGGTTATTTCAAGCGCTTCCGCGACATCGAAATCGGCATCAAGGGGCCGGCGGATTTCGTCTCCGACGCCGACAAGGAATCCGAGCTGCTGATCCGCAAATTCCTGTTCGAGCGTTATCCGGACTGGAGCTTCACCGGCGAGGAATTCCCACCGGTCGACAAGGCCGACCAGGAGTATCGCTGGCTGGTCGATCCGATCGACGGCACCACCAACTTCATCAACGGTATGCACTACACCATCTCGCTCGCGCTCCGTCGCGGCAACGAGACGGTGGTCGGCGTGCTCTACAACCCGCCAGCCGACGAGATGTTCACTGCCATCGCGGGGCAGGGCAGCTTTCTCAACGGCGAGCGGCTGAAGGTCTCCGAGCAGACCGAGATCGGGCTGATGAATATCGGCACCGGGCTACCGACACCCGGGCTGTCGCTCTATCCCGGTGCCTATGAGCGGCTCGACGCCATCCGCGCCCCTGTCGGCGCCGTGCGCATCGTCGGCAGCGCCGCCAACTCCTGCGCCTATGTCGCAATGGGCCGGCTCACTGGCTATTACGAAGAGACTGGTTTCACCGACACGGCAGCCGGTATCCTGTTCGTCCAGGAAGCCGGCGGCATCGTCACCGATTGGTGGGGCAGGGGCCCGGAATACTACGAGCAGACCGGCGCCATGATCGTCGCCAACAAGGCGACGCATGCGTATCTGATCGACAAGCTGAAGGATGTGCCCAAGAAGGAAACCAAGCACCCCAAGGGGGTGTGAGGGACGAACACCAGCCTCTCGGTCATCTCCCCCCGTGCGGGGGAGAAAGCGAAAACTTGAGCTTAGCGAAGCTAAGTCCTTAGTTTTCGCAAGAGGGGGGCCGTTTGAGGCACCGTGCCCTCCACGTCCCCCCTCTTGGAATTTCTAAGGCTTAGCCAAGAAGCTAAGCCCAAGAAATTCCATTCTCCCCCGCACGGGGGGAGATGGCCGAGAGATCGGGGCTCACCCCAGCGCCGCCGCCACCCCTTCCGGATCATCCGTGGTGATCTGATCCACTTTCAGCTCGAGCAACCGCCGCACGACCGCCATCCCCTCTTCGTCCGCCCGCTGCACCGTGTAGGCATCGATCCTGCGACCATGCGCGTGGAACGCGCCGATGATATCGAACCCGTCACGGTCGGCCTCGAGCACCAGCCGGTATTCAAGATAGTCGAGCTCCGATTTCGGCGACGCCGCCACCGCGTCCGCGACGAAGGCGGGGTAATCGCGCGTCGCCAGCAGCCGCTCCATCGCCCCCTTGTGGCAGGGGTCGTAGCCGATCCTGAGGCCGGGCGTGCTGTCGGTCAGGATCCGCACCGACTCCGCGTCTCCGGACGAGAGGATGAAATGCGGCGCCACCGGCCCCAGCGCCCGCGCGAAGTTCTCAATCACTTCGGGGTTGAGCGCTGCCGCGTCTTCCTTGTAGTCGAGCTGCAGCAATCCCTCGGGATGCGCGCCGTCGCGGGCGATCAGCGCCGCGAGGTCTTCGAGCAGCATCACCTTGTCGTCGATCGGCTGGCCGTCATTGTCGCGCAGGTGGAGCCCGCGCAGTGTCGCCGCCGATGTCTCGCGCACCAGGCCGCTGCCGGTGGTTTCGCGCTCCAAAGACAGGTTGTGCAGCACCGCCATGCCGTTATCGGCGTGGATCACCAGATCCACCTCGACACTGGCGCCCAGCTGCATGCCCTCGATGATCCGGCGTCCGGTGAACACCGGATCTGTGCCTCTGCGACGTCCGCGGTGCCACTTGAAGAACGTGCGGTGACCCGCACGGGTCACCGAAATCGCGTCGGCCATTAGTTGCTCCGGTGGATTGCCGCGTTGTCGCGATAGGCCGCAAACGCCCTCGGCTTCAGATCGATCGGCTGGCCATGCGACCAGTCCCGCGCTTCGCTGGTCATGGATTTGAGCCGCGTGCCATCCGGCAGCTCGATATCGACGATGGCGTGCGTGCCGTAGTCGGTGACGCGATGGATTGTTGCCATCCCGGGGCCGTTGGCCGAAACGATCTCGAGCGCCTCGGGGCGCACTGCCAGCGTCGCCGCGCCGTCGCCCACCGGCAGCGGCACGGTGAAGCCCGAATGCGTGAACGTGCCATTGGCCACAGTACCCTCGACGAGGTTCATCGTGCCGATGAAGCCCGCGACGAACGGCGTCGCCGGTTCGCGATAGACCACGTCCGGCCGCGCCGCCTGCTCGGTCCGCCCGTCGCGCATCACCACGATCCGGTCGGCCAGCGCCAGCGCTTCGTCCTGGCCGTGCGTCACGAACAGCGTGGTGATCTTCAGCCGCTGCTGGATGTCCCGAACCTCTTCGCGAAGCCGTTCGCGCAAGTGCTGGTCGAGTGACGCAAACGGCTCGTCGAGCAGCAGGATTTTCGGCTCCAGCACCAGCGAGCGCGCCAGCGCCACGCGCTGCTGCTGGCCGCCTGACAGCTGGTTGGTGGCGCGATGGCCATAACCGCCGAGCCCCACCAGCTCGAGTACCGCCTCGACCTTGCGCTTGATCTCGGCTTCCGGCAGGCGTCTGAGCTTCAACCCGAAGGCCAGGTTCTTGAACACGTTCATATGCGTCCACAGCGCATGACTCTGGAACACCATGCCGGTGGGACGTTTCTCAGGCGGCACTCGCGTCACGTCCTCGCCGTCGATCTCCACATGGCCAGAGGTCGGCGTTTCGAAACCACCGATCATGCGCAAGAGGGTCGATTTGCCCGAGCCCGAGGGCCCGAGCAGGCACACCAGTTCGCCATCGCCGACGGTCAGGGTGAAGTCGTCCACCGCCTTGGTCGTGCCGAAGGCTTTGGTTACGTCTCTGATTTCGAGCACGGACATGCGAGAATTCCTTATCCGCCAAAGCCCTTGGCAAAACTGCCCGAACTGATGACGCGGCGCGCGAACAGAAGCGCGATGAAGCTCGGCACCCAGAGCAGCACGGAAAGCACCGCGCCATACTGGATCACCGGCTGGTTGTTGATGAAGCTGATCATCAGCACCGGCAGGGTGCGGATCTGCGGCGCGCCGATCAGCCAGGCGCCTTCGGTCTCATAAAAGGTGCCGACGAAACTCAGGAGGATCGCCGCCGCGATGGTCGGCCCGGCTTGCGGCAGGGTGATCGACCAGAACACCCGGAACGGTCCGGCGCCCACATCGCGTGCTGCCTCTTCCATGCGCCGATCTACCGACTGGAAAGCGGCCACCGGGATCCAGATCATGAACAGCAGCGTGCCCACCAGTTGGATCAGCACCACCCCCCAGAACGTTCCGATGAGATTGAGCTGCAGGAAGATGCCGGCGATGGCGACCAGCAGGCCGAACTTGGGGAAGGCATGCCCGGCAAGAAACGAGAAGAACAGGATGTTCCGCCCCGGAAAGTCCATCCGCGCGAAGGCATAGGCCGCCGGCAGGCAGATCATCGCCGACAGTAGCGTCACCACCGTGGCGAGGCTCAGGCTCATGGTGATCGAACTCCAGACATCGGCCCGCGCCAGCGTCTGCTGCCAGAACCTCAGCCCGAACTCCTGCGGGATCACCGAGGGGAAGCGCCACACATTGGTGAAGGCCCAGGTGCCCACCACCAGCAGCGGGAAGACGATGACGATGGTCAGCGCCAGGGCAAAGAAAATGCCGGTCCAGTCGATGCGTTTTTCTACGAGCGCGCGCGCCATCTTACGGGGTCCGGTTCTTGGCGACGGAGCGGACGTAGAACAGCCCGAACACGATACAGAAGCAGAAGGCGATCACCGCTTGGGTGATGGCGTTGGTCGGATCGTTCAGGTCGCGGAAGGTCCGCTGCATGAACGGCCCCATCATTTCCGGCGCGGCGGGACCCAGCACGTAGGGCAGCGTGAAGGCTGAAAAGATCCCGAGCACGGTGAAGCTCACGGCGACGAGGATGGAATTGGAAATGCGCGGCAGGATGATGTGCCAAAGCAGCGCAAAGCGCCCCGCGCCGACATCGCGCGCCGCCTCGATCGCCTGGTTGGAGACGTTCCCCAACCCCGAGAGGAGGATCAGGACGGTCAGCGGAATATTGTCCCAGACCAGCCCGATCACCGGTCCCCATGGGGTGAGATAGGGGGTGCGGATCTTCGGCAGGCCAACCGAGTTGAGCAGCAGATCCACCGTGCCGTTCGGGCCCAAGACGCGGATGATCGCGTAGCTCAGGATGATCGAAGGCACGAACATGGGAAAGATCGCGAGGCCCTGCACATAGGCGGCGAGCCGCCCCTTGGCGAAGCGCAGGTAAAGCGCGATCGGCAGGCAGATCAGCACCAGCAGCAAAGCGCAGACGCCCGTGGTCCACAGCGTCACGCTGAGGTTGTTGAGGCTATACTGGTCGGTGAAGAAGAATGTGTAGGTCTCGAGCGAAAAGCTTCGCCCCGTCCCGCCATCATTGGGCAGCCAGATGGTGCGCCCGATGGCGGATATGATCGGCCAGATGATCATCCAGCCGACCAGGAACACCGGAATGGCGACCAGCAGGAGGCCCGTGAGCCCCCTGCGAGTCTTTGTTCCGACGATGTCGCTTGTGGCGCTCAGGCTCACGCGTTGCGGTCCACGTTGGGAGCAACATTGCGATACCAGCCATCGTTGATGGCCTTCTCCCACTCACCGGCCGGGAAGGACGGGATGGTGGTCGGGATCACGTCGGCATATTTCTGGCGCAGGTCCTGGCTAACATAGTCCCAGCCGACGCCCGGGAAGCCGCCCAGTTCGCTGAGCACAGCCGACTGGATCTCTTCGGAGAGCACGAAGTCGACGAGCTTGAGCGCAGCATCCTTGTTGACGCCGTTGGACAGGACGACCGAACGGGAGAAACCGCCGGGCAGGGCGAGATCCTGCAGTTGAACGAGGCCGGTGGTCTCGGGCAGCACGCCGGTGTTGATTGCCGAGATCGCCTGGTCGGACCAGGCCGGGATCATCGTGACGGCGCTCTGGCCCAAGAGCTGCAGCGACGGTGTGTTGCCGCCGGTATAGGCGCCATTGTCGAACAGCGAGCCCGCAATATCCTTGAGAATATCCCAGGCTGGGTTCAGCGCCTTCTCGGCCGCTTCTGCCGTGAAGTTATCGGTGGTGAACGCCTTCGGGTCCTTGCCGTTGGCTTCATAGATGGCGCGGCGGACGAAGTTGCCGCCCGAACCGCCCTTGTCGGGGCGGTTGTAGATGAACTGGCCGGGATTGGCCTTGATCCAGGCGACAAGGTCAGCCCAGGTCTTCGGCACATTGGCCGGGTCGAGCTTGGTGGTGTCGTAGGCGAGCAGCACCTGCGAACCGCGATAGGGCACCGAGTAGTCGGTGTCGATGCCGAGCGGATTGACCTTGGACCAGTTCGACAGTCCGGCTTCCTTGAGGTTCACGTAGAGGCCGGCCTCGATAGCGCCGGCCGGGAGGCGGGGCTCGCCCGACTCGAAATAGTCGGCCTGCGGATCGGTCTTGGTCTGCAGCGCAGCGAGGGCGCGGTCGGCGATCGCCAACTGACCAGCGCTGTCGCCTGCGTCCACGAGGTTGAGGAGCACGCCGGGGTTGGCTGCCTCGAACTTCGGCTTCACCACGTTGGTCCAGAAGTCGAGGATGTTGGTATCCGACGAGGTGTACCAGTCGATCTTGCCGGCTTCGGCAAAGGCCAGCCTCGGCAGCAGCACCATGCCGGCGGCTGCGCCGCCGACCGAAAGCATAAACGCACGACGTTTCATCGTTGTCTCTCCCAGGTTCGCCTGCGGGCCATCCCGCGGCAGGTCAATCTGACGCCGACCGTGGGGACCAGACTAATCTCGGTGGGCCCGCTGGCAAGCGAAAAATGGAACGGAAATTCCATTGTGACAGCGCACGCCTGATTTATTCCGCGCGCCTGTTCCAGCCGCTTAAACCGCACTCCCATGACATCAGGATGACAGTGGAAGAACCCCGGTTTCCGGGGCTTTCAGGGCATTGATGACGTCAGTTTTGCGACAGGAAGTGACGGCCGACCTCGGCGAACAACTCGAGGTCCTTGAGAGAGTCTGTCAGCAACGTCTTGGGCTTTTCCCCAGTTGTCACCGCATGGTGGAAGGCGCCGAGCTCCACGCGGAAAGCATCCTCGTAGAACGGCCCGATGATCTCGGTGCCGGTGGAGTGCTGGTCCGAGGTGGTGATCTCGAGCCTGGTGGGCAGGTTCCGCACATACGGGGTGTCGTAGTTGATCTTGAAGTGCTGGTTCAGCGTCAGCACTTCGATGCCCGCATCGAACCGGGCAACATCATGGATCACCGCTTCATAGAGCGCGGTGAAACTGCCGTAGTCGAACATCACGAGGACGTTCTCGCCGCGGTGCTGCCGTGCCGCCGCCACCGCGTTCGGCGCGCCGAAAAGTTCGCGCATCGCTGAAAAGCTGTGCGACGAAAGCCCGGTGAGCACCTGGTAGGCCCGCAGTTGATCCGGCCGCGCCTCGCCCATCACCGATTTCAGCAGCGCCTGGGTCTGCGCCCGCCCTTCGGCGATCGCCTCGGCCGGCACGTCGTCGGGCCGGAAAATGTTGCGCGTTTGATCGACGAAGAACTGGCTTTCGCGGATCAGGTCGCGGATCCGGACGTGCCGGATCTCCTCGCGCGGCGGCAGCCGTTCTTTGAGCGCCGTGAACGCCGGCGCGAAGCGCCGCATGTAGCCGACGAACACTGTCTTGGTGTTGCTCTTCTCGAGCTCCAGCAGCGGCTTCAGCTCGGCTGCGGTCAGCGCCGCCGGCTTCTCGATGAACACGTGCTTGCCGGCCCGGATGGCTTTTTCGAGCAGCGGTGCATGCAGGAAATCCGGCGTCAGGATGAACACCGCATCGAGCGTCGGGTCGGCGATCAGCGCCTCCGCCGACGCATGCCGCGTCTTCACCCCGTAGCGCTCCGCCACATGCGCCATGAGGCTGGGGGAGACATCGGTCACCGCTGCGATCTCGAAGCGCTGGTCGTCCGCGAGCAGCGGCAGATGCATCAGCTGCGCGACTTCACCGAGGCCAACGAGGCCAACCCTGAGCTTTGCCATCACGCGATCGCCTGCATGTACACGTAGTTGCGCTTGGCCAACTGCAGCGGCGTTTCCGTCGCATGCTCGGCCACGTCCTGTTCGACGACGATCGGCCCGTCAAAGCCTTTGGCGTCGAGGAAGCGCATCACCGCCCGGATATCGACTGCGCCATCGGGCAGGGGGGCCATGACGCCCTGGCCGTACGAATTGGCGACCGAGAGCTTGCCGTCCAACACGCGCTGCCGCACCGTGGGGTCGACATTCTTCAAGTGCATGTAGGCGATCCGTCCCCACACCTTTTCCATGTAGGCCAGCGGGTCCTGGTCCCAGAAGGCGTGATGGCCGGTGTCGAAGCAGAGGTCGATCTGGGTCTCCTCGAGCAGCCGGTCGATCTGTCGCTCGAACTCCACCGCGGTGCCGATATGCGGGTGGAAGCTTGCCTTCAGCCCGAACTCGCCCTCGATCACCGCCTGGGCTTCGCGCACCGTGGCGGTGAGCCCGTTCCAGCCCTCGCGATCGAGCACGCCTTCCTGACCCTCGGGGTACCAGTTGCTTTCGTCCATGATGACGAGGTGCTTGGCGCCGAGATCCTTGAGCAGCGGCGCCAGCTCCCTGAGCGTCGACATCAGCACCGGCGCCGAGGCTCGGTCGCCGAAGGTGTGGACGTGGGTGGCGCCGATCAGCGTCAACCCGCGCTTTTCCAGCTCCGGCCCGAGCTCGGCTTTGTCCTTTGGCAGGAAGCCGAACGGCCCGAGCTCGGTGCCGCGATAGCCCGAGGCGGCCACCTGATCGAGATACTCCTGCCACGTATAGGCGTTGCCGGTTGGGTAGTTGATGCCCCAGGAACACGGGGCATTGCCGATAAACATGGGTCAGTCCTGGTCGATGTAGATTGGGTTGGAGATGGCGCGCCGGATCGGCTCGTCCGTCAGGTGGAAGCCCTTGAGCTGCCACGGCAACTCGCCGCGCTCGCTCGCCGCCTTGGTGAATTCCTCGACCAGCCATGGCCGGCTCGCCTTGGCGATGATCTCGGCGCGCACGAACTTTTCGGCGCCGTCGAGCAGTGCCAGCTCGCCGCGCCAGTCGCCGCTGGTGATCTCCTGTTCGGTAATGGTGCCGCGCGCGTCGATCCATTGCAGCACGTCGCCGCGCGCCCCGCGCACAATCGCTTCGCAATGCAGCGGCGCCGTCACTGCCGAGCCCATCGGCTGGCCATTGACGGTGATCTCGAGGTGCGGGCCCTTCGGCCCCTCGGTCACATAGCCGTGCCCGGCCTTCATCGCCGCGAGCACCGCATCTTCGCTGAGTTCCGGCAGCCACAGCACCGTCGTTGGTCGCGCCAGCACCAGCGGACCCTCCGGCTGCAGTTTCGCCGGCTGGTGAAAGTCGCTGCCGCCGATCGCCGAAATCCTGAGGCCCGAGGCGAGCCGTTCCTGCCAGCGCTCCAGCGACACCCAGTTCCACGCCATCCACGTCGACTGCCAAACTTCCTGGCAGTCGGCGGCCGGGAACTCGTAGTCCCAGGGAATGGTCGGCTTGTCGTGGTTGATCGACAGGAGTCCGCCTTCGCGGTGCACCATTTCGGCCAGCACGTGCGCGTCCGACGGCTTGGTCATGCGGAAGTCGATCCACTTGTCGACCCCATAGACATTGGCGTGGCCGACGGCAGTGGTGACTTCCATGCCGCGTACGAACACCAGGTCCGGCGACGAGGCGGGGTGGAAGTAGCGCCGCTGCGTGATGGTGTTGTGGTCGGCGATGGCGAGGAAATCGAGCCCCGCCTGCACCGCGGCCTGGTGCAAGGTCTCGGGCGAACCGGCTGCGTCCGAATGGAAGGTGTGGCAGTGGAGGTCGCCGCGGTACCAGCCGGCACCGGCGCGCACCGGAAACGTCCGTTCCGGCTGCGGGCTGGTGGGGCGGGCACTGTCGTCGAGTTCGACCGTCACTGTCACATCGGCGCCACCGGGCGGCACCTTGTAGAGCCCGAGAATGACGTTCCATTCCCCGGCTGGCATCGCCCCGTGCACGTAGCCGGGCGTGGCGCTGTCGGTGGCGACGTAGAACCGATCGCGGAAGCCGCCCGACCAGCCGCGGAACCCCCCTTCGGAGGGGTACGGGGTCATCGCAGGGTCGAACATCCCGAGATCGATCACGCAGTCATCGGCCTTGGGGTAGGCGAGGGTAACGTCGATCCGCGTCGTGCCCGCCGGGACCGTGACTGGGATGTAGAAGTAGGGGTCCTTCGCCTGATCGGCGCGAGTGATGTGGGTTTTGACGATCTGCGTCATGCCGGCGCACAACCATCAGCAGACGGCCCGCTCCCATCCTCCCCCATGAAGGGGGAGGTGCCGCATCGAGTGTGTGGCACGATCGAGCAACAGCCTCGACTCTTCACCTCCCCCTTTATGGGGGAGGCCGGGAGGGGGCCGTCTCTATCAGTCAGCCCCCTCACAGCGGCATCTCCCCATCCGCCGGGATGCGCTTGCCCTCCGCGTCGAACAGGCTCGCGTGGGCGCCGTCGAAGGTGAACGCCACGTTCTCCGTCGTTTCCACCGCGTCGTCGGTGAAGATGCGCGCCGTCACCCGCCCGCCGTCCTGGCGCTCGAAGGTTACCAGTTTCTCGGGGCCCATATTCTCGTTCGCGAACAGCTTGCCGCTGACCATGTTGACGTCGTTGATCGTACCCATGCTGAGATGCTCGGGCCGCACCCCCAGCGTCAGCCCGGCGCCCTTGCCGAGCGCTGCCTTGATCCCCGTGGAGATCGGCAGGTCGCGCACCAGAACGCCATGGGCGCGCAACTGCAGCCGCTCGCCCTCGATGCTGCCCTCCACCGGGATCATGTTCATCGGCGGGTTGCCGACAAAGTTGGCAACGAACGTCGTTGCCGGCCGGCGATAGATCTCGATCGGCGGCGCGAACTGCACGATCCGGCCGCGATCCATCACCGCAATCCGCGTTGCCAGCGCCATGGCTTCGGCCTGGTCGTGCGTCACGTAAACCGCCGTCATCCCCATGTCGCGCTGCAGGTGGTTGAGGAAGCCGCGGGCTTCGAGCCTGAGCTTGGCATCGAGGTTGGAAAGCGGCTCGTCGAACAGGTAGACCCGGCTCGGATAGACCAGCGCCCGCGCCAGCGAGGTGCGCTGCTGCTGGCCACCCGAGATCTGGCTCGGCAGCCGGTTCAGCAACTCGCCGATCTTCAGCACATCGGCCACTTCCTTGGCCCGCTTGTGCCGCTTCTCGACACTCTCGCCGCGCACCTTCAGCGGGTAGGCGATGTTGTCGGCGAGGTTCATGTGCGGGTAGAGCGCATAATCCTGGAACACCATCGAGATCTGTCGATCCTTGGGGTGCAGGTGCGTCACGTCATCGGGCCCGATCATGATCTTGCCCGATGTCGGGGTTTCGAGCCCTGCGATCATCCTCAGACTGGTGGTCTTGCCGCAGCCCGACGGGCCGAGCAGGCAGATGAACTCGCCATCCGCAACCTTGAAGCTGATGTCCGAGACGGCGTTGAAGGTGCCGAAGCTCTTGGTGACGTTCTGGAATTCGACCGAGGCCATTACGCTTTGATTCCACCGAAGAAGCGGAAGCCGAACTTCCAGCTGACGAAGAGATAGAGGGCGACGACGGGCAGGGAGTAGATCAGCGAATAGGCTGCAAGCAGCGTCACGATCGGCGTCCCGGCCTCCGAGTAGAACGAGTAGATGGCGACCGAGGACGGCATCAGGTCATCGGAGCGGAGCAGGATGAAGGGGATGAGGAACGAGCCCCAGATGTTGACGAACGCCCAAACCACCACGACCACGATGCCCGGCCGGATCACTGGCAGCGCCACGTCGAAGAACGCCTGCACCGGCGACGCGCCCGCGACCATGGCGCTTTCCTCGTAGGTCTTGGGAATGCCGTCGATGAAGTCGCGGAGGATGAACATTGCGGTCGGCAGCAGCCCGCCGGCGAACACCAGGATCACCGCGATATGAGTATCCATCAGCCCGACCGATGAGACGATCAGGAAGATCGGCACCATCGCTGCGGTGCCCGACACCACCGAGGAGAACAGCAGCAGCACGTAGGTGACGATGCTCTTGCCGGGGATCGATGAGCGGCTGAGCGCATAGGCTGCGAGCGTTGCCGCCGCAGCAACGAGGATCACCCCGCCGACGCTCTGGATCAGGCTGTTGAGCAGCCCGCGCATCGCAAAGCCGTTGCCGAACACCGTCAGGAAATTCTGCAGCGTCCACGGGTCGGGGATGGCGATGCCGAGTTCGGCCCGCGCGTTGAACGGCGCGAAGATGAACCAGATCAGCGGCAGCGCGAACAGGATGCCGATGATCGCGGCCAGCGCCGAGAAGCCGATACGGGCGATGAGTTGCGGAAAACTGAGCTTCATTCTTCCACCGCCTTGGCTTTCTTGCGCCCGAACGACAGGTAGATCAGCGCGAACACCAGGTTGATCAGCATGATGATCACCCCCACGGCCGCGCCCTTGCCAAAGTCGAACTCGCGGAAGGCGATGCGGTAGTTGTAGATCGACAAGAGTTCCGTGCGGTAACTCGGCCCGCCATTGGTGAGGATGAACGGCGTGAACACGTTGAACGTCCACATGGTGATGAGGATCAGGTCGGTGACCACGTGGCCGCGGATCAGCGGCAAGCCGATATCGCGGAACTTCTGCCAGCTCGAGGCGCCGGCGACATCCGCCGCCTGGAAATAGCTCGGCGGGATCGAGGCGAAGGCCGAGTTGAACAGCATCATCGAGAACGCCGCACCGCGCCAGGTGTTGAAGATGACGATCACCCAGAACGGCTGCTGCAGCAGGAAATCCCCCGCCGGCAGCCCGAGGCCGCGCAGGATCATGTTCAACGTGCCATTGTCGTAGTCGAGGAAGGCGAACCAGGCGAAGCCGATCACCACCTCGGGCAGGATCCACGCCGCGATGACAGCGGTTTCGACGATGCGTTTGAGGGCTGGGGGGATGGTCTGCATCAGCCAGGCCAGCAGCAGGCCCAGCAGCGCCTGGCCGACCAGCGCCGACAGCAGCACGAATTGCGTAGTGAGGATCAGCGAAAAGCCGAACTGGCCGCGGGTGAAGAACGTTGCCGGATCGAATAGCTGGAAATAGTTGGCGAGCCCGACGAACTCCGGACTGAGCGCGGTCTTGCCGAGCAGTGTGCGGTTGGTGAACGAGACGAAGATCACCCAGAAGAACGGCAGCAGCACGAACACGCCGACCAGCGCCGCGGCAGGGGCTAGGAATGCCGCGCCGGCGCGATGGGAGAGGAGCGAGAAGTTCTTCTTTTTCGTCATACGGATAGGCCGGTGCGTGTTGACCCCCACCCCTGCCCCCTCCCCGCAAGGGGGAAAGAGACGAAGGAGTTGAGGCCCTGGGGTGTGTGGGACGAAGACTGGCGCCGCAGCGTCTCCCTCCCCCTTGCGGGGAGGGGACAGGGGTGCGGGGCAGCATGCTCCGGCTCCACCGCTAGCCAACCGGATGTCTCAGCCAACCGTCTCAATGTGACAAACCCCAATCGAAAAAAGGAACCTCCCCGGCCGCGAACAGGGTGCCGGGGAGGCGTTCCCAGGGAGCGCCCGGCTCAGGGAGGGCCGGGCGTGGGAGGACGTCTTGCGAAGCTCAGCTAGAGCTTCGAAACCGTGTTGGCCTCGCCGACGATCGCGATCACCGCCGCCTTGTACGCCGCCATAGCGTCTTCGGGGCTGGCTTCGCCCGAAACCACGCTTTCAGTCATGCGCTGGATCTCGGCCGACACCTTGTTGTAGTTCGGGTCGTTCGGGCGAGCGGTGGTCAACGGCAACAGGCTCTCCTGCGTCTTCTGCAGGTAGACATTGTTCGGCGTCGCCACGTCGTCACGAATGCGGCGGGCTTCACGGAAGCCCTGGAATGCGGTCAGCGATTCCTGGCTGTTCATGTAGCTGAGCAGCGCCCACGCTTCGGCCGGGTTCTTGGTCGCGGGGTTGAGGACGAACCCCGTGCCGCCCGAAACCGTCACATAGTCCTGCCCGCGATAACCCTTGCCCGGCTCCTGCGCCGGCATCGAGGCCCAGGTGACTTCGGCATCGCGGTTCTCGAGCCCGAATTCGGCGCCCGGCGCCATCACCGAATTGAAGAACCAATCACCTTCGACAAGCAGCGCCGTCTTGCCGTCACGGAAGTTGGTGAAGGTGCGGTTGCGGCCATCGCCGAGCAGCTGCGCCCGCTGGTCGCCCAACTGCTCGTCCACATAGATGGTCTTGTAGAGGTTGAGGGTGTCGAGGATGCCCTGGCTCGAAACGATGTACTTGCCGTTCTCGTCGACGACGCTTTCGCCGGTCCCGAGGATCGCCATGTAGTAGCCCTGCATGGTGGTGGCTTCGCCCATGTTCACGCCGGCGTTGAGCTGCAGCGGGAAGGAATCCGGGTTCGCCTTCTTGATGGCGCGGGCAGCTTCGAGCAGCTCGGCCCACGACTTCGGCTGGAAGGTCTCGGGATCGAGCCCGGCCGACTTCAACAGCTCCTTGCGCACGAAGATGGCGCGCACGTCCGTGCCGAGCGCCAGGCCATAGGCCTTGCCGCCATAGCTCATCAGCGACTTGGCGCCTTCCGAGATATGGCTCCAGCCTTCCCAGTTGTTCACGTCCGCTCCGGCCACTTCATCGAGCGGCTTCAACAGCCCGCCTTCGACGAACGAGGGGATCAGGAAACCGTCGAACGCGGCGACGTCGGCGCCGGCGCCGGTCGAGAAGTCGAGCGCCAGCTGCTGGGTCATCTGCTCGTCCTTGCCGCCGAACTCGTTCAGCGAGACGGTGACGTCCTTGCCCTCGGCCTTCATCTTTTCGGTGAAACCCGGGATCACGCTTTCCTTGATCCAAGTGGCGGTTTCGCTGTTCACGCCGCCGACCACGCAGCGGCAGATCACCGTCAGGTCCACGGCGAAGGCCGGGGTAATCATTGTAGTGGCAGTGGCGAGGCCCAGATACAGGGCGCGCAGGCGATTGCTCATCGCGAAATTCCTCCCTTGGTGGCGCCACTTCGCGGGCGCCGAATTGGCGATCGCGGCGGTCAATTCTCCCCGCCGCAGCTCACGATCTCAGAATGAACACGCTTTCATTCATCGTCAAGACGTAGAATGCCTGTTGCGAATGACAAGGTGATGACGCCTGGATGGAATGTTTGTTCCATATGCCGTACTGTTAGTCATTATTGTGCAATATCAGCATGTTAGCCTGATGAATGCTCGGATCGGCTTGACAGTCTGCAAGGCGAACCGGCAGAACAGTTTTGCACACGATTTCATTTTAGGGCAGCAGGGCAGACCTTTTGAGCGATCCGGCCATCCGCAATCGCAGCCGCGCCACAGCCGATATGGTGGCTCGCACCGCCAACGTGTCGCGCGTTGCGGTCAGCCGTGCCTTCAACCCGCATGCTTCGATCAAGCCGGAGAAGCGCGACCTGATTCTGAAGGTGGCGCAGGAGCTGAACTACACGCCGGATATGGCCGCCCGCTCGATGGTCACCGGTCGCTCGCACCTTGTCGGCATCATCGTCCCCGATGTCTCGGGGCCCTGGGAAAGCCAGGAACTCGACGCCATGACCACGGCGCTGCAGGCCGAGGGGTTTGCAACGCTGCTGTTCCGCACCCGCGACGACCTGTCGATGGACGAAACCCTGCTTACCTACATGAAGGGCTTCAACCCGGATTCGGTTATTGCCTATGCCGAGAACGTGCGACCGACGACGCTCGCCCGCGTGCTCGATCGGGCCGTGCCGATCTATGTCGGCTATCCTGATGAGGATGCAGCGGAAGCCGAGGCCGCGCCGCTGTTCGATCGGCTCGACGTGCTGCAGCGCGAGGGCATCGAGCAGGCCGTGGCGCTGATGCAGGGCTATGGCGCCCGCCGCTTCGCCTTTCTCGCCGGCAAGACCAATTCGCTTGCCACCCAGTCACGCGAGCGCATGGTGATCAAAGTCCTTGCCGAGCGCGGGCTGCCGCCACCCACTCGCATCCCGGGCGATTACACCTACGACACTGCCTATCGCGAGACGCTGAACCACTTCCGCCTCGGTGAGCCGGTGGATGCGATCTTTGCCGCCAACGATGTCGGCGCCTTTGGCGCCATCGATGCGCTGCGCACCGAGCTCGGACTGCGCGTGCCGCAGGACGTCAAGGTCGTCGGTTTTGACGACATCCATCAGTCGCACTGGAAGAGCTACAATCTCACCACGGTGAAGCTCGACCTGACCGAACGGACCCAGGCGCTGCTGCGCCTGATCCTCCGCCGCCTCAAGAACCCCACCTCACCCTCGCTCACCGAGACCGTGTCGACCCGCCTGGTCGTCCGCGGCACCGTGGGCTGATCGCCAGAGTTATGACCCGCAAGATCCATCTGGTCTTCAAGACCCACCTCGACATCGGCTTCACCGACCACGCCCAGAAGGTCCGTGCCCAGTATCACGAGCGCTTCATCCCGCAGGCGATCGATACCGGTGAACACTTCTTCGCCGAGGATCCCGAGCATCCGAGGTTCATCTGGACCACCGGCGCCTGGCTGATCTGGGATCACCTCAATTCGCAGAGCCCGGAGCGGGTGCAACGGCTCGAGCGCGCCATCGATCGCGGCCTGATCCGCTGGCATGCGCTGCCCTTCACCACCCATTCCGAACTGATGTCACCGGCCGTGTTCCGCGCCGGGTTGAGTCACAGCCAGGAACTCGACAGGCGCTTCGGCAAACAGACGATTGCCTCGAAGATGACTGACGTTCCCGGCCATACCATCGGCATCGTGCCGCTGCTCGCCGAGGCCGGCGTCAGGTTCCTGCACCTCGGCGTCAACTCCGCCTCGCCGCCGCCCGACGTCCCCGACGTCTTTCGCTGGCGCGCCCCAGATGGCGCCGAAATCGTCGTGCTGTACCAAAAATCCTACGGCGAAACCTCGTTCCCCGAGGGTTTTGACGAGGGCCTCGGCTTCGCCCACACCAACGACAATATGGGGCCGCAAAGCGTGCCGCAGACGGTGGAGGCCTGGCGCGAACTGCAGGGGCATAACCCGGAGACCGAGATCGTCGCCTCGACCCTCGATGCCTATGGCGAAATCCTCTGGTCTCGCCGCGAAGAGTTTCCGGTCATTGATCTCGAGCTCGGCGATAACTGGATCCATGGCGCCGGCACCGATCCGGACAAGCTCAAGCGCTTCCTGCACCTGCAGCGTCTCTACGACCGCTTCGCCGAGGAGCCCCTTACTCCGAGCCGCCTGGCCTTTGGCCGTGGCCTCACCATGGTTGCCGAACACACCTGGGGCGTCGACATCAAATCGTACCTGCGCGACGACCTGGCCTGGGACCGGCCGGCCTTCGAAACCGCCCGCGCCGCTGACTACCGCTTCCAGTATTCCGAGGCCTCCTGGGCCGAGCAGCGCGCCTATCTCGATGCCGCTGTCGCCGAACTCGAGCCGGCCGACCGGGCTCTCGCCGAAGCCGCCGAAGACCCGGCGATCGAGGGCACCGGCTGGTTCGTCGAGACCGACCCCAATACCGGCGACGTGATCCTCATCCGTTCGCCGGCCGGCGTTGAGCTGCGCGGCGAGGGGGGCAGCCTCCTCGGATACCGCTACGAGAGCTACGACGCTTCCGATGTCGCGGCCCACATGGATACCTACCTCACGCACCGGGCTCATTGGGCCATCCTCGATCACATCAAGCCTGGTCTCGATCGCGTCGCGTCCGCCCGCTCGGCGAACTTCGCGCCAAAATTGGTCGACGGCGTTGCGACGCTCGACACGGCTGCCCATGTCAAGCTCGGCGCTCCGGCACGCATCGCCTATCGGTTCCGCGCGCTCGACAGCCGTCGCCTCGAGATCACCGTGGAGCTGCTCGACAAGCCCGCCAACCGCATGCCGGAAGCCAGCTTCGTCAGCTTCACGCCCTCAGGCGCGCACGACTGGCAGTTCCTGAAGATGGGGCAGTGGCTGCCCGCGAACCGCATTGCGCGCAAGGGCGGTGGTCAGCTCCAGGTCGTCGCCGCCGTGCGGACCATCGGCGTCGAACTCCGACCGCTCGATACCCCGCTGGTCGCGCCCACTGCGACGAAGTTCATGCCGTTCAACCCCAACCCGCCGGATTTCTCCGCCGGCCTGCGCTTCAACCTCCACAACAACAAATGGGGCACCAACTTCCCCATGTGGTGGGGCACTGAGCGGTTCGAAGCGCGGTTTGTGCTGGAGCTATGAAACGCTCTTGTCGGACGGTTCATCGGGAGTAGTGAGCTCGCCATCCCACCAGTCATAGCTCTCTGGGTTGCCCCATTCCTGCATGGCATCGATGAAGGCTTGATCTTCCGCCTCTGTCGGGCTGTTGCGATGGCAAGTGAATCCTGGTGGGCTTGGCGGTGAAAGGCCTCGGATGTGGGATCGGGCACCAACATTGGACGGCCGTTGATCACGACCGTCACGATCGGAATGTTCTCGCGCTGTCGCTTCTTTGTCACGAGCCTACCCCAGCACCGAAGCCGCGATCGCGCCGGCAAAGCCGACCAGCGCCACCGAGGCGACCTTGCGCACCACGGTGTGCCGGTCGCCGGCTGCCGCGCCGATCGCCCGCCCGACAACGATCCACGCGAACCCCACCAGTGGCACCAGCAGGGCGAAGCCGAGCACATACCAAGCGAACTGCGCATGGTTGGTCGGGATGATGCTGAGCGAGAAGATCAGCGCCTTGGGGTTGAGCAGGGTGGTGACGAACACCGCCTGCATGCCAATGCTTGCCTGGCTTTGCGTCAGCCCGGCATTGTGACGCCAGAGCTTGATCGCCGTCCAGATCAGGTAGGCGACCACTGCCGCCTTGAGCGCGACGCCCACCAGCGCATAGCTGTGGATCACCGGCCCCAGGACAATGCGGATCGTGCCGACGGCGATCAGGTAGCCGGCCAGCTCCCCCACCAGCAGCCGAACTGACCGTCGGACCCCCGCCGTCGCGCCCGATGTTGCGAGCAGCGTGTTGGTCGGCCCGGGTGTGCCCAACAGTACCAGGACAGCGGCAATGAACAGAAACGGGTCGGTCATCGGGGGCAGGGGGTCTTCGTACGCGTTACGCGCGAGTGAAGCGCGGCGGCGATGGCGAGGCAAGGCAATCTGCGGAGCCGGCGCGAGTTGCCCCCCACCAGCCAATAAGTCACTCCAGCGACCTCACCGCAGATAGTGCGCGCGCATCTGCCGCGGCGTCAGCCCATAGGCGTTGCGGAACTGCACGTAGAACTGGCTCAGCGCCGAAAAGCCGCTCTCGAACGCCACGTTCTCGATCGAAAGGCTGCCCTCGAACAGCAGTGATCGCGCCCGGATCAGGCGCATGCGCACCACGAACTTGTGCATCGGCACCCGCATCACTTCGGTGAACAGGTTCAGCGCATAGTTGGGGTGGAGGCCCACCACCTTGGCCACATCCTCGGCCCTGAGTGGCTCGGAGAGGTTTTCGAGGATGTGCCGGATCATCGCCACCACGTAGCGCAACGGCGAGGCCGCCCGGGTGGTCGAGCCGACGCTCTCGATCCACGGCTCCATCAGGATGTCCCATCCGGTCACCGCGGCGCGCCGCAGCATCAGCGCGATCTCTTCTTTCAGGATATCCGTCCGCTCCGCGTCACCCGAGCGATAATCCTGGTACCAGCGGGTCAGTGTATCGGCGCCGATCGTCTCGGGCGGCAGCATCACCACCCCGCCACCCATCATCGTTTCGGTGAGTTGCCCGAGGTTTGGCATGTGGAGGAAGCTGTCGAGCGGCAGGTAGACGTTGCACTGCCGGCTGTCATGGTTCGCGCCGTAGTCGATCGCCGTGGTCTGGTGCGGGATGCCGGCCCAGAACAGCACCAGCCGGCCCGATGGGATGCGCAGCGGCCGTCCGTCGATGACGTAGTCCATGCTGCCCGTGGTGAGCCAGTTCAACTCGATATGACCGTGGAAGTGCTCCTCCGGCATGATCTGCGGGTCGAACCAACGGATGCCGAACCGCCCAAACGCCTGCGTCTGCGCGTAAAACCGCCGGTCCGGACGTGGCACCGGGGCGGTGGCTTTCTCGCGCGGCTTGCCCGGCAGGAAGTGCTGCGGCTGCTCGTTCATCGGTCCTGTGACAATCTGTAAAAACCGGAAATACTCATTCAGATAATCGGATTGTTCGCTTTAGTGCAAGGTCTACCCTTTTGAAGCTGGGACAAGTGGCGGTGGGTTGGAGGCCTGCCGCCGGGTGCGTGTTGTGCCGGTCTCGAGCCTAGGGAGGAAACATGCGTAAACACCTATTTGCCCTTGGCGGGGCAGGGCTGCTGCTTGGCGTTTCGATCTTCGCCGCGCAGGCCCAGATCGTACCGCCGACCACCCCGCCAGATCCGCCGAAATTCGATGCACAGGGCACGCCCGTCTTCGTCGGCGCCAAGGATCTGTACGAATACGGCACACTGCCGGAGTACCACGAGCCGGATTTCGTGAAGGCCTTCGTCGACGCCGGGAAGCTCCCGCCGGTCGCCGAGCGCCTGCCCAAGGAACCGCTGATCTTCAAGGCGTCGAACATGCCCGACGGCATCGGCGTCTACGGCGACGTGATGCGTCACGTCATCGGCGGCCGGCCGGAAGGCTGGAACTACATGGGCGGCCAGTCGCAGGGCTGGGGTGGTGTGGACAATTCCACCATGGAATGCCTCACCCGCACCGGCCCGCTCTTCGAGGTCAAGGCCGAGGAACTCGCGCCGCTGCCTAACCTCGCCAAGAGCTGGGAGTGGTCCGACGACGGCCACCAGTTGACCATGCACCTGGTCGAAGGCGCCAAGTGGTCGGACGGCGTCGAGTTCACCACCGAGGACGCGATCTTCTACTGGGAAGACAACGTCATCGATCCGAACGTGACCCCGCTGAACGGCGCTTCGCCCGAGATGTTCGGCGAGGGCACCAAGCTTGAAGCGCTGGACAAGTACACCCTGCTGTGGACCTTCAAGGAAGCGTTCCCCAAGCAGTACCTCTACCAGATGGCGCACGGCAATTTCTGTCCGGGTCCGGCGCATATCTTCAAGCCGCTCCACCCCAAGTACAAGGCTGGCGCGACCTACGACGAGTATAAGAACGCCATTCCGCCCACCTACATGAACATCCCGGTGATGGGCGCCTGGGTGCCGGTCGAGTACCGTCCGGACGATATCATCGTGCTGCGTCGCAACCCCTATTACTGGAAGGTCGACGACAAGGGTAACCAGCTTCCCTACCTGAACGAAGTGCACTTCCGCCTTTCGACCTGGGCGGACCGTGACGTGCAGGCCGTGGCCGGCACCGGCGACTTCTCCAACCTCGAGCAGGCCGAAAGCTATGTCGAGGCGCTGAAGCGCTCCGCCGATCCCAACGCCCCCGCCCGTCTCGCCTTCGGTGCCCGCACCATCGGCTACACCCTCTATCCGAACCTCTCCGGCAATGGCTGGGGCGAGCCGGATGCCCGTGGTCAGGCGATCCGCGAACTCAACCGCAACGCTGATTTCCGCAAGGCGATCACCTATGCGATCGACCGTCAGCGGCTTGGCGAAGCTCTGGTGAAGGGGCCGTTCACGGCCATCTATCCGGGCGGCCTCTATGCCGGCACGACCTATTACGACAAGGAGTCGACGGTCTACTATCCGTTCTCGCTCGAGTCCGCCAAGGAACTGCTGGCCAAGGCCGGTCTCGCCGATACCGACGGCAATGGCGTGGTCAACTTCCCCGCCGGCACCGCTGGTGGCGCCGATGTCGAGATCACGCTGCTCGCCAACGCCGACTATCAGACCGACAAGAACCTTGCCGAAGGCGTCATCGCCATGATGGAGCCGCTCGGTATTCGCGTCATCGCCAACTTCCTGACCGGCACCCAGCACGATGCGACCTACCAGTCGGGCAAGTTCGACTGGCGCGTTGCCCGTAACGGCTCCGAGCTCATCTCGGTGGTCCAGAACACCTCGGCTCTCGCGCCAACCGGTCCGCAGGTCAACGGATCGCACCGCGCCGGCACTGACGGCACGCTGGATCTCTTGCCGTGGGAGCAGGAACTGGTCGACAGCGTCAACGCGTTCATCGCCACCGACGATGCCGCCAAGCGCAGCGAGCTGATGAAGACCTACCAGAAGCTCTATACCGAGAACCTGTTCGGCATCGGTCTCACCCAGTATCCGGGTGCGCTGATCATCAACAAGCGCTTCGCCAATATCCCGGCCGGCGCGCCGATCTACATGTTCCAGTGGGCCGAGGACAACATCATCCGCGAACGCGTCTACGTCCCGACTGACAAGCAGCAGGCCTACGAGCTGCACCCCAACACCCTCCCGGGTGAGCCGGGTTCTGCCGGCGCGGCTTCACTCTAAGCCGCATCGTACGGAACCCGCGGCAAGGGGGCACACGCGCCCCCTTGCCACCTGACCGGAGGAGAGACTGATATGCACCTGCTGCGCTTTCTGGTGATGCGACTACTGGCTGCCGTGCCGGTCCTGCTGGTTCTCAGCGTCGTTACCTTCGCCATCATCCAGGCCCCTCCGGGCGATTACGGCGACTACATCCGCTCCATGCTGATCAATCAGGGCGGGGCGACCATGGAAGAGGCCGAAAAGCAGGCCGATATCTATCGCGAGCAGAATGGCCTCAACGAGCCGCTGCCGATCCAGTACGTCAACTGGATGGTCGGCATCGTCACCCGCTTCGATTTCGGCCACTCGCTGTTTTACAACAAGCCAGTCAGCGACGTCGTCGCCGAGCGCCTGCCGCGCACCGTGCTCCTGGCGCTCACCTGTCACTTCTTTGCGTCGGTGATCGGCATCGGCATGGGCATCATCGCTGCCACCCGCCAGTATAGCTGGATCGACACCACCTTCGGCATCATCTCATTCCTCGGCATGACCGTGCCCCGGTTCCTCCTGGCGCTGATCATCATCTACATCCTCGCCTTCCGGATGAACGTGCAGGAGCTCGGGAGCTTCTTCTCCTCGCGCTATGGAGGCGCGCCCTGGAGTTGGGACAAGTTCGTCAACCTGGTGCAGCACGTCTGGCCCGTGGTCTTCATCGCGACGTTCGGCGGCTTGGCCTACAATATGCGCGTCATGCGGGCCAACCTGCTCGATGTGCTCAATAGCCAGTATGTGGAGACGGCCCGCGCCAAGGGCATGTCGGAAGGCGCCGTGATCATGAAGCATGCCGTTCCCAACGCGCTGCATCCGCTGATCGCCTACCAGGGCGTCGCACTGCCCTACATGCTGACCGGCGAAATCGAGGTCGCTATCGTCTTCGGCCTCGCGACCGTCGGGCCGGCCATTGTCGGCTCCATGGCCGTTGGCGACGTCTACGTCACCGCCACCTTCGTGCTGGTCCTCGCTGCTACGCTGATCATCGGCAATATCATCGCCGATCTGCTGCTCGCCGCGGTCGATCCCCGTGTCCGTCTTGGTGGGGAGAACCGCGAATGAGCACCATCGCCGACAAACCGACCCTCTCGACCACCGAAACCGGAGCCGCCAAGCCGGGCGAACTCGCCACCCCGACCGGGCATCAGCTGCCGCCGGCCGACCCGGTAGCCGCGGCCCCTGTCGTCAACCGCTTCAGCCACGGCAACGAGACCTATGCGACGCTGGTCTGGCGTCGGTTCCGCCGCTCCACCATGGGCATGATCGGGCTGGTGCTCACCCTGGCGCTGATCCTCATGGCCATCTTCGGCGATTTTTTCGCGCCGATGGACCCCAAGCGCGCCGAGATCGCCTTTGCGCCACCCGACCACGTCGAGTTCAGTGCCCCCGACGGCAGCTTCAGCCTCGTTCCCTTCGTCTACCCGATCGTCGAGACCGGTGAATTCGACCCTATTACCTTCCAGCCGATGACCGGTCCGGACAAGGCCAACCCCACCGCGCTTGGCTTCTTCGTGCCCGGCCACCGTTACAATCTGCTCGGCGTTATCCCGGCCAACATCCACTTCTTCGGCTCTGTCGACGGCCGGCCGATCCACTTCCTCGGCACCGACAAATTCGGCCGCGACATTCTCTCGCGCGGCATCGTCGGCTCGCAGATATCGCTCACCATCGCGCTGGTTGTGGTGCTGCTGACCACCACCATCGGTACGCTCGTCGGCATCGCCTCGGGTTATATCGGCGGGCGGCTCGATGCCTGGGTACAGCGCTTCGTCGACCTCGTCCTCGCCTTCCCGCAACTGCCGCTCTACCTGGCGCTTGCCTCGCTGATCCCGGTGACGGCGCCTTCGCCGGTGTTCATCGCCTTCGTCATCGGCGTCATGGCGGTGCTCGGCTGGGCCCAGTTGGCGCGCGAGGTGCGCTCCAAGACCCTGGCGCTGGCCCGCATCGAATATGTGCGCGCTGCCGTCGCGGTGGGCTCATCGGACTGGCGCATCATCCTGCGTCACATCCTGCCGAACGTTTCGAGTCACCTGATCGTCGCCGTGACCATCGCCATCCCCAGCGTCGTTCTGCTCGAAAGCTTCCTTGGCTACCTCGGCTTTGCCGTGAAGCCACCGCTGATCTCCTGGGGCTTGATGCTGCAGGATACCGGCACCTTCTCGGTGATCGGCTCTTATCCCTGGATCCTCTCGCCCGTCGTCTTCGTGCTGATCACCGTTTTCGCTTTCAATGCGCTCGGCGACGGCCTCCGCGACGCCATCGATCCCTATTGAGGTGAAGAGATGAGCACCATCGACACCAATGATCTCTCGCCGCCCGAGCGCTATGACCTCGGCAGTCATGGTCGCGAACTGATCCTCGACGCCCGTAATATCGCGGTCGAATTCAAGGTCGAAGGCGGCATCGTCAACGCAGTGCGCGACGTGTCGTTCCAGCTGCACAAAGGCGAGACCATCGCGCTTGTCGGGGAGAGCGGCTCGGGCAAGTCCGTCACGGCCCGCACGGTGATGCGGTTGCTCACCAAGCGCGCGACGATCAGCGACAAGTCCCGCATCACGCTGGGTGGCAAGGACATCCTGAAGCTCCCTGATGCCGGGATGCGCAAGCTCCGCGGCAACGACATCTCGATGATCTTTCAGGAGCCGATGAGTTCGCTGAACCCGATCTACACGGTCGGCGCCCAGCTCTGCGAGATCTTGCATCTGCACAACCGCATCTCGGGCGCTGAGGCCATGAAGCGGGCCCGGCAACTGCTCGAGGACGTGCAGATTCCCGAGCCAGAAGCGCGGCTGCGCCAGTATCCGCACCAGATGTCTGGCGGGCAGCGCCAGCGCGTGATGATCGCCATGGCGCTGGCCAATCGCCCCGATGTGCTGATTGCCGATGAGCCGACCACGGCGCTCGATGTCACCGTGCAGGCCCAGATCCTCAACCTGATCAAGGATCTGAAGTCGAAGTACGGCATGGCGGTGATCTTGATCACCCACGACCTGACCATCGTCAAACAGTTCTCCGACTACGTCTATGTGATGCAGAACGGCAAGGTGCAGGAGCACAACACCACCGAAGCGCTGTTCACCAATCCACGCCATAGCTACACCCGGCACCTGCTGGCTTCCGAGCCCAAGGGATCGGCCAAACCGATCGCCGCCAACTCACCCACGGTGCTCGAAGGCAAGGACGTGAAGGTGGCCTTCACGCTGAAGCGCGGCGGCTTCTTCAGCCCGGATTTCTTCGAGCTGGTTGCGGTCGACAAACTGTCGCTGGACCTCAAGAAGCACGAGACGCTGGGCCTCGTCGGCGAATCCGGTTCGGGCAAGACCACTTTCGGCCAGGCGTTGATCCGCCTTATCGGCAACCAGGGCGGCGAGATCCTGTTCGATGGAGAGCGCATCGATACCAAGGATCGCAAGGAAATGCGTCCGCTGCGCAGCCGTATGCAGATTGTCTTCCAGGATCCCTTCGCTTCGCTCAACCCGCGTATGAGCGTGCGGCAGATCATCGAGGAGGGCCTGATCGTCAACGGATTGGGCGCCACCTCGCGTGAACGCGTCGAGCGGGTTCGCCAGGCGCTGCGCGACGCCGGACTGCCCGACACCATCCTCAACCGCTTTCCGCACGAATTCTCGGGCGGCCAGCGCCAGCGCCTCGCCATTGCCCGGGCCATTGCGCTCGAACCCGAGTTCATCCTGCTCGATGAGCCGACTTCGGCGCTCGACCTGTCGGTGCAGGCCCAGATCATCGAACTGCTGCGCAAGCTCCAGGACGAGAAGGGCCTCAGCTACCTGTTCATTTCGCACGACCTCAAGGTCGTCAAAGCCCTGTGCCACCGGGTGATGGTCATGCAGTACGGCAAGATCGTCGAACAGGGGCCGGTCAACGAGGTTCTGGAGAACCCCAAGACCGAATACACATCGCGGCTCGTCCGAGCCGCCTTCGAAATCGCGGCCTAGCCGGCCCGAACGTCCTACGGAGACACTTTATGGCCAACCCCAAGATCACCTTCATCGGCGCCGGCTCGTCCGTGTTCATGAAGAACATCGTCGGCGATATCCTGCAGCGCGAGGCGCTGACCGGCGCCGAGATCCGCCTGATGGACATCAACCCGCAGCGCCTCGAAGAGAGCGCCATCATTGCGGGCAAGCTGGTGAACACCCTCGGTGTCCCCGCCACGGTGAAGACCTTCTCGAACCAGCGCGAAGCCCTCGACGGCACCAACTTCGTCGTCGTTTGCTTCCAGATCGGCGGCTACGAGCCCTCGACCGTCGTCGATTTCGAGGTGCCCAAGAAGTACAACCTGCGCCAGACCATCGCCGACACCCTCGGCGTCGGCGGCATCATGCGCGGGCTGCGCACCGTGCCGCACCTGTGGTCGATCTGCGAGGACATGCTGGAAGTCGCCCCCGAGGCGGTGATGCTGCAATATGTCAACCCGATGGCCATCAACACCTGGGCCATTGCCGAGAAGTACCCGACCATCAAGCAGGTCGGCCTCTGCCATTCGGTGCAGGGCACTGCGATGGAACTGGCCCACGATCTCGAGATTCCCTATTCCGAAATCCGCTATCGCTCTGCCGGCATCAACCACATGGCCTTCTACCTGAAGTTCGAGCATCGCCAGCCCGATGGTTCGTACCGCGACCTCTATCCCGATCTGGTCCGCGCCTACCGCGAGGGCAGGGCGCCCAAGCCGACCTGGAACCCGCGTTGCCCCAACAAGGTGCGCTACGAGATGCTGACCCGCCTCGGCTACTTCGTCACCGAGAGCTCCGAGCATTTTGCCGAGTACACCCCGTACTTCATCAAGGAAGGCCGCGAGGACATCATCGAGAAGTTCGGCATTCCGCTCGACGAGTACCCCAAGCGCTGCGTCGAGCAGATCGCCAAGTGGAAGACCACGTCCGACGAGTACCGCAAGGCCAACACCATCGAGGTCAAGCAATCCAAGGAATACGCCTCCGAGATCGTCAATTCGGTGTGGACCGGCGAGCCTGGCGTCATTTACGGCAACGTCCGCAACAACGGCGTCATCACCAACCTGCCGTACAATGCCGCCGTCGAGGTGCCGTGCCTGGTCGATGCTTCGGGCATCCAGCCGACCTATATCGGCGATCTGCCGCCGCAGCTGACCGCGCTGATCCGCACCAATATCAACGTGCAGGAGCTCACGGTTGCGGCGCTGATGACCGAGAACAAGGAGCACATCTACCACGCCGCGATGATGGATCCGCACACCGCTGCCGAGCTCGACCTCGAACAGATCTGGAACCTCACCGACGACCTCCTCGCCGCCCACGGCGACTGGATCCCGGCCTGGGCCCGCCCGGCCAAGAAGCAGCGGGTCGCGTAAGGGGCGTACTGATAGGGACGGGGGGAGGTGCCCCGCCGGTTCACTTTGCACGATCGAAGACGGGGCCTCGACTCTTCACCTCCCCCTTTATGGGGGAGGCCGGGAGGGGGCCGTCTGCTTCAGTAAATAACCTCCTCCCTGACCTCGCCCCGCGGCATCCCGCGGGGTTTCTTTTTTACCCCTGTGGGCTAATGCAGTCGCATGGCTACCCTGCTCAATCCCACCCCTGACGCCACCATGCTCAGCCGCGCCCTGGCGCGCTGGTCGCTGACCCGCCCGACCCTGACCGCCGAGACCGGCACCAGCCTCGTCTATCGTGTCGAGCGCACGGGTCAGCCGCCCGCGGTGCTGAAACTGTTGAAGCCGGGCACCGGCGAGGACGAGCGCAATGGCGGCAGCCTGCTCGTCTGGTACGCCGGCCATGGCGCGGCCGCCATCTACGGCCTCGCGCGCGACGCCGTGCTGATGGAACTGGCCGATGGCGAGACTTTGGGCGATGTCGCCCGCACCGGTCGCGACGCCCAAGCCACTGAAATTCTCTGCGACACTGTCGCAAAGCTGCACGCCCCGCGCGATGCCGCGCCGCCTGCCGGCCTCACCCCGCTGCGTGAGCGCTTCGAGGCGTTGTTCCGCGTCGGCGCTGGCGCCTGGCCGCGCCAGGCCCGCGACCTTGTTGGCCGCGCCACCGGCATTGCCTACAACCTGTTCGATAAGCCGATGCAGACCATCCCGCTGCACGGTGACATCCACCACGACAACATCGTCTCAGGCGCCCGCGGCTGGGTCACCATCGACCCCAAGGGACTCATCGGCGATCCGGCCTACGATTACGCCAACAGCTTCCTCAACCCGGAGGAAGGCGACGACTTCGTCATCAGTGCACCGCGCGTCGCCCGTCACTCCCACGCTATTGCCGCGCGCACCGGCATCGGGCGCCGGCACGTCCTTGCCTGGGCCTCAGCCCACGCCGCGCTCAGCGCTGCCTGGGACATCGAGGAGGGCAACCCGGTTACCCGGCAGATCAGCATCCTGCCGCTGCTGCTCGGCGCTTACGACACAGCCTGAGGGAAATCTGTTTCACCCCGGCGCTGAACCCCGGGCCTTCTGCTGCATTGTTCCTCTTTCAGGGGCGGCCACCCTTGCCGCCCCCAACAGGGAGAACGGCCATGAAAGTCAGCGAATGCATGAGCACCGATGTCGAGCTTTGCTCGCCCGATGACACCATCCGCTCCGTCGCGAGAACCATGCGCGAAATCGACGCCGGTTCGATGCCGGTGGGTGAAAACGACCGCCTGGTCGGCATGATCACCGATCGCGACATCTGCATCCGGGCTGTCGCCGAGGGCATGGGCCCGGAAACCCGTGTCCGTCAGGTAATGAGCTCCAGCCCGCGCTGGTGCTTCGAGGACGAGGAACTCTCCGACGTGTCCGACCACATGGCTGAGTTCAAGATTCGGCGCCTGCCGGTCCTCAACCGTGAAAAGCGTCTGGTCGGTATGATCTCGCTGGGCGACGTCGCCCTCGCCGACTCGGGCCGAGAGAGCGCCCACGCGCTGCAGGAAATCTCCGAGCCGGGCGGATTACACAGCCAGCATTAGGCTTAACTCACGCTCAGTCGGCGCCTTCTTCGCAGGTGGGAGAAGGCGCTCTGGCTCCATCAGGCTAGAAAGCTGGACGGCGCCGCCCCGGTCAGCTTTTCAAATGCATGGTTGAACGCCGCCTGGTCGAAGTACCCCAGCCGATGCGCCAGCTCGGTCAGCGTCTCGGTCCCGCCGGCGTTGAGCGCTTCCACCGCCTCGAGCATGCGGTATCGGTCAATCACCCACTTGGGCGACACCCCGACATACTCCTCGAACAGCCGCTGCAACGCCCGCAATCCCATCCCGAACGCTCCAGCCAGCTCGCCGGCCGAGACCAGTTCGAGGTTTGCCTCGGCAAACTGCACGATCCGCCGCGCCAGTGCGGCTTTCTCGTCCGGCGCCGGTAGCTGCGCCCGGATCACGTCTTCCAGCCGCTCCGCCATCCCCAGGGGATCGTTGAGCCCGCTGAACTCCGCCTGCATGGCGGTCGACGTCCGCGAGAACACGGTTTCCACCGGCAGCCACGTATCACTCAGCGCACTCACCGCGCGCCCGAAGAACGGCCGGAAGGCGCCCGGCCAGAACTTGCTCGCGAACACCCGGCCTGAGCCACTGAGCGTCGTCTCGAACACCCCGGTAGCCGCCCCGAAAATGCCGGTCTCGCCGCGCGAGTCGATGACCACGTGTTGGTTCGGGTGGCTGAGGTTGCGCTGTGTGTAAGGTGGACGATCGCCGAGGTCGTAAAGGATCATCCAGTGGTGCTCGACCCAGTCGGCAAGATCATCCGACGGCTCGAACCGCGTCAGCTCGAAATGCTCGAAGCTGGTTTGCTTGTGCAGCAGCCCGCGGGCCGGCTTCACCGCCGGATCGATCGGCTTCGGATCACTCTGTTGCATCAGTCAGCGCACGCCGCTCATCTGAGATGTGCGCACCAGGTGGTGGTGTACGAACTCGCTCCGCTCGACCAGAAACGCATCGTCTTCGGGGTAGTATTGGGCCCGCTGATAGTCCTCCCCGGCGAAGCGTTTCACGGCCTCGAGATCGGTCCACCAGCTCAGCGTCGTGATCGTACTGAGCCCGTCGGCCTCGGCGCTGGTGAGAATCTGGAAGCCGAGATTGCCGTCCGTCGCGGCATAGTGGGCAGCGCCCGTTTCCTCGATATAGGCCACGTAGCGCGCCTCGTCCGTGGTCCGGATACGGGCCGACCATTGGCGCAGGATCATCGGCACAACTCCTCTGTCGCGAAACTACAATTCCTCGCAGCGGTGCTCCGCTAGCTTCCCCGTCCAAGCAAGGAGAACCTCATGAAGACCGCCAAGGGCACGATTCTGCACAATAACTGGGACGAAAACCCCTACCATGAAGCCGCTCCGCTTAAATCGACCGAGGCAAAGATCGATATCGTCATGCATGGCGCTATCGAAGCCACCGGTCCTGGCCGCTACCTGATGCAATACCCCACTGCCGAAACCTGCCACTATGCCGGCTACCTGGTCATGGACGGCACGCTCGACGGCAAGTCCGGCCGGTTCATCATCTACGAAGTCGGCGACTGGACCAACGGCGTCGCCGCCAGCAAATGGCAGATCGTCGACGGTTCCGGTACTGGCGAGCTGAAGGGCATCACGGGGCAGGGCAGTTACGCGGCACAGCACGACAAGACAGTGAGTTATGAGCTGAGCTACGAGCTTTAGCTGGAGCAGACGGCCCCCTCCCATCCTCCCCCATGAAGGGGGAGGTGCCCCGCTGGTTCACTGGCCATGATCGAAGACAGAGCCTCGACTCTGCACCTCCCCCTTCATGGGGGAGGCCGGGAGGGGGTCGTCTCTTTCGGTTACGCGCCGCCCATCCCGCGCACCAGTTCCAAAAACTCCGCATGCCCCAGCGCCTTGCTGGCGGCCTGCTTGTATTCCTTCACCAGCCCGGCATGGGTCTCGCGTGCGAACTTCCGGAGCTTCGGATCGCGCGCCATCTCGGCCTTTGCCACCGCCGGATCGAGCAGCCCGAGGCCATCCAGCACCGGATAGTGCAGCTGCGTCTCCACATGCGGCAGCCCGAACAGATAATCCGCAAAGTGCTCGCGCCGCGGCATCTCGGTCTTCCACCGCTCAAGCCGCTGCTTGGTCTCGGGGTGGATGCGGTGCTCCCGCACCTCGCGCCAGAATGGCGTGTCGTCCCGCTCGGTCATGTAGTGGGTGTTGACGAAAGTGCGGAAATCGTCGACCTGCCGGCCGACCCGCCGGTTGTAGTCGTCACGCAGCGCCTGGTTCATCTTTCCCGGCTCGCGCAGGTACTGCCCGGCGAACATCATCATCTGCACGATGGTGCCGTGGATCGAGGTCGATTCCAGCGGCTCGAGGAAGCTCGAGCTCAGCCCCACCGCCACGACATTGTTTATCCACGCCTGTTCGAGCCGCCCGATCTTGAACTGGATATCGCCGCGCACTTCGATCTTGCGGCCCAGTACCCGTTCCACCTCGGCATGCGCCTCGTCGGGTGTGCGGAACTCGTCGGAATACACGTAACCGCAGCCATACCGATACTGCGTCGGAATCTGCCACATCCAGCCCGCCTCCTGCGCCCAGGCGCGGGTGTAGTTGGCGATCTCTTCGCCCGGCTCGACCGGCAGCCAGAAGGGCAGGGCCCGGTTCACCGGCAGCTCATGCTGGTACGAAATCCACGGCGCCTGCATTTCGCCCACGATCAGGCGTTTGCGGAAGCCGGTCGCGTCGATGAAGAAGTCGCCTTCGAGCTTCTGCCCATCCTCGAACACCAGGGCGGTGACGTCGCCGGTCTCGCCGTTTCGCTCCACCCCGGTCAGCACGTTGTCGACGATCTCGACCCCCTCTGACTTCTCCTTGAGGAACTTGCCCACCAGCGACTGGTCGAAGTGATAGGCCGGCAGGAACGGTCCCAGCGGGATCAGCGACCCGTCGGCCTTCTTCGCCCACGGCGCTTTCTTCTGTTTGAGCAGTGGCCCGAACAGGTGCATGTCCTGCACCGGCTCGTTTATCGACACGGCATAGACATTGAGATAGTCGGACGGCGCCCCCGGCGGGGCCTTGACCACCGCGTGCGGGTCGTCGATCGGCCCGTAATAGGTAAAACCCTTGCGGCGCCAATCTTCGTGGCGGATGCCGAGCTTGTAGGTGGCCTCGGTCTTCCTGAAGAACTCGAAGATGTCGATGCCGAAATGCGTCAGGAACACATGGAACGCCGCGGTCGTCGCCTCGCCGACGCCTACCGTCGGAATCTTGCTCGACTCCACCACGCTGAGCTTGGCGTCGAGCTTCAGCCGCTTGATCGAATCCTGGATGATGAAGGCCGCGATCCACCCCGCCGTGCCGCCGCCCACGATAACGAAATGCGGTTGCGCCGCCATTGCCAGTTCCCTCCAGCCCGCCGACACTAGAGAGCAGCTTGATTCCTGTGACAAGCTGGGCGCAGCCGGGGTTTGTCTGGAAACTCAACATGGCAGGGCGGCACGCCGTTGCCGACTGGCTCAAATACCTTGGGAACGCTCACGAGCGTAACCGCGACATCAGCGCCGCCTATGATCCCAGTTGGCTTTGGGACGAACTGAACCTCCGTGCCTACCGGAAATAGATCAGGGACTGGCGCGACCCAGAAGTCGTCATGGCGGCCGGTAAAGTCCTTCGACCAGGCTGCCCTCATTTTCGATCGCCATCGGTACGCAGAGCGACAGCCAGACGGTCGCCGCCAACAGACAAAATCCGATCACGATGAGTGCTGCGATGAATATCGTTCGCTGATGTCTTGATACGATAAGCGTTACACTGTCGTACGTCATGGTCCCCTCGCCGAGGACTAAAGCACGCGTCCGAGAGGCCAGTCAAATCACGCCGTGCGGCGGCGATAGACTATATCCGGTACACCCGTTCGGCATTGACCGAGAACAGCTTCTCCTGCTCCGCCTGGCTCGCTCCGCCGACGATCTCGCGGCTGGCGTTCACCCACTTGGTCAGGTCGGCAAACAGCGTCACCACCGGATGATCGCTGCCCCATACCACGCGGTCCCAGCCGAATGTCTCGATGACGAATTCGACGTAGGGCCGGATGGTGTCCACGGTCCAGGTGTCGTCGACATTGGCGAGGATGCCAGAAACCTTGCACACCACGTTCGGCAGCTCGGCGACGCGCTCCATCCGCGTGGTCCAGCTCTCCCATTCCCGCTCGGCGATCTTGGGGTTGCCGCAGTGGTCGAGCACGAACTGAGTTTCGGGGCACGCCTCGATCAGCGGTGGCGCCAGCATCAGCTCGTGCGATTTCACGCAGATATCGAAGCTCATGTCGTAGCGCGGCAATAGCTGGATGTTGTCAATGAAGGTCTGCGTCTGGCTGAGCTCTGCCGGCTGCCCCTGCAGCAGCCGCCGAATGCCCTTCACCCGACCCAGCCCTTGCATCTTCTCGAGATGCCGCTCGAAATCGGCATGCTCAGGCCGCCCATTGGCAATCGCCCCGACCACCCGATCAAGCCCCAGGACGAACTCGGTCTCCGCTGCAATCTGCGGCTCGGCGACATCGACCTCCATATGGAGCGCCGCCTCGATGCCCAGCGGCGTTGCCTCCGCCCAGTAGCTTTCGACAGGCCAGGGCTTGTTGATCGCCGGCGCGCCGCTCAGCCATGGGTAAGAGAACCTGTCGGGATAGATCAGGTGCAGGTGCGTATCGATAATGCGCATGAAATCAGCCGTCTGGAGTTAAAATTCGGCTGACATGTTAGCACGCGATCGCCTGCGGCACAGTGCTCAGATAGGCGAACGTGCCAGGCCCTTGACCAGGATCGGTCCCGTCGGCTTGCCGGTGGGCGAGCCCGGAGCGTCCTCCAGCGTGATCTCGTAGAGTTGTCCCGCCTGCGGTAACGGCAGCGTCGCGCCATCCAGCACGATTTCCTCCGAGCGCGCGAACCGCCCCAGCGATACCGGCCCGATCTCCTCGTTTGGCTTGGTCCAGACTTCAAGCACCTTGCCCGAGGGCACATCGAAGGCTTCCAGCGGCACGATGTGCACGCTGTTATTGGCGAACGCTTCGACGATTGCCCCCGGTATCGCGTCGTCCGATACCAGCACCGCGATCACCACCGGCCGCGGCGGCTGGCCGAACTGCTGCCCGGCAACGAAGCCGATGCCCGCCGCTATCACGATGCTCGCTGCCAGCAGCCAGCTCTGCTGACGCAGCGGTGCCCGTCGCGCCACCGCCACGGCTGCCGGCTGCAACTCCGCCTCGATCCGGCCCCACAGGGCGCTCGGTACCGGTGCCGGGACCACCGTATCGTCCAGCGCCTGCATCCTGCCGCGCAGCGCCTCGACCCGCCCCGCCAATTCCGGATCACGCTCCAGCGCCACCTCGAACGCCGCCAGTTCGGCGCCGTCCAGCATTCCCAGCACATAGTCGCCGACCTGTTCGTCGAACGCGGCGCTCATCTGAGGCACTCCTGCAGCGCCGCAATGCCGCGCCTTATCCACGATTTGGCGGTTCCCAGCGGCACGTCTAGCCGCTCGGCAACTTCGCCATTGCTCATGCCCACCACATAGGTCAGCAGCACGGCCCGCCGCTTCGGTTCATCCAACTGCCCCAGGCAGTGCTTCAGCCCTTCCTTGTCGGGTAGCGTCTGGAAGGCCAGCACCGCGTCCTGCTCGCGTCCCTGCATCGCCTCCAGCGTCGTGATATCGTGGAACTCCAGCCGTCCGCCGTCGCGCAGCAGGTTCAGCGCCCGGTTGCGCACCATGGTGGTCAGCCAGCCCCGCGCGCTGCCCCGTGCCGGGTCGAACTGCCCGGCGCGCTGCCAGATCGCGACGAACGTCTCCTGCACGACTTCTTCGGCCAGATCGCTTCTCCTGACGATCCGTCGTGCAATCGCCAGCAGCCGCCCGGCTTCGCTCTCGAACAACGCGGCCAGCGCCGCGCGCTCCGCCCGGGCGATGCGCGCCAGCAGAGTCTCCGGGCTGAGGGCCGGTCCGATGTCGCTCACCAATCGCTCCATGGAACGATTACACGCCATCGATCCCCCAGGATGCAACGCACGAAAGTTTTTCTGCACACTGCATCCAAGGGCCACTCGCCGCGGGTAGTCCCTGTGAGAGCGCCGGGAAACATCCCGCCGCTGCTCCTCAAAGAGACGAAAAGCCAAGGAGATATCCATGACTGCCCGCACCTCTCTCGCCGTTCTCGCCGCTATCGGCCTTGCCGCGCTGCCCGCCGCGGCTTTCGCCGCCCCAGCCGTCGCCCTCGTCGGTGACAAGACCCTCGTCAGCTTCGACACCGAGACCGGCGCTGCCGGCGCATCGGTCGAGGTGACCGGCGTCGACAGCCTGTTGGGCATCGATGTCCGCCCCGCCGACAAGGCCCTTTACGGCGTTGCCGCTGACGGCTCGGTTGTCATCATCGATCTCGCAACCGGCGCCGCCACCGCCAAGAGCATGCTGTCGGAGAAGCTGCCGGATGGCGTGTCCGCCAGCGTCGATTTCAACCCTGTCGCTGACCGGCTCCGTCTTGTCGGCTCGGATGGCACGAACTTGCGTGCCAATGTCGACGACGGCATGACCACCGTCGACGGCAAACTCAACTTCGATGCGGCGGACGCCAATGCCGCAGCGACGTCCAGCGTCGTCGCGGTCGCCTATACCAACTCGGTGGGCAAGCCCGAAAAGACTGCGATGTATGACATCGACAGCAACCTGGGGCTTCTGCAGCAGACCACCCCCAACGACGGCGTTCTCGCCACCCGCGGCGCGCTCGGTGTCACCGGCACGGTCTACGCCTTCGACATCGCTGCAACGGCCGACCTGACCAACACCGCCTATCTTGCGGCGAGTGGTGCGCTCCACACCGTCAACCTCGAAACCGGCGCCGCCACCAAGACGGTTGACCTTGCCATCGAAGGCGACGTTCGCGACATCGCCATCCTTCCGGCGATGTAACGAGGGCAGGGGCCGGCCCATGGTCGGCCCCTTCTCCCCATACGCGCTAGAGCTTCACCGCCAACCCGGTACGAATGCTCTCATCCGCCGCGATGCAGATCCTGAGCGATTGCACCGCGTCGTTCATGTGCCGGGTGAGGTCGAGATCCTCGACGATGGCGCGATGCACATAGTCCTGCTCGCGTGCGCAGAGCGCGTCGTGGTGCGGTTCGCCCTGCATTGAGATGAGTTCGTCGGCCCCCACGAAGCTGCCATCGGCCTTGAGCGCCGCACGGTGCACTCGGATCTGGTCGGTGCGGGTGTGCGTGTCGAGATCGTCAGACCGTGCACCCGGTTCCATGACGATCGAGACGGCGCCGTTCGGCGACATCACGTCCTTGATGAAAAAGGCGTTCTCCGAGACCATCGGCCCCCACGCCGCCTCGTACCAGCCGCGCGAGCCGTCGTCGAACAGCACCTGCAGCGCGCCGTAATTGTACATGTCCGGGGCAATCTCGTCGGACAGCCGCACGCCCATGCCGCGCACTTCCACGGGCTTGGCATCGGTGATCTGGCACATCACATCGACATAGTGCACGCCGCAGTCGACGATCGGCGAGGTCGTCTCCATCAGGGTCTTGTGCGTCTGCCAGTTGGCGCCGCTCGATTGCTGGTTGAGGTTGAGCCGGAAGGCGTAGGGACCGCCAAGCCTGCGCGCTTCCGCGATGAAGCGGATCCAGCTCGGATGGTGCCGAAGGATATAGCCGACGACCAGTTTGCGTCCGTTGGCCTTTGCCGCCGAGACCACGCGTTCGGCGTCCGCGACGGTCATCGCCAGCGGCTTCTCGACGAACACATGTGCGCCCTGTTCCAGCGCCATCACCGCGTAGTCGGCGTGCGTGTCGGTGTAGGTGTTGACCGAAACGAGATCCGGGTGCAACTCACGCAACGCCGCCCCATAGTCGGCAAGGACCTTGTAGCCACCAAGTTCTGCCTCGAGTTTGGGTGCCCGCCGGTTCACCAGCCCTACGATCTCGAACCCGGGGTGTCGGTGATACGCCAGGGCATGGCTGCGCCCCATATTGCCTAGGCCGGCAACCAGAACACGTACGCTCATTTACTGCTCCAAACAGAGATGGTCTCAATGTCCCCTGCGCGGCCGGGGACAATAGAGGGGATGGCAGCGGCGAGCCGGCTCACGGTAGCGCCCGGTCAAGCCCGGCATTCAGCTCGATTGCCGCTGCCTCGAGCCGTTCGGCCGACCCGGGGGCGAATGCCGCCGGCAAGCCATAATAGCGGTGCGCCTCCAGCACCTCGTATCCGCCGAACCGATACTCGGTCTCGGGCGGGATATACCCGGGTACCCCGTCGGCAAGGCCGTTGACGAAGTGAACTCGTGCAGCGTCGCCGCGCACATTGAGCGCCGACTGCGCGAACATCTCCCCTGGCGTGAAGCTCAACCGCGCGCCGGCCCAGTCCAACACTGTTACCTTGCCCGTCCACGGCTTGAGCGGGTGGAGGGCGATCGTTCCGGCCCAATCCGCCCAGCAGTCGTAGAGTGTCGCCCAGGCGGGGTCCGACTCCGCCGCCTTGGCGCGCCACTCGGCCGCCAGCACCGGCAGGGGCATCGTCTCGTTGCGTTCGAAATCCAGCGCGACTGACCGGGCCATGGCGGTCACTTCACCATCGAGGCGATGCAGTTTCGCCGCAAGGGCGCTGGCGGCGATCTTGCTGCCCAGCCGCTCCGCCTCGGCATAGGTGCGGTCGGCCGTAGCAACCGTGCTGATTGACGAATGGGGGGAGTGGCCCGTGCTGATGTCGCCCGCGCAACCGGTAAGGAATACCGCGACGATTCCCGGATCGGCGAGTTCCAGCGCTTCGCGCACATAGTGAGGAAAGTCGGCCGTGTATTGCCTGTTGTAGGCTGCCAGCACCACCGGATGACAGGCGTGGGCGGTGAGGATGGCGATCGGACGCCCGTCAATCCCGTCGATCCGCAGCACCGGCACGGTGGGGTCGGTCACCCCATCGTCATGCCGCCGGTTGAAGGCGACGCCCGGGTTGTCGCCGAGCCCGGCTGAAAGGGTGGCCGCCCGCTGTTCCGCCACGGCCCGGTTGATCGCCTCGACACACCCGTCCTCCAGATGCGCCAGATAGGCGGCGTCAAACGAGGTGCCGCCGCGGCCGGCCATGCTCACCGGCCCGCCATGCGTATGGGTCGCGATCACCACAACGCGGTCGTCCGGCAGCACGCACCGCGAACGAATGCGCGCGCAGCTGTCTTCGTGCAGGCCAATCACGTCGGCCACCACGATCGCGGTATCGCCCACCGCGATGGCGCGCGCTGTCAGCGGGTCGTGGCTCCCGATGGCTGGTTGCGTCCGCGCGGCGTAGCCCGACATCATCAGCCCTGCCGGGGGCGTGATATCGACGATGGCGGCACCCGCCAGCAAAGACGATATTCCCGGCATCTGGACCTTGCCCCCTCGTGCGTGCCTCGCGCGGCATTAATGCCAAAAACATACCACTTGTCGAGCGGGACTGACGCGATACGTGCGGCAAACCACCGGCATGGGACCGATCTCACAGATTGCGGCGATGCCAGTCGAGAAACCGCTTGGTAAATGGTCTTTTATTGGTATTATAGGTTGCATGTGGGACAACGCCCGCGCCGGGCTGATTGATCCGGCAGTTCTTGGTCCGGGACAGGCAATTTGACCAGCGATCTCTTCAGCGCCGAAGCCGTGATCCTGCCGCAGGGCGGTCCGCTCTACCTGCAGCTGAAGCGCTGGATCGAAGACGCAGTTGCCCGTGGCGCCATCAAACCCGGCGATGCCCTCCCCTCCGAGCGCGATCTGGCGGCGAGGGTCGAGGTCTCTCGCGTCACTGTGCGCAAGGCGGTGCAGCATCTGGTGCGCGACGGCCTGCTGATCCAGCGGCACGGTTCAGGCACTTTCGTTGCCCCGCAGCAGAGCCGTGTCGAGCAGTCTCTGAGCCAGCTCACCTCCTTCACCGAAGATATGGCGCGCCGCGGCATGGCGGTGCGCGCCGTCTGGCTCGATCGCGGCATCTACGATCCGTCCCCGGACGAAACGGTCATTCTCGGTCTCTCGCCGGGCGATCGCGTGGCGCGGGTTGCACGCCTCCGCCTCTCCGGCGAAATGCCGCTGGCCATCGAGCGGGCCGCTTTGTCCGCCGAGACTTTGCCGGATCCGGCTTCGGTCGGCTCGTCGCTTTACGCTCATCTCGACAAGACCGGCAATCGGCCGGTCCGCGCCATCCAGCGCATCCGCGCCGCCAATCTCGAGGAAGGCGACGCCCGTCTCCTTGAAATCCCCGTGGGCGCCGCCGCGCTCCACATCGAGCGCATCGCCTACCTGCCTTCGGGCAAGGTGGTCGAACTGACGCGCTCGGTTTATCGCGGCGACACCTATGATTTCGTCGCCGAACTCAGAGTCGGTGACGCCGCCCGTAAATGATCGCAACTGTGAGTGATGCCGTGACCCCAACCGCCAATGCCAGCTACATGCGCCAGGAAGTCGAGGAGACCCCGTCGGCGATTGCCCGTCTGATTTCTGAGGGCAAGTCCGACTTCGCGGCAGCCGGCAAGGCGCTTCGCGCGGCCGACCCGACCGCGATCGTCACCATCGCGCGCGGTTCTTCCGACCACGCCTCGTCTTTCCTCAAATACTCCATCGAGCTCTTGGCCGGCGTGCCGGTCGCCTCGGTCGGCCCCTCGGTCTATTCGATCTATGGCCGCGAGCTGAAACTCAAGGGCACCGCCGCCATCGCCATTTCGCAGTCGGGCAAGAGCCCGGATATCGTCGGCATGACCCAGTCGGCGAAAAAGAACGGCGCGCTCACATTCGCGCTGACCAATACCCCGGACTCGCCACTGGCTCAGGCGTCCGACCAGACGATCGCGTTGCGCTCCGGCGAGGAGAAATCGGTCGCCGCCACCAAGACGTTTGTCGCCTCGGTCGTTGCCGGCCTCGGCCTCGTCGGAAACTGGTTGGAAGACAAGGCTCTGCTGGCTGCACTGGAATCACTTCCTGAAGTGCTCGAGGAGGCGGTGCACTGTGATTGGTCGCCGCTGCTCGGCGCGCTCGATAAGCACCAATCGCTCTACGTGCTCGGCCGCGGTCCGGCGCTCGCCATCGCCAACGAGGCGGCGCTGAAGTTCAAGGAAACCTGCGGCATCCACGCCGAGGCCTATAGCGCCGCCGAAGTCATCCATGGCCCGGCCCGCATCGTCGAGCATCACTTCCCGGTGCTGGCGCTCGCTGCCCGGGACGCCGCGGAAGCCTCGGTCGCCGACGTTGCAGAGCGGCTGGCCGGGCAGGGCGCCCGCGTCTTCATCACCTCGATCAATGCCCGGAGCGCCGAACGCCTGCCGTTCGCAGCCTCCGGCCACGCCATCACCGACGCCCTGGCGCTGATCGTCAGCTTCTACGGCTTCGTCGAAGCGCTGAGCCGTCGCCGCGGCTTCGATCCGGATCGTCCTCCGCACCTGAAGAAGGTGACGGAGACGATATGAGCCGAAGCATTAGTGTGGGTTGACCCCCACCCTTGATCCTTCCCCCTCGAGCAGGGGAGGTAGACGACAACCACGGGACTAGTGAGAGCGTCTCCCTCCCTTGCGGGGAGGGGACAGGGGTGGGGGGCAGCCCGCACCGGCTCTTGAAGCTCGTTTGCAGGAGCAAGAGAACATGACCACTAAACAAGCCTTCACCGGAGCCCGCATCTTCGATGGCGCCGAATGGCACGACCATATGGCGCTGGTGGTGGCCGACGGCAGGGTCGAGGGACTGATCGCCGCCGACTCGCCCACCGACGCGATCCGCGTTCCGGCCGACGGCGCGATGATCGTTCCCGGTTTCCTCGATCTGCAGGTCAACGGCGCCGGCGGCGCGCTGCTGAATGAAACACCGACGCTCGATGCCATCCGCACCATCTGCGCGACGCTGACGCAGTTCGGTTGCACCGGGAGCCTGCCGACCCTCATCACCGATACCGTACCCAAGAACGAGGCCGTCATCGCCGCCGGGGCCGCGGCAGTGGAGCAGGGGGTGCCTGGGTTCCTCGGTCTCCATCTCGAGGGCCCGCACCTCTCCATCGCCCGCAAGGGCGCTCACGATCCGGCGCTGATCCGCCCGATGGACGAAGCGGACCTGCAGCGGCTGCTCGCTGCCAAGCGTGCGCTCCCGACTCTCCTCATTACCGTTGCCGCCGAAACCGTTGGCCCGGAACAGATTTCCCGTTTGGCTGCGGCCGGCATCATCGTCAGCATCGGGCACTCCGACGCCAGCTATGTGCAGGTTGCGGCTGCGGCCGAAGCCGGCGCCTCGATGGCCACCCATCTGTTCAATGCGCAAAGCCAGATCGGCAACCGCGAGCCCGGTCTCGTCGGCGCCGTGCTCGACCTGCCGGGCCTCGATGCCGGCATCATCGCCGACGGCATCCACGTCCACCCGACCTCGCTCGGCATCGCGCTGCGCGCCAAGCGCGGCCCCGGCCAGATATTCCTCGTCTCCGACGCCATGTCGATCACCGGCACCGACTGGACCGAGTTCGAGCTCACCGGCCGCACGGTCTATCGAAAGGACGGCGCGCTCCGTCTGGCCGACGGCACCCTCGCCGGCGCCGACCTCGCGATGATCGATGCCATTCGCTACGTCCACCAGGCCATCGGCGTGCCGCTCGACGAAGCCCTGCGCATGGCGAGCCTCTATCCCGCCCGCGCCATCCACGCCGAAGCCGACCGCGGCCACCTCACCAAAGGCGCCCGCGGCGACTTCGCTGTGCTCAGCGATGATCTGAAGGTTCGCTCGACCTGGATCGGCGGTGAGAAGGTCTTCGCGGTCTAGAACGTCTCGTAGCCGAAGAACTTGGCCCACTTGGTCAGGGGTGCTGCTTCCGCCTGCCTGAACAGGAAATCGTAGTCGCGCCAATAGGTCTGGATACCCAGGGACAACCCCTGGCGCACCTTCTGATAACTGGGCGTCTTGCCTGCCCGCTCGCCCGCCCGTTCTGCAAACTCGAGCACGGCCGGATCCCAATCCAGTGCAAGAAACTCCAGAGCTTCTCGCGCCGTGGCTTCAAAATCGGTGACGAGACTGTCATATCGCACATAGTGAACGGATGGGTCGCTGAGCGAATGGACTTTGAACCACTCGGTCATGGCAATGTCGTAGAGCCTGATGGTGTCCACCAGATTGGGGAAGTTCGCCATCGCCGAGTTTACGCCGAAGCGCTGCTGAAAGCAGCTGAGTGCGACGTCGTAAGGGTGCCGTATCGAAAAGATGAAGCGCTGATTTGGCAGCAAGTGCTTAATGAACGGGGCGATCAGAGATCGGATGGGCAGCTTGTCGATATAGACTTCGGCGTCATGATTTTGCACCAGGCGATCTAGCGAAGAGAAGTAGCGCTCACGAGCCTCGACGAACAGTGCAGCGCTGCCTGCCTCGTATTCCATCTGTCCTTTATTTCCGCGGTCGATGCACGTGGTCACGGCCAGCATGCATGGCACCTCCTCGAAAGTCTCGACGCGCGGGTGCGCCGCCAGCGCATTTTCTAGCATCGTCGTCCCGGATCGGGGAAATCCAACCATCATCACGTAGTTGGGTCGATCTAGCGGCGGCAGGTCGGGTATGACCTGGGCGTTTCGGGCTAGGCAATCTGCAATGTAGCTGGTCGGCTTGAAGGAAGTTGCGTCGATTGAGTTCATGGTGGCATAGCTTCTGAACGCTTCATTGAAGCGTCCGAGCCTAGAGTATGCTTTCGCCCTGAGTTGCTCACCGGCGGCGCCTACGGCGTATTGTTTGGCAGCAGTACGCCCGCGATCCTCGAGTTCGCTTAGCCGGGCCAGACAGCCCTCAGCATCTCCGTCGGCCAGGCGGGCGTCCGCGCTGAATACCTTTGCTTGTGGCTCCAGCATCTCAATACCGGTTACTTGCGACAGCGTGTATTCGAGAAGATCGTACCGCCCGGCATGTGCCAGCATCCTGGCAAGCGCCGAAAACGCCGCGGGTTCGTCAGGTTTCACTGCGACGGCTCTGGTGAGAATTGGGACGGCACCTCGCCATCCCTCAACGAGTTCGGCTGAGGTTGCTGCCTTGTGCAGTCGGATCAATTCGCCCAAGCTTAAATATTTGGCGATCTCGATGTCTCGCTGCTTTCCGTTGTCGTTCCGGGAGCGGGCCTCTAGTCCGGCCTTGTCGAGGTCCTCGATTGTGCTGGGTCCAGCCATTGCCACTTCTGCTGCCCGTGCGTGGTCGCCCACCCAACTAAAGTAGTTGAAGGCACGCCGTCGGACCGCGCCGTGCCGACACAGCTTAAGCAGCTGTGGAACGTCCCAATGCTGCACAGCATCTCTTTCAAAGAGCGCCAGGATGCCACCGACCGAGAGAATCTCGTCATCTGACGCGGCGAGGCCCCTGAAGTACCTGTTCGGGTCCACGCTGAAGTCACGTAGCCCAGCGATCGGGCTTAGGAGCGCGTCATCCTGAAAGGCAAGAATAGTCATCGGACATCTCGGCAAGTGGTCGGGCTGATAGTCGACGCAACAGGATCGGAACGAGCTACCCGCGGCCTATAAATGGCATCGTGGTCGCCATCACGGTCATGAACTGCACGTTCGCCTCGAGCGGCAGCCCGCTCATATAGAGAATCGCATCCACCACGTGCTGCACGTCGAAGGTCGGCTCCGGCTCCATTGTGCCGTTGGCCTGCAGCGATCCGGTGGTCATTCTCGCCGTCATATCGGTCGCCGTGTTGCCGATATCGATCTGGCCGCAGGCGATGCTGTAAGCGCGCCCATCGAGCGAGATCGCTTTGGTCAGTCCGGTGATCGCGTGCTTGGTCGCCGTGTAGGCGGCAGCGCCCGGCCGCGGCACGTAGGCCGAGATCGAACCGTTGTTGATGATCCGTCCGCCCTGCGGCGACTGGTCCCGCATCGCCCGGAACGCTTCGCGCGCCACGTAGAAAGCGCCGTTGAGGTTCACGTCGACCATGCCCTGCCAGGTGCCGATATCGGTGTCGCCGAAGCTGGCCTGCGGCGCGAACCGCCCGGCATTGTTGAACACCACGTCGACCCGACCCAGTTTCGCCTTGAGGTCGGTGAAGTAGCGGTGCACCGCCGCCGGATCGGTAACGTCGCACACGCCGCTATACTGCGCCGAACTCAACCGCGCCGTTTCGGCCAACTCGGCCTCGCGCCGCCCCAGAATCGCCACGCGATACCCGGCCTTGCCCAGCCCGATTGCCGCGGCGCGCCCGATACCCGAGGTCGCGCCGGTCACCACCGCCACCTTGCCGTCTGTCATTTTGCTGTTACCCGCCCTTGTTTGCGCTCATATGGGCGACTACTTGCGGCATAGGCAAGGCAGCCATTTGCCTTACACCCGCCACACTCTACAGACGGCCCCCAATGTCCCGATCTCGTCAGCCCTCGCCGCGAGGCGGGCAGAATCCGGCGATCTCCGATCTACTGCAAAGGGGGCTGGCACTGCATCAGTCCGGCAGGGCGCGCGAAGCAGCTGAGCTTTATCAACAGGTCCTCGCCAAAGACCCAAGGCAGCCCGCGGCCAACCACCTTCTGGGTCTCGTTCACCTCAGTCACGGGCGCACGGCGGAGGCGGTCGACTGCCTCTCGCGTGCCGTTGAAGCAAGCCCGAACGACTCGCAGTATCTGAGCAACCTCGGCGTCGCCCTCAATGCTGCCGGTCGCAGTGCCGAGGCAGTTGAGGTGCTGCAGCGCGCCATCCTCGCCAATCTGGAGTTTGCCGAGGCCTACTCCAATCTCGGCATGGCGTACCGGAACCTCAAGCGCTTCGACGATGCCGTCGCCGTCTATCGTCGCGCCGTGCGCCTCAAGCCGAACGAAGCCGGCTTTCACTTCAACCTTGCCAACTCGCTCCGCGACGCCGGCTACATGTTCGATGCCGAGTCGGCCTATCGCCGCGCCGTGCACCTCAGGCCCAACTATAGTGCAGCGATCAACGGCCTTGCCGTCATGCTGGACGGGCAGGGGCGGGCAAGTGAGGCGCTGAGCGTCGTGGAGGACGCGCTGCGCACCCAGCCGCGCGATGCTCAACTGCAATTGCGGCGCGCGCGTGCGCTCTACCACCAGAACCGCATCGAGGATTCGGTCCATAGCTTCGACAAGGCGATCGCCCTCAACCCGTCATTCGGCGAAGCGCATCTGCACCGCTCCTATGTCGTCCGCCACGAAAAATCGGACGCTTCGATCGACGCCATGAAGGCGCTGTTCCGTTCCAACGAGGCCTCCATCGATGATCGCGTCTTTGCCGGCTTCGGCCTTGGCAAGGCGCTGAGCGATATCGGCGAGCATCGCGAGGCGATCGAAGCCTTCACCGAAGCGAACCGGATGAATCGGCAGCAGCTGACGTTCTCGCTGAAGCCGACGATCGCCGAGCTAAAGCGTGATCTCCATCGCTTCGAGGGCGTTACCGGTCCGCACGACAATGGCGGCTTCCGTGAGGCCATGCCGATCTTCGTCGTTGGCATGCCGCGCGCTGGCAAGACTACGGTGGAGACCATCCTGTCGCGTCACCCCTCGGTTGCCGGCGCCGGCGAGCTGCCGACCATGGCGCGGCTGGTGCGCGAACTGTTGCAGCAGCAAGATGCCGCCATCGCCGATATTCCCCCCGATCGTTTCACGGAACTGGGGCGCGCCTACATGCGCGAAGCGCAAAGCCTCGTGCCGCCGGGCAAGGCGGTGGTCGACACCATGCCGTCAAACTATCGCCACATCGGCTTCATCCGGCTGGCCTTGCCCTATGCCAGGATTATCCGCTGTGTGCGACCGACGCCGGATCACTGCGTCGCCATCTTCGAAAAGCACCTCACCGGCAACGGCTACGAGTATGCCAGCGACATGGATGAGCTGCAGGGCTACCACGCCGCGTTTCGTGACCTGATGGACGGCTGGCACGCGAAGTTCCCGGGCGGCATCTACGACATCGACCTCGGCAACCTCGCCCAAGATCGCCGGGGCGAGATCCGCCGCCTGCTGGAATTCTGCGGCCTGCCCTGGAACGACGCCTGCATGGCCGAAGCCCGCTCCGAGCCGCAATATCATGACTGGTCGCGCGACCGCATCGCCGCCAACCGCGCCGAGCACATGGCCGCCTGGCGTCAGGTTCGCCCGCAACTGTGGGACTAGTCGGGAGCACGGGCTTACCCCACCCGCGGTGTCACCCCGGCGTTCGCCCATAGGCGTCAAGTTATCATGGTACCCACTCACCGGCGTCATTCCCGCGAAGGCGGGAACATAGTGGGATGCTGCAGCGCCGGTGGAGGCTGAGGGATCGCACTGGGTCCCCGCCTTCGCGGGGATGACGCCGGTGTTGTGGCGAGCCCGTGGGTGCCACAAACTCAGCGCGTATGGGCCTTCGCCGCGATGACACCGAGTGCGGGGCGCTGTTTTGCGGCAGGTTCGCCGGCCTGGGCGTGCACCAGCTTCCCAAGTATTAATGGCTGGTTTCCAAACCTGTGCTGAATCTGCAACAGCCAGTTCGCAACCAGATTGGCATTGCCCCAATTCAGCCATTCTGCGATTGCGCCTCTCCAACTCCTGCGTAGAGTGGGTCTTGCGAATCCATGCATGGGATCGTTTGTCGGTCGCAGACGCGACGGCAACACACACAAAAGTGTGGTCGCGTTTCGACAAGCCGCCGGGCAACTGGCAAAACGAATGACTGACTTTGGAGGTCAATAATGAAAATCAGGAGCCTTCTTCTGGGTTCTGTGGCGGCAGCGGGTCTCTCGACCGGCGCCTTTGCGGCCGATCTCGGCGTTCTGACGTCGCTCGACGTCTGCGACGCGCTGGGCCTGTCGGGTCTGACGATCTCGTCCGACACCAACTGCCTGCAGATCACCGGTGAAGTGAAGTACAAGTTCACCTGGGGCGACTATCAGGACGCCGTGCTCGTTCCGACCGCTGCTGGCACCACGCCGCTCGGCCTCGGCGTTGTTGGTGGCCACGGCTTCGTGCCGGGCGACGACGACCGTCAGGATTGGCAGTCGCGCTTCGACGCCTGGATCAAGTTCGTTGCCACTGCTGACTCCGATTTTGGCCCGGCCAAGGCCGTGCTGAAGCTCAAGCAGGTTCAGAACCGCAAGGTGACGAACGAGCTTGCGACCGGCGGCGTCGACTACAACCAGGACGGCGACTACCTCGACATCTTCGACGCCAACACCGATGACGACATTCTGGGCTTCGCCGAGAAGGCCGGCACGGGCATTGGTAGCTCGGACACCGGTGGCGTCATCCTCGACGAAGCTTATGTCTCGATCGGCGACTCGACCGTGATCATGGCGGGCAAGAAGGGCTCGATCATGAACAAGGCTGACGACGAGCCGCTGACCTGGCTTGACCTGTTCAACTCCGAGAAGGTTGATCGTGGTGTGTCGTGGGGTCCGTTCAAGACCGATCAGGGCATCGGTGACGGTGGTCACGTTATCCAGGTCACCTCTGACCTCGGCAATGGCTTCACCGTCAGCGGTGGCGTCGAGAAGCTCGATGGTATCAATGGCTACGCTGGTACCGCTGTTGGCGTAATCGCCTACGCCGGTGAGGGCATCTCGGCTCACATCACCGGTGCGGCTGGCGGCATCCTTGATGCGGAAGTCAACAACTGGGGTATCCACTCCGGCTTCGCTGGCACTTTCGACAACTTCAAGGTGGTTCTCGCCGGTGCTTACGGGCACTCGGAAGACTTCGCTTACGACTACTGGAACGTTCTGGCGTCCGCTTCGGCGACCTTCGACATGTTCACCATCGCTGGTGCCGTCGAGGCTGTGGATGATGGTGTGACCGGTACCGACTTCGGTGCGAGCGCGTCCATCGGCGTGACTGTTGCCGAGGGCGTTGCCATCAACGTCGGCGGCCGTTGGTACCACGACGACGCAAGCGGCGCCGACTCGTACCAGGTCGCGGCTGGCGTCTCGGCTGCTGTGACCGAGTCGATCACCATCACCGGTGAAGTCGGTTACATCTACGATGACTACGCCAAGGCGGGCAGCGGGTTTGTTGGTCCGACTGTGACTGTGGCCCCGGTTCCTGCAGTTGCGCCCAAGTTCGCGGACGACGTGTTCTACGCTTCGGCCAAGCTGGCTTGGGCTCCGGGCGGTGGTTACACCTCCTCGATCAAGGGCACGATCGGTTCGGGCAGCGCTTCGGACGATCTCGGCTACAAGATCGAGACCGAGTTCAAGAAGACCTTCGAGTAAGCCTTAGGGCCCAATCGGATTGGAGAGGCCCGGCGTCAGCCGGGCCTTTCTGTTTGTGGTGTTCACAGAGTTGTCAGGCTTCGTTCATTTGGCCGCATTTATCGGTTCATGCTGACATTCAGAAATTGTCAGTGGCGTTGACGCACTTCTCCGATTCAGTGTTTGGCGCTATGGCTCATCGTCGGCTCGCTGCCGGCGGATTTCTTGTTTCGGGGGCGGCATGAGCGGCATCTTCCTGCGCTGGGGTGTACCAGCCTTCGTCACGGTCATCGGCGGTACGGCCGCTGCGGTGGCGACGAGTGGCAGCGCCATCCCCCAGGACCTGGCCAGCCGCACCAGCGCGGTTATCGCCACCCCCGAGTTCGAATGGGCCAAGCTCAGCTTCGACATGCGCGATGCCACGCTCACCGGCACGGCGACCACCCAGGCGATGATCGACGAAGCCGTGGCGAAAGTCGCAAGCGTGCACGGCGTGCGCTCGGTGACCTCCAGGGTGGTGCTCGCCGAGTACGTCAGCCCATTTCCGTTCGTTGCGACCGTGGACGGCGGAGTCCTGACCCTTTCCGGCGGACTGCCCGACGAGGCGGCGCGAGCCGAGATCCTGGCGGTGGCGGGCGAGGGGGTGCGCGACGAGACCCGCCTGATGTCAGGAGCGCCGAACCGGGCGAACTGGATTGCCGCTGCCACCTACGCCCTCGGCTATGCCAGGCAACTCGATGAGGGCGAAGTTGCGCTCGCCGACCTCGACTTGACCGTCTCCGGTCGCGCCAGATCGCCCGAGGCCTATAGCGCGCTCGCTGCTGTCGACGCAACGAAGGCGCCAGCCGCCGTCACTCTTGCCTACCGCGAGGTGCAACCGGCGCTGGCTTCGCCGTTCGAGTGGCGCGCCGAATATGACGGGCAGCGGCTGACCCTGTCCGGCGCCACGCCAAACGAGGCGCTGGTCGGTGAGCTCGAGGCCATGGCGCCGGCCGGAACCAGCGTGTCGACGAGCCTGGTGCTGGCCTCCGGCGCTCCTGCCGAGTTCGTTACATCTGCCAAGTTGCTGGTGCAGAATCTCGTTAAGCTGGAAAGCGGTAGCGCAACGATCTCTGATAGCACTTCAACGCTGGAGGGCTCGCCCGCGGACGTTGCTGCAGCTGAATCCGTGCGGGTCGCCATGACTCCGTCAGGCGCCGCCGTAACGCTCGGTCCGCCTCACATCAGCGAATACTGGTTGAGCGCGGAGCGCAGCGGGAACGGGATCGTGCTGGATGGCTTCATCCCTGATGCCGCACTACGGGATCGCCTTGAAGCGCTCGACAATGTCGACGCTGCCGGGCTCGAACTTGGCCGTGGCGCGCCGGAGCGTTTCGAATCCGCGATCGACTTCGTGCTCGAAACGCTGCGCCGGATGAGTGAAGGGCACGCTGCCATCCAGGGGACCGTGATCACCGTCGAGGGCCGTGCCGCCACTGTCGCCGACTTCGAAGCCATCGAGACGCGGCTGGAGCTGGGGGCGCCGCAGGGCCTGATTCTCGCCAACACGACGGTGAAGCCGCCCCTGGCGACGCCTTTCACTTTCGCCGCCGAAAAGAACGCTGCCGGGCAGTTCGCGCTGTCGGGTTATGTTCCAAGTGCAGCCATACGCAAGGCTCTTGCGGCGGGGCTGCCGGCGGGCGCAACCGACACGACTGTTGTCGCCGACGGCAACCCGGCCGACTTCGAGGCTGCGGCGCAGAAGGCGCTCGGCGTGCTGCGGATGCTCGACAGCGGCAAGGTCAACTATGATGGCGCGAGCTGGAGCCTGAGCGGCGCTGTCGATACGCCGCAGGAGGCATTCGCCGCCGAATCCGCCTTCGCCGCGACCGGCCTCAGGACTGCTGGCTGGACCTACGCCGTCAGTCTGCCGGAAGCGGCCAAGACGGCGGCTCTGCCAGTCGTCGATCCTTATGTCTGGCGGGCACAGAAATCGGCCAATGGCGGTATCGCATTCACCGGATTCGTGCCCACCGAGCAGTTGAAGCGCTACCTGTCCGTGCACGCCGGCACCAACGTCGTTGATAGTACCACGCTTGGCGCGGGAGCTCCCGAAGGGTTCATCCCGGCGTCGATCAACGGACTCGATGCGCTGCTGGCGCTCGACGAGGGCACGTTGGCGCTGTCGGCGGGCAGTTGGTCGCTGACCGGGAAGCTCGCGACCACAGCGGCCCGCTATGAGGTCGAAGCAGCGCTGCGCGCAGCGGCCGACACATCGGCCTGGCACGTGGCGCTCCAGGCCGCAGATGCCGCGCCGGTCGTAACGCCGTTCGTCTGGTCGGCAGTGAAGGCGGCCGATGGGAGTATTGCGCTCTCGGGCTACGTTCCGACTGAGGAGGTTCGCCGCTCCGCGGCCGTTCGCGCCGGTAAGCTCAGCAGTGACACGACCCTGGTCGGTTCAGGCGAACCGCAGGGCTTCATCGCCGATTCGATGGCCGGTCTCGATGCGCTGCTGAAGCTCGAGAGCGGCGAGGTGAAGTATGACGGCAAATCCTGGTCCATTTCTGGCCAGCCGCTGACCGCAGCCGACGCCGAGGCGGCACGGGCCGCCCTCACGACGGTATCGGGTGGCGGAGCCGGGTGGGCCGAGGCTCTTGCCGAGCCCACGCAAGCGATGCCAGCTCCCGAGCCAGCGGCCCCCGAAGTCGCCGCTGCGCCGTCGGAGCCGGCTCCAGCCGAACCCGCTGCCGCAGCGACCGAGGCCGCCGTGGAGACAGCTCCAGCGACCGAGATCGTTCCCCCTCCATCGAGTGATGTCGCGCCGGTCCCGGGCGTAGATGTTGCAGCTGCGCCGGATGCACTGCCCGAACCGGCGCCCGATATGCAAGCCGCACCGATTCCGGATGCAGAGACTGCACCCATACCGGATGCCGAGGCTGCAGCGGGAGAGCAGGACGTGGCGGTGGCTGAGCCCCAGCCGACAGCCGAGCCCGCAACCCCGGTAACTCGCAACTACCTGTTCGACGCCAAGAAGCCGCTCGGCGGACAGATCGCCTTCTCCGGCGCCGTGCCGGCTGAGCCGATGCGGCAACATCTCGCTGTCATCGCCGGCGTAGAGCCCTCGGAGACACTGGCGATCAACCCCGGCCTCCCCGGAGATTTCGTCACCAATGCCGATGCCGGAAGCCGCGCGCTGGCCCTGCTGGCGGATGGCGAGTTCGGGCTCGATGGGGATCGCTGGGTCCTTACCGGTCGGGCCGAGAGCGAGGAGGCGAAGCAGGCGGCGCTGAGCGCGTTGGCGGCGGTGCCCACCCTCGATCAATGGGAAACCAGCGTCACCTTGCTGCCGCCACTCGAGGTTTGCCGCGACAAGGTAACGGCATTTGCGGCGCGCAATGCCATCGTCTTCCAGTCCGGCAGCGCCCGGATCGCTGACGAGTCGGTGCCGGCCATCGATGAACTGGCGGGCTATCTCGCCCTTTGCCCGGAAGCGACGGTCAACGTCGAGGGGCACACCGATGCCGACGGCGAGGATGAGGCGAACCTCGCCCTCTCCGTGTCGCGGGCCGAGGCGGTGGTCGATGCGTTGATCCTGCGCGGCATCGGGCCCGAGCGGCTCTACGCTATTGGCTACGGTGAAAGCCTGCCGATCGCCAGCAACGAGACACGCGCCGGCAAGCAGGCCAATCGCCGCATCGCCTTCACTCTCGCGGACGAGTAACGAACGCCTATGACCCTGGATTCTCTGATCTATCTGCTCGAGGTCTACTGGCCATTCGTCCTGGGCGCCGGAGCAATCGGTCTCGTTACCGGCTGGCTCTCCGTCCGCACCCAGAAGAGTTGAGGCAGCAGATGCTCAACCCTGCCCACATTCTAGAGATCGCGCTTCTCTTGCTGGTGGCGTTCCTCGTTGGCGCGGTTCTCGGGGCGCTCGCGCGCCTGGCGGTGTCGCGCTTCCTGCCGGTCAAGGCCCCTGCCTCGCCGCAGGTTGTCGTTGCCGAGCCGCCCAAGCAAGAGGCGGCGCCGGCATTGGTCGCCGCCCCGGTCATCGGCGAAGTGGCAAAGACACCGACGCCCACGGCGCCCGCCGAGGTGCCGACCCTCGATTTCACCGAGGCGCTACTGGCGCTGGCCGGCGACAAGCCGGGCAGCCCCGCGAGCCAGATCCAGATCCCGAGCATCGCGCCGTTGCCGACGGTTGCCATACCGAAACCGGCCGCAACCATGGGGCCGGCGCGGGTTGCCGGTGAAACCACCTCCGGTCGTCTTGTGCCGCACCCGCGCAGTTCGGTTGAGCCTGCTCGGGTGATCGCCCTGGGGGCGGGCGCCGAGGTCATTCCATTCCCGCTGGAAAAGCCGGTGGCTGCGGTCCCTGAAGTGCCTATCGTCACGCCTGGTGTGGCGCCAGCACGCGAACCGGCGCTCCCGGTGAGTGTCGAGGAGCCGTCCGGGCTGAAGATCAAGGCCGAGGAAGCGGTCCTCGAGGTAGAAGGCGTCACGTCGGTTGCGGTGGAGATCGCGCCAACCATTGCGACCGTGCCTGAGGTGGAGGTGCCTGTTTCGCCTCCGGCGCCCGTCGCGGACGCGGAACCTGTCGCGAGCGCGACCGGAGATGCCCCCGCTGAGGAATCTCCCGGCTCGGTTGCCGATATGGCGCCGGCCGAGCCCGTTATCCCTGCCGAACTCGAACTCGAAACCGAGCCCGAGCCCGAGCCCGCGGTCGCTGACCCGGCGATCCCGGCCGTTCCGCCTTCTCAGGATGACGAAGACGATGAGACGGCTGCCATGCGCGCCATCGAGGGCAACTGGTCGCCCCGACGCACGGCCCCGTCGCGGCCCCGCCGTGTCGACCTTCCCGAGGTGTCCGCGGAGGCCGCTGTCCTTGCCTCGGCCGCGGCGGTTGTAGCGGCGGCGCAAGCTGCCAACGTGGCAATGGCGGCCGAGGTGGAGGTTCCCGGCAAGCCGGTCGGCATTCCCGCGCCGCGCCTCGGCGTCAAGGATGATCTCACCCATGTCATCGGCATCCTGCCGATCATCGAAACGGCGCTGAACACGCTCGGCCTCTACCACTTTGACCAGGTTGCCGAACTGACCGACGAGAATGCCGACTGGATCGAGAACCATCTTGGTATTGCGGGGCGGATCGGTCGCGAGCACTGGCGTGAGCAGGCGCGTGAGTTGGCGTTGGCAATGGCCCGGACGAAAAAGGCGGCGGGCAAGCAGTAGGCCGCTGCCCGCAACTGAGGCCCTTGCCTGACACCAAGGTACCCCACTCACCGGCCCATCGATCCACTTGCGCCGCCGCGAGTTGGGTCCCAGTTTTCGCTCATAGCCGCTAAATTGCGATGGGCTTTGTCACAGATGCCTCCCCACACACGGTGTCACCCCGGCGCAGGCCGGGGGCCATCTCGCGGCGAGGGCTTTGCCCTCGTCCGCCTGAGATGGTAAGGTATTTGCGCAAGTGCCGCCCCATCTCAGGATGGGGCCCGGCCTGCGCCGGGATGACATCGAGTTCTTGGGTGCCGCCGGTGGCGAACTCATGCCGCGGCGCACACTTAACTTGGCGCATATGAGCTTTCGCTGGGATGACACCGAGTTTGGGGTGGCTGCGGTGGGCACTCGATCGTCAGCCCTCTTGCATTGGAGTGGTGGCGGGCACCGGGCCGTCTCGCCCGCCGACATCGAGTCGGCCCCTCAGGCCGCCTTGGCGCGCCGCTTGATCAGCTTGCGCACGAACTCGGCGATCGGGCCGACATCCTCGGGCGTGTTGAGCAGGGCAGGGGACCCCGAGCCCTCGATCACATACCCCTCCGCGTCGCGCCGGCGACGCAGCATTTCCTCGAACGTCTCGCGCCGCACCTGTTCGGTCAGTTGCGTGCGCATCAACAACAGCGGCGCGCTGCCGAGGGCGTCATAAAGCTGCCACTGCGGTACCAGGATATCGTCATGCTCGAAGGCCTCGAGCAGGCCGGTGAGGTGCGGATCGAACAGCGCGCGTACCCGGTTGCGCTTGTCGAGATAATGCGTACGCGCTGCCAGCACATCGAGCAGGCCCTCGGTGGCAGCGGGATAATCGGGCGCCAGCATGCGGCGCGCCATAGTTCGGAAGCCGGCCTCGGAGCGATTGCCTTCGAGATCCCTGAGGTTGTTGCGCAGCCGGACGAGGCCGCGCGGGTCGGAGACCGGGCCGGCGTCGATGAGGATCGCGCCAGCCACCAGGTTTGGCCGCTCGGCCGCAAGCGCCATGACCACCTGGCCGCCATAGCCCTGGCCAACGAAAATGCCACCATCGACGGCCAACGCGGCCAGCACCTGGATCAGCTCCAGTGCATCGACCGTCGAGATGTAGCGCGATTTGTCGGTGCGGTCCGACGAACGGCCACGGCCCTTGAGGTCGACCATGACGATCGGCCAATCGTCGCCATAGACGCGGTGAAAGTGGTTCGCGAAGTCGGTGAAGTCCGACATGTTGCGCTGGTAGCCGGGCACGCAGACCAGCGGAACGCGGCCGATTGCCAGGCGGCCGGAGATATGGACTGCCATCTGCTCGTCTGCCGGCCCGATCGTGTAGCGTGCCACCGGCATGGCGGCAAAGCTGCGATGATCATCCGGTATTGGGCGCGGGCGCGAGAACATCATTGAACAATAGCAGAGTTGGCGTCGTCCCAGCCACCGCCCGGAACGCTATCCCGGGATCTTTCGCAGCGCCTCGCCGATGCTCAGGTCGTCCTTGCCGAGGCGTGCCCGGTAGACGAGGTAGTTACCCAGCACGCGCTTCACATAGGTCCGCGTTTCCTGCACCGGGATCAGTTCTACCCAAACTACCGGATCGATTGCCTCAGAACGCGGATCGCCGAAGGTATTCATCCATTTGCGCGCGTTGCCAGCCCCGGCATTGTATGCGGCTGCGGCCAGCAGCAGCGAACCGTCGAAGCGCTCGAGCTGCGCCTTGAGATAGGTCGAGCCGAGCAGTGCATTGTAGGCGCCGTCGCTGGTCAGCCGGCTGGCGGAGTATTTCACTCCCAGCTTACCGGCCGTCTCCTTTGCCGTCGCCGGCATCAGCTGCATCAGGCCACGCGCCCCGGCCGACGAGATCGCGTCGACCTGGAAACGGCTTTCCTGTCGGGTGATGGCGTAGATGGCGGCGTGGTCCATCGAGGCGAGCTTGGTGCTCGGCAGGCCATCCTTGGGAAAGTTGAACGGGTCGAGCGGAATGCCGCGCTTTTCGGCCGTGTCGGCGATGGCAATGGCAAGATGATGCGCATCGAGCGATTGGGCGAGCCGGGCCGAAAGCAACAGGTCGGCGCCATCGGTGAAGCCATCGGCAAAACTGCGGAGCAGGGGGATCGCCAGCTCCTTGTGACCGTTCTCGGCGAGGAGCTTCACTGCGCGGACCGGCTCACGGGCCTCGAACCCGGCCTCGGCCTCTTTCCAGGACGGCATGTCGCGTAGCTCGGTCGAGGGTTTGCCGAGTGCAGAGCGGGCCAGTTGGCCGTAGTAGATGGTGCCGAACGCTGCGGCGTTGCTGAACGCCTCCGCGGCCCCGGACTCGTCGCCGAGCGCCTGCCGGGCACGACCGAGCCAGTAGTTCGCCTGCGTGACCGAGTCCGGCAGCGTCGAATGCTTGGTCATTTCCTCGAAATGGGAGGCGGCCGCCTCGGCATCCTTGAGGAACGCCAGGGCGATCCAGCCGGCATGGAAATGCGCTTCCACCAGCCGGCCATCCGGCCCCTCGCGATAGCCGTCGGCAGCACGGTACGCCCGCTTCACCTCACCCAGAGCCAGCAACTGGCGGGCGAGGGTGCGGCGTTCGTACCAGAACTCGGCGGCATCGACCGGCTCGCCCTTGGCCTTGTCGAGCCAGGTGATGGCATCGTCCCACAGTTCGAACTGGCGGGCCCGCTGAGCCCGACTGAACTGGTAGACCGAGTTACCCCGCATTGACGGGTCGACCGCATCCAGCAGTTTCTTGGCGTCCTTGGCGTTGCGCGACACCGCGTTGCGCGCCACCGCCAGCGATTTCTGCGCCGGCGTCAGGTACTGCATCAGCCGTTCCACACCGGTGGCGCGATCGTGCATCATCAGGTGCATTGCGCGCGCCCAATGCGCATCGCGATCGAGCAGGTTGCCGAGCCGGTCGAGCACCCTGGCTTCTGTCGCCTTGTCGAGGAAGTTCTCCGTCCAGATGGCGCGGGCGATGCGCGCAGCGCGTTCTTTCTGGCCGTCGGCGACGTAGGCTTCGGCCAGGGCGATCTGCGCCGCCAAGGTGCTGGGCATTGCGCCGCCGAGCGCTTTGATCAGCGTCGCGCCGTCTGCCTTTTCCCGGGTGAGCGCCTCTTCGAGCCGAGTCTTGAACACCGGGCTCGCGACGAAATCCGGAGCATCGGCGATGAACTTCTGCACTGAAGCGGCCGGCACGGCGCCGTTGCCATAAAAGATCGCCGCCCACTGGATAGCGTGACGCTCCGCCGTATCCGCGATGCTGTCGGCCAGCGCGAACGCATCTGTCCGCTTGCCGTCGGCGAGCAGCTCCAGCGCCTCCTTGAACGTCGCGGAAGCGGCTTTGCTCTCGGCAACGGGCGCTTTGGCCGGGATCGAGCCGGTGGTCAGGGGGTCGACCAGCGAAGCCTCGACTGCGGGAGCGAGGGGTTGCCGGGCGACGGGCGCCACGACGTCGGCGGTCGCTGCATCGTTGGCGCGCGACAACAGGATCGGCAGCGTCGCAGCGCCGATCACGCCCAGGCCAACAATTCCAGTGGCGATCAGGCGGCGGGCGCCTTTCGCAACAACCATGGTAACCGTCCTGTTGGTCCGCAATACGAAGTCCAACAAGGTGCCCCCACCCTTGCAGCGTCCTAGGTTGCACGGCGCGCGTGAACGTTTGGTTAGCCGCTCGGTCCTTGTGGGTGTGCGTCGCGCCCTCTATCGACAGCTTGCTTGTCGCGCCGCACGAGAAAAACTATGGTGCGCGATTGTGGCCCCCCGATGATCGGGATGTGGCCATGTTCTGGCCACAAGGCCCTACCAATCACAGCCGCGAACGCCAAGGGGCGTCGCCATATGAGGAACTGACCCGAAATGTTGCGAGGTTCGATCACAGCGCTCATCACTCCGTTTGCGAACGGGGCGCTGGATGAGAAAGCCTTCAGCAATTTCGTCGATTGGCAGATCAACGAGGGCTCGCACGGGCTGGTGCCGGTCGGCACGACCGGCGAGAGCCCCACGGTCAGCCATGAAGAGCATCGCCGTGTCATCGAGATCTGCGTCGAGGTCACGGCAAGGCGCGTGCCGGTGGTTGCCGGCGCCGGCTCGAACTCGACTGCCGAGGCGGTGTCGCTCGCGCGCTTTGCCGAGGAGGTCGGAGCCGACGCGGTGCTGTCGGTGGTGCCCTACTACAACAAGCCGACCCAGGAGGGGATGTTCCAGCACTTCTCCGCCGTCGCCTCGGCGACCGCCTTGCCGATCGTGCTCTATTCCGTCCCCGGCCGCACCGTGGTCGACCTCACGGTTGACACCATCGTGCGCCTCAAGGAGGCGCATCCGAACATCCTTGGCGTCAAGGACGCGACGGCGAACATGGAGCGAGCCAGTGCGCAGCGAATGCGCCTGGGCGCCGATTTCGTCCTGCTTTCGGGTGAGGACGTGACGGCGCTCGGCTTCAACGCGCATGGCGGTCATGGCTGCATTTCGGTGACCTCGAACGTCGCGCCGCGCCTCAGCGCGCTGTTCCAGAATGCCTGCCAGCAAGGCAACTTCGCCGAAGCGCTGGCGCTGCAGGACAAGCTGTTCCCACTGCACAAGGCGCTGTTCCTCGAGAACAATCCCGGCGGCGTCAAATATGCGGCGGCGAGGCTTGGGCTTTGCCGCAACGAATTCCGCCTGCCGGTCGTCCCGGTGTCCAAGGACAACGAGAAGGCAATCGATGCGGCCTTGTCGCATGCGGGCCTGCTGCCCAACTAAGGAGCGAGTAGCGAATAGGGGGTAGCGAGCAGGGGAGGCCCCTTTCGACTTCCTTGAGTTTACTCGCTATTCGCCACGTACTATTCGCTGGAACCAATGGCCAAGACACCCAACAAACCGGCGATGATCGTCACCGGCCCGATCGCGGAGAACCGCCGGGCCCGCTACGACTACGAGATCACCGACACCCTCGAAGCCGGCATCGTCTTGACCGGCACCGAGGTGAAGTCGCTGCGGACCGGCAAGGCTCAGATCACCGAGGCCTATGCATCGCCGGAGCGCGGCGAGCTGTGGCTGATCAACGCCCACATCCCGGAGTACCTGCAGGCCAACCGCTTCAACCACGAGGAGAAGCGGCCGCGCAAGCTGCTGGTCAAAAAGAAGGAACTGGCGCGTTTGAGCCAGGACGTCGAGCGCGCCGGCAACACCATCGTGCCGATGAAGCTCTACTTCAACGAGCAGGGGCGCGCCAAGCTGCTGATTGGTGTCGGCAAGGGCAAGAAGAGCTTCGACAAACGCGAAACCGAGCGCAACCGCGACTGGAACCGCGACAAGTCGCGGATCATGAAAGAGGGCGGCCGCGGGTAGTCCCGCCTCGTTCGGCCAGGGCTGCTTTGGCCCGCAATTCCTGACTGATAGGACGGCCCCCTCCCGGCCTCCCCCTTTAAGGGGGAGGTGAAGAGTCGAGGCACCGTCATCATTCGTGCCCAATACTCCGGCAGGGCACCTCCCCCTTCATGGGGGAGGATGGGAGGGGGCCGTCTGCTTCGGCTCCATCACCTCCACAACGTTGTCACTCGGCCTCAGAAGTCGCCCCTCCCGCCTACTGCTGGATCGCCCTGGCGGCCCGCCCCACCACATCCTCGAACATCGCGGTGGTCAGCACCCCCGTATTCGTGTTGTAGCGCGAGCAATGGTAGCTATCGAACAGCGTCGCGCCGTTCGACAGCCGGTGCTCGGCGCCGTGGCCGAAGGCGAACTTCGCGCGTTTCTCGCCCAGCGTCGACAACAGCGAATCGTGGGCGATGCGGCCGAGCGCCAGGAAGGCGCGGGGACGGTGGTGCTCGATGGCGGCGCCGAGGAACGGCCGGCAGGTCTTGATCTCGTCGCCGGTCGGCTTGTTCTGCGGCGGCACGCACCGGACGGCATTGGCGATCAGCACGTTCCTGAGTTCGAGCCCGTCGTCCGGCCGCTGCTGATAGTGCCCGGTGGCAAGGCCGAATTTTTCGAGCGTGGCATAAAGCAGGTCCCCGGCGTAATCGCCGGTGAACGGCCGGCCGGTGCGGTTGGCGCCCTTGAGGCCGGGCGCGAGGCCAACGATCATCAGACCGGGATGCGCATCACCCCAGGTGGGCACTGGCGCATTGAAGAAATCCGGATAGGCGCGCTGGTTGTCGTGCCGGAAGGCGACGAGCCGGGGGCAGCGCGGGCAATCGTGCGGCGGGTTGGTCTCAGGCAATGTGGAACCGTCAGGGCTGGAGCGTGTTCAGGAAAAGTTGTGAGACTTTTCCGGTTCGAACGCGCGACAATCAAGAGTTTCCAGCATTGCTCGTTGCCATGAACGAGAAATGCTGGGGGACTCAGCTTCCCTTAGGGTCCACGGTCGCCATGGTCCGGTCAACCGGCGCTGCTGGTGCCGTGCGCTCGACCGGCGGCGTGCGGCCGACGATCTTGGCGAGATCGGCGACATCCATGAAGAAATCCGCCTGCCGGCGCAGGTCGTCGGCGATCATCGGGGTCGGCGTGGTCAGCGTCGAGACCACGGTGACGCGCTTGCCCTTGCGCTGCAGCGCCGCGACCAGCGCGGTGAAATCGCCGTCGCCGGAGAACAGCACCAGATGGTCGTAGTACTGGCTCATTTCGAGGGCATCGACGGTGAGCTCGATGTCCATGTTGCCCTTGATCTTGCGGCGCCCGGAAGCGTCGGTGAACTCCTTGGCGGGCTTCGTGACGACCGTAAAGCCGTTATAGTCGAGCCAGTCGATGAGCGGTCGGATCGAGGAGTATTCCTGGTCCTCGACCAGGGCTGTATAATAGTAGGCGCGAAGCAAGTACGACTTGGACTGAAACTCCGCGAGCAGCCGGCGATAGTCGATGTCGACGCCGATGGCCTTGCTGGTCGCATAGAGATTCGCGCCATCGATGAAGAGAACTATCTTCTCGCGCGGATCAATTGACATGCCTGTTCTCCTGACCGGGGCGGCCGGCCTCTCAGGCTGCCCGGCATAAACTATCATTGGCTTACCGCTAGGATCGAAGGGTAGCCCATTTAAGGCGTGGTCCGCTCCCTAAGTTCGGAATACGCGCTTAATCCCGGGAATTTGCAATCCCCATAAAATCGGAGCCACCCGGTCCGGATTCGGCATGGCGGGCCAACCCGTTGTTCCGCCATGCGAAACAAAAACTGCGTAGCCATCACGTCCCTGTGGTAAAAACACGCCGTCGTGTACCGGGAGCGAAATCCTTGTGCCCACCCGCCACCTCGTGTATGAGGGCCGCTTGATCCCACAACATCCTGGAGACGTACGTGGCCCGCGTCACCGTCGAAGACTGCATTGAGAAGGTTGAGAACCGGTTCGACCTCGTGCTGATGTCCGCGCACCGCGCTCGCATGATCTCGGCCGGCTCGTCGATCACCGTCGATCGCGACAACGACAAGAACCCGGTCGTGGCGCTGCGTGAAATCGGCGACGGCACTATTTCCCCCGAAGACCTGCGCGAGGACCTGATCCATTCGCTGCAGAAGTACGTCGAAGTCGATGAGCCCGAAAAGCACGCCGCGCCGCTGCTCGACGCCAATGCCGACGAGGACAGCGACACCTTCGACACCATCAGCGAAGACGAGCTGCTGCGCGGCATCGAATCGCTGGCGCCGCCGGAGCGCCGCGACGACTAAGCTGCGATTGATCGGCGGCTGATCTCGCATATATAGTCTTGAGGCGTCGGGCGTTTCCGCCCGGCGCTTTTTTTGTTTGCCCAAGCGTTTCTTGTTTACATCGTCGCTGGAGCGAGGTCAGGAAGGGGCGTGGGACGTCCGGCCAATCTCGCGCCGGAAAGACGTGAGCCGCCGAGGCGGGGCCGCGTAGGAGAGTGCGGTAACCCTATGATGCGTCAGTACGAACTCGTCGAACGGGTGCAGGCCTACAACCCCAATACCGACGAGGCACTGCTCAACAAGGCCTACGTCTATGCCATGCAGAAGCACGGCACGCAGAAGCGCGCCTCGGGCGATCCGTATTTCGCCCACCCGCTCGAAGTCGCCGCCATCCTCACCGACCTGAAGCTCGATGATGCCTCGATCGCCGTGGCTTTGCTGCACGACACCATCGAGGACACCGACGCGACGCGCGCCGAGATCGACCAGCTGTTCGGGCCGGAGATCGGCGCCATCGTCGATGGGCTGACCAAGATCGAACGGCTGCAGTTGGTGACCCGCGAGGAAGCGCAGGCGGAAAACCTCCGCAAGCTCCTCCTCGCCATCTCCGCCGATGTCCGGGTGCTGCTGGTCAAGCTCGCCGACCGCCTGCACAACATGCGCACGCTCGACTTCATGCCCGAGAACAAGCGCAAGCGCATCGCCACCGAGACCATGGATATCTATGCGCCGCTGGCCGGCCGCATGGGTATGCAGGACATGCGCCAGGAGCTTGAGGATCTGGCGTTCCGGGTACTGCAGCCTGACCACTACAAGGCCATCACCGACCGCCTCGACGAGATGAAGTCGGAGTTCGCCGACACCATCAAGACCATCAAGACCGAGCTCAGCGAGAAGCTGAAGGGTGACGGCATCGATGCGCTGGTTTCGGCGCGGGTGAAATCGCCCTGGTCGATCTTCACCAAGATCGAGCGCAAGCAGATTGCCCTGGAACAGCTCTCCGACATGATCGGCTTCCGCGTGATCGTGCCGACGGTGGCAGATTGCTATCGGGCGCTGGGGATCGTCCATACCAACTGGAAGGTCGTGCCCGGCCGGTTCAAGGACTATATCTCGGTCCCCAAGCACAACGACTACCGTTCGATCCACACCACCATAGTCGGGGTAGGGCGGCAGCGCGCCGAACTGCAGATCCGCACCGAAGAGATGCATCGCATTGCCGAGCTCGGCATTGCCGCGCATGCCCTCTACAAGGAGGGCGCCACCGACATCCACAAGATCGAGAACGAGAGCAAGGCCTTTGTCTGGCTGCGCTCGACCATCAGCCACCTGACGGCCGGTTCCTCGACCGAGGATTTTCTCGAGTACACCAAGCTCGAGTTGTTCCAGGACCAGGTGTTCTGCTTCACCCCGCGCGGCCGGCTGATCGCCCTGCCGCGCGGCGCCACGCCGATCGACTTCGCCTATGCGCTGCATACCGACATCGGCGACACCTGTGTCGGCGCCAAGATCAACGGGCAGATCGTGCCGCTGGTCACCCAACTGCGGTCGGGCGACGAAGTCGAGATCATCCGCGACCAGAACCACCTGCCGCCCTCGAACTGGGAGACCATCGCCGCCACCGGCAAGGCGCGTGCCGCCATCCGCCGCGCCGTGCGGCTGCAGGCGCAGGCCCGCGCCTATGCGCTGGGCGAACACATGGTCTCGATCCTGCTCGAACGCGAGGGGAGCGGGCTGGACGACGGCGAATTCAAGGTGCTGGCAGAGGCCCTGGGCCAGCCCGGCAAGCGCGAATTGCTGATCGCGCTCGGCGAAGGCAAGATCACGGGCGAAGACCTCGACACCCAGGTCATGGAGGTCAAGGGGATCAAGCGGCGGCGGAAGAAGATCGACCTGCCGGTGCCCGACAAGGCCGAGGGCTGGTTCGCGCTCAAGGCGACCGACGAGTTCCGCTTCCGCGTGCCGGGCAACCCGCGCTCCGGCCCACGCGCCAAGGCGGCGTTGACCCAGCTCGATTTCAACACGCGTGTCGAGGTCTCGCCGGAGGGAGTCGTGCCGGGCGACCGGCTGGTCGGCATCATGACGCCGGACACCCCGATCATCATCTATCCGATCCATTCGGACGCGCTCTCCGAGCTCTACGACAGCGACGTCGCCTGGATCGATGTACGCTGGGATCTGGCCGGTCGAGAGGATCGCGACCACCCGTGCGTCATCTCGATGCAGGCGCAGAACAAGCCCGGTTCGCTGGCGCAGATCTCCACGGTGATTGCCGCCTGCGAGGCCAACATCCATAATCTGGTGATGCGCATGGAATCGCCCGATTTTCATCGGTTCATCTTCCAGATCGAAGTCCGCGACCTCGCCCAGCTCACCGATGTGCTGAACTCGCTGAAGCTGGCGGCCGGGATCTCGGATGTGCAGCGCGCCACGGTCGCCGAGGCCCGGGCGCTCGATCGACTGGAATGGACTGCGCCCGAACGGCAAGAGGAGCCCGCGTGACCACCGACCAAGTACTCGACCTGTTCCGTGAGAGCGGCGCGCTGCTCGAAGGGCATTTCATCCTCTCCTCGGGCCTGCGCTCGCCGATCTTCCTGCAGAAGGCCAAGGTGTTCATGCACCCGCAGAAGGCGGAAAAGCTCTGCCGCGCCCTGGCGGAGAAAATTCGCGCCGAAGGCTATGGCGACGTCAGCCAGATCGTTTCCCCCGCCGTCGGCGGCATTATTCCCGGCTACGAGACGGCGCGGCACCTGGGCGTGCCGGCGATCTACACCGAGCGGGTCGAGGGCAAGTTCGAGCTGCGCCGCGGCTTCGAGCTCCAGCCCGGCGAGAAGGTGATCATCGTCGAGGACATCGTTTCGACCGGCATTTCGATCCGCGAGTGCATCGAGGCGATCAGGAAGACCGGCGCCAACGTGGTCGCCGCGGCATGCCTGATCGACCGCTCGGCTGGCGAAGCGGATGTCGGTGTGCCGTTGATCTCGCTGGTCCAGTACAAGGTGCCGGCTTACCCCGCCGACGCGCTGCCGCCTGAGCTGGCGGCCATCCCGGCGATCAAGCCGGGGTCGAGGGGGCTTTCGTGATGGGGGCGCCCCACTTTCTTCCCTCTCCCCTTGAGGGAGAGGGTGCCCTGCGGAGCAGGGCGGGTGAGGGGCCGTCGCTCCTCACTCCGTTCGGATCGCGCAACCCGCGGTTGCGATACCCCTCATCCGTCGCTGCGCGCCACCTTCTCCCTCAAGGGGAGAAGGAAGAACGGTGCGAGCGGGGCCTCACATGATCATCGGTCTCGGCAACGACCTGTGCGACATCAAGCGGGTCGAGAAGACGCTCGAACGCTACGGCGACCGCTTCACGCATCGGATCTTCACTGAGCTCGAGCGGCAGAAGTCGGACCGGCGGGCACAGCGCGCCGCCTCCTACGCCAAGCGCTTCGCCGCCAAGGAAGCCTGCTCGAAGGCGCTGGGAACCGGCCTTAGTTTCGGCGTTTATTGGCGCGACATGGGCGTCGTGAACCTCCCCTCGGGCAAGCCGACCATGAAGTTGACCAATGGTGCTGCCCGCATGCTGGAGCGGCTTGTCCCTGCCGGTCACAAGCCACATATCCACCTGACCATTACCGACGACGGCGGCATGGCCCAGGCATTCGTCATTATCGAGGCGCTGCCGATTGACCAGGCGGCGGCCCTCCCGTAACCACTTGACCCCCAGGGGTAGAGGCGAGAAATGAGCCAGTCCATGTCGAAAGCCGAAGCCAAGGCCGGCAAAAAGAAGAACGAGCTGCTCGAGACGATCGTCGTGATCATCGAGGCGCTGGCGATCGCCCTGATCTTTCGCACTTTCCTCTACCAGCCCTTCTCGATCCCCACCGCTTCGATGCAGCAGACGCTGATGATCGGCGACTATTTCATCGCCAACAAGTGGACCTGGGGCTTCGGCAAGTACTCGTTCCCGATCGCGTTGCCGTTCAACGGCCGCATCTTCGGCAGCGAGCCGAAGCGTGGCGACGTTGCGGTGTTCCGCAACGAGATCACCAACGAGGATTATATCAAGCGCGTCATCGGCATGCCGGGCGACCGCATCCAGATGAAAGAGGGGCGGCTCTTCATCAACGGCACCATGGTGGAGCGCGAGCAGACCGGGACGGCGACCGATACCGACAGCTACATGACTACCGTGCCGGTGACCGTCTACACCGAAACGCTGCCGAACGGCGTCAAGCACACCATCCAGGAAATCTCCGACAGCGAGCAGCTCGACAACACCGCCGAGTACGTCGTTCCCGCGGGCCACTTCTTCATGATGGGCGACAACCGAGACCGCTCCGCCGACAGTCGCGTGCTGAGCCAGGTCGGTTACGTGCCGCTCGACAACCTGATCGGCAAGGCCGAGGCGCGGTTCTTCTCGATCAAGAACAACCTGCCGCCGTGGCAGCTCTGGGAATGGCCGGCCAACGTCCGTTGGGACCGGATGTTCCAGTCCGTGAACTGATGGCGAAGGGGCGCTCGCACGAAAAGCTCGAGGCGCGTCTGGGATATCGGTTCGCCGACCCGGACCTGCTCGATCGGGCGCTGACCCATTCCAGCGCCGTTTCACCCGGCAAGCGCATCGAGCGCTCCTACCAGCGGCTCGAGTTCCTCGGCGACCGCGTGCTTGGTCTCGTCGTCGCCGATATGCTCTATCGCCGTATGCCCAAGGCCAACGAGGGCGAGTTGTCGCGCTCGCTCAACACCTTGGTGCGCAAGGAAACCTGCGCGGCGATCGCCCGGCAGCTCGACCTCGGCTCCGAGATGAACCTCGGCGACAGCGAGGCGCGCACCGGCGGCGCCAACAAGGACGCCATTCTCGGCGACATTGCCGAGGCGGTGATCGGCGCCATCTTCTGCGATGGCGGGCTGGGCCAGGCCTACGAGATCGTCGAGCGACTGTTCGGCGAACAGCTCGACCATGCCGGCCATGTCCGCGCCGACCCCAAGACCACATTGCAGGAATGGGCACAGGGCAGGGGGCTCGAGCCGCCGCTCTACGCCGAAATCGAGCGCACCGGCCCCGACCATGCGCCGGAATTCACCATTGCCGTGCGGCTTGGCGATTTCCCCGCCATCACCGCCACCGGCCCCTCCAAGAAGCTCGCCGAGCACAAGGCCGCCGAAGCCTTCCTCATCCGAGAGAAGGTCTGGCGCGACACGATATGACTGACAAGAATGAGATGCCCGAGGCTGCCGAGCTGCCTGAAGCGGGCGAGAACACCCGTTGTGGCTTCGTCGCGCTCGTGGGAGCCCCGAACGCCGGCAAGTCGACGCTGCTGAATGCGCTGGTCGGCACCAAGGTCTCCATCGTCACCCACAAGGCGCAGACCACGCGCTCGATGGTTCGCGGCGTGGTGACCGAGGGCGAGGGCCAGATCGTCTTCATCGACACGCCCGGCATCTTCGCGCCGAAGCGCCGGCTCGACCGCGCCATGGTGGAAGCCGCCTGGACCGGAGCCGGCGACGCAGACCTCGTCGCCTTCATCGTCGACGCCGAGCGCGGGGTAACGCCGGAGATCGAGGCGTTGATCGAGGGCCTCGACAAAGTGCCGCATCCCAAGGTGCTGGTGCTCAACAAGGTCGACCTGATCAAGCCCGAGAAGCTGTTCGCGCTGGCAGAGGGACTCAATGCCCGGCTGAAGTTCGACAAGACCTTCATGATCTCGGCGCTGACTGGCAGCGGCGTGCAGGACTTCCTCAACTGGGCGCTGGAGCGCATCCCGCTGGGCCCCTGGCACTTCCCCGAGGATCAACTCACCGACCTGACGCTGCAGATTACCGCCGCCGAGGTGACACGCGAGAAGCTGTTCCTGCGCGTCCACGACGAAATCCCCTACAATGCCACGGTCGAAGGCGAGAAGTTCACCATCAACAAGGATGGTTCATACCGCATCGACCAGGTGATCTACGTCACCCGCGACACCCACAAGAAGATCGTCCTGGGCGCCGGCGGCCAGACCATCAAGGCCATCGGCGCCGAGGCGCGGAAGGAGTTGATGGAGATCTTCGAGGTGCCGGTGCACCTGTTCATCTTCGTCAAGGTCCGCGAGAAATGGGGCGATGACCCCGAGCGCTATCGCGAGATGGGGCTGGAGTACCCGCACCAGAAGTGAGCGTGACAAAAGGCCCCTCCACCCGGCCTTCGGCCGACCTCTCCCCCAGAGGGAGAGGTGGTGGCTGGGCGAGATCGTGCCTTCGCTCACCTCTCCCTGGGGGGAGGGGTCGCCGCGTAGCGGCGGGTGAGGGGGCCTTCCTCCTGCAGGCCACGCGTCATGCAATGGGACGGTGAAGGCCTCATCGTCGGCGTGCGCCGCCATGGCGAGTCGAGCGTCATCGCCGAGGTGATGGTCGAGGGCAGGGGGCGGCATCTCGGGCTGATCCGCGGTGGCCGCTCGTCGAAACTTGCCGCGACGCTGCAGCCCGGCAATTCGGTGCAGGTGAGCTGGCGGGCGCGGTTGGAAGAGCACCTGGGCACCTTCACGCTGGAACTGCTCGAGGCGCGCGCCGCCGGGCTGATCGCCGATCGGGCCAAACTCTATGCCAGCCAGATCGTCTGCGAGCACCTGCGCCTGCTGCCGGAGCGCGATCCGCATGATCGGCTGCTTGGCCTCGCCATCCGCATCCTCGACCAGGCGGGTTCGAGGCTGGAGCTCGGTGCTTCGGTGGCCCGGTTCGAGCTGATCCTGCTTGACGAATTGGGCTTCGGTCTCGACCTCTCGAGCTGCGCCGCCACCGGCGTGACACGCGACCTGACGCACGTCTCGCCCAAATCTGGACGGGCGGTAAGCCGCGCGGCGGCCGAGCCTTACCTGTCGCGGCTGCTGCGGCTGCCGCAGTTCCTGATCGGTCCGGCCGATCCGACCTTCGAGGATGTCGGCAACGCCTTCGCGCTGACCGGGCATTTCCTCGATATGCATGTCTGGCTGGCGCGCCAGCTTGAACCGCCGGCGATCCGCGAGACCTTCATCGAACTGGTGTCGAAACCGACTGACTGATCCATCGGCGCCTCTCGCGCGTTGCTGGTGCAAGGAGAACGCCATGGCCGAACCCCTGCGTATCGACACCGCATCGCTGATCATCGACGCACCGCCCGCGGCGATCTACCGGGCCTTCATCGACCCCAACGCGCTGCTGACCTGGCTGCCGCCCGACGGCATGACCGGCGAGATGCTGGAGTTCGAGCCGCGCCCTGGCGGCGCCTTCCGCATGGCGCTGCATTACAGCGTTCCCGGCCACGGCAAGACCACCGAGGACACCGACATCGTGGAATCCGAGTTCGCCGAACTCGTCCCCAACCAGCGGGTGGTGCAACTGGTGCGCTTCAGGAGCGACGATCCGGCCTTCGCCGGCATCATGCGGATGGTCTGGGATCTCGAACCCGCCGATGGCGGCACCCGCGTCATCTTCCTCGCCGAAGACGTGCCGCCCGGTGTCAGCAAGGAGGATCACGACAAGGGGTTGCGCTCGTCGCTGCAGAATCTGGCGAGGTATGTGGTGGGGAAGTAGCCGAGAGGGGATGAGGCCACGAATCGGGACCGGTTAGGGACCGCCATCACGGCGGGTTGGACGCCTGCCACCAAGCGTCCCACCAACACGGTGTCACCCCGGCGAAGGCCGGGGCCCATCCTGAGATGCCGAGACGATCCACCTGATCCGCAAAGTGCGCTGACCGGATCACCCAGGGCATGCTTGAGCAAAACGATCTCAATCAAGAGTTGACGGGAGAGCTGTGATCCGCCGAGAAACCTCAGGATGGGCCCCGGCCTTCGCCGGTGTGACACCGCGGGTGGGGCCAGAGCTACGCAGAACTCAGGTACTAAGCGTACTTGGCCGGTTTCGGCCCCGGCGGTGGGGGTGGCTCGTCCGCTCCGAGCTTGCGGCGCAGCTTGGCGAGCGCCAGCGATTGCATCTGAAAGCGGGTGGCGGTCAGCGGCGTAATGACCACCACTTCGGTTCCGGTCGCCTCGTCGATCGCGGCAACCCGCATCTGCTGGCCGAGCTGGGTGAACTCGAAGAAAACGCGGCCGGCCGGACTTTTGTCGTCGCGACCGGCCATGGCGTCAGCCTTCACCGAAGCTGACGATGCCCTGCGCGTCGAACTGATAAACGTCGTCGCGGAAGCTCACCGTGCCCTGCCGATTGGCCCAGGCCGTGATGTAGGTGGTGTGGATCGGGATCTGCACATCGAGCTTGATGTCTTCACGCATCCCCTGTTCCCAGGCGGCCATGACGCTTTCCGGGGTCCAGCCGCCACCATTGTCGCGCAGCAGCCAGGCCACCAGTTCCTCGATGTTCTCACAGCGCATGCAGCCCGAGGAGTGGAACCGGGCATTTTCGCCGAACAGCGCCTTCTGCGGCGTGTCGTGCATGTAGACATCGTACTTGTTGTAGAAGTCGATCTTGCAGTGACCCATCGAGTTCTCGCCGCCCGGGTCCTGCCGGAAGGTGTATTTCACCGCCTCGGTGGTCTGCCAGTTGATGGCCGTCGGCGGAATCTCGTTGCCCTTGCCGTCGAAGATGCGGATGCGGAACTTGGTCAGGTATTCCGGATCCTCGTTCATGTACTTGATCATGTCCTTCTCGATGATGCTCTTGGGCACCGTCCAGTAAGGATTGAACTTCACCTGGAAGATCTTGGAGTTGAGGATCGGTGTGGCGCGGTCGACCTTGCCGACCACCGAATTGTGGCGCTGCACCACCTGTGCGCCCTCGACCGCCTCGACCATGGCGGCAGGAATGTTCACCACGACATAGCGGTCCGAAAGCGCCGAGGCCCACTGCTCGATGCGCTGCGCATTGAGCCGGAGCTGGTTGAGCCGGTAATCGGCCGGCACCGACAGGGCGTAGAACGTCGCTTCGTCGACCGCGCCGTTGATGACGAGGCCATGGCGCGCCTGGAACAGGCGGACCGCAGCATCGAGGCCGGCATCGAATTCGTCGTTGACGCGCTTCTCCAGCGGCATGTCGCCATTGATCATCAGGCGGCGCTTCAGGAGCGCTGCGGCGCGCCGCGACTCGCCGAGCTTCAGACCGAAAGTCTCGCGGGTCGGCGCTTCCCAGCTGCCATTCGCGGCAACGAACGCTTCGTAGTTCTGGATCGCCAGCTGCAGGTTGTACGAGGTGTCGTAGCTGAGGATCGGCTCGATCGTATCGACGAGGCTCTTGGCAGTCGCGGTGTTACCTTCCTGGTCGACGCTCTTGATCCGCTTTTCCTTGTTGAGCGAGTCCCAGAAGTTGTCTTCCTCAGCCCTGACGATGGCCGGCATCGCAAGTCCGGCGCTCAGCGCTGCCATGGAGGTCAGGAGGTTCCGTCGATTCAGCCGCATCAAGTCACCCAAAGTCGCCATTCCGAGAGGTTGTCCCTCATAGCATCGGCCCCGGTATGGCTCCAACGCGGTCAAGCAGGTTTGAACTGCCGGCCGTTTGAACGCACAAAGCCAAGGGACTTGCAGTGACGAGGGATCAGCCTGCAATTGGTGCGATGCATAGCTTCATTCTGGGCATAAATAAGAAACGCCGGCTTAAGACCGGCGTTTGCTGAACCTGCTGTGGCAAGGATGCCACAGTGGTTGGACCGGCGACGTCGCCGGGGCCTTAGAGCTTGTAGAGGATCTGATCGACCCAGAAACGCTCCAGGCGGCCGAGTGCCTTGTTGAGGCCCTCGAAGGTTTCGCCGTTGAGGCCGCCGACCTTCTCGATCGACTTGAGGTGACGATCGTAGAGCTCGTCGATCACCTCGGCCACTTCCTCGCCCTTGGGAGTGAGGCGGATACGGACCGAGCGGCGATCGGAACGCGAGCGCTCCTGGAAGATGTACCCGGTCTCGACCAGCTTCTTGAGATTGTACGAGACGTTTGAGCCGAGATAGTAGCCACGCGAGCGCAACTCACCTGCGGTCATCTCGGCATCGCCGATGTTGAACATCAGCAGCGCCTGGACGGGGTTGATATCGTCCCAGCCCATCCGGTCGAACTCGTCCTTGATCAGGTCGAGCAGCCGGCGGTGGAGCCGTTCGACACGGCTGACGGCTTCTAGGTAGAGCGGCTTCAGCCCCTGGGCTTCTTCCGGAACCATTGCCTCTGCGGCGTTGGATTTGATTGCCATTGTTGCCTCACTGTCCTGTCGTCTTGCGCGATTTCTTCGCGTCTCATAGGCCCCAAACTACGGGGGCCCAAATAAGATCGCCTTAAGCCGTAGACTTAAAACTATCTTACGGAAAAAGTTCAGGAATTTGGCTTTACGAGAGGTAACCGCAGGTCAGAAAATTGTAACCTGAATCGTCCGTTACCTACGGCATGTCCCCCGAAAGTGGGCATCGGTTTCGGGACAAAAGGCATGCGCGAGAAGGTACCTGAAACGCACGGAGCGAACCTGAATGATCGCGACGTGCTTCAGGTTCAGTCGTGCGCGCGGCGCAGCCGGAAGCTGAGGAAGAACAGCACCGCTATGCCGCCGACCAGCAGCAGCCTGAGGGCAAAGCCGAACGCTCCCATCTCGGCGCCGGGAACTCCTGCGAGATAGAGTGCAAGCTCGACCAGGGTCGCGCCGACCAGCAGCACCGCGCCCCAACTGGCGCGGATCCACAGGCCCACCGCAGCGAACAGCCGGGCGAGGCAGAACACGGTTAGGAAGGCGAAGCCGGTGGGGCCGAGCTGGGCGATCGGGCTTACGGCCCCCGAGGATACCCCGAGCAGCCGGGATGCATCGGCGAGGCCGAGCAGCAGCGCGATGATCGCGATGATCCTCAGGTAACGCCCGGCGAGTTCGCTCTTGAAATCCATCCGGCGTGGATAGCGCGGATGGGATGGTGCGACAAGCGCAAGCCTTGGCGCGAGCGCGCACCGCCTGATAGAAGCCCGAAGACTTATCGGAGCGCCCCATGACGACGAACTGGCCCAGGCACGACATGAGCTTTCTCGGTGGACGCCGGCAACGCCGGCTGCGCCGTACCGGCTGGATGCGCGACATGGTGCGCGAAACCGTGCTGACCCCGCATGATCTGATCTGGCCGCTGTTCGTCATCGAGGGCACGAACGAACGCACGGCCATCCGCACGCTGCCGGGCGTCGAGCGTTTGAGTGTGGATCTGGTGGTCGAAGCGGCCAGGGCTGCAGCCGCCGAGGGCATCCCGGCACTGGCACTGTTCCCCAATACCCAGGATGATCGTCGCAACGCCGACGGCAGCGAGGCCTGGAACCCGGACAATCTGACCGGCCAGGCCGTGCGCGCCATTCGTGATGCCGGTGTCGATATCGGGTTGATCACCGACGTGGCGCTCGACGAGTATTCCTCGGACGGCCAGGACGGGCTGGTGCGCGGCGGCGAGATCCTCAACGACGAGACCGTCGAGGCAATGGTCAAAGCCGCCTTGATGCAGGCGAGGGCAGGGGCCGACATCATCGCCCCCTCCGACATGATGGATGGCCGCGTCGCTGCCATTCGCCGCGCGCTCGATGCGGAAGGCTTCGATCAGGTCGCCATCATGGCCTATTCGGCCAAGTTCGCCTCGGTCTACTACGGGCCGTTCCGCGAAGCGGTCGGCTCGGGCAGCCGGCTGGTCGGCGACAAGCGCACCTACCAGCTCGACTATGCCAATTCCGACGAGGCGATGCGCGAAGTGGCGCAGGACATCGCCGAAGGCGCCGACATGGTGATGGTGAAACCGGGGCTGCCATATCTGGACATCGTGCAGCGCGTCAGCGACGCCTTCGACGTGCCGCTGTTCGCCTACCAGGTGTCAGGCGAGTACGCGATGATCCGCTTCGCGGCCGAAGCAGGGGCCATCAACGGCGAGGGCGCCATGCTGGAGAGCCTCGTGGCCTTCAAGCGGGCAGGGTGCGATGGCGTGCTGACCTATTTCGCCCTCGAAACGGCCCGGCTGCTCAACGCCTAGCTCGCTTCGGCAGCCACACGGCGCAGCGGACGCTTGAAGCCGATCAGGTGTCGGTAGGCGTCCCGCTGCTGCAATTCTGCGAGTGTCTCGATCGCGGGGACACCGATCGTCTTCGAGAGGTGCAGCACTCGGTCCGCCCCGACGCACAGTCCGACATGCGCGCCCCAACTGTCGGCATTGTCGTGAACGAGCACCAGGTCGAAGGGCGCCAGGCGATCAGCCACCGCGGTGTACTCGCTGTCTAGCCACAGTTCCTTCGACCGCAGGTCGGGCAGAACGAACCCGTGATGGCGGAGCACGGCGTAGACATATTGCTGGCAGTTCGCGCCGCCCTCGACCCCCAGCAGGTTGGGGGCGCCCGGGAAGTGGTCGGCATTGTAGCGCACATCTCTGAGATGGATGGGAATGGCGATGGAAGAACGGCTCAGATCAAGCATGTCGATGCCCAGGATCGTTTGCTCAGGAGGACGGGCGGCTGATCAGACTGGCGTCGCGTTCGGCCGTTGGGAAGGGGATTTTTCGTGTCGCCACTTGTGTGGGAACTCATGGTCCCCATCTTTCCCCTCATGAACCAGGGCAACACCATGAACGATCATCTTCCCGACCCGTCCAACGCGCCGGAACTGTTCGATGGCGTGTTGCTGCGCCGAGCCGCGGCGTGGCTGATCGATTGCGTGATCATCACCTTCATCACCATCGCCGCTTTGCTGGTCGGTGGCATCTTCGGCATCGTGACGCTGGGGTTGGGCCTGCTGGCCCTGCCGATCATCATCCCGGTTGCCATCCTCGGCTACTATGCCGCGACACTCGGCTCGCCGATGCGCGCCACTGTCGGCATGCAGATGATGGATATCGTGCTGACCCCGGTGCGCGGCACGCCGCTCAATGGTTGGAGCATCCTCATCCATCCCATCCTGTTCTGGGTGACGGTCTGGATCTCGTGGCCGGTCTCGATCCTCATCGCGCTGTTCACGCCGCGCCAGCAGATGCTGCACGATCTCGTGGTCGGCACCCTGATGCTGCGCCGTTCGCCGATGCAGCGCTTCTGGCGCTCGGGCGGCATGCACTCCGTCTGATCCAGCTGCGCTGATCGGGGGGGCGCCGATCGCGGTGCGCTGAGCCATGATGGGCCATTGCCGGCCCATCGGGTCGCGTCTATCTTCAGGGCATCGCTCGAAGGACGACGATGACCGATCAGACGCCCGAGAACACCCAGCTCTTCCTGACTGCGGCCATGCCGTGCCCGTATCTGCCGGGGCGTCAGGAGCGCAAGCTCTTCACGCACCTGACCGGTCGCCGGGCCGCCTCGCTCCATCACCTGTTGAGCGATAACGGCTTTCGCCGCAGCCAGAACCTGATCTACCGCCCGGCCTGCGACGGTTGCTCGGCCTGTCAGTCTGTCCGCATCGTAGCGCAGGAATTCGTGCCGTCGGCGCGCTACCGGCGCATCCGCAAGGCCAATGCCGATATCGCGGTCGAGGTCTGCCAGCCGCGCGCCACCGCGGAGCAGTTTTCGCTGTTCAAGCGCTATCTCGACGCGCGTCATGCCGGTGGCGGCATGACGCAGATGAGCTTTGTCGATTACGAGTACATGGTCGAGGATACCCCGGTGCAAACCGTGGTGGTCGAGTACCGGCTGACTTCGCACCCGCAGCGCCCGCTCATCGCGGTAGCGCTCACCGACGTGATGCCCGACGGGTTGTCGATGGTCTACAGCTTCTATGATCCGCTGCTCGACAAGCGCGGACTGGGGAACCTGCTGATACTCGACCACATCGAGCAGGTGAAGCTCGCGGCGCTGACTTATGTCTACCTGGGCTATTGGGTGAAGGATTCGCCCAAGATGGCCTACAAGGGCCAGTTCCGCCCGCTGGAGGTCCAGCGCGGCCCACTGGGGTGGCGGCGGCTCGAGTAGCGCCTCAGGATTTGCCGCGGAGCCATCGCGAGAACGCCCGAAGCTTCTGCAGCTGCGGCAGGTAGCGCATATGCAGGCGTCGGCGCAGCGTCAGCCCCACCTTGATCGGGTGATAGATGCGGTTCTTCTGGCGGAACTGCTGCGGCGCCCGGACGAAGTAGCGGAAACCCCGCGGCGGCCGATAGGCGTGGGTGGTGCCCATCGTGTGAATGTCCACATGGGTGCCGTCGTAGTGCTGGCCCCAGCGTTCGCTGGGCGTGTGCGCATCATGGCCGCCGATCTCGGCGATCGAGAACCCATCGGCCCGCGCCATCGACGGCAGCAGCATTTCGAAATGACCATGCCAGCCCGGCTGCAGCAGAGTTTGGCGATAGTGCTGCAGCAAGGGGCGCGATATGCGCGAGATCGGCATGAACACGATCAGCGGATCGGCGATCGCATAGTCGGGCTGGCGGTAGATCGGGGCGAAGAAGTAGTTCGGCTCGGCGCTCAGCGGGTGGATGCGGGTCGTCAGCAGGTCGCCTTCGTAGCTTTCCGTCGACTTGAAGAAGTCAGCCCAGTTGCCGGAATAATCGACGTCGTACTCCACCAGCCAGAACCGGTCGTAGGCGCCGAGCTTGGTGTCGAAGAAGGCGGTCATCCAGACCAGGTCGACATAGCCCCAGGGCGTAGGGCGTCCGAGAAACTCCTCATACCGGGCCGGGAAGTGCTTGGCGCTGTCGGCCATGCTGATCACGAAATCAGCACGGATGTCGTCGGGAACCTCGTCGCCACTCTGCTGGTAGGCGAGAAACACATCGAGGACTGTACCGGCCTCGCGCTTCAGCCGCGTGTAATGCTCGGCCACTTCGGGCGTCCACACGTGAGTGGTGAATACCACGCAATCGCGGGGCTTCCGCTCCGCGCCGGATAAGGTCTCGATCAAGTCGCTACGCCCTAATACTCACTCGTACACACTGACGGCCGGCGAGCAGACTAGCCGACGAACTTGTTGTTTCTTGGGAAGCCGGTCGGCGGCTGGCGACCCGCGGTGGCGCGCTCGCCCACCCACTCGGTCAGCTCACCCATCGACTTGCTATAGGTGCGCCCTGAAGAGTCGGTCCAGGTAAGGCCGACGCCGGATGGGAAAGTCTTGAGGTCCGACAGTCCGCCATCCTTGTACTTCTGCAACCGCACGCCTTTGCCGCGGCCCATTTCAGGCAGTTGCTCGAGCGGGAACACCACCATCTTGCGGTTCTCGCCGATCACCGCGAGCATGTCGCCTTCGACGGGAGCGATCAGCCGCGCTTCCTCGGTGCCCGACAGGTTGAGCACCTGCTTGCCCTTGCGGGTATTGGCAATCAGTTCGTCCTCGGCGACGACGAAGCCGTCGCCCTTGCGCGAGGCGATGACGCGCTTGCGGCCCGGCCGATAGACGAACAGATCGACCAGGTCCTGGCCTTCCTCAATATCAACCATCAGCCGCACCGGTTCGCCCTGGCTGCGGCCGCCCGGCAGCCGATCGCCCGAGAGCGTGAACACCTTGCCGCCGGTGGAGAGCAGCAGCAGCTTGTCGGTGGTCTGGGCGTGGATGAACAGCTTCAGCCGGTCGCCGGTCTTGAAGCCTTTCTCGTCGATTTCGGTGGTATGGCCACGCATCGAGCGGATCCAGCCCTTTTCGGAGAGGATTACCGTGATCGGCTCGCGCTCGATCATCTGCGTCGCCACTTCCTCGTGGTCGATGTCGATGGCCTCGGCGAAATCGGTCTTGCGGCCCCAGAGCGGGTGGCGGGTGACGCCGTCTTTCTCGAACTTGGGGTAGGCCTTCTTGAGGTCGGCGATCTGCTTGGCGATCTCGCCCCACTGCTTCTTGTCCGAAGCGATGAGGGCGTTGAGGTGCGCCTGCTCCTCGGTGAGCGTCTTGTGTTCGGTGCGCAGCTCGATTTCCTCGAGCTTGCGCAACGAGCGCAGCCGCATATTGAGGATCGCTTCGGCCTGCACGTCGCTGAGCTTGAACGTCGCCATCAGCGACGCCTTGGCGTCATCCTCCTCGCGGATGATGCGGATCACCTCATCGAGATTGAGGTAGGCGACGATGTAGCCGTCGAGCACTTCGAGCCGGCGGGCGATGTCGGCCAAGCGGTTATTGGTGCGGCGCACCAACACGTCCTTGCGATGCTCGAGCCAGGCGACGATCGCCTCCTTGAGGCTCATCACCCGCGGCACGATCCCGCGGTCGAGGACGTTCATGTTGAGCGAGATACGCTGCTCGAGGTCGCTGAGCTTGAACAACTGCTCCATCAGGATCGCCGGATCGACCGTGCCGGCGCGTGGTTCGATCACCAGCCGCACGTCGTCGGCGCTTTCGTCGCGGATATCCTTGAGCAGCGGCAGCTTCTTGTTGAGCAGCAGCTCGGCGATCTTTTCGACCAGTTTGGACTTCTGCACCCCATAGGGGATTTCGGTGACGACGATCTGGTAGACGCCGCGCCCCTTGTCCTCGCGTTCCCAGCGGGCCCGCAGGCGGAACGACCCACGGCCGGTCTCGTAAGAGTTGAGAATCGAAGCCTGGCTCTCGACCAGGATACCGCCGGTCGGGAAGTCAGGGCCGGGGATGTAGTGCATCAGGTCGGCAGTGGTCGTGGCGTCGCGCCCATTGTTGATCAGGTGCAGCGCTGCGTCGCAGATCTCGTCGACGTTGTGCGGCGGGATCGAGGTCGCCATGCCCACGGCGATGCCGGTCGAGCCGTTGGCGAGGAGATTCGGGAAGTTCGCAGGAAGCACCGAGGGTTCTTCGGTGGCGCCATCATAGGTCGGCTTGAAGTCGACCGCATTCTCGCCGATGCCCTCGAGCAGCCGCGAGGCCACTTCGGTCATCCGCGCTTCGGTATAGCGGTAGGCCGCTGCGCCGTCGCCGTCGATATTGCCGAAGTTCCCCTGGCCGTCGACCAGCGGGTAGCGCATGGCAAAATCCTGCGCCAGGCGGACCATGGCGTCGTAGATCGACTGGTCGCCGTGCGGGTGGAAGCTACCGATCACGTCGCCGACCACCTTGGCGGACTTCTTGTAGGCGCCACCGGGATCGAGCCGGAGCAGTCGCATCGCATGCAGGATGCGACGGTGCACCGGTTTCAGCCCATCGCGCGCGTCGGGCAGGGCGCGCTGGGTGATGGTCGAAAGCGCATAGGAGAGGTAGCGCTCTTCGAGCGCGTGGCGAAGGTCGACGACTTCGGTGTTTTCGCCGCCGGGCGGCAGGGTTTTGTCGTCGCTCATCGATTGGTCAGGCTCATGCGAATCATTTTCGCACTATAACGATTGCGCCGAGAACCGGGCGTGCAGCGTGGCCGCATCCCCTGAGTTCGGCTTTCGGGAAGAGGCAGCGGCGAGGTTGCGCCCGTCTCGACTTGCGCTACGATCCGTCCATGCTACGGCTGATCCTCGTTCGCCACGCCAAATCCGCCTGGGATGATCCCGGGCTCAGCGATTTCGAGCGACCGCTGGCGCTTCGTGGCATTGCTGCTGCGGCATGGATCGGTGAGACCCTGGCCACGCAGGGCTGGCTGCCGGATCGCATCGTCTGTTCCACCTCGCGCCGCACTCGGGAAACACTGGAACTGGCGCTGGCCCGGCTGCAGGCCAACCCGCCGAGCCTCGATCTGATCTGGTCCGATGCGGTCTACGACCGTCGCGACCACGACTATCTCAAGCTGATCGCCGAGCAGGGCGGTGACGCCAAGGCAATGATGGTGGTGGGACACAACAGTGCGACAGAACAAACGGCGCTGCTGCTGACGGCCGGCAATGAATCTCCGGCAAACTTCCCGACGGGCGGCATCGCGGTTATCGACTGCGATATTTCGGGCTGGATGGAGCTGGCGCCGCGGTGCGGACGCCTGGCGCATTTCCTGCGCCCGCCCAAAGGCTAGACCGAGGCGCCGCAAAAGGCGCCTCGGCAGCTGCAATCAAAGGTTGCAGCGGTGATAGCGCCCGTCATAGCCGAGGAACATGTCGGTTTCGGCGTTGTACGACCGATACCGCGCCTCGCAGGCGGCGACGTGGCCGTCGTAACGGTCGTAGCGGTCGCCGTTGCGGTCCATGCTGCCGACGATCGCAGCCCCTACCGCAAAGCCGAAGATGCCCGCGGCGACGCTGCCCAGGTTCGGCTGGTTCCAGCGATACCAGTTGCGGTAGTCGTTCTTGCCCCAGCGGTTGTGGTTGCGTCGCCAGTCGTCGCAGCCGCGCCAGTTAGGATGATCGAGGCAGCGTTCGGAAACGTAGCGCTGCTGCGCACCGATACTGATGTTGACCGAGGCGGCACTGGCAGGTGCGGGGATCATCATGATGCCGGCGAGACCGGTGGCAACGATGGCGGAAGCGAGCTTGTGCATGTAAGGACTCCTAGTCTTCTTGTTAAGCCGACGCTTGCCCACACAACGCGGTGGCTCCGGCATAGTTGCCGCAGCCTGCGGGCAGGGGCTTTCACAGCTCCGGCAACTCTGCGATAAGGAGCCGTTCGCGCGACTGGCGAGATCAGATGGGGCACCATCGGGGAACGCGAACGAGCACTTGCCGCTCGCCTGGGCACCCCTCGAAACCGCATGGGAGCCCGCATGACCCGGACCATCCACAGACTCTGCCAGGCTGTCGTCAGCTTGGAATCGCTTGCGCCAGCGTGCTACACGCACGCCAGCCGAAACCCCAATCCTTCTGCCTCGGGAGACGCCAGATGAGCGCCGCCACATCCCTTCCGCTCTTTCCGCGCTTTTTCACCAATACGCTGGCTGAAACCGATCCCGAGATCGCCGAAGCCATCAAGCTGGAGCTTGGTCGGCAGCAGCACGAAATCGAGCTGATCGCATCCGAAAACATCGTGTCCAAAGCCGTGCTCGAGGCCCAGGGCTCGATCATGACCAACAAGTATGCCGAGGGGTACCCGGGTAAGCGCTATTATGGCGGCTGCCAGTACGTCGATATCGCCGAGAACCTGGCGATCGAGCGGGCCAAGCAACTGTTTGGCGCCAATTTTGCCAACGTCCAGCCGAACTCCGGCTCGCAGATGAACCAGGCGGTGTTCCTGGCCCTGCTCGAGCCAGGCGACACCTTCATGGGCCTCGACCTCAATTCGGGCGGTCATCTGACACATGGCTCGCCGGTCAACATGAGCGGCAAGTGGTTCAAGGTCGTCTCCTACGGCGTGCGCCAGGACGATCACCTGCTCGACATGGACGAAGTGGCTCGTAAGGCCCGCGAGCACAAGCCCAAGCTGATCCTCGCCGGCGGCACGGCCTATTCCCGCGTCTGGGACTGGGCTCGGTTCCGCGAGATTGCCGACGAAGTCGGCGCTTACCTGATGGTCGACATGGCCCACATTGCCGGTCTCGTCGCCGGCGGCGTGCATCCCTCGCCGGTGCCGCATGCGCATGTCACGACCACCACCACGCACAAGTCGCTCCGTGGTCCGCGTGGCGGCATGATCCTCTCGAACGACGAGGCGATCGCCAAGAAGATCAACTCGGCGGTGTTCCCCGGCCTGCAGGGCGGTCCGCTGATGCACGTCATCGCCGCCAAGGCCGTCGCGTTCAAGGAAGCCTTGCAGCCTGAGTTCAAGGCCTATGCCCGCCAGGTGGTGGCCAATGCCCGCACCCTCGCCGCGACGTTGATCGAGAACGGGCTGGACGTGGTTTCGGGTGGCACCGACAACCACCTGATGCTGGTCGACCTGCGCAAGAAGAACGCCACCGGAAAGCGGGCGGAAGCCGGCCTCGGTCGCGCCTACATCACCTGCAACAAGAACGGCATCCCGTTCGATCCGGAAAAGCCGTTCGTCACTTCGGGCGTCCGTCTCGGCACCCCGGCGGCGACCAGCCGTGGCTTCGGTGAGGCAGAGTTCCGCGAGATCGGCAAGCTGATCGTCGAGGTACTGGACGGCCTGCGTGAAGCCAATTCCGACGACGGCAACGCCGCGGTGGAAGCGGCAGTGCGCGACAAGGTCATGGCGTTGACCTCGCGCTTCCCGATCTACGCCGACTGAGCATAGCTTCGCCTTTGCGAAGCCTTCCTGGAGCCTACCGATGCGCTGCCCCTATTGCGGAAATGACGATACGCAGGTCAAGGACAGCCGGCCGACCGAGGACTCCAACGCCATCCGCCGCCGCAGGATCTGCAATGCCTGCGGCGGCCGTTTCACCACCTTCGAGCGCGTGCAGCTGCGCGAGTTGCTGGTGGTCAAGAAATCCGGACGCAAGGTGCCGTTCGATCGCGACAAGCTGGCCCGCTCGGTGGGCACGGCGCTGAGGAAGCGCGATGTCGAACCTGAGCGGGTCGAGCGCATGATCTCGGGCGTGGTCCGCCAGCTCGAAAGCCTCGGCGACGTCGAGGTGACCTCCGATCAAATCGGCGAGTTCGTCATGGAAGGGCTGAAGGGCCTCGACGATGTGGCGTTCGTGCGCTTTGCTTCGGTTTACAAGAACTTCTCTACCCCGGATGACTTTCGCTCGTTCCTCACCGAACTGGGCGACGACGAGCGACTGAAGCCGAACCGCGACGATTGAGATTGCGGTTCGTGCGCCCCCCGGCTAAGCCAAGGGCCAGACCATTGCGCGCTTGAGCGCGCACAACAGAATGACTTTCCAGATATGGCCCAGCCCAAGCCGCGTGATCCCACAACGCCGCGAACCGCCAACCAGCGCGGCGCGGCCCGCCTTGCCGCCGTTCAGGCTCTCTACCAGATGGATGTCGGCCGCCAGACGCTCGAGGACACGCTCAGCCAGTTCAGCGCCATCCATGTCGGCCGCGAGGTCGAAGGCGAGGAGTACCTGCCGGCCGACGCCGACTTCTTCCGCCAGATCGTCACCGGCGTGATCAAGGCGCAACTGCAGATCGACCCGGCGGTCGATAACGCGCTGGTGGATGACTGGCCGATGCCGCGCATCGACGCCACGCTCCGCGCCATCCTCAGGGCGGCGACGTTCGAACTGCTGCGGCGCAAGGATATCCCGGCGCGCGTGGTCATCACCGAATATGTCGACGTCGCCAAGGCGTTCTACGAGGACGATGCACCCAAGATGGTCAACGCCGTGCTCGACGGTGTAGCCCGCGCGGCCGGCCGCGACGACGATGCGGTGAAGGCCAGGTAGTCAGCATGGATGAGCGCGCCCCCAGTGTCGGCTCGCCGCTCCGCAATATCGGGCTGCTGGCCGTAGCCCAGGCGATCCTCGGCTCCAACCAGGCGATCATCATGTCGATCGCCTCTTTAACTGCCGCGACCATGGTGGCGGACAAGGGCTTTGCCACCGTCCCCGTTACCCTGATGATCATCGGTACCGCGCTTGCCACTGGCCCCGCGGCGCTGCTGATCCATTCGCTGGGGCGGCGCGAGGGGCTGATGCTCGGCGCCGCGATCGCCATTCCGGCCGGGATCATCGCCGCGCTCGCCGCCTGGCTCGATCAGTTCTGGCTGTTCTGTCTGGCCCTCGCGGTGTTCGGCATCCCGGCGGCCTTCGCCAACCAGTATCGCTTCGCGGCGGCGGACAGCGTGCCTGCCAACCTCAAGTCGCGCGCCATTTCCTGGGTACTGTTCGGAGGGGTGGTCGCGGGCTTTCTTGGTCCGCAGGTCGCCGCCCACACCAAGGGCTGGATCCCCGGGCATGAATTCGCCGCCACTTACCTGGTCATGGGCCTGTTGGCGCTGGTGGCCATCGCGGTGATCAGCCGTACCCGCCTCGCGCCCACGGTAAAGCGCGCGGAAGATCGTAAGGCTGGTCGTCCGTTGGCAGTGCTGCTGCGCGACACCAGCATCTGGGTGCCGATGGTGGTTGCGGCCATCAGCTATTCCCTGATGGTGCTGGTGATGGTCGCTGCACCGTTGGCCATGGTCTATGTCTGCGGCCACACCACCGAAGAGGCGGCCTTCGCCATCCAGTGGCATATCGTGGCCATGTTCGCCCCGAGTTTCGTCACCGGCGCCGTCATCCAGCGCATCGGTGCGAAGCTGACGGCGGCAATCGGGCTGCTGCTGATCCTCTTCGCGGCCGGGGTAAACCTCCACGGCATCACCACCATGCACTTCAACATTTCGCTGGTCCTGCTTGGTGTTGGCTGGAACTTCGGATTCATCGCCGCAACCGCCATGCTCTCTGCCGCCTATCGGCCGGAAGAGGCAGCCAAGGTACAGGCCGCCAATGAGCAGGTGGTGTTCGGAGTCATGGCGGTCGCCTCGATCGCCTCGGGGCTGCTGCTGCAACTGATCGGCTGGGAAGCCATCAATCTGTTGGCGATTCCGGTCGCAGCGGCGGCAATCCTGGCGTTGGCCTGGGTCAGCTTTCGGCCGGGCAGGACGCAGGGACAGCCGGGCTAGGGTCGAACAGGCCACAGCCTCCGGCTGTCATCCCGGCGGACGCCCATATGCGCTAAGTTAGGTGCTGCGCCTGCCCAGTTGATGGACCGGCGCGGCTGATGCCTGATCTGGCCGCCCGAGCAGTGGGTCCCGGCTTTCGCCGGGATGACGGCCGGTGGAATTGGCTAGGTTGAGATCGCCCTCAGATCGACGAAATGATCGACTCGAGGAACGTGCGATCCTGGCCGTAGGACGGGGTGCGGCGGCTCTCGATCGAGAAGCTCTTGCCGTCCTTGACGCCCAGGCGCTCGGTATCGACCACCTTGTTCTTCTTGTCGAAGTAGACGACGAGCAGGGTGCGCTCCTTGCTCAGCTCCATGCCGAAGGCGGTCTGCTGCACCTTTTCGCCCAGATAGTACCAGGCGGTCTCGGTAGCGAAGGAGTTGGTGACCTGCGGCGAGCCCAGCACGGCGGTAACCAGCGCGGCGCTCTGGCCAACGCGAATCTGCGCCACTGCATCTTCCGAAATCTCGTAGCCGCGGGCTTTCGACTGCGTCAGGCTCATGCCGCTGCCGCAGGCGGCGAGCGACAGGCTGACGAGCACGGCGGCGGTCATCGGGAGGAGGCGGTTAGTGACGGTGCGCAAAGGCATCAATTTGACTTTCCCGATCGCTGTCTACTATTAGCACGGCCTTGGCCGGCCGGGCACTGTGTAGCTGTCAAAGGCGCCCGCTGGCAAGCTCGCTTGAGTCCTTGCCCGAACCCTTCCACACCGGCAGCACCTTGTCCCGCAAAACCGCGGAGCGCGACTGATGATATTGAACTTGTTCAGGAAAAACCCGTCCTCCGACGCTGTTTATGCCGTCTATACAGCCATTGTGGCGCAATCCCGGCAGCCCGTCTTCTATGCCGACTGGGGCATTCCCGACACGGTCACCGGCCGCTTCGACATGATCTCGCTGCACCTTTCGCTGTTGTTCCGGCGCCTGAGAGTCGAAAAACAGGCGGGCCACGAGTTCAGCCAGGCGCTGTTCGACCTGTTCTTCAAGGATATGGACCGCTCGCTGCGCGAGTTGGGGGCGGGGGACATGGCCGTGCCCAAGAAGGTCCGCAAGATGAGCGAGATCTTCTACGGGCTGATGACCAGCCTCAACGAGGCCATGGACCGTGACGACCGTCCGGGCGTCGAGGCCGTGCTGCGCCGCAACGTTTATCCCGAGGCCGAGTCGGGGCATGCGCCGCAACTCGCCACCTACCTCTTCGCCCAGTACGACAAGCTCGCCGGCCAGTCGCTGGCCGACATTGCCGGGGGGCGCCTCGAACTGGCGGCCGCGGCATGAGCACCGAATTGTTCCGCATCCCCGACGCGAGCATCCGGCTCGATTCGATGCCGACCGCCGGACGCGACCTGGTACTGACGGTGGGCGCGACCGATCGCCTGGCGATCGCCGAGCAACTCGGTATCACCGCGGTCGAAAAGCTCGAGGTGAAGCTGCACGCCGTGCGCTTCAAGGGCGGCATGCGCGTCACGGGCCGGCTGGTCGCCACCACGGTGCAGCCGAGTGTCGTATCGCTGGAGCCGGTCGTTCAGGAGATCGCCGAGCCGATCGAGCGGGTGTTCCTGCCGGGCGGCGAGAAGGCCTATGCCGGGCCGGCCGACGCGGAAATCTTCGTCGACCTTGACGGCGAGGACGTGCCGGACCATTTCGAGGGCAACGAGGCCGACCTGTCGGCGCTGATTGTCGAAACCCTGGCGCTGGCGCTCGATCCTTATCCGCGCCGGCCGGGCGAAACCCTGGGCGCCTTGCGCGATGACGGTGATACCGAGAGCGATTTGCCCTTCGCCGGCCTCAAAATCCTCAAGACTCCCGAGGACAAGAGCTAGGACCCCGCCACATCCGGGTGATATCTTGTTTGGGGTAAGCGTTTGAGTATGTTGAAACCCGTCTCCGTCAGGGGACGCTGGACCGGGCGGCGATGAGCGATTCCATCCGTATCTCCGTTGACGCCATGGGCGGCGACAAAGGCCCGCGTGTGGCCGTCGAAGGCGCGCGTCTGTTCTGGCGCGAGCGCAAGAACTCCAGCTTCATCTTTCACGGCCGCGAAGCTGAGCTGAAGCCGCTGCTGGACGAGTTCCCCGACCTCAAGAAGGTGTCGCGCATCGTCAACGCCGACGTGGTCATCTCGATGGAAGAAAAGCCGTCGCAAGCGCTGCGCAAGGGGCGCGGCACCTCCTCGATGTGGGCGGCGATCCAGTCGGTGAAGGATGGTGAGGCCGACGTGGCGATCTCCGGCGGCAATACCGGCGCGCTGATGGCGATGGCCACCTTCTGCTTGCGGCCGATCGAAGGCATTTCCCGCCCGGCCATTGCGGCGCTGTGGCCGACCCTGCGTACCGATATCATCGTGCTCGATGTCGGCGCCACGGTCGGCGGCGACGCCAAGCAGCTGACCGATTTTTCGATTCTCGGCGCCGCCCTGGCGCGGGCGCTGTTCGACCAGGAACTGCCCACCGTCGGCCTGCTCAATGTCGGCACCGAGGAGATGAAGGGCCATGACGAGGTGAAGGAAGCGGCGCGCATCCTGCAGGCAGCGAGCGGCGAGGGCTTCATTTATCACGGCTTCGTCGAGGGCGACGACATCGGCAAGGGCACCGTCGACGTGGTGGTCACCGAAGGCTTTGCCGGCAATATCGCGCTGAAGACAGCCGAGGGCACGGCGCGTCAGGTTGGTGCCTATATCCGCAATGCGCTGAAGGCCGATATCATCTCGATGCTGGGCGCCGCCATTGCCGGACAGGCGCTGCAGGCGCTGCGGAGGAAGCTCGATCCGCGCAACATCAATGGCGGCGTGTTCCTCGGGCTCAACGGCGTCGTCATCAAATCGCATGGCGGCACCGACGAGGTCGGCTTCAAGGGCGCGTTGAGTCTGGCCTATGAAATGGCCCGCAGCCGCGTCATGGACAAGATCGGCGAAGGCATGCGCCGCTTCCCCACCCTCAGCGTGGCGTCTCCTGCCGAGGCGGCGCCCGCTCCTGCAACCGAGGCGAAATCCGCGTGACCGACAAGAAATCCATCATCCGCAGTGTCGGTTCGTACCTGCCGGCGCGAGTGGTGACCAATGACGAGCTGGCCAAGACCGTCGATACGTCTGACGAGTGGATCCAGCAGCGCACCGGCATCAAGCAGCGCTACATTGCCGCCGAGGGCGAGAACACTTCCGATCTGGCCGCTGCCGCCGGCCGCAAGGCGATGGAGAACGCTGGCCTCACCATCGATGATATCGACCTGATCGTCGTCGCGACGACGACGCCGGACATGACCTTTCCGGCGACGGCGGCGGTGGTGCAGCAGAAGCTCGGCATGCACCATGGTGCGGCCTTCGATATCCAGGCGGTCTGCTCGGGCTTCGTCTATGCCGTCGCCACGGCCGACTCATATCTGAAGAACGGGCTGGCAAAGCGCGCGCTGGTGATCGGCGCCGAGACCGCTTCGCGCATCCTCGACTGGAACGACCGCACCACCTGCGTGCTGTTTGGCGATGGGGCAGGGGCGGTGGTGATGGAACTGGGCAAGGCTGGCGAAGAACGGGGCGTGCTCGCCACCTCGCTGCGCTCCGACGGCCACCACTGGAACAAGCTCTACACCGATGGCGGCCCCAGTTCGACGCAGTCGATGGGCCACATCCGAATGGAGGGCAAGGAAGTCTTCAAACACGCCGTCGGCATGATCACCGACGTGGTCTACAAGGTGCTTGAGGACACCGGCCACACCATCGACGATCTCGACTGGTTCGTGCCGCACCAGGCCAATAAGCGCATCATCGACGGCGCTGGCGTAAAGCTTGGCCTGCCGCCCGAAAAGGTGGTGGTGACCGTCGACCGCCACGCCAACACCTCAGCCGCTTCCGTGCCGCTGGCGCTGCACACCGCCGTTGCTGATGGCCGCATCAAGCGCGGCGATCTGGTGATGATCGAAGCCATGGGTGGCGGTTTCACCTGGGGCGCTTCACTGATCCGCTGGTAGAGCGGCAGAACCAGACCCCGGCCGCCGAGCTCGGAGGCCGGCCGCCCGGATGCCGTCGGGTGCGGTAAACGGGACGGTTCGCTGGCCTAATGCCTTTGATTGGTAAGCCAGATTGCCAGTGGCGTGACAGCGCGTTAATCTTTCCCACAAATCCGTGGGTGGGGGCGCCTGACGGGCACCTGTATCCAGCTGGGTAAAGAACGGAGGGGCGGCATATGACGCAGAGAACGGTCACGCGAGCCGACTTGGCGGAGGCAGTCTACGAAGCGGTGGGCTTGTCCCGCACCGAGTCGGCCGAACTGGTGGAGCGAGTGCTCGACCTCATCGGCGACGCGCTGGTGGAGGGCCACAACGTAAAACTCTCCTCATTTGGCTCGTTCCAGGTGCGCTCCAAGAACGAGCGCATCGGCCGCAATCCCAAGACCGGCGAGGAAGTGCCGATCCTGCCGCGGCAGGTTCTGGTGTTCAAACCCAGCAACGTGTTGAAATCCAAGATCAACAAATCTATGGTCCGGTCTGGAAAATAAGACTCTTTCCGGGCGGGTGAGTCCTTTTGGACAAGTCTCCAGACGCGTTTCGCACCATATCCGAGGCAGCCGACGAGCTGGACCTGCCGCAGCATGTGCTGCGCTTTTGGGAAACGCGCTTTTCCACCATCAAGCCGCTGAAGCGGGGCGGCGGCCGACGCTATTACCGGCCCGAAGACGTGCTGTTGCTCAAGGGCATCCGGCACCTGCTCTACGACCAGGGCTTCACCATCAAGGGTGTGCAGCGGATCCTCAAGGATCAGGGTATTCGCTATGTCATCGGCATCGGCGAAGGCCGGCCGGTCGAGGCGCTCGAGCGCCTGCCTGCCGACACTGAGCCGGAGGAAGATCTCGCCGCCGAGTCGGCCGTGCTCCCCGACGAGGATATGACCGACGCTCCGCCGGCGCCCTCTCGTCTGAAGCTGCCGAGCTTCAAGCCCAAGCCGGCCGGTCTCACCTCCGCCGATCGCGACAAGCTGTCGGACGTGTTGCGTGAACTGCTCGACTGCAAGCGGCTGCTGGAGCGGGCGCGCGAGGGCTGAGGACCTTACTTCCGGGATCGGACATGAAGGGCACCTAGTGCCCGGTTCGCATTCGGCAGTCAGGACGGCTTTGCCGTGTTCGGCCTACGACTCAGTCCCTTCCGTTTGGCCCGGATCGAGCACGCCGAACGACTGCGACGACCCATTGCCGCTGCTTGGCACCGCTCCATCGACGGCAAGTCCACGCCGCAGCAGTTCGCGGACTGCCGCAGCCCGGCTCGGCATGCGGTTGGCAAAGCGGAAGTCGTCGAGAGCGCGTAGCTCGTCGGCTTCAAGCATGATCTGCAGCCGCTCACCGCGGACTAAGTCGTTGCCCTTGTAGGTTTTCTCTGACATCGCGAAGCATGAAATGGTTGCGTTACTCATTCAACTCATTAAACGCAAAATGGTTGCACGCAAGCGGGGTACTCATTCGCAATAAGCCGCTGCAAAGCGGCAACGCGCTAACTCCCTTTTTCCTCGATTTGCCGGCCCCGGGGGCGCATGTGAAAAGGGAAGGAGACAGCGAGTGCTATTGAACACGCAATCGGATGGTTCGAGTTTTGGAACGGTGCTGATCGTCGAAGACGAGGTCATGGTCTCGATCATGATCGAGGATTTCCTGCTCGACCTCGGCGCATCCGAAGTCATCACCTGCACCAGCCCAAACGAGGCCGAAGCCACGATCGGCAAACGTGCGATCAATTGCGCCATTCTCGATGTCAAAATCGGTGGCGCCGACAGCTTCGGGTTGGCCGACGCGCTGACCCATCGGGATGTGCCGTTCTTCTTTGCGACAGCTTCCGGGCCCGAGGCCATAGCGGAACGACACCGCCATCGGCCGATTCTCGCAAAGCCGTTCTCGAACGCACAACTGCTGGAATTTCTGCACGCGACGATGTCGGGGCAGGGCAGGGATTGCTAGCGCGCTGTCCGCCGCGAACCACGAGAACTCGAACAAAAAAGGGGGCCGGATGGCCCCCTTCAGTTTTGCCAACTCGGCCGTCAGCCCCGCTTCGGGATCTGCACGTCCTTGAGCATGATGGTGAAGATCATCGCCAGCACATATACTGCGGCCAAGAACAGGAACAGCGTGTTGAACCCGGCGGTGTAGTGGCTGAGCACCACCTCGCGCGTCGCCTCCGGCAGGCCGGCTGCGATGTGCGGGCTGAGGGCGGTGAGCCCGCCGGGCACAGCCGCCGCGACATCGGCCGGGAGCAGTGCGTTCTGCTGTGTCAGCGCCCAGGTCATCACGGCGCCGTTTACGGCCAGCCCCAACGAGGCGCCGATGGTGCGAGCCTGGGTGATGAGGCCGGTGGCGGCGCCGATATCCTGCAGCGGTGCGGCTGCCTGGATGGCGACCATCAGCACCTGGAACTGCAGGCCCATCGAGATGCCGAACACCGCCATCAGCAGCGCCATGATCCACACGGGCGTGTGCGCATCGACGAAGGTGTAGCCCACCATCAGCAGGGCGCCGACCGCCATCGCGGCCACCGGCATCCACTTGTAGCGGCCAGTAGCTGCAATGATTCGGCCGGCCAGCATCGAAACGATCATCGAGGTCGCCGAAGCCGGCAGGAACAGGAAGCCGACTTCGGCTGGGCCGAACCCGGTGATCACCTGGAAGTAGAGCGCAAAGTAGAAGAACTGGCCCAGGGTTACGACGCCCGCGAGCAGCGAGACCAGCGTCACGATGGTGATCGTGTGGTTCTGGAACAGCCGTAACGGTACGATTGGCTCGGCGGCGCGACGCTCGGTCACGACGAACCAGATGGCCGCGCCGATGCCGATGACGGGCAGGGCGAAGGTAAGCAGATCCGGGCCGGTCGGGTCGATCACATGGTCGCCCCAATAGACGATGGCGGTGGTTGCGACGGCAAGGAGCACGCCGCCCATATAGTCGACCTTGTGCTGCTTCTCGACGAACTTCGAGCGCATGGCGACGAAGATCAATGCGAGGACGACGATGCCGACCGGCAGGTTGACGAGGAACACCCAACGCCAGCCGAACAGGCTGGTGATGTAGCCGCCGGCGACCGGACCGAGGATCGAGCTCAGCGCGAACACCGCCGACGAGTAGCCTTGGTACTTGGCGCGATCGCGCGGGCCGAACAGTTCGCCGATCATGGCGAAGGCCGACACCATCAGCCCGCCGCCGCCAATGCCCTGCAGCACGCGGGCCGCGATCAGCGATTCCATCGACCACGCGAGGCCGCAGGCGGCCGAGCCGATGAGGAACAGCACGATCGCTGTCATCACCACGTTCTTGCGGCCATACATGTCGCCGAGCTTGCCGTAGAACGGCGCCACCGCGGCGGTCGAGAGCAGGTAGGCCGAGCCGACCCAGCCGAACAGGTGCAGGTTACCGAGCTCGCCCGCAATGGTGGGGAGTGCGGTGACGACGATCTGCATGTCGAGCGTCGCCATGAACATCGCGATCAATGCGCCGAAATAAACGAGCAGCGTCGCCCGGTCGGGGCGCGACGGCGCCTCGGCGACCGGCGCGGAGCCGGAAATGGGGGATGAGTCAACAGTCATGAATGCCTCCGAAACTCGGAGCGGGTTATGTGCCTCGGGCAAAAGCATGTCAACGACAATTATGTGACAGGCGCATATAATTGACCAGGGCATGCATTCATGCTACCGCGACTTCCATGAGCAGCAGCAAGAGCGGCACCGGCCGCGGACCCTTTCCCGATCTTCCGACCATCTGCCAGACGCGCGGCGATCGCGAGATGGTGGAATTGGCGGAGCAGGCCGGGTTGTCGCCCAATGCAGCGGAGGCCGTCGCCAGCATCGATGCAGTGATGCACAAGGTTCGCCGCTCCATCCAGCGGCGGGATTTCGGCCGCCAGGTGATGGCCCAGATGGACCCCAGCCTCGATGTCAGCCATCTCGATGCAATCAGCGCCATCGCCCATAAGGGGGAAGAGATTACCGAGGTAACCGTCGGCCTCGTGGCCGAGCGACTGGCCATCGATCCTTCGCGCGCCAGCCGCGTAACCTCGGACCTGGTGGAGCGCGGTTATGCCCGTCGCGTTGCCTCGCAGCAGGATGCGCGGCGGATCTGTCTCGAACTAACCGGCAAGGGCAACAGTTTCGTCGAAGCGGTGCGGCGCAACAAAGTGCAGATCTTTACGCGGGCGCTGGCGCAGTGGAACGAGCATGAGCTGATGGTGTTTGCATCGCTGTTCGAGCGCTTCTCCAACTGGGCGACCGACGAGAACGGCGCGGCGCGTTCGGCCGAGAACATCCGTCGCCTGCTCGACGAGGCAGAGGCGACCCCGAAGGAAGTCGCGGACGCCAAGTAGCGGCTGGACGTGCGCCCCGCGCCGCCGTAACCCTTCCCCATGTCCAAGACCACCGCAGCCACGCTCGCGCTGACCAAGGCCGGCGTCGCGTTCAACCACTTCCCCTACGACTATGATCCGGATGCGCCGCGCACTGGGCTGCAGGCGGCCCAGGCCCTCGGCAAGGCCCCCGAGCAGGTGTTCAAGACCCTGATGGCGGAGGTCGACGGCAAGCCGGTCTGCGTCGTCGTGCCGTCCGATTCCGAAGTGAGCATGAAGAAGCTCGCCGCCGCTTTCGGCGGCAAATCGGCAAATATGATGAAGCCGGCAGACGCCGAGCGTCTTACCGGCTTCAAGGTCGGCGGCATCAGCCCGTTCGGGCAGCGGAAAAAGGTTCCGACCGCCATCGACGAAACCGCCGAGCTGTTCGATGAAGTGCTGATCAATGGCGGCCAGCGCGGCCTGTTGGTCGGCCTCAGGCCGGCCGATGCTGCCAAGGCGACAGAGGCGAAGCTGGTTGATCTCGCCGCCTAGCCGCGCGGCGCTCTAGAACACCGCCAGGTACTTCAGCAGCGAAACGATGCCGATGATGATCACCACGATCTGGATGATCTGCTTGACTCGTGCATCGACCGGCAGGCGCTGCACCAGCCAGAGGATCAGTACGACGACGAGGAAGGTAATGAGGATTCCGATGAGGACGGACATCTGAAGTCTCCGTGACGCTGCGGAAATGCAGGTGCCTGTTCAACGCGCAGATCGGGGATTCGTGGCACAAGGCACGAAAACTTCGCGTCAAATCCGAATGTTGGTCGGTCCCGCGGAACCCGCGCGCGGTGCCGTCAGTTGCATGGCGATGACCAATCCCGCCGACCTCATTGCGCCGCGTGGCCTCAACTTCGGACCGCTGGGAGCCAACTGGGTACACCTGTGCATCGACATGCAGCGCATGTTCGCCGAGAAGACCGAATGGCATGCACCCTGGATGGAGCAGGTGATGCCTCACGTGGTGCGCCTCGTGGAAATGCGGCCGGAGCGCACGGTGTTCACCCGCTTTATCCCTCCTCGTTCGGCAGATGAGGTCGGCGGCACCTGGCACCGCTACTACCAGCGCTGGGTCTCAATGACCCGCGAGCGGCTCGATCCGGGGCTGCTCGAACTCGTTCCGGCGCTGGCACGCCACGTGCCGCCCGCCCGGGTGCTCGACAAGCCGATCTATAGCCCCTGGCTCGGCAGCCGGCTGCACGGCGAACTGCTGGCGGCCGGCGTCGACACGGTGGTGATCTCCGGCGCCGAAACCGAGGTCTGCGTCATGGCCGCCGTCATCGGCGCCATCGACCTGGGGTACCGGGTGATCATCGCGACCGATGCCATCTGCTCGTCAGCCGATTCGACCCACGACGCCATGGAGCATGTCTATGACAGCCGCTTCGGCATGCAGGTCGAGACGGCAGAGGTGGGCGAGATTGTGGAGGCAGGGAGGCCATAGGATGGTTTTCCACGCTGGTCATTGCGTCGCTAACCACTCGTTAAGCCGTTGGGTCAAATGCCATTGATCGGCGCTGCCGGGTGGTGAAGCTCAGCGCGCTGCACTTGCGCAGCCGCTGCTCTCATCGTTGACCCATCATGACCACCGCCGACCGCCTCGACGGGGCAGGGCCTTTGCGTCCTGTCCAACCGCATCCTGAGATCATTGTTCATGGTACGGCCCGCACCCATAACCGCATCACCCGCGGCCGCATCGCCATCGTCGCGGCGCTGCTGGTGGCGGGGTTCCTGCTGATCGGTGCGCGCCTTGTGCAACTGGGGCAGGAGCGGGTCGACGACGCCATCGAGGGGGTGACGCGCGACGTCATTCAGGCATCCCGTCCGCCGATCGTCGATCGCAACGGCATCGCCATCGCCATCGATATCCGCGTGCCCTCGCTCTATGCCGAGCCGCGCCGCATTGTCGATGTGGCGAACACGGTCGCCCAGCTGCGCACCGTGCTACCCGACCTCGATGAGAGCTGGCTGCGCGCGCGCCTCTCCGGGGACAAGGGCTTCGTCTGGCTCAAGCGAGAACTGACGCCAGCCATCGAGAACGCAGTGATGGCGCTCGGGCTGCCGGGAATCGATTTCATCGAGGAGAGCAAGCGCTTTTACCCCGCAGGATCGGAGCTCGCGCACGTCATCGGCAGCGTCAACATCGACAACCAGGGCATCGCCGGAACCGAGCTGGCGATCGACCGCGACGACCTCGCCGTGCTGCAGGATGTGGGCCTGGCGCGCGGTGCCGAACTCAAGCCCCGAATGCTGTCGATCGACAGCCGGGTGCAGTACGTGATGCGCAGCGAGTTGCTCGCCGCGCTCGCCCGCTTCCGCGCCATTGCTGCCGCCGGGGCGATCCTCGACATCCGCACTGGGGAGGTGATCAGCATGGTCTCGCTGCCCGATTTCGACCCCAACGAGCCTGCAACGGCATTGCGGCCAGATCGCTTCAACCGCATCACCAACGGCACGTTCGAGCTCGGCTCGACCTTCAAGACCATTACGATCGCCGCCGCGCTGGACAGCGGTGCCGTCGCCATCGACGATATGATCGATGCGCGCGAAGGAGTGCGTTTCGGCCGCTTCCTGCTCGATCACGGCCGGCATGAGATCATGTCGGTCTCCGATGTGTTCCGCTACTCCGACAATATCGGCACCATCCGCATCATGGAGCGGATGGGTAAGGACCGGCTGCGGGCGTTCCTCGGCACCGCCGGGTTCGACCAGCGTTCGGCCATCGAGCTGCCTGAGCGCGCCGCCCCGCGCGTGCCCGAGAGCTTCTCCGATGTCGGCGCCGCCACCGCCTCCTATGGCTATGGCTTTGCCGCCACTCCCATGCACATGCTTACGGCGGTTGCCGCGCTGATGAACAAAGGCAGGCTGGTGCCGCCCACGCTGTTTCGCCGCAGTGAGGTCGAGGCCGAGCAACTCGCCCGCCCGATCGTCAGCGAAAAGACCAGCGAGGAGATGCGGTACCTGTTCCGGATGAACGCGCTGCTGGGCTCGGGCCGCAACATGGATGCCGAGGCCATCGGGTACCGAACCGGCGGCAAGACCGGCACAGCCGAGAAGACCATCGATGGGCGTTACTCGAAGACCAAGAACGTCACCGTATTCACCTCCGCCTTCCCGATGGAAGATCCGCGCTACGCCATGCTGGTGATGCTGGATGAGGCCCAGGCCGAAAACGCCCGCTCGACCCGCGAGGCCGGCTGGAACGTTGCCGTAGTCAGCGGCCGGATCATCCAGCGCATCGCGCCCATGCTGGGGATTCTGCCGAGCACGGCCGCCGGTATCGACGGCCCGTTGATGCGGATCGGCGCCCCCACCGCCCCAGCGCCGGCGCTGTAGTGGATTGGGGGTTTGAGGTGCTTCGTTCAGCTTGCCGCGAAAAAGCCGCTTGCCTCAAAACGCTGGTTTGGGTAGGGCATCCGCAGTCGGGGTGTAGCGCAGCCTGGTAGCGCATTTGTCTGGGGGACAAAGGGTCGTCGGTTCAAATCCGGCCACTCCGACCATTTCTTCCAAAGCCTAAAGGATAGCGGATTGGATATTGCCCCCAGCGATCCGCTCCCGGAGGAACTGTCGCTGGTTGCCGGCAGCCTCGAGCGCTGGCCGGCCGCCGCAGGCGGTACGCCGGTTCTGATCAACCTCTCCGAGAATCACACCTTCCGCGTCGATGGCGCCGCTGGCGCGCGCCATGTGCTGCGGCTGCACCGGCCGCGCTACCAATCGAGGACGGCGATCGGCAGCGAACTGGCCTGGCTCGAGGCGATCACCGACGATACCGAGATCCCGGTGCCCCGGCCGGTCCCCGGCGCCGATGGCGAGATCGTGCAGGAGGTCGCGCCCGACCGCTTCGCAGCGTTGTTCGCCTTCGAGAACGGTACCGAGCCGCAGCCTGACGCCGATCTGGTGCCGCTGTTCGCAACGCTCGGGCGCTATGCGGCGACGCTGCACAACCACATCGCCGGCTGGCAGCAGCCGGAGAAGTTCGTCCGACCGATCTGGGACGCCGTCGGCATTCTCGAGGCCTCGGGGCTGTGGGGCGACTGGCGCAAGGCGCCACATGTCGAGGGCGAGACGCTGGCGACACTGACCGAGCTCGATGCGGCGCTGCGCGCCGATCTCAGGGCCTATGGCACCGACATCGACCGCTTCGGGCTGATCCATGCAGACATGCGGCTCGCAAACCTCTTGGTCGATGGTGAGCACACCGTGCTGCTCGACTTCGATGACTCCGGCTTCGGCTGGTTTCTCTACGATCTCGCCGCCAGCCTGTCGTTCATCGAGACCTCGCCGCAGGTGCCGGCACTGATCCGCGCCTGGCTCGGCGCCTACATGGAAATCCGGCCGCTGAAGCCGGAGGATCTCCGGATGATCGATACGCTGATCCTGCTGCGGCGCATGGCGCTCTTGGCGTGGATCGGCTCGCACGGCGAAACCGACCTGGCCAAATCGCATGCTGAACGCTTTGCACTGGACACGGCGACAATGGCGCGAAAGTATCTGAGCCGCTGACGACCGGGGGGAGGGCGCCATGCGCATCCTCGCCGTCGCCGATTTACACTACAACCTGCCGCAGTTCGATTGGCTCGTCTCGGTCGCCAACCGCTATGACTTGCTGATCATCGCCGGAGATTTACTGGACGGCAGCTCCTTCGTCACCACCAGCGCGCAGATGGTGGTGGTGTTGAAGTATCTCGAGCGGCTCCGCGCCATCGTGCCGCTGGTGGTCTGCTCGGGCAATCACGACCTCAACCACAGCTATTCGACCGGCGAGCGCTATGCGCGCTGGGTGCCCTACGCGCGCGGCAAGGGCGCGCATGCCGACAATGAGAGCTTTGCCGTCGGTGAGGACAGCATCACCGTCTGCCCCTGGTGGGATGGCGATATCGCCAAGCACGCCATCGGCCGGCAACTGGCGGAGGCGGCGGCGACGCGCGGGCGCAACTGGTTCTGGGTCTACCACGCGCCGCCGGCCGGGGCGGCGGTGAGCTGGTCGGGTTCGCGCTCTTACGGCGATGTCGAGCTCGGGGGTTGGATCGCTCAATACCAGCCGCAACTGGTGTTCAGCGGCCATGTGCACGAAGCGCCGTTTGCGCGCGGCGGCTCATGGGCCTCGCGGCTCGGCGACACCTGGATCTTCAACCCTGGTCGGCAGGTTGGCGACGTGCCGACCCACATCGTGGTCGATACCGAGGTGAGGCAGGCAGCCTGGTTTTCCTTCGAGGGCGCCGGAACGCTCGATTGGGGCGGCGGCGGCACGCCGGAGGAAATGCTCGAATGGCCGGCCTGGCTGCCACGAGCGCCGCTGGCGGCCTAGAGCCGCGGGTCGGGCTTGCTGGTGGCAGCGACCGGAGCCGCTGTCTGGGCCGGCAACTGCTGGTTCACCAGCGCCTCCAGCACCTCATCGACCATGCCGAGGTGGTCGTTGCGGTCGGCGAACTGGTGCTTGAGGTCGGCAAGGTAAGTCGTGGCATCGATCAGTCGGCTGGCGAGGATGCGGGCGACATGGAAGACGATCTCCGGCCGCATCTGCAGGAAACTTTCGGCGTCTTCGATGCGGTGGACGATCACCGGTTCGATGGCGCGCACCGTGGCGCTATGCGGGCGGCCGAGCAGGGCGGAGATCTCGCCAAACACGGCGCCCGGCTCGTCGACCAGCGAGACACGCACGTCGCCGCGCAGCACTTCGACCGCGCCCTCCACCAGAATGTAGAGTACCCCGGTGCTCGGGCCCTCGCTGATCAGCACGTCGCCGGTGTCGTAGCGAACCTTGGCGAGGTCGTCAGTGGTGGTGAGCACCGCCTGCATCGAGCTGTTCTGTGGTTCCACGCTGGCCCCCGGCTGTCGCGCCGGGCCTGATCATGCTCTCAGGGAAGCGGCGCCGCCAAGCCAAATCGCTTGTCGACCCGCCCATAGGCGGCGGTGACGCCCCAGATCAGGCCGGCAACGAGGAAAAAGTGCCGCCAATGGTCGATATCGATAATCGCGGCTTCGCCGGCGAGCGGCACGAACACCGCGACCAGCGGGATCAGCAGTAGCCGGTTGGGATCGGGCCGCGCGATGAAGGTGGCGCAGCGCCAGAGCGTGACGCCGATGAACAGGATAAAGACGAACCCGCCGCCCCAGCCATAGGCATGCAGTACGTTGACGTAGGTATTGTGCGGCTCTTCCTTGACCCTGAGGTTGCGGAACTCCAGCGGCCCCAGCCCGAGCGGGTGTTGCAGCGCCAGGTCGAAGGCATAGCCCTGCCGGCCGAAGCGGCCGCTCTCGCCGGTATCGTAGGTCTGTGACTGGGTCCTCAGTTCGATGAACGAGCGGAACTGCGGGATCGAAAGGATGCCGACAGCGGCGACCGCCAGCATCATGAGCCCCGTCATCGCCAACAGCAGCATCCGCACCTTCTGGCGGGCATGTGCTTCGAGGACGAACACTAGAACGTAGACGATGGCGCTGGAAATGACGATGTGCCCCCAGGCGGCGCGCGAAAAGCTGGCGAAAACCCCGACGACGAGCACGCCATAAGCCAACGCTGCCCAGATGGCCCGGCGTGGCGTACCGAGCAGCACGCGCTGCAACACATACATCGCCGGCAACACCAGGAACGGCCCGAAGACGTTGGGATCGTTGAAGAAGGCCTTGGCCCGGTCATAGCGGGTGAACAGCTCGTGTCCGATGCCCAGATAGCCCAGGCTGCCGAGCACCGCCGAGAGCAGGGCCGTGGCGAGGTAGGCGCCGATGATCAGCCGCATGCGGGCCTGCGGCGCGTCGGCGACGTAGTTCGCCACCCAGTACGAAGTGAAGAACAGAAAGATCGTCACCGCCTGATAGATGAGCGCGTCCGGGATCGTGCTGAAGCGGACCTGGAACGCCGCAATGACGGCGAACGGCACGAAGCTCGCGAACAGCACCAGCAGCCCCAGCGTCGAGCGGCGGAGCGTGAAGCCGGCGAACAGGGAGACGCCGAGCACGGCGAGGAACGCCAGTTCATAGGGCGAGGGCTCGGTGATCACCATGCCCCCGGCAAAGATCCAGCCGACGACGAGCGCGTCGAGCAGCGTCGTGGCGCGGGCGCGCAGCCAGGCGGCGGCGAGGGCGGGGGAGGGGAGCGTTGCTGTGGTCATCGTGCGGGCCGCAAGGCCCCCTCACCCGGAAGGCTGCGCCTTCCGACCTCTCCCCCCAGGGAGAGGTGGTGCTGCGGCAAGATCGCGCCCCATCGCACCTCTCCCTGGGGGGAGAGGTCGGCCGAAGGCCGGGTGAGGGGGCCTTTACCGCAGCGCATGCTCAGCCTCAGAACGCGTTGTTGCGCTGGGTGAACAGCGAGATCGGGGTCATCGCGACGATCTTCACGTCGAGCCAGAGCGACCAGTTTTCAATGTAGTAGAGGTCGCATTTGACTCGTTGCATGATCTTGTCGACCGTGTCGGTCTCGCCACGCCAGCCGTGAATCTGGGCCCAGCCGGTCATCCCCGGCTTCACCCGGTGACGGGCGAAGTAGCCCTCGACGGCATCGTAGTACAGCTGGTTGTCGGCCTTGGCCGCGAGCGCGTGAGGACGGGGCCCGACGATCGACAGTTCGCCCAGCAGCACGTTGAACAGCTGCGGCAGCTCGTCGATCGAGGTCTTGCGAATGAACCTGCCCACCTTGGTGACCCGCGGATCATCCTTGGTGACGAGCCTGGTCGCGTTGGCGTCGAGCATGTCAGTCCGCATCGAGCGGAACTTCCACATGTCGATCAGCTGGTTGTTGAAGCCATGGCGTTTCTGGCGGAAGAACACCGGCCCCTTGCTCTCGAGCTTGATGGCGATCGCCGTGGCGATCATCACCGGGGAGAGCAGGATCAGGGCGGTGACCGCGACCAGCTTGTCGAACAGCCACTTGAACACGAGATTCCAGTCCGAGATCGGCCGGTCCGCCATATCGAACACCGGCACGCCGCCGACATAGGAATAGGCCTTCGAGGTGAAACGCAGCTTGCTCATGTGGGCGGAAAGCCGGATGTCGACCGGCAGCACCCAGAGCTGCTTCAGCATGTCGAGCACCCGGTGCTCAGCGAACAGCGGCATCGACACGATCACCAGGTCGATCCGGGTCTGCCGGGCGAACTCGATAAGTTCGGCAACCCGACCGAGCTTGGCGAGGCTGGCAACGGATTCGGGCGAGCGATCATCGTTGCGGTCGTCGAACAGCCCCAGCAGGTCGATGTCGTCGCGGCCGGTGCTCTGGATTGACTCGATCAATGCTTCCGCATCCTTGCCGCCGCCGACGATCACGGTTCGGCGCTTGAGCTTGCCCTGCCGCGTCCAGTGCATCACCACCTGGTGCAGCACCATGCGATAGATCGCGAGCACGCCGAGCCCGGCGGCCCAGAACGTGAGGATCCACGGGCGCGACAACGCATGGCCACTGTCATAGAGCAGCACCAGCCCGCCCAGCAGGGCAAAGGCAGCGGTCCAGCCGAGGGCGGACTTCCACAGCTGCGAGATGCCGAGCCGGTAAGCCGCGATGCCGTGCAGCCGCAGCAAGCCGATGAACACTTCAGCCACTGCCACGACGCCGAGCGTCGTGACGACACTGAGCAGCGTGTCGCCGCCATTGAGCCCGAACAGGGCCACCCCGGTAGCGATGATCAGCACGATCTCGGCCGCCTGCGCCACGCCGGCGACGACCGCGGTCGAGTAGGTCGGGGCGATCGGCTGGTCGGCGAGTGCGGCGGCGAGGTCGCTCAGCCGAGGCGGTGCGGCCTGGGCCTTTGGGGGCTGGGCAACGTGTTCGAGGACGGCCTGCTGCGGATCGAGATGAAACATCGGTGGGGCTCTTGCTGGGCTCTTGTTGTGCGGGGCGCTAGGAAGAGAGCGCTGAGGACGTGGCGAAACCGTTTGGCACCCTGGCGGCAAGCGCCTGCCGGTAGAGCGCCTCAATCTGGTCGGTCATGTGCGAAATGGAGAAACCGGCGCGAATATGGGCCAGCCGGAGGTTGGCTTCGCGCGCTGCGGCAACTGGATTGTCGAGCGCCGCCTGCATGGCTCGCCGCAACGCCCCGGCGTCGGCCGCTGGAAGCAGGCTCGCGGCGGTGGGGCCGTAGATTTCCCTCACCCCGCCGACATCGGTGGCAATGACCGGCCGGCCGGCGGCAGCCGCCTCGAGAATGACATAGGGCAGCGACTCGGCGAGCGATGGCACCACCGCGATGCGACCAAGATGGAGCGTCGGGCGCGCCGGTTTCACCCCGACGAGGGTGACGCGATCGTCAAGGCCGAGCTGCGTGATCTGAGCCTTGATTGCCTCGAGGTCAGGGCCGCCGCCGGCCATCACCAGGCTGGCCGGACGACCTCCGGGTGTGCGCGCCCCGACGAGCGCCTCGAGCAGATAACTGATGCCCTTGACCGCGCGGAACTCGCCGATGAACACGAAATCCGCGGCTTCCGGGCCGGGCAGTATCGGCTCGAACTCCGCCGGCATCAGGCCGTTGTGAATCACCGGGCCGGGGCAGGAGGGGCGGCCGATCTGCTCGATATAGGCAGCCTGCGCGAAGCCGCTTTCAAACACGATGGCGTCGGTGGCGCCGATCAGCGCGCGCTCGATCAGGCGGAACAACCGCCCGGCGGCCGAGCCCGGCTGGTAGTTCAGCACACCACCATGCGGCGTATAGAGCGATACCCGCTGCCGCGCCCCGATGCGCGCCAGCCGGGCATTGAGCCCTCCCTTGGCGCCATGGCCGTGCAGCACGTCGATCTGCAAGGCATCGGCAAGGCGACGAACCTGGAGCGGCGTCGTCAGGTCGGCTGTGCCGAAGGTGCGAGGAATCGGCAGCGAGTGGATGCCCAGCGGCGCCAGCGGGCGGAGTCTTCCGAGCCGTTCCTCGGTGAGCGCATCGGTGTGCAGACTGTCGGCGACGATGCCGATTTCGTGGCCGCGCGCCGCCAGTTCGTGCGTCAGGTCGTAGACGTGCCGGAACAGCCCACCAACCGGGGCACGAAGGATCTGGAGGATGCGGAGCGGGCGAGATGCGCTGGACATGGCCCAGCGTTAGAAGGGCCGGGGTTTCCGAACCCTTTAGAGCCAGCGCTCCGCTACGACGATGGTATCCCCAGGGTAAATGGGGAAGTCGAGGTTGACCGATCCCTTCACCATCTGGTTGCCCTGCCGGCGGTAGATCACCGCCTTGCCGCGGTCCGCCGTATCGGAGAATCCGCCCGCGGTGCTGATCGCGGCGCGTACCGTCATGCCGTAGACATATGGGAACTGGCCGCCACTCTTGACCGCGCCCTGGATGAAGAACGGCCGGTACGTCTCGATTTCGACAGCCACACTCGGCTCACGGATATAGCCCTCGGCGAGCGCCGCCGTGATCGAAGCGGCGGCGAGCTGGGTGGTCTTGCCGCGCACTTTCACCGGCCCGACCAGCGGCAGCGCCACGGCGCCGCCATCGTCGACCTGATAGCTCTTCGACAGCTCCGTTTCGCCATAGACGCTGACCCGCACCACATCGCCGGTATCGAGCGTGTAAGGGCCCTTCACCTCGACCAGATAGGTCGACGGCTTGCCGTTGATGGCGCAGGCCGCAAGCGGCACGAGCAGCAAAATGAGAAGGAAACGCAGCCAGCGCATGGCTATCCCGAAAAACCCTGATCAGGGCGCCAGTGTCGCGGTGCTATGGTTAACATTCTGCTTAGAAAATTGCTGCGGCATCGTCAGATTGCGAGCCGGCTTAACTGAATGCTTACCACGCCGGCCGCATAGCTCAGGGGTAACAGTGAGGGCGGGCGAGTGAGTTCGGATTTCGAGCGCGCCGGTGACGTGCGGATGGATATGGGGGCGCTGGTCGCTGCCGTGCTGTCGCGCGGGCTGCGCATTCTGCTGGTCACCGTGCTGCTCCTGGTCGCGACGGCTGCCGTGCTGTTGTTCATCCCCAAGAGCTACGAATCGTCGGCCAGCCTCTTGGTCGAGCCGCGCAGCAATATCTACACGCGCGCGGTGATGGATGTGGGCTCGGTTGGGACCTCGGTGAACACCGAAGCGTTGATGTCGAGCCAGATCGAGCTGATCAAGTCGCGAGACCTGCTGCTCGAAGTGGTGGATGCGGAGAACCTGCGCTCGGTGCCGGAGTTCTCCAATGCCGGCTTTTCTCCCATGGGCTTCGTACTGCGCCTGATCGGGCGCGGACCGGAGCAGCGCAGTGTCGATGAGACGGTGCTCGGCAACCTCGCCGACCGGATGACGGTCATTCGTGAACGCGACTCGGCGGTGATTTCGATCTACGTGCGCTCGACTGACGCCGAACTCGCCGCTCGCATCGCCAACGCCATTGCCGCCGCGCACGTAAAGCGCCGCGGCGCACAGTCGCTGACCGATACCGCCGACGCGACGGTGTGGCTGCAGGAGGAGATCGACAAGCTCCGGCCCAAGGTGAGCGCTGCCGAAACCGCCGTCGCCAACTACAAGGTCGAAAACGACCTGTTCGTCGGCGCCAACAGCATCCCGGTGACCGACCAGCAGTTGACCGTGGTCGCCACCCAGATCGCCGAAGCGCAGCAGCGCAAGAACGATGCCCAGGCGCGTTCGCAGGTGATCCGCGGGCTGCTCGGCTCGGGCCAGTCGCTCGATGGCATCAACGACGTGCGCAACTCCGTGGTGATCCAGGGGCTGCTCGAAACCAAAGCCAACCTCCAGGCCGAGCTGGCGCAGAAATCGACGACACTTTTGTCCAACCATCCGACCATCAAGGCGCTGAAGGCGCAGATCGGCGAGCTCAACAAGCAGATCGCGGCCGAAGCCGATCGCGTCGCCGACTCGCTCGACGCCGAGGCCAAGGTCGAGGCGGACCTCGAGCAACGGCTGCGCGATGATCTGACGCGCGCCAAACTGACAGCGGGCGACGCGACCAAGGGCGGCGTGACGCTCGACAGCCTGGAGCGCGAGGCCAAGGCGCAGCGCGATCTGCTGGAGAACTACCTGGCCAAGTACTCCGATGCGACCTCGCGCACGGCGTCCAATTCGGCGCTCCCGGATGTTCGCATCGTCAGCGAAGCGGCGCCGTCGGTAGAGCCGGCTTCGCCCAAGATCCCGCTAATCCTCGGTGCCGTCGGTTTCGTGGCGTTGGCATTGCAGATCGGCGCGATCCTGTTCGGCGAACTGATGTCGGGCAGGGCGCTGACCGAGCGGACGCGCGCCGACCTGGAGCCGGAGGAGCGGGACGAGCAGGAGTACGACGCTGCGCCCGCCGAACTGGCCGATAGCGATCCGATCGATGACGAGCTGGAGCATGCTGTCGAGGCCGGCATCGCTGCGCCGCCGACTGCAGCCCGCCCGGTGGACGATGATCTGGCGCAGCTCTCCGCCGCCGTTACCGCGCACCAACTGCGCACCGTGCTGCTGGCCAGCCTCGACGGCGGCCAGGAGACGCTGATGGTGATGGATCGGTTGCTTGAAGATGCCCTGATGAATGACCTCAGCGCCGTCGTGGTGGACGCGGGTAGCGGCGAGACCAGCCCGCTGCTCGGCCTCACCGATCTTGCCGCCGAGGCGGCCGATTATGGTGACGTCATGCAGCGCGCCGGTGACAACCTTGCCGAAGTGCCGTGGGGTCGCCTCCCGTCGCTGGATCGCCGGTCGCCACGCCCCTCGACGCTGATCGAGGCGCTGGCCGACATCTATCATGTGGTGATCGTCGACACCGGCCGCGTCGGCGTCGCCTCCAGCCTGCCGCTGTTCTCGGGGGCTCGCGCCACCGTGGTGCTGGTGACCAGTGAGGATGCGAGCCCGGTGGCGATCGGCATGGCGCGCCGCGATATCGCGGCGCTCGGTTTCGAGCTCGGCCGCGTCGTCAGTCTTCCCGCCGTCAGGGCGGACGTGGCCTAGGCCTTGGCAACGCTCAGGTACAGGCTGATCGGCGCCGCCTTCGAACTGTTATGGGCGAGCGGCGTGACGCACCTGATCCGCAAGCGCTCCAAGGCGCGCGGCCTGATCTTCACGCTGCACCGGGTGCTGCCGGACGATCCGGCCGACTTTGCGCCCAACGCGATCCTCCAGGTGAAGCCCGACTTTCTTGCCTTCGCCATCACCCGCATGCGCGAGCTCGGCTTCGATATCGTCGATATGGACGAGGCTGCCCGGCGCATCGAGGCCGAACAGCCGGGCAAGCCCTTCGTCGTCTTCACCTTCGACGACGCCTATCGCGACAACCTGCGCTACGCCCTGCCGATACTGCGCCGGCAGCAATGCCCTTTCACGCTCTACGTGCCGACCGCATTGGTCGATGGGGTGGGGGAGGTGTGGTGGCAGGCACTCGAGGACATCATCGCCGGCCAGAACGCGCTGGCGGTCACTTACGCCGGTGAAACCGAGTATTTCGTGACCGCCGGCCTTGAAGAAAAGCAGAAGGCCTACGACGCGCTATACCGCCGGATGCGCACCATGCCTGAGGCTGATCGCGTCAAGCTGATCCGCGACCTTGCCAGGCAATACGGCTTCGACCTCAAGCAGCATTGCCGCGAACTGATCATGGATTGGAGCGAACTCCGGCACTTTGCGGCTGATCCGCTCTGCACCATCGGCGCCCATACGGTGCACCACTACGAGCTGGCCAAGCTCTCTCCGGCGGATGCGCGCAACGAGATGGAGCAGTCGGTCCGCATCCTCAAGGCGCAGTTCGGCAAGACGCCGTTGCATCTCAGCTATCCGATCGGCGGCAATGCGTCCGCCGGCCCGCGGGAGTATAGCTTGGCGCGTGAACTCGGGTTGCGTACGGCGGTGACCACGAGGCCCGGCGGGCTCTATGCCGGCCACCGGCACAGTCTGCATTCGCTGCCGCGGGTTTCGCTCAACGGGCTGTTCCAGTCCAAACGCTATGTCGACGTTTTCGCCACCCCGGCGGTGTTCTCAATGCTGCCCGGTTGATCGGCTCTTACCTCATGTCCTTCGTTTACAGATTCTCCCGGAGCATTCATGGCTGACCTCATCGTCGATGGCGCTAACCCGGTGTCCGGCACCATCCGCCCCTCGGGCAACAAGAACGCGGTGCTGCCCATGCTCTGCGCCACCTTGCTGACCGACGAGCAGGTGACGCTCACCAACGTCCCCGAGATCAGCGACATCGACAAGCTGGTCGAGTATTTCCGCTCCAAGGGCTCGCGCGTGCAGCGCAGCCTCGAGGCGCAGACGCTGACCATCCAGCACGACTTCAAGGCCTTTGCCACCTCCGATGCCGAGTTGCCGGTGGGCATCCGCGCTGCCGTGCTGCTGCTCGCCCCGGTGCTGCTGCGCAGCGACTATCTGATCTTCGACACCGAGGCGAAGGGCTGCGCGCTCGGGGTGCGCGAGATCGACCCGCACCTCGAAATCCTCGAGCGCTTCGGCGGCAGCATTGCCGGCACGCACCCCTATCGCATCGAGCGGCGCAACCAGATCAAGGGCGTCGACCTGTGGCCCGACTACGCCTCGGTCACCGCCACCGAGACCTTCGTGATGATCGCGGCGCTGGCCAGCGGCACCTCGACCATGAACAACGCCGCCTCCGAGCCGCATGTGCAGGCGCTTTGCGACATGCTGGCGGCGATGGGCGCCGATATCGACGGCATCGGCACCTCGCGGCTGACGGTGCGTGGCGTGGGCAAGCTCGCAGGCACCACCGCCCGCGTCCCGGACGATCACCATGAGGTCGCGACCTTCCTCGCCATCGGCGCGGTCACCGGTGGCCGGCTGACCGTCGAGACCGACATGGGCCCGCAGCTGACGCTGATCCTCCGCCAGTTCGGCAAGCTCGGGCTGGAGTTCGAGATCGAGGACGGCAAGGTCACCGCCACCGGCTGGACCCGCAAGGTCACCGAGCCCTACACCGCCGAAATGCTGCCCAAGATCGAGGCGGCGCCCTGGCCGTATTTCCCGGCGGACCTGTTGCCGCACGCTATCGGCATTTCCGTCGGCTGCACCGGCGACATCCTGTTCTGGAACAAGGTCTATGAAGGGGCGCTCGGATGGAGCGCGGAACTGCTGAAGTTCGGCGCCCGCGTACACCTCTCCGATCCGCATCGCCTCGTGGTGTTCGGCGGCAACCCGCTGCGCCCGGCAACGGTCGAGGCGCCCTACATCATCCGCGTCGTGGTGGCGCTGCTGCTGGCCGCCATCCAGATCCCCGGCGAGTCGCGCATCAAGAATGCCGACCCGATCCGCCGCGCCTATCCGCATTTCGTCGAGAAGCTGACCAAGCTCGGCGCCAAGGTGCGCTGGGAGTAGGGACGTTCTGCTCCCCTCCCCCTTGAGGGGAGGGGTTGGGGGTGGGGGTGGTGAGGGACGCTCGGTGCTGACTGCACCACCGCCTCCCTCAATCCCTCCCCTCAAGGCGGCGGCAAGCCGACCGGGGAAGTCTTATTCCGCGTCCGGCTTTGCCATCCAGCGGATGATCCAGGTGGCCGGGTAGAACCAGCTCATCCCCATCACCGCGAAGAAGCCGATGAGCAGCCACCAGGCGGCTGCTCCGAGGAAGCTCATGTAGATCCACATCCCCAGCACCGACCAGACCACCAGGGACAGGAGGATCAGCACGGTACCGAGGAGCTTGCGGGTGGATTGGGTCATGCTTGGTTCCGGAGCGTGGTCAGGAAAAGTTGCAGACTTTTCCGGTTCGACCGCGTGACAATAAGACTCTTCCGATGCGGCATCGCGCCCATTGTAAGGGGACGCTGCCGGGAGTAGGTCGGGGCCGAAAGGAACCCATCTTGGCCCTCAGCGCAACAGCACAATCCGCCACATCGACAACGCCCGCTACTGATCGGCTGCGGCCCGTCCGTATCTGGCTCTACGGCATGGCGCTCCTGGTGCTGATCATGGTGGTGGTGGGGGGCGCGACCCGACTGACCGAATCCGGCTTGTCGATCACCTCGTGGAAGCCGATCTCCGGCGCCGTCCCGCCGCTCAGCGATGCCGACTGGCAGGCCGAGTTCGAGGCCTACAGGCAGATCCCGCAGGGCGTGCAGAACGCCTGGATGGGGATCGAGGACTTCAAGTCGATCTTCTGGTGGGAATGGGCACACCGCTTCCTCGGCCGCGTCATCGGCTTCGCCTTCGCCATCCCGTTCGTGGTGTTCCTGGTCCAGCGTCGCTTCAACTGGAGCCTCGCCGCGCCGCTCGCCGGGCTATTCGTGCTTGGCGGATTCCAGGGCTTTCTCGGCTGGTGGATGGTCTCGTCCGGCCTCTCCGAGCTGACCTCGGTGTCGCAATACCGGCTGGCCGCACATCTGGGCGCCGCGTCGCTATTGTTCATTGCCTTGATCTGGGTGGCCCGACGGCTTGAACCGGCCAAGTCCGTAAGCCCGGCCGGCTGGCCGGTCTGGGGCCTCTTGGCGCTGATCCTCATCCAGATCGTCGCCGGCGCCTTCGTTGCCGGGCTCGATGCCGGCATGGGCTACAACACCTGGCCGCTGATGGATGGAGCGCTGATCCCGCACGGGCTCGACGCCATCGAGCCGTTCTGGAAGAACCTGTTCGAGAACACCCTTACCGTGCAGTTCATCCACCGGATGATCGCCTATGCCGTGGTGCTCTATGTCGGCTGGCTGGTATGGCGGCAGTCGAAGCGCGGCGGCTTCGGCGGCGTGCACGGCTGGCTGCCGCGCATCTCACTGCTCATCCTGCTGCAGGTCGGGCTCGGCATTGCCACGCTCCTCAGCATGGTGCCGATCTCGCTGGCGTTGGGCCACCAGGCCCTGGCGTTCATGCTCGCCGGGCTGGTGACGGCATATCTCGCGGATACCACGCGGCGGAAGTCGGCCTGAGCACCGGCGCTGCCGCACACTCGTTGTCATCCCCGCGAAAGCGGGGAGCTCCGTTCGCGATGGTGCCTCACGCGAGAAAACAGAGGTTCCCGCTTTCGCGGGAATGACCCTGTGGTTACGGGTGCGTTTTGGCAGGTGGCGATGTCGTGTGATTTCAATGACTTAATATGTGGTATCATAATACCAACAACGCAAGCCATTGAAATAACAAGCGAAAATCTTTCCGCTTGACGCTCGTGCGCGCCATCCGTATATCCGCGCCACGAATACGGGGCAGGGGACACTCTGCCTGCTTTCAAGGAAAACCAAATGAGCACCTACACGGCGAAGCCGGACGAGATCCAGAAGAAGTGGATCCTGATCGACGCCAAGGATCTGGTGGTTGGCCGTGTCGCCTCCATCATCGCCATGCGTCTGCGCGGCAAGCACCTGCCGACCTACACCCCGCACATGGATACCGGCGACCACGTCGTCGTGATCAATGCCGACAAGGTGAAGCTGACCGGCAAGAAGCTCGATCAGCGCCGGTTCTTCTGGCACACCGGCCATCCCGGCGGCATCAAGGATCGCACGCAGCGTCAGCTGCTCGAGGGTCGTTTCCCGGAGCGCGTGCTCGAAAACGCCGTCCGCCGCATGATCCCGGAAGGCCCGCTCGGCCGCAAGCAGTACGGCAACCTGCGCGTCTATGCCGGTGAGACCCACCCGCATGAGGCCCAGGCGCCCGTGAAGCTCGACGTCGCTTCGTTCAACTCCAAGAATGTGAGGGCCAAGTAATGGCCGAGACCATCAATTCGCTCGAAGACCTGGGCGCTGCCAACGTCGTCGCTGTTGCCGCCGACGCTCCCGTGCACGTGCAGAAGCTCGACGCGCAGGGCCGCGCCTATGCTACCGGCAAGCGCAAGAACGCCATTGCCCGCGTCTGGGTGAAGCCGGGTAACGGCAAGATCACCGTCAACGGCAAGGAGTTCAATGCCTTCTTCGCCCGCCCGGTGCTCCAGATGGTGCTGCAGCAGCCGATCGTCGCCGCGGCCCGCAAGGATCAGTACGACATCGTCGCCACCGTTTCGGGCGGCGGCCTCTCCGGCCAGGCCGGTGCGGTGCGTCACGGCATCTCCAAGGCGCTCACCTATTACGAGCCCGAGCTGCGCGGCGTGCTGAAGGCCGGTGGTTTCCTCACCCGCGACAGCCGCGTGGTCGAGCGCAAGAAATACGGCAAGGCGAAGGCCCGTCGTTCCTTCCAGTTCTCCAAGCGCTAAGCTTCTTCGAGTTCAGAGAATTTGCCGAAGGGCCGGAGCAATCCGGCCCTTTGCTTTTGGCGGCCGTCCACGTTACGCATTGCCCGCCTTCAGACGAGCAGCCGATGCCGCAACCAAAGACCGTTCTCATCGTCACCGACGCCTGGCACCCGCAGATCAACGGGGTGGTGCGCTCGATCGAGCTGGTGATCAAGGAGATGGAGAAGCGCGGCATCGTCGTAAAGCTCCTGACACCCAACGAGTTCAAGACCTTCCCAATGCCCGGCTATGGCGAGATTCGGCTGAGCCGCACGCTGATGAAGCCGGTCTATGCGCGGATCGAGGCCGCGGCGCCCGAAGCCATCCATATCGCGACAGAAGGACCGCTCGGCATCATGGCGCGCCGCTGGTGCCGCAAGCGCCGGTTCGAGTTCTCGACCGCCTACCACACGCAGTTTCCCGAATACCTGCGCGCCCGCCTGCCGGTGCCGCTGCGCTGGAGCTACCGGTTCCTGCGCTGGTTCCACGGCGCCGCAAAGTACTGCCTGGTGGGTACCCCGCACCTCAAGGTGCTGCTGGAGCAGCGCGGCTTCACCAACGCGGTGATCTGGCAGAAGGGCGTCGATACCGAGTTGTTCAACCCGGCGCGGCGCGAGCCGCTCGCCTATGACGGCCCGGTGTTCCTCTATGTCGGCCGCGTCGCCGTGGAAAAAAACATCGAGGCCTTCCTGACGCTCGACCTGCCGGGGACCAAGCTCGTCGTCGGTGGTGGCCCGAGCCTCGAAAAGCTCAAGGCGGAGCACACCGACGTGGTGTTCGTTGGCCCCAAGCAAGGCGAGGAGCTCGCGCGGCTGTTCGCCTCGGCCGACGTGTTCGTCTTCCCGTCCAAGACCGACACCTTCGGCCTCGTGCTGCTCGAGGCACTGGCCAGCGGCACGCCGGTGGCTGCCTTCCCGGTGACCGGCCCGATCGACGTGATCGGCGACGCCCCGGTAGGCGTTCTTGGCCACGACCTGAAGGCGGCAGCGCTCAAGGCCATGCACGTTTCCCGTGACGAGTGCCGGACCTACGCCCAGCAGTTTTCCTGGACCGCCAGCACGGACCAGTTCCTAAAATACCTGCCGGTGAAGGGTGATGCTCCTTCGTCTTGACTCTAATTAGAGCATTGTCTAAATAAGTCCGTCGCCAACGCGAGCGGATCTTATGGGTATCAACGCCGTCTTCGAAGCGCTGTCGCACCCGGTGCGCCGGGAAATCCTCCAGCTCCTGAGGGGCGGGCCGATGTCCGCGGGCGCGCTGGCGGAGCACTTCACGCTGTCCAAGCCCACGCTCTCCGTGCACTTCGCCAAGCTGAAGGAGGCTGAGCTCGTCGCCGTCGAGCGGCAGGGCACCAGCCTCATCTACCACCTCAACATGTCTATTCTCGAAGAGGCGCTGTCTGGCCTCTTGAGCCTCAAGGAGCCCAAATGATGCGCCCGCTGTTCACTCCGATCCGCATCGCGCTGTTCGTCGCCATAATTGCGGCGTTCGCCGCCGGGCTGGTGTTGGTCCCTGCCGGCACGATGCTGCCGGTCCATTGGGGCGTGAGCGGCGAGGCCGACGGGTTCCTGCCGCGCGAATGGGCGCTGCTCATCCCGCTGCTGATGGTCGCCCTTGTCTGGACAGTCTTCTACGTCGTCGGCCGTGTGGCCAAGCCTTCCGACGCCGCTGCGGGACGTTACTCCGCAGGGGTGGCGATCACCGCGCTCACCGGGCTCGCCCTGGTGCTCGAGGCCGCTACGGTGCTGATCGGCCTCGGCGTCGCGCTCAACATGGTGCAACTGCTTGGCCTGGCGCTGGGCGTGCTTTTGGTGGTCCTGGGCAACGCCATGCCGAAGTCTCAGCCCAACAGCTTCGCCGGCCTGCGCATGCCGACCACGCTGAGCGACCCGGCCAACTGGCAGGCGACGCATCGCCTCACCGGCCTGCTCTGTATCATCGGCGGCCTGGTACTGATCGTCGCCGCGCTGCTGCTGCCTGCCTCGGCCTTGATCTGGTGGCTGCTCGGCTGCGTCTTCGTGCCGATCCTCATCGGCGTCGCCTATTCGCTGAGCTATGCCCGCAGGGCCAAATCATAAACCAGATGGTTTACAGTCGGCATCGCGGCTGCTAACTAAACCATATGGTTTCAGATCAGCAGCTCGATGCCGTCTTCCATGCCCTGAGCGACCCGACCCGCCGCGCCATGCTGCGGTCGCTGGTGGCCGGCGAACGCAATATCGGCGAACTGGCGCAGCCGTTCGAGATGTCTTTCCCGGCCGCCTCGAAACATGTCCGGGTGCTCGAGCAGGCCGGGCTGGTGCGGCGCGAGGTGCGCGGACGCTCCCATATGTGCCGGCTGGCGCCCGAGGCGCTGGCCGATGCGAGCGAGTGGCTGCGCTTCTACGAGCAGTTCTGGACCGAGCGCTTCGACGCACTCGATGCATTCTTCAAAGCGACAAAGGCGGACAAGCCATGAACAGCACTGCACATAAGCTAGAGATCGTCCGCATCTTCGAGGCGGCGCCCGAACAGGTCTATGCTGCCTGGACCGATATCGACACCATGCGCCGTTGGTTCGGCCATCTGGTCGAGGCCGATGCTCGCGTCGGCGGCGCCTATCGGGTCGAGAATCCCTCTGGCGACGGCGGCAGGTTCGCTCATGTCGGCAAGTATCTGGTGCTCGAGCCGCCGCATCGGATCGTCATGAGCTTTACCTTCGAAGGCACCGAGCCGCATGGTTTCACCGACGAGTACATCGAGATGCAGTTCCGCCCCCTCTCCGGCGGCCGCACCGAGATGCGCTTCACCAATGCCTGGAATGGTCCCGGTATGGACGACGCGGAGCAGGGCGCCTTGAACGAGGGTTGGGGCACCTGGTTCGACCAGCTCGCGCGGGCCCTGTCCGGTTCGGACGTGATAGCGCTCTATTGAGCTTGACCGTCCGGCGTGTCCGCCACTAAAGCTCCGTAATCCTCGCTCAGGGTTTGGACATGACTCAGGGAGTAGCAGCGCCAATCGCAGCCGCCGGCTTTAGGGCCGGAGCGGTCGCGCGCGCTAAGGCCCCCGCTCGCTAGCTCTCCCCGAGCGCCGCAATGCGGCTGGGGAGAGCGGAACCAGAACGAGCCTGGCGGTCGAGATCGGCCGCTTAACCGAGTCAAAACCATAATTCCGCGATAATACCTGCCTTCATGAGGGTATGGCATGCACCAAAGGGTGCGTCGCGGTCCACCGAGGTTCCAATGAACGACGATTTCCACCGCATCCGCCGCCTCCCGCCCTACGTCTTCGCCCATATCGATCCGATCAAGGCGAAGCTCCGCGCCAACGGCGTCGACATCATCGACCTCGGCATGGGCAACCCGGATATGCCGACGCCACAGCACATCGTCGACAAGCTCAAGGAGACGGTGAAGGATCCGCGCACCCACCGGTACTCCTCGTCCAAGGGCATTCCGGGGCTGCGCAAGGCCCAGGCCAGCTACTACGGCCGCCGCTTCGGTGTGAAGGTGAACCCCGACACGCAGGTGGTGGCGACGCTCGGCTCCAAGGAAGGCTTCGCCAACATGGCGGCGGCGATCACCGCGCCGGGCGATGTGGTGCTGGTACCCAACCCGACCTATCCGATCCACGCCTTCGGCTTCATCATGAGCGGCGGCGTCGTCCGCTCGATGCCGGCCGAGCCGGACGAGAACTTCATGCGCGCGCTCGATCGCGCCGTGCGGCATTCGATCCCCAAGCCGATCGCCCTGATCCTCAACTACCCGGCCAACCCGACCGCCTACACGGCGTCGCTGGATTTCTACAGGGAAGTGGTCAAGTACTGCCGCGAGCACTCGATCTTCATCCTCTCCGATCTCGCCTATTCCGAAATCTATTTCGATGACGAAGTGCCCCCCTCCGTGCTGCAGGTCGAAGGCGCCATGGACATCACGGTGGAATTCACCTCGATGTCCAAGACCTACTCGATGCCCGGCTGGCGTGTCGGCTTCGCCGTCGGCAACGAGCGGCTGATCGCGGCGCTTACCCGGGTGAAGTCCTATCTCGACTACGGCGCCTTCACCCCGATCCAGGTCGCCGCTGCCTCTGCCCTCAACGGCTCCGACAGCGTCATCGAGGATGTGCGCGCCGTCTATCGCGACCGCCGCGATGTGATGGTGGAAAGTTTCGGCCGCGCCGGCTGGACCATCCCGTCGCCCAAGGCGACGATGTTCGCCTGGGCGCCGATCCCCGACCAGTTCGCGCACCTCGGCTCGCTCGAGTTCGCCAAGCTGCTGATCCAGGAAACCGGCGTCGCCGTCGCCCCCGGCGTTGGCTTCGGCGAGTATGGCGACCAATACATTCGCCTGGCGCTGGTCGAAAACGAGCAACGCATCCGGCAGGCGGCGCGCAACATCAAGAAGTTCCTGCAGAGCCAGCCAAGCCACGGCAACGTCGTGCCCATCACCGCGGCGAAATAGGGCGGCGCGATCAGAGTTTGCAACGGCCCGGTCAGTAACCGGGCCGTTTGCCATTTGTGAGCGCCACCCCAGCTTTCCCTCACTCGGCGTCATCCCCGCGAAAGCGGTGACCTCTGTTTTCTTTCGAGCATCGCAAACGGGTGGGTGTGGCGCGCGCTGAAATCCGCTTGCTCCAATAACATGACTGTGATTATCAGCTTTCAGCTTGCTGGAGGCCATGTCATGTTCCGCCGACTTCTCGTTGCGCTCGCCCTGCTGTTCGCCGCCGCTCCGGCGCTGGCGCAGTCCTTCCCGGTCACCATCAAGCACGCTTTCGGCGAGACGGTGATCGACAGGGCGCCCGAGCGGATTGTCACCTGGGGCTGGGGCAACCATGATGCTTTGCTGGCGCTGGGCGTCGTGCCGGCTGCCATGCCGTTCTCTAGCTATGGCGGCGGCGACAATGGCCTCCATTCCTGGGTCGAGCAGAAGTTGAAGGAGCTTGGCGCGGCGACCCCGGTCCAGCTCTCGGACAGCTCCGACATCCCGTTCGAACAGATTGCGGCGCAGAAGCCCGATGTGATCGTCGCGGTGTTCTCCGGCATCAATGCAGAGCAATACGCCCGCCTGAGCCAGATCGCGCCGACCGTCGCCTATCCCGACCAGCCCTGGAGCACGCCGTGGCAGGACGTGACCCGCATTGTCGGCCAGGTAGTCGGCAAGTCCGCCGAGGCTGAACGGCTGGTAAACGACACGCTGCAGTTCGTCGCCGATGAGGCAGCAAGATACCCCGAGATCGCTGGCACCACGTTCGCCGGAGTGAACGACTTCGACGGCTCGATCGCCGTCTATGACGCGCTCGATGCGCGCATGAAGTTCCTCACCGATATTGGCCTCGTCCTGGCGCCCAGCGTCACCGAACTCTCGCCCAAGGACGGCTCGTTCTACTATCCGCTGAGCTACGAGCTGTTCGATCAGCTGAAAAGCGACATCCTCATTACCTACTACGAGACCCAGGCGGCTTCGGACGAGTTCTTCGCCAAGCCCTACGTGCAAAGCCAGCCGCAATACCTCAAGGGCGCTTTCGCCTCGCTGGTCGGCATCGAGTATGTGGCCGCGGTATCGCCCCCGAGCGCGCTGTCGCTGCGCTGGGGCTTCCCGCACTACGCCGAAATCATCGCTGCGGCCGCCCGCAACGCCAAGAAGTGAGATCACAGATGAAACTCGTCCTCAACGCCGTCGCGGCCTTGTGCCTTACGATGTTTGCCTTGCCGGCGCTCGCGCAGAGCTTTCCTGTCACCATCAAGCATGCGCTCGGCGAAGCGGTGATCCCGGCCGCGCCGCAGCGCATCGTGACGCTCGGATGGTCCTCGACCGATGCCGCCATTGCACTGGGCACCGTCCCGGTGGGGTTTCCGAGCTTCCGCTCGGCCGGGTTTGACAAGGATATCGTGCCGTGGGTGGAGGAGGGGATTGCCAGGGCCGGCGCCCCGACGCCGGTGACCTTCGATGACACGGCCGGGGCGCCGATCGAAAAGATCGCCGCGTTGAAGCCCGATCTGATCCTGGCGGTCTACTCCGGCATCACAACGGATGAATACAAGCTGCTCAGCCAGATCGCTCCCGTGGTGGCCTATCTTGACAAGCCGTGGACGGCGACCTGGCAACAGGTGATCACCATCGCCGGCGAGGCGATGGGCAAGCCCAGCGAGGCGACTGCGCTGGTTGCCGAGCTGGAGGCTTTCATCAAGGCCGAGGCCGCCAAGTACCCGGCTTTGGCGGGCAAAAGCGCCGTGACGCTGATCGACTACAACGGCGCCGCCGCCATCCATTCGGCCGACGATGCACGCGCCAAGCTGCTGGCGCTGGCCGGGCTGGTGATCCCGGAGCGCTCCCCTGCCGGCGGTGAGCTGCAGGGTTTCTGGTATCCGTTGAGTTACGAGAACTTCGATCAGATTCCGGCCGACATCCTCATCGGGTTCTTCAACTCACCCGAGCTGGCGGACGAATTCTTCGTGCGGCCGTACATCGACAGCGCGCCGCAGGTGAAGAGCGGCGCCTACGTGAAGATGGACGATCGCATCCTCAACATGGCGGTGATCTCCTCGAGCGCCCTGTCGATCAAATGGGGCATGCCCCGCTATTTCGAAAAGATCGCGGCGGCGGCCGAACACGTTGGGAAGTAGGGTGGCCTCAGGCTTCCCACGGATTTATCACAGTAATCTCCGGATCATCGAAATGGAGATCTTGCGTGTCGCGACGGCAGTACCCTTTGCGACCGCAATGGCGGCGATCTGGGTGTCCAGGAGATCGACGGGGCGGCCCAGCCTTCGGCGACGGGCGGTAATCCGGGCGAAGGCGATGGAGGCGGCCTCATCGAACGGCAGGATGCGCCCGCCGAAGTCTTCGCTGAGCATCGCTTCGACTGCCTCGTGGAGGTTCCGCTTCTTTTTCCCATCGATTAGGATTGAAACACCAGCCCTGAGCTCTGCTGCTGTGACGGCGGTGGTCCACAAATCCCGATCGGCTGTGCTGCTAGCCATTCTAGCACGCGCGGCGTCGGGATAGCCGCGATCGCGTCCGAAATGACGTTGGTGTCTAGGATGATCACTCCGCCGAGCCATCCCTGTAGCGCTCGTCGTAGTCATCGAGAGCGAAGGGAGGGTCTCGACCTAAGAAATGGCTGATGAGAAATAGATCGGCGCCCCCGAGCGGGCCGAACCTCGCGCGCAGCCGCGTAGCCATATTGTCCGGTTCTGTCAGCGCGCGCGCAAGGAGGTCGCTGGCTTCCTCCTCGCGTGTTCGCCCGTGTCCCTTTGCTCGATCGTCGAGAGCGGCGACTAAGGCGGCGTCATCAACTTTGATCGTAATGTCAGAGATGGCATCCTCCCAGAAGACAGCAGCGACTAATATAGGTGGCAGCGGTCTGCCCATCAATCCTATTGACGGATAGGGTCTTTCCTATCCATAGCTCTCGCACCAACTCCGAGAGCTGTTCTATGTCCGATATCCAGTCGTTCCGCCAATCCGTCGAAGCCTTCATTGCGGCGCGCGGTTGGACCCCGACCCGGTTCGGACGCACCATCGCCGGCGACCCGCTCTTCGTGTTTGACCTCAGGGAAGGGCGCGAGCCCCGTTCGGATACGCGGACCCGGATTCTGAAGTCGATGCAGGACCACGCCGATGCCGCGCTCGAGGCGCCGCTCCGCATCGGTGTTGCCGGCCTCGGCAATGTCGGCGCGACGCTGGTCCGCATCATCCAGAAGGACGGCGAGGAGCTGACCCGTAAGCTCGGCCGGAAAATCACCGTCACCGCCGTCTGCGCCCGCTCGCGCAGTCGCGACCGCGGCATCGATGCGAGCAACCTCGAATGGTTCGACGATCCGGTGGCGCTGGCCAAATCCGACAGCATCGACCTGTTCGTCGAGCTGATCGGCGGCGAGGACGGGCCGGCTTTGGCCGCGGTGAAAGCCGCGCTGGAGATCGGCCGCCCGGTGGTCACCGCCAACAAGGCGCTGCTGGCGCGGCATGGCGTGAACCTTGCCAAGGCGGCCGAAGAATCGGGCGCCCAACTTGGTTTCGAAGCGGCCGTGGCTGGCGGCATTCCGGTCATCAAGACGCTGCGCGAGGGCCTCGGCTCGGCTCGCATCGCCCGCGTCTATGGAATCATGAACGGCACCTGCAACTACATCCTCACCCGCATGGGCAACGAGGGCATCAGCTTTGCCGAGTGCCTCGCCGACGCGCAGAAGCTGGGCTACGCCGAGGCCGATCCCACCTTCGATGTCGAAGGCTTCGATACCGCGCACAAGCTCGCTATTCTCGCCTCGCTCTGCTTCGGCTGCGAGATTGCGCCCGACGAGATCTTCGTCGAGGGCATTACCAGCATCAGCCAGGCCGATATCAAGGTGGCCGGCGACCTCGGCTACAAGATCAAGCTGCTCGGCATCGCCCAGCGTTCGGCCGACGGCATCGATCAGCGCGTGCACCCGACCCTGGTGCCCAAGACCTCGGCGGTGGCCGGCGTCGATGGGGTACTGAACGCGGTGGCGCTCGAAACCGACCACGTGCACGAGCTGCTGCTGGCCGGCCCGGGCGCCGGCGGCCCGCCGACCGCATCGTCGGTCCTCTCCGATATTCTCGATATCGCCCGCGGCACCCGGGTGCCACCGCTCGGCGTGCCGAGCGCCGAACTGACCCCGTACCGCCGCGCGCCGATCCGCGAGCACGAGGGCGGCTACTACATCCGACTAAATGTCAGGGATGTGCCCGGTGCGTTTGCGGCTATTGCTACCCGCATGGGTGCCGCGGGCATTTCGCTCGAAAGCGTCATCCAGCGTCCGGATTTGCGTGTTAGCGAGCCGGGCGTGACGGGAACCGACTCCCGCACGGTGGTGCTGCTTACGCACTCCACCATGGAGCAGACTGTTCGCGACGCCTTATCGGCGATCAAGAGCGACGGCTTCATCGTCGGCGATCCGCAGATGATCCGGATCGAGCAGCTTTAGCAGCCTTCCCGGCTTTGCGGCGCGGGCAGGCGACCGCATAGGCCACGTAACGCCCCCGTGCGGCGGGGCAGGGAGTGTTCATGAAGCTCAGCAAGTCCGATACCGACCGGCAGGCGGCCATCGACCGTTCGCTCACCCTCGAACTGGTACGCGTCACCGAGGCCGCGGCGCTCGCCGCCGCCACCTGGCGCGGCAAGGGCGACGAGAAAGCCGCCGACGCGGCTGCCGTCGAAGCGATGCGCGGCGAGATGGGCAACGTCCATATCCACGGCCGGATCGTTATCGGTGAGGGCGAGCGCGACGAAGCGCCGATGCTGTTCATCGGCGAACAGGTCGGCGCCGGTGATGGCCCGGAAGTCGACATCGCCGTCGACCCGCTCGAGGGCACGACGCTGTGCGCCAAGAACCAGCCGGATTCGATCTGTGTCTTGGCCATGGCCGAGCGCGGCGGGCTGCTCAACGCTCCTGATGTCTACATGCACAAGATCGCCATCGGCGCCGGCTATCCCGCGGGCGTCGTCGATCTCGACGAAAGCGCCACCATCAATGTCAGGGCGCTGGCCAAGGCCAAGGGCGTGCCGGTCAACGAGATCACCGCCTGCGTGCTGGATCGTCCGCGCCACGCTGCGCTGATCGATGACCTGCGCACTGCCGGAGTCGCCATCAAGCTGATCTCGGACGGCGATATCGCGGGCATCATCCACGCGGTGAACACCGAGGATACCGGCATCGACATCTATCTCGGCTCCGGCGGCGCCCCCGAAGGCGTGCTGGCCGCCGCGGCGCTCCGCTGCATTGGTGGCCAGATGCAGGGCAAGCTCATCCTTGATACCGACGACAAGCGGGCCCGGGCTTTGAAGATGGGGATCACCGATCCGAGCCGGAAATACCGCACCGACGAACTGGCTTCGGGCGACGTGCTGTTCGCCGCCACCGGCGTCACCGATGGCAGCCTGCTGAGCGGCGTGCGCTACGGCAAGAGCGCGGTCCGCACCAACACCGTGGTGATGCGCTCGTGGAGCCAGACGGTGCGCTGGATCACCGCTGAGCATCGGCGGTCGTCATACTGATAGATACAGTCCCTCCCGGCCTCTCCCCATGAAGAGGGAGGTGAAGAGTCGAGGCTCTGTCTTCGATTTTGCCAGACACTCGATGCGGCACCTCCCCCTTCATGGGGGAGGATGGGAGGGGGCCGTCTCGGCGAGCTAAAACAAAGCGGGCCGCCCAGTGGGCGGCCCGCTCGCATTCGGTAACTCAAAACTTACGCGTCCTGGATAGCGCTGATCAGCCAGCGGCCGCCGTTCTGGCGCTGGAAGGTCCAGACCTCAGTGGTCTCTGTGACCCGGTCGTCGCCGGAGACGATCTCCCCCGTAGCCCGGTTGCGGGTGACGTCCCGGCTTTCGTAGCGCATCGCCACGCTGGCGTAGTCGGTACCGCCTTCGCGCCAGGCTTCGGCGACGTCGCCTGCCAGCAGCGCCACGTCGAACACTTCATTGCGCAGGCCCTTCGTGGCGTTCTCGCCGAGTTCCTCGGCGAGGTAGCCCATCACCTCTGGGGTGGTGATCCGGCGGAGCGCCGCGTAATCCTCGCGCGAGTAGGCGTCCTGCATCTCCCTGAGGTGGCTTTCGAAGGTCGAAAGGTCCTGATCGGTAATGCCGACCTCGTCACGCCGGCCGGCGCGCTGCGACGCCGCCGAGCGCGGGCCGCCGGGAGCCGAGGTGCCGCCACCACCGCCATAGTTGCGGATATTGTCCTGTGCCTCGTAGTTGAGCGGGCCGCCGGCCATTGCCGGGCGCTGCTGCCTGCGGCGCACGAAGAACGCCACGATCAGGCCGATGATCGCCACCTGAACCAGAAGCGCCAGCATGCCGCCAAAGCCGCCGAAGCCGAAGCCGAACAGCAGGCCGAACAGGCCCGAGAACAGGAAGCCGCCGAGCAGCGCACCGCCAAAGCCGCCGAACAGGCTCGGGCGAGCGGGCGTCGTGGAGTTACCCACCGTGTTCCGCTGCTGCGTGCCGTTGGTCATGGTGTTCTGCACCGGCGCGGTGGTGTTCGGCGAGACCTGCGTCGACGGCACGCTCCGCTCGGTGCGGATACCGCGGCTGCCGAAACTACCGCCGCGCCGCGCCTCGGCGGTGTCGACCGCGACGAGCGAGAAGGCCATGATCAGAGTGGCAAGGAGGGCCGAGAAACGGAAGCCCTTCGAAGCGAACATTGTGGTTCCCCATGTGAAAACGTTGCGCCTGATATGGGGGGAAAGGTGACGAAAGTGTAGACCTCGGCAATGGAGCCCTGCCGATTTTTCCCGGCGGGCGACCGGCAGCGAGGAAAACCAGCGCCGCGCCCTCGACTATCGGGCACTTTCTGCTTACCTCGCCGGGTGATGGACGAGCCACGCCCCAACTTCCTGAATGTGTCGAGATCCGCCCTGGGCCGCGCCTGGGTGGATCGGCTGAACCCCGCGGCGGCGCGCACAGCCGCCGCCATCGGCCAACGCACCGAGCTTTCGGAGATCCTCGCCCGCATCGTCGCGGGGCGCGGTGTCGATGTCGACGCAGCGGTGACTTACCTGCAGCCGACCATCCGAGAGCTGATGCCCGATCCCTCGACGCTCGCCGGCATGGATGCGCTGGCCGAACGGCTGGCCCGAGCCATCACCGACAATGAGCCGGTGGCGCTGTTCGGCGATTATGACGTCGACGGCGCTTGCTCCTGCGCGCTGATGACGCGCTATCTCAAGCATTTCGGGCTCGACCCGCAGGTCCACATCCCCGATCGCATCTTCGAGGGCTATGGCCCCAACACCACGGCCATCGACAAGCTGGTCGACGGTGGGGCCAGACTGTTGATCACCCTCGACTGCGGCACCACCAGCGACGGGCCGATTGCCCATGCGCGCGAACGCGGGCTCGATGTGCTGGTGATCGATCACCACCTGTCCGATGCAGACCTGCCGCCCGCCAACGCGCTGGTGAACCCCAACCGCCCCGACGACATCTCCGGCCTCGGCTACCTCTGCGCCGCCGGGGTCACCTTCATGGTGCTGGTGGCGACCAATCGGCTGCTGAAACAACGCGGCGATACCGGGCTGCCCAACCTGATGACCATGATCGACCTCGTGGCGTTGGCAACGGTCTGCGATGTGGTGCCGCTCAAGGGCCTGAACCGCGCCTTCGTCGCACGCGGCCTCGAGGTGGCGCGGACTGGCTCCAATCGCGGCATCGGCGCCCTGGCGCTGGCGGCGCGCCTCTCCGGTCCGCTCAACGCGTATCATCTCGGTTACCTGATCGGTCCGCGTATCAATGCCGGCGGCCGCATCGGCGACGCGGCACTGGGCACCCGGCTACTGTCGCTCGATGACGAGCAGCAGGCGCTGATGATCGCCGCGCAGCTCAATGAACTCAACAGCGAGCGCCAGCGCATCGAGGTCGAGGCGGTGGAGGAGGCGGCGCGCGCGGCCGAAGCCGAGATCGGCGGCGGCGAAGGCCCCCCGGTGCTGGTGCTGGCTTCGGCCAACTGGCACCCGGGCGTGGTTGGCCTGATCGCCGCGCGGCTGCGCGAGCGCTTCGAACGTCCGACCTTTGCCATCGCGCTCGCGCCTGACGGCTCGGGCACCGGCTCCGGTCGCTCCATGCCGGGCGTCGACCTTGGCAGCTCGGTGATCGAGGCGGTGGAACTCGGGCTCGCCGCCAAGGGTGGCGGCCACGCCATGGCGGCCGGCGTGACGCTGAAGCCGGGCCAGCTCGGGCCGTTCCGCGCTCATGTCACCGACCGGCTCGGCAGCAGCGTCAGCGAGGCGCGGGCGCTCACCGCGCTCGAGATCGACGCGGCGATGACGGCGCGCGGCGCCAACCCGCAGTTCGTGCATGAAATCGAGCGGGCAGGGCCCTTCGGCGCCGGCAGCCCACAACCGGTCTTCGCCTTTCCGGCGCACAAGGCGAAGTTCGCCGAGATCGTCGGCACCGGCGGACATGTGAAGTTCACCCTCACCTCGGACGACGGTGCGCGACTCAAGGCCATCGCCTTCCGCGCCGCGACCACCGCGCTCGGCGAAGCGCTGCTGAGCGCCGGCAACGACACGCCGCAGCACTTGGCGGGCACCCTCTCGATCGACCACTGGCAGGGCCGCGAAGAGGTGCAGTTTCGCTTGCTGGATGTGGCCTGCCCCGGCGAACGCTAGCCCCGCTGTCAGGCTTCTGTCAGGGTTGAAAGTCATGCTTGCATATCCACTTATGACGACTAAAGTGCTGCCCTAATTCACGGGGAGCCCCGTTGCTCGGTCTCGCAAATGTGCCCGACCCCGCACCGGCGCTGGTTTGGCTGCTCGGCGGAGCGGACCGTAGTCTGGAATGTTGCGTCATGGATAAGCTTGCGGTTGAAACGAGGGCAGCGTCGCCCACGCCGTGGACCCATCTGCTCTCGACCGTTGCGGCCTTTCTTGGAAAGCGGTTGATCGGGCGCCCCAAGCATGGGGCTGTCACCATCACCTTCCCCAACGGCAAGGTCCGCACCTTCGGGGATCCCGCCACCGGGGTGCACGCGCGGTTGACGCTGCACAATTTCAAAGTGCTGCAGAAGACCCTGCAGCGCGGCACCGTCGGGTTCGCGCAGGCCTATATCGACGGCGACGTCGAGATCGAGGATCTGACGGGGCTGTTCCGCTATTTCCTGCAGAACCGCGATGTGCTCGATAGCGGCGAGAACTCCTGGTACGGCCGGGCCGCCCAGGACATCACCTACCACCTGAGCCGGCACAACTCGAAAGAGGGGTCCAAGAAGAACATTTCCGAGCACTATGACCTCGGTAACGACTTCTATGCCGAATGGCTCGACCCCTCGATGACCTACTCCTCGGCGATCTTCACGTCCGACGACCAGTCGCTCACCGACGCGCAGCACACCAAATACCGCCGGGTCGCCGAGATGGCCGGGGTCAAGGCGGGCCATCGGGTGCTCGAGATCGGTTGCGGCTGGGGCGGCTTCGCCGAAACTGCCGCCAAGGATTTCGGCGCCGAGGTCTACGGCATCACGTTGTCGGCCGAGCAGCTGAAATACGCCAATGAGCGCCTCGAGCGGCAGGGGCTCGACAAGCTCGCCACCATGCATTTCGAGGATTATCGCGATACCCGGGGCGATTTCGATCATGTCGCCTCGATCGAGATGATCGAGGCTGTCGGCGAAGAGCACTGGCCGAGCTATTTCAAGACCGTGCACGACCGGCTGAAGCCTGGTGGCACCGCGGCGATCCAGGCCATCACCATCAGCGAGCAGGATTTCCACGACTACCGGGCGCGCCCCGATTTCATCCAGCGCTTCATTTTCCCCGGTGGCATGCTGCTGACCAAGACCGCAATGCAGGAGCAGGGCGATAAGGTCGGGCTGATCCTCGAGAACGTCGAGACCTTCAGGTTGAGCTACGCCAGGACGCTGAAGCTCTGGCGCGAGCGCTTCCTCGACCGCTGGAACGACATCAAGAAGCTCGGCTACACCGAAGAATTCCGCCGCAAGTGGGTCTACTATCTCAGCTATTGCGAAGCGGGCTTCTTCGAGGGCTCGATCGACGTCGGCATCTACCAGTACCGGCGGCCGGCCTGAGCACAGTCTTCGCGCAAACTCTCTTCACACCCGGTGGGGGCGCTGACTAGCGTCCGCCCTTGCCATTTCCCACCAGCGTCTCGCGATAGAACCGCAGCACCGCCTCGGCATCGACGCCGACTGCAATGGTCTGGCTCGGCCGATTGTCCCAGGCACCCGGCGGATAGCTCCGGCCATCCGGTTTGATGATGGTCTGCCCGGTGGCGATGCCCTCGGTGACGACCCGGATGGCGCCCGTCTCGGTCTCGTAGAACTCCGGATGCAGCGCCAGCGCCACGGCGCTCGAATCGTGCACGTAGAAGCCGTCGAGCCCGGCGCTCTCGCGGTGGAAGTTCTGATAGAACGCCGAGATGGCGCGAACGAACGCCCCGTCCTCACCGGCGGCGGCAGCGAGCTCGGCCACATAGGCTTCCGTCATCACCGTCGCCTGCGTCACGTCGAGCCCCGCGATGGCAATTGGCCACGCCGCACCGAACACGATGTCGGCGGCGTCCGGGTCGCCCCAGATATTGGCTTCGGCGACCGGCGTGACGTTGCCGGTATGGCCATTGCGGCCGAAGGCACCGCCCATCACCACGATCTGCTTGACCAGCCCGACGATCTCGGGCGCTTCACGCATGGCGCGCTCGAGGTTGGTCATCCGGCCCACGGCAATGATGGTGACCTCGCCCGGATTGGCCTTCACCAGGTCGATGATCAACTGGTGCGCCGGGCGGGGGTCGGCGGTGGCGGCAATCTCAGGCAGGTCGATATCGCCGAGCCCGTTCATGCCGTGCACGAAGGTCGGCGGCGCATCCGGTTCGCCCACCAGCGGCGCGCCCGCGCCCTCAGCCACCGGCGCGGCAAAGTCGAGCTTCTGTTTGAGGTAGAGCGCGTTGCGCGTGGTCGTCGCGATGTCGGCATTGCCGAACACCGTGGTAACGCCGATGAGCTCGATCCGCTGGTGGCGGGCGAGGAGGAGCAGGGCCATGGCGTCGTCAACGCCGGGGTCGGTATCGTAGATGACTTTGAGTGTTTGCATGTCCGACATCATGCATGCCGCCGCACGCCGCGCCAGTCTTGGCGTGACGTTGCCCAATACTTGGGTGGGTCGGCTTCATCATGTAAGGCTGTGGGCAGTCGCGGCTCAGTTCGCTCGCGTTAGTTGCACGTTTGAAGTGTTCGGCGCCTCCGGGGGCAAGGTCTCGTGCGCCCCTAAGCTTGCATCCGCCCAATTTGAGCCCATCTTTGCATAAAATGTGCGACGCCTAGTGCTCTCGTTCCGACTACGCACTTGTGCGAAACTCATTCCAGATGACGGAATGGCACCAGAATCGGTGCTAACGGTTCCGTGAACAGCAGGGGTGACCACTAGATGGCCAAGGCGCTCTACCTCGTGATTCAGAGCCGCGACAACTGGTGGGTCGATTTCGAAGGCAAGGCACACGGTCCGTTTCCCTCCCGCTCCAACGCCGCCCTCGAAGCCCAGTCGCTGGCCCGTTTCCAGGCCCATAGCGGTCGCGAAGCCGAAGTGCTGGTACCCGACGAGCAGGGCCGCTACTGGGTCGTCTGGTCGAGCCTCTCCGACAATGGCCGAACCTTCAGCCCGTATCGAGTGGCGAGCTAAGCGCGCGCTTACCGTCGACCACCGGGTCATTCCCGCGAAAGCGGGAACCTCTGTTTCCGTGCCCGAGGCACCATTGCAAACGGAGTTCTCCGCTTTCGCGGAGATGACATCCAGCGTGGGGATAGTTCGTAGCCGACGACGCAGCTACCTAATCAGCTTCCGCGGCACCTTGCGGACAAAGATTTCCTCGTGCCCATCCTCGTGCGCCCGGGTCATCCGGTGCACACCGTCGAGGATCAGCCAACGGCCCTTCAATCGGGTGATCTCGATCGGGAACACCAGGCTGGCCGCCCGCACCCGGCGATATTCTTTGTCGTAGCGGTAGGGCGAACGCAGCACCTGGCGCGGCGTCAGCGCATAGCGGTGCCCGTCGAGTTCCCACACTGGCACATCCAGGTGCCAGAGCAGCTTGTCGATGGGAAACGCCTCGGTCGGCAGGTCCAGCGCCCACAGCGCCTCGACATCCCAGTCGAAGGCGTACCAGTACTCTTGGATGGCTGGCGGCAGCTCGATCACATTACGGTCTCGCATTGGCTGCTAAGCCATAGCATCGATTGATGAAACCCGCGTGACTCGCCCCACGCGGCCGAAACATGACTTGACTAATCAGCATAGCGCGCTGATAGGTGACCCAAACTATCAACATATCCGGGTCCCTCACGATGTCCCTCAAGACGCTCGCCGCGACAGCCTTTGCGACATTTCTGCTCTCGGTGCCGGGCGCCGCTTTCGCTGACGCCTGGACCTATGCCGACGGCTCGGGAAACACCGTGACGGTGGATCACGTGCCGACCCGGATCATCGCCAGCCAGGACGCGGCGGCCGGTCTGATCCCGCTCGGCATCCGCCCGGTCGGCATCTACGTCGATAGCGTCGTCGCCGAAGCGAAGGCGCTCGAAGGGCTGGACCTTACCGGGATCGAGATCATCGGCGAAGCCTGGGGCGAGGTCAGCGTCGAGAAGGCCGCGGCGCTGAAGCCGGACCTCATCGTCGGCGAGTGGTGGCCGCTCGACAAGACCTGGAGCGGCGGCGCCGACGTGGTCAACGCGCTGAAGCCGCTGGCGCCGATCACCGGCCCGAAGCAGGGCGCGTCGATCGTTACGCTGATCGAGGATTACGAGAAGCTGGCCCAGAGCCTCGGCGCCGATCTCGCGGCCCCTGGGATCGCTGCCGACAAGGCGGCTTTCGAGGCGGCGCGCGACAAGTTCAAGGCAGCCGTCGCGGCCAAGCCCGATCTCACGGCGCTTGCCGTCTGGGCCGGCACCGATGCCCTCTATGTCGCTGCCACCGAAGGCTCATCCGAGCTGATGGACTTTGCCTCCTGGGGACTCAAGCTGATCGATCCGGTGATTGCGGACGATCGCGGCTACTGGGAGACGCTGAGCTGGGAGAATGCCGACAAGTACCAGCCCGATCTGATCCTCGTCGACAACCGGTCCAAGGCCACCATCGAGACCGCCAGGGCCCAGGCGACCTGGACGACGCTGCGCGCCGCCGCTGCAGGTCAGGTGACCGACTGGCCGGCATTCTGGCTGCGCAACTACGCTGCCTATGCCCGCGAGCTCGATAAGCTCACCGCTGCGATCGACGCCGCCAACGTCAGCATCGGCGACTGAGGCCTTGCCGCCGAGCGCCACATCGGCGACCGGCTTGTCGCCGGCTGCGCGCGCCGGCGGCTTTCTGCTGCTGGCGCTGGCGCTTGTCGCCGTGCTGGTGCTGTCCATCACCGTCGGCGCCCGCCCGATCGCCTTGGGTGACATCTGGAACGCCCTCACGGCGTTCGATCCGACGCAGACCAACCACAAGATCATCCTCGACCTGCGCCTGCCGCGTACCCTCGTCGGGCTGCTGGTCGGCGCGGCACTTGGACTTTCCGGCGCCATCCTGCAAGGCGCGACACGCAACCCGCTTGCCGATCCAGGGATCCTCGGCATCAATGCCGGTGCAACGCTCTGCGTGGTGCTCGGTATCTCGGTGTTCGGCATTACCCAGCTCTCGGGCTATGTCTGGCTGGCCTTTCTCGGGGCAGGGGCAGCGATGCTGGTGGTCTACCTCGTCGCCTCGCTCGGGCGCGAGGGCGCGACACCGGTAAAGCTGGCGCTGGCGGGTGCGGCGGTCACGGCGGCGCTCACCTCGGTCACCTCGGCCATCCTCATCACCAATGTCGAGACCCTCGACCAGATCCGCTTCTGGCAAGTCGGGGCGCTCACCGGCCGCACCACCGATATCCTGCTGCAGGTCGCGCCGTTCATCCTTGCCGGCATCGTGCTGGCGCTGCTGACCTCGCGCATCCTCGACGGACTCGCATTGGGCGACGACGTTGCCCGCGGCCTTGGTCTCAAGGTACAGCGCGGCCGCGCCATGGTCGGCTTTGCCGCGGTGATCCTTGCCGGCGCCGCCACCGCCGCGGCCGGCCCGATTGCCTTTGTCGGGCTTACCGTGCCGCACCTGGCCCGTGCCTTCACCGGTCCGAACTACCGCTGGATCCTGCCCTATTCGATGCTGCTGGCACCCATGCTGCTGCTTGGCGCCGATATTGTCGGCCGCATCATCGTGCCGCCGGGCGAGTTGCAGGTCGGCATCGTCACTGCGGCGCTCGGGGCACCGTTCTTCATCGCGCTGGTGCGGCGCAGGAAGCTGGCCGAGCTATGAGCGCCACCCAGAGCTTTGCGCCCGTGGGCGCGGTGGTAGCAGTGCGCAAGCGCCTGGCGCGCCGTTATGGCCTCGTGGTGCTTGGCCTCACAGTGTTGTCGCTGGCTGTGGCAAGCCTCTCGATGTCGATCGGCGATTACCCGCTGCCGCTGGTCGACGTCATCGCCTCGCTGCTGTCACCGTTCACGGGCAACACGGATGCGGCCAACGATTTCATCGTGCTCGGCGTCCGCCTGCCGCGCGTCATGGCCGGACTGCTGTCGGGCGCCGCGTTTGGCCTCTCCGGCATCATCTTCCAGACCATCCTCCGCAACCCGCTCGCCAGCCCCGATATCGTCGGCATCACCACCGGCGCCAGCGCCGCGGCTGTGCTGGCGATCATCATCTTCAAATGGTCCGGCCTCGGCGTCTCGATCATGGCCTGCGGCGGCGCCGTGCTGACGGCGCTGCTGATCTACGGCCTCGCCTGGCGCAACGGCGTCACGCCCTATCGGCTGGTGCTGATCGGCATCGGCATGGCGGCGCTGGCCGGGGCGGTGGTCTCGTACCTCTTCACTCGCGCCCGCATCATGGAAGTCCAGGAAGCGCTGAGTTGGCTGACCGGCAGCCTCAACGGCTCAACCTTTGAGAACCTCACCCCACTCGCCGTTTCCCTTCTGCTGCTGGTCCCGCTGGCGGCCTTCCTGTCGCGCGCCCTGCGCACCCTGCAGATGGGCGATGACGCCGCGACTGCGCTCGGCACTCGGGTCGAGTTCTCCCGCCTCGGGTTGATCCTCGTCGCGGTGCTGCTGGCGGCATTCGCCACGGCAGCCGTCGGCCCGGTATCGTTCGTCGCCTTCGTCGCCGGCCCGATCGCGCGACGCCTGCTCGGCCCCTCCGGCAACGCGCTGCTGCCGGCGGCTCTGGTCGGCGGGCTTGTCACCAATGCCGCCGATTTCGTCGCCCAGCACCTGCTCGGCCGCAACCAATTGCCGGTCGGCGTCGTCACCGGCGCGCTCGGCGCCGTGTTCCTCATCTACCTGCTCGCTGCCGCCCATCGTTCGGGCCGTGGCGGCTGATCGGAGGCCTCAGATGTCAGTCAACCACCAGCTTTCGGCCACCGACCTGACCCTCGGCTATGGCGATCGCACCATCGTCGACAAGCTGAGCATCGATATCCCGCCGGGCAAATTCACCGTCATCGTTGGCGCCAATGCCTGCGGCAAGTCCACCTTGCTGCGCGGCCTGGCGCGGCTGCTCACCCCGAGTGCCGGCACCGTCTATCTCGATGGACGTGCCATCCACCAGATGCCGACCCGCGAGGTGGCGACCCTGCTCGGCGTTCTGCCGCAGACTCCGGTGGCGCCCGACGGCATCACCGTCGCCGACCTTGTCGGCCGCGGCCGCTATCCGCACCAGGGCTGGTTCCGTCAATGGGTCGCCGCCGACGATGCCGCGGTGGCCACCGCGCTGCAGGCGACCGATACGCTCGACCTCGCCGGTCGGGCGGTAGACGAACTCTCCGGCGGCCAGCGCCAGCGCGTCTGGATCGCCATGGCGCTGGCGCAGGAAACCGAACTGCTGTTGCTCGATGAGCCCACCACCTTCCTCGACATCAACCACCAGGTCGAAGTGCTGGACCTGTTGACCGATCTGGTGCAGCAGCGCGGCCGCACGGTGGTCGCTGTGCTGCACGACCTCAACCTCGCCTGCCGTTATGCCGACCACATCGTCGCCATGCGCGACGGCAAGGTCGCCGCATCCGGTGCGCCGGCCGACGTGGTTACGACGGCTTTGGTGAAATCGGTGTTCGGCATGGACGCAGAGGTTTGTGACGACCCGGTGTCGCACAGCCCGATGATCGTGCCGGTCGGCAGGCACCGGGTAAAGCCGCGGCTGAAGGCGGCGGCGGAGTAGGGGGTGACTGATAGAGACGGCCCCATCCCGGCCTCCCCCACAAAGGGGGAGGTGAAGAGTCGAGGCTCTGTCTTCGATCGTGCCAAAAGCACTGGCAGGGCACCTCCCCCTTTATGGGGGAGGCTGGGAGGGGGCCGTCTCTCTCAGTCTGCTTGGCCCCGCAAAAACGCCACCACGACCGGCGCAACTGCCTCCGGCGCCGGCCCGTGTCCTTGCCCCGGCAGGGTCCTCCGCCCGGCCCCGAGCACCTTGGCGACCGCGTCCGCCCCGCCCGCCATGAACGGGAAGCTGGCGTCGCCATCCACCACCAGCACCGGCTGGGTGACCTTGTTCCAGCGCTCAGTCGTCGCCAGCCCGCCTTCGACGGCTTCTTTCCCCATGCAGAGCGCGTCGTACTCGATGGTGTGGCCAACCGGCTCGAGCATCGGCCAGAACGGGCTCTTCTTCATCGCTTCCACCTGCTCGGCCGGCATGTGGATGGAGGCTGTGAAGAAATAGGTCAGCGCCCCGGCCTTGTCGCCGGCCGCGCGGAACGCCGCCAACTTCTCGAAATAGTCGCGAGGCGGTGGCGTCCAGCTGTCGTCGACCACGTAGGGCGGCTCGTAGAGTACGAGTTTTTCCACCGGCAGCCCCGCCTGCGCTGCTTCGAGCGCCAGAGCGCAGCCCGACGACGCGCCATAGAGCGAAGCCTGCCCGCCGGCCACCTCGATCAGCGCTGCGATATCCTCGACCTCGCGCGCCACCGCATAGGGCAGGGTGTCGCCGCTTTCGCCGCGGCCGCGGCGATCATAGTTGATCACGCTGAAGCCGGCCTCCGCCAGCAGCCGCGCCAGTTCCGACGTCTGCTGGTCGATGGCGCGATATTGCGTGGCGCCGGCGATGAGAATGACGGCCGGGCCGGCGCCGATTTTGTCGTAGCCGATAACGGTCCCGTCCGTGGAAACGGTGGTGCTCAAGGCAAGTCTCCCGATGATGTGGTTAGTCCCGGCGCTCGTCGTGCCGGGCGAGGAACTCGCGCACGGCGTCCCAGAACAGCGGTTTGTTGACGGCCTCGTGGCCGACATTGGCGATGATGGCGAGCTCACCGGCCCCAAGGTGTCGGTAGAGCCGGTCGGCTTCCTCTATGCCGCCGAGGTGATCGCGGTCGCCCATGATCACCAGCGTCGGCGCCGAGATCGCCGCCAGCTGGCGCTCGCTGTAGTTGGGCAGGGTGAGCCATAGCTCCGAGATCTGGCTGAGGAACGCCTTCCAGTAATCCGGACCATAGTGATGCATGTGCGTCACCTTGATCTGTTCGAAGTACGGCCCGTACTCCGCCGCGACGCGCTCGAAATCGACCTTGCCCGGGGCCGGAAATCCCCAGCCGTGGAGGCCTTCGAGATAGGCCTCGGTCGGGCGGCTGAGCGTGCCGCCAAGCACCAGCGCTCCTGCCTTGCCCGGATGCCGCAGCCCGAACTCCAGCGCCGTCTGGCCGCCGTCGCTGTAGCCGATGATCAGCGGGCGCCTCAGCCCGAGCGCCGCGATGAAGCCGGCGACATCGTCGGCGAACTGCGCGTAGCTCATCTTTTGCGCGGGGTTGTTGGTCTTGCCGTGGCCCCGGGTGTCGAGTGCAAAGACGCGGTAGCGGTCGGCCAGCCGCGGCATCGCCTCGCCCCAGGAGTCGGCCGTTGCCGTTCCTCCGTGCAGCAGCAGCAGCGGCTGCCCGCGGCCTTCCTCGAGGTAATGCACCTCGAAGTTGCCGATCATCACGCTGTGCGACTTGGCGCTCATTGCTCGTCGAGCCACTTTCCCATCAGGTCGATCAGGTAGTTGGTGCCGGCCTCGCGGTCGGCCATCTTGTCGAGGCCATCGAGGAAGGCGCCGTCTTCCTTCACCACCATGCGGGTGCCGTCCCCGTCGGGAAACAGTTCGATCGTCGCCAGCGACACCGAGATGCGGTCGCCGTTCTTCAGCATCTCGTAGGTGTAGATGATGCGGTTATCGGGCACGATGTCACGATAGGTAACATCGAACACATAGGTGTCGCCGCCCATCTCGGCCTCGTTGAACTCACGGCCGCCGACGCGGAAATCCATGACGTCCTTCGGCTTGTCGGGGCTCGGCGAGCCGAACCACTGGCGCTTGAACTCGGGGTTGGACCAGGCGGAATACACCTTGCTCGGCGCGTGCTTGTACTTGCGTTCGACGGTGAAGCTGCCATGGGCGATGGAACGTTCGGGCATTTGGCTATCCTCTTTCTAGGCCTGGTTGATGACGTTGAATTCGAGGTGGGTGACGCCGGGCGACGCCGCGACCACCCGGATACGGGCGAGCTCGATGTGAGCGTCGCCAAGCTTGTCGAACAGCCGCGTGCCACCACCCAGCAGCACGCTGACCACCTGGATGCGCAGCAGGTCGGCAAGGCCGGCCCGCAGCACCTGTTGTGCAGCGGAAGCCCCCATGACCACGACATCCTTGTTGCCCGCCGCGGCCTTCGCCTGGCGCACTGCGCTCTCGACACCATCGGTGACGAAGCGGAAGCTGGCGCTCTTCATCTGCTGCTCGGGTCTGGGGTTGTGGGTGAGGACGAATGACGGCACGGGGTAGGGGGTGTCGTTCCAGTGCTGCAACCCGACATCATAGGTACGGCGCCCGACGACCACTGCGCCGACGGTCTTGAACGCGAGATCGATCTCAGCCGCGTCGTCGGCCTCGCTGCTGCTGAAACTGCCATCGCCCGCCTTGGTGCCGCTGCCGGCAAACATCCACTCGTGCAGCCGCTCGCCGCCGATCCCCATGCCATCCCGGCTGGAGACGTTCGGCCCGGCGACATAGCCGTCGAGCGACATCGAGAAACTCAACACCACCTTGGTCATCACCTTCTCCTGTTTCGACGGGCAAACCTCTCCCGTTGCCGAAAACGCTGTCTCCGGCTCATCGTCTCCGCTCTGTCGTCGAGTGACGCGTTACTTGGCCGGCTTGTCCGGATCGCTCGGCAGCGCGTCGAGGAACGCCCCCAGCCGATCCAGCCTGTGCTCCCAGCCGATGCGCCGATCATTGATCCACTTCTCGGCCATGCTCAGCGCTCCCGTGTCGATGGTGCAGGTCCGCACCCGTCCCACCTTCTGCGTCGTCACCAGCCCGCTCTGTTCCAGCACCTGAAGGTGCTGCACGATGGCAGGCAGGCTCATCTTGAACGGCTCGGCCAGCTCGCTGACCGACGCGGACCCTCGGCTCAGTCGTTCGATCATCCGCCGCCTGGTGGGGTCGGCCAATGCCTGGAACATGAGATCGAGGGGCTCTGTCTCTTGGTTAAGCATGATCTTAAGTATCGCGGCGCAGTGACGCTGTCAATACCTAAGTGAATGCTTAAGTGATCAGTTGGCGGAGATGCTCACGGCCTGAACGGTCCAGGCGCTGGGCGGCTGGTCATCGATGCGCATGACCGTAATCAGCTTGGGCGGTCCGCTCAACTGACCGAAATAGCTGGCAAAAGCCGAGTCGGCCGCATCGCGGCCGATACCGATCCGCATGATGCCGTCGATCGGGCAGAGCCGCGTCGCGTCGAACAGGTACCAGCGATCCCCGAGATAAGCCTCGAACACGGCGTGAAAATCCTGCGGGATCAGATCGAGCGCATAGGCTGAGACAAATCGCGCAGGGATGCCCAGCGCCCGGGCGAACGTGATGCCGAGATGCGCGAAGTCACGGCAGACGCCGGCGCGCAGCGTAAAAGTGTCGTAGGCCGACGTGCTGACGTCGCTGGAGCCTTCGAGATAGTCGACATTCTCGAAAATCCAGTTGCAGATCGCCGTCACCTTTTCGTGGCCGTTGGCGATGTCGCCGAATGTGCGCCAGGCGAACCGCCCGAGTTTGTCCGACTGGCAGTAGCGCGATGGCGACAGGTGGCCGAATACGTCGAATGGCAATTCCGCGACGGGTACCTGTGCGATCTGGCCGGGCTCGCCGACGAATGGCATCGTCTCGATATCGGCCGTGTAGCTGATCTGGTGTTGGCCGGCCGGCAACACCATGCGTCGATAGCGATTGCCCGTCTCGGGCACCACATGCGCATCCGTCGGCACGCCGCTCGAAATGCTGAAACGCTCGGCGAGAACATTCTGGCCGGCATTGCGCTGTGCCTCGACATTGAGGATCAGCGTCGTATCGGCCACCACGTCGTATTGCAGGCTGCAGCTTACGGAGAACTTCATCGCACCATCCAGTTGTACGCGCCTCAATTCGGGGCAGGGCGGGAAGTTCCACGGAACCCCTGCGACAGTTCAGCTGTTCTGACCGAGGGGCAACGGAACGGAAGCGGCGATGACTGTACTGAGAGTGCGCCATACCACGACGTACAGCTACGCACGGCCTGTGCGCTTTGGCCAGCACCGGGTGCTGTTCCGCCCGCGCGACAGCCACGACCAGCGGCTGCTGAGTTCGGCGATCAGAGTGTCGCCGGACGCGGAGCTGCATTGGATCCACGACGTGTTCGGCAACTGCATCACCGTCGCAGAATTCGGCGGGGAGGCGGCCGAACTGCGCTTCGAGACCGATATCGTGCTGGACCACACGCCACTGACTGTCCCACGCTTCAAGACCGAGGAGCGGGCCAAGTCGTGGCCGTTCGAATATGACGCCGAGACGCTGCCGGACCTTGCGCCATACATGCGGCAGCATCACCAGGCGTCGGAGGTCGAGGCATTTGCCAGGAAGTTCGCGCATTCCGGCGTGGTGATGGAAACCGGACACCTGCTGATGACCATGACCGCCGGCATCCGCGAGAGTTTCAAGTACTCCCGCCGCACCGACCCTGGCACGCAGCTGCCGCTACAGACGCTGACGACCGGCACCGGCACCTGCCGCGACTTCGCGCTGCTGATGATCGAGGCTTGCCGCAGTCTCGGTTTCGCCGCGCGTTTCGTGACCGGCTATATCTACGTGCCGTCGCGGGATTCGGGCATGGTGATGCGCGGCGGTGGCGCCACCCATGCCTGGGTGCAGGTGTTCCTCCCCGGCGCCGGTTGGGTCGAGTTCGACCCGACCAACGGCATCATCGGCAACAAGGACCTGATCCGGGTTGGCGTGGCGCGGGAGCCGCGCCAGGCCAAACCGCTCAGCGGCAGCTTCATCGGCGACCGCGCGGATTATCTCGGCATGGACGTACAGGTGCACGTTACCGCCGATGGCGGACGTCACAAAGTGCAGGTCGAGGCAGAGGCAGCTGGGCGGCGGCTGCGTCAGGCGAATGCAGCCAGCGTTGCCCGACAGAATTAGCCTTCCGGACCATTGCGCAGGCGGACCAAGTCGTTACACCTCGGGGCCGCAGCAATCGGACTTCGGGAGAGAGCGACAATGGCCGGCAGCGTCAGGTGGGGGATTTTGGCAACCGGCTGGATTGCCGAGCAGTTCGTAAAAGACCTGAACCAGCACGGCCACAAGGTGACCGCCGTCGGCTCGCGTAGCCAGGCGAACGCCCAAAGGTTTGCGTCCGAGGTCGGCATCGCCACGGCGCATGGCAGCTACGAAGCGCTCTGCGCCGATCCCGATGTCGATGCGATCTACGTGGCGACACCGCATCCGATGCATGCCGACAATGCCAGATTGGCGCTCAATCACGGCAAGCACGTGCTTATCGAGAAGGCCTTCACCGTCAACGCCCGGGAAGCGCAGGAGCTCGTCGATCTCGGCGCCGGCAAGGGCCTCGTCGTGCTCGAAGCGATGTGGACCCGTTTCCTGCCGCATATGCTGCGCATCCGCGAGATCGTCCGCTCGGGCATCCTCGGCGAGATCCGCTCGGTGGTTGCCGATCACACGCAGGACCTGTCGGATGACCCGGCACACCGGCTCAACGCGCTCGAGCTCGGTGGCGGGGCGCTGCTCGATCTGGGCATCTACCCGATTTCGTTCACCTTCGATGTGCTCGGCGCGCCCAAGACCATCGTCGCCACCGCGCGGCTCAAACAGACCGGAGCGGATGGCACGGTCGCGACGATGTTCACCTACGAGTCCGGCGCCATCGCGCTGACCCTCTCCGGCAGCGACACCGCCGGGCGCAACATCGCGACCATTCACGGCACCGAAGGTCGCATCGAGATCGACAAGGTCTGGTACACCCCCACCAGCTTCCGCCGCTACGACGCCAGCAACAGCGTGGTCGAAGAGTACGTCTCGAAGGTCGAGGGCCGTGGCATGCAGTACCAGGCTGCCGAACTGGAACGTCTCGTCGCCGAAAAGCAGACCGCCGGCACCATCCTGTCGCCCAGCGAGAGCGTCGCCATCATGGCCTGCCTCGACACCATCCGGCAGCAGATCGGGCTCAAATACCCGACCGAGTGATCCGCCTTTTGCCTGTTCGATCTCATATTCGGAGGAAACTGATGAAGTATCGCTATCTCGGCCGCAGCGGCCTGTTGGTCTCGCGCCTCTGCCTCGGCACCATGACGTTCGGCAATTCGCAGTGGGGCTGCGACCAGGAGACCTCGAGCGCCATCGTCAAACGCTTCGTCGAAGGCGGTGGCAACTTCATCGACACCGCCAACGGCTACTCCGGCGGCGCCTCGGAGACGATGCTTGGCGTGGCGCTCAAGGATTTCAGCCGTGACCAGCTGGTGATCGCCACCAAATGCTGGTTCCCGGCCGACCCGGCGGTCACCTCGCGCGGGCTGAACCGCAAGCACATCGTCGAGGCCTGCGAGAAGAGCCTGAAGCGGCTCGATACCGACTATATCGACCTCTACCAGTTCCACGGTCCCGACCCCTACACTCCGATCGAGGAGAGCCTGCGCGCCGCCGACGACCTGATCCGCGCCGGCAAGATCCGCTATCTCGGCTGCTCGAACTTTTATGGCTGGCAGATCGCCAAGGCAAACGGCGTCGCGGCGCTCAAGGGGTATGAGCCGCTGGTTTCGGCTCAGCACCTCTACAACCTCGTGCGCCGGGACATCGAGCGCGAGATCCTGCCGGCCTGCGATGACCAGGGCCTCGGCATGATCTGCTGGAGCCCGCTCGCTGCCGGCATGCTCACCGGCAAGTATCGGGGAGAGGACAAGCCCGACGAGAAATCGCGCATCGGTCAGCAGGCGGCGATCACCCTGCCGCGCTACTGGTTCGAGGATTCGCTGAAGATGATCGACAAGGTCGTCGAAGTGGCAGGCCGCCTTGGCCGCACCCCGAGCCAGGTGGCGCTCAGCTGGCTGCTCGGCGATCCGAGGGTTACCGCCGCCATCATCGGCGCCCGCCGCGTCGACCAGGTCGCCGAAAACCTCGACGCCGGCGATCTCGACCTGCCGGCCGAGGTGCGCCAGGAACTCACCGACGCCATGCCGCTGAAGCTCGGCTACCCCTATGAGTGGATGAGCACCAACCTGCCGGGCACCTTCGGCAAGGCGGAACTGGAACCGACTCACACGCAGCGCCTGCCGTAACCCCCTCCCGCGGTGCGGGGCAATCGCGTGCCGCGGGATAGTTTGGTGCGCGCAGAGCACCCCCACCCTGTCCCTCCCCCGCAAGGGGGAGGAGACCAAAACACCGGCGCCAGTGTTAGCGTCTCCCTCCCCTTTGCGGGGAGGGGACAGGGGTGGGGGTACTCTTCAACACCGGCTCATCAGTTTCGTTGTCGCGGCATGGCGCTGCTTCAGTCCCAGTCCGGCTCCCCCGCAAACCGGTGCCCGCTGATCCAGTCCTGATCCAGCTCCACTCCGAGCCCCGGCGCCATCGACACCTGCATCTTGCCGTCCCGCACCTGCAGCGGATTGGGCGACGCCCACGCGAGACCGTCCGCCCGTCGGGTGCATTCGATGCGCGGGCAGTTGAAGACCGACGCCGCCAGTTGCTGGCTCGCCGCGTTCATCAGCAGCCCGCTGACATTGTGCAGCGTGATCGGCGTGCGATAGAGCGCCGCGAGATCGGCAATCTTCTTGGTGCCGGTGATGCCGCCCGAGCTGATGATGTCGGGCTGCAGGCAATCGACCGCTTGGGCTTGGAGGAACGGCAGCGCTCCCTCCGGCAACTCGATGTTCTCGCCGGTCATGATCGGGATGGTGGTCGAGCGCCGCAATGCCAGCCAGTTCTCCGAAAACCCTGGTTGCAGCGGGTCCTCGTAGTAGATCGGCTTGATCGCTTCCACGGCCTCGGCCACCCCAATGGCGCTCGGGGTATCGAGCTCGTTATGGCAGTGGACGATGATGTCGATCTCGTCGCCCAGGTGCTCGCGCGCCAGCTCGTAGGAGCGGCCTATCTTCTTGATTTCGCCCGGCGACAGGCTCGGAACATATTCCTGCATCTCGATGCCGATGGCGTCGTGGATGTCGACCTTGAAGGTCCTGAACCCGTGCGGATCGGATTTGAGGTCGGCCGCCGCGTCGGCCCAGGCGCCCGCATCGGTCAGGTCGAAATGCGGGCAGTGCGAGTAGAGCTCGAGCTCAGTGCGGAACGCCCCGCCGAGCAGCTTGTGCACCGGCTGCTGCAGCAGCTTGCCGGCAAGGTCCCACAGCGCCATGTCGATCCCGGAGCAGATCATGATATGCGCCGGGCGCTGCCGATAGGCGTAGAACAGGTTGTGGTGGTGCGCCCCGATATCGAGCGGGTCCTTGCCGATCAGCTGCAAATGCGGCAGCCGTGCGCCGCCTTCGGCATGGGTGCTGAGCGCCGCCCGCACCAGGTCGCCATCGAGGTCGCCGCACTCGCCATAGCCGGAAATGCCGGCATCGGTATCGATGCGGATGAGGCAGAAGCCGCTATCGAGCCGCAACGCCTTGATCGCGGTGATCCGCGCCTGTCCGCGATCCCGCTCCGCCAGATGGCCCATAGTCGACATCAACACTCCCCTCCGTTTTGCCGCTCTCTATAGCGGGGCAGGGGGTCACGGTGAAGTGAGGCGGCGCGGGCGCGGCCTGATCAACTCCGCTTTGCGAATTCCGCCTTCATCGTTCCCGCCAGGTCTTCGGCAGGGTCCCACTCGATGCCCGGTTGCGTGCAGAGGGCAGTTGCATTGCCGCCCAGCCACTGCTCGTAGCCACCGGTCTGCAGTGTCGCAAACGGCAACCACATGGTTCCCGTTTCAGGCGTCACCCGCGCCTCGCCGCACAGCAGTAACTGCCGACCACCATCAGCATTGGCGATGCTGCCGACGCGGACCGCGCGGAAGTCGGTCGGCGGCGGCGACTGGTGGGCGCGAAAGTCGGCGACCGAAGCGGCAACGAGTTCGTCTACCGTCGCCGGGGAGGAGACGGGCTGCGCTTGCGCCAGCAGCAGGGCCGCTACGGCCAGTACTTTGAACATCTGCAATCCTCCAAACGGCCGGAGCGGCTGGTCGCGCGGCTAGTTCCTCGACGCCTTCTGCGTCCACATGCCGAGCCGATTGGTCACGGCCACCAGGAAGGAAATCGACCACCCGACCATGATGATGCCGCTGAGCCCCTCGAGCGAAGCGAAGAACTGCCACGGCTCCTCGGTCTGCACCACGCCGCCACCGATCGTCGTGAACGTCGCCGCCGAAAAGTAGAGCGCCGTGTGCACCGAGCCGATCGCCCCCGTCACCACATAGATGGCCGCGTAGATCGCGATCTGCATGAGGTGCAGCACGAACAGCAGATAGACCACCAGCCCCATGATGGTGATCTGCCACGTCTGCGCCATCCCCTCCGGCCGTGCACTCAGCCGGCTCACCAGCCGCGAGATCAGGCTGAGGCCCGCAATTTGGATCAGCACAGCGGCGGTGAGGCCGACGGCCAGCCAGCCGAGTTGCAACAGAATGAGATCGGTCACAGAGCCCTCCGGGGACGATAGTGTCCATTGCTGCACAGGATAGCGAAGCCGAACAGAGCTGTCCGCGACGAATGCCGAAGGCATACGCCGAGCCAAGTGACTTGGATGAAGAAGTGAATTGGCGCGCCCAAGGGGAATCGAACCCCTGTTCCCGCCGTGAGAGGGCGGTGTCCTGACCGCTAGACGATGGGCGCGGAGGAACTCTTTATCGGCGATGAGCGCCGTACCGTCAACCACCGGCCCATGAGGGGAAAGTGGCGCGCCCTAGGGGAGTCGAACCCCTCTCTGCACCGTGAAAGGGTGCCGTCCTAACCGATAGACGAAGGGCGCCGCGGTGGCGTCCGTATAGGGAGGTTCATTCGGGCTGGCAAGGGTGTTTTTCGAAGAACCTGTCGCTAATTCTCGCCCCTGTGGAAGGTCAGCAGCCCGAGAAGGTGACGGGCTTCTTCCAGCCGCGCGGCCGGTCGCGCACGTCGACATGGATGAAGCCACGGCCCGGATAACAGCCGAGGCCGCCGACCTGCTCGTTGCGCATGGCGAAGGCGACGAGTTGCCCTTTGCTCACGCCGGGAATGAAGAAATCCACCGCCATGCAGCGCATGTGGTAGCTCGAGTCCTCGCCGCCGCCGATGATGTTGCGGATCGGATCGCGATAGCCGGAGTTGACCACGATCTTCTTGCCGAACTTGCGTTCGAACGAGCCGATCACCGAGCGCAGTTTGGGCGAGATGCAGGAATTGTCGACATCGGTCGACGACAGGAACATGCCTGCCCGCTGCACATAACCCTTATAGGAGGCGCCACCACCACCGCCGCCGAAAAAGAAGCAGCCACTCAGCAGCAGGGCGCTCGCAAGCGCCGTAATCAGTCGGATCATTCGTCACTTCCCAAGCCGCGCGTCAGGGCGGTAGCAGAACGCCGGCCCTTGCCCGGCCGGCGCTCGCGAGGAAGCTACAAAGTCTTGGCTAACCGCCCGCTAAGGCGATTGGTTAGCAGCCGGTTACCGGTCGCCCACGGGGGTTACCAGGCGCCAGTGTTCGGCATCGACAGCCACGGCTCGGCCGGGGCGAGCGCCGCGCCTTCCTGCAGGATTTCGACCGAGATGTTGTCGGGCGAGCGAACGAAGGCCATGCGGCCGTCGCGGGGCGGGCGGTTGATGGTGTAGCCGAGCTTCTGCATGTGGTCGCAGAACTCGTAGATGTTCTCGACCTCATAGGCGAGGTGACCGAAATTGCGACCGCCGGTATAGACCTCGGGGTCCCAGTTGTAGGTGAGCTCGACCGGCGTCTCGTGCTGGCCTTTGGCGGCGAGGAAGATCAGCGTGTAGCGGCCCTTCTCGTTCTCGGTGCGCCGGATTTCTTCGAGCCCAAGCCCGTCACGGTAGAATTTCAGGCTCGCTTCGATATCGGTGATGCGCACCATGGTGTGCAGATATTTCACGTCTCTGTCCTCCGGTAGAATGGTAGTTGCGGCCTACAACAGCTGGCCGCCCGCATCAAGCTGGACGCCGGGCGCGTTCGGGAAAGTTGCAGACTTTTCTGCCTCGAACGCGCGATGTTGACCTCATTCATCGCTGTGCCTTGCCGTCGGTGTGGCCAGGCCGACCGATTTCGTGGTCTGTTGCGGGCGGCCCCGGCAGCGCGTCGCGGCGCGGAGGGGATCGATGCGGCCCTGGGTCCTCAGGCGAGAAATCCAACTGTGGCTGGCGCTGCCTGGCATCCGCCACTATCCGCGGCACGCACTGCCGGCGCCGCTCTATATCAGCCTCACTTCGCACCCGCCGCGCTACAAGTACCTGCGCCAGTGTCTGCTGAGCCTGCTTGTGCAGGACGTGCGGCCCGATGGCCTGCTGCTGTGGCTGGAAGCCGCCGATCTCGCAGCACTGCCACCAGGCGTGCGGGCGCTGCAGCGCCTCGGCCTGCGGATCATGCCGTGCGAGAATGGCCTGCGCTCCTACAAGAAGCTCATTCCGGCGCTGGACGTTTACCCCGACGCCTACATCGCCACTGCGGACGACGACCAGGTCTATCCTCGCGACTGGCTCTCCAGCCTTGCCGCCGCGTCGGGACCGGGCGTTATCGCCTACCACCGGGCCCACCGTATGCGCTTCGAAGCCGATGGTATGCCCGCCACCTATGCCAGTTGGGAGCGCGAGATCGGCGATCAACGGCCGGATGACATCGTGGTGCCGACCGGCGTCGCCGGCATTCTCTATCCGCCCGGAGCCTTCGACCCGAGGGTGACCGACCGCGAGCTGTTCCAGACCCTGGCGCCGACGTGCGACGATCTATGGCTGCGCTGGATGGCAGAGCTTAACGGCAGCCGCTATCGCAAGGCGCAACCGGCCGGGCTGCGTGCAGACCTGCCGACCTCGACGGTAGCGCATCTGTGGGCCATCAACAGCATGGGCCCGATGGGCAATGACCTGGCGGTGAAGACCCTGACGAGACGGTTCGGCCCCTTGCGGGCCTAGGTAGTGCAGTCTTCCAAAGCGGTTGCGAAAAACTCCTGACAAAATCGTAAACGCTTCTTAACTTCCCAGCCTGAATCGGACACAGTGCCTCATGTGTGGCGTACCCCGAACAGCGGCGGGGCGAGTACGAAAAGGCTTGAGGCATGGGGGCCAAGTTTACAGCCGACGGTGACGAACCTGGGTTCCGGTCCGACGAGACCGGTACGCTGGGGCAGCATCCGGCATCCGACCACGGCGACGCCAATCTCGATGTCATCGAGGTGGTTGGGTCGATCAAGTGGTTCGACGTTTCCAAGGGGTTTGGCTTCATCGTACCTGATGATGGGCGCCCGGATGTTCTCCTGCACGTGACCTGCCTGAGGCGCGACGGCTACCAGACCGCCTATGAGGGCTCGCGCATCGTCGTCGAGGCGCTGGCGCGGCCGGGCGGGCTGCAGGCGTTCCGCATCCTCTCGATGGATGATTCGACCGCCAAGCACCCGGCGCAGATGCCGGCGCCGCGCACGCATGTCACCGTAGAGCCGACCAGCCGCCTCGAACGCCTCGAGGTGAAGTGGTTCAACCGGATCCGCGGTTTCGGTTTCCTGTCGGCCGGTGATGGCGCTCCGGATATCTTCGTCCACATGGAAACGCTGCGTCGCTTCGGCATCACCGAACTCCGACCCGGTCAGCACGTCCTGGTCCGCTACGGCACCGGTCCCAAGGGCCTGATGGTGGCTGAGATCCGCCCCGACGGCTGGGGCGAAGCACCGTCCTCGCACTAACCTCTGGTCCTCCCCGCGTGGCGGGCAGTCGCATATGAAGAGCCCACCGGCGGTGGAGCAAGCCACCTTCTCCCTCAAGGGGAGAAGGCAGACCGGAGCCTCTTGCCGCCACATGCGATAGGTGAAGCGTGGTCGCTTCCCGTGCCGCTACGGCTGGATGAAGCCGTTATGGCTGGAGGCGAACTTCCAGCCATCGGCATTGCGCTTCAGCACGTAGAGCTTGGTGCCCTCGAGCTCATCCTCGATCCGCGTTCCGTCGGCATGCACCGGCGTTGCCCGCACATTGACCGCGGCGACGTCATCGTCGACGAACAGCACATGCTCGACTTTGTAAGTGGCGTGCACGTCGCCCAGCGCTGGGGTGAGTACCCGGCGGGTGAAGGCGTCGATCTCGTCGCGCCCGGTCAAGCGGATGCCGCCGCCCGTCACCCACACCGCATCGGGTGAGAACAGCGCGATGAAGTCATCGGGGCTGCGGTTGCGCTGCGACGCTTCAACGGCGGCAACGAAGTTATGGATGGTCTCGATATCGGCTGTCCGCTGGGCATTCATCTGGGTTTCCCTTCCATCTGGATGCCAAGCTTGTCGGACCTCAACCGCAGTTTAGGTCAATGGGCCTTTTTTGCACCTGTTCCCGAAGTCGCGCCGTCGGGCTAAGGTGCCGGCAATTCGCACCAACCCCCATGCTCCTCATGAACATCTTCCGGGCCCTGCACGGCGCGTTCCTCGCCTTCCTGCTCCTCACCCTCACCGCCTGCGCCTCCGATGACCGGCTGGTGATCGAGTCGCGCAATGGCAACCACCCGTTCACCGTGGAGGTGGTGGATACGCCGGAATCCCGTGCCAAGGGCCTGATGTATCGGGAATCCCTCGCGCCCGATGCCGGTATGCTTTTCGACTTCAAGGAAACCCGCGAAGTCAGCTTCTGGATGAGCAACACGCTGATCCCGCTCGACATGCTGTTCATCACCCAGGAGGGGCTGGTGGCCAATATTCATGCCAACGCCCGGCCGCTCGACCTGACCTCCATCCCGTCCGACGGTCCGGTGATGTTCGTGCTCGAAATCCCCGGCGGCCGTGCCAAGGAACTGGGTATCGCCGCCGGCGATCGCGTCGTGCACGACCGCATCAAGAACAGCGCTAAAGCCGGCTGATCACCATGCAGTCGAGCACCGCCACGAGGTGGAGGCTGGCGCCGGCAACCACGAAGCCGTGCCACACCGCGTTGTGGAAGGTCAGCCGCTCCCACAGGTGGAAGATCAACCCCACGCTGTAGCAGAGCCCGCCTGCCACCAGCAGCCATAGCGACGCGCCCGGCAGGTGCGAGGCCAGTGCCTGGAACACGAACACCCCGCTCCAGCCGATGCCGAGATAGAGCACGATCGCGCCGCGCCCGAACCGGTGCGGTACGAACAGCTTCAGCGCCATGCCGGTAAGCGCCGCGCCCCAGATCAGCAGCCCGATGATGATGCTCGAGGGTGTTGCGCCCAGAAGCACCAGAAACGGCGTGTAAGTGCCCGCGATGAACAGGAAGATGGCTGCCTGGTCGAGCCGGGCCAAAGTACGCTTGGCCGGGGAAGCAATCGGGCAGAGGTTGAAGGCGAGCGAAATGCTGAGCACCAGCAGCAGGCTCCCCACATACAGCACCAGTGCCGGCAACTCCTTGGGCGCCGTCTCGTAGCCGGCAAAAGCCAGCAGCACGGCGCCGAGCGCCACCGCCACGACGATGCCGATACCGTGCACCACCCCATCCGCGATCAGCTCGGGCAGGGTGAAGGGGCGGCCTCGGGTCCACCAGGTTCTGGCAATGGTCGTCTCGCTCGTCACGGCTGGTCCGGTCTCCTGGTCAGGAAGGTGCAGACTTTTCCGCCTCGAAAGCGCGACCACATTGAAGAGCGCGCAAATAAGCTGTGACAATCCCGTCATCGGACTGTCACAGTCAACCCATTCCGCACCCCCGCCGCTTGACACGTAACGCAGTTGTTACAACTGTCCGCGCATTCCATTGTTTCGGAAGACGAAATGAGTCTCGCCGACCTCTATTCTGCCCTCGCCGATCCCACCCGCCTCAGGGTGCTCGAATTGCTGCACGACAGGTCGCGCCCGGTGCATGAACTGGCGGCCGCCTTCGACATCAGCCGCCCGGCCATCTCGCGGCATCTGCGCGTGCTGAAGGAAGCGGGACTGGTGCAGGAGGTGAAGCAGGGGCGCGAGAACCGCTATTCGCTGCAGCGCGACGTGCTGAAGCCCGGCATCGCCTGGCTCGAGACGCATTTGAAGAAGCCGGGCAGGGCGAGAAAAGCTGCATCCGCCGAGGTCGCGGTGGCTGCCGAGGCGCCTGTTCCGGTTGCGAGCGATCCGGTGGTCGCCGAGCCGATCGTCGCACCGGCGCCGATCGTCGAAGCGCCGGTGCCCGCACCCGAGCCTGTCGTGGTTGCCGCCGAGCCTGCGAGGGAACTGGAACCGTTCGTCGCCGAGCCGGAGCCGATCATCATCGCCAAGCCCAAGGCGCCGGCCAAGCCGCGCGTTGCGAAGCCCAAGGCCGAGCCTCAGGCCCCGCCACCGCCCAAGCAGACCCCGCAGCTGTCGTTCTTCGATCTCTAGGTCTCATTGTCAGCTCACGCACCGGGTCATTCCCGCGAACGCGGGAACCTCCGTTTTCGTGCCCGCGCACGATCGCAAACGGAGTTCCCGGCATTCGCGCATGCGCGCTAAGCCAGAGCCGCATGCACCAGCCGTGAGCTTCCCTCTCCCGCAGCGCTGCGCGTCCGCTAGGAGGGGAGGGATTGAGGGAGGGGTGGTGCAGTCAGCACCGAGCGTTCCTCACCACCCCCAGCCCCTCAAGGAGGAGGTGAGTTCACTGTCGGCGCGGCTCTGCCCCCTCACGGCCCCGGCAGGACCTCATCGATGCGCCCGGTCAGATAGTATCCCAGCAGCCCCGCCCACTCGCGCAGCGCGATGCTGCTCACCGCCATGTTCTCGGGCGACTGGTCCGGTTTGATCCGCACGCCTTCCGCGCCACTGGCGAGGTAGTCCGCCGGCCAGGGGACCACGGGGAAATCCGCCTTGCGGAACAGCCCTACGGCGCGCGGCATGTGGAACGCCGAGGTCACCAGTAGCCAGGTCTGTCCTTCGGTTGCGCCGGCCAACTGTTTTGCAAACTGCGCGTTCTCTTCGGTGTTGCGCGATTGATCGTCGAGGAGGATTCGATCGGCGGCGACGCCGAACGCCTCGAAGAGCCGCTCGCCGGCCCGCGCTTCGGGCTCCTGCTGCACCAGCGCTGCCGGTCCTCCGGCTATGACGATCCTGGCGTTGGGGTGGATGAGCGCCAAGCGCAGCGCTTCGACGAAGCGATCGCCCGAGCGGTTGAGCTCATAGCCGCCGCGCACCGAGTTCACTTCGCCATCGAGGCCGCCGCCCAGCACGACGATGCCGTCGATCCGGGCAGGCTCGGCTGGCCGTTCGAAGCGCTGCTCCAGCGGCGTGATCAGCACGTAGCCGAAGGTGGTGAAGCAGCAGATGAACAGCAGCAGCAGCGCCAGCCCGAGCAGCACGCGCGAAATCCAGCGCCGCCTGAGCCAGCTCAGCGCCAGCCCCGCCACCAGGAGCAGCACAACCAGCGACAGCGGCTGCACCAGCAGCCAGAAGATCCGGGTGAGGTAAGGGAACAGGGCAGGGTCCTCGCATCTTTGCTCACCCTGCCATCGCCATTCGGAGTCCGCAAACCCGAGGCCTGACAATCGAGTTCGATTGCGCTACACCCGCGCCACGGCCTCGTAGCTCAGGGGATAGAGCAGCAGCCTTCTAAGCTGTTGGTCGGAGGTTCGAATCCTCCCGAGGTCACCACCACTCGACGAGCTGCGTTCGTCGCGCCTGCCGCACCGCCGCTGATCAGGCAATTTCCCTGTGCAACCAGCGACATACCGACCTTCGTCGGGATTGTGGCAGCGGCGGGCATGGCGGCTAATGCCACGCCCGACACTGCGTCCACACTCGCTATCGGGTGGGCCGGGTGCCGTTCCCGTTCGGACGGCATCCGGTTCCCCCTGTCTCGGTGCTCAGTGCTTGCGCCAGACCTGCACGTCTTCGTCGGCGACGAGCCGCAGCCCGTCGCTGTTTTCCACGTAGACCGATGCCGTCTCGCCCAGCGCCCGCAGCATCCGCGCCGCAAACAGCGCATCCGAAATGGCTTCATCGCGCTGCGTATAGGGGCGCGGGCCCGATGTCGTATCGAGATCGTGGCCAGGGCTGGCGATGCGCCAGCCGGCACCGTCGTGCCGCACCAGAATTCTCACCGTCGTCATGAACTGCTCTCCGATCGGCCCAAAACGTCCGAGTACGGCTCGCGGTTGCTTGGCCGTTGATTGCGGCGGTTAGAGGGTTAGCTCAAGCAGTGTTGTGCCGGCGTGATGCAGCTGTTGCGTTTTCCCGCTCAGGGCTTGAAGTCGCGTCCCAGCAGCAACTGATAGGTGGTCAGCCTGTGGCCGAACCGCTCGGTTTCGACAGGTCCGAGGGTCTCGACGCTATTGAAATGCGCGGCGAAAGCTTCCGGCGCAGCGCCGCCGGGGGCGACGATGACCACGGCTTTGCCGGCGTCGGACAGGTCTTCGCGCCATAGCCGGAACTGCCCCGGTCGACCGCTCAGGTCGATCACGTTGCTATCCGTGCCGAGTCCGAACGCCAGCTTGGCCGTGTTGCCGTAGGTGTTCGACGCGATCAGTTCGGCGCCGTGCAATTCGGCCGCCGCCCGGGCAGCGGCCGCTACCTGCTCCTGCCCATAGGTTTCCACCGCTTCGCGGTCGCGGATGCCGAGCAGCGTGGTCGGAAGCGGCGCCGCCAGGTAGTAGAGCGCCGCGAGACTCATCACCAGCACGCCCCAGGCCAGGTGCAGGCGGATGGCCCAGCGCGACTTGACGAACAGTGGTGCGACGATGACGAACGGCAGGAAGCTGAGCACCAGCCAGTGCGGCTTCACCTGGTCCGCGGCGGCGCTCCAGCTGGCGAGCGCCAGCATGCCGACGCTCGAGAGCAGGGCGGTCCATCGACCCAGCAACTGATAGGCGCCCTGCGGACCGCCGAGCACCCGGCCGAACAGGAAGCGCAACAGCCCCCAGGCGAGAAACGGCGAGACATAGAACAGCGAGGCAGTGAGCACCGCGGTCACGCCGTCGAGTTCGAAATGGCTGCCGCTCGAGTTGAACCGCTCGGCAGTATGAAAACCCACGCTGACGAAGTGGTGCTGCGCGTTCCACCACACCACCGGCAGGGTGATCGCCACGGTTAGCATCCCCGCGAGGTAGAGATGCGGCGATCGCAGCAACCGCCGGAACTCCGGCTGTCCGGCGATCACCACCAGCAGTCCGAGCGCGATGAACACCGCGTTGTACTTGCTGAGCCCGGCCAAGCCCATGAACAGCGCGCCGAGATAGAGGTCGCGCAGCCGGCCTTCGCTGCCCTCGCGTCGGGCGCCCAGATACCTGCCAAGCTGCAGCATGGCGAGCGCCGAAAAGCAGATCAGCAGATGGTCGGGATAGTTGAGGGTGGTCAGCGCGTTGAGCAGCGGCGAGGCGCAGAGCAACGCCAGCCCTACCCAGAAGTGCCGTTGCGGATCTTCCGGCGCCAGCCAGCTGGCACTGCGGGCAAGGCCATAGACCAGGACGCCGAAGCTGACGAGCGCCGGCAGGTGCACGGCCATCGGCGTCCAGCCCAGCACCAGTGCGGCCACGCCGGCGGCCCAGCCGACCAGCGGTGCATGGTCGAGATACGACCACTGCGGGTGCGCCCCCCAAAGCCAGTAATAGGCCTCGTCGATATTGGGCGGCACGAACAGGGCGTAGACGAGCTTGAGGATCAGGAAATACGCAACGGCAAGGCGCGGCAACACGAGATCGCGCCGCGCCACGCGCAGCCCCATGGCCGACCTCCCGGCTTTGGCGATCCCCAAGTCCACGATGCGTCCCGTGCCCCCCCGGCAGTGCCGCATCATTTGCACCTCGTGTCGCCAGCCGCAATAGGGCCAACCGGCCCTAACCGGCTCGGCGCGTGCTTTCGCGGATCACCAGCTCGGAATTGAGCACGATATGGATCGGCTCGTCGTCGCGGGCGACGCCCTCGATGATGTCGATCAGCGAGCGTGTCGCCATCCGGCCGATATCCTCGCGCGGCTGCCGCATCGTGGTCAGTGGCGGGTCGAAGAAGCGCGCCACCGCGATGTCGTCGAAACCAACCACCGAGATATCGCGCGGGCAGTCGATCCCCTCGAGCCGCAGCCGGTGGATCAGACCGATCGCCATCTCGTCATTGCCCGAGAACACCGCGGTGGGCAGCTTGCCGCTCGCCAGCAGATGCTCGGCCGCCGCGGTGCCGGACTCCATGTTGTAGGTGCCGGGGAACAGCCAGTCCTCGCGTACCTGCAAGCCCGCCTCCTGCATCGCTTCGGCAAAGCCGATGAAACGCTCGTTGGTCGACTGGTTGCGCGATGGACCGATGATGTGGCCGATCTCGGTATGCCCGAGCTCCAGGAGATGCTTGATTGCCCGTTTGGCCGCCAGCCGGTTGTCGGTGATCACCGAGTGGACCTTGGCGTCGGGGATTTCGTCATAGGCGGCGACGAGGGGCAGGGCGACGCCATCATCGCGCAGGCCATGCAGCCGATTGGTGTCGAGCGAGCCGTCGAACAGCAGCAGCCCATCGGCGCGGTTGGAGAGCAGGTAGTCGCTGAGCCAGCGGTTGGGGTCGTCGCCAATGCGGCTCGCCACCAGCACGCTGTAGCCGCGCTCGGCCGCCTCGCGGATCACTGCGTCGACAATGGTCGAGTAGAATGGATTGCCGATATTGGGCGCCGCCAACAGAATCGTCCGCGCTGACTTGAGCCGCAGCGATCGGGCCGCCTGGTTGATGGTGTAGCCGGTGTCGCGCACCGCAGCATAGACCCGCTCGCGCGTTGCCTCCATCACCCTTTCGGGCGAACTGAGCACACGGCTGACCGTCGCCGCAGACACACTTGCGTGACGGGCAACGTCCTGAATCGTCGGTGTTTTTCTTGCCGGCATCATCACTTGCAGCGCTCCCCTCATCGCTGCTCGTACGCTCTGTCTAGATCGGCCTTGACAGCCGCGCAAGGAATGTCTGAAATTTCTGCAATCGATTGCATTGAAGTTCAGCATTGCATGGTGTAATCGATTACACGCCGTCGGCATAGGAGGCTTTCCCGAAAGAGGGGGCCCTGCGCAGCTGGCGCAAATTTCGCGAGGGGCGCTGACGCTCCTGGGTGAACGTTGGGAGGACTACATTATGAAATCTTTCGTGTCGGTAGTGGCCGTTGCGGCTGCTGCCTTGCTGGCAAGCACGTCCGTGCATGCCGCGGATGTTGAAGTCGTCCACTGGTGGACTTCGGGCGGCGAGCAGGCTGCCGTTTCGGTCTTCGCGCAGGAGTTCGATGCTACCGGCGACCATTGGGTGGACGGTGCCATCGCGCTGGGCGAGACTGCTCGTGCGACCATCATGCAGCGCGCCCTCGGTGGCGATCCGCCGGATGCGGCGCAGTTCAACCCGGGTCGTCAGTACGAAGAACTGATCGCCGCCGGGCTGCTGCTTGACCTTACGCCGCTGGCCGAGAAAGAGGGCTGGGACAAGATCATCCGTCCCGACTCGCTCAAGGCCCCTTGCCAGATCGATGGCAAATGGTGGTGCGTTCCGGTCAATCTGCACCTGCAGAACTGGGCCTGGGCCTCGATCCCGGCGTTCACGAAGGCCGGCCTCGAAGTCCCGACCGACTGGGATACCTACCTGGCCGACCTGCCCAAGCTGAAGGAGGCGGGCGTGATCCCGTTCGCCGTCGGCGGTGACGGTGGTGGCTGGCAGATTTCGCTGCTCGCCAACCAGCTCATCCTGTCGCAGCTTGGCGCCGCGAGCGTCGAGAAGATCTGGAAGGACAAGGATCTCGACCTGGCCGGTGGCCCCGAGGTGCTCAAGGCTTTCACCACCCTCAAGACACTGGGTGAATACGCCGATGACGGTTCGCCGAACCGCTCGTGGGCCGACACTGCCTCGCTTGTCATCAAGGGCGATGCAGCTCTCCAGGTGATGGGCGACTGGGCCCAGGGCGAGTTCCAGGTTGCCGGTCAGAAGCCCGGCGTCGACTACGCCTGTCTGCTGGGGCCACTTTCGCCTGATCCGCAGAACGTGCGTGGCGGCGGCGACATCTTCGTGTTCTTCAAGCAGGGCGATCCGGACGTCGAGCGCGCTCAGCTCTCGCTCGCCTCGTTGATGCTCAGCCCGGCGGTCCAGGCGAAGTTCAATACGGCCAAGGGTTCGGCCCCCGTCCGCGACGACGTCGACATGTCGCTGGCGAACGACTGCATGAAGAAGGCCCTGACCGTTCTGGCCAAGCCCGGTGCACTGGTTCCGGATCAGAACATCTGGCGCAACGAAGCCTTCGCCACGGCCCAGAACGCGATCTTCTCGGACCTGATCTACAACAAGGCGACCACGCCTGAGTCCGCTCAGGCGCAGTTCGTCGAACTGCTGAAGAACGCCGAGTAAGGTGTTTTGATCTGGCGGCGGCCCGGTTACCATCGGGCCGCCGTTTTTGATTTTCTGGCCATCGGCTACTTGCGGGGATTGAGCTCGAGTGACCACCATTACTGCCAGTGAGCGGGCGCTCTCCGAGGGGCAGCTCAAATCGAGGGCCAATCGACGGCGCCTCCTGAGCAAACTGCCCGCGATCATCGGTACAATTCCGATGATGATCGTGGCGATCGGCGTGTTCGTGATCGGCATCGGCTTCACGATCGTCCTGTCCTTCACCAACGTGAAGTTCTTCCTCATCAACATCGATTTCGTTGGACTGAAGCAGTACGACATCCTCTGGTCGACAGCGCGTTGGGTAGAGTCGGTCAAGCACATCTGGTTTTACGGCTTCGGCCACATTGCCCTGTGCCTCGTGGGTGGCTTCCTCCTGGCGGTCTTCATGGACCAGCGGATCAAGGCGGAAGACGCCTTCCGCACGATCTTCCTTTATCCCTTCGCCCTCTCGGCGGTGATTACCGGCCTGGTTTGGCAGCTCATGCTCGATCCGATCTGGGGGCTTCAGGCCTATGTGCGCAGCCTCGGGTTTTCCGATTTCACCTTCGCCCCGCTTGCCGATGGCAACACCGCGCTCCTCGGCATGATCGTTGCCAGCAGCTGGAACGGCGTCGGCGTGACCATGGCCATCCTGCTGGCCGGCCTGCGCGGAGTAGACGAAGAGATCTGGAAGGCCGCCAGGATCGACGGCATCCCGACCTGGCGCACCTACATCTCCATCGTGATCCCGATGATGCGCGGCGCCGTCGCCACAGCGCTCGTGCTGCTGGTGGTCAATGTGGTCCGCACCTTCGACATCGTCATCGCCATGACCGGCGGCGGCCCGGGCATCTCGACGCAGATGCCAGCCACCTACGTCATCGACAGTATCAACTCGCGCAACGTGGGGCAGGGCATGGCCGCAGCGACCATCATGCTGCTGCCGATCGCCATGCTGATCCTCATCCAGTTCTTCTTTCGCTGGCGCGCCTCGCTCAAGGGGAGGACGACGTGAGCGTCGCTACCGCAAACAGCTCCGGCGTCGAGCCGTCGGGCCCGAAACCCCGGCGCGTCACTCCCGGCCGCATCGGCATCTACGCCTTCCTGATCATGGCGGCGATCTTCTTCCTGCTTCCACTGGCGGTGATGATCCTCACCTCGATGAAGTCGATGAACGAGATCCGCGGCGGCAACATCTTCGCGCTGCCGGCCCAGCCGACCCTGGACTACTGGATCAAGGCGTGGAGCTCGGCCTGTACCGGCGTCACCTGTAACGGCCTCGCACCCGGCTTCTTCAACTCGGTGAAGATCACCGTACTGGCCGTGCCAATCTCGATCATCTTGTCGATGATCAACGGCTACGCGCTGAGCTTCTGGCGCTTCCGCGGTTCGGAGCTGATGTTTGGGCTCCTGGTGTTCGGCGCCTTCGTGCCGTTCCAGGTGCTGGTCTACCCGATCATTTTCGGGCTTAGCCGCGTCGGGTTGTTCGGCACGTTGCCGGGCATCGTCATCGTGCACTCGGTCTTCGGCATGCCGATCCTGACACTGTTGTTCCGCAACTTCTTCGCCTCGCTGCCGGCTGAGCTGTTCAAGGCAGCGCGTGTCGATGGGGCAGGGTTCTGGCGCATCTTCTTTTCGGTGATGCTACCGATGTCGGTGCCGATCGCCATCGTGGCGGTCATCCTGCAGGTCACCGGCATCTGGAACGATTTCATCTTCGGCCTGGTGTTCGCCGGCCGCGAGAACCTGCCGATGACCGTGCAGCTCAACAATATCGTGCGCACCTCTACCGGCACGGTCGAGTACAGCACCAACATGGCGGCCACCATCCTTACGGGTGCCGTGCCGCTGATCGTCTACTTCGTTTCCGGCAAGTGGTTCGTCCGTGGCATCGCCGCCGGCGCCGTGAAAGGCTGACTATGGCTACCAGCGTACAGATCAAGGATCTCTCACTCAGCTACGGCACCATAACGGTGCTCGACAAGCTGAACCTCGACATCTCCGATGGCGAGTTCATCGTGCTGCTCGGGCCCTCGGGCTGCGGCAAGTCCACGCTGCTCAACTGCATCGCCGGCCTGCTCGACATCTCGGGGGGCGAGGTCCACATCTCGGGTAAGAATGTTACCTGGGAAGAGCCAAAGGACCGCGGCATCGGCATGGTGTTCCAGTCCTATGCGCTCTATCCACAGATGACGGTGGAAAAGAACCTGTCGTTCGGGCTCCGCGTCGCTCGCATGCCGAAGGCCGAAATCGAAGCCCGCGTTAAGCGCGCCTCGGAAATCCTGCAGATCGAGCCGCTGCTGCAGCGCAAGCCCGTCGAGCTCTCGGGCGGCCAGCGCCAGCGTGTCGCCATCGGCCGTGCCCTGGTGCGCGACGTCGACGTGTTTCTGTTCGACGAACCGCTCAGCAACCTCGACGCCAAGCTGCGCAACGACCTGCGCGTCGAGATCAAGCGGCTGCACGCCCGGCTCAAGAACACCATGATCTACGTCACGCACGATCAGATCGAGGCGATGACGCTGGCCGATCGTATCGCCATCATGAAGAACGGCGTGATCCAGCAACTGGGCGACCCGCACACCATCTACAACAAGCCGGTAAACCTGTTCGTCGCGGGCTTCATCGGCTCACCTTCGATGAATTTCATCAAGGGTGACCTGTCGGGCACGACGCTCAGCGTCGACGGCCAGGCCAACATCCCGCTCGGCAACTATCAGTTCGCCAACCAGACCAATGGCGCCTCGATTCTCGGCATCCGTCCCGAGCACATCGTGGTCGGCGAGGAAGCGCGCAAAATGCCGGTGCAAATGGAATCGGAGATCGAAATCGTCGAGCCGATGGGCGCCGACACCATCGGCTGGACCAAGATCGCCGGCCAGTCGCTCACCTTCCGCGCCGCCGCCGAAGTGCATCTCGAGCCGGGCCAGAAGGTGCTGATCGGCTTCGATCCGGGTCGTGGTTCCGTCTTCAACGCAGCGAGCGGCAACCGCATCTGACCTTTCGGCTCATTGAGCTTACCGGACGCGTGGCGGCCTGCCGAACTGGCTGCTACGAACCGCGATAAACAAGCAGGCGCCGCCCCGGCAACGACCGGGGCGGAAGCTTTACTGGAGCGCCTTCAGGAGAAGTTTTCAGACTTTTCCGGTTCGAAAGCGCGACAAACCGAGGATAGCGTGCATTCACCGTTTCAGCGAAACGGTGAATGCACGAGTGGAGGAGACATCTCGTGGACTTTTCATTCCAGCTTTACAGCGCCCGGAACTTCCCGCCGCTGGATGACGTGCTCGGGCGTCTCGCCAGGCTCGGCTACAAGCAGGTCGAAGGCTTTGGCGGGCTCTATGCCGAGGCCGACAGCCTCGCCGCATCGCTGAAGCAGCATGGCCTCATCATGGCGACCGGCCATTTCGGCCTCGCCCAGCTCAAGGATACCGAAGCTGCGCTGAAGACCGCCGAGACGCTTGGCATGAGATTCCTCTACTGCCCGGCGATCCCCAAGGAAGAGCGCGAAGCAGGGCAGGGCGACAGCAAGTGGATAGAGCTGGGAGAGACCCTCGCCAAACTCGGCGAGGCCTTCCGCAAGCGCGGCTTCGGCTTCGGCTGGCACAACCACGATTTCGAGTTCCGCCCCACCGCCTCCGGCAAGCTGCCGATGGACATCATCCTCGACACCGCGCCCAACAATGACTGGGAAATGGACGTCGCCTGGGTGGTGAAGGGCGGCCAGGATCCGATCGAGTGGATCAAGAAGCACGGCCGCCGCATCAACGCCGTGCACGTCAAGGACATCGCGCCATCAGGAGAGAATGCCAATGAAGACGGCTGGGCCGATGTCGGCCACGGCACGCTCGATTGGCAGGCGCTGTCGGACGCCGTCAAAGCTCACACCAAGGCCCGCTACTGGGTGATGGAACACGACAACCCCGCCGACGTCGACCGCTTCGCATCCCGTTCGATCGCCGCCGTCACCGCCTGGAAGTGAAAGAGGCCACATAATGGATATCGGTTTTCAGCTGTTCAGCGCCCGCAATTACCCGCTGGCGGACGTGCTCAGGAAGGTCGCCGCGCTCGGCTACACGCATGTCGAGGGCTATGGTTCGCTCTACACCGATCCGGCCGCGCTGAAGGCGCAGCTCGACGCCAACGGCCTCACCATGCCGACCGCGCATATCAGCCTAGGCGACCTCGAGGATACGTCCAAGACCTTGAAGCTGGCCGAGACGCTCGGCATCAAGGTGGTGGCCTGCCCCTGGCTCGCCCCGGCCGACCGGCCGACCTCGGCCGATGGCTGGAAGACGTTCGCTGATCGCCTGCAGAAGATCGGCAAGCCGTTCCAGGATGCCGGCCTGACCTTCGGCTATCACAACCACGACTTCGAATTCGTAGAGTACGACGGCAAGTTTGCCATGGACTGGCTGCTTGAAGCCGCCCCCGCGGTGAACGTCGAGGCCGACGTCGCCTGGATCGTCCGCGGCAAGGCCGACCCGGCCACCTGGCTGCCGAAATTCGGCGACCGCATCGTCGCCATCCACGTCAAGGACATCGCTCCCGCCGGCCAGAACGCCGATGAAGACGGCTGGGCCGATGCCGGACAGGGTATTGTGCCCTGGAAGGCATTGTGGCCGATCGTCCGCAACCAAACCAAGGCGCAGTACTTCATCGCCGAACACGACAACCCGAACGATATCGACCGCTTCGCCTCGCGCTCGATCGCCTTCATCAAGACCCTCGGAGCCTGACAAAATGGCAAAGACCTATGGCGTCGGCATCATGGGTGCCGGCAACATCTCGGCCGCCTACCTGCGCCTCGCCCCGCTGTTCAAGAACCTCGAAGTCCGCGCCATCGCCGACATTCTTCCCGAGGCCGCGAAGAAGCGAGCCGGAGAGTACGATGTCGCTGCGCAGACCCCCGATGAGCTGCTGAAGAACTCGGAAGTCGATGTGATCGTGAACCTCACGATCCCCTCGACCCACTTCTCGATTTCGAAGGACATTCTCTCGGCCGGCAAGCACGCCTATTCCGAGAAGCCGTTTGTCCTCAGCGTCGAAGAAGGCATCCAGCTCAAGGCGCTGGCCGATGAGCACAAGCTCAAGGTCGGATCGGCTCCCGATACTTTCCTCGGCGGCGCCCACCAGCAGGCCCGTTCGATCATCGACTCGGGCAAGGTCGGCAAGATCGCGTCGGGCACCATGCACGTGCTCAGCCGCGGCATGGAGCACTGGCACCCCAATCCGGATTTCTTCTTCCAGCCCGGCGGCGGTCCGATCCTCGATCTCGGCCCTTACTACATCACCGACCTGATCAGCCTCGTCGGCCCGATCAAGCGCGTCACCGCCTTCACCGGTTCGGCCCGCGCCGAACGCGAAGTGACCACCGAGGGCTCGCCGTTCAAGGGCACCTTCATCAAGGTCGGCACGCCGACCACGATCCACGCCATCCTCGAGTTCCACTCCGGCGCCATCATCACCCTTGGCGCCAGCTGGGACGTCTCCAGCCACGGCCATCACAATATCGAGCTCTACGGTACCGAAGGCTCGGTCTACGTGCCCGACCCGAACTTCTTCAACGGCGACGTGACCATCACCGACCGCGCCGGCAACAAGGAGAAGGTGACCCCGTGGGATCACCCGTTCGGCAAGGCCAACCAGGATCTGGATAAGCCAAACCCGCGCGCCAACTACCGCAACGCCGGCCTCAGCGACATGATGGACTCGATCGAGACCGGCAAGAAGGCGCGCTGCGACCTCGATGTGGCGTTGCACGCCGTCGACGTCATGACCTCGATCCTCCGCGCCGGCGAGACCGGCCAGGTGATCACCCTGCAGACCACCTGCGAGCGCCCCGCCGCGCTCGGCATCGAAGAAGCCCGCGCCCTGCTGCGCTGAGGCCATTGCATCGAAACACTGAAAGGCCCGGACATCCGCCCGGGCCTTTTTCTTTTGTCACCCAGCCAGGGTCATTTCATCGCTGGTGCGGACCGACCCCCACCCCTGTCCCCTCCCCCTAAACATGGGGAGGGAGACCCTCACACAAGTGCCGGTGTTTTCGTCTCCCTCCCCATGTTTAGGGGGAGGGGACAGGGGTGGGGGTCAGCCCGCACCGGCGTGCCGCCAATCACGTGATGGTCTCGGCGCGCGGCGACGTCGGCAGCTACACCAGCGAGGTGCTCTCCGCGCTGGGGCGCAGCCGCCGGGTGCAGCTCACCGTGACGCATTTCATCGTCGCGCTTGCTGCCATTGCCGAAACCGACCTGATCGGCACTATTCCTGTTAGCGTCGTCGGCACCTACGGCCGTCGCTTCGGCCTCGCCACCGCCCCGCTGCCGTTCGACCAGGGCGATGCCAGCTTCGTGCACCTCGTGGCTCCGCGAGCCGGTCTGATGGATGCCGGCCTGGTCTGGTTGATGGACACCATCGAGCGTCTGGTGCTCGAGGACCCCGGCAGCTGAAGCAAAGGCCGCAAGCCCTGCCGGTTTCCACGTTCCATCACCTTGACAGTTCCGAGCCGAGCATGAAGGTAGCTGCCGACATGTCAGCGGCGGCCCGGCTCCATCCACACGCGGAACTCCAAGCGGGCAGGCATCCGGACTGATCTGAGGTACGTGCACGTAGTACGGCGGAACCGCGCCGTCCAAGGGAGGTATTCTGATGCGCACCATCAAAGGGCCGGCAATTTTCCTCGCCCAGTTCGCGGGCGACAAGGCCCCGTTCGATACGCTCGACAACATCTGCGGCTGGGCGGCTGACCTCGGCTACAAGGGCGTGCAGATCCCGACTTGGCTGACGCATTTCGTCGATGTCGAAAAGGCCGCGACCTCGAAGACCTATGCCGACGAGGTGAAGGGGACGGTAGAGAGCCATGGCCTCGAGATCGCTGAACTCGCGAGCCACATCATCGGCCAGCTCGTCGCCGTGCACCCGGCCTACGACACGCTCAGCGACGGCTTTGCCATTCCGGAAGTACGGGGGAACCCGACGGCGCGGCAGGAATGGGCGGTCAAGCACCTCATGGCCTGCGCCGCGGCGTCGAAGAATCTCGGTCTCAAGGCCCACGCCACCTTCTCCGGCGCGCTCGCCTGGCCCTACCTCTATCCCTTCCCGCAGCGTCCGGCCGGTCTCGTCGAAGAAGCCTTCGATGAACTGGCCCGGCGCTGGACGCCGATCCTCAACGAGTTCGACAAGCACGGCGTCGACGTCTGCTACGAGATACATCCGAGCGAGGATCTGTTCGACGGCGCCACCTACGAGATGTTCCTCGAGCGAGTGAACAACCACCCGCGCGCCAACTTGCTCTACGATCCCAGCCACTTCGTGCTGCAGCAGCTCGATTACCTGCAGTACATCGATTTCTACCACGAGCGGATCCGGATGTTCCACGTCAAGGACGCCGAGTTCAACCCGACCGGCAGGCAGGGCGTCTACTCCGGCTTCCAGTCCTGGGTGAACCGCGCCGGGCGCTTCCGTTCGCTCGGCGACGGCCAGGTCGATTTCGCCGGGATCTTTTCGAAGCTCTCGGCTTACGGCTTCGATGGCTGGGCGGTGCTCGAATGGGAATGCGCCATCAAGTCGGCGGAGCAGGGGGCGGCCGAAGGGGCGCCGTTCATCCAGAGCCACATCATCAACGTCACCGAGAAGGCCTTTGACGATTTCGCCGCATCCGGCACCGACCGCGCGGCCAATCGCAAGATTCTCGGACTGAGCTGAGGAACAGGCGCGGGGCTCGCCCCGCGCTCGGGTGTCATCCCTGCGAAAGCAGGGACCCAAGCCTCCGCCCACTCGGGCTGAAAGTCGGGCCCCTGCTTTCGCAGGGGTGACATCGCAAGTGCGGCGGGACCTTAGCCAACAACACAAGGGAGCAGGAACAAAATGGCAGAGAACGGCGCTCCGCGCATTCGCCTGGGCATGGTCGGTGGCGGTACCGGTGCCTTTATCGGCTACGTCCACCGCGTCGCCGCGCGCATCGACGGCGACTATGAGCTCGTCGCCGGCGCCCTGTCGTCCAACGCGGCGACGGCGCTTGAATCGGGCAAGAACCTCGGCCTCGCCGAAGACCGCATCTACACCTCGTACGAGGAAATGGCCGCCAGGGAATCCGCCCGCAAGGACGGCATCCAGGCCGTCTCAATCGTCACCCCCAACCACGTGCATTTCGGCCCGGCCAAGGCCTTCCTCGAGGCCGGCATCCACGTCATCTGCGACAAGCCGCTGACCTCGACGCTCGACGATGCGCGGGCGTTGGCGGCGATCAAGCCGAAGAAGGGGGCGAAGTTCCTTCTCACTCACAACTACACCGGTTATCCGCTGGTGCGGCAGGCGCGTGAGCTGGTGAAGTCGGGTGCGCTGGGCAAGATCCGCGTCGTCCAGGTGGAGTACCCGCAGGACTGGCTGACCAATGCCGCCGACCCCGGCAACAAGCAGGCCAGCTGGCGCACCGATCCCAAGCGCTCGGGCGCCGGCGGCGCCATCGGCGACATCGGCACCCACGCTTATAACCTGGCGCGCTTCGTCACCGGGCTGAAGACCGAGGCGGTCAGCGCCGAGCTCACCAGCTTCGTCAAGGGCCGCAAGCTCGATGACGACGTGCAGATCAAGCTTCGCTTCCAGGGCGGGGCCAAGGGCATGTTGTGGGCCAGCCAGGTCGCCGTGGGCAACGAAAACGGCCTGCAGCTGCGCGTCTATGGCGAAAAGGCCGGCCTCGAGTGGCGACAGGATAACCCGAACTACATGTGGTTCACCGAGTTCGGCAAACCCAGGCAGCTCTTGACCCGTGGCGGCGCCATCTCCGCACCGCCCGCAGCCTCGATGAATGTCCGCATTCCCGGCGGTCACCCCGAGGGCTATCTCGAAGCCTTCGCCACGCTCTACAGCCAGTTCGCCCAGGTTATCCGCGGCGAGGGCAAGGATGTTGCGGGCCTCCTGCCCAGCCTCGCCGATGGCGTCGAAGGCATGGAGTTCATCATGGCCTCCGTCGCTTCGTCCAAGGCCGACGGCAAGTGGACCAAGCTCAGCGAAGTTTGAGCCAAACAGGTCGAGGACCCGGTGGTGGTTGCCGACCCCCACCCTTGATCCCTCCGCAAGGGGGAGGGAGACGCAGACCGCGGCGTCAGTGTTTTCGTCACCCTCCCCCTTGCGGGGAGGGGACAGGGGTGGGGGTCGGCCCGCGCCGGCCTATCGGGCCTACACCCAAGCCGCCACCGCGCCCCAGATCAGCACCAGCCCCGACGCCGTCAGACCCACCAGCACCACGCGTCGAAACCCTATCGTGGTCAGGCGCTTGAACACCAGCACGCCGAGGATCGCGAACGGCACCAGCACCACGCCGGTCAGCGCCAGCTCGCCAAGCATGGTGGGCTCGAGCGTTCCGGCGATCAGGTAGACCGTCAGCGTCGCTGTATGCATGGCGATGTTGAAGCCCTGCAGCACGCCGCGCTGCTCGTCCTTGCTCCAGCCGCGCAGCGTCGTCCACAGCGTCGGCACCGGCCCGGAGATCGCCGCCATGCCGCCAAGCACGCCACCGACCCAGCCGACAGCCGCGTCGGCAACCCGTCCACCCCAGCTGAACCGGATGTCGGGTCGCAGCAGCAGCATCGAGGGGCAATAAGCGACGAGAAACAGCCCGAGCCCGAACTTGAACAGGTTTGGGTCGGCCGCGCCGACCAGTTGCGCCCCGATCGGGACACCGATCAGCCCGCCCATGATGAACGGCAGCGCCGCCTTGATACTGAAGCCGCGCCAGACGAAGGGTAAGGTGACAAGTTGCCCGACCAGTGAGCCGAACACCGAGAGCACCACGGCCAGCTTGGGATCGACGCCCCACGCCCATACCGACAACGCCACCAGCGCGAAGGCGAAGCCCGAGACGCCTTGCGCGAACCCGGCCAGCGCCGCGCCGACGGCGATCAACACCAGTGCCTGATCCATCCTCGGCTACCGGCGCTTGTTGGGTCTGGCTTTGGGACCGGCGGGAGAAGCAGAGCGATCCATGCGCTCGACGGTGAAGCCGTCGGCGCTCAGCAGGGCCGGAACCCCGACGGGCCCCGCAAGATGTCCGGCACCGACCACGATCATGGCGTCTTCGTTGTCGGCCAGCATCTGGCCGATTGCCGTGGTCCAGCGACGATTGCGGTCGGTCAGCAGCCGCCGGTATTGGGGCGAGTCCGTCGCGCCCATCGCGCTATTCATCAACCGAGCCAGCGCTTCCACATCGCCCGATTGCCAGAGCTCGGCCACACTGCTCAAGTCCTGCTCGGGGCTCTCTGCGTTCTCGATGGTCCGCATCAGCGAGTCGACCTGCTCCTTGTCGGGCAGGCTGGCGAACATGCGGAACTGGATTTCGGGCGTCTCAAGCTCGCGCCGGCGCTCCTCGGCAACCTCGTCGAGCAGCAGCAGTTCCACTCCCGCCTGGCCGCCCATGCCGATTTCGCCGCTTGTGGCCAGCGAGGTGGCCATCAGCGTCATATCCGCCATCCACGGCCGCATCGTTTCGACCTGCTCGCGCAGCACCCCGTGCTCGTCGAGAAAGCCTTGCAGCCGCTCCTGCTGTTCGCCGGTCAGGTAGTCGCTGAGCTGTCGTCCGTCGCGATTCCTGCCATAGACCATCGTGAGCCGGGTGAACGTGGCGTATGCGTCCTGGTCCAGCACGATCTCGAAATAGACATGGTCGGCCTCGGCCAGCGCCGCATCGAAGCGCGGCGTCCGCCAGTCCCGGTCCTTGTCGAGAATGTGGATGGAGCCGAACAGCCACACGGAACTGTCGGCATCGCTCACTCGCCACAAAGCGGGGGCCGCCAGCGTCGCGGCTGGAGCAAAGCCAACCAGCAGCGACAGCAGCAGCAAGGTGCGGCGGAGGAACGTCCTCATCGCCGCATTCCTTAGTGCGTCCAGGGCGTCTTGCGATCGGCGCGGAAATTGTCGGAGTAGGTGGTGCGCTTCACCGTGGGCTTATGCTCTGGCAGCACCTGGTAGGCGATGCCGTTCTTGTGCGCATAGGCCTCGGCTTCCTCGAGCGTATCGAAGGTGAGGCGGATCTGGGCGCGGGTGTCGGTGGTCGAGGTGTAGCCCATCAGCGGCTCGATCTCGCGCGCCGCCGCCGGCTCATGCACCAGCACCCATTCCTTGGACTTGCCTCGGCCGGACTGCATGGCATTGGGCGCAGGCCGGTAGATTCGTGCCGTCATCGTTACTTCGAGTCCTGTTATCCTATTTGGACTGACTCATAGGGGTTTCCGGCCGCTCTTTCGAGTCCTTCTGTTCCCGTCAGGAGCGGAAGAACTCGATCAGCTGGGTGGTGGCGCCGGGCTCGGCCGTGACCGTGACGCTTTGGCCGGGTGCGAAGCCCACCAGCGCATCGAAGCGCCCCGCTTCGAACACAACGCCCGCGGCTTCGACAACCGTTTCGCCGCCAAAGACCAGCGTCGTCTCGTCGGCTCCGGCGGTGATCAGGCGACGGCCATCAGATTGCAGCCGGCGCATGGCGTGCGTGAACGCCCCGCGACGGGTCATCGCATTGAGGTCGGTAGTCGCCCCCTCGAGCACTCTCGCATATACCGGCTCTTCGCCAGCGAACGCGAACGGCTCGCTTTCGGTACGCAGCGAGACCGTGCGCTCCAGCTGCAACGTCATGCCGCGTCCAGCGAGCACGGCGATGGTTCGGTCGATGCCGGCGAAGGTCGAGAACGGACCGTCCGCATGGACCGTCGCGATGCTGAGCCGCCACAGGAAATCATCGCCGGCCCCCCCTGAGGGCAGCAATCTCGCGAGTGACGCCGCCGCCGTTTCGCCAGGGCGAGACGGGAACCTCGTGGAACCGCAGCAGCCGCATCGCCGCCTCAGCCAAGGATGCCTGGGAGGTCGAGCCCCTTCTCGCGTGCGACATCGAGCGCGATGTCATAGCCGGCATCGGCGTGTCGCATCACGCCGGTCGCCGGATCGTTCCACAGCACGCGTTCCAGCCGGCGCGCCGCATCGTCCGTGCCGTCGGCGCAGATCACCATGCCGGCATGCTGCGAAAAGCCCATGCCGACGCCGCCGCCATGGTGCAGCGACACCCAGGTCGCGCCCGACGCGGTGTTGAGCAGCGCGTTCAGCAACGGCCAGTCCGACACCGCGTCGGAGCCATCCTGCATCGCCTCGGTCTCGCGGTTGGGCGAGGCGACCGATCCGGAATCGAGGTGGTCGCGGCCGATCACCACCGGCGCCTTCAACTCGCCGCTGCGCACCATCTCGTTGAAGGCGAGGCCCAGGCGATGGCGGTCACCCAGCCCGACCCAGCAGATGCGCGCCGGCAGCCCCTGGAAGGCGATGCGCTCGCGCGCCATGTCCAGCCAGTTATGCAGGTGCGTGTTGCCTGGCGTCAGCTCCCGCACCTTGGCGTCGGTCTTGTAGATGTCCTCGGGATCGCCGGAGAGCGCCGCCCAGCGGAACGGGCCGATGCCGCGGCAGAACAGCGGGCGTATATAGGCCGGCACGAAGCCGGGGAAGGCGAAGGCGTTTTCGAGACCCTCGTCCTTGGCGACCTGGCGGATATTGTTGCCGTAGTCGAGCGTTGGAATGCCCCGGTCCCAGAAGGCGAGCATCGCCTCGACATGCTCGCGCATCGAGGCGCGCGCCGCCTTCTCCACCTCTTTGGGTGCGCTTTCCCGCTTCTCCCGCCATTCAGCCATCGTCCAGCCCTTGGGCAGGTAGCCATTGATCGGGTCATGCGCCGAGGTCTGGTCGGTGACGAGGTCGGGGCGAATGCCGCGCCGCACCATTTCCGGCAGGATTTCGGCGGCGTTACCGAGCAGGCCCACCGATTTCGCCTCGCCGGCTTTGGTCCAGCGCTCGATCATGGCGAGCGCTTCGTCGAGCGTCGCGGCCTTCTCGTCGAGGTAACGGGTGCGCAGGCGGAAATCGATCGAGTCCGGATTGCACTCGACGGCAAGGCACGAGGCGCCGGCCATGACGGCGGCGAGCGGTTGCGCCCCGCCCATGCCACCGAGCCCGCCGGTGAGGATCCACTTGCCCTTGAGGTTGCCGCCATAGTGCTGGCGACCAGCTTCGACGAACGTCTCGTAGGTGCCCTGCACGATGCCCTGGGTGCCGATGTAGATCCACGAGCCGGCCGTCATCTGGCCGTACATCGCGAGACCCTTCTTATCGAGCTCGTTGAAATGGTCCCAGGTCGCCCAATGCGGCACCAGGTTGGAGTTGGCGATGAGGACGCGCGGCGCATCGGGGTGGGTGCGGAACACCCCGACCGGCTTGCCCGACTGGACCAGCAACGTCTGGTCGTTCTCGAGCTTTTCGAGGGCCGCGACGATGCGGTCGAAATCCTGCCAGGTGCGAGCCGCCCGGCCGATGCCGCCATAGACCACCAGCTCGTTGGGGTTTTCCGCAACATCGGGATCGAGGTTGTTCATCAGCATGCGCAGCGGCGCCTCGGTGAGCCAGCTTTTGGCGCTGAGTTCGGTGCCACGAGCGGCGCGGACTTCACGGATGTTATGGCGGGGGTCGGTCATGGCTTTGCTTCCGCGAGTGAGGGGGCCAGCGCTTCGAGGCGCTGCAGCATTTCGGCCAGATGGGCGCGCAGGCGTTCGGTCTTGATGGCGTCGAGTGCGAAGGGCGGCGCTTCCGCGGCGAGGTGGGTGGCCTGGGCCAGCTCGAGCTGGATGGTCTCTACGCCACCCGCCTGGTTGCTGTAGTGGCGTGTCGTCCAGCCGCCCTTGAAGCGGCCATTGAGCACCGAGCTGTAGCCCTTGGCCTTCCGGGCGACATCGTAGACGGCGGCCTCGACGGCGGCGCTGCAGGATTTCCCATCGGCGGTGCCGACGTTGAAATCCGGCAAAGTGCCTTCGAACAGGAACGGGATGCTGGAGCGGATCGAGTGGCAATCAAACAGGATGGCGACGCCGTGCGTCGCACGCACCCGCGCCACCTCCGCCGTCAACGCCGCATGGTAGGGGGCGTGGAATGCCGCGAGCCGCCGCTCGATCTCGGTCGCGTCGGCGAAGCCACCCTCTGTCCAGATCGCAACGCCGTCGAAGTCGGTTTCCGGGACAAGGCCCGTGGTGTTCTGGCCCGGATAGAGGCTGACGCCGGTGGGGTCGCGACCCACGTCGATGAGGTAGCGGTGGTGGGTGGCGCGGATGGTCGAAGCGCCGGGCAAGAGGCCGCGATAGAGGTCGTGAACATGCCAGTCGGTGTCCGCGAGAACCCGGCCGTTGTCGTTCAGCCGGTCGGCGATCTCGGGCGGCAGGTAAGTCCCGGTATGCGGAAACGCCAGGATGACGGGTGACGTGCCCTGGTGGAGTTCGAAGATCTCCATCAGTGCACCAGTTCCGGCAGAATCCCCGGGCCGACGGCGCCGACCAGCCCGCCATTGGCGACGAGGGTCACCGCAGCGGCGATGTCGGGGGCCATGTAGCGGTCGAGCTCGAGCTCGGGGACCATCGCGCGCAGCGCCGAACGAGCCTTGAGGAGCTCGGTGCCGGTCTGCAGCGGAGCGCGGCAATCGACACCCTGCGTCGCCGTCAGCGCCTCGATGCCGATGATGCCGAACAGGTTCTCGGTCATCTGCAGCAGCCGGCGGGCCCCGTGGCAGGCCATCGAGACATGGTCTTCCTGGTTGGCCGAGGTCGGAGTGGAGTCGACCGAAGCCGGATGCGCCATCTGCTTGTTCTCGCTCATCAGCGCCGCCGAGGTCACTTCGGCAATCATCAGGCCGGAGTTGAGCCCAGGCTGCTTGGCGAGGAAGGCCGGCAGTCCGTAGGAGAGGGCAGGGTCGACCAGCAGCGCGATGCGGCGTTGCGCAATGGCGCCGATCTCGCACACCGCGATGGCGATCTGGTCGGCGGCGAAGGCCACCGGTTCGGCATGGAAATTGCCGCCCGACACCACGCTGCCATCTGACAGCACCAAGGGGTTGTCGGTGACAGCGTTGGCCTCGATCTCCAGCGTCTGCCCGGCGTTGCGAAGCAGGTCGAGGCAGGCGCCATCGACCTGGGGCTGGCAGCGGATGCAGTAAGGGTCCTGCACGCGTTCGTCGCCTTCGACATGGCTTTCGCGAATGGCCGAACCGGCGAGCAGCCTGCGCAGCGCCGCTGCCGCATCGATCTGGCCCCGGTGACCCCTCAGCGTGTGGATATCGGGATGGAACGGCGCCGACGAACCCATTGCCGCATCGGTCGACATGGCGCCGGTGATCAGGGCCGCCTGGGCGGCGCGATGCGCGCGGAACAGCCCGGCCAGCGCCAGCGCCGTCGAGGTCTGCGTGCCGTTGATCAGCGCCAGGCCCTCCTTGGCGGCCAGCACCACCGGCGCCAGCCCGGCGCGCGTCAGCGCCTCACGGCCGCCGAGACGCTCGCCCCGGTAGAATGCTTCGCCTTCGCCGATCATCACCGCCGTCATGTGGGCGAGCGGCGCGAGGTCGCCGGAAGCGCCGACCGAACCCTTTTCCGGGATCAGCGGGATGACGCCGCGCGCCAGCATCTGTTCGATGAGTCGGATCAGTTCGAGCCGCACTCCGGATGCCCCGCGCCCCAGCGACACCAGCTTCAGCGACATGATCAGCCGGACGATGTTCTCTGCCAGTGGCGCGCCAACGCCGCAGCAATGCGACAGGATCAGGTTGCGCTGCAGGGTGGCGAGGTCGGCCGCCTCGATCTTGATCGAGGCCAGTTTGCCGAAGCCGGTATTGACGCCATAGACCGGGGCATTCCCGGCGGCGATCTGGGCGATGCGGGCCGCGGCGCGCTCGACCGCGGCGTCGAACGCCGGGTCGAGCACCACGGGGGTGCCGTTCCAGAAGATCTCGGACAGCGTCTCGAGCGAGACGCTCCCCGGTATGAGCGTGACAGTCATATTGCGTTGCCCTTGAAGATGCGGCGGTGCAGCGGGTTGAAGCCGATGCGGTAGGTGAGTTCGGCTGCCGAGGCGCAGTTCCAGACCGCGAAGTCGGCGGATTTGCCCGCCTCGAGCGTGCCGGTCTGGTCGAGCAGCCCCAGCGCCTGAGCCGCTATGCGCGTCGTTCCGGCCATGCATTCGGCGACGGTCAGTCCGAACAGGGTGGCCGCCATGTTCATTGCGAGCAGCAGCGAGGTGAGCGGCGAGGTGCCGGGGTTGCAGTCGGTGGCGACAGCCATCGCAACGCCGTGCCGGCGCAGCGCGGCGACATCCGGCTTGTGCGTTTCTCGAATGGCGTAGAAGGCGCCGGGCAGCAGCACCGCGACTGTGCCTGCGGCGGCCATGGCTGCGGCGTCCGCATCGTCGATGTATTCGAGGTGATCAGCCGACAACGCCCCGTAGCGTGCCGCCAGCCCGGTGCCGCCCTGGTGGCTCAACTGCTCGGCATGCAGCTTCACCGGCAACCCGAGTTCTTTAGCCAGGTCGAACACCCGCGCCATTTCCTCGGGTGAGAAGGCGATGCCTTCGCAAAAACCGTCGACGGCGTCGACCAGCCCCTCGGCATGGGCCGCTCTGAGGCCGGGCAGTACGACCTCGTCGAGATAGTCCGCGTTGCGCCCCCGGTACTCCTCGGGCGTCGCATGGGCGCCCAGATACGAGGTGACGACCCGCACCGCCCGCCGGCTGCCGAGCGCGCGCGCGGCGCGCAGCATGTTCAGTTCGGCCTCGATACTGAGGCCGTAGCCCGACTTGATCTCGATGGTCCCGAGGCCCTCGCCGAGCAGCGTGTCGAGACGCGGCAGGGCCTGCTCGACCAGTTCCTCGACCGACAGCGCCCGGGTGGCCCGCACCGTCGAAACGATGCCGCCGCCCGCCTTGGCGATCTCGATATAGCTGGCGCCGTCGAGCCGCATCTCGAACTCGCGGGCGCGGTTGCCGCCATGCACGATATGGGTGTGGCAGTCGATCAGCGCCGGGGTCACCAGCCGGCCGCCGAGGTCGATCTCTTGCGCGTCGTCGACATCGGGCGCCTCTGACGCAGTGCCGGCGAAAACGATGCGTTCGCCGGCGGTGACGATCACGCCCTCCGCGATCGGCTCGACCGATGGGCCGGCCATCGTCACGAGGCGGGCATTCCGCCACAGTTTCACGGCGGCATCGGGACTGGGGATTGGTGTCGGCATTGCAAGCCCGCTTTCAATCGTCTTAAAAGATGTATAGACATAATAAGGTCGCTGACAAGGGAGTTTTTGAGAGTGTCCCATACCCCTCTCGGGAAGACCGCCCGATGACCAGGCTCTTTGCCGCCGCAGCACTGCTTCCCGCCGGGCTCGCTTACGACGTCAGCATCGATATCGAGCATGGGCAGATCGCGTCGGTAGAACAGGGGAGTTCGCCGGCTACTGCCGATGAGCGCCACGCGCTGCTGGCGCCGGCCGTGCCCAATCTTCACAGTCACGCCTTCCAGCGCGCCATGGCGGGGCTGGCCGAGACGCGTGGACCTGGCGCCGACAGTTTCTGGAGCTGGCGCACCCAGATGTATCGTTTCGCCCTGTCGATGACCCCTGACGATGTCGAGGCCGTGGCGGCGCAGCTCTATGTCGAAATGCTCGAGGCGGGCTTCTCGCGGGTGGGCGAGTTCCACTACTTGCATCACGATATCGATGGCCGGCCCTATGCCAACATCGCCGAGATGGCGGAACGCATCGCGGCGGCGAGCGCCGAGGCCGGCATCGGGCTGACGCTGCTCCCGGTGTTCTACGCGCATGCCGGATTCGGGCCCAAGCCGCCGATCGAGGGGCAACGGCGCTTCGTCAACGACACCTCGCGCTTCGCCGAACTTGTGGCCGCCTCGCGGCGCGCGGTCCGGGGCCTTGAGAGGGCGGTAGTCGGCATCGCGCCGCACAGCCTGCGGGCCGCGACCATCGAAGAAATCCGCGAGATACTGCCGCTCGCCGAAGAACAGCCCGTTCACATCCATGTTGCCGAACAGCTGCTGGAGGTCGAAGACTGCATCGAGGCCACCGGCGCGCGTCCGGTCGAACTGCTGCTCGCGAACACGCCGGTCGATCAGCACTGGTGTCTGATCCACGCCACCCATCTGACCGCCGACGAGGTGGCGGGCATCGCCGCCAGCGGGGCGGTGGCCGGCCTTTGCCCGATCACCGAGGCAAACCTCGGCGACGGGATTTTCTGTGGCGAAGCATTCGTCGCGCAGGGCGGCCGGTTGGGCGTTGGCTCGGACTCGAATGTCCAGATCTCGCTGGCCGGCGAGCTGCGCCAGCTGGAATACAGCCAGCGCCTCGCCCAGCGCAGCCGCAACGTCATCGCGTCGTCAGGTCAATCGACTGCCGTTGAGCTGTTGAACCGGGCGGGGCAGGGCGGAGCGCAGGCCCTTGGCGTGGGCTCGGGGATAGCTGCGGGCAATCCGGCCGACCTGGTCTCCTTCGCGCCGGCCGGTGCGCCTTACCTCCCGCTTGCCGACCAGCTCGACGCCTTTGTGTTCGCCTCGGGCATATCGGTGGACGACGTCTGGGTCGGCGGCAAGAAGCAGGTGATCGGCGGCAAACATGTTAAGTCCGACGCCATTCGGCGCCGGTTCGAGTCGACAATGCGCCGCCTGCTTGGGGCTTGACCCAATCGGCGGAACATCGGTTAGCTTTGGTTTGAAGCACGGGATTTGATGAGCGTGAGCACATTAGTGACTGCCGAGCGTGACACCGAAGCCGGCACGCTCCACCAGCGCATCCTCAATGATATTGAAGGCAAGATCGTTTCGGGGGAATGGCCCATCGGCCACCGCATCCCGTTCGAAGTGGATCTCGCTCGCGAGTATGGCTGTTCGCGCATGACCGTGAACAAGGTCCTGACCCAGCTGGCGCGGGCCGGGCTGATCGAGCGGGTGAAGAAGAGCGGCAGCTTCGTCAGCCAGCCGCACACCCAATCCGCCGTGCTCGAGATCAGCGACATCCGCAAGGAAGTGGAGTCGCTCAAGCTCCCCTATGCATTCAATGTTCTGCGGGTGGCGAAGCGGAAGGCCCAGGGCGCCGACCGGCTGCTGCTCGATGTGCCGGTCGGCACGGCGATCCTCGATATTGCCTGCGTCCACCTGGCGGGCGGCAAGCCGTTCTGCCTCGAACAGCGGCTGATCAACCTTGCCGGCGTCGAGGGCGCCGACCAGGCGGATTTCACCAAGGTCCCGCCTGGACAATGGCTGCTCAGCCAGGTGCCCTGGAGCTCGGCGGAACACCGCATTCATGCGGCAGCGGCGGACGGTATGACCGCCGAACAACTGGGGATCGAGCAGGGCGCCGCTTGCCTCGTGATCGAGCGGCGCACCTGGAGCGCCGGCGCTGCCGTCACCCAGGTGCGGCTGACCTATCCGGGGGATCGCCACGCCCTCGTCGCCACCTTCACCCCTTCGTCGTGACCGCGCCGGTCGGGTCTCGACCCTACCGACATTATGTATAGACATGAGTGACCGTAAGTGCTGATACTCGTCAACTGCATCTCTGGGAGGAGGCTGCATGTCTAGCAAATCTGCCTTCGACCTCACGGGAAGGCGCGCCCTGGTGACCGGCGGCAGCCGCGGCCTGGGGCAGGGCATTGCCGTTGCCCTCGCGGCAGCTGGCGCAGAGGTCTGCGTCACGGCGCGCGCCCGCTCCAGCCTCGACACGACGCTGAGCCAGCTGGGTGCGTCCGGTCGGGCGCTCGAGCTCGATGTCACCCATGTCGCCGGAATCGCCGCAGCGATCGGTGAACTCGACGCGACCTGGCCCATCGACATCCTCGTCAACAATGCCGGGTTCGAGAGCGTCGCCCCTTCGCTCGATGTCGATGAAGCCCTGTGGGACAACATCGTCGACACCAACCTTAAGGGTAGCTTCTTCTGCGCCCAGGCCGTGGCGCGCGGCATGGCTTCGCGCAGTCGCGGTGGCTCGATCATCAACCTCTGTTCGCTGACCTCCTATGTGGGCGTGCCGACCGCGGTCCCCTATGGTTCCTCGAAATCCGGATTGCTCGGCATGACTCGCGCCTTGTCGGCGGAATGGGCTCGGCATGGCATCCGCGTCAACGCGGTCGCGCCGGGCTATTTCCGCACCGAGATGACGGAAGGCTTTTATGCTGACGAGGCCTGGGCCACCGGCATGCTGGGAAAGATCCCGCAGGGCCGCTTCGGGCTGGCCGAGGATGTCGGCGGCCCCGTCGTCTTTCTCGCCAGCACCGCCGCGGCCTATGTCACAGGACAGTGCCTGGCGATCGATGGAGGCTATCTTGCCTCCATCTGACGCGCCATTTGCTCAATCCTTGAGCAGAAATGAAAACTGCACAAGTCGTGTTGACTCACAGGCTGATATGTATAGACATTATGCGTGTAAACGGGCTGCGACTGGCCTGTTCGAGGGGTATGTATGACCATTGACGCCGGCATCGAAGGCCGTTCCGCCCAGGTGGCTCGTGTAGCCGTATCGGTGCGCAACGTCGATATGACCTTTGCCGATTTCCATGCCGTCAAGGACGCCTCCTTCGACCTCGAGGATGGGCGCTTCCTCACCATTCTAGGGCCCTCAGGGTCCGGCAAGACGACGCTGCTGCGGATGATCGCCGGCTTCCAAAAGCCCAGCGCCGGCGAGATCTTCATCAACGGCAAGCCGGTCAGCGCCACGCCGCCGCACAAGCGCTCGATCGGCATGGTGTTCCAGAAGCTGGCGCTGTTTCCGCACCTGACCGCCGCCGAGAACGTGGCGTTCCCGCTCAGGATGCGCCGCTTCGATGCGACCACCATCCCGGAGCGCGTGCAGCGCTATCTCGATCTCGTTCATCTTGGCGGCTATGCCGATCGCCGCATCCACCAGCTCTCGGGCGGCCAGCAGCAGCGCGTCGCCATTGCCCGCGCCCTGGTGTTCGAGCCCGATCTGCTGCTGCTGGACGAACCGCTGGCGGCGCTCGATCGCAAACTTCGCGAAGAAATGCAGCTCGAGTTCCGCCGCATCCAGCGCGAGCTCGGCGTCACTACCATCAACGTCACCCATGACCAGCGCGAGGCCCTCGTCGTTTCCGATGAGGTGATCGTGATGGACAAGGGTGTCATCCAGCAGAAGGCGCCGCCCTCTGAGACCTATCGGACGCCTTCGAATGCCTTCGTCGCGGGCTTCATCGGCGTCACCAATTTCATCTCGGGCAAGGTCACAGCGACCTCAGGCGCGACGGTCAGCTTCGATATCGGCGGCAGCGAGGTCACCGGCACCTGGGCGGCGCCGGGCGTTGCACCCTCGGTTGGCGCTTCGGTGACCGGTGCGCTGCGCGCCGAGCAGGTGCGATTGGGATCGTCTGAAGCCGAGCTTTCCGGCTGTGAGACCACTCGCCATGGCGTCGTCCGTGACGCCATTTTCGAGGGTGAGCGCCTCGTCTACGAGATAGACCTGGCCCCGGGCACGCTGCTGCGCGTGTTCGACCATGATCCAGCGGCTCACAAGCAATTCGCCATCGGGGACAACGTGGCGATGGGCTGGAACGCACGCGACGTGCTGACCTTCCCCAACTGAGCCCGCCGGTAGAGACAACAGGAGAGAGAAACCATGACCGATCAGAAATCCATTCTTGCCTTATCCCGCCGCAAGTTCCTCGGCGGCGCCGCAGCGCTGAGCGGCATCGCTGCCTCCGGCATCGCGACGCGGGTGTTTGCCCAGGAACCGGCCAAGCCCGCCGAGATCATCGTGCGCGCCTGGGGCGGCTCGTGGGTCGATAGCCTCAAGGCAGGCGTCTCCGATCCCTTCACCGCGGCCACCGGCATCGCCGTTCGCCACGACCTGACCGAAGATAACGAAATCCAGCCCAAGGTTTGGGCGGCGGTGGCGCAGAACCGGGTACCCCCGATCCACATCAACTGGGACACCACAACCAACGCCACCAAGTCGGCACTGCGCGGGGTGACCGAGGATCTGTCGGATCTGTCGAACCTCGCCGGCACCACCGAGCTCGCCAAGCCCGTCGGGCTCGAGGGCTACCCGATCGTCAACACCTATGGCTACGTCTACGTGCTGGCCTACCGTCCCGAGGCTTTCCCGGACGGCGCCCCGACCTCGCTGCAGGTGCTCCTCGATCCCAAGTTCAAGGGCCGCATTGCGCTCTATAACGACGGTATCGGCTTCCACTTCCCGGCCCAGGTCGCCGGCGGCGGCAAGCTCGAAGACATCCCCGGCAACATGCAGCCGGCCTGGGACTTCATCAGGAAGGTCAAGGAGCAGGCGCCGCTGCTCGGCGAGGATCCGGATTTCACCACCTGGTTCCAGAACGGCGAGATCGATCTCGCGGTCACCATCTCGACCAATGCCCGCGAAGCCAAGAAGAACGGCGTCAATATCGCCTGGACCGTGCCCGAGGAAGGCGCCAAGTTCGATACCGATGGCCTGTGGATCCCCAAGGGCCTGCCCGAGAACGAGCTCTACTGGGCCAAGCAGTACATCAACTTCGCCATCACCAAGGAGGCCCAGCAGGTGTGGCTTGATGGCCTCGGGTTGCCGGGCGTCGTCCCCGGCCTCACCCCGCCGGTCGATCTCGTCGGCGATGCGTCCTACCCGACCAAGCCGGAAGACTTCGAACACCTGATCCGCATTTCCTCGCAGGTCCAGGTCGAGAACGAGAGCACCTGGTTCGGCGAGTTCAAGAAGATCATGCAGGGCTGACGCGCTGCGCGTGGGCTCCCCTCCCCCCCGCGGCGCTACGCGTCCGCTAGGAGGGGAGGGGCTGGGGGTGGGGGTCCATCGGCGATCACCGGACCACCCCCTCCCTCATTCCCTCCCCTCAGGGGGGAGGGAGGCGACCGCTTCGCGATCTTGAATGAGCGGGACGGCGCTGCGGTGCCGTCCCGCACTACCCCGAGGAGCACTATGCGAACCCATCGAAAGGCCTATCCGCTGACGTGGCGGATCATGGACGGGATCGAGGCCGCCATGGCCGCCGTCTGGCCGAGACGGCTGTCCGGTGCGCTCCCCTATGTCATGGTGCTGCCCGCCGTGCTGCTGGTGCTGCTCCTGGTGATCGGCATGGTGCAGATCGCCGACCAGAGCGCCCGCGTCCTCGACACCAGCACCTTCATGCCCTCGGCCGATTATCGTTCGGCCAACTACGAGCAGATATTCAACAGCGGTCTCTACTGGTCGATCCTGTGGCGGAGCCTCTTCGGGTCGGTGATCGTCACCGTGCTCTGCCTCGTCTTTGCGTTTCCCTACAGCTACCTGATGGTGCGCACCCCCTCGGCGCTGCTGCGCAAGTTCCTGCTGATCGCGCTGTTCCTGCCGTTCTTCATCGGCCAGGTGGTGCGCGCCTATGGCTGGCTGATCATCCTCGGCAACCAGGGGGTGGTGAACGAGGTGCTGGGGCTGGTCGGGGTGTCGCCGGTGCGGCTGCTCTACAACTACCCGGCCGTGCTGTTCGGGCTGGTGCAGTATATGATCCCGTTCGCCGTGCTGATGCTGGCGCCGGCGCTCACCGCCATCCCTGAAGAGATCGAATCCGCCGCCAGCAGCCTCGGCGCCAACTGGTGGCGGAGCTTCATCCATGTCGTGCTGCCGATGGCCAAGCCCGGTCTGATCGGCGCCGGCCTCGTCGTCCTGACCTTGTCGCTGACCGATTTTGCCATGCCGGCAATCCTCGGCGGTGGCTCGCAGGATTTCATCGCCAACGCCATCTACGACCAGTTCTTCCGCACCTCCGACCAGGGCATGGGCTCGGCGCTCACCATCATCCTCGTCGGCATCGGCTCGCTGGTGGTCGGCATCGTCTTCACGATCTTCGGGGCCGGTACCCTCGCCATGGGGAGGGACCGCAAATGACGCAGCAGCCGCTCAGCAAATCCATCGTCATCTGGGCGATGGTGGTCCTGGTGCTGATCGTCCTGTCGGCTCCAACCATCGTCGTGCTCGGCGCCTCCTTCACCTCGGGCAACATCATCCAGTTCCCGCCGCAGGGCTTTTCGCTGCAGTGGTATGCCAAGATTGCGTTGGCGGATGACCTGCGCAGCGCCTTCGTCCGCTCGCTCGCCGTCGCGCTGATCTGCATGCTGATCGCTATCCCGGTCGGCACCCTTGCGGGCATCGCGCTCAGCAAGTATGCGCTGAAGTTCGAGCGCACTTTGCAGATCTACCTGTTGCTGCCCTTCACCATTCCGCTCATCGGATCGGGCATCGGCCTGATGCTGTTGTTCGGCGAGATGCGCATCCTCGGCCAGATCTGGCCGATCGGCCTTGCCTGCTGCGTCATCAACCTGCCGTTCATGATCTGGGCGGTGATGGCGAGTGCGGCGAGCCTCGATCCCGACCTCGAACTTGCGGCGGCCAATTGCGGGGCAGGGCCGGTCTCGACCTTCTTCCACGTCACCATCCCGGGCGTCATGCCGGGGATTATCAGCGGCTCGCTGCTGATGTTCATCCTCGCGCTGAACGAGTTCCTCGTCAGCCTGCTGCTGACCGATGCCCGCACCGTGACGCTGCCGGTGCAGATCTACAATTCGATCCGCTCGATCATCACGCCCGACCTCGCGGCGATCTCGGTGGTCTTCATTATCTGCGCCACCCTGGTGATCGCGCTGCTCGACCGCCTGGTCGGCCTCGACATTTTCCTCAAATCGAAGTGACGGCCTGCCGTCCGTACGCAAAGTGAGACGAACCATGTCTGATGTGTCCTTCTATGACTACGCCAAGCTCTCGGCCGAGCAGCGGGCGGCGCTGCTGAAGCGCTCCGAGGCCGATCTCTCCGGCGTCATCGAGAAGGTGAAGCCGATCATCGAGGCGGTGCGGACCGAAGGCGATGCCGCGCTGGCCCGCTTTGCGCGGGATTTCGACAAGGCTGAGAACGTCACCGAAGCGACGCTGCAGGTCACATCGGCCGAGTTCGACGCCGCCTTTAAGGCGGTGGACCTGAAGGTCATCGAGGCGATCCAGTTCGGGATCGACAACATCCGCAGCTTCCACGAGGAGCAGAAGCCCGAGACCATGTGGATGAAGGAGATCCGGCCCGGCGCCTTCGCCGGCGACCGTTTCACCCCCATCCAGTCGGTCGCCCTCTATGTGCCGCGGGGCAAGGGCTCGTTCCCCTCGGTGACCATGATGACGTCGGTGCCGGCCGTCGTCGCCGGTGTCCCCAACCTCGCGATCGTCACCCCGCCGGCCCCCGACGGCAGTGTCGATGCCGCGACCCTCGTGGCGGCCCGCCTCGCTGGCGTCGAAACGGTCTACAAGGCCGGCGGTGCCCAGGCGGTTGCAGCGATTGCCTACGGAACGAAGACGGTGAAGCCCGCCCTCAAGATCGTCGGCCCGGGCAGCCCCTGGGTGGTGGCCGCCAAGCGCCTTCTCTCCGGCGTGATCGATACGGGCCTGCCGGCCGGTCCCTCCGAGGCGGTGATCTTTGCCGACGACACCATCGATGGCGGCCTCGCCGCGCTCGATCTGCTCATCGAAGCCGAGCACGGTCCGGACTCCTCGGCCTATCTCGTCACCCATAGCCGGCGGGTGGCCGAGGAAGCCATCGCCGCGCTGCCTGGGATCTGGGCCAAAATGACGGAGCAGCGGGTGGCGTTCTCGCGCACCGTGCTTACTGGCGGCAAGACCGGTGGCATCATTCTGACCTCGTCGGTCGAGGAGAGCTACGACTTCGTAAACGCCTACGCCCCCGAGCACCTCGAGATCCTCTCCACCGAGCCCTACGATCACCTCGGCAGGATCACCGAGGCCTCCGAAATTCTGCTCGGCCAGCACACGCCCTGCAGCATCGGCAACTTTGGCCTCGGCCCCAATGCCGTGCTGCCGACTAGCCGCTGGGCCCGGACCTACGGTCCGCTCTCGGTTACCGATTTCGTCAAGCGCAGCTCCATCGGCTATGTGACGGCCGCCGGTTTCCCGCTGCTCGCCGGGCACGCCCACGAGCTCGCCATCTACGAGGGTTTCTCTTCGCACGCGCTGGCCGTCTCGGACCTGCGTCAGCAGTTCGTGCGGTAGGCGAGTTATGCGTGCGGTCCGTCTCCACGACGTCAAAGACTTGCGGTTCGAGCAGGTCGAGGCTCCGGGAGAACCGGGGCCCGGCTCGGTCTTGATCGCTGTCGAGGCTGCCGGAATTTGCGGCTCCGACCTCCATAACTTTTCGACCGGGCAGTGGATTTCGCGGAAGCCCAGCGTTGCCGGCCACGAGTTTGCGGGCCGCATCGAGGCGGTCGGGCCGGATGTCTCCGGCCTGACGGTGGGGCAGGCCGTGGTGGCTGATTCCCGTTTCTGGTGCGGGGAGTGCCCTGAGTGCCGCGATGGCCACCGCAACGCCTGCGAGCGCCTGGGCTTTGTCGGCGAAGTCTGTGACGGTGGCTTCGCCGAGCAGGTGATCCTGCCGGCACGTCTGGTGCAAACGCGACCCGAAGCGATGGACCCGCGCGTTGCGGCGATGAGCGAGCCGCTCGCGGTCGCTCTGCATGCCATCAACAAGGTCGCGCCGGCGGACGGTGCTGCGGTGCTGGTGGTCGGTTGCGGCACCATTGGCGGCCTCTGCGCGCTCGCCCTCGCGCATCGCCATAACGGCCCGCTCCTCCTGGCGGATCGCAATGCCGATCGGGCTCGGATGGTCGCCAAGGTTACCGGCGGTCAGGTTGTCGATCTCACGCCGGACGCCATTGCTGCCGCCAACCATGGCCGGCCGCTGCGCTTTGCCATCGACGCCACGGGTAGCATCGCCGCGTTGCGACAGGTGCTCGATATCATTGGTCCGAACTCCGTGCTGGGCCTCGTCGGCATCAGCCACGGCAAGCTCGATCTCGACCCCAATCACCTGGTCGAGCGCGAAATCCAGCTCGTCGGCTGCCATGCCTTCAAGGACGAGCTGCCGGAGGCCATCGCGCTGGCCGACCTGCTCGGCGAGCAACTGCTCTCTCTGATCGACGAGGAGATCGGGCTCGACCAGGTGCCGGCCGCCTTCGAGCGTTTGCTGGCGGGCAATGTCAAAGGCCTCAAGACCATCATCTCCATCCGCTAGCCCGGCAGACCCGACCATGACCCAGTTTTCCAGCCGGACGGCGGATATCCGCGCCGCCGCCAAGCGCGATGACGGCCGGGCGGAACCGCTGCTCGCCGCGCTGCTCGCCGACCTGTTCAAGATCGAGACGCGCAACGTCGCCATCAATCGTGACCAGTACAGCCTCAACTCGCTCAACGGCTTCTTCGACACCGCCGACGGCGCCTTCTTTTTCAAGTTCCACCAGGAGGAGGGCGAGGAGCAGATGAGCGGCGAGTATTACCGCGCCGACATCCTGGCGCGCGCCGGCTTGCCGGTCGACCAGGCGGTTTACACTTCGACTCTCCCCGGCGAGCAGATTCTCGTCTACCGCCGCCGCACCGATCCGCGCTTCTCCGATGTGTTGCGGGCCTTCGATCTTGCAGATGGTGCGGAGCGCGGTGCGGCGGTCGGCGCCGAGGTGACGCTGAGCGACCGCGTGACCGAGGTCTACCGCCAGAGCTTGCACCCGATCACACCAGCTGAGGCGCAAAGCGAGCCGATCCATCGGCTGTTCTTCGAGCGCCTCATCGATTCCGCCACCGGCGCCTATCCGGGCGGCCGCCTCAAGAGCTTCTACGTCGGCCAGAGCTTCGAGTTTCCGGGCGTCACGCTGAGCTGGGATATATTCGCCGCTGCCAGGGTCAGCGTAAACGGCGTCGCCTACCGTCACTCGATCGGCGAACTGTTCGAGCTGGCGCACCACCGCCTGAACCCCGCTCGCCTGGCGGATGCAGGCGGCGTCGTGGCGCATGGCGACGCGCACAATGCCAATGTCTGGTACGTGGCAGGGCAGGGTGGCCCGAGCCTCTCCTTCTTCGATCCGGCCTTCGCCGGCGAACACGTGCCGACCCTGCTCGCCGAGGTGAAGACGACCTTCCACAACATCATCGCCCACCCGCTGTGGCTCTATGACCCCGAGCAGGCCGCTGAACGCTACACGGCAACCGCGACCTATCGGGACGGCACTCTCGTGATAGACACCGACTGGGCCCTGTCACCGGTCCGCGAGGACCTGCTCCGGGTGAAGGCCGAACGCGCCTGGCGCCCGCTGCTGCAGAGCTTGGCCGATCGGCACCTGCTGCCGGCAGACTGGCGCCAGGTCATCCGCCTCGGCCTGTTCCTCTGCCCCACGCTGGTGATGAACCTGCGCGCCGGCGCCGGCCGCCACAACCCGATCTCCTCGGCCATCGGCTTCGCCAACGCGGTGCGTGTCGGCAGCGAACCGAGTGCGGGCGCGGACTTGATCACCGCATTCCTCGATACGATCGAGCCGCGTTAGGCACTGCTGGCGGGGCGACGCAGCGCCGCTGACGCAGGCGCAACGCCTTAACGACTGCTTGCAGTCCGAAGCGGACTTGGATCGCAGCGCAAGGAACCCTTGCACTTGCTTCCTCTGACGTCGGCCGCTCCTTCACGACCAAGACGCAGCTTCGGCAACGGCCGTGGAGAACGCGGCCGGGGCTTCCTGGGGCAGATTGTGCCCGACGCCGTCTGTGATGGTCCGATGCTCGTACCGCCCGACAAACCTGTCCGCATAGGCGTCGGGTCTCGGATGGGGAGCACCGTTGGCGTCACCCTCGAGGCTGATGGTCGGCACGCTGATCAAGGGCCTTGTTGCCAGACCTTTCTCGAGATCGTCGAGTTGCGGGTCGCCCGCCGCCGATCCGATCCGCCAACGGTAGTTGTGGATGACGATGGCCGGATGGTCGGCATTGTCGAACGACAGGGCGGTGCGGTCAAACGTGGCCTCGTCGAAGTGCCACCGCGGTGATGCCGTGCGCCAGATGAGCCGAGCGAACTCCTTACGGTACGCTTGGTAGCCGAGGCGACCGCGCTCGGTTGCGAGATAGTACTGATACCACCACGCCAGTTCCTCGGATGGCGGCAAAGGTAAGGCTCCTGCTGCCTGGCTCGAGATGAGATAGCCGCTGACTGGCACGAGCGCGGAGCATCGCTCTGGCCATAGCGCCGCCACACAACCTGCAGCCCGGGCGCCCCAGTCGCAACCCGCCAGCGTTGCCTTGGCGATCCCCAGGGCATCCATCAGGGCAATCACGTCCAGCGCCAGCATGGCCTGTTGCGCGTTGCGCGGTGCTTTGTCGTCCCGAATTCGGGTCGTGCCGAAGCCCCGCTGGTAGGGGACAATCACACGGAAGCCATGGACTGCCAGCAATGGCGCGACCTCGGCATAGGTGTGGATGTCGTAGGGCCAGCCGTGAAGGAGGAGCACGGCTGGCCCGTCGGCGGGGCCCAGGTCGGAATAGCCGACGCTGAGGGTCCGCGTCTCGATCTGCCTGAGGTGGTCAGTCAGCATCATCGGAAGGCACCGGACCGTTGTAGACGTGGGGCGCCTGCGTCGCCTCCAGGCGTTCCAGCGCGTCGCCGACACGGCGCGCTACTGCAATGCTGAAGTGTCGATCCGGCTGGGTGTGTTCATAGTCGTGCAATTGCTCGACCGTGATGCCGGCAGCCGCGGCCATCTCCTCGCGACTGGCGCCCAGCGACAGTCGCCGGTTCTTGTCGCCGCGCGGCAGTCGTTCATGGGGATCGGTCGGGTAGGTCATTGCGGTCTCCTCAGCGGTAGCCGGTGCCGGCGATGTAGTTGATGAGTTGATCCTCCTGGCGCTCCTCCTGCATGAGGATCGCTTCGAGGGCGTCGCGAACGTCGAGAACTCCCACCGGCCTGCGGCCGGCGTCGATGAGCGGCAGGTTCTGGAGCTGGCGGCGGACCATCAGCTGCCAGGTCGCGTGGAGGTCGTCGGAGGGCGCCGCAAAGACCACATGCCGGGTCATCACTTCGACGAGGGGGGCGTCGACCCGTCCGTTGCCGGCGAGGTGGCGGACGAGATCCGACTTGCTGATGACGCCCCGAGCCGCCTCACCTTCGTCGGCGACGATGATCAGCCCGACGCGCTGGTCGGCAAAGGCATCGGCAGCTGTTCGCACCGGGCTCTGCTCGCGCAGGACCCGTAGGCGGGCCCGTGTCATCTCGGCGAGGGCGGTGATCAGCATGGCCCTAAGCCGCCGCGACGCGGCTTCGCGCCAGCCATTCGTCGAGGCTGATCGTGCCGATATATGGGTGCTCGCCGGCGGGAACGAGCGTGCGCTCGCCAATATGAACGCCGAAATACCCGGCCTGGCGGTCGGCGATGACGAGGCGCTCGTCGTGATTGACGGCCAATACTCGTCCGACCACATCGCTCAGCCGATAGGGCTCTGGCCCGGCCAATTCCACCGTGCCGTTCGCGGGGGCTCGCAGTGCGATCTGCGCCAGGGTCTCGGCCACGTCGTCGGCTGCCACGGGCTGCGCCAGTGCAGGCGGCAGGCGCACTACCTGATCCGCCGTACTGAAGCCGGCAATGCCGTTGATGAACTCGAAGAACTGTGTTGCGCGCAGGATCGTGTAGGGGAGGCCGGACTCCTGGACCAGTTGCTCCTGCAGCAGCTTGGCGCGGAAATAGCCGCTGTCGAGAAGTTGCTCGGTGCCGACGACGGAAAGTGCAATGTGGTGCCTGACTCCCGCCGCGTTCTCGGCGGCGAACAGGTTGTGGCCTGAGTTGAAGAAGAAGTCCCACGCCACGGCGCTGTCGAACGAGGGTGAGTTGGCGACGTCGACCACAACTTCTGTGCCCTCCATCGCCTCGGGCAGGCCGTCGCCCGATACGGTGTTCACGCCGGTGGAGGGTGAAGCGGCGACGACGTCGTGTCCGCCCTGGCGCAACCTGCCGACCACCCTGGAGCCGATAAGTCCACTGCCGCCTATCACTACGATCTTCATGATGTTCACCTGTGCTGGTTGGTAGATCTGCCAGGTCAGCCTCGCCGAAGCCGTCGACCCGGGCCATCGTGCGGCGGACGTGCGGCCCTATGCCGATGGGATAGTCGGCATACGTCCGGAGGCGGGGTCATGCCGTTGCCGGTAGGCGCAGTGTTACCGCCGTGCCGTGGCCGGGTGAGCTGTCGATGCCGATCCGGCCGCCAGCTGCCTCAATGAACTGCCTTGCGCCCGCCAGACCCATGCCGCCGCCAGCCGGCTTGGTGCTGAAACGCGGCTCGAACGCCCGTGCGAGGGTTTCGCCGGACATACCGGTGCCAGTATCTGCGACCACGATCTCTACCTCGGGGGTCGACGGACCGTCGGCCAGCAGCGCTGAAATGGTGAGGATGCCGCCGGCGGGCATGGCATCCCGGGCATTGATCGCGAGATTGAGCAGGACGTTCTGAAGGCCGACGCGGCTGATACGAACGCGGGGCACGAGCCCTGTGTGCAGGCGCACCGTGACACTCGGTCCCGTCGCGTAGCGAAGAAGCGTCGCCATCTCCGTCAGGCAGTTGCCGAGCTCGGTCTCTTCCTCGATCAGCGGTCCGTGCCGTGACAGGCGGATGAGGGCGCCGGCCCGGTCCAGTGAATCTTCGGCCTGCGCCAGCATTGCGCCGAGCGCTGTCGAGCCGGCCAGACGGTCGTCGCGCGACATCAGCCGCATCGCGGACATCGCGATCTGGATGTAGTTCCCGATGTCATGGACGAGCACGGCTGAGGTGTCTTGGGCGAGCGGCGGAAGAATCTCGGACATTGGTGGCTCTCCTGTGGGGTAGGGCAGCAAATGCGGCGGGACACGACCCGCCGCATCTGCGGTCAGGCCCGCGAGAAAACGGAGCGGAGGTAGCCGATCGCCTGTCCGACAGCGCCACGCACGGCGGGCGTTGCGGCGAGGGCATTCAGCATGACGAAGTCGTGGATGGTGCCGTTGTAGCGCACTGAGGTGACGCGAACGCCGGCTTGGGCGAGCTTACGGCCATAGGCCTCGCCCTCGTCACGCAGGACGTCGTTCTCGTCCACGATCAGCAGGGTCGGCGGCAGGCCGACGAGCTCGTCACGCGTGGCATTGATTGGCGAGGCGTGGCTCTGGGCCCGCTGGCCGACTTCGGGGATATACTGCCCCCAGTACCAGGACATGGCGTCGGCAGTGAGCCACGGGCCGGTAGCGAACTGCTCGTAGGAGCGCGTCGACATTGACGCATCCGTTACAGGATAGAACAGCACCTGGGCCTTGAAGTCCGGGCCCTTTCGCTCCTTGGCCATGAGGGCGATCACAGCCGCCATGTTGCCCCCAACGCTGTCGCCGGCGATGACGATGTGATTGCCATCGATCATCAGCTTGTCGGCGTTGTCGGCGACGTGCCTGGCCACGGCGTAGCCCTGCTCGAGAGCCACTGGAAAGCGGGCCTCGGGCGAACGCTCGTAGTCGACGAACACCACCGCGGCATGGGCGCCGATCGCCAGTTCGCGGATCAGCCGGTCATGAGTGTCGCAATCGCCGAGCACCCAGCCACCGCCATGCATGTAGACGATAGCCGGCAGCGGACCGGTGGCTCCGGCAGGCCGGACGACGCGGATGCTGGTGCTGCCGGTGGGGCCGAGCGGAAGCGTAACGTCCTTCACCTGCGCATCGGCGGGCGTAATGGGGACTTTCTGAACGCTGGAGAGCACGTTCCGAGCGTCGGCGATGCTGAGGGTCTGGATCGCCTTGCCACCGGCAAGGCCGTCGAGAAAGGTCTGGACGGTGGGGTCCAGGATCGGGGTGGGAGAGATGAGCTTGTTCACTTCAGGATCCTTTCGATCGCAGTGATGCAAGAGCGGTCGTCGCTCCGCCCCATCTCCGGCGAACGGGTCCTGACCGGCCATCCTGCTGAAGGGTCAGGATGCCTAGAGCAGAAGGCGTAGGCATCGCAGCGGCCGGGCCTCGAATTGTGTGCGGTCGGCTGGATCGTCTTCTTCCTTCGTGCGGCCCGACTGCATCCTAAGCATGAATGGCTGCCCTCCTGCAGTGGCTCATGGTCGCTCCACGGCCAATCCCGGCCGAACGGAGAAATCCCATGCAGAAGACCCTCGGAATTATCGCTCTCGCAGCGGCAGCCGCACTCGGCGGCACCGCCGGCGGCGTGGCGCAGGATGTCGCGAAGCCGACCATCGTCCTGGTGCACGGCGCCTTTGCCGACGCCTCTGGCTGGGGCGGCGTCATCGCGCGGCTGAACAAGGATGGATACCAAACCATTGCGGCGGCCAATCCGCTGCGTAGCGTGGCGGGTGACGCTGCGGCCCTGTCGGCACTGGTCAAGTCCATCGACGGCGAAGTGGTGCTGGTTGGCCATTCCTATGGCGGGCTGGTCATCACCGAGGCCGCCAATGGCAACGCCAACGTCAAGGCGCTGGTCTACGTCGCCGCCTTCATCCCCGAAGTCGGCGAATCCGCCTTTGTGCTGTCGGGCAAGTTCCCGGGCTCGACGCTCGGCGATGCGCTGCAGCCCGTGCCGCTCGCTGACGGTAACGTCGATCTCTACATCCAGCCACCAAAGTTCCACGATCAGTTCGCCGCCGACGTTCCCGCCGACGCCACCGGGCTGATGGCGGCCACGCAGCGCCCGGTGACACAGGCGGCGCTCGAGGAACTGACCACCGTAGCGACTTGGAAGAGCATTCCGGCGTACACAGTGTACGGTTCGGCCGACCACAATATCCCGGCTGGCGTACAGGAGTTCATGGCGGAACGCGCGAAGGTGGTTGATGCCGTGGCCATCGAGGGGGGCTCGCACGCCCTGATGGTGTCGCATCCGGATGAGGTGGCCGCGCTTATCGAAGAGGCCGCAGCCTCGAACTGACGCTGCAAGGGCCGGCGGCAAGGCCGGCCCTTTGCTTCCGTTCCTAGACTAAGCCGTCCCTTCCAGCAGCATCGCGGCCCGCGTCGATCGACGAGAGGCGATACGTTCACGCAGGGCAGCCAGGCGCCCCGGAACCTCGACGTCGAAGCGCTGCGCCCACAGCAGCATCACGAACAGGTAGAAATCGGCAACTGTGGGCACGGCGCCGAACAAATAGTCGCTGTCCAGCCGCCTCGAGAAATACTCCATGTGACGGCGGACCGTTTCGGCCGCGCGCTTCGTGTCGGCACTGCTTCCGGCATGCCAGAACGGTTTGAAAGCACGATGGATCTCCGTGCTGATGAAGGTCAGAGCCTCTACAAGCCGCGTGCGACCGAGCGGACCGGCGACGCCGAGCGCCGGGTATTCACCCGCGATCCAGTCGAGCACGGCAATATTCTCGGTCAGCACCTCGCCGTCATCAAGGACGAGCGCCGGCACGTAGGACTTGCCGGAGATTTCGGACAGCGGTCGGCCCGATGCGGTCAGCTTGGTCTTGAGGTCGACCCGTTCGACTTCCGGTTCGACGCCGGCTTCGAGCAGCGCGATGTGATCGGCGAGGCTGCAGGCTAGGGGGGCGTAGTACAGTTTCATGGCTTGATCCTCTTGGTTGACGATCAAGCTTGCGGCAGGGGAGTAATGCGCGGCACTGCGCCGAGGGATTGAAGAGGCAAGCCGAAGGCAGGGGTCCGACCATGCCGAGGGGCAGGGGATCGACATTCCTATGCGGTGCTTCGATCCACCGGTCGCGTAATTGGGTACCGGGACCGGACCCTTCAGTTTCGAACGCCGAGCCGTGTCAACCGGACACGACGGCGATGGCGAGCGTGGGGGTTTTTCCGGTTTCTCCCCACGGCCGACGAAATGGCAGGCGAGCGCTTCACCCGTCCGGCTCTACCTGTTCCAGGGTCGATCCTATACCCTCGTACAGATGCCCAACGCTGCAACTGCCGCTATCGAAGGTAGCCAGCAGCACCGGAGAGGAGGCGACCACGGAACCCTCAGCATTGCGTAGCCCTGGTCAGAACCATGTCGGTCACGTTCATCCCGACGACCGGCCGGCTGCGACGCAGGCGATCTCCCGCGCCTTTCGGAATGGCGTGCCGCAGATCATCTACTGCAGGCAGCTGCAGCCGGATGGCAGCTATGCGATGAGCGAGTTCCGCGCGGAGCCGGGCTATGCGGTCAGCGTTCCGGTGACCCCCATGATACAGACTCCGGACCAACCCTGGACGGTCGCCGATGATATTGGAGAGACGGCTGAGGCCGTGGCGGCGGCCAGGGTTATTGAGCAGCTGTATGGCGCGGCCTTTGCCTTCGATGCGAAGGGGAACTTTACCTATGCAACGCCGGTAGCCCAGACTTCCATCGCCATGACCATTGAAGACCTGAACCGTCCGCTCAATGGGGGTGCTGCATTCATTGATGGCGGTGATCTCGGCTGGAAGCTGGGAGTGCATCCGGAAGACTATGAGGCGGCCGCAGCCTCACTGCGCGAGTGCATGCGAACCGGGGCGCACTTCAACCATGAGTATCGAGTGCTTCGCGCGACCGGCGAGTATGTCTGGCACCGCTTCTCGATCCGGCCGACACGAGCTCCGGATGGTCGGATAACAGGCTGGTTCGGCATCGGACATGACGTCGACGTCGAGAAGAGGGCCGAGGCAGCACTGCGGGCCAATGAACAACGCCTGCAGCAGATCATCGACACTGTGCCCGCGATGCTCTGGTGCCTGTCGCCGGATGGCACGGTGTCTTATGTCAACCGGCGACTTGCCGAAACGACGGGCGTAACGCTGGATGCGATGGTGGCACCCGGTGGGCCACGCATGCTTGCCGTCGTTCATCCCGATCAGCGGCTGGCCGTAGCACAGGCTCTCGCACGGTCCGCGGAGACCGGCGCACCCTACGCGATGACCTACCGACAACTGCGTGTCGACGGTTCCTATCGGTGGACCGAGAGCCGCGGGGAAGCCCTGCGCGACGAGCTGGGCAATGTCGTCCAGTGGTACGGCGTCGCAGTGGACATCCACGACATGGTGACCGCGCAGGAGTCTCTTCGCGAACGAGAGCGCGAACTTGTCCATCTCGTCGATATGCTCCCCAGCTATATCTGGCGCTTGAGCCCTGACGGCGAGCCGAACTTCTACAACAAGCGCCTTATCGACTATCTCGGGCTCGATGCCACCAGCGACGACCCAGCCTTCACCCAGTTGGCGGCCATGATGGCAACTGCAGTCCATCCCGATGATGCGGATGCACTGAGCGAAGCGCTCACGCACTCGTTGGTCACGGGCGAGACCTTCTCGGCAAGGTGCAGATTGCGGCGCGCGGATGGCGTCTATCGCTGGACCGATGGTCGTGCAGAACCTCTGCGCGACCCGACTGGACGGATTGTCCAGTGGTACGGCCTGTCCAACGATATCGAAGACCAGATGAACTCCGAGGCGGCGCTGCGCCAAAGCGAACAGCAGTTCCGGCAACTCGTCGAGACAATGCCCGCCATGGTCTACTGCGCCACACCGGACGGCGAGCCGATGTATCGCAGCCGCCAACTCCGCGACTTTCTCGGTATCACAGGCAAGGACAACACGGTTCAACTGCCGCACATCCTTGGCGGGGCAATCCACCCGGACGACCAGCCTGCCGTCGAGGAAAAGTACTATCGCTGCCTTGCAACCGGCGAGTTCTATCAGATGAAACATCGCCTGCGCCGATATGACGGACAGTATCGCTGGATGGAGACCAGGGCTGCGCCGATGCGCAACGCCGCGGGCGATATCGTGCAGTGGAATGGCGTCTGCCTTGATATCGATGCGGAGGTCCGGGCACAGGAAGAGTTGCGGTCTTCGCAAGACCGGTTGGCCCGTGCCGGACAAGCCGCAAGCCTTGCCGAATTATCAGCCTCGATCGCGCATGAGGTGAACCAGCCGCTTGCGGCTATCGTCGCCAACTCGCATGCGCTGCAGCGGTGGCTTGCGGCCGAACCACCGAACCTCGACCGGGCCGCGGCAACGGGCAACCGGATCGTGCGCGACGCCAATACGGCGGCGCAGGTGCTGAGCCGGATTCGTGCCCTGTTCAAGCAATCGAACGACAGCCGTACCGCAGTCGACATCGTAGAGGTGGTATTCGAGGCAAAGGAACTGTTGGCCAACGAAGCATTGCGGCGCGGCGCGATTATCAAGGTGGACGCCGAACCCGGCCTGCCGCTGCTCCAACTCGACCGCGTCCAGATCCAGCAGGTGCTGGTCAACCTGATGCGCAACGGTCTTGAAGCGGCAGTGACGTCGGCGCGGCCTGTTGTAGAGGTCGCGCTGCTCGACACGCCCGGTGCAGTCCAGATCGACGTGAACGACAACGGTCCGGGTGTGGTGTCGCCCGACAGGGTGTTCGACCCGTTCTTCACCACCAAGCCCAACGGAATGGGCATGGGCCTCCCCATTTGCCGCAGCATCGTCGAAGCGCATGGCGGCCGGCTGTGGGCCGAAACCAATCAAGAAGGCGGCGCACGATTCAGCTTCACGCTGCCCAGAAACGAGACGTGACGTGACCAGAGCCAAAGCCACGATCGCCGTGGTGGACGACGATGCCGGAATGCTTGAATCGCTGGAGGACCTGTTGGAATCGAGTGGCTACGAAACGATAGCATTCTCATCCGCACGGGCCCTCCTCGCGGCGGGTCTGCGCCCTTTCGACCTGGTAATCGCCGACATTGGCATGCCAGCCATGGACGGGTTCGAACTGCGCGACATCGCTCTCGAGGAGCGCCCCGATCTGCCGATTTTCCTGGTCACCGGCCGGCACGAATTGGCAGAGCGCGGACGCTCGCGCGGCATCGACCTGGTGTTCCGCAAACCGTTCGACGCACCGACGCTGCTCGCTGCCATCGGGCATGCCCTTCGCTCCACCGACCGAGGAGATGACCATGCTGCCGAATAGAACCGTGCGTTCCACGCAAGGTACACCGCAGTCCGGATCGGACGACCGGCCCGTAGTCGTCATCGTCGATGACGATGGCTCGGTCCGCGAAGCGCTGACCGATCTGGTGCAGTCCGCGGGCTACGCCACTGCGGCCTTCGCGTCCACCGCGCAACTGCTCGAATCCGACGTTCTTTCGGCGCCTGGTTGCCTCATCCTCGACGTCCGCATGCCGGGTGCCAGCGGCCTCGACCTGCAGCGACAACTGAACGGTAATGGCAATGCGAAGCCGGTGGTCTTCCTCACCGGCTTCGGCGATATCCCGATGACCGTGGACGCGATGAAAGCCGGCGCCGTAGATTTCCTCACCAAGCCGGTACGGGACCAGACCCTGCTCGATGCCATTGCCTTGGCCTTGGCCCGGGACGCAGCGCAGCGCGTGGCGGCCGCAGAACGCCAGCGCATGATCGACCTGATCGACGTGCTGACCCCCCGGGAGTTGGAAGTCCTCAGCGAAGTGGCCCGTGGCCGGCTGAACAAGCAGATTGCCTTCTACCTCGGGATCAGCGAGGTCACGGTGAAGCTCCATCGCAGCAACGCCATGCGGAAGATGGGGCTGCGTTCGGTAAGCGAACTGATCCGTGCCTGGCAGACGCTGCCGGACGACCGACAATAGGCGCCTGGTACGCACCTCCGCAGTGTCCGATTTTAGACCAGTGACCGCCTGGCAGACGCTTGAGACGTTTGGACGAGCCTCGGCTCAGTCACGAGGCTCTGCAAGCTCAGCGCCTGCTGCCTTAGCGATGGTCGGGGCAGAGTGATTCGAACACTCGACCCCCGGTTCCCAAAACCGGTGCTCTACCAGACTGAGCTATACCCCGAACGATCGCCTTTCCGTTATCGGGAGTTGCTGCAAAGAGCAAGCAGGCAACCCCATTTGGCAGCCGGTTGACGTGAGCCGGCGTCTCCGCCGACAAGAGCGCCATGACCGACCTGAGCAGATCCTGGCCGTTTGGCCTTACCCCTCGCCGCGCCCCCTGGTTCGCGCTGGGCTTTGTCGTGCTGATCGCCGTGCTGCATCTGCTCGACCGGCCACTCTCGGCCTGGGGGCAGGGGTTGCCGGACAATGTGCGGGCGGTGTTCTTCTGGATCACCGCGTGGGGGAAATCCGACTGGATACTGATTCCCACCTTCCTCGCCTGGCTCGTCTCGTGGCTGCTTTCGCTACTGACACGCGATAACCTCCGGCGCGCGCTGCAGGAACTGGCGGCCCTCGCCGGCTTCATCTTCCTTGGTGTCGGCCTTCCCGGGCTCGTCTCGACCCTTCTGAAGCGCGCCATCGGTCGCGGCCGGCCCGAGACCTGGACCCCCGAAGCGCCGCTCAGCTTTCAGAGTTTCAACTGGAGCGCCTACGACTACCAGAGCTTCCCCTCGGGGCACTCCACCACGGCCTTCGCTTTTGCCGCGGTCCTGGCGTTCCTGTGGCCAAAGGCGTTCTGGCCGGCCATGCTGTTTGCCGCCACTATTGCCGTGTCGCGGGTCATCGTCGGCGAGCACTACCCCACCGACATCACCGCGGGCGCGGTGCTCGGCTTGCTCGGCGCCTATGCGGTGCGCCAGCTATTCCTGTCACGCGGCTGGTTGTTTGCCGCCACCACTTCAGGCACGGAGCGCCGGCCCCTCGCCGCGCTCCGCACCCTGATCGTCAGGCAATAGCGCGGTAGCGCTCGAGCGCCGAGGCCATATCCGCCTTGAGGTCGTCGAGGCTCTCGAGCCCCACATGCACCCGGAACATCTGTCCCGGCGCGTCCCACTTCACCGCAGTGCGGATATTCGAGGGATCGAAGGGGATACAGAGGCTCTCGTATCCGCCCCACGAATAGCCCATGCCGAACAGCTCGAAGCCGTTGACCATCGCTGCCAGGGCGTCGCGCGAGCGCTTCTTCAGCCGGAAGGCGAAGAGGCTTCCCGCACCGCTGAAATCGCGCTTGAAGATCGCATGATCCGGGTGGCTGGGGAGGGCAGGGTGGTAGACTTCCTCTACCTCCGGCTGCCCTTCGAGCCACGCTGCAAACGCCAGCGCCGCTTCGTTGTGGTGCTTCATCCGCACCGCCAGTGTCCTGAGGCCGCGCAGCGTCAGGTACGAATCGTCGGGCGAAACCGCGACCCCGAGGATGCGGTGAGTGCGCTTTAACCTTCCCCACAGCTTCTCGTTGGCGGAGACCGTGCCGACCATGGCGTCCGAGTGCCCGACGAACATCTTGGTCGCGGCATGCATCACCATGTCCGCGCCCAGCTCGAGCGGCCGGTGGAACAGCGGCGTTCCCCACGAGTTGTCGACGATAACGGTGATGCCCCGCGCCCGAGCGGCAGCGACAATCGCCGGCAGGTCCTGCATCTCGAAGGTCAGCGATCCCGGCGTCTCGACGAAGATAGCCTTGGTTTTCTCGGTGATCAGCGACGCGATGCCGGCGCCGATCCGCGGGTCATAGTAACGAGTCGTCACCCCGAACCGCGCCAGCCCCTCGCTCGCAAAGGTGCGCGTCGGCTCGTACGCCGAGTCGGTCATCAGCAACTCGTCGCCGGCAGAGACGGCAGCGAGCAACGCCGTCGACACTGCCGACAGGCCTGATGGCGCGATGATGGTTCCGGTGGCCCCCTCGAGCTCGCTGATCAGGTCGCACAGCGCCCGTGTCGTGGGGTTGTCGTTTCGCCCGTAGCGGTAGGGCGCCTTGTAATCTTCGAGCTCGTCCAGTGACTTGAACAGGATCGTCGAGCCGCGGAACACCGGCATGTTGACGAAGCCCAGGTGCTCGTCCGATGCACGCCCACCATGCGTGAGGAGGGTCGCGATGGAGGCGGTCTTGCCGGTTTTCCCGTTGTTATCAGTCATTTCAATCTCTGCCCAAAACGCAGTCACTGAAGAAATATGGGCAAAAAACAGTCAGGTCTGCTGCCCCATTTCGGCCATAGCGCTTGACGCAACCGTCAATTGCCGCTTCGATGCTTAACAGCATCACATCCGCCCTCCAAGGCGGAGGTGCCGCCGGGCAACAGGCTGGGGCCACGCTGCCCGACGAACAGGGTCAGGAAACAAGGTAATAACAATGATCAAATCGCTTCTTTCCGTCGCACTTGCGGCAGGCCTCGGCCTTTCCGCATCCGCCGCCTACGCGCAGACGACAACCTCGGCGACGCTCGATGCGGTCAAGGCCAAGGGTTATGTCCAATGCGGCGTGACCGGCGGCGTGCCGGGCTTCTCCGCTCCGGACGCGAACAACAACTGGTCTGGTCTCGAAGTCGACTACTGCCGCGCTGTGGCGGCCGCGATCTTCAACAACGCGGATTCCGTCCGCTACACCCCGCTCACCTCGCAGGAGCGCTTCACCGCGCTCAGCGCCGGCGAAATCGACGTGCTGTCGCGTACCACCACCTGGACCATGAGCCGCGATACCCAGCTGGGCATCAAGTTCGTCGGCACCATGTTCTATGACGGCCAGGGCTTCATGGTCCGCAAGGCCGACAACATCGCCTCGGCGCTCGATCTCAGCGGCGCCGCCGTCTGCATCGAGTCCGGCACCACCACCGAGCTGAACGCGGCCGACTACTTCGCCGCCAACAACCTCGAGTTCAACACCGTGGTGTTCGTCGATCAGGACGAAGTGGTGAAGGCCTACGAAGACGGCCGCTGCGACGTCTACACCACTGACTCCTCTGCGCTCGCCGCCGAGCGTTCGAAGTTCGCCAACCCGGCTGACCACATCATCCTGCCCGAGATCATCTCCAAGGAGCCGCTCGGCCCGGTGGTGCGTCAGGGCGACGATGGCTGGTTCAACATTGCCCGCTGGACCTACTACGCGCTGCTCGAAGCCGAAGAACTGGGCGTCAGCTCGGCCAATGTCGATGAGATGCTGGCTTCCGACAATCCGGCGATCAAGCGCCTGCTCGGCGTTGAAGGCGACTTCGGTACCCCGATCGGCCTGACCAAGGACTGGGCCTACCAGATCATCAAGCTGGTCGGTAACTATGGCGAGGTCTACGAGAAGCACGTCGGTCCGTCGACGCCGATCGGTCTCGCCCGCGGCCTGAACGCCCTGTGGAAAGACGGCGGCATCCAGTACTCGCCGCCGATCCGGTAACATCCTTCTGCAGCCCGGCGCTGACTCCAGCGCCGGGCTGATCGTTTCTGGCGAGCGGCAGGCGGAACCCGCATGCGCCGGTACTTTTCTTCTCCTGGGCAGGGAGATGCATAGCTCATGGCATCCATCGACACGGCGCAAGCACCGCCGCGGGGCTTCTCATTCAACGATCCCGTGGTACGGGGCGTCATCTACCAGGTCGTCGTCGCGGTGCTGGTGGTGGCGTTCCTCGTCTGGATCGTCAACAACACGGCGATCAACCTCAAGGCGCAGAACAAGACCTCGGGCTTCGACTTCCTATGGAAGACGGCCGGCTTCGACATCAGCTTCACGCTGTTTCCGTTCGATCGCACTTCGCTCTACTGGCAGGCGTTCCTCGTTGGCCTCACCAACACCATTCTCGTTGCGGCGATCGGCATCTTCTTTGCCACCATCATCGGCTTCACCGTCGGTATCGCGCGGCTGAGTTCCAACTACCTGGTGTCCCGGCTGGCGACCGTCTACGTCGAAACCATCCGCAACATCCCGCTGCTGCTGCAGCTGTTCTTCTGGTACTTCGCGGTGCTGAAGACCATGCCGTCGGTGCGCGACTCGCTGGCTCTGCCGCTCGATACCTTCATCAACCAGCGCGGCCTGTTCGTGCCCAAGCCCATTCCCGACGAGCAGTTCGTCTGGGTCTGGGTCGGCCTCGCCGTGGCGCTGGTGCTCTGGTTCGCGCTACGGCAATGGGCCAAGGCGCGCCTCGAGAAGACCGGCAAGCGCTTCCCCGTCTTCCTGGGCGGCCTCGCCATGACGCTGGTCATTGTCGGCCTCGTCTGGGTGGCGAGCGGCGCCTCGGTCAGCTTCGATCCGCCGGTACTCAACCGCTTCAACTTCAAGGGTGGGCTGGAACTGCCGCCCGAGTTCGTGGCGCTGGTATTCGGTCTGTCGATCTACACCGCTGCCTTCATCGCCGAGTTGGTGCGCGGCGGCATCCAGTCGGTCAGCCACGGCCAGACCGAGGCGGCACAGGCACTGGGCCTGCAGGATGGCGACCGACTGCGGCTGGTGATCGTGCCGCAGGCGATGCGCGTCATCATCCCGCCGCTGACCAGCCAGTATCTCAACCTCACCAAGAACTCGTCGCTGGGCGCCGCCATCGGCTACCCCGAACTGGTCAACGTGTTCACCGGCACGACGCTCAACCAGACCGGCCGCGCCATCGAGGTGATCGCGCTGACCATGCTGGTCTACCTCATCCTGTCGCTGGGCACTTCGGCGATCATGAACTGGTACAACGCCCGTGTGGCGCTGGTTGAACGCTAGGAGCGGCAGATGACCGATATCGCCTTCGTCCGCTCCGAGATCGAGAAAGCGCAACCGGCTCCCCGCAGCCAGACCGGCCTCGTCGCCTGGCTGCGCAAGAACCTGTTCGCCAGCGTCTCGGACACCATCCTCACCATCATCGCGGTGCTGTTCCTTCTCTGGATCGTCCCGGCGCTTTACGGGTTCCTGATCGGTCGCGCCGTCCCGCCGGGCGGCACGGTCGAGCAGTGCCGCGTCGAGAATGTCGGTGCCTGCTGGGCCTATATCGCCAGCGAGATCGAGTTCTTCATCTACGGTTTCTACCCGATGGCCGAGTACTGGCGGCCGAACATCGTGTTCGCCATGCTGGCGCTCATCGGGTTGCCGCTGCTCTGGCCGTCGGCGCCGTTCAAGGTGGTCAACGCCATCCTGTTCTTCGTGGTGTTTCCGATCGCCTCGGTGATCCTCTTGTCGGGCGGCATGTTCGGGCTTCGTTACGTGCCGACCGAGCAGTGGGGCGGCCTCCTGGTCACGCTGATCATCTCGGTGGTCGGCATCAGCCTGTCGCTGCCGCTGGGCATTCTTCTGGCGCTCGGCCGGCAGTCGAAGCTGCCGATCATCAAGACGCTCTGCATCTGCTTCATCGAACTGATCCGCGCCGTGCCGCTGATCACCATCCTGTTCATGGCCTCGATCATGCTGCCGCTGTTCATGCCGCAGGGAACGACCGTGGATAAACTGGTGCGTGCGCTCGTCGGCGTGACGCTGTTCGCCTCGGCCTACATGGCTGAAGTGGTGCGCGGCGGCATGCAGGCTATCGGCCGCGGCCAGTATGAGGCGGCCGCTGCCCTCGGGCTCGGCTACTGGCAGCGCATGGGCTTCATCGTCCTGCCGCAGGCGCTGAAGCACGTGATCCCCGGCATCGTCGGCAACTTCATCTCGCTGCTGAAGGACACTTCGCTCGTCTACATCGTGGGCATGAAGGATCTGCTCGAGGCAGTGAAGACCAAGAACGACGCCATCGAATGGGCATCGCCAACGCAATCGGTCACCGGCTATATTTTCGCCGCAGCCGTGTTCTGGGTGCTCTGTTTCTCAATCTCCCGATACTCCCGATACTGGGAGCGCCGGCTCAATACCGGCCACAAGAGGTAGCTGATGTCAGACGTGTCTCCTGTCGTCGTCGAACGCGATATCAACACCGCCAAAATGCAGGTCAGTACGACCGAGGTGGCGGTCGAGATCATCGGCATGAACAAGTGGTTCGGTGATTTCCATGTGCTGCGCGACATCGACCTCAAGGTGATGAAGGGCGAGCGCATCGTCATTGCCGGGCCGTCGGGCTCCGGCAAGTCGACGCTGATCCGCTGCATCAACCGGCTCGAGGAGCACCAGAAGGGCCAGGTTATCGTCAACGGCGTCGAACTGACCTCGGACCTCAAGCGGGTCGATGAGGTGCGTCGCGAGGTTGGTATGGTGTTCCAGCACTTCAACCTGTTCCCACACCTCACGATCCTGCAGAACCTGACGCTCGCCCCGATCTGGGTGCGCGGCGTGCCCAAGGCGCAGGCCGAAGAGACGGCGATGATGTATCTCGAGCGGGTGCGCATCCCCGAACAGGCGGCCAAGTTTCCCGGCCAGCTCTCGGGCGGCCAGCAGCAGCGCGTCGCCATCGCCCGCTCGCTCTGCATGAGCCCGAAAATCATGCTGTTCGACGAGCCGACTTCGGCGCTCGACCCGGAAATGGTCAAGGAAGTGCTCGAGGTGATGATCAGCCTCGCCGAGGAAGGCATGACCATGCTCTGCGTCACCCACGAAATGGGTTTCGCCCGGCAGGTGGCCAACCGTGTGATCTTCATGGATCAGGGCCAGATCATCGAGCAGAACGAACCCGAAGCGTTCTTCTCCAACCCCCAGCACGAACGCACCAAGCTCTTCCTCAGCCAGATACTGCACTAGTTGCAGCGAGCCTGATGTCGCCGATCCTCCCCCGCGTGGCGGGGGAGGGGGACCAGCGGAGCTGGTGGAGGGGGCGGCCAATTTCGCAGTCGGCGACTGAACCTCCCCCAACTCTGTTCATCACAAGCGGCCACCATGCCGCCTTGACCCGGTCACCCCCGATCGGGATATTGCGCGCCGAGGGCGAGTTGGAGCAGCGTTTAGACCATGACGGTTCAGGCCGTTTGGCGTGGCCTCGTCCGCGTCATCCTTGTTATCGCGATGCTGGTGCCGTCCTGGGCCTCGGCGCAGCCGACCGCCCCGGCTACGGCGGGCCCGACGCTGCAGGCAATCCGTGACCGCGGCCATCTGATCTGCGCCACCGCGGATCCGCTGCCCGGCTTCGCCCAGCCCGGCGCCGATGGCCGCTGGACCGGCTTCGACGTCGATTTCTGCCGCGCCATCGCGGTCGCCGTGTTCAATGATGCCAGCAAGATGGAATTCGTCCCGCTCTCGGGCGATAGCCGCTTTGCCCAGTTGCAGACCGGCAGCATCGATCTGATCGCGCGCAACGCGCCCTGGACCATGCGCCGCGACACCGGCTACGGAGCCAACTACGTCGCGACCTCGTTCTACGACGGACAGGCGATCATGGTGCCGCAGTCACTGGGCTTTGTCTCCGCCTACGAGCTTGATGACGTCAGGATCTGCGTGGTCGACGCGCCGGAGGAACTTGCCAACCTTCGCGAGTTCTTCTTCGGCACCCAGGCCACCTATACCGAGGTGCTGTACGAGGATCGCGAAGACCTGACCGTGGCCTATCGCGAGGGCCTCTGCAACGCCGTCTCCGCTTCGGCCAGCTTCCTCAACGCCATGCGGCGAAGTCTGCCGGAGCCGGCCACGCACCGCATCCTGCCCGAACGCATCTCCAAGGGCGCCTATGGCCCGGTGGTCCGCACCGGCGACGACCAATGGTTCGATATCGTTGCCTGGACGCTCTACGCACTGATCGATGCCGAAGAGGCCGGGGTCACCTCGCTCAATGTCGGCTCGCTCGCCGCCGCCAAGACCCATCGCATTCGCCGGCTGCTGGGCCTCGAGGGCACCTTCGGCCCGAGCATCGGCCTCGACCCGCTGTTCATCTCCAATGTCATAAGGGCGGTCGGCAATTACGGCGAGATCTTCGAGCGCAACTTCGGCCCTGCCACCGGCGCCGCTGTGGTCCGCGGCCAGAACGCCCTGTGGATCAATGGCGGCCTGATCTGGGCCCCGCCGATCGAGTAGCCTCTGCTCGGGGAGGGGCTGGGGGGCCATCGGTGATCACCGCACCACCCCCTCCCTCAATCCCTCCCCTCCTAGCGGACGCGTAGCGCCGCGGGGGGAGGGAGGCCACCACCATCGGGGTCCAGCTAACCGAAAACCACCGACACGCGGCGGTTGATGGCGCCCTTCTTCTCGATCTTGCCGAGCCGCAAGGGGCCTATCTCGCTGGTGTTCCTGACATGCGTGCCGCCGCAGGGCTGCAGGTCGACATCGCCGATCCGCACCAGCCGCACCCGGCCCTGGCCCATCGGCGGTTTGACGTTCATCGATTTGATCAGCCCGGGATTGGCCTCGAGCTCTGCATCGGTGATCCACTCGGCCGAGACCGGCAGCGCTGCCTCGACCAGGTCATTGAGCTTGCGCTCCACCTCCGCCGCTTCGGGGACGTCAGGCAGGTTGAAATCCACCCGCCCCTTGTCCTCGCCCACCGAGGCGCCGGTGATCGGGTAGGGGAGGACGACGGTGACGAGGTGCAGCGCCGTATGCATGCGCATCAGCTTGTGCCGGCGCTCCCAATCGAGATGCGCGATCACCTCGTCGCCCACCGCCAGCGGAGCTTGTCCCTCGGTCGGCAGATGCACGATCGCCGTCTTGTCGCCGTCGGGATGAATGGTGCCAGCGAGGCTGACAAAGGCGCCATCGGCGCGCTCCAGCCGACCGGTATCGCCCGGCTGGCCACCCGAGGTCGCATAAAAGATCGTCCGGTCCAGCACGATCCCGCCCTCGGGCGTGATCGCTGTCACCAGCGTCGGCAGCGAGCGGACATAGCTGTCCTCTCGAAAGATGAATTCAGTCACGCAACGGGCTCCGCCTCAACGACTGCCTGCCAGTCTATGGGCGTCTTGGGCTCAAGCCAATGCGGCACCGGCAGGTTCTTCGAACGGAGGAACTCGGGGTTGAACAGCTTGGATTGGTAGCGGTTGCCGTAGTCGGCGAGGATGGTGACGATGGTCTTGCCCGGCCCCAGGTCGCGCGCCAGCCGCACCGCGCCGGCGATGTTGATGCCGGACGAGCCGCCGAGGCAGAGCCCTTCATGCTCGAGCAGGTCGAACACATAGGGCAGGGCCTCGCTGTCCGGGATCTGGTAGGCGCGATCCACCACGATATCCTTGAGGTTGGCGGTGATCCGCCCCTGGCCGATGCCCTCGGTGATCGAGTTCCCCGAACTCTTCAGCTCCCCGGTGGTGTAATAGCTGTAGAGCGCCGCACCCTCGGGGTCGGCGAGCCCGATCTGGATGTTGGGGTTTTTCGCCTTCAGCGCCATCGAAATGCCGCCCAGCGTGCCGCCCGAGCCGACCGCCGAGACAAACCCGTCGATCTTGCCCTGGGTCTGTTCCCAGATTTCGGGGCCGGTGGTCTCGATATGCGCCTGCCGGTTCGCCACATTGTCGAACTGGTTGGCCCAGATCGCGCCGCCGGGCAATTCCCTGGCCAGCTTCTCGGCCAGCCGGCCGCTCAGCTTCACATAGTTGTTTGGGTTCTTGTAGGGCTTTGCCGGCACCTGGATCAGTTCGGCGCCGAGCAGCATCAGCGCGTCCTTCTTTTCCTGGCTCTGCGTCTCGGGGATCACGATAACCGATTTGTAGCCCAGCGCATTGGCCACCATGGAGAGCCCGATGCCGGTATTGCCGGCCGTGCCCTCGACGATGGTCCCACCCGGACGCAGCAGCCCGCGCTTCTCCGCGTCGCGCACAATGAACAATGCCGCGCGATCCTTCACCGACTGGCCCGGATTGAGGAACTCCGCCTTGCCCCAGATTTCGCACCCGGTCGCGTCGGAGACGCGGTTGAGCCGGATCAGGGGCGTGTTGCCGATGGCGGAGATGACGTCGCGGTGGTTGGTCATGGAGCAGCGGGGGCTGTGAAAGTTGGCCTGAACCTAGGCGGCGGCCTGGGGGCTGCCAAGGCTTAAGCTGCGGATTGGTATGCGATTTTCCGGCTCGCGAGAGAAAGGGCAGGATTTCGCGCAGGCGCCAGGGTTGGCGGAATATCGGACCTTGCTAGAGCGCCTTGAACGCCTCCAGCGCCCGTTCGCGCGACAGCTTGAGGTCGACGATTGGCTTGGGGTAGGCGAGCTTCGTCGCGTCCGGCGCTTGCCACGGCTGGTGTACCAGCTTGTCCGGCAGGCCCGCGACTTCTGGTACCCAGCGCCGCACGTAATTGCCGGCCGGATCGAACCGCTCGCCCTGCGTCACCGGGTTGAAGATGCGGAAATAGGGCGAGGCGTCGAGCCCGCTGCCGGCCACCCACTGCCAGTTGCCGGGGTTGTTGGCCGGGTCCGCGTCGACCAGCGTATCCCAGAACCATTGCTCACCCTGCCGCCAGTCGATCAACAGGTTCTTGGCAAGCAGCGACGCGGTGAGCATGCGCACCCGGTTGTGCATCACCCCGGTGTCCCACAGTTCGCGCATCCCGGCGTCGATGATGGGAATACCGGTCCGCCCTTGCTGCCAGGCCGTGAGCGCCGCGTCGTCGCGCCGCCACTGGAGTTCGGCGTACTTCGCGACCATCGGCACCGTGGCGATGTCCTGGCGGTGATAGAGCTGATTGTAGTTGAAGTCGCGCCAGCCTAGTTCCGACAGGAACTTGTCGATCGCCGACGCCTTGCCCGGCGCGTGCTGGGCAACTGCCTGCGCCGCGTGCCACACCTGCCGCGGGCTGATCTCGCCAAAGGCTAGGTGCGGCGACAGCCCCGAGGTAGCTGCCCGTGCCGGGATGTCGCGATCCTCAGGATAGTCGAGCACCAGTTCGTCGAGAAACCGATCCAACCGCTCGCGCGCTGCAGCCTCGCCGATCTGCCAGTGCTTTCCGAGCTTCTTGCCCCAGTCCGCCTCCCGGTAACTGGTGTCCACCCGCGTTGGTTCGATCGCTTGGCCATGCGGCGGCGTCGGCAGCGGCTTTGCAATGTCCCGCTGCTTCAGCGCGTTCCAGAACGGCGTGTAGACCGAGTAGGGCTTGCCGGTGCCGGTTGCCATTTCGAACGGCTCGATCAGCAGGTTCGCGGCAAAGCTCTCAGCCGCGACGCCCTCGCGTTTCAAGCGCGCCTTTACCCCGGCGTCGATCTCCCGTTCGGCCGGCCCGTAGCGCCGGTTCCAGTACACTGCATCAACACCATTCGCGGCGACCGCCTGAAGCAGCGTCGCCTCTGTCTCGCCCTCTATGGTTTCGAGCGCCACGCCGAGTTGCGCCAGATCCAATGCCAGCCGGTTGAGGCTGTGATGCAGCCACCAGCGGCTGGCGGCGCCGCGGCGGCGCAGCTTGCCGTCGGTCGCTTCGATATGGATGGCGCGCACTTTGCCGTACTGCAGTGCGGCGTGCAGCGCCGGGTTGTCGGCGGTCCTGAGGTCGTTCCTGAGCCAGACCAGCGCAGTTCGGGTCATGGAATAGATTTTCCTTTGCTCGCTATCTCCGACAGAGGCGTTCTTGCTGTGACGATCATGCGACAAGCTCCACCTTTGCAACCTCAGATACGCGCAAACAGGTGGAATAGTTGAGTTTCCTGGTGGTCTAGAGGTGCTTGCCGCCCTCCTGTCGAGCGCGTATTTCACTGCCGTTGCAACATGGTTCCCAGCGCCAATGAACTCCGTCGGCCCGCGTGGCCTCAGCCACCTGAAGTCCCTCGAGTCCGAAAGCATCGAAATCTTCCGCGAGGTCGCGGCAAGCTTCGAGCGACCGGTGATGATGTATTCGATCGGCAAGGATTCGTCCGTGCTGCTGCATCTGGCCCGCAAGGCCTTCTTTCCCAGCCGCGTTCCGTTTCCGGTCCTCCACATCGACACCAAGTGGAAGTTCCGCGAGATGATCGAGTTCCGCGACCGCATGGCGCGGCAGCATGATCTCGACCTGATCGTCCACACCAATCCGGATGGGCTGGCCGCAGGCATCAACCCGTTCGATCACGGTTCGGCCGTGCACACCGACATCATGAAGACCCAGGCGCTGCGCCAGGCGCTCAATGCCGGTCAGTATGACGCAGCCATCGGCGGCGCCCGCCGCGACGAGGAGAAATCCCGCGCCAAGGAGCGCATTTTTTCGCACCGCAATGCCCAGCACGCCTGGGACCCCAAGAACCAGCGGCCCGAGCTGTGGCGCATCTTCAATACGCGGCTGGCTCCCGGCGAGAGCATGCGGGTGTTTCCGATCTCCAACTGGACCGAGCTCGACGTTTGGACCTACATCTACGCCGAGGGCATCGAGATCCCTGAGCTCTACTTCGCCCGCCGCCGCCCGGTGGTGGAGCGCTCCGGCACCCTTATCATGGTGGACGACGACCGCTTCCGCTTCAATCCCGGCGAAACGGCGCGCGAAGAGATGATCCGCTTCCGCACCCTCGGCTGCTACCCGCTGAGCGGCGGCATTCGCTCCGATGCGGCGGACCTGCCGTCGATCATCATGGAAATGCAGGCCTCCCGCACCTCGGAGCGCGAAGGCCGCCTCATCGACTCCGACAGCATCGGCTCGATGGAAAAGAAGAAGCAGGAAGGGTACTTCTGATGGCGCTTCCGCTGAACTGCCCCTCACCCCGCCCTTCGGGCACCCCTCTCCCTCAAGGGGAGAGGGGAGACGTCGGGCACGACTGCGCCACGGCCTACCCTCTCCCCTTGAGGGAGAGGGTGGATCGCGCGAAGCGCGAGACGGGTGAGGGGAAGTACTAGATGTCCACTTTAGCTGCTACCGCCCCCTCAGCCGAAACCGCCCTTGAGCTCTGGCTCGGCGAGCAAACCGACAAGAGCCTGCTGCGCTTCCTCACCTGCGGCTCGGTGGATGATGGCAAGTCGACGCTGATCGGTCGGCTGCTCTACGACAGCCAGCTGATCCTCGACGATCAACTCGCTTCGCTCCGCAAGGAAAGCCGCAACCGCACCACCGGCGACGAGGGTATCGATTTCTCACTGCTGGTCGATGGCCTCACTGCCGAACGCGAGCAGGGCATCACCATCGATGTCGCCTATCGGTTCTTTTCCACCGACAAGCGCAAGTTCATCGTCGCCGATACCCCGGGCCACGAGCAGTATACCCGCAACATGGCGACCGGCGCCTCGAATGCCGATCTTGGCATTGTGCTGATCGATGCCCGCAAGGGCGTGCTCACCCAGACCCGCCGCCACAGCTTCATCCTGAGCCTGATCGGCGTGAAGCACGTGGTGCTGGCGGTCAACAAGATCGACCTGGTCGGCTACGACGCCGACGTGTTCAACGCCATCGAGGCGGAGTATCGCGAGTTCGCGAGAGATCTCGGCTTTGAAACGCTGGCGGCGATCCCGCTCTCGGCGCTGAAGGGCGACAACATCCTGACCGCCAGCCCGCAGACACCCTGGTACAGCGGCCCGCAACTGGTGCCCTATCTCGAGAGCATCGAGGTGGCGACCGACCGCGTCGCAAAGCCGTTCCGCTTCCCGGTGCAATGGGTGAACCGCCCGAACCTCGATTTCCGCGGCTTCTCGGGCACGCTCGCTTCGGGCGAAGTGAAGGTTGGGGACGACCTGCTCGTCGCCGCGTCGCGCAAGCCTGCCAAGCTGGCCCGTATCGTCACCATGGATGGCGACCAGCAGCACGCCATCGCCGGTGAGGCGGTGACGCTGGTGCTCGACCGCGAGGTCGATATTTCGCGCGGCGACGTGCTGGTCCACCCCGGCGAGACACCGGATTATTCCAACCAGTTCCAGGCGCGCCTCGTCTGGATGAGCGACGAGCAGGCGATTCCCGGCCGTTCGTATCTCCTCAAGCTCGGCGCCCAGCAGGTGCCCGCCTCGATCACCGCCCTGAAGTTCAGAACCAACGTCAACACGCTCGAGCAATCGGCTGCAAAGACTCTGGAATTGAACGAAGTCGGCACCGTTACCATCGCCACCGACAAGCCGATCGCCTTCGACAGCTATGGCGACAACCCGCTGTCGGGCAGCTTCATCCTGATCGATCGGATCAGCAACGCCACGCTCGGCGCCGGGGTGATCGAGTACGGCCTGCAGCGCGCCAAGAACCTGAGCTACCAGTCCTTCGACGTGAACCGCCGGGTGCGCGCCGAAATGAAGGGCCAGACCCCGCAGATCGTCTGGTTCACCGGCCTCTCCGGCTCGGGCAAGTCGACCGTTGCGAACCTGATCGAGAAGCGCCTCACCTCCGAGGGCCGCCATGCCTATATCCTCGACGGCGACAATGTCCGCCACGGCCTGAACAAGGACCTCGGCTTCACCGACGAGGCGCGCGTCGAGAACATCCGGCGCGTCGCCGAGGTGGCGCGGCTGATGGCCGATGCCGGGCTGATCGTCATCGTCTCGTTCATCTCGCCATTCCGCAACGAGCGCCGCCTGGCGCGCGAGGTGGCCGGCGACGTGAAGTTCACCGAGGTATTCGTCAACACCCCGCTCGAAGTCTGCGAGGCGCGCGATCCCAAGGGCCTCTACGCCAAGGCGCGGCGTGGCGAGATCAAGAATTTCACCGGCATTTCGAGCCCTTACGAGGCGCCGGAAAAGCCCGACATCGTACTGCATGGCGCGCTGCAGGACCCGGTCCAGATGGCCGATGATCTCTATGCCCGCGTCTTCGAGTGGGATACCGGCTACTCGATCTAGGCAGCCGTTCGCTCGGCACTTCCTGCCACAAACTCGGTGTCACCGCCGCGAAAGCGGGGGCTCTGTTTTCTGCGCCTACCGCAAACTCCGTAACCAGAGGTTCCCGCTTTCGCGGGAATGACCCGGTGGCCGAGGTTGGATTTGGCGGATACGTCAATGTCGAGATCGGAGCCAGATGCGGCCTGCGCTCATTTCGCTTCTGCGACTTCGCTGTGAACACCTTGCCATCGGCTGGCGCCATCACGCGAACGATGCGACAATGCCAATCGGGTAGATTGGCTAGTATCTCATGCGCAACGCGTTCCGGCTCCTGTTGTGGCTGCTGCTCCTGTGGGCATCGACCGCTGCCGCCTACGCCTCGTTTGACGATTCGAAGCTGTGGTTCGAACGCCTGAGCGACGACGAGCGCTCCGCCACCCAGACCGACCTGATCCTGCTCGGTCACTATCCGTACCTGGTCGATGGCCAGTTCGGGCGCGGCACGTTTGACGCCATCGCCGCGTTCCAGAAAAGCCAGGGCAGGGCGACCACTGGCGTGCTCACCGATTTCGAGCGCCGCTCGCTGCGCGATCTCGCCGGCCAGGTGGACACCAGGCTCGGCATCGAGCTGGTCAGCGACAATCCGGCGCATGTCGCCATGATGATCCCCCTGCGCCTGCTGTCGATCCGCAATCCGACCGACACCGGCACCTCCTACGTTAGCGAGGACGGCGAGTTCTCGCTCGAAACCATGCACGTGTCGCTCGCCGATCAGTCGTTCGAAGCACTGTTCGACGTAATGACCAGCCCGGATCCGGAGCGGACCGTCACCTATCGCAGTTTTGGGGCAGGGCGGTTCGTCGTCTCCGGTCAGATCGGGGACTATTCATTCTACACCATGTTCGTCAGCGCCAGCACCGAGGCGGTGGGCTACTCCCTGGCCTGGGGCCAGGACTATGCGCACGAGGGCGCAGTGAGCTCCGTCTACATCGCCTCGCACTTCACCCCGCTCGGCAACCTGCGGCCACCCGACGAGCTGAAGAAGGCCGAAGGGACCGGCGGGGCGCCGCCGCGCGGCGCTTTCAGCCTGCCTGAAGATCAGCTCGACCTGATCGTTCTCAATGCCGATATCACCGACCAGACGCCGGTCGAGTTCGATCGCGCCCTCGCTGCCCGCCCAAACGTCCGCATCGTGGCGCTCAACAGCCCCGGCGGCTCGGTCGACTCGGCGCTGCGGATGGCCGACGAGATCCACAAGCGCGGGTTGACCACCTTCGTGCCGCCCGACATGGGGTGCTACTCGGCCTGCGCCTACATCTTCTTTGCCGGCGTCGACCGGCAGGCGGTGGGCGAGCTCGGCGTACACCAGATCTCGTCGGAGATCGCCGACCTCGTCCTGGCGCAGACGACGCTTGGCGACGTGCTCGATGCCATGCAGTCGTTCGGTGTCGACCAGCGGGTGATCTCGCACATGCTGCGCACCCCACCCGACGACATGTATGTGTTCAGCCAAGCCGAGTTGGCGGAGTTCGGCATCTTGAGTGGCGACCCCGTGACCATCACGGTAGCCCTCGAACAATCTGCCGATCCGGCCACGGCTGGCGGGGCCGCAATCGTCCATCTTTCCAGTCAGTCGAGCGCCACCGAAGCCGAGCGGTCGCGCGCCTATATCGAAGGCCGCTGGAGCACGCTGTTCGGCGAGGCGAGGCCCGAGGTGGAGAGCACTGGCGACATCTTCCGGGTGCAGTTGCCAACCCCGTCGCTCGAGCGCGCCAATGCCATCTGCGCCGCGATCAAGGCCGACGGCGGCGGCTGCTATGTGACCGGAGCTGGTGGCTGAGCCGACTACTTCGTCGGCGCCAGCCGTGCCAGGGCTTCCGAAAAACCATTGGAACTCAAGGCAAACTTTACCGGCTTGCCGGTGGCCGTGGGCACGATGATGGCCGATATGCTGGCCGCAGCGTCGAGCTTGCTGAGATAGTCGGGCGCGAGGATAGCCTGAACCAGGCATTTTCCGGTGTTGCAGTTGGCGAACGGTACGGTCCGAAGCTTGCCGTCCCCGATATCGAGGGTCAGCCCGCGATTGGTCGCGACGTCAGCCGGTGTGCGCCAGGCGGCGTGGACAACCCCCTCGGCATCCCGCCACACCGTCCAGGCGAACACGATCCCCTTGGACCCCTTGGCGGATAGCTGCTGCTCCATGTAGCAGGCGGTGGCGCCGTCGGCGGGGCAGATCACGAACCAGTCCTTGATCTGTTCGACCTTCTTGTTCGCGGCAACCGCAGGCGCGCCCTGTGGGGTCGGCGGTACATCGGCAGCCGGTGCCTGGCCGGTCGCCGTTGCCGGAACGGCGTTCACTGCCGCGGCGGTCGGTAGCGACTGCCTCCACAACAGGTAGCCGACACCCGCTCCAACGACCAGCACCAGGGCAAATACAATCGAGAGAAGCCATGCGAGCCATGGGCGTCTACGGCGCGGCTCTCGCCGGTCAATCGGACGGCGAAGCGGCACGGCCTCGTCATCCGGGTCGTCCTCGAACTGTGGCTCGACTCGCGGCATTGAAACCGGCCCTCCGCCTTACGTCCTGCTTCGCCCCGCGCCCTTGTGTTTGCGCTCGGCAGCGAGGGGCAGCATCACTTCAGCTTTTCGTAGACGGCGGTAAATCCGACCAGCGACATTTCGAGGGTCACCTGCTGCTTGCTCATGCTCTGGAACAGGATGTTCAGCTTCTGCCCGCTCTGCATGGCGCTGAGCATTTCGGGTGAAACCGCGGCGCTCCCATAGCAGCCGTTGCGATCGCAGGTCTGCAACTCCAACTGCTGCGGCGTCGCTCCGTCGATATTGAAGCCGATCCCGGCCCCCAGGTAGATGCCGAGCGGCACCGAGACCTGCAGGCTCGGCGCGGCTCCGTCGGGCGGAAAGCGCAACGAGGCCGTACCCACCACCTGGCGGTTGTTCCCCACAAAGGCGCGCACGATCATCGTGCAGTCGGCGCCCGACTGACGGGCGTCGGAAACACAACGACCGCTCCACTGCGCGGTTGGAGCGGGGGCAGCTTCGGCTTCACCGCCGAGAACCGGCTCCTGTGCCAGGGCCGGAGCCGCAGCAAAGCTCATTGCCACGGCGACGATATACAGAAGATTGCGCAGTCCCATCCGGGTGCCCTCGTTGCTCTACCCTTGATGCGGAGGATGTACAGAACGGCGCTCGAAAGTGCAAGTCCGGCGTAACTCGATCCGCAACTAAGTCTTTGAGATATACTGTAATCTCCGACTTTCGTCGCTGCAGATTTTGTCTTATCGTGCTCCGACAACTGGTAGCGCGCGAACATGGCACGATCCAAGAACAAGGCGGCTGCGGAGCCTGTAGTCGTCGAGGCGGCGAAATCTTTGCAACCGGCGCTGCAGCGTCATCTGGTCATCGTGCATCAACCGGGTTGGCAGGCTCTGGGTGACTGGTACGAGATTGCGCAAATGGTGCGCCGCATCGATCCAACGATCGGCGTGATGATCGTCGGGGCCGATCGTCCCAATCCCGAACTGCAGAAGCAGGCGGCGACGTTACCCTGTCTGGTCTTCTCTGCCGGCCCACTTGGCAAATTCGTCCCGGAGCGGGGCAAGGTCTATCACGGCCGGCAGATCCATAAGTTCGAGCAGTTGCACCGCCTCGATCGGGCAGGAGTGCGGGTGCCGATGAGTACGATGCTGCAGTCCGACACCACGCTCGACCCTGCCCTTTGGGGCGAGTTCGTCGTGGTGAAGCCGACCGACGTTCGCAGTTCATCGCAGGGCGCCGGGATTCAGTTGATGCGCACAGAGCGCGTTCGCTACATCCGGCCGGAGAACTATCCGGAGGATCATCCTGGACGTCATGGGCCGATGCTCGTGCAGAAGTACATCGACACCGGCCCGCGCATTGCCGTCTATCGCGTCCTCACGCTGTTCGGCGAGCCGCTCTACGTTCAGTACATCGAGAGCAAGGTCGACCGGGTCGCTCTCGACAGTTCCGACCAACGGATCGAGGCAGCGGTTATCGCCAATCAGGGCTTGTCGCAGGAAGACAAGCAGAAGAGCTTTGTGTTTCGTGCCGACATAGCGGCATTGGTGCGCGCCGCCTATCGAGCTATTCCCGAAGTGCCGCTGCAAGGCTGCGACGTCGTCTGCGATGCGAGAACCGGTTTACCATACATTCTTGAGCTGAACCCCGGCGGAAACACCTGGCACTTTTCTTCGTCGTTTCAGGCCTCCGTAAGGGCATTCGAGGGGCCCGAAATCGAGCACCAGCGGCGTTGGCATCTCGACGCCTTCGGCACGGCGGCACATGTGCTGGCCGAAAAGACGCGCCGCGAAGCGGTCTAGTTCGTTTTGTGGTCGAGTGTGCCTGGTCACCAGCACGTGTACACTGGATGCACACACGATGGGAAACGCCGGTCGGTGATAGTCCGATCGACGGCAGAGCAAGCGATATATACAGACTGTATTCGTCGTGGATCTTGTCCAGTCGGACACTGAAACTGGCGGGTGCAATATGGCACGATCGAAGAGCGGGCTATCAACCGAACCTGCTGCAGTCTCGGCGGCCGAGACCGCGAGATCCTTGCAGCCGCCGCTGCAGCGTCATCTTGTGATCGTGCACCAGCCCGGCTGGCAGGCCATCAGCGACTGGTCCGAGATTGCGCAGATGGTGCGCCGCATCGATCCGACGATCGGCGTGATGATCGTCAGTTCAGATCGTCCAGGCCTCGAGATTCGCAAGCTGGCGGCGACGCTGCCAAGCCTGGTGTTCTCCCCCGGCCCGCTGGGCCAGTTCGCTCCGGAGCGCGGCAAAGTCTATTACGGCCGCCCCATCCACAAGGTCGAGCAACTGCATCGGCTCGACCGCGCAGGGGTTCGGGTGCCGATGAGCACCGTGCTGACCCCTGACACCCGGCTCGATCCGAAGTCGTGGGGCGAGTTCGTGGTGTTGAAGCCGACCGACATCGCCACGTCGTCGCAGGGTATCGGCATTCAGCTGATGCGGACCGCGCGCGTGCGCTACATCAGGCCGGAGGATTACCCCGAGGGCCATCCAGGACGGCGTGGACCGATGGTGGTGCAGCAGTTCATCAACTCCGGGCCGCGCATGCCGCACTACCGCGTGCTGACCCTGTTCGGCGAACCGCTCTATCTGCAGATGTCGGAGGCGGGCGAGGACCGGGTCGATCTCTCGAGCGATGACGCGACGATCGAGGCGGCGCCCGTTGCGATGAATGTGTTGCAGGGCAAGACCAAGACCTTCCTTTATCGCGCCGACGTTGCGGCGCTCGCACGCGCCGCATATCGCGCAATCCCCGAGGCGCCGCTGCAAGGTTGCGATATCATCCGCGATGCGGCCACCGACCGGCTCTATGTGCTGGAGCTCAATCCTGGCGGCAATACCTGGCACTTCTCTTCGAATTTCCAGGCGCCGTTGCGCGCCATCGATGGCCCCGAACACGAGTCCCGCCGCCGCTGGCACCTCGACGCCTTCGGCACGGCCGCGCATGTGCTGGCCGACGTGACCCGACGGGAAGCGACCTAGGACGTTCACGGGCGAATCGTCTCGAGGTCCGTGTTCGTGGCTCCTCCCCCAACCTCCCCCACAAGGGGGGTGCCGTTCGGGTGTGTGGGGTGCGATTCAGCCAAATCCACCAGCCCCCACCTCCCCCTTGATGGGGAGGCAAGCGAAGCTTGTCGCGCCAGCGACTAGCGAAGCTCGGAGGGGGTGGGGCCACCCGCCGAGATGTGGCGGATACGGATATGCTCCAGCGCGACGTCCGTGTTCGTGGCTCCGCCTCCCAACCTCCCCCACAAGGGGAGGTGCCGTTCGGGGTATGGGGCAAGATTGGGTCAGAATCCACCGGTCTGGCACCTCCCCCTTGATGGGGGAGGTAAGCGGAGCTTGTCGCTTCAGCGACTTAGCCATCTCGGAACGGGGGGGCCGCCGAGGTGGCTGGGCGTTCCCGCAAAAGAAAAGGGCCGGTCCAAGGACCGGCCCTTCGTTAGCTTTGGAGGCTAAGCTTAGAAACCCTTGCGGACGCCAACCTTGGCATCGACCGTGGTGAAGCTGTCGTTGAACTTCACGCCTGCCGAGCCGAACGCCGAGAAGCTCTTGTCGGCGCTGTACATCGTCGCGCTGCCGCTGAGTTCGCCGAACACACCACTGATCCCGTCCTGGAAGCTGGTGCTGGCGCCCATACCGTCAGTAATGGTGACGACGTTGGCGTCTTCGAACTCGTTCCAGATCTTGCCGAGCACCGCGATTTCGGTGGTGGTGTCGCCCGGCGTGCCGAGCGTCATGCCGGCACGGGCACCGATGCCGCCCTGCAGGCTGTTGCCATTGCTGAACTCCACCGAAGCGCCGCCGGCATCGAAGCCTTCGAGTTCGGTCGAGACGAACGACAGCGAGGCGATCGGCTCGAAGAAGGCGGTGTCACCCAGTTCCATCCGGTAGCCGGTATTGGCGAGGATACCGATGCTGGTCGAGGCGCCCGTGGTTTCGAAGCCCGGGCTGATCGGCGCGGCGTAGGTCACCTGCAGCAGGTCGGCCTTGACCTCGGCATCGGCGTAGAACCCGCCCATGGTGTAGGCCGCGTAGGCACCGACGATGCCACCGGAGAAGTCAGCCGAAGCGCCGTAGGTGTCGAACTCGAGGCTGGACGATACGAAGCCACCAAACACACCCGCCCGCAGTCCGTCGTCCCCGCCACCCATCGGCTGGAAGTCGGCACCGGCGAGGATCGAGAAGGTATCCTGCACGAAGCTTGTGTCGATGGTGATCGGTGCTGCCGGCGGAATCTCCTGGGCCACCTCGGTGCTCCGATCGGTCCAGCTGCCGGTGGCCTTGGCCCACAGCGCCGCACCCGGAGCCGCCGACGCTTCGATCGGCAGTTCGCCAACCGGCAGGTCCGCACCGCCACCACCATTGCCCGAGAGCGGGAAGTGGTTGCCGTAGACATGGTCGGCAACCTGGCCAGCCGTATCGTGCCAGATGTTCTGTGCGGCGGTGATCAGGCTCGGGAGTTGCACGGCCTGGGGAGCCCACTCGCTCTCCAGCACGAAGAGCGGATCTGGAGCTACGCCTTCTTCGTGAAGGTACCAGGCGTAGAACCCGTCCTGGATGGCGCCGACGCCAGCGACGTTAATGTATCCTTCCGATGCGCTGTCGATGTACATCGTGTCGCCTTCGGCGCAGGCTTCGTCGTAGCACTGCATACTAGCGTCGTTGCCGTCGACCGGTGCATAGGCCACAGCGATCTGGTCGCCCCAGAGGTTGGTGCCGCTCGAACCGACCTTATTGATAATTAGCCCAGTCGTGCCCGTGATCTCGTCTTCGATGTCAAGAAAATCTGCCCGCCAAGTCGAGGGATTGCCCTCGTCCACATCCGCGAGGGCTGCGCCCGGCCCAAAATTCACGTCCAGACCAACAAAGCTGGTGAGTTCGTTCCCCTGCGAGCCGCGGAAGTTGTGGTCGATCCAGGTGTAGTCGCCCGTACCGTCGTCGATCATGCTGAGCAGGCCGTACTCGGCTACATAGCCGCTCTCACCATAGAAGCCGCCGTTGTGGAACTGGTTGACGCCCTCAAACGTCGAGGTTTCATACGCGTCCCAATCCAGTGCCGTCTGGATCAGTCCTGCGTTCATGATCTCATCGTTGGCGCTGCCGTGCATTTCGTTACCCCATTCACCGTTGTTGACGGTGAGCCAGGTGCCGAAGTTGCGGATCGAGTTGCCGCGGACGTTTGGCCACCCATCTTCGGTGTCGTTGTGGCCGTCCATGTTAACCCGACCGATCATCACGCCGGTGCTATCGTTGGTATAGTCCACTGCGCCGCCGCGGGACCGAAGCAACACATCGGATGCGGCTTCGGCATAGAGATATAGATTATCGACGCTGCCAGACTGACCGCCGCTCCACACGAATTCGGCAGTATTGCCGTAGTCAGCAAGAAGCTGGGCGATATCGGTGGAGTCGAGAGGATCAACCGGAACGTTCTTGGCAAGCGGAGCCGTCCAGCCACGCTCGAAGTAAGGAAGGTTGTCGCTGGTAATGAGGCCACGATTGATGATGTTGGCGCCCTGTTCCTCGTCATTAGAGGTATCGAGCCTGATCACCGGCTGCCGCCAGTCGCCGTCACCGACGATTATGCCGCCGACACCGTTGCCGATCCAGGCGCGCTCGGCCTCGATATCGATGGCGTTATCGGCACCCCAGATCAGGCCGCCATCGGTACCCCAGTACGGGCTATAGTCTTCGCTCTCAGGGTCGTTGTTGCCGCTGAAATCACCGTTGGCTACGCCGGCCCAGCCGCCGTAGGTACCGGACGAATCCACTTCATCGATCTTGATGCCATCGCCGTAGAAGCCCTGGATGCGCCCACCACCATTGCCGACGAAAGCGTCACCCCTCCAGGTGTCGACAATCTGGACGCCATCCTCGATACCGAAGATCGTGCCGCCCCAGTTTTCAACGTTGGCGTTACCGTCGGCGTCCCTGATATGGACGCCATCGTCGCCACCCCAGATCAAGCCATCGGCATTGCCGACGTTGGCCGCCTGATACCAACTGTTGAGGCCTTCGGTACGAAGGATGCCTTCGACGCCATCGATGTGGACGCCATCCTCATTGACGCCCACAATCAGGCCGCCACCGATCGCCCGCCCGAATTCATCGGTATAGCCGCCGTTGTTGACGCTCACGGTCCTGTCGACATCGTAGACACTAACGCCGTGTCGCTGACCCCAGATACCCATCTCCGCGGCGACATCATCGAACAGGTAGTCCGTGTCGAGCAATCCGGTGGTGCCGTTCGACACTTTGGGATCGAGCACGCTCAAATTGAACATGTCGCCCAATGTGCCGGCGTTGTTGATGTTCAACTCACCGCCGATGTCATTGACGTAGACGCCATCCTCGGTGACGCCCGCTATGAGACCCCCGCGGCGATACTCATCGTCGGCCGTGGTCCCCGTTCCCTTGTCATCCCAATGCGCATCGTTGTTGATGTACACGTCAGCGTTGTCGCCCGGGGCCACCCCCTGGACATTCTGCACATAAACGCCGTTGGCGCGCCCGGCAATAACGCCTGCACCGTTGTTGTTGATACGGACGGCGTCATTGCTGGTTCCGGCATTGTCGATGTCATTGACATAGACGCCATTTCCGCCAAGACCAGCGGCTAGACCCCCACCACCACTGTAGATCACCGGACCGGCGATACCGTCGTACTCCGCACCATTCGTAGTGCCGATCATCGACGCGTAGCTGTGGTTCTGAATTTCCGCCCCTGCCGCGTCCACGATACGGACGCCCGCGCCCTCGGTGCCTTCAATGTGGCCATCGTTCTCGATCAGTACTGCGCCGTCGGCCGCAACGATAATGCCGTCGGTGCCGATAATGCGCGCGGCGCTCGGCACATCGTTGTTGTATTCGACTTCGTTCCTGATCGTCACGCTGCTCGTTGTCGAGACGCTGATGCCCTGGCCGCCGGGGTTGTCTGACTCGCGCGCGGTGCCGGTGATCTTGCCGTGGTTGTTGATCACGACGGAGCCGCCGATCTTCCCGCCGAAATTGCCGGTGGAGGAGACGAGGATACCTTCGCCGTCATTGACGTCGCTGGTCGAGAGTCCGCGACCTATGATTTCGCCCCGATTGTTCACCACCAGCGAGTTGGCCGCTGTCACCACCAGACCGTCGTCGGCACCACGGATGATGCCCTTCGCGTTGACGTCGAGCGTGATGGCGCCGGTACCGCCGAGAATGCGATAGCCGTCGCCAGGCGCGTAGACTGGCCCGACTGTGGTCGCGCTGCTACCGCCCTCGATCAGGTCGTCGATCGTGATCCCTACCGTTCCGGCGGCGTTGTTCAGCACGAAGCCGTTGCCGTTCTGGTTGACCACGTGAGCGGTCGCTCCCAAGCCGATGGTGCCGCCGAACCCGCCGGCGTTCAGTGTGAAAGCTGCTCCGGAGTTTACGTCCAGTAGGAACGGCGAGGGGGCGCCATCGATGTTGACCTGGAAGGTTCCATCTGCCGTGAGGTCCTGCGGGTCGGTCTCCGCCCCGTTGCAGTTCCAGACGTTGCTCGTGGGCGTTGTTTCCAGACAATCAGCGGCGACCGCCCGGGTCGGTGCGCCCGCCACGCCGATGCCGATCACGCCGGCGAACAGCGCCGTACCGGCCAGCAACCATGCCCTGTCTGTACTCTTCACACGCACGAAGCGGATGCTGGAGTTCCCGGCGCGACGATTGCGCTTTCCTGCCTTCAGCTTGACCGTATTCGACATGCAGTCCCCCGTCCTTCTGTTGCCGCAGTTAGCGCACGTCTTGTGGGCGCCTGTGGCCGATTACCACGCGATAGCGAAATGCTTAGGTGGACTCCACAACTACAGCAAGAAGAGTCTATCGACTCCTAACAATGCGAACGTTGGAGTCCTTATCGTGTTGCCGGGCGGCAACAATTGCCCGGATGGAAAGACGAGGATAGCGTTGTCATGTATATCGCCATAGTTCATCTGAACCATGTCTGCGAACCGGCCCAGATCGACTCTGCCTCGAATCAACGGTGTCTTGGCAAGGACTCCGGCGCCACGAAATTGCCGCGAGGCTGCCTCGTCATCTTCGCGTTGGCCGCGTCTTGATGGCAGAGTTGGTCGAACGGGCGGGGAACGGAATGCCAAGCATCCATCGAGGGATAGTCGCGGTCGTCGCGGTTGCGGTCCTTGGTCTCGTCCTGTCGTTAGGCATTCCCGTAACAGCCTGGGCGGACGCCAGGCGCCAGGCTGGCCCAGCGGGGGCTGAGGGCACGCCGCAGCGCGAGCAACTATGGCTCCTGCCGTCGCCCATCAAGGGGCTGTTGATGCACGCCTATCTCTACCGGCCAGCTGGCGACGGCCCGTTCCCGCTGGCGGTGATCAATCATGGTTCTGATGAGGATCGGGCGCGCCGGGCCAGGGTGGCGCTGCCGGCCTTCCCGGCGCTCACGGCCTGGCTGGTGGCGCGTGGCTACGCCGTGCTGCTGCCACAGCGGCCCGGGCACGGCATTACCGGTGGACGCTACCTCGAGGGGCAGGGGTCTTGCGCCAATCCGGATTTCAAACGTGCCGGACTTGCTGCCGCCAGCAGTATAGAGACTGCGATAGACTTCATGCGGGCGCAGGAATTCGTCCAGCCGGACGGTATTGTTGTTGTTGGCAACTCGGCCGGCGGTTGGGGCGCCTTGGCGTTGGCCAGCCGCAATCCGGATGGCGTGGCTGCCGTGGTGGATATTTCGGGCGGTCGGGGCGGCCGCGATCGCAACAAGGCGAACAACAATTGTGCGCCGGACCGGCTGGTCGCCGCGGCCGCCGATTATGGACGTACGGCCCGAATTCCCACGCTGTGGCTCTATGCCGAGAACGACAGCTATTTCAGCCCGGACCTCTCCCGAAGAATGGCCGCTGCCTACAGTGCCGCGGGAGGCCAGGCAGAATATTACCTGCTTCCCGCGGTTCGAGGCGATGGCCACTCGCTGGCGCTGACCGCGGGGCGTGAGGCGAGCTGGAAGGCGCCGCTTGCGGCTTTCCTGTCAGCGGTCGAAGCGAGGCGTTGACCGGCAGTCGGTGGCTATGTGGACCTCGGGTCCACTCACGAACCGCCGGTACATACCGCGTCGTCACACACAGTCGAGCCCGGCAGCAAGCCTACCTGACGCAAATCTCGCTTTGCAGCGAGTAGTTGTCGTCGTAGTCGTTTTCGCACGGGTCTCGGTACGGCACATATTTCGGCTGGAAGTTGCCACTGCCGCTCGGGGCGATCGAGCGCGTTTCGAGAACGCTGCCGCCGCATGGCGGTTCGGCTTCGAACGCAGCGAGATCGGTCAGAAGCAGAATCTTGCAGTGAATGTATTCCTCGATGTGGGCCCGCTGCTTGTCGGAGAGACCGCCGAAGGCAGAAGCCGAGGAAGACACCGTGAGAGACGCCAGCAGGCCGAACGCACATGCTCCAGCAAGCCGAACGATATTGCGACTATGCATGATCAACTCCAAGTCTAGCACGGGCACGGAAGGCGCCCATTGGTGTTAATCCGCCGCAAGACGGGTGACGTAAGAAGAACACCAAGCGCGTCACGCTGCAAGATGTCTTTTCGATCAAATACTCGAACGGTAAATGCACGGGCCGGGCGGCTGGTCAGTTTGCGCCGCGCGCCGCAGGCGGGCGTCGTTTTGTATTTTTGTCGGCCAGGGGCTCAGTTTTTCTGTCAGCAGGGCTGTACTACTGGGAGGCGATCGGCACTGGGCCGGTAGCCGATGGGCCGTTATGCCCGGCACTGAAGCGCTGCAAGGACAACTGGACGAATATGAGGGGCTTTCGGCAGTCACCAGAAAAGCGCTGCCGCCCTGCCTGGACCGTCTAGCGCTCGTCGTCTGCCGTGACCGGCTTCTGGTCGAGCGCGACGGGGGAGGTCTCGACATTGTTGTCGATGCCCCAATCCAGCGCCTCGAGCTTGAGCGTCTCGAACAGTGCATCGGCGCTGACCTTGCGGCCATCGAGCTTGGCGAGGACGGATGAAAAACGCGCACCCAGATCGGCGGGTGCATCAACACCAGTTGCAGAGACCACGGCCACACTTTCTGAAAGGGAGCGGCGAAGTCGGACGAGCCCCCGACTGTTCGGGCGCGGGCCTACTGCAGAATCTGTTAAGGAACGCTTCTTGGACAAAGTACAATTTCGCTTTCATTCGGAAAGCGCGCTGTGGGCCAAGCAACAGAGCTTAAGCGCAGTTTTCTACCGCGCTGTAACGGTACCTATCTGAACCCACGATGAAAAGCGCCGCCCGCCACATATTGGGCGGGCGGCGCCGTCATTCGGGCGGAAAGGTTAACTAGTTGATGCCGGAAGCTTCGCTACCCAATCGCCCAGCCGGGTCAGGTTGCCGCCGAGCTTGGCATGCGCCAGCGGGCGCAGGGTCTCGACGAACGCATCGGTCGCCGGATCCGGGGCGTGGCGGAGCAGCGGCTCCACCCAGGCCAGCATGAACGGCTCCAGCGCCTGCTTGCCGGTCTGGAAGGTTTGCTCCTTGCCGTTGATCTTCTCGACGATCGATGGGTCCTCGATGGCCCTGAGGCTGAAGGCGGCAATGGTGCTGAGCTTGCCGTCGCAGGCCGTGTAGCCGTCATAACCGGTAGCCTTGAGCAGGTCGGCGGTGACGATCAGCGGCGCGGTGGCGTGGAGCTGATAGTTCAGCGCCTTGTCGGCCCGGTTCATCTCCAGAGGCAGGCTGCCGTCAGGCGAGGCCTGGCAGGTAACGAGCTCAAAGCTGCCTTTGGCCCAGTCGAGCATTGCGGTATCGCCGTTGAGCCGACCGATCGCTGCCGCCGCGAGCCCGGCCCAGGCACGCAGGTTCGCCCGCTTGGCGTTCTTCGGGGCATCATTGTCGAAGAACTGCTCCATGGCGGTGCCGGCATCGGTGAGCCAGGCGACGACGCGCTGGCGCTTAACCGGATCGAGCGGCCCCGCGGTCTCTGCCTGCAGCAAAGCAATCGCGAGCCCGCCATAGCGGGCCGGAATTGCCAGTTTTACGTTCAACGTCTCGAGTTCGGTGAGCGCCCCGGCCGCTGCCCACTGGTCGAGCCAGTCGAGCACGCATTCGCCTCGGGCGGCGTCGCCGTCCATCAGCGCGGTGTTGGCCATCCTCATCAGGTCGCCGATGAACTGCTCCACCGGTCGCAGGGCGCGATCGACTTCGGCATTGGAGACCTCGTCGATATCCGATCGGGTCTTGCTGTCGTCGGTGTAACGGCTGCCGAAGTTGAGCGCCACCACCGGGGCAGGCACCGCGGCGCAGGCGAATGGTTTGTCCTCGGCGCGCGGAGCCGATGTTCCGAGCGCCAGTGTCAACGCCGCGATCAGGGGAAGGGTAATCCGCATCTCAGTTCTCCACTGCCATTGACGCCAGAAGCCGCTGCGCCTCGGGATTGCCGAGCCCGGCCGCGTCCTTCAGCAGCACGGTGGCTTGCTGGATCGACGGCGCGATGCCGATACCCATGGCGTAGGCCTTGGCCAGTTCGACCATCGCGATGGCGTCGCCGCCCTCCGCCGCCCGCTTCAGCCACGAACTGGCGTCGCGGGCTTCGGCCACGCTGGTGCCGGTCTGCCGCAGGTAGAGCGCCAGTTCACGCATCGCCACCGCATCGCCGGAGGCCGCGGCCGCCGCATAGCGGGCCGACCAGTCGACCTCCTCCATCACCGCCGTCTGGATCGCCGGCGGCGCCTTCAGCACCTTCTCGCGGATCTTGCCGAGGTCAGCCACCTGGGCGTCGTCGATCATCCGCTTGAACATCGCCACTGCCTTGGTTGGGGCGTAGTCCTCGCTATCCGGGTCGGCGTAGATTTTCACCAGCCGGCTCACCGCCGTGTCGTCCCCCAGCGCAACGGCCTGGTCGAACAGCTCGATCGCGGTCCTGGCGCGTTCCTCGCCGCCCATCGCCATGTAGCGATCGGCAATCGCGGTGTGCCGCCAGCCGTCCTCGCCGGCGAGCCGCAGGCTGACCTGCAGCCAGTGCTCGGTCTCGGCATCGTCGGCGGTGGCAACGAACGCACCCGCCAGTTTGATGGTGTTCTCGAACGTGCAGTCGACGACGCTCGCGGCCCGGTAGAGGTAGTCGTGCCGCTGCGCCTCGTCCTTGGTATTCGAGGCGGCGAAGATCAGTGCGTCGGCGTCGCCCCGTTCCTCGATCGCCTGGTGGTACTGCGCCAGCAGGTCTTCGTCGGACACGCCTTCCGCCTGCATCATCGGCAGGAGGCGCAGGATCGCCTCGCCGGAACCCTGCTGCGCCGCCTCGGTCAGGTATCCGATGGCTTCCGTCCGCTTTTCGGCGTCGTTGGGGAAGTAGTCGAGCAGCACTGAGCCCAGATCGACCGGAGCGCGTGCGAGACCATCCGCGCGGGCCGCCTTGAGCGCCGCAATGGTCTCCTCGATCACCTCGGGCGTCGGCGAGACGGTCAGGCGATGGCGGGCGAGCGCGTCGACGGTTGCCGGTACCGGATCGATGCGTGACTGCCAGAAGGCCAGCATTTCCGGGCTGGCGCCGTTCCGGCTCAGGTAGTCGACATAGTAGGCCACCGAGTTCGGCCGGCCATAGAGCGCGTGGGTCTGGAGCTTGGCCAGCGACAGCGGATCGGTTTCAGGATCGAGGGCATCGATATCGCCCGAATCCATGAACTCGGTCGAGTTGCCGGCAGCATCTTCGGTGCGTTGCCAGAACTCGGCCAGGCGCATGTCGGCGCCCTTCGGCGCACGGCAGAGATAGGCCTGCCGCAGGTCGGTCATCGGATCGATCTTGCCGGCATTGGTCACCGCGAAGCTGAGCAACTCGGTGGCCCGTTCGAACACGCCCGGCTCGTCGCGGTGGCGCAGCAGGATGAACGCCAGTTCCTGAGCCGAGTCCGCGTCCTCCAGCGCCACGCCCTTTTCGAGCAGCGCCTTGGCCTCGGCCTCGCCGGCCCAGCGGCCCTTGTCGGTCAGCACCAGTTTCGCCAGCTTGGAAAACGCCCAGCCCGGCGGTTCCGGCATCTCGACCAGTTGGTTGAGCCGCGCCTCATAAGCCTGCTTCTTTTCGGGGATCGCCTGTTCGGTCTCGAGCAGCGTCGCCAGTCTGAACAGCGCGTTGCGGCTGCCCAGGTCCGAAGCTTCGGCATAGAGCGCTTGCGCCTTGTCCTTGTCCTCGGGCACCAGCGCGCCGGCTTCATAGAGCTTGCCCAGTTCCACCTGCGCCGCCGCCACGCCGCGGTCGGAGGCGAGATTCAGGTATTTCAGCAGGTTGTCATTGTTCTTGACGATCAGTTCGCTCTCGAGATGCAGCTGCGCCACCTTCCAGGCCGCGCCGGCATCGCCGAGATCGGCCGCGAGCCGCAGCCACTGCTCGGCGATGTTGTGGTCCTGCTTGACCACCAGGCCCTTGGAATATTCGCGGGCGATGCGGCCGATGCGGTCGCAGATCTCGGGGTCGAGCTTGCCCACGAGGGCCCCGAACGCCATGGTCACGGCCAGCTTGGGGTCGAGTTCCCAGCCCGGTACCTGCTCGCCGCCGATGTTCATCGAAGCGAGGCGGAGCAGGGCGTCGGCATTGCCGCCCATGGCGGCGCGGGTCAGGTAGCCCAGTCCCTTCTCCCGGTCCTTCTTCACCACCAGCCCATCGAGATAGAGCGTCGACAGCAGGTTGAGCGCCTTGGGGGCGAGGCTGCCGGCATTGGCTTCGAGGCCGTCGATGACGCCGGTCTCGCGCAACTGCGGCACCTTGCCGGCCTTGAGGTAGAGGTTGATCCGGTCGATTGCGGTATCCGGCACCTTGGGCGCCGGCATCTTGCCGACGATCGCCAGCATCTTGTCGACCAGCTCGAAATTGCCGGTCGGGTTGAGATCCCTGAGGCGCCGCGCGTCGCGCAGTACCAGCTCGGGATCGCCCTCGGGCACCGATGCCCCGTCCCACGCCTGCCAGCGCGCCACCACGTCGGGGTCGGCCTTCTTGGCAACGCAGACTTCCTGCGCCGGGATCTCCGGCGGCAGGAAGGTGACCTCGACAGGCGCCGCCACGGCAGCGGATACCAACCCTGAGCCGAGCAGCAAAGCAGTGGCGAGGCGGGGGACGAATGAGGGCATCGGGAGCCTCCGGTTTGGATACTTACTGCGCGCGGAAGAAGGCGTTCTCGACGGCTGCGGCGCTATAGGTGCCGTTCGAGCCGGTAAAGATGATCGACACGCCGCCACGGCGCTTGAGGTCGAGCGCGGCGACAGTCGCCACCGGCTTGCCGTCGGCCTGCACTTCGAAGTCGAGGGTCAGCGGGGCCTTCAGCGCCACCGACTTGCCGGTATCCCCGGCGATCGCCTCGATCGCCTTGGTCTTGGCTGCCGGCACGAACAGGTCGACGCTGGCGAGGTCGGAGAGGTTGTAGAAGTAGACGGTTGCCTTGCTGGGGTCGGAAGCCGGATCATCCTCGAGCACCAACGGCTCGCCTTCGACACTCCACGCATAGGTGTAGTAGGCGCCCGGCGCGGTGGTGACCGAGCCGGACACATCGCCGGCCGAGACCGGAATGTCGCCCGGCTGCACGTTCACATAGGCCGAGAGACCATCGGTGATGCCGTCGACCGTTGTGCCATTGACCACCGCCACGGCGGCGCCAGGCACCAGCACGCGCACGAAGGCGGAGTTCGGGTCGACCGGCGCATCGTAAAGCCCGTCATCCTGGGCCATGGCGAAAGGCGTGGCGCTGAGCAGCATCAGGCTGGCCAGGGCGATAAGTTTCGTCGAGCGCTTCATCTTGGCTCTCCTTAGGTGTTGCAGAGGGAAATCGCCGCCTTCTCCTCGGAGAGGCGATCGAACTGGATCGAGACCTTCGACAACTCCAGGCTGTCTAGCGACTCGAGCGGGATGAAGAAGCGGCCGGTACCGCGGAAGCGGTCGCCGCGATGCACTTCGCGGGTGAAGGTGCGGCCATCGGCGCTCTCGAAAGTGAGCACCACGTCGCGGCTGCCATCGTCGCCGGCATCGGCCAGCAGCACCTGGTTCGGCGCGATCGGCGTGCCGGTCAGGTCGGCCTGGTAGAGCCCCTTGGCCTTGTCGATGACCGGAGTGCTGCCCACCGGCTGGCAATCGTTGCGTGCTGCGGCGATCAGCTCGGTCAACGAGCCGGTGCCGAACTGCGCCAGGTTGTTGTAGATCGGGTTTTCCCAGACGAGGAATTTGGGCCGGTTGGCCTGGAACTCGCGTGAGGTGAGATACGAGGTGATGGCGCCGAACTGGTTGCCGCCGGTGATCGCCATATTGGCCACCGGCAGGCTGGCATATTGGGCGAGGAAACCCGAAAAGTTCGGGACCAGGGCATCCGAGAAACTGGTGCCGACCAGCGCGATCTCGTTGTTGGTGGCGCCTTCCGCTTGCCCGCCGCCGCTATCGCCGAAGATATCGAGGCTGGCATCGGCGCTGGCGACTTCCACGGTTTCGTAGGAAGTGCTGATCACCGGCGGCAGGCTGAGCACGCAATAGGCCTGCAGGGTGCGGCGCATGCCCGACACGGCAAGCTCGGCGCCCGTCGCTTTGGTTTCGTAGGTGACCGGCGTGACGTCTGCATAGGCCGGCAACTGTTTGATCATCCCGCCGATCGTCTGCGCCGCTGTTTCGGCGCCGCGCGAGGTCCAGTGGAAATCGGAGCGGAAGAACGGCGGATCGCCACCATTGGTGGTGCGCAGCGCCGACAGCAGGTCGACCGCGATCACACCCTGGGCGTTGAGCCGCGCCACCTGATCCTCATAGACCGAAACCGCCACGTCTTCATCGAAGCCGAAGAGCTTCGCCTCATCGGGCAGGAAGGTCGGCAGGGTCACGCTTTTGGTGGGGATCGGCACATAGAGCATCGTGGTGCCGTGCGCCTTCAGCGCTTCGGCGAGCTTGCCCATCTGCGCCACCGTATCCTCGGTGAACGGGTGCTGCATGCGCAGGTCCGCGAAAATGCGGAAGAAGAAGCCGTCGCGACCTTCGACCGAGGGCAGCGTCGGGTTGTCCTCGAGATGCTTGCAACCGAAGGCCGAGTTGGCGGCGAGCGTCGGGCTGGCGGACAGGGCAGCGGCGAAGGCGGCGCCAAGCAGCAGGGTCTTGTTCATTGTGTCGTCTCCGTGGAGGCGGTGAGCTGGGGTTCGAGCGTGCGGAGCAGGTTCTCCGCCATCGTCCGGATGTTGAGGGTTTCGGAAGTGGCCGCGACCTCGAGGTAGCCCTTTGCCTCCTCGATCTCGGCCGGCTCCGGCGTGCCCGACAGCAGGGTGAAGGCCAGATCGAGTGCCGCCTTGGCGTCGCCACCCTTGGCCGAGGCGACCAGCAGCTCGTCGGCACGCGCCGGATCGAGCCCGAACGGCTTGCCGGCGCGGTACATGCCGATCAGCCCGTCGCGGGCAACAGCATCGCCGCCGGCCGCCAGCTTCTCGAGCAGTTGCTGCGACGAGGCGAGGTTCTTGGGCTGGTCGAGAAAAACGTCGGCATTAAGCAACCGGATCAGCGGGCGGATGGCCGAGGTCCGGCCATTCTCGGCGGCGCGCCGATAGTAGCGAGCCGCCGCATCCAGCGTCGCCGGATCATTGTCGGCCTCGATACGCTTGGCGAGGTGCAACTGCGCCAGGTTGTCGCCGGAATCCGCCAGCGCCTGCAATTCCTTGTAGCTGACCTCCTTACCGGCAATCATCCGGTTACGGATCTGCTTCATCGGATCGACCGGCCTGGCGGTGCGATGCGTGCCCTGGCGGGGCTTGCACTTGCCCGGCACCATCGGTCGCGCCCGCTCCGATGTGCTCGACAGCGACTCCGGCAGCCGCACCATGCAGGTGGCGGCGCTGGCGGGGCCGGCGATGGCGAAGCCCGCCACCGCAAGGACCAGGCTTGCCGCTGCTAGAGCCAGCGCGCGGATCATTCGGTTGCCGCCTTCGCCGGCTCGGCGTTCCACAGCTGGGTCTGGCCGAGATAGCGGATCGGGAACTCCCAGATCACCATTTCGGGCGGATTATCTCGCAGTGTCTCGCTTTCCAGGAAGGCGCGCATTGGCGCCACCGGGCCTTTGCCTTCTTCGGCAAGGTTGAGCACGTCCGCGCCGAGCGAAACCTTGAGGCTCTCGCCGAAGCTCCATTGCGGGTTGGCGCTGTAGCTGGTGCCGGTGAGGACGAACGGAATGGAGGAGGGCCCGAAGATGTCGGTGCTCGAGGCTGCAGGGGGCGCAGACGCCTCGCGCGGCACGACAGTCTCCGGACCCAGACCGACGAGAGGTGCCAGCCCGCCGGTAACGATGAATTTCGAGAGATCGCCCTCACGCTGCACGGGAGCGGCGTCGGCGATGCTGTAGGGGGTGTCGCGCTTACCGAGCGCCGCGCCCACGGCGTCGGCCACCACTTCGGCGCCGAGCGGCGTCCAGTGGGTGTCGGTGGTGAGGAACAGCTGGCCCTTTGCCTTGGCCGCTTCCAGCGGCGCGCGGGTCTCGACATTGTTGATCCCGGCATTGTCGAGAACGGTGCGGAAATCTTCGTAGAGCCGCTCGAGATCGGTCGGGATCGCCGGGTAGCTCACGTGCTCGCGGTAGATATCGGCCTTGGCGGGCAGCGGTACGACCACCAGATCGATGCCCTTGGCAGCGAGGAGGTCACGCACTTCGGTCACGCCACGCGCCGCCTCGGCGAGGTCCGGCGTGCGCTTCAGCGTCGCCTCGAACTCCTCCTTGGAGAACAGCCAGCCGTCATCGCCGACCACCACCCCTGGGCGCCCTTCGCGGAAGGCGAGGTAGCGGGCCGCGCCCATCACATCGATCGAGGGCAGCCGATGCGGCATGATCTTCTTGTAGTAGGTGTCGATCTGAATGGCGGCCTCGCCGTTCAGGTACTCGGTGGCCGATTTCGGCATCTCGGCGATGTCACGGCCGAGTCCGGTGACGAACTCGTAGTTGGCGACCACCGCATAGCCGAGGAACAGCACGGGCAGGGCGAAGGCGGGTGCAGCCGCGACCCACGAGGATTTGGCGCTGACGTTGGTGTCGAGTGTCATTTCCGGCCTCAGAACTGGAAGTAGAGGAAGGGCGAGTAGGTCTGCTCGGCGAGCCGCATCAGGCAGAAGATGGCGAGTGCGCTGAGGGCTCCGGCCTTGACCAGGCTGGTGGCCGCAGCAGTTGCCGTGCCATCGGCATTGACGGTGATCTGCGGTTCCCACAGGTGCCGCATGCGCGGTTCGGCAATGGTGATGGCGATCGCGATGGCGAGCATGGTCATCGCCTCGCGGCTCACCATCCAGGCCACTTCCGGCCGGATGCCGATGCCGTTGAAGCCGAACATGCCGGCATACATCTGGAACGCCTGGCCGACATCGGGGGCGCGGAACATCACCCAGCCCAGCACCACGGCGACGAAGCAGAGTGGCAGGCTCCACCAGTAGTTCTGCGCTGTCTTGTCGTAGCCGGTGAGCCGCTCGACGACGAGTATGCCGCCGTGCCAGACGCCCCACAGGATGAAGGTGAAGGCAGCGCCGTGCCACAGCCCGCCCAGGAGCATCACCAGGAACAGGTTGATATAGGTGCGGACCGTGCCCTTACGATTGCCGCCCAGCGAGATGTAGAGATAGGTCCTGAGCCACGTGCTGAGCGAGATGTGCCAGCGCCGCCAGAACTCGGTGATCGAGCGGCTGATATAGGGCATGTTGAAGTTCTCGGCGAAGCGGAAGCCGATCATCAGGGCCAGCCCGATCGCCATCGCCGAATAGCCGGCGAAATCGAAATAGAGCTGCATCGAGTAGGCCAGCGCCCCCAGCCAGGACTCGACCACTGTCGGGTTCGGGGCCGAGAACATGGCGTCGGCGAGCGGCGCCACCGGGTCGGCGATCAGCACCTTCATGGAAAGGCCGATCAGGAAGCGTTGCCAGCCGGCGTTGAACAGCTCCCAGCTGTGTTCGCGGTGCTCGAACTGCGGGGCGAGATCCTTGTAGCGGAGGATCGGGCCGGCCACGAGTTGCGGGAACAGCGCGAGGAACGCAGCGAAATCGATGATGTTGCGCGAGACCTTGGCGTCGCCGCGATAGACGTCGACCAGGTAGCTGATCGAGTGGAAGACGTAGAACGAGATGCCGATCGGTAGCAGCAACTGCCAGTGGATGCCGAGCGCGTCCGGCGTCGTGCCCCATAGCGAGGCGAAGCTGTCGATGAAGAAGTTGAGGTACTTGAAGACCCCGAGGACCAGCAGGTGCCCGGTGACGCCGACGGCGACGAAGAGCTTCGCCCGGGGTGTGCCCTGATACTTCTCGACCAGGATCGAGAACACGTAGGCCCACAGCGTATTGGCGCAGAGCAGCATCAGGAAGTCGAAGCGCCACCAGCCATAGAACAGGTAGGATTCGACGAGGAGCGTCAGGTTCCGCCACTTCGGCGGCGTCAGGTAATACGCAACTAGGAAGATCGGCAGGAACAGGAACAGGAACGTCTCGGACGAAAAGACCATCAGGCATCCCCCTCGAAGGTGCAGCTAGTGGGGCGCAGGGCGCCGGTGGGTGTGAGCTTGGCGCCAGCCTTGAGTTGCAGGCCGTCGATGATCGTCGGCGTGCTGTCGGTGGCGCTGAGGTTGAAGAAGCGATCGGTGAACTGCACCAGCTCGCCATCCAGCAGGCGTGGCGCCTGGCCGGTGAAATCGTTCATGGCGAAGGCCAGCCGCGCCGTGGTCGAGCCCTTGATGCCGACGCGGTTGCCGTCGAGCTCGTTGGAGGCGATCTCGATCACCCCGTAATCGGGCTGGTGCGTTACGCTGATCCCCGCATTGCCGTTGTCGATCAGCCGGTTGGCGCTCACCTTGAGCCCGGCGCTGTCGCGCACCGCGAGCCCCGACTGGGCATTCTGCAACAGCAGGTTGTCGGTAACGTCGATGCAATCGGCCGAGGCGACGGAGATGCCCGAGCGCTTGCTGCCGGCGATCAGGTTACCGTCGATTCTGAGTTGGGCGGCGCCGGCATCGGCGAAAATGCCGTTGAGGCCGGCGTCGATGACGATGTTGCCGGAGAGCGCGATAGAGCTCGCGGCGCCGGTCACCTTGATGCCATGCGCGGCTGCGCCGGCCAGCACCACATTGCCGCGGGCCGAGATATCCGTGCCGCCGCTCAGCAACAGCGCCGGTCCATGCGAAGCGCCGAATACATTGCCCTCGACGATCGCCTCGTCGGCATCGACCAGCGCCAGCGAACCGACACGTTCGAAACGGCTGTCGCGCACCAGCGAGGGCGCGGGCTTGGCGTAAAAGCCGCCCTCGAGGATGGTAACCCCGGTCAGCGGCGGAAACAGCCCATAGCCGAGATCGGCAAAATGCATCCGCTCCAGCCGGGCGCTGCCCGACAGGGCGACCACGACGAACGGGTTGAAGTCTTTGAGACGCGGGTTGGGCTCACCAGTCCCGGCAATCCCGGCGGCATCGCCGACGAGGTTCCCCGCGGCGAGCAGAAACGCCCCGGTTGAGCGGTCGAGCAGCAGCGTCTCGCCCGGCTGCAGCGACAACGTCGCGCCGTTCCACACTGCGATCGGCAGGTGAGCGACATAGCCGGCATCCGTCTTGTCGAGCACGCCGCTCAACTTGGCGGCCGTCACCGCGTCGTAGAGCTGTGCGAGGCTGGTGACACCCGCTTCGATCAGCAGCACGTCCGGCTTCGCCTGCGCCTGGCGCAGCGCCACGTGGTAGTTTGCGCCGGCCTGCAGCGCCAGCTGGCTCAGCACCAGGTCGATCGACACGACGCTGACCTGCAGGCCGCCGAGCTTCAGGGCAGGGGCCGGCTTGTTCTCGGCCGCGCTGTAGCTGAAGCCGAGAGGCGCGGCCGCCGACTGGAGGTCGGGAGCCGGACGGCCCGCCTCGACCATCGCCGCCAGGGCGGCGACGGTCTTTTCGTAGGCGAGGGTCCGCGCGTAGTCGGCCCCCGTGGCGGCCCAAGGGAGAGAGCACGCCGCGGCGGCAAGACCTGCGCAGACCCACGCCTTACGCATGTTCGCGGCTCCCATCGGCCACCGCTGCCAGTTCCAGCAGCGGCGTAAGGTGCGTCAGGGGACCGTCCACATGGCAGGCGACCTCGATGACCTGCATCGGGCCTGTGCCGTCATTGATCACCTCGGCGGTCTGCTCCGGGCCGATCTCGAAGGTGGCGCCGGCGCGGATCTCACGGCGGCGGCTGCCCATGTGCAGCATGCCACCGCCCGAGGCGACGACCATCAGCCGCCGGAACTCCGAGCCGCTCTCCACCGGCAACGTCGCGCCGGGGTTCACCGTGAGGTGGCGCAGCATGTAGCCGGCGCCCGAGGCGAGCTTGCCCTGCTTGCCCCAGTCGGTGGCGCCGAACGAGTGATCCTCGGCCTCGCGGCGGCTCTGCGCCTTGAGTTGCTCGACCACCTTCTTGACGTCCTGCGACTGGTCGCGGGTCGTCACCAGCAGGGCGTCGTGCGTATCGACGACGACGAGGTTGTCGACCCCGACCACTGCCACGAGGCGATCCGAACCGCGGACATAGCTGTCACGCGAGTTGACCATCATCACGTCGCCGCTGACGACGTTGTTGCCGTCCGACTTCTTGCCGATGGTGTGGAACGCCGCCCAGGCGCCGACGTCGTCCCATTCGACGTCAGCCGGGGCCAGCGCCACGGTTTTCGATTTTTCGAACACCGCCCGCTCGGTTGGGAGACTCTCGGCCGAGCCGAAGCTCGCTTCCTCGAGCAGCAGCGCGGCGTCTTCGTTGCTGGCGTTGGCGAGCGAAGCGCTTACCGCCCCGAAGGTGACGGGGTCGAAACGGCGATATTCCTCGATCACCGTATCGGCGCGCATCAGCGAGATGCCCGAGGCCCAATACGCGAGGCCGGTCTCGATCAGCGACTGCGCGGTCTGCGCGTTCGGCTTTTCGATAAACTTCTCGGCCCGGTGCACGCCGCGGTAGTTGGAAAACTCACCGCCATCGATGATGTAGCCATAGCCGGTTTCGTTGTAGCGCGGCTTGATGCCGAAGGTGACGATCAGCCCGTCGGAGGCCGCCTTGTGCGACTCCCGGATGCGTGAATTGAGGTCGCCCTCGATCACATGGTCGGAGGGGCAGATCAGCATCACGGCGTCAGGATCGGTGCGAGCGATCAGCAACGCCGCCGACAGCACGGCCGGCCCGGTATTGCGCGCGACCGGCTCGGCGATGATCCGCGCATTGCGCTGTACATCGCGAAGCTGGCGGCGGACCGTGCCGAGGTGCCCGCCGGCAACCGACACCACGGGATCGTGGAACAACTCGCCGCGGTGCCGCTGTACGGTGGTCTGGAAGAAGGTGATCGAGCCCTCGTGGTCGATCGGCTGGAACTGTTTCGGTTGCTGGCTGCGGGACAACGGCCAAAGCCGCGTACCCACGCCTCCGCAAAGCACGACTGGATGGATGGCGTTCATCTTAGTGGCCCTCGTTCGCCGGTCCGTTGAAGGAGAAGAACCGCCCCACCGCCGCCAGCGGGTCGGATTTGATCAGCACGTCGACGGGCGAGCCCACCGTGCTCTGGTCGAGCGCGGTGGCCGGCACGAGCGTGACCGGAATGGCGGTGCCGTCAGTGGCGCTCCGCAGCAGTCCCGGCAATTGCTTGGCATCGAGCGACGCAGTGGTGACGACGCCGCTCGGCAGGTGCACTTCGGCATGGGCGCCTGAGGCGAGTGCCCTCAGGCCATTGCCGTCGACCTTCGATGAGATCACCACCGGCGCTTCCTTGGGTGCCACGGTCATCACCGTGTCGCCGGCCAGCACCGTGGCGCCGCCCTGGGCGGCACCGGGGGCCACGACGCAGTCGCACGGCATCGACACCGCGAGCACTTCGCCCGAGGTGGTGCGGATGGCGAAAGCGATCTCGCCCTTGGTCGCCGCCGGATTGACGAAATCGAGCTGCCCCGGGCTGATTGCCCTGAGGTCCATGCCGTCGAGCGTAATGGTGGAAAGCCCGGTGACCGGCAGCACGAACAGCCGCTCGTAGAGCTTTACGCCCACAAACCCCACCAGCAACAGCCCAAGCCCGGCAAAGGCGCCCCAGCGGATGCCGGTCATGACGCCCTGGGCGGCAGAACGCTGCGCCGTGGGCAGCTCGGACTTCACCTTCTGGGGCTTGTCCGCGGTGCGGATCAGCCCGTCGACGCCGATCAGTTCGCCGCCGACCACCGAGTTGAGGATGTAGCGCAACTGCGGCAAATGCGGGCCGGTTGGCTCGAGGAAGCGGAGCGTCACCGTGCCGGCTTCCGGCGCGCCGGCGCCGATCGCCGCATCCACCGGCAGGCTGATGGCGTAGCCGGGGAAGTTGAACACCAGTGTCACCAGCTGCACGCGACCATGCAGTTGTGGGTCGATCAGCCCGGTGGCTTCCGCCCCGACGATGCTGAGCGCGTTGCCCTGGAACGAGCGGCCGTTGATGATGACATTGAACGGCAGCCGGATGACCGGGTGTTCGCCGTGCACGGCGGGTTCTGTCGCAAGCGGGGCAGGCGAGGCGCTTCTGCTGGCTTTTGGTTTTTCGAGTTCTGCATGCGCTTCGGTCATTGCTGGTGAGCCCTCAGTTGGCATGGATCGGGAGGGGGCTAAGGAGCCCCGTGACGAAGATCACTCCGGCGACGAGCAGGCCCAGGGCGAGCACGTGCATGTAGCTGGAGCTGATGGAGCGGACCCTCCCCTCAGCGCCGCCGCTGTTGCTGACGCTGGTCGCCGACTGGCGGGTCCAGCGCTGGCGGTCGAGGCGGAACATGACCGAGGTCTTGATCGCGGCGCCGAACAGCTGGCCGAAATAGAGCAGGAACGGGTAGGTGATCGGGAACGGGCCGCCGAAGCTGGCGAGCAGCCAGCAATAGGCGTAGCGGGTTGCCATCACCCAGGCGACATAGGCGACCGCGATCAGCGGATCGACGAACACCGAGAACAGCACGATGCCCACCGGTGCGGTCAGCGTCGTCCACATCGAGACGCGCTGGTCGAGGATCGACCACCAGGCAAACGGCCCGATTTTGGCCGGCGACAGCGCCAGGGCGCGGCCATTGGTGCGCAGCATGTTGCCGAACCAGCGGCGCATCAGGGTGATGGCGCTTTCGACGAAGCCGGGCTTGGGCTGGGTTTCCATCGAAACACAGGCGACATCCGGCAGGTAGGCCATCTCGTAGCCGTGCTTCAGCAGCCAGAACCAGGTCGACTTGTCGTCGCCGGTGAGGAACTTCACCCGGCCCAGCCGCCAGTGGTCGATGTAATCCTGCTCGACCGAGGCGATGAATTCTGGATTGGTGGCGAGGTCGGCGCGGAACACCGACATGCGGCCGGTGAGCGTCAATACGCGCCCGCCCAGCGCCACCGCCGACATCATCATCTGGCGCTGGGTGAAGCGCAGCTTGAACCAGTCGCGGAACAACGGGGCGTCATCGATCTCGGCGCGCTCGTGCGTGGTGAGCGCTCCAACCTTGCCGTTGGCGAAGAACGGCGCGGCGCGTTCGACGATGTCTTCGGGGATCTGGGTGTCCCCGTCGATCAGCAGCACCACGTCGTCGGCGCTGGGGTAGCGGCGGGCGATCGAGCGGAGCGACGTGGCGAGCGCATCGCGCTTGCCGGTGCCATCTATGCGGTCGATCACCACCTCGACGGTGTTGGTGCCATTGAGCACCTGCGCCGCGACGGCACGGATCAGCCGCTCATCGGCAAGATCGACCACCGAGGCGACCACGGTCGAACCGCCGGGGGAGCGACGGGCTGCCTCAAAGATCGAACGATAGACCCGCGAGGTGATCGCCGCTTCGATCTTGTAGCTGGTGGCGAGGAAGAAGGCGTGCGCGGGCCGCTTTGTCGCGTAGAGCGCCTCGGCGGCAGCGCGCCGCCGAGGGTAGAAGACGCGGATGTAGAGGTGCGCACGAACGAAGTTGACCAGCGCCCAGCTGTAGCGCCAGAGCCCGATCACCCCCAGGGTGAGGAACACCCCGGCGCCCCCCGAGAAGGCGGAAGCCGGCACGGTGCTGGCGATGGCCGCGGCCGAGAGGACGTAGATGGCGTGCGCGAGAAGGTTCATGGCTTACCAGCAGATGCCTTCGTAGGTGCCGTTGGAGCGGAGCGACGCGTTGATGCGCGTGAGGTCCACCAGCGAGCGGTACTCCGACACCGAGTTGAGTGGCGCGATGGTCTCCTCGTAGCGGTTGCCGACGAGGATCACGTCGGACCCGGCGATCAGGTCCTCGATCTTGCCGACGAGGCGCGACGGCAGGTCCGGCACCACGTCATTGCCGCGGCCCATGGCGCTGACGCCCCCGGCCACTGCCTGCGAGACGTACGGGTCGTAGACACGCAGCTCGAGGCCTTTCGAAATCAGCCGGCTCGCCAGTTCGGCCAGCGGGCTTTCGCGCAGGTCGTCGGTGCCCGGTTTGAAGGCAATGCCGACAAGGCCGACGGTCTTGGCGCCGGAATTGGCCACCATCTTTTCGGCCCGGTCGATCTGCGCCGCGTTGGCAATGAGCACGGCGTCGAGGAGCGGCGAGGGGACGCCTTTGTTCGCGGCAAGGTGCTGCAGCGCCCGGACATCCTTGGGCAGGCAGGAGCCCCCAAAGGCGAAGCCGGGCTTCATGAAGTAGGGCGAGATGTTCACCTTGGTGTCGGCGCAGATGAGCTTCATCACCTGCTGGCCATCGACACCCGACGCTTTGGCGATGTTGCCGATCTCGTTGGCGAACGTCACCTTCACGGCGCGCCAGGAGTTGGACGCATACTTCACCGCCTCGGCCGTCTTCAGCGTCACCACGTGCGAGGGCACGGGCATCTGGGCGTTGATGTCCTTGAGGATCTGCGCCGTGCGATCTTCGAGTGCGCCGAAGACGATGAGGCCCGGATCGTAGTAGTCCGCTATGGCAGTCGATTCCCGAAGGAACTCCGGGTAGTAGCCGACGCCGAAATCCTGCCCGGCGACCATGCCGCTCGCGTCTTCGAGCACCGGGATGCAGGTCTCGTCCATGGTGCCGGGCACGATGGTCGAGCGGATGATCACCGAGTGGAAGCTCTGCTTGTGCCTGATCGCCTCGCCGATATCGGCGCAGACGCCCTTCACATATTTGAGCCCGACCGCGCCGGTGTCATCGCTCGGCGTGCCGACGCAGACGAAGCTGGCATCGGTGTCGAGCACCGCCTGCTGGCCATCGGTGGTGGCGCGCAGCCGACCCGAGGCAACGGCGCGGGCGATGATCTCGTCGAGCCCGTTCTCGACAATCGGCGAGAGGCCGGCATTGACTGCGCTTACCTTGGCAGGGTCGAGATCGACCGCCACCACTTCGTGGCCATCATCCGCCAGACACGCTGCGGAGACGACGCCGACATACCCGATCCCAAAGACGCTTATTTTCGCCACGACGGTCCTCTTTCAGAAGTGTGAGCAATATTGTTCTCGCCCGACGGGCGAGTTGTTGATTGGCGACTGAGTACAGAACGACGAGCTACAAGCTCGCTGGCCCCGTTAGGCTAAGTGACATCAGAGGTACTCTCCACCGCTGGAGTGACCGTTGTTGACGCTTAGTATTGGCATCCTTGCCGGTGATGGCCGTTGTTCGCCATCCGATGCATGAAAGCCTGTTCGCTGGGCTCCAAGCTGAGAAGCAACCCGGACTCATATGAGCCATGCAGCGGCCGCATGACGTGCGATCGTCATCATGCTGCCGCCTTTCGATTTGCGCTGCGTCAAACCGCACACGGCCTGCGGCATTGCGTCAGTCGGACCCCGATTTCATCCGTGATCGAAGCGTGGTCGCATTGCGGCGAAACCGTGCCTCGCTCCGACGCTCACGGGCGCGTGATTACTTTTTGGGCATTTTTTGCCCATTCCATCGCGGATGACGACGGGATGACAGCGCTGCCGATTTGCGCTGCAACAACTGGCGCGAGGGTCGTGCCAAGGCCGAAAACTCAAGCAAACCGGCCATATCAGGCTTTTTGTTCGGAGCTTTATCTAATCCTCGTACGATTTCGGCGAGGATTCGTTAGGTCTTTATGCGCACCTCGCGCGTGGAACGGGGGCGCGTATCACTGGTCGCGCTTTTGCCGTCGTTAAGCGAAAGGATTCGCTTCGGGCCGAGTCGAAGTCGGCCTCTTCGGCTCGGAGTCGAGGAGGTGCCACTTCGGTTCGTATGCGTGGCGTCGGGAAGGCCCACGCGCATGGGTGTAAAAAATGCGGGTCTCCATAATTGACATCAACCGGAAGCAGCCGGCCACTGGTCCTCATCGTCGAGGACGAACCCATGATCATGCTTGGGGCAGTGCAATTGTTCGAGGCGGCGGGGTTTGAAGCCCTGGTCGCCTTCAGTTCCGACGAGGCGGTGGCGCATCTCGAAAGTCGTTCGGGTATTGTCGTCGCCTTCATAGAGTATGACGTGCCGGGCACCATCGATGGCGCCCAGCTGGCTGAAACCGTCCGCAACCGCTGGCCGACCATCGAGATCATCGTCGTGTCGCGACCACGACCTGGCGAAACGCCGGATCTGCCGCTGGGGGCGCGCTACTTCGAAAAGCCGTACACCCACGCCGAGATCGAGCGTGCCCTCGATCAACTGGGCCTGGCCGGCACCGTGCCCCGCGCCCGGACCAACCTGCCGCCGCGCGGCGCATAAGAACGATCGCGCAACGGCGGTGGTGGCCCAAGGGCTTGTGCATCGTCGCCGTTGCAGCCAAGACTGATCAAGTTCGCATCCAGCCATGAGGGTGGCCAATGCACCGACGCCTACTGGCAACAGCAATGCTGGCCGTTCTCGCGTCGACGTCGGCCGGCCTGGCCGGCACGCTCGACGACGTCCGCGCCCGCGACAAACTGATCTGCGGCGTCAGCGAAGGACTGGGCGGCTTTTCACTGCAGGATGGGGCAGGGGCGTGGCAGGGCTTTGACGTCGACTTCTGTCGGGCTGTGGCGGCAGCGACGCTTGGTGATGCTGAAAAGGTCGAGTACGTGCCGCTTTCGGCCGAGGCGCGATTCGCCGCGCTGAGCGACGGCAAGATTGACCTCCTGTCGCGCAACAGTACCTGGACCATGTCACGCGATCTCGGGCTGGGGCTGGATTTCCCCGCTACCAGCTATTTCGACGGACAGGGCTTCATGATCCCGGCCATCTTCGGCGCCATCAGCCCGCTCGAGCTCGATGGCGCCAGCATCTGCGTGGTCAGCGGCACCACCACCGAGGCCAATGCGGCGGCTTATTTCGACAAGGCCGGCCTCAACGTTTCCTTCCTGAGCTTTGAGGAACGCGACGAGGCCCGCGCGGCCTATGCCGATGCCAAATGCGACGCCTACACCGCCGATCGGTCGGCCCTCGCTGCCGAGCGCGCCGCACTGGCAACCCCTGATGAACACGTCATCCTCAAGGATGTCATCTCCAAGGAGCCGCTCGGCCCCGTGGTGCGCGACAGCGATCCGCAGTGGACGGCCCTGGTGCGCTGGACCCTCTACGCCCTGATCGACGCCGAAGAGCAGGGGCTCGATACGGCCTCGATGAGCGGTGGCGGTGCCGATGCGGCCAGGGCCATGGGTGCGCCGGCTGTGAAGGCGCTGGGACTATCCGAAGACTGGCTGGTCAAGGTGCTCGCCGGTGTCGGCAACTACGGCGAGATTTTCGAGCGCAACCTCGGCGAGGAGACGCCGATGCAGTTGAGCCGTGGCGTCAACGCCCTCTGGACCCAAGGCGGGATTCTCTATGCGCCGCCCATGCCCTGAACTGATCCGTAGCGTCGTCGTCGCGCTGCTGGCGCTGCTCCTCGTTGCGCCGGTCGTCGTCGGCTCGGCTGTCGCGCAGGACCGGGTCGATCTGTCGCCGCGCGATCTGGCGGTGGTTCGCATCAATATCATCGACCTGCTTGCCAACGAACCGCGCCTGCCGCTGCCGATCAAGCAGCGTCGCGATGTGCTTCGTACCTATTATGAGGAGCAGAGTGGCGATCTGCTCTGGCTCAACAGTGCGCGCGCCGGCGCCATGGTGTCACGGCTCGTGAACGCCACAGACGACGGCCTCAACCCCGATGATTACCCCGGCCAGCAACTCGCCGACCTGATGGCGGCGGCGGGCGACACCGACAAGCGCAGCCTCGCCATCATCGAGCTCTACTTCTCGGCCGCCTTCCTCGAATACGCCTCGGACCTGAAGGTCGGCCGGTTCCTCCCCAACAAGATCGACCCGAACTTCTTCCTCACCCCGCGCAGCATTGATGAGGCCGCCGCGCTGGCCGGCGTCGCTAAGGTCGCCGATGTTGAGACCGTGCTGCACGCCTGGGAGCCGCAGAACGCCGAGTACCAGGCGCTGCGGCAGGCGCTCGACGACTATCACGCACTTGCCGTGCTCGGCGGCTGGGGCACCGTGCCGCTTGGCGACACTCTGAAGCCCGGGATGACCGACCCGCGCATCCCGGCGCTGCGCGCCCGTCTCGCGGTTACCGACGGCGCTGCAGCCACCGCGCCGGGCGAACCCGAGTTCTACGACGATGCGCTGGTCGAGGCGGTCAAGCACTTCCAGGCGCGCCATGGCCTTGAAGTCGATGGCGTCGTCGGCCCGGCCTCGCTGGTCGCCATGAACGTGCCGATCGAGGATCGCATCGAATCGATCGATTTCGCCATGGAGCGCTGGCGCTGGATGCCGGACGACCTCGGCCGGCAATACATCATCGTCAACATCGCCGGCTTCGAACTGCGCCGCATCGCCGATGGCGAGATCAAGGAGAAGATGGCGGTGGTGGTGGGCAAGCCCTATAGCCGCACGCCGGTGTTCAGCGACGCTATCCGCTATCTCGAGTTCAACCCGTACTGGAACGTGCCGGCCGGCCTCGCTGCCAAGGAAGAACTGCCCAAGCTGCAAAGCAACCCGGCAGCCGTCGCCGCTGCCGGCTTCGAGGCCGTGCGCGGCAAGGACGTCTACGACGTGCGCCAGGTCGATTGGGCGCAGGTGACACCCAGTCGCTTCCCGTTCCAGCTGCGCCAGAAGCCGGGCACCAACAACGCCCTGGGCCGGGTGAAGTTCATGTTCCCCAATTCCCATGACGTCTACCTGCACGATACCCCGTCACGCAGCCTCTTCGGTCGCGCCGAGCGCGCTTTCAGCCACGGCTGCATCCGCCTGTCGCGTCCGCTCGAGCTGGCCGATCAGGTGCTGGCGGCGGGCGGTGTCGAAGGCTGGTCGAATCAGCGCATCGATACCGTCGTGGCGTCGCTGAAGAACACCGTGGTGAACCTCAAGACACCGCTGCCGGTGCACATCACCTACCTGACCGCTTGGGTCGAAGCTGACGGCGTCCACTTCAGTTCCGACATTTACGGCCACGACGAAAAGCTGCTCGCCGCGCTGGACGGCAAGTCGCTGGCCTGGTGAGGCCGGGCTGGATCACTTCACGGATGGGCTGAACCACTACGATTGCCCCATCCTCGATGTCATCCCAGCGAAAGCTGGGGACCCAACTCGCAGCCCGCGCCAGCGGAAAGATGGGTCCCAGCTTTCGCTGGGATGACAGCCGGTTAACGGGGAACGGTTGAGCACAACCGGTCTCTCAGGTGCAGGCAAAACCCGCAAGCGACCATAAGCGCCGGGCCGAAGCCCGCTTTGCTCAATCACAAATCTGAAGGGGAAAGATTGGCTCCGCGGCTTGGACTCGAACCAAGGACCATTCGATTAACAGTCGAATGCTCTACCAACTGAGCTACCGCGGAACACGTGCCCTCTTGCGAAGGCAGCGCCCGTGTAGCGGTTTTGATTTCCTTTGCCAAGCCCGAATTTCCGATCTCGGAAACTCAATCGCCAAGCGACCCGACCCTGGCCGCCCGCAGCCGCAGATCGGCCAGATCTTCCGGGGTGTTGACGTTGGCGAATGGATCGCCGGCAGGGCTTCTCGGCCACTCGATGGTGTGGCCCTCAGACCCGAAACATAGTGATTTGAGACTGCGTGGTGCGGTTCCGGCCTGCACCTGCTCCGCCAGGTCGCGGAATCGCGCAACGCGCCAGATCGCGTTGGTGGGGTAGGGCTGTCCGCCATAGGCGGCGATTGCTGCGGGCGCCTCGCCGAGCCCGTCGACAAGGCGCGTGACGAAGTCTGGCGGCAGGAACGGGGTATCCACGGCGACGCTGACCAGCAGCTCTGGCGGCGCAGCCAGGCCATTGAGGTAGGCGATGGCCCCAGCAAGACCCGCCAGCGGCCCGGCATAGTCGCTGTCGAGGTCGGGTACGGCGACCATCCCGGCCAGGAGGTGCTGCGCTGCCGGATCGATTCGCCCATGCCCGACCAGTAACGGCGAGCAGGCTCCGAGCCGCTCCGCGATGCGTTCGAGCAGGCGCCGCCCGCCAAGCACCAGTTCGGACTTGATCACTCCACCCAGCCGCTCGCCGCGTCCACCGGCGAGGATCAGCCCGGCGATCGAGTGTTGATTCTGTGCCATAGCAGAGCGCTCTACCGCCTTGGTGGTCTTGAGAAATCTGCCCCTGCCACTGAGCGGGGGTCGGCATCAACTCTACTTCCGATCGCCACCACAAACAGCCGGGTTCGGGCCGTTCGCCGGGAGGTGACCTGTCCCGATCTTTCGGCTGTCGCATCCCTCCCCCTTGAGGGGAGGGAACGAGGGAGGGGGTGGTCCTGTGATCACCGATGGACCCCCACCCCCAACCCCTCCCCTCAAGGGGGAGGGGAGCTCGCGGCTTGTGCCTGCGAACAGACCACCTTCAGCGCCCGAAATACTCGCGATAATCGGTGTCGTAGCCGAAATAGCGCGGGCCGACGAGTTCGATGCCGGCGGGTGTGAGCCATTGCGGGTTGGACGGCATGGCCAGCGCCTTGAGCCTGAGGCCGTAACGCAGCGCATCGGCGGTGACCGGCAGACCCGATTCGGCGTCGAGCACGGTGATCAGGTCCGGCGTCGTAACGATGATCTCGCCATCGCGCTCGGCCATCAGGAACTCGTTCTGGAAATCGAGCCGGAAGCTGTGGCCCTTCCACTCTTCGACTCCTTCGAAACGGGCGGTGCCGCGGGCGAAACCGCCGACGGTGCGGCGCTCGATATCCTTGATACGGCCATGGAAGATCACGTCGGCCTCGAGCTTTTCAACGATCGCGTTGACCGGGTCGACATGGCCGGCCTTGGCCTCACGCAGGGTGCGGCCGAGCTCCGAGCAGAGCGTCAGCGTGCCGCGCACGATTGCCTTCTTCGCCACCGCGCCGGACATCGAGTAGAAGGCGAGCAGCGCCGAGCCGCCCATTTCCACCGTCGCGGCGCGCGCCAGCCGCTCTGTCCAGGCATTGCTGACCGTCTCGAGCACCAGCGAGTTGCCCTTGTCGTCGCAGAGCACCATCGGCGTCGCCGAGACGCCGTGCATGGTGAAGGTCACCATCTGCAGTTCGGGATAGGCGCGGCCCATGCCGTCGCCATCGACCAGCGGCAGGCCGGCCATGGCGGCGACGACGAACGGGGTGGTGGAATTGACTCCACCGGCCTCGCCGCAGAGCACGGCGTCGATCTTCCTGCCGAGCAGTTGCTCGAGCGCGCGGAAGGCGTTGATCAGCTCCTCGCCCTGCGGCAGCTTCTCGGTCATCACTGTGGGGGCACCCATCATGCAGACCGGAACCACCAGGGCGTCGTCGGGCAACTCGTCGATGTCGACGAGCTTGACCGGGCCGTACTGTTTGATCGCCTGCTGGGCCATCAGCTTGCCGACATAGGGGTCGCCGCCGCCGCCGGTTCCGAGGATGGCGCCGCCGGTTGCGATGTCTTCCATATCCTCGGCGTAGATGGTGCGAAGAAACTTCATGATATGGTTCCTTTGCCTCAGGCCACTACGGGCTGGGGCTGCAGCGGGTTGAAGGTGAGTTCGGGATAGCCGAAGGCCTTGGGACCGACGATTTCCAGCGCCTTGGGCGTCTTCATCAGATCGTGGACGGGCAGCCCGATGACGGCGATGCGCTGGCCGTAGCGGAGCACCTCGGTAGTGATCGGCTCGCCGGTATCGAGCTCGAGGTTGATGATCAGGTCAGGCACCATGATCACCGGCACCTCATCGACCCACAGCACCAGGTTCTCATTCTGGATGGCGATGCGCGCTTCCGAGCCGGCCCAGTCGCCGACACCACTCAGGTGCGCATGGCCGCGGGCGAAACCGCCCACCAGTTCACGCCTGATATCGGTGACCTTGCCGGTGAAGAACAGCTTGCCACCGGTCGAGGCGACGACCCGCTCGACGACGTTCTGCCGCTTCTGCCGGGCATCGAGCACGGTCTGGCCGATCTGAAGGGCCTGCGTCACCGTGCCGGGAACGGCAGTGCGACGGACGAACTCCATCGCCATCGGCGCGATGGCGAGACCTGCCGCCGCCCCCATGTTCACCGCGACGCCGCGAGCAAAGGTCTCGAGCCAGAACATGTCGATCACCTCCTTGAAGACGACGACATTGCCTTTCTCGTCGGCGATGGCAGCCGGAGCGGCCTTGGCCCCATAGATGAAGAAGGTGGTCATCTGCACTTCGGGGAAGGCTCGGCCCATCCCGTCGCCATCGATCACCGGCAGGCCCGCGTAAGCGGCCGCGATCACCGGCTCGAGCGCATTGGAGCCGCCGATTTCGGCCGAGATGGTGGCCGAAATCTTCACCCCCGCGGCCTCTTCCACGGCCCGCATGGCGCGAAAACACTCGCCGCCTTCCTCAATCTTTTCGACCCCGACCACCGGCGCGCCGATGCCGCCGACTTCGCCGACAAAGGCGTCGTCGGGCAGTGCGTCGAGTGGCAGCACGCGGATTTGTGCGCCCTTGCGGATGAGTTCGCGTGCCCTGAGCATCCCGACATAGGGGTTGCCGCCACCACCGGTGCCGAGCAGCGCTGCGCCGATCGAGAGCGGCAGCAGGTCGCTCTCCTTGAGCAGGTAGCCCTTATCCGACATGCAGTTCACCGACAGCCTTGACCCGCACGCGGGTGGCATTGCCGGGCAGGTACGCCAGCGGCACGTCCTCGACATCGACGATTTCGATCGACGAACGCAGCGCCCCGGCCGCGACGGCCGCTTCGGTGGCGCGGTCCTTGGCGTCGGCCAGCGCCTGGTCGCGTCCGATCTCGGCCAGCGCATAGACGCGATCGACCTCGCCCGAAACCTGCGCAATGGCGGCGCCAACGGCGTTGGCCACGGCAAAGTGGTTCGGCTTGATCACCTCGAGCCCGCCGATCGGGCCGTCGACGAGAATCGAGCCGCCCCCCACCACGATCACCGGCAGCGGTTCGGGCGACAGCCGCGAGCGTTCGACGCAGTCCTCGAGCATCGACATGATCCTGTCCTGGGTGCTCGCGATAAACGCGGGCGTCAGGTGCGCGACTTTGGATTTGTCGCCCAGCTCGTAGCGCCCCGAGGCAACGACCACGTCGGAGGTGGTGAGGGTTTTGCCGCCGAAGATCAGCGCCTCGGTGACGATCCGGTAGCCGACGGAAGTCGGGCCCACCTTGATGGCGCCGCCACTCTCGACAACGTGCGAACCACCCCCGAGGCCGATCGAGAACACGTCCGGCATCCGGAAGTTGGTTCGCACGCCGCCGACTTCCACGGCCACGGTGGCTTGGCGCGGGAAACCCTTGTGCAGCGAGCCGACATCGGAGGTGGTGCCGCCGATATCGACGACGATGGCGTCCGCAACCCCGGAGAGAAAGGCCGCGCCGCGCATCGAGTTGGTTGGCCCCGAGGCAAAAGTGAGCACCGGGAACTTTTCCGCGAATGCGGCATCCATCAGCGTGCCGTCGTTCTGCGTCAGGTAGAAGCGCCCCCTGATCCCGGTCTCGGTGATCGCCTTGCGGAAGGCCTCGATCACGTGCTTCGACAGATCGCGCAGGCAGGCATTCATGATCGCCGCGTTCTCGCGCTCGAGCAGGCCGATGCGGCCGATATCGCTCGACAGCGTAATGTGGACCCCCGGCAGGGCCTTGGCGAAGATTTCGCCGGCCTGCTTCTCGAACTCGCCGGTCACCGGCGAGAACACCGAGGTGATGGCGATGGTGTTGATGCCCTTGGCCTTGATGTCCTCGGCAATGCCGAGCAGTTCGGTTTCGTCGAGCGGCGAGATCACCCGGCCGTCGAACTCGTTGCCGCCATGGGCCAGGTAGCCGATGCCGCCGATCGCCGCCTTCAGGTCCTCGGGCCAATCGACCATCGGGGGCAGCGAGGCAGTGGCGGGGAGGCCGAGGCGCACGGCGGCGGTCTTTGCGAGGTCGCGCCGCTGCACCACAGCATTGGTGAAGTGGGTGGTACCGATCATCACCACGTCGATGGCCGAGGCATCCAGCTTCGAGGCTTCGAGCACCGCCTTCAGTGCGTTGACGACGCCGGTCATCACGTCGGCAGTGGTGGCGGCCTTGACGCCGGCAATAACAGTCGCGCCATCCATGACGACGGCGTCCGTATTGGTGCCGCCCACGTCGATGCCAATTCTGATCATTTTTCTGTCCTTTGGGAGACCGCTGCCGCTCCGCCCCGGAGCGCGATGAGTTGCTCCGCCGTGGGGATTTCCCCGTCGATCAGCGGAATTTTCGGCCGCATGGCTTCCTCCTCGGCCGAGATAACCGGCACCGAGGCAAGCAGCAGGCGGGTGTAGTCGTGTTGCGGCGCTTCGAAGACTGACGCCGTGGAACCGGTCTCGACGATCTTGCCGAGATAGAGCACTCCGACCGTATCGGCGAAGTTCCGCATCAGGCTGAGGTCGTGCGAGATGAACAGATAGGTGAGCCCGAGTTGCCGACCGAGATCGACCAGCAGGTCCATCACCCTGGCCTGCACCGAGACGTCGAGCGCCGAGGTCGGCTCGTCGAGGATCAGCAGTTGCGGCGCCACGGCCAGCGCCCGGGCGATGGCAACACGCTGCTTCTGGCCGCCCGACAGTTCATGCGGGTAGCGCAGAGCGAATTCTGTCGGCAATTGCACCATTTCGAGCAGCTCGGCGATCCGCTGCTTGTGCGTCCCACCGGGCATGCCGTGCGCGGCGAGTGGAACGGCAATCGACTGGCCCACGGTGCGGCGCGGGTTGAGCGACGAGCCGGGGTTCTGGAACACCATCTGCACCTTGCGGCCATAGGCCCGGGTGCCGGTCTCCCCGATAATGCTGTGGCCGGCGAGCCGGATCTCGCCGCTGGTGGGTGTCGCGAGCCCCATGATCATCCGGGCGATCGTCGATTTGCCCGAGCCGCTCTCGCCGGCGAGACCATAGACCTTGCCTTTCTCGATGGCGAACGAGACCTCGTCCACGGCACGCACGTCGCCGGTCTTGCGGCCAAAGCCATTGCGAACTGGGAACAGTTTGGTCAGCCCAGCGACTTCGAGCATGTTGCTCATACTGCAACTCCCGCCTGGCCGAAGCTGGTGCCGCCGGTGAGCCGGGGCACGGCCGCGATCAGCGCCTTGGTGTAGTCGTCGCGCGGCGCCTCGAAGAGCTCGGCCGTCGGCCGGTGCTCGACCACGACGCCCTTGTTCATCACGTAGACGTAGTTCGAGGTCTCCCGCACCACGCCCAGGTTATGGGTGATCATCAGCAGGGCGAGTCCGCGCTCTTCGACCAGGTCCTTCAGCAGCTTCAGGATCTGCGCCTGGGTTGTGACATCGAGCGCCGTGCCCGGCTCGTCGGCGATCAAGAGGCGCGGTTCGCTCAACAGCGCCATGGCGATCAGCACGCGCTGCCGCATGCCGCCCGACAGCATGATCGGGTAGGAGCGCGCCACCCGCTCGGGGTCGCGCATCCGCACCTGGCCGAGCACTTCATGCACCCGCGCCATCCGCTCGCGACGGTTGCGGCTGCGGCCGAGCCGGCGATCGGCATATTTGAGGATGGTGCCCATCTGGTCGGCGATGGTGAACACCGGGTTAAGCGAACTCATCGGATCCTGGAACACCATCGACATGGCGGTACCGCGCAGCTTCAGCCGCTCGCGGTCCGGCATGGTGAGAAGGTCGCGGCCATCGTAGAAGATTTCGCCGCCGGTGACTTTTGCCGGTGGGGTGCGCAACAGCCCCATGATGGCGCGCATGGTCACCGTCTTGCCCGAACCACTTTCACCCACGAGAGCAATCTGGGAGCGCGCCGGCACGTCGAGCGACACCCCCTTCAGCACCTCATTGGTCTGGCCGTAGGTGGTGAACTGCACACTGAGGTTGCGGACGGAAAGCAGGGCGTCGACCATCAGCGCACCTCCTGCACGTCGAACAGGTCGCGCAGGCCATCGCCCAGGAGGTTGAAGCCGAGCGCCACGATGAGGATGGCGAACCCCGGCAGTACCGATTCCCACCAGTAATCGGGCAGGAACGCCGAACCCGAGGCGACCATGGTGCCGAGGTCGGGAGTAGGGGGCTGGATACCGAGGCCGAGAAAGCTGAGCGAGGCGCCGACCAGGATGACGAATCCGGCGTCGAGCGAGGTCTTCACCGCCAGCGCCGAAACGCAGTTGGGCAGGATTTCGCGGAACAGGATGTGGAACTTGCTGGCGCCCAGCGTCTCCGCCGCTTCGACGAACTCCTGCGTTCTGAGCTGCCGGGTGATCGAGTAGATCAGCCGCGTGTGCCATGTCCACCAGAGCGCCGCGATCGCCAGCATCGAGTTGATCAGGTCGGGCGACAGCACCGCGGCAACCGCCAGCGCCATCACCAGCGGTGGGATGGCGAGGGCGATGTCGGTCAGCCGCATGATGACGATCTCGACCCAGCCGCCGAAATAGCCGGCGAGCAGGCCGAGTGTCGTGCCCACCGGGATGGCGATGCCGAGCACCACCAGCGCCAGGAGCAGCGAGATCCTGAGCCCGAAGATCACCCGGGTGAAGATGTCGCGCCCGACATTGTCGGTGCCGAACCAGTACTCCGCCGAAGGCGGCAGGTGGCGGGCCCTGAAGTTTACCACCGCCCCGACATGCTCGGGATAGGGGGTGATCCAGGGCGCGAGGAGCGCCGCCAGGATGGCGAGGATGACGATCGCCGCGCCGATCACCGCCGTCGGGTTGCGCGAGAAACGGTACCAGTTCTGGTAGGCGTTGGAGAGCCGGCGGGGCGGCGCGTTGGGCAGCGTTTCGCTGGACATCAGCGGCTCCCCCGAATGCGGACGCGGGGGTCGACAAAGCCGACCAGCACGTCGATGACGAGGTTGACCAGGACGAAGAACACGCCCGAGACCATTACCACGCCCATCACCGCGTTGAGGTCCTTCTGCAGGATCGTGCGGATGCCGTAGGCGGCCATGCCGGGCCAGGCGAACACCAGCTCGACGACAAAGGCGTTGCCGATCAGCGAAGCGAACTCGAGCCCGAGGATGGTCAGCGGCGGCACGAAACTGGGACGGAGCATGTATTTGAACACCCGGATCGGCTCCGGTACGCCGAAGGCGCGGCTCGCTTCGATATAGTCCTGGCTCGCCACGTCGATCATCGACGAGCGGGTGATGCGGGCAATCTGCCCCATGGTGGCGAGCGCCAGTGCGGTGGCCGGCAGCAGCAGGTGGCGCAGCGCCTCACCGAACACATCGAGGCGGCCGGCGAGCAGCGAGTCGACGGTCAGCAGCCCGGTAATGCCGGCAACGAACTCCATGTTGTGCGGCAGCCGCCCGGTGGTCGGCAGGATGTGCAGTACGTAGCCGGCGAGGATCTGCAACAGCAGGGCCGCAAAGAAGCTCGGGGTCACCGCCGAAAAGATCGCCAGCACCCGAACCAGCGTATCGGGCCATTTGTCCTTCCAGCGCGCCGCCGCGACCCCGAGCGGCACGCCCAGCACGAAGGCAAGGGTGATGGTCGCCAGCACCAGCTCGAAGGTCGCCGCGAACGTATCGCGGATATCGTCGTTGACCGGGCGCTCGGTCAGCAGCGAGCGGCCGAGGTCCCCCCGGCTGAGCCCGGCGATGAACATGCCGTATTGCTCGACGATCGGCTTGTTGAGCCCGAGCTTTTCCTGCAGGTCCGCCACCTGCTGCGCTGTGGCGGTGGGTCCGAGCGCCATGCGCGCCGGATCACCCGGAACGACGCGGGCAATGGCGAAGATGACGATCGACAGTCCCACGAGGACGAGGATCGACCACAAGATGCGCCGGAACAGGAAAAGCAGGAATTCCAAGAGGCAGCCGCCCTGGTAAGCCGAGAAGGGGTGGTGCGGGATTTGACGTCCCCGGCTTGATCGCCGGGGACGCCAAAGCTGTCAGCAGGTCCAGCTGTAGCGGGTGAAGTCGTAGTCGAACGACATCATCGGCACGGCCTTGAAGCCGGTGAGGCACTTGTCCATGGCATGCTGGACCGTCTGAGTGTTGAGGAACACGTCGGACTGCATGTCGACCAGCTTGTGCTGCACGGCCTTGTAGATCTCGGCTTGCTTGGCGGTGTCGCCGGTACCGCGGGCCTCGTCGATCATCGCGTCGATCTCGGGATTCTGCACCCACTCCATCGAGGCCCAGGTTCCGGCCGCTTCCGAGTGGTACTGGGTGAAGAACATCGAGTCCGGCGACGGATAGGTCGGGCCGAAGAAGATCTGGTTGACGTTCGGCGTGCTCTCGACCTTGCCCGCGATCTCGGTGATGCGGTTCCACGGGTCCGCCTGCTGGGTCACCACGAACCCGAGCTGCTCGAGGTTCGACTGCATCAGCAGGCTGATCTCTTCCTCGAACTTGGTCCCCGCCACATAGGCGAGGGTGATCGGGATCGGCGCGCCGGCATACTTTGACTGCGCCACTTCCGCCTTGGCGGCTTCGAGGTCGTAGACCGGCTCGGGGATATCGTCGGCGTGGAAAGCGGCGAAGGCCTTGGGCAGCGGCGTCGACAGCACGCCGCCGGGCGAGATCACTTCGCGGATCGTCGCATAGTCGGTGGCGAGCGCGATGGCCTTGCGGATATGCACGTCATCAGTCGGCGCGGCCTTGCTGTTGAGCTTGAGGTAGAACGCCGTCGAGGTCTCTTCCTTGGCGATGACGAAGCGACCCATCGCCTCGAGCGCGGTGTAGGTATCGGGAGACTGGAACTGGCTCGACATGGTCAGCTCGCCGGAAGCGGCGAGCGATCGCACGGTGGCCTCGTCATTGGTGATGATCCAATGCACTTCGTCGATCGGCCCGGCGCCGAAACCCTTGTAGTAGTCGGCATTGCGGGTGATCGTCATCTGGCTGCCGCGATCCCAGCTCTTGAGGCCGTAAGCGCCGGCGCCCGCGACATTGGTCGCGAGGTAAGTCTGGCCGTCGTCCGCACCCTCGTTGGCCTTCACCACCTCCTCGTTGAGGATGAAGATAGCCGGTACGGTGGTGAGGAACGGCGCAAAGGTCTTGGAAAGGGTAAACTTCACCGTCTTGGCATCGACCGCGGTCACCGAACCGGGCGCCAGCACGCCGGCGAACAGGTTCGCCGGACCCTGGTTGATGCGCAGGAGGCGCTCGACCGTGTAGACTACGTCGCTGGCTTCGACCGGCGAGCCGTCGGCGAACTTGGCGTCATCGCGCAGCTTGTAGGTGACTTCCTTTGCATCGTCAGACACTGTCCAGCTCTCGGCCAGCTCGGGGACGATGTTGCCGGCGGAATCGACCGTGACGAGCCCATCATAGAGGTTCACTGCCGCCATATAGTCGGTGTAGTCGGAGATTTTCGCCGGATCGATGGTGCCGAAGATCTGCACGGTGTTCATCGTCACGGTGACCGCCATGGCGGGCGCTGCGCCCAGCATGAGGGTCGAAAGTGCAGTTGCTGCAAGAAGCCTGTGCTTGGTCATGACTGTGATGTTCCCTGTCCCGTTTATTACCCACCTCGGCGCATTACCCCCGCGCCGGGAAGATTGCCCGGCTGCGCCGGCACTCCCTGGGGCCCGGCGTCACCTTGCGGTCGCACGAGCCCGATAAGGGAGCTTCGCAACAGCCGGGCACCAGGCTCAAGGCGCAAAGATGGCTAGGTTTTTGACTAAAACGTCGAGGTTTTAGCTCACGAGGCCAAGGGCACGGGCTGCGCTGATGGCCTCGCGGCGACGCTTGCAGCCGAGCTTGCGGTAAGCATTGGACAGGTGGAACTTCACCGTCGCTTCGCTGAGGCCCAGTGCGTTGGCAATGAACTTGTTGGACGATCCCTCGGAGATCATCATCAGCACTTTCGTCTCGCGCCGGCTGAGACCGTTCTGCGCGCCCAACGCCGAGTTGGGCAGGCCACCGTTGCGCAGGCGGCGCAGCACCTGGCGGACCGGCGCCGAGATCTCGAGGTACTCGCCGATGCGCTGTTGCTCAATCAGTTCGCTGAGGAACACCCGTTCTTCGGCCAATGGCGCGATCGCGCCGAGCCGGGCTGCCTCCTCGAACACCTTCTGCAGCAGCGCGCGGGCTCGCGACAGGTTTCGTTGCCGTTTGTGGACGAAGGCCAGCCAGACTTCGGCGCATAGCCGCTGGCGCCCGGTAAGGTTCAGGTTCCCGATGATGAAGCCGAGCTGGCGCTCAAGATGTGGCCGGGTCGGCTGCTCGTAGACGATGTGCCTGAGCCATATCATCGCCTGCACGATCTCGTCGCGGTCCTTGAGGCGCTCGAGCTCCTCGCCGGCGGCTGCGACCCATGAGCGGGTGATGCGGGTAGCGAGCGCGGCGACTTTCTCTGCCGCCTCCTGCCAGCGATTGGCGTTCTGCAGGATCGCAGCTTCGCGCAGTTCGATCATCAGGCCGAACTGCCGGTTGGAGATCTGGTAGACCCGCCAGCGATCGAGGAAATTCCGCGCCGCGAGGGTGGAAAAGTGCTCGCTCAGCGCCTGGCTGCCATAGTGCAGGGCGAACTCGATCAGGCTGGGCCAGATTTCGCCATGGACGAAATCGTCGAGTTCCGTGCTGAGGAAACGCGCCAGCGGCTCGGGCTTACCGCCTTCGTAGTCGATGCAGGCATTGAGCAGCGCCAGGAGGCGCTCGTCGCCAGGACTGTCGAACGCAATGGCGTGCAGGTAGCGCGCCGCCTGTTCGGCGTGCCCGCGTGCATTGTTGGCGTCGCCCATCAACAGCCGCACCAGCGCCTGGTGCAGGCTGATATAGAAGGCGAGCATGGGCACCTTGGCCTGCTCGTAGTGGTAGAGGGCGCGCTGCGCGACGTCCTCGGCAGCCGCGAGGCGCCGGCCGCGGATGTAGAACTCCAGCACCGAGTTGTAGAAGCTGCCGCGCACGATGTGATCGTCGAGCGGCAGATCGCCCAAAGTGTCGAACACCTGCTCGAACAGCTCGTCGGTGAGCTGATAGTCCTCGTAGATCAGCATCACCACCCGGAAGGCGAGCAGATCCGTGCTGTACTTTTCGCGATGGGTGAAGACGCTGTGGAAGTCGTTGATCCCTGGGCCGAAGCGATCGGCCAGCAGCCGGCGGGCGCGTGCCACCTCGCCATGCTTGAGGGCCTGCATCGCAAGGCTCATCACCAGCGTGTCATTGCCGAGCGCGTAGTCGGCCGGAAAGCCCGCGAGCGCGCGATCAAACGCGGCTGCCCCGTGTCGGTAAAGGTAGAACCGGCCGCCACCGGCCGCGTAGACGGCAAAAGCCTCGTCGAAGCGGCTGATCGATTGCCAGATGGTGATGGCGTCGGTCATCAACCCGTGCTCGGTGTAAGCGGCCGCAAGTTCGGCCGCCCGGGCGGGATCCTCGCGCCGCGATGCGATCTCGGTGGCAAATGCACGAGCCAGTGTCGTGCGAACGGGATCGAGCAACGACAGCAGCTCCAAGCTCGTGGTCGTGGGCGTGATCCCGTCCAGCCACGCGGCAAGTGCTGCAAGTTCGACCGCAGGCATAGGCGCCAGCAACTCGCTGGCGAGGAAGCTCACCAACACGTCTTCCCCCGCGTTCGATCGGCCCAGCAGCAGTGGCCAGCCCTGCGACTGCTGAAAGCTGCGCTCGGCCAGCCGCGCCGGCATCGCCTGCCGCAACTCATCTCGCCCGATCAGCAGGTCCGAAATGCCAAAACGCCGGACGTTACCGTATGCCGCGGCGCGATCAAGCGACGGCAGCACCGTCTCCGGCCGCTTGGCGATTATGATGCGGCGATCGCCGCAGACGTATGCCTCGGGCAGCGGATCTGGCGCACTCCCTGGCGGGATGTCCCATAGCGCAATCTGAACACCCGCCACGGGTGGCGCCGAGGCCGAGCGGTGAACGCTCACTCCCACCTCGTCCGCCAATTGCGCCAGGAGGATGGATTTGCCCATGCCCGCCGGCCCTTCGAGCAGCACAACCGTTTCGGACGCAGCGAGCAACTCACGGCGCTTCTGCGTGCGGTCGACCTGCGGTCTCGTCGGGGCATTAGGCATGGGCAAGGCGGTCCTGTTCCGGAGAACAAGGCCGGAAAACCAAGGCGGACACAAGCGATGCGGGCGTATCCTTTGAGAAATGCCGTTGTCATTGATCCTGTTCAGCTTGCATCAAGAATTGCTCTGCCATATGAACCGCCTCGGTGAGGCCACATGGCGGAGTGGTTACGCAGCGGATTGCAAATCCGTGTATTCCGGTTCGATTCCGGATGTGGCCTCCAAGCTTCCCCGAGACATCCCGTTACTCCGAGCCTGCATCGACGCAGGTGCGCTGGCGGGCGATTGCCCTATTCCCGACGATGCTCATGTGCGCCGATCGCTCCCCTCCTTGAAGCATTCATCAGCGGGGCGTATGCACCTGCCAGACGCCTCCAGTCCGAGGGAGCCGATATGGCCGATTTTGCGAATGCCCGCCTCAAGATGGTCGATAACCAATTGCGCACCAGCGGCGTTACCGATCACCGGGTTCTCACCGCCATGGGTGCCGTTCGGCGGGAAGCCTTCCTGCCGGCCGATCGCGAGGCACTGGCCTATGCCGACGTGTCGCACGCGCTGGGTGGGGGCCGCTATCTAGGCGCACCGGCGCCCTTCGCCAAGCTGCTGCAGCTTGCGGAAATCGCAGCGACCGATCGCGTCCTCGATGTCGGTGCGGGCACCGGCTACTCGACGGCCGTGCTGGCGCAACTCGGCGCCTCGGTGACCGGACTAGAGATGGATGTCGGGTTGGCCGACAAGGCGAGGGCCAACCTCGAGGCCGCCGGAGTGAGCAATGCCGAGATTGCCGTCGCCAGCTTCGACGGGGCAGGGCTGCCGCATGACCACTTCGACGTCATCATCGTCGAGGGGGCAGTTGCCGCCGAGCCGACGCCGCTGTTCCACCTGCTGCGCGAGGGCGGACGGCTGGTGGCGCTGATCGCCAATGGCGGTCCAGCTGTCGCGCATATCTTCGTCAAATCCGCCGGCGAGGTTGCCGGCCGCAGCGAGTTCAACACCTCGCTGCCGCCGCTGACCGAAGCTCCGCGGGTCGAGGCCTTCGTGTTCTGAGCCGGTGTTTAGCTAACTGACCCGCGGTTCGGCAGTGTTGCCGGCCAATCACGGGCCCAAACATTTCCAAGGTTAAAACCTCGCAACACTTGAGTTGCGAGGTTGTGCGTCCCATGTGCCCGACGTAACGTCGGAAGGCTGTCGGAGGTTTTGACTATGCGTTTCCTGGGGGCAATGCGGGCGGGCGCCCTTGCCGTTTCACTGAGCATGCTGCCGACGCTGGCGCATGCGGAGAGTCTGAGGGCGGCGCTGGAAAGCGCGTATCAGAACAATCCCAACATCATGTCGGCGTTGCTCAATGTGAAGGCCACGGCCGAGAATATCGCGCTGGCAAAATCCGGCCAGTTGCCTTCGCTGGGCCTGTCGAGCAGCATTGGCGGATCCTGGGAGCAGCCGCAGGGCGGGGAATTCAACACCGCGGCCAGTGTCTCGACCGGCATCAACTACAGCCAGACGCTGTTCGACAACTACAAGACCGACGCCGAGATCGAGCAGGCCCGGGCCGGCACCGAAGTGGCCAAATACGCGCTGCGCAACGCCGAGCAGAACGTGCTGCTGGCCGTGGTGCAGGCCTATTACGCGGTGATCCGCGACACCCAGCTGGTGCAGCTGCGCTCCGACAATATGGCGTTCTTCGATGCCCAGGTGAGCTCTTCGGAAGATCGTCTGCGCCTCGGTGAAGGCACTAAGATCGACGTGTCGCAGGCCAAGACGCGCCAGGTCGCCGCGGTGGCGCTCTACCGCTCGGCCATCGCTTCCCTGCAGACCAGCCAGGCGAGCTATGAGCGCTGGGTCGGCCACAAGCCCAAGAATCTCACGTCCGATTTCAACTTCGGCAAGTCGCTGCCGACCTCGATCGACGGCGCCATCGCCTCGGCGCAGGAGCGTCACCCGGCGCTGCTCTCGGCTCGTGCGGCGATCCGCGTGGCCCAGGCCGGATCGGATGCGGCCAGCGCCTCGTTCGGCCCGACCCTCAGCCTGATCGGTGCGATCGATGCGACCACCAGCTATTCCAGCAAGCTCGGCGGCACGAGCAGTGCGCTGGGCGGTTCGGCCAAGCTGTCGCTGTCGATCCCGATCTACTCGGGCGGTGCGTTGTCGGCGAGCCTGCGCAAGGCCAACATCCAGCAGATCCAGAGCGAGGTCGATGCGCTGTCGGCCCGCGACGAGATCAAGGAGTCGGTGATCTCGGCCTGGTCGACGCTGCAGAACTCCACTTCGCAGATCGACTCGGCCCAGGCCGCGGTCAGCTCCAGCCAGTTGGTGGTTGATGGCACCATCCAGGAGCGCGATGTCGGCCAGAAGACCACGCTCGACGTGCTCAATGCCCAGGCCGAACTGACCTCGGCGCGCGAGCAGCTGATTACGGCGCGCTCGACCAAGATGATCGCCGCGTTCTCGTTGCTCGCCGCTTCGGGCAAGCTGTCGCCCGAAGTGCTCGGCCTGCGCGTCGCGATGCACTCGGCCGACGGCTATATCGCCAATGTCGAGGATGTGTGGGCCGAGCTCCGCGCCCTCAGCGACGACTGATATCGGCCGCCTGGTCCGGATGGACCGGGCCTCGATGCCGGCATACCCTCAGAATCAGGCCGCGATGCGTATCCCGCGTCGCGGCCTTTTTTTGAAGCGGCCGCGAGGGCGACCGCAAGTTTTGGGGGAAAGCATGAAGTCACTGCCGTTCTGGTTCATCATGGTTGGCGCCGTGTTGGCGCTGCTCGGTATGGCGTGGGGCATCCAGATGGCCATCACACAGGATCACGCGCTGGCGCCAGGGCACGCCCACAACAATCTCGTCGGCTTCGTCACCATGGTGATCTACGGGGTCTACTACAAGTTGGTCCCCGCCGCGGCACAGACGAGGCTCGCGCTGGTGCACTTCTGGGTGGCGCTGCTCGGCGCCCTGACTATTGGGGTCGGCGTGGCCATGGCGACTTCGGGGCAGGGCGAATGGCTGGCCCAGATCGCTTCGATTGCAACGATCGTCGGCATGGGCATCTTTGTCTACATCATCTTCCGCAACCGGGCGGCGCTCGCCTGAGGCTCCGGGTCAAGCGCCACGAAACTGTCGTCCCCCGGAAATCCCTGGGGGAAGACGCCATGGCTGGTGTGCCGCCGATTCACAAAGCGCCATCGCTTGCACTAAATTGGATGCACACGATTCGGTCATCGCGCCGAATCCGTCCAAAGTGCGGCCGCGTATCTGGCGGGTAATGTGAGGCAGTTATGAACAAGCCAGCGCCCAAAGAGCCCTCGATGGACGAAATTCTGTCGTCGATCCGGCAGATCATCGCCGATGACGACGCCGGAGCGGCGCCCAAGAAGCCGGTGATGCCGGCGCCCGCGCCCGCCCGCAGCTTCGTGCCGCAGCCGGCCCCGCGCCCCGTCGAGCCCGAACCCGAGCCGCTGGCACTTTCGTCCGAACAGATCCTGCGCGACACCGCAGCCGAAGATGGCGCCAAACCTGGCCTCAGCTTCTCCGAGCTGGTGGGTGGCGGCGCCCCGGCTCCTGAACTGGACGCCACGCTGATCGATCCGGACGACATCTCATTCGAACAGGAAGAGGAGCCAGCACCGGCTCCAGCCCCCGTTCTTGCGCCGCCCCGCGCCGCAGCGCCGGCCTATGAGCGCCCGGCGCCGCGACCGGCAGCTTCGGTCGCGATGGCTGCCCCGATGCCGGACCCGTCGCTCTCCGCCGATCTTGCCGAGGAGCTGCTCGAGCCGACCACCCAGTCGGCGGTAAAGAGCACCTTCGCTCGCCTCTCGGGCCTATCGACGGTCACCAGCGGCGTGACCATCGAAGACATGATGCGCGAGATGCTGCGCCCGATGCTGAAGGAATGGCTGGACGAGAACCTGCCCTCGGTGGTCGAACGCATGGTCGAGAAGGAAATTGCGCGGGTTTCGCGCGGCGGCAAGTAAGCCACTCACACGCACTCTGTGGTTGGATGCGGTGCTCGAGCGAGGCTCTTGCATCCACCTACCTTCCGTCACCACATCCGTTTGTGTTGACTTCCCCCTTACGCCTTTGCTTTAGACCTAGCCACTGAGTTCTGGGGCCCGCCGGCGCTTTGGTGCGCGCGGGCCGTTTGCCGTTGGAAACCACCGATGCTTGAGAAGACCTACGACCCCGCCGCCGTCGAAACCCGCATCTATGAGCAGTGGGACAAGGCCGGTACCTTCAAGGCCGGGGCTGGGGCCAAGCCCGGCGCCGAGACCTTCTCGATCGTCATTCCGCCGCCCAACGTCACCGGCTCGCTGCATATCGGGCACGCGCTCAACAACACCATCCAGGACATCCTGATCCGCTTCGAGCGCATGCGCGGCAAGGATGTGCTTTGGCAGCCCGGCACGGACCACGCGGGCATCGCCACACAGATGATCGTCGAGCGCCAACTGGCCGAACGCCAGCAGCCTGGCCGCCGCGAGATGGGGCGCGAGAAGTTCCTCGAGCGCGTCTGGGAGTGGAAGGCGGAGTCCGGCGGCACCATCCTCAACCAGCTGCGTCGCCTCGGCGCTTCGGCCGACTGGTCGCGAGAGCGCTTCACCATGGACGAGGGCCTTTCCGAGGCCGTCCGCAAGGTGTTTGTCACCCTCTACGAGAAGGGCCTGATCTACCGTGCCAAGCGCCTGGTCAACTGGCACCCGGGCCTTGAGACAGCCATCTCCGATCTCGAAGTCGAGAACATCGAGACCAACGGCAAGATGTGGCATCTGCGCTACCCGATCGAGGGCAGCCCCGAGACCATCACCGTCGCCACCACCCGTCCCGAGACCATGCTCGGCGACGTCGCGGTTGCCGTGCACCCCGAGGACGAGCGCTACCAGCACCTCATCGGCAAGCACGTCATCCTGCCGATCGTCGGCCGCCGCATCCCGATCATCGGTGACGAGTATGCCGACCCCGAACTCGGCTCGGGCGCGGTCAAGATCACGCCGGCGCACGATTTCAACGATTTCGAAGTCGGCCAGCGCCATGGCCTGAAGCCGATCAACATCTTCACCACCACGGCCAAGCTCAATAACACTGTGCCGGCTGAGTATCGCGGGCTCGACCGCTTCGACGCGCGGACCAAGATCATTGCCGAACTCGAGGCATCGGGCGTTCTCGTCTGGGTCGACGACAAGAAGATCATGGTGCCGTATGACGAAAAGTCGAAGCTCATCGTCATCGAGCCGTTCCTCACCGACCAGTGGTTCGTCAAGGCCGACATCCTCGCCGAGCCGGCCCTCGCCTCGGTGAAGGAGGGGCGGACCAGGTTCGTCCCCAAGGCCTACGAGAACACCTATTACGCCTGGATGGAGAACATCAAACCCTGGTGCATCTCGCGCCAGCTCTGGTGGGGGCATCAGATCCCGGCCTGGTATGGCCCGCGGCTGAGCACGGACCCGGATTTCAACAACCGCGATGCCGGCCTCAAGTGCTTCGTTGCCGACAACGAGGCCGAAGCGATCAAACTTGCCCAAGCGTATTACGGCAATCGCAAGATCGAGGTCTATTCGGGCGGCGTGAATGCGCCGGACTACGCCAAGGCGGTGAGCGGCTTCGACACCACGCAGCGCGATCGCTTGAATGCCGACACCTGGAACCTGCGCAAGCACCGCGATCCGTTCGCCGAGCTCAGCGACAGCAAGGTGCCGTTGCATCGCGACGAGGACGTGCTCGACACCTGGTTCTCGTCGGCGCTGTGGCCGTTCTCGACCATGGGCTGGCCCAACCAGACCCCGGAGCTCGCCAAATACTACCCGACCGATGTGCTCGTCACCGGCTTCGACATCATCTTCTTCTGGGTTGCCCGCATGATGATGATGGGGCTGGAGTTCACCGGCACCGAGCCGTTCCACACCGTCTACATGCATGCCCTGGTCCGCGACGAGAAGGGCCAGAAGATGTCGAAGACCAAGGGGAACGTCATCGACCCCCTGAACCTCGTCAACGAATACGGCGCCGACGCCACGCGCTTCACCCTCGCCGCCATGGCGGCGCAGGGCCGCGACATGCGCCTCGCCATTGCCCGCGTCGAGGGCTACCGCAACTTCGTCACCAAGCTCTGGAACGCCGCGCGCTTCCTCGAAATGAACGGTTGCGCCCGTGTCGAGGCGTACGATCCCAGGAAGAACACGCTCGCGATCAACCGCTGGATCATCGGCTCGACTGCCCGGGCCGTGGCGAGCGTCACCGCGGCGCTCGACGACTACCGCTTCAACGAAGCCGCCAATGCCGCCTACGATTTCGTCTGGGGCACGTTCTGCGATTGGTACATCGAGCTGGCCAAGCCCGTGTTCACCGGCGAGGACGAGGCCGCGAAGGCCGAGACGCAGGCGACCGCCGCCTTCGCGCTCGACCAGATCCTGAAGCTGCTGCATCCGTTCATGCCCTTCGTCACCGAGGAGCTGTGGGCCGAAACCGGCAAGACCGGCCCGGCGCGCGAGAAGCTGCTGATCATCTCGGAATGGCCGGAACTGGCCGGGCTGGAAGACGAAGAAGCGCAGGCCGAGCTCGATTGGCTGGTGTCGCTGATTTCGGGCATTCGCTCGGTCCGCCAAGAGATGAACGTTCCCGCCGGCGCCAAAGTCAAGCTGCTGGTCGTCGGGGCAGGCGAGACTACCGGCACCCGCGTCGAGGCTAATCTCTCGGCCCTGACCCGACTGGCCCGCCTCGATAGCGTCGACTACACCTCCGACGTGCCGCGCGACTCCGCCCAGTTGATCCTCGGCGAAGCAACTTTCGTGCTGCCGCTCGCTGGTGTCATCGATCTGGATGCTGAGCGCGGTAGGCTTAAAAAGGACATCGCCAAGGAGACGGTCGAGATCGACAAGATCGACAAGAAGCTGAGCAACGAGCAGTTCCTTGCCAAGGCCGCCGAAGAGGTGATCGAAGAACAGCGCAGCCGCCGCGCCGAGGCGGAGGACCGCCGTGGCCGCCTCACCGAGGCTCTGTCACGCCTGAGCTAACGGAACCCCGATGGGTGAAGCAATGCCGGCCAGCAACCAGCGCCAGCCGATCAAGGACTGGATGACCATCGTCCAGTTCGACGGTCGCGGTGGCGTGCGCAAGCTCGAGGAAGCCGAGGAGGCGTCGTTCACCACCCCGGCGAAAGGCTTTGCGCTGATCTCGGGCAACTCGCGAGCGCCGGAGTTCAAGGTCTGGCTGAAGCGCGAGCTCGGCGACTTCAACGCCGATCTCATCACCGTGCCTTCGACCCGCAGCCGCTGCACCGTGCTCGATGACCGGGCGCTGGTGGTGCTGCGTGTCGCCCGCCCCGGGGCCGACCCCGAGGATGTCGGCCGACAGCTGCTGACGCTGTGGATCGAGAAGGGGCGCGTCATCATTGCGTCCGAGCTCAACATCGTTGAGTTCCTCGGCATCACCCAGTGGCAACAGACGCATCACGCGCCGGTTTCCCCGGCGGACCTCGTCGCGCGCCTTGCGCTGCGGGCGGCCGACCGCATCGAGCCGCTGATCGAACGCATGGGCGACAACCTCGACACTATCGAGGAAACCCTGATGCTGAACCGCGCGGGGGACAGCCGCTCGCGACTCGCGCACCTGCGCCGCACCCTGATCAACATGCGCCGGCTGATCTGGCCACAGCGCGACGTGCTGACGACGCTCGAAATCGAAGACCTGAGCTTTTTCACCGCCCGCGACCGGGTGCGGCTGCGCGAGGCAGCGGCTCGTACCGCGCGGCTTGGCGACGAGATGCAGACGTTGTCGGAGCGGGCCGTGCTGGTGCACGAGCAACTGCTCGATACCCGGGCCGAGCAGATGAACCAGACCATGCTGCTGCTCGCCGCCGCAACGGTGGTATTGATGCCGTTGACCGTGATCAGCGGGATCCTCGGCATGAACGTCGAGGGCATTCCCTTTCACAACAGTCCCTATGCGTTCTGGATCGTCACTGGGTTCCTCGGCGTGCTCGGGGTCGCCATCTACCTCTTCATGCGCAAGAAGAAATGGATGTAGGGGCTTCGGGCGACTCGCACTTCGCCAAAGTCCGTTCACATCAGCGGCACTTGTGTCGCATAAGCCACGATAGTGATGCCGAGGCACCGTTCAACGCGTGACGGGGCATGAGCCATTGCCTACAATTGATTGAGTTCTGAGGAGATTCACCGGCCCCGTGCTCAACCGGCTCTACATCGTCGTCGGCGTCATCGCGATCCTGCTGCTCGCCGCGGCCTTTGTCGTGCCCAGTTTCATCCCCTGGGGGCAGTACCGCGATCGCCTCGCCGCCATCGCCGGCGAGGTGCTCGGCACCCCCGTGCGGATCGAGGGCGATGTGGCTTTCTCGCTGTTGCCGCAGCCCAAACTGACCTTCTCCAATGTCAGCGCCGGGCGGCCCGAGGCGCCGAGCCTGACGGTCGAGCGGGTTGAAGCCGATTTCTCGCTGATCGATTTCCTGCGCGATCGCTACAATGTCACTGAGCTGCAGCTCGACGGGCCGACGGTATCGATCGAGGTGGCGGCCGATGGCTCCGTGAATGCGGGCATCGCGCTTGCTCGGGCGGTGAGCAGCAACATTTCGGTTGCCAATGCGGTGGTCAGCGGCGGTACCGTCAAGCTGCATGATGCGCGGGGCGGCGAGACCTACATCGCTTCGAACGTTACCGGCGACGTGAAGCTCGAGGCGCTGCGCGGCCCGTTCTCGTTCCAGGGTACCGGCAATGTCGACGGCACGGTCTACGCGTTGCGCCTCACGACCGGTCAGCTCGATGCTGAGGGTGGCGGGCCCCTCGCCATGACGCTGAGGCCGGCCGACGAGCGCTTCACCCTGTCGGCCGAAGGCGTTTTGACTCCGGGCCTGACGCCCGGTTTCAGCGGCACCATGACCTACCGCCAGCCACCAGCCAGGCCGGCCAAGGATGGGGCAGAAGATGCGGGGCAGGGCGATCTGGTGATGACCAGCAAGGTCGAAGCCAGCCCCAGCAAGGTGCTGCTTTCAGACTATGTGGTGATCCCCGACGAGAACCGTGCCGCCACGCGCCTGCTTGGCGCAGCCGATGTGACGCTCGGTCGTGGCATGGCGTTCAACGCCGTGATCTCCGGCGGATTGCTGGCACTGCCGCCGCGCGATGCGACGGCCGAGCAGGCCGTTGAGCCTTACGAGTTGATCCGGCTGCTGCGCGAGTTGCCGCTGCCGCCGGCACCGGGCATTCCCGGTACTATTGGCCTCGATGTCGCCGAGGTGAACCTGCGGGCGTTCTCACTCCGCAACGTTCGGCTCGACGCAACGGTCCATGATGGCGGTTGGACGGTGCGCGGGCTGACCGGCGTCCTGCCGGGCGACACCCGCGTATCGCTCGCCGGCGAGGTCACGACCGAGACCGGTAAGCCGGAGTTCTCCGGCAGGCTGTCGCTCAAGTCGCAGCGGCTCGATGCGCTTACCACGCTGTGGCGGAAGCCGGCCGCCGGCAACCCGCTGTTCGGCATGCCGGGATCGATCGAGGCGCGCGTCGACCTGGTCGGCGAGACGCTTTCGGTCAGCGATGGACGTATCGAGCTCGAGGGCGAGGCGCGCTCGTTCTCGGCGCAACTCGGGCTCGGTGCGACGCCCGACCTTCACCTCACCGCCGACATGGGCCAGCTCGGTGCGGCGCGCAGCGCAGCGCTGCTTGCCCTGCTGCCCGACCTCAATGCCGATGCAGCGTTTCCTGCGAGCTTTCCGAAGGGGGAGTTCGAGTTTGTCGCCGACAGCATGACGCTGGGCGGGCTCAATGGCCGGGCGCTTTCCGCCAAGGGCTCATGGGATGGCGGGGTGCTGGTGATCGACGACATCTCGGCGGGCGATCTCGGCGGTGCGAAATTCAAGGCGTCGCTCACCGCTTTTGGTTCGATCACCAGGCCGGAGCTCTCCGGCTCGGGAACCCTCACCGTTTCGTCCGCCGATGCCCCGGCGCTGGCGAGCTTCTACCAGGCAATCGGTGCATCGACGCCGTTGAGCCGCTTCCTCGCGCGGTCACTGCCGGCCGACCTGGCGTTGCGGCTCGATGCGCCGAGCGGGGACGGTGCGCAGAGCCTGGCGATCTCCGGCCGACTGGGCACGGCGGAGGTGGCAGCCGACGCCGAGCTGCAGGCCGGGTTCCTTCGCGCGCTGTCGGGGCCGGTGAAGATCCGTCTGGATATGAAGTCGGCGGATTCGACCGCGATGACCTCGCAACTCGGGCTCGGCGATGTCCGCCTGTTTGCTTCAGGCGAGCCGATACACCTGGTGGGAGTCATCGACGGCAACATCGCCAACAGCCTCGAGACCACGGTACTGGTCGAAGGCGGTGGGGATTCGCTGGGCTTTTCCGGCAACCTCATCGTCACCGATCCAGCGGCTTATGGCGGCAAGGGAACAATCAAGGCGACCCTCGCCGACCCGAGCGCGGTTGCCGAATGGCTCGGCGCCGGAGGGGTTTCGTTGCCCGCCATCTCGGCCTCGGCCCGCGTCGGTTTTACCGGACTCGCCGATATTGAGCTGTCCGATATCACCGGTACATCTGGCGGCGAAAGCTTCAGCGGTGCGCTGAAGCTGGCCAATCGCGGTGCCACCCGTGCCATCAGCGGCAATATTGTCGCCGGACAGGTGGACATGGGTGGGCTGCTGCGGACCCTGACCGGACCGGCGTCCGAGCTCGCCGGCAGTGGCATCTGGCCGGATGGACCGCTGGCCACGGGTGCCGTGCCGCGCACCACCGTCGGACGCGTTTCGGTCACCGCGCCGGCCCTGGCAACGGCTGGCAAGCCGCTGGTCACCGACCTCGCCTTCGATCTCGATTGGGATGCCACGACCACCCGCCTCAGGAACCTGACCGGCAGGCTCGGGACCGGCTCCGTTGGCCTCGAACTCGCCGTCTGCTGCTCCGGCCCGCTGACCGACAAGCAGGTCACCGGGCGGATCTCGCTCACCGGCGTGTCCCTCGACAGTATTGCGCCGCCACTTGTGGCTGAGGCGCTTGACGGCGAACTCGATGCCTCGGGTCGGTTCGACGGCACCGGTGGTTCGGTCGCCGGGATCATCGGCGCGCTGACCGGCGAGGGCACCTACACGGTGAGTGGATTGAAGATCGAGCGGTTCGATCCGCAGGCGATCGGCGAAGTGACCAACCTGGACAAGCTGCTCGAGATGCAGCCCGAAGAGTTGAGTGCCCTGATCGAGGACCGGCTGGATGATGGCCCATTCTCAGCGCCGAGGGTAACCGGCAGCTTCAATGTCGCGGGCGGCGTGTTGCGGAGCCCGAACCTGTCGATTGAAGGCGATGGCGGCCAGCTGTTTGGCAGCGGTTCGGTCCGCCTCGATGATCTCGTCCTTGCTGGCGACTACACCGTTGCGCCGACGGCGGTGACGCAGGCGGCGTTGGTTGATGCTGGCTCGGCCCGCGCCTCGGCAAGACTTGGCGGCACCTTGCTGGCGCCCGAAAGAACCTTCGATGTCTCGGGCCTGGTCGACGCCATAATGGTCAAGGCCTACGAAGCCGAGGTGGCGCGGCTGGAAAAGCTGCGCGAAGAGGATGAAGCGCGGCGCGCCGCCGAAGAGGCTGAAAAGGCGCGACTTGCCGCAGAGGCTGCCGCCATTCGGGCAGCCGACGAAGCTGCTACGAAGAAGGCGGCCGAGGAGGCCGCCGCGAGGAAAGCGGCGGAAGAAGCCGCAGCCAAGCAGGCCGCAGACGAGGAAGCCGCACGCAAAGCCGAGCAGGAAGACGAACTGCGCAAGGCGCTGGAGGAGTTCAACCGGCCGATGGATATCGGGCTCGGGAACTAACTGGAGCGATCGCGGTACCAGGCAAGTACGGCAAGCCGCACGGCCGATGAGAGGTTCGGGGCTTCGCGTTCCTGATCGATCTGGGCGATCAGCGCCGCAATCGATTTGCCGCCGGCAAGCGCCATCGCCTCGAGCCCGGCCCAGAATTCGGTTTCGATGGCAATGCTGGTGCGATGGCCAGCAATGGTCAGCGAGCGCTTCTCCACTGCGCCATCACTTCTTGCGGAAGCTGTCGAGGCTCACGACCTTTTCGCCCTGTGCCTCGGGTGCCGCAATCGGCTTGACCGGAGCGTCGGCATGCGGTTCGTCCGCGGTCTCAGGCTCGATTTCGCCATCGTCGCCGACGACGCGCTCGACATCGAACTGCAGGCCGAATTGCACGGAGGGGTCGAAGAAGCCCTTGATGGCCGAGAACGGGATCGCCAGGAGTTCCGGTCGCCCATCAAAGGAAAGCTCGACTTCGAAGCCGGTTTCGGTGACCCTCAGTGCACCGAACTGGTTCTGCAGCACGATGGTCATTTCCTTGTCATACTGCTCGAGCAGCCGTTGGCTCATCCGGACTCCCGGCGCCTTGGTGACGAAGGAGATGAAGAAGTGGTGGTCGCCGGGCAGGCCAGTCCGCGCCACTTCGGACAGCACCTTGCGCACCACGCCGCGCAGCGCTTCCTGGGCCAGAATATCGTAGCGGATCAGGTCTTCAGCCATATCGTCCTTGCGTGCGGGGGAATCCCCGTAGGGGGCCATATCACCGCTCGGAGGGGGACAATTCAAGGCAAAATGCTACTCCGCGCCCGTGATTTGGGGACGCGGGTGCGATCGCCGGCGGGTAAGGGAAGTGCAGGCTTCTGTTGCCAGGTGCCTGCGAACCCCGCCTGTCGGACTGCTAGGCCCGGAGGACTTCTAGTTCAGGTGCCGGCGCCGCATTAAGCAGCGATAGCAACCTTAGCATAGTTGTCGTTGGCAACTATTAGGATGGCCCGATATCGGTGGTACCATGCCGAGCAAAAGTCTAACCTTTACGCCCTTGTCGATCCTGTTTCGTCCCCATGAGCCCGCCACGACGGGGAGTTCTGGTGGAGACGCCGGGCACTGCCCCCGGGTCCAATGGGTTTATTACGCTAGCCGTTTATCGCCATAGCCGTTGCCGGCAAGCCCTATATAGGCGCGACGGGCGCGTGATGCAAACCGGCTTGTGGAAGGGGCGTGGAGCCCATCCGAATCGCAGTAAGCTGAACGGATGCGCCAGTACCTAGACCTTCTCCGCGACGTCCTCGACAACGGCACCGATCGGCCCGATCGCACGGGGACCGGTACACGCTCGGTGTTCGGCCGGCAGGCCCGCTTCGACCTCGGCAAGGGTTTCCCGCTGCTGACCACCAAGAAGCTGCACATCAAGTCGATCGTCTATGAATTGCTGTGGTTCCTGCGCGGCGAGACCAATGTCCGCTGGCTGCAGGAGCGTGGGGTCAGGATCTGGAACGAGTGGGCCGATGAGAACGGCGATCTCGGGCCGGTCTACGGGTCGCAATGGCGCAGCTGGCCCGATGGGCGCGGCGGCACCATCGACCAGATCGCCAATGTGGTGAACTCGATCAGGACCAAGCCGGACTCGCGCCGCCACATCGTCACCGCCTGGAACCCGGCCGAGGTCGACGATATGGCGCTGCCGCCGTGCCATTGCCTGTTCCAGTTCTATGTCGCTGACGGCAAGCTGAGCTGCCAGCTCTACCAGCGCTCCGCCGATCTCTTTCTCGGCGTACCGTTCAACATCGCGTCCTATGCGCTGCTGACCGAGATGATGGCGCAGGTGACCAGCCTCAAGCCCGGGGAGTTCGTACATTCCTTCGGCGACCTGCACCTCTACCACAACCACTTCGACCAGGTGCGCCTGCAGCTCAGCCGTGAGCCGCGCCCGCTGCCGCGGCTGACCATCAACCCGGACAAGCGCGACATCTTCGATTTCGAGTTCGAGGATTTCATGATCACCGGCTATGATGCGCACCCCTCCATCAAGGCCGAGATCGCCGTATGAGGATACTGTCGACCGCCCTCGTACTCGCCGCCCTGGCTGTGGCGCCGGCGCTCGCCAACGACACCATGTCGACGCTGGGCGCCGGTGGGCTGGTGTTCGTCCAGACCGACGACGTGAAGATGCTGAGCGAGGATCTTTACGTCTCACCCGAACAGGTCCGGGTAAAATACGAGTTCCGGAACGAGGGGGCCGAAGACACCGACGCCCTGGTGGCGTTTCCGATGCCCGATATCACAGGCAGTGGCGACTTCATGGTGGCAATCCCCACTGAGGATCCCGAGAACATCTTCGGCTTCGAAACGCTGGTGAACGGTGAGCCGGTTGCGGCGGAACTGCACCAGTACGTCTTCGCCACCAATATCGACTACACCCAGTACCTGACTGACCTTGGCCTGCCGCTGACGCCCTATGGCGACGCGACGGTGAAGGCGATCAATGCGCTCGACGCGGCGACCAAGCAGGAGTTGCTGCACCGCGCCCTGGTGATCCCGATGGAGTTCGACCAGGGGCAGGGTATGCAGACCGAGTACTGGCCGGTCTGGACGCTGCGCTCCACCTATAGCTGGGAAGCGCAGTTCCCGGCCGGCGAGACGGTGACGGTCGAGCATCAGTACAAGCCGAGCGTCGGCGGCACGGTGGCGGTGACGTTCCTGTCGCCACCCTACGAGGGCTACGATCCGGCAGTCGAGTACAAGCGCAAGTACTGCACCGACGATGGCTTCATCAACACGGTCAAGAAGACCCTGCCGAACCCCGACGAGCCCTATGGCGCGCCGTTCACCGAGAGCTGGGTCAGCTACATCTGGTCGACCGGCGCCAATTGGGCCGGTCCGGTCGGCAAGTTCCACCTGACCATCGACAAGGTGCTGCCGCAGAACCTCGTGTCGTTCTGCTGGGACGGCGAGGTCAAGAAGACCGGCCCGACCACCTTCGAGATGGAAGCCGAGGACTGGTGGCCGCCCTACAACCGGGAACTCGAGGTGCTGATCCTCAACCGGCAGAACCCCGAGCCCAACGTCGGCTGATGGCAACCCTCGATGAGCTCTCGGAGCGAGTGGAGCAGGTTTCCGCCATCTATGCCGAACGTTGTGACATTCGCCGCGATGACGACTGGTATGCGCTGAAGCTGCACGAGGAGGCGGGCGAACTGGTTGCCGAGTACCTGCGCGGCACCGGCCGGGGCAGGGTGGGCGAACGCACCGAGGTCGCCATTCGCACCGCCCTCGAGGATGAAGCCGCCGACCTTCTGGCGCAGCTCCTGCTGTTCTGTCGGCACAACGGCGTCGACGTCGAGGCGGCGCTCGAGCGGAAGTGGTTTGCCCACCTCAAGCGCCTGGATCGTGCTCAATGAGTCTGGCTATCCGCAGCGCCGGCCCCGCTGATGCAGGACTGATCATTCGCTTTATCGCCGCACTCGCCGAGTACGAGAAGCTGTCGCACGAGGCCAAGGCCACCGAGGCCGATATTCTGCGCGACCTGTTCGGGGCCGATCCCAAGGTGTTCTGCGAGATCGCCGAATGGCAGGGTGAGCCGGTGGGCTTTACGCTCTGGTTCTATACTTACTCGACCTTCCAGGGTCGTCACGGCATCTGGCTCGAGGATCTCTATGTCGATCCCGAGGCCCGTGGGCTGGGCATCGGCAAGGCCCTGCTGGTCAACCTGGCGCAGCGCTGCGTGCGCGAGGGGCTGGGCCGGTTCGAGTGGTGGGTTCTCGACTGGAACGAGCCCTCGATCCAGTTCTACAAATCGCAGGGCGGCATCATGCAGGACGAGTGGACCAAGGTCAGGGTCGACGGCGAGGCGCTGGCAAAGCTGGGTGCGCCATGAGCGTACCGGTGGCCATGATCGCGGCGGTCGGCGAGAATGGCATTATCGGTTCGGACGGTACCATCCCGTGGCGGCTGCCGACCGACTTCGCTCATTTCAAGCGCACCACGATGGGCAAGCCTCTGATCATGGGGCGCAAGACCTTTGAGAGCATCGGTAAGCCGCTGCCGGGCCGCACCAATATCGTCGTGACGCGGCAGGCTGATTATCGGCCGGAAGGTGTGATGGTCTGCAACAGTCTGACTGCGGCACTGGATCTGGCCCAGCGGATCGCTGCCGTGGATGGCGTTGATGAGCTCATGATCGGGGGCGGCGGCGAAATCTATCGTGAGGCCATGCCCTTGGCGGAGCGACTTTACGTCACACATGTGGCGGCCTCGCCACCCGGCGATGCTCGCTTTCCATTGATCGATACCAAGCAATGGGAAGTAGAAGCGGAGCCTCAACTGTCGCGCACCGAGCGGGATAGCGCCGACTTCACCGTAAAAGTCTATCGTCGGCGTGAACCGCCCGCACGTTGATCGCGGTCAACCCGTTGCCTATATAGGGCGGCAATCGATAATCCGGCTGAAAGGTGGCGTATGCCCTGGGACAACAATACGGGCGGGGGAGGCCGCAACTCCAACAACGGCGGACCCTGGGGTCAGGCGCCGGGTGGTGGGGGTAGCGGTGGCGGCGGTGGTGGTGGCCGCCGGGGCGGCGGCACGCCGAACCTCGAAGAGATTCTGTCCCGCGGCCGCGATCGCTTCCAGGGGGGTATCCCGGGCGGTCGCTGGACCATCATTGGCGTGGTCCTGGCGCTCGGCGCGTTCTGGGTGGCGAACTCGGTGTTCACCGTCCAGGAACAGGAATGGGCCGTGAAGCTTCGCTTTGGCCAGCCGCTGGAGACAGTTCCGGCCGGCCTGCACTTTGCGCTGTGGCCGATCGAGACCGTCGAGCGGGCACCGCGGACGGAAAACCGCACCGAGATCGGCTCGGTCGGCTCGTCGCGTACGCAGTCCGACGAAGGGCTGATGCTTTCGGGTGACCAGAACATCGTCGACGTGAAGTTCTCCGTCTTGTGGTCGGTAACCGACCCCGTTGCCTACCTCTTCAACGTCCGTGATCCCGACGACATGGTGCGTTCGATCGGCGAGAGCGCGATGCGCGAAATCGTCGGCCGCCGCCCGGCGCAGGACGTGTTCCGCGATGATCGCGCCGGCATCCAGAACGACGTGCGTGATATCGTGCAGTCGATCATACAGAGCTACGGCATGGGTGTGACGGTGTCGCAGATCGCCATCGAACAGGCGGCGCCGCCGACCGAAGTGGCTGATGCATTCAACGAAGTGCAGCGCGCCGAGCAGGACGAAGACCGTTTCCAGGAAGAGGCCAGGCAATATGCCAACACCCTTCTCGGTGACGCTCGCGGCCAGGCCGCGCAGGTGCGCGAAGACGCTGCCGCCTACAAGAACCGTGTGGTCCAGGAAGCAGAAGGTGAGGCGGCGCGCTTCCTCTCCATCTATGCCGAGTATGCCAAGGCCCCCGAAGTGACACGCAAGCGTCTGTTCCTTGAAACCATGGAACAGGTACTGGGTGGCTCCGAGAAGGTCCTCGTCGATCAAAGCGCCAGCGGCTCGGGCGTCGTGCCCTACTTGCCACTGCCGGAGATCCGGCCGAACTCGACCCTCAACTCCACGCCCGTCCCCGCAGACGCGACGCCGAGGTAAGCCATGAACAGACTTGTTATTCTCGGCATTGCCGTCGTCGCATTGCTCTACATCTTCGTGTCGTCGATCTTCGTGGTCAACGAGCGTGAGCAAGCCATCGTCATGCGTTTCGGCCAGATCACCGACGTGAAGACCGATCCGGGTCTTTACTTCAAGATCCCGACCAACTTCGTCGACACGGTGCAGATCGTCGAAGATCGGCTGCTGCGCTTCGATGCGGACAACATGACCTTGCAGGTGTCGGACGGTAAGTTCTACGTCGTTGACGCCTACCTCACCTACCGGATCGCCGACCCGCGCCTGTTCCGCTCCCGTGCACAGGGTGAACTGCGCGTCGTGGAGGACCGGGTGTCGACCCGTTTCGACGCTGCCCTTCGCCAGGTCTATGGCGGCCGCGACTTCACCGAGGCGCTGTCGGAGGAGCGGCCGCAGATGATGCGCGAAGCGCGTGATCTGATCCGCCCCGACATGGCCCAACTGGGCATCGAGGTGGTCGACGTGCGCATTATCCGCACCGATCTCGATCCGAGCGTTTCGGCCCAGACCTTCGACCGCATGAAGGCCGAACGACTGGCTGAGGCCGCGCTGCTGCGTGCCCGCGGCCAGGAAGCGGCGCAGACTGCCCGCGCTATCGCGGACCGCCAGGCGGTGGAGATTCTGTCGGCAGCCCGTCGTGATGCGGAAATCCTGCGAGGCGAGGGCGATGCCCAGCGCAGCGAGATCTTCGCAGACGCCTACAATCGCGACACCGACTTCTTCGATTTCTACCGCTCGATGCAGTCGTATCGTGCCGCGCTCGGGCCGAACGGCACGACCATGGTGCTGACGCCGGATTCGGAGTTCTTCCGGTTCTTCCAGAACCAGAACCCTGACAACGCGACGCCGCCGCCGGAGGCCGCGACGACGCCGATCCCGGCGACGCCGCTGGTGGAGGAACCAGCCGAGGACTCGCCGGTGCTCAGCCAGCCTGCCGCCGATGCCGTAACCGCTCCGGCTGAAACTACTCCGGCTGAAACTACTCCGGCCGAGACCGCACCGGCCGAAGCCGCGCCGGCCGCGCCCGCACCGGCCGAACCTGCACCGGCTGCACCGGCGCAGTAAATGCTCGAGCTCTTCTCGGCACTGGCCCTCGTGCTGGTCCTGGAAGGGCTCGTCTATGCAGCGTTCCCTGAACAGATGAAGAAGTTGCTGGCGTCGATCCAATCGACGCCAGCTTCAACCATTCGTGCGGCGGCGCTGGCTTGCGCCGGGGTCGGACTTGTTCTCTTGTGGCTGCTTCGGGGCTGACTGCGACACGCGCAGCCGCGGCTGAGTCGTTGCAGGAGAAGTGAATGCGTGCTGCCGGTTGGATTATGCGCTCTCTGGTCGTTGCCGGGGTGCTGGCAGTGTCGATGCCGGCGACATCCCTCTACGCCAAAGGCCCGGAATCGGTCGCGGCGCTCGCCGAGCAGCTCTCCCCTGCGGTGGTCAATATCGGCACCTCGCGGCGCGTCCCCGGCGGGGGCGGCGTGCCGTTCCCCGATCTGCCGGATGGTTCCCCGCTCGAGGAACTGTTCGACGAGCACAACCCCAATAATGGCCTCGGCGAAGAGCAGATGCAGGAGGCGCGCAGCCTCGGCTCGGGCTTCATCATTTCCCCCGACGGCATCGTCGTGACCAACAACCATGTCATCGAGGGCGCCGAAGAGATCGAGGTCTACCTGACCGACGGAACCCGGTTGCCGGCCAAGGTCGTCGGCAAGGACGACAAGACCGACCTGGCAGTGCTGAAGGTCGAGGCGGGCCACGAACTGCCGTTCGTTGAATTCGGCGATAGTGATGGTGCTGTGGTCGGCGACTGGGTGATGGCGATCGGCAACCCGTTCGGGCTGGGCGGTTCGGTGACCCTGGGCATCGTTTCGGCCCGCAATCGCGACATCCAGTCCGGTCCCTACGACCAGTTCATCCAGACCGATGCCGCCATCAACCAGGGCAATTCCGGTGGCCCGCTGTTCGACATGGACGGCAAGGTGGTCGGTATCAACACCGCGATCATTGCGCGCGGCGGCTCCTCGCTCGGCATCGGCTTTGCCGTGCCGGTGAACCTGGCGCGGCCGGTGATCGACCAACTCGCCGAGTTCGGCGAGACCCGGCGTGGCTGGCTGGGTGTCGGCATCCAGGAGGTCAGCGAGGATATCGCCAGCAGCCTCGGCCTCAAGAACACGGCCGGCGCGCTGGTGATCGACGTCACCAAGGGCGGCCCGTCCGAGGGGCAGGTGGTCGAAGGCGATATCATCCTTGAGTTTGACGGCAAGTCGATTGCCCGTATGCGCGACCTGCCGCGCGTCGTCGCCGAGACCGAGGTCGGCAAGGCCGTGCCGGTCAAGATCCTGCGCAACGGCGCCGAGCAGACCCTCAGCATTACCCTGGGCCGCCTTGAGCTCGGCGAACAACTGATCGCCAGGAACAACGCCCCGGCAACTCCTGCTCCTGCCCCGACGCCCGAGCCGACCGCAACCGAGGAGGAGGCGCCGGAGCTGGGGCTACCTGACCTGGTGGGTTTCGATGTGGCACTGCTTGACGAGGACAAGCGCGCCGAATTCGGCATCGCGCCCGAGGAGGACGGCATCGTCGTCACCAGCGTGAAGAGCGGCAGCGACGCCGATCAGAAGGGCTTCATCCCTGGGCTTCTGGTCACGGAGGTGAACCAGAAGGAGATTGGCACGGTTGACGAGCTCAGCGAACTGGTGGGGCAGGCGAAGGAAGCCGGCCGGCCGGCAGTCTTGTTCAAGGTGATCGATCCGACCGGCACCAGCCGATTCATCGCGGTTCGGCTCGGCTAGTCCGCTGTCGGATTGGCCATTCGATAGACAACGTGCGACCGCAGCGGATGCCCCGGCGTCAGCCGCGGGTGCTCGAAGTCGGCACCGGCATCGCGCACCATGCCGATCTTCGTCATGACTCGCTGGCTCGGCAGATTGCCGGCGAACGTGTAGGCGACGATCTCCGGCAGCTCCAGCGTCGAAAAGCCGTACTCGAGCCACGCCCGCGCGCCCTCGGGGGCAAGGCCCTGGCCCCAGAATGCCTTGTCGAACTGCCAGCCGATCTCGACCGCCGGCCGGCCACGAATGGCGGCGCGGATTTCGTCGGAGAGGTAGCCGATACCGATGAGGCCGACGAACTGGCCGGTCGACTTGAGCTCGGCCGCACCGAAATGAAAGCCCACTGCCGCCTGCTTCTCGATTGAGAAGTCCAACTGCGCGCGGGTTTGCTCCGGCGTTGCAACCGACGGATAGAACCGCCTCACGTCCGGATCGCCCAGCACCGCTGCAAGCGCTGCGTGGTCGCGGCTCTCCCACGACCTGAGGATCAGGCGTTCGGTCTCAAGCCTCACCTGACGATATCCTCGTCGGTATAGCCCTGCAGATAGAGCAGGGCGGTGAGATCGCCGTGGTCGATGCGGATGCCGGCCTCGGCCGCGACATGCGGCTTGGCGTGGAGCGCCACGCCAAAACCGGCGGCCTTGATCATGTCGAGGTCGTTGGCGCCGTCGCCGACTGCCATCGTCGCAGTCATCGGCAGGTTGCGCTCCGCCGCTAGGCCTTGCAGCCGGTGGAGCTTGGTCGATTTGTCGACGATCGGGCTCGCGACCGTGCCGGTAAGCCGTTCGCCCTCGAACTCCAGCACGTTGGCGATCGCCTCGTCGAAGCCAATCCGCCTGGCAAAATAGTCGGCAAAAAAGGTAAAGCCCCCCGACACCAGCGAGGTGTAGGCGCCGTAGGCTTTCATGGTGTGGATCAAGGCGCGGCCGCCGGGCGCGAGGGTAATCCGCTCTCGGCGGATTTCCTCGATGGCCGCGCGTTCGAGCCCCTTGATCAGCGCGACCCGGGTGCGCAGCGCCTGCTCGAAATCGAGCTCGCCATTCATCGCCCGCTCGGTGATCGCCGCGACCTCGGCCTTGATGCCGACGGCATCGGCCAGTTCGTCGATGCATTCCTGCTCGATCATGGTCGAATCCATGTCGGCCACCAATACTTGCTTGCGGCGACCCTCGGAGGGGACCAGCGCCACGTCCACCGGCCGGCTGCCGATGACGGCGCGTGCGGCGGCTACCGGATCGGCGGCCTTCGGCGCCTCGATCTCGCAGGCGATGCGCTGGTGCAACCAGTTGATCTCACCCTTGGTCTCGTGCTGGATCGCCGCCACCAGCGCCGAGTCAATTGCAGGGTCAGCCGGATTGGCGATGAGGCAGAGTACCGTCATGTGCGTGAGAAGGGCCTGAACAGGATGGGCAAGCGCCCCGAGAGGCGAGCGGTGTTGATAGCGGGTCCGACTGCCAGCGGCAAGTCGGCGCTGGCGCTCGAGATCGCACGGCAGCAGGGTGGGGTGATCGTCAATACCGACGCGCTGCAGGTCTATGATGTGCTGCAACTGCTGACGGCGAGGCCATCCGAAATCGAGATGGCCGGGGTGCCGCATCGGCTCTATGGCACGGTGCATCCGTCGATCCGCTTTTCGACCGGCGAATGGGCCCGCGCAGCGGCCATGGTGATCGGGGCGGAAGCCGATCGGCCGCTGATCTTCGTCGGTGGCACCGGGCTCTACTTCGATGTCCTCACCACAGGCTTCGCCGATGTGCCGGAGGTGCCGGCAGCGGCCCTGGCGGCCGCCGAGGCCGAGGTTGAAGGCCTCGACCGGGAGGAGCGCGGCCGGCTGATTGCGGCGCGCGACCCTCTCGTCGCGAGCCGCCTCAAGGCGCCGGACCCGCAGCGGGTGATCCGGGCGCTCGCCGTGCTGAATGCGACCGGCCGCTCCCTTGCCAGCTATCAGGACGAGGCGCAGCAGGGGTTGCTCGAGGGGTTCGCGCTCGAGCGGATCGTGCTCAACCCCGACCGCGAGCGGCTGCGCCAGCGCATCGCCCAACGGTTCGAAACGATGTTCTCAGCCGGGGCGGTCGAGGAGGTCGAGGCGTTGCTGGCGCTGGAGCTCGACCCAAGCCTGCCGGCGATGAAGGCGATCGGTGTGCCCGAGATCACGGCGATGCTGGCAGGCGAGCTCGAACAAGACGTCGCGATCGAGCGCGCCGTCATCGCCACCCGACAGTACGCCAAGCGCCAACGCACCTGGTTCCGCAACCGCATGGCCGACTGGAACTGGATTGTTCCTTAGGTGACGTCGATACGCGTCGCACCGGTGGTGCGTTCGAGGTCGGCCGCGGTGATCTCGAACACCGAGCGCGGGTCGCCCGCGGCGGCCCACACCGTGCCGTAACTGTGCAGCGCATCATCGAGGTAGGTGGCCAGCGGGGCAGGGTGCCCATAGGGCGAGACGCCGCCGATCGAGAAGCCGGTGTGGAGCTTCACGAAATCCGCGTCCGGCCGCTCCAGCGCCTCGCCGATCCGCTGGCCGGCGCGCTTCTCGTGCACGCGATTGCTGCCCGAGACCAGCAGCAGATAGGGCTTGCCGCTCTCCTTGCCCTTGAACAGCAGCGACTTGACGATGCGGCCGACCTCGACGCCGAGTGCATCGGCCGCCATCTGCGCGGTGGTGGCGAGTTGCTCGAGGACGATCACCTGTGCCGGCAGGGCATGACTGGCAAGGGCGTCGGCGACGCGCTGTTCGGCGGGTTTCAACTGCGGCATGGCAAGGGTCCTACAGAGGTGCGGTCTTCATCAAGCCCAGCCGCCCGCGCAGGGCGAAGCGGCCGACCAGCAATATCGCCACGAAGGCGAGGCCCGTCGCAAGCCCGAGCCAGACACCGACACCGCGCAGGTCCATGACGAAGCCCAGCACATAGGCGGTCGGCAACCCGACGAACCAGTAGCCGAAGATGGCGAGCAACATCGGCGTGCGGGTGTCGGACAGGCCGCGCAGCGAGTGGGCGGCCACCACCTGCGCACCATCGGCCAGCTGGAAGATACCGGCGATGCCGAGATAGGTGGCGGCAAGCAGCAGCGCTGTGGCATTGGCGGGGTCGTGGCTATCGAGGAAGATCGCCACCAGCGCATGCGGCACGGCAAGGAACAGCGTCGCGGTCAGCGCCATGAAGCCCGTCCCCATGACGATGGCGGTCCAGCCGGCAAGGCGCACACCCTCGCTGTCGCCGCGGCCGTAGGCGAGGCCGACGCGCACCGTGGCGGCCATGCCGAGCCCGAGCGGCACCATGAAGGCGGTCGAAGCCAGCTGCAGCGCAACCGCATGGGCGGCGGTCTCGTTGGTGCCGAGCCGGCCCATCAGGATGGCGGCCACCGAGAACAGCCCGACTTCTGCGGCAACGGTCAGCCCGATCGGCAGCCCGACCTTCAGAATCTCGAAAAAGCGCGACCAGTCCGGCTTGAAGAACCGCACCAGAATGTGGAAGCGCTTGAGCTTGCGGTGGGTCACCACATAGCCGAGCAGGGCCAGGAACATCACCACGTTGACGAGACCGGTGGCAATCGCCGCACCGCGCAGCTCGAGGCGTGGGAAACCGAAATGGCCGAAGATCAGCGTGTAGGCGAGCACCCCGTTGACCAAGACGCCGATCACCGTGACGACGAGGATCACCCGCGTTGCGGCAAAGGCAGAGAGGAACGAGCGCACCACCATGATGCCGAGCGCCGGATAGAGCATCCAGAAGCCGGCGAACATGTAGCTTTCGGCCAGTGCCGTGACTTCCGGATCCTGACCGATGGCAAGGTAGATCGGACGGATGCTGAGCACGATCGGCACCAGCAGCGTCGCCACGAGAATGGCCACCCAGAAGCCCTGGCGGACGATACGACGCACCGCCTTGGTATCACGGCGGCCGCGCGCCTGCGCCACCAGCGGCGCGACGGCGCCGACAATGCCGATGCCGGTCAGCTGGAACGGCACCAGGAACGCGCCGGCCAGCGTGCCGGCGGCGAGGTACTTCGGTCCGAGCCAGCCCATCAACACCACGTCGGTGGTGAAGAGGAGGTTCTGTGCCAGCTGCGCGACGATCAGCGGCCAGGCCAGCGCAAAGCTTGCGCGAAGCTCTGTTGCCCATCGGTTGGACGGCGTGGAAGCATCGGTGCCGGATACCGGCACCGTTGTCGGCTCATTCATAATGGTAATCCCAATCGCGGGGCACCCTTACCTCAGCCAACGATTTGCCTCAAGTTCGTGCGGAACCTATCCGGAGCCCACGCATTCTCTTCTTGGGCTCGCGTCTAACAAACCTCCCGGAGGGTATTCATGCGTAAAGTTCTATCCATCGCTGTGGTTCTGGCTGGGGCGTTGACGCTCACGGCGTGTTCGACCACCGAGAAAACCGCCAGCACCGGCGCGATTGCCGGCGCGGTTATCGGTGGCGTGACCACAGGTACCGTCGGTGGTGCGCTGGTTGGCGCCACGGTCGGCGGGATCAGCGGCGCCGTGGCCGGCGAGCTCATCGGCCGCTATCGCGACGATCCGACCAAGTGCGTCTGGGAAGATCGCAACGGTCGCCGCTACCTGGCTCCGTGCTCGCCGAACGGCTGACGCGCGGCCAAGCGGATCAATCAACGGCCCGACGGGAAACCGTCGGGCCGTTTCTATTTGAGTCCGATCAGCAGCCGGTCGGGTCCGCCCCGGCTGGCGACGAACAGGTCGAACCGGCCATCGCCATTGACGTCGGCAACCTCGATGTCGAAGGCGTTGGCGCCGGTGCCCGATGGGATCACGTCCGGTGCGGCAGTGAAGCGACCGTCGCCATCGTTTGCGAAGGCCAGCAGCCCAAAATCCGAACGCCCCGCCCGCAGATCGCCCATTCGACCGCGGATCAGGTCGAGATCTCCGTCCCGATCGTAGTCGATGAAGGCAACCGACGTGGTCAGCTCGTCGTCGGGCTCGAGGTGAGTGGCTGTTGCGTCGGTGAAGCGGCCGCTGCCATCGTTGAGCAACAGCCGATCCTGCTGGTCTCGGTCGGCGTTGAAGATCCGGACATTGGCAAAGTAGAGGTCGAGGTCGTCGTCGCCGTCGACGTCCGCGAGGTCGGCGTCCCGCGTCTCCTCCGGTGTCGTGCGCAGCGGCAGCAATGCCTCGGCGAAGTGGCCGGCGCCGTCATTCAGGTAAAGTCGATTCTGGTCTTCGTTGCCGAAGATCAGGTCGGCGTCACCATCACCGTCAACGTCGCCGACAGCGATGTCCTGGCTGATGTCATCGTACGGGGGCAGGCGGGTCGCACTCTCGTCGGAAAACCTTCCATGCCCATCGTTGATCCAAACGAAGTCGAGGCCGGCATTCGCAGTGACGAGGTCGATATCGCTGTCGCCATCCACATCCACCGCGACGACCGTGTTCGAGGTGGCGCGCCCCGGCAGCCGCTCCGAGACGTCACTGAAGCCGGCTTCGCCATCATTGAGATGGTAGCCGAGCACCTGATCGTCCTCGCCGATGAACACCAGATCGAGGTCGCCGTCCCGATCATAATCGGCGACCGCGACGTCCTCATGATCGCCGCTTGGCCCGCTCAGCGGCGTCTCGCGGAATCGACCAAAGCCGTCATTGAGCAGCACTCGGTTGCTGCCGTACTCGATGGCGATGACGAGATCCGCGTCACCGTCAGCGTCAAGATCGGCTGCGGTGGCGCCCATCGCGTTGGGCGCGCTGGTCTTGGCCGGCAGCGCGTCGGCGGAGATGTCGATGAAGTAGGGCGTTGTCGTCTCTGGCGCGCAAAGGCCGAAGCTGATTGCCACCGCCATGGCGCACAAATGGTCCATTCCCAAGTCTAGGGCGTGGAATGGCTGCGGACAATCGTCTCGACTGGCCTTGAATAAGGCGCAATGGTGGCAGATATATCCGGGCACGTTTCGCTTCCATCCTGCGCTACCAGCTCGGGCCGCCTGCGGTCCAATTGGCTACCTCTTGATATTGTGAACGTTTAGACCCGGGCGGCATGTCGCCGACCGAGGAACGCGTGCAAAGCGGGAAGATCCCGCGCACGACAATTGAAAGGGGGCCATCATGATCGAAGGCACCGTCAAGTTCTTCAACACCACCAAGGGCTTCGGCTTCATTCAGCCGGACGATGGTTCGAAGGACGCATTCGTGCACATCTCCGCCGTCGAGCGCTCGGGCCTTTCGACCCTCAACGAGGGTCAGAAGGTCAGCTACGAGCTGCAGACCGGCCGCGATGGCAAGGTTTCGGCGACGAACCTCAGGGCGCTCTGACGACGCCCTTGGCGCTGGAAGAATTGTTCTTACGGCGCAATTCGGAAAAAGGCCCCTCGCGGGGCCTTTTTTGTTGCCGATTTTTCGGAGACCACCGGCCGTAGGGCACACCCCATTCCTCCGTCGCCACCGGGGCATCCCCGCGAAAGCGGGGACCTACGTTTGCGATGGTGCAGCAGGCGAGAAAACAGAGGTTTCCGCTTTCGCGGGAATGACCCGTGAGTGCCGGAAGCCTGTGGAGCCAAGCCGACGGATCGCGGTGCGGCTACGGCTTCAGTCCGGCCGGCACAGGCGGCGCTTCATAGCGCACGACGATCTGCACCCGGCCGTTGCCGGCGAGGTAGGGGTCGTTGGGGAACAGCGGTTCGGAGGTGGCGCTGCCATTCACCGCCCGGATGCGATCGTCCGAGAGCCCGAACTCGCCGAGTATGGCGCGCACGGCGTTAGCCCGGTCGCTCGACAGATCCCAGGCGCCGTAGCGCGGGTTGTCGTAGACCGCGCCGGCGGCAGTGTGGCCGGAGATGGTGATCTGGTTGGACAGCTTCTGCAGGATCGGGGCGAGCGCCGAAATCGCCTTGCGGGTGGACTCGTAGGGGTATTTCGAGCCCTCGGGGAACATCGGCCGGCCTTCCTGGTCCATGATCTCGATGTCGAGCCCGTTCTCGGTCTCGCGCACCAGCAGGTTGTCGGCGATCTTGGTAATATCGGGTAGCGCCTGCCAGGCCTGCCGGATGCTGGCGGCCGCTGCGTGATAGTCGGAGTTGTAGCGGGACTCGAGCGAAACGGTCGAGGCGCGCGTCGCGTCGTACTCGCTGCCGCCGATCTCGGCGACGCCGCCGCGCGATTCCATCTTCGGCCCGGCTTCGCTGCTTTCGGGCGCAGTGAGCGCATCTTTGTTGGACTCGACTGCGATCTTGGCGCCATCTTCGGAGAAGGCGAGCCCACCCATGACGCCGCCGGCGCCGCTGGTATTCTCGCTGACGTTAGGCGGCGCGAAATAGTCGGCGAGGCCCTTCTTCTGCTCAGGCGTCGTCATGCTGATCAGCCACAACAAGAGGAAGAACGCCATCATCGCCGTCACGAAGTCGGCATAAGCGATCTTCCAGGCCCCGCCGTGATGGGCATGGGCGGCCTTCTTGACCCTCTTGATGATGATCGTCTGATCGTTGCGCGCCATGGCTCAGGCCCTCACGATGCGGGCAGGTTGGCGGTCGCTTCGTCGATTTCGGCGAATGTCGGCCGCACTTCGGACATCAGCGCCTTGCGGGCGAATTCCACGGCGATCGCCGGAGCATAGCCCGACATCTGGGCCAGCAGCCCCACCTTCATCGACAGGAAGTACTTCGACTCCGCCTCGAAAATGTTGCGCAGCGATTGCGCCATCGGACCGAAGAAGCCATAGGCGACGAACACGCCGAGAAAGGTCCCGACCAGGGCGCCGCCGATCATGTGCCCCAGCACTTCGGGCGGCTCGCTGATCGAGCCCATGGTCTTGATCACGCCCAGCACCGCGGCGACGATGCCGAGCGCCGGCGTGCCGTCGGCCAGTGCCTGCACAGCCGAAACCAGCCGATCGTTCTCCTGGTGGTGGGTCTCCAGCTCCTCGTCCATCAACGACTCCATCTCATGGGCGACGTTGCTGCCGAGGGTGACCATGCGCAGGTAGTCGCACATGAACTCGACGGCGTGATGGTTCTTGGCGAAGGTCGGGAAGCGTTGGAAGATCGAGGAGTTGTCGGGGTCTTCGATGTGTGGTTCGAGCGCCAGCACGCCCTTGGCCTGCACCAGCTTGAACAGTGTGAACTGCAAGCCGAGCAGTTCGACATAGGCGGCCTTGTCGTAGCGGGGGCCGCGAAACAGGATGCCGAAAATGCTGGCGGTCTGCTTCAGCACCGGCCCGGTATTGCCGATGATGTAGGCGCCGAACGCCGCCCCCAGGATGATCACCGCCTCGAATGGCTGGATCAGCACTTCGAGATGCCCGCCCATGGCGACATAGCCGCCGATGACGCTGGCAAAGATCACGACAATGCCGATGATGAGACGCATAAAACAGGACCCGCGCTACGAAATCAGGGACAAGCGTCCTGCGAACCTGAGGCGAGCGATCGGCGCGGTCCGATCCGGCTGCCTTCTATGTTCGAAGCGACTCCTGTCTGCTTCTCGACATCCGCCCGAAGCCGCGCGGTATCTCAGTCTTTTCAACGCCCTTCACTGGCGTCTTTGTTCACCGTCAATCTGCAATGCCGCGGTTAAGGTTCGGCTAATGGCGAGATGCGGAAACGCGGCAGACTGACGCGTTGGGGCGGCAGTGGGTCCCCGATGACGGCCGCTGGGTGGGCAGGACGCGGCGAGAGGTGCGAGCGCTAGCTGCATCCCTGAATATTTCGCGTCTGCCCCATTAGGAGCATTCAAATCCGCTCCGGAATGCGGCATAGCTGCCTAACTGGTATGGTAGGGATTTTGAGGAGCTCCCCGTTGAAGATTACAGATCTCAAATGCGCGATCATCGCCAACAGCCCGGTGATCCGCATCACCACCGATGAGGGCATCACCGGCTGGAGCCAGATCGAGACCCCCAAGCCGTACGTGAAGCCGCAGGTGCTGCAGCTGAAGGATTGGATCGTCGGGCAGGACCCGCGCGACGTCGAGCGCGTCATGCGCCGTATCCGGGTGCGCGGCGGCTTCAAGCCGTTCGGTTCGGCCGTGTCGGCCATCGAGCATGCGCTGTGGGACATTGCCGGCAAGGCGCTCAACGCGCCGGTCTATCGCCTGCTGGGCGGAAAGGTACGGGATCAGGTTCGCACCTACCGCACCTTGTACCAGGCCGAAGTGCCTGGCGGCGCCGAGCACACGCCCGAGGGCTACAAGCGTTGGGCTGAGTACGGCAAATCGCTGAAGGGCGAGTTCACCCTGTTCAAGCTGCCGAGCGCCTACCACTCGTCGATGGTGCGGGATTTCCCGGATTTCTTCTACGGCGAGGTGCAGCACGATGCGCCGTTCCCGTACCCGCACAAGGGCACGATGACCAAGGAAGGCTTCGACCATCTGGTCGCCTGCATCACCTCGGCCCGCGAAACCCTCGGCAAGGGCTACAATACCGCGGTCGACGCCGGCCCGGGCTTCATGCCGCTCGATGCGCTACGCCTGGCCAAGGCCGTCGAGCACCTGCACCTGATGTGGATCGAGGACACGGTGACCGGCGACTACTCGCCCTACGTCAACCCCGACGTCTACAAGGACGTGACGCACCACACCACGACGCCGATCCACACCGGCGAGCAGATCTACCTGCGCCAGCACTATAAGCAGCTGATCGAGAGCCACGCGGTGAACGTCATCGGCCCCGATCCCTGCGATATCGGCGGCCTTGCCGAGATCAAGTGGGTCGCCGAGCACGCGGACCTGCATGGCATCGCCATTGCGCCGCACGGCACGGCCAACGGCATCCTCGGCCTTGCCGCGCTGATCCAGGTCTGCGCCACCATGCCCGACAACCTGATCGCCTTCGAGTATCCAGCCCGGTTCGAGCCGTTCTGGTACGATATCACCGAGGGTTTTGAGGGCATGCCGGTCAAGGGCGGCCTGATCGACGTGCCGGATCGCCCCGGCCTCGGCGTCAACCTGATCGCCAAGGAGGCAAAGAAGTACCTCGAGGAGGGCGACGAAAACTTCTTCGACTGAGGGTAGATCGCGGGGTCGATGGCCGCGCCGGTGCGGGCCGACCCCCCCACCCCTGTCCCCTCCCCGCAAGGGGGAGGGAGACCCTCACACCACCGTCTCGGTTCCTGCGTCTCCCTCCCCCTTGCGGGGAGGGATCGAGGGTGGGGGTCGGCAACCACCGGCGGAGGCGGCCGGGCAAGGCCCAGAATTACCCAACCCGCCGGGCCCCTTCATACACCGCGACCAGCCGGTCGATGGTCATGTTCCAGCCGGCGACCATGCCGCAGTTCATCCACCAGTCGACCCGTTCCGGGGTGTACTGGTCCGGGAACTGCACCTGGAAATCCATCACCGTCTGGGCGCCGAACGGGGTGAGCCGGATGGTGACCAGCGGGCTTTCGTCTAGCCTGTCGAGATCGAGTTCGGGCCAACCACCGACCGCCCCCCAGTAGAACACCAGCTTCTTGCCCGGGACGATCTCGCGGTAGACGCCGCCGGTGAAGTAGCGTTTTTCGGGTGTCTCCACCATTTCCTGCCGCCACTGCCCGCCGACCCGCAGGTCGACCGTCGCGGGCTGATCGGTGTGCTGTTCCGGGTTGAAGTACCAGTCGAGATAGGCGGGGTCGGTCCAGGCCTCGAACACCACGCTGGCCGGCGCTGCGAAGGTCCGCTGCAATGTCATTCCGCGATCGAGGGCATAGGTAGCGGGCATGTTACTGATCTCCCTTGGGTTTTGCCGCGTCGGCGCGCGCCGCCATTATGGCTTTGAGCTGCGTGTCGAGCCGATCGAAACGGGTGGTGAAGAACTCGCGATACGGAGCCATCCACGCATCGGCTTCGAGCAGCGGCGCGATTTCCAACGTGCAGCGGCGCGACTGCGCCGCTCGCTGCTTGCTGATCAGCCCGGCCTGTTCGAGCACCTTGAGGTGGCGAGACACCGTTGGGAGGCTGAGGGAAAACGGCTCGGCCAGCTCGTTCACGGTCGCCGGGCCTTGGGTCAGCCGCGCCAGCATGGCGCGACGCGTCGGGTCGGCGAGGGCAGCAAAGGTGTGGGTGAGTGGGTCTTGTATTTGCATGGACACGTAATTACGTGATCAGCTAAATACTGTCAACCTTCTCGTGCAGGGCTCCTGTGACGCCGCGGCGCTTGTCTCGCCGTCACACAGATGCTTTAGGGACGCCCACTCGTAAGCGGCCACGCATGGCCCGACAATCCAGGGCCACTTTCGCGCATGATCCGCCTCGAAAACATCAGTAAGCAGAACGGCAAGCAGCTGGTCTTCATCGAGGCCTCGGCAGCGTTGCAGCGCGGCGAAAAGATCGGCCTCGTCGGCCCCAATGGCGCCGGCAAGACCACCTTGTTCCGGATGATCACCGGCGAGGAGCAGCCCGACGAAGGGCAGGTGGCGGTCGATCGCGGCGTCACCATCGGCTATTTCAGCCAGGATGTCGGCGACATGGCCGGCCGGCCCGCTGTCGCCGAGGTGATGGAGGGCGCTGGCCCGGCCGGCGCGCTGATCGCCGAGATGAGCGAACTCGAAGCGGCGATGGCCGATCCGGATCGCGCCGACGAAATGGACGAGATCATCACCCGCTATGGCGAGGTGCAGGGCCAGTTCCAGGAGCTCGACGGCTACAGCCTAGATGCGCGCGCCCGAGAGGTGCTGCATGGCCTCGGCTTCACCCAGGAAATGATGGACGGCGACGTCGGCGCGCTCTCGGGCGGTTGGAAGATGCGCGTGGCGCTGGGCAAAATCCTGCTGATGCGCCCCGATGCCTTGCTGCTCGACGAACCCTCCAACCATCTCGATATCGAGAGCCTGATCTGGCTCGAGGATTTTCTGAAGCGCTATGAGGGCGGCGTTCTGATGACGTCGCACGATCGCGCCTTCATGAACCGCGTCGTCAACAAGATCGTCGAGATCGATGGTGGCGCGTTGACCGCCTACTCGGGCGACTACGAGTACTACCAGCAGCAGCGGGCGCTGTCGGACAAGCAGATGCAGGCGCAGTTCGAGCGCCAGCAAGCGATGCTGGCCAAGGAGATCGCCTTCATCGAGCGCTTTAAGGCGCGCGCCAGCCACGCTGCCCAGGTGCAGAGTCGGGTGAAGAAGCTCGACAAGATCGACAAGGTCGAGCCGCCTAAGCGCCGCCAGACGGTGAACTTCGAGTTCCGGCCGCCGGCGCGTTCCGGCGAGGATGTGGTGCTGTTGAAGGGCGTCGACAAAGCCTATGGCAGCCGCTCGATCTATGCCGGGCTCGATTTTCACGTCCGGCGCAAGGAGCGCTGGTGCATCATGGGCGTCAACGGCGCCGGCAAGTCGACCCTGCTGAAGCTGATCGCGGGCAGCACCGAGCCCGATAACGGCTCGATCAATGTCGGGCCCAGCGTCAAGCTTGGCTATTTCGCCCAGCACGCCATGGACCTGCTCGATGGCGACCGCACCGTGTTCCAATCGCTCGAGGATAGCTTTCCGCAGGCCGGGCAGGCGGCGCTACGGGCGCTCGCCGGCTGCTTCGGCTTCTCCGGCGACGAGATCGAAAAGAAATGCCGGGTACTGTCGGGCGGCGAGAAGGCTCGGTTGGTGATGGCCAAGCTCCTCTTCGACTCGCCGAACTTCCTGGTGCTCGACGAGCCGACCAACCACCTCGATATCGCCACCAAGCAGATGCTGATCGAGGCGCTCGAGCAGTACGAGGGGACGATGCTGTTCGTCTCGCACGATCGCCACTTCCTCGCCGCGCTCAGCAACCGCGTGCTGGAACTGACCCCCGAAGGCGTCCACGCCTATGGCGGCGGCTACACCGAATACGTGGCGCGCACCGGCCAGGAAGCGCCAGGCCTCCGGGGGTAACTGGCGACCAAAGTCGCTAAATTGCGATGTTTTGCAAATATCGGATGTTGATCGTCTTGCTTTAGTCTGCCTCCTAAGGGCAGGGGCAATTCCAGATGTTCGGTTACTTCGACACCATGTTGCGGTACTTCGAGTTCGCGGGGCGCTCCTCGCGTACGCAATACTGGGTCTACATGCTCGTCATGACCGCGCTGTTTTTTGCCGCGCTGTATGTGGATTATGAGCTGCTTGGGTATTTCCGACGGGGCGTGAGCAGTTTCGGTCCGCTGACACTGTTCTGCATCTTTATCCACATCATTCCGAACATCACCGTGACGGTGCGGCGGCTGCATGACAGCGGCCGGTCCGGCTGGTGGTACTGGATCAGCCTCGTGCCGTTCATCGGCGGCATCTGGCTGCTGGTGCTGATGTTCCTGGGGCCCGACGGCTATGGCGCCAACGACTATGGCGACGACCCGCGTGAGAGCACCTGGGCGGCGCCCCGCGCGAAGGCCGTCAAGCTCACGCGGGCGCAAGAGTTCGTCGCCGCCATGGATGCCCGCAAGCGAGACCGGCGGCCGTGGTCGCCGAGCTCTTAGGGCTCAGATCGGTGTCAGCCGATCACCTTCCACTGCTCGTCGCGTGGGCCGGTGGGGCGGAAATCGTAGCGGTCGAGCCCCAGCCCGTGCAGCGTTGCCAACTCGATCAGCGAGAACTCTGCCGGATCTTCGCGGTTGAAGTTCATTGGATCCTTCAGCACCACCGGCGGGTTTGTCATGAACCGTACGTTGGGCGAGTGGTTGTTCGATGATGCGTGCAGCATGTAGGGATGAAGGATGATGAAGTCGCCGACCTCGCCGGTGACCTCGACGAACTCCTCGCATTTGTCGATCAGGTGGCCGAAGTCGAAGGACGGATCGACGCCCTCCGGGTGGTCGGCGAGGTAGCGCGCCACGTGCTTGATCGAGTCGGGTGCAATGAAGGTGCCGCCGCCCTTGTGGCCGACATCCGACCAGTAGACCACGGTCAAGAGGCCCTGTTCGCGGCTATCGAGGAAGTGGCGGAAGAAGCTACCATCCTTGTGCCACCCTCCGGCCTCGGGCGAGGGCTTCATCCACGGCTTGTCTGCGCCGCGGCGGAAGTTGACGATGAAGGCATCCGACCACTCGGTGGAATCGATGGTAGTGAAGTGCTGCGACTCGATCTCCATGATCTTGTGATCGATACGGTCCTCGCCGCCGGTCACGTCGCAGAGCGCGCCCCAGGCCTTGGGCGAGATGTCCTTGATCGCCGCAACATTGTTGCGGTCCATCCACACGATTTCCTTGGTCCAGGTGGAGCGGTCGTTCGGATCGTAGCCGAGCCGGACATAGGCCTCCGCCTTCCACTTCTCGGCCAACTCCGGATCGAGGCAGCCCTTGACGAGCACGTAACCCTTTTCGACAAAGTGCTGCGCCTGCTCTGGAGTGAGCACCTGGAGTTTGTGAGGCATTCGATGTTCCTACGGGGATGTAACAGCTCGGTCCGCGGGCGCGGTATGGTAGTATGTTAAGCACGGATTTGGCGGCGAGTGGAGCCCTGCCATTCGTCGGATAGGCAGCTGATGCGCGTGCCGTTCGAAGCGCTTGGCTAGCGCAGGCTACGCCCCTGTCGAAACGCCTCCGCCACGAACTCGGCGATAAACTCGACATCATCCGACCAAGTCTCGCGTAGCGCCGCCACCGACAGCGTTCGCGCCTCGATAGGTGGCTCCGCCGCGTAGCGCACGACCCTCGCAGCGAGTTCCGGGCTGAGCAGTGCCGGGGTGATCACTGCAAAGCCGAGGCCTGCCGCCACCAGCTCAGAGATCACCGATAGCGAGTTGCAGACGCTCAGCGATTTCGGCGTCTCCCGGCCGGTATCGAACCAGGCACGGATGGTCCGTCCGATGGTCGATTGCGCCGGCTGCGTGAAGATCGCCTCGTCCCTGAGGTCGGCCGGCTGCAGCACCTGGCCGGCCAGCCGGTGACCCACCGGGCCCACCCACGCGAGGTCGATCTGCCCCAGCGCCCGCGATATGGCGCCTTCCACAGTGGTGCTGTCATTGCTGATCACCACGTCGAGCTGGCGCTCTTCGAGCTGCCGGATCAAAGCGGCGCCGACGTCGACGGCCAGTTCCACCCGCAGTTGCGGCCGCTTGAGCTTCAGTGCCCCGATCAGCCCGGGCAGCGCCAGGTGCGCCACCGTCTCCACCACGCCGAGGCGCAGCAGTCCGCGGAGCTTTCCCGACCCGGCCTCGTCATGGATCTCGCGCGCCAGCGTCAACATCTGTTCGGCCTGGTTCTGGATGGCTCGGCCCGCTTCGGTCAGTCGGGCCCGCCCGCCCGAGCGGTCGAACAGCGCTGTCCCCAGTTCCAGTTCGAGCTCGCGGATGCGACCGGAGACCGATGGTTGCGTGACGTTGAGCTGCCGCGCCGCGGCGTGAAAGCTGCCCAGCCGGCTGATCCAGTAGAAGGTCTCAATCTGGGCGAGGGTCAAACGCATGATAGGCAAAACCTATCAGTCTGGCACAAACTATCAATTGGAACTGATCGTCAGCACCTGACTAGACTTCGTCCACTGTTCGGGACGGAGCTCAGCCTTGGCCTATCGTGTCGGCATCGATATCGGCGGCACCTTTACCGACATCGCATTGGTCGACGCCGCCGGAACGGTGTCGATCCGCAAGGTGGCGTCGACGCCGGACGATTACAGTCGCGGCATTGCCGAGGGGCTGGCGTCACTGATCGCCGAGCTCGGCATTGCACCGGGCGAGATCACCGCCATCGTTCACGCCACCACCGTTGCCACCAACACGATCCTCGAATTCAAGGGCGCCCGCACCGGGCTCGTCACCACCCGCGGTTTTCGCGACGTGCTGGAACTGCGACGCCTGCGCATCCCGGTGCTTTACGACCTGCAATATGACAAGCCGCCGCCGCTGGTGCCGCGCCAGCACCGCCTCGAGATCACCGAACGGATGGGGCCCGACGGAACGGTTCGCGTGCCGCTCGATGAAGCCGAAGTGCGTGACGCCGCTCGGCGCTTCCGCGTCGCGGGCATCGAGTCGGTGGCGATCAGCTACCTGCATGCCTATGCCAATCCGGAGCACGAGATCCGCACCGAGGCGATCCTGCGCGAGGAACTCGGCAACAACGTCTACATCACCCGGGGCTCGGAAATCCTGCCCGAGATCCGCGAGTACGAGCGCACTTCGACCGCGGCGGTGAACGCCTATGTCGGTCCGGTGATCCGTTCCTATGCCGATGCGCTGGCCGGGCGGCTCGCCGCCATCGGCGTCACCGCGCCGATCGAGATGATGCATTCTGGCGGCGGCATCATGCGGCTCGCCGCATCGGTGAAGCGCGCCGCCTCGCTGGTCGAATCGGGCCCGGCCGCCGGCGTCATCGCCTGCGCCCGGCTGGTGCGCGGCGAGGGGCGGGGCGCCAACATCATTTCGTTCGACATGGGCGGCACCACCGCCAAGGCCGCGCTGATCGAGAACGGCGAAGCGGCGCGCACCGACGAGTATGAAGTGGGCGCTGGCATCAACCTCTCCAGCAAGCTGGTGAAGGGCGGTGGCTACCCGATCAAGATGCCGTTCATCGACGTATCCGAGATCGGCGCCGGTGGCGGCAGCCTCGTGGTGCTGGACCGGCAAGGGCGCGTTACCGTCGGGCCGGAAAGCGCCGGCGCTATGCCGGGACCGGTCGCCTATGGCCGCGGTGGCACGCGCGCCACCCTGACCGACGTGTTCGTGACGCTCGGCTACATCAACGACACGACGCTCGCCGGCGGCAGCATCGCCGTCGATGCCGAAGGCGCCCGCGCGGCGCTCAGCACGCAGATCGCCGAGCCGCTGGGGCAGGATCTGCTGGCCACGGCGCGGGGCGTGCTGACGCTTGCGGTTTCGACCATGACACGGGCGGTGAAAGCCGTTTCCACCTATCGCGGTCGCGACCCGCGCGATTTCAGCCTCGTCGCCTTCGGCGGCAATGGCCCGGTGGTTGCGGCCGATATCGCCGCGGTGCTCGGCATCCGCCACATTATCGTGCCGGTGGCCGCCGGCGTGTTCAGTGGTTCGGGGCTGCTGCGCTCCGATGTGGAGCAGGAATTCGTGCAGCCGCTGCTCGCCGACGCGGTGGCGATCAGCGTCGCGACGCTGGTCGAACTGAAAGCTGAACTCGAAGCACGCGCCCGGGCGAGCCTCGCTGCAGACGGCTACGATGCCGCCGGCGCCGAGTTCCGCTACAGCGCCGATCTGCGCTATTTCGGCCAGGCCTATGAGCTGAACATTGCCGACCGAACCGGCGAGGTCGCAGACCTGGTCGAGGGCTTCCATGCCGAGCACGAGCGCACCTATGGCCACCGCTCCAGCGCCGATCCGGTGCAACTGGTGAACCTTCGCCTCACCGTGCGTGTCCCTGTCGCTTCGGACATCGTGCGCTACGCGCCGGCCCCGGCATTCGAGCGACGCGACCGGCTGGTGGCCTTCGGCACGACGCCGGTGATGACCCCGGTGATCGGCCGCGAGGCGCTGGGCTCGAGCCCGCGGCCCGGGCCCCTCATTATCGAGGATTACGACTGCACCTCAGTGATCCCGCCCAATGCGTCCGCTCGGCTCGATGCGGCCGGCAACATCGAAATCGAGGTTAGCCAGCCATGAGCCGCGTCGATCCCATCACCCTCGAGGTCATCCGCAATGGCCTCGCTTCGATAGCCGACGAAATGGCGCTGATCGTCATGCGCAGCGCCTATTCCCCCGTCGTGCGCGACATCATGGATTACTCGACAGCGCTCTGCGACCCCCAGGGGCGGGTGATCGCCCAGGGCCTCACGTTGCCGATCCAGCTCTGCTCATTCCCGCGCGTCATGCGCTTCATCGAGCAGAAGTTCGGCGCCGACCTGAGCCCCGGCGACGTGCTGATCACCAACGACCCCTACAGCGCCGGTGGCCAGCACCTGCCCGACATCTACGTGATCAAGCCGATCTTTCAGGGGACGGCGCTCGCCGGCTATGCGGCGACCGTCGCCCACCACACCGATCTTGGCGGCATCGTGCCCGGGAGCGTCGCGATCTATGCCACCGAGATTCAGCAGGAGGGGCTGCGGCTGCCGCTGCTGAAGCTCTACGCCGCGGGCGAGCCCAATGCGACGCTGTTCGAGCTGATCCAGTCCAACACCCGCCAGCCGGTGGAAGTGCTGGGCGATCTCAGGGCGCAGATTGCTGCCTGCACCACCGCCGAGCGCGGCCTGCTGCAACTGGTCGAGCGCTATGGCGCCGCCCAGCTGGCGCTCTACGTCGAGGCGCTGCACGCGCATGCCGAACAGATGATGCGCGACACCATCCGCGAGCTGCCCAACGGCGTCTATGTCGGCGAGGATTACCTCGACGGCATCGGCGAAGCGCCAGAGCCGATCCGCATCCGGGCCACCGTGACCGTCATGGATGACAGCATCGACATCGATTTCGAGGGCACCTCGGGCCAGGTGGCGGCCAGTATCAACTGCCCGATCTCGCTGCCCGAATCCGCCGCCTTCACCGCCATCCGCTGTCTGTCGCGCCGCGATATCCCCAATTGCGATGGCTACCTGAGACCGATCACCGTCAGGGCGCCCGAGGGGTGCCTGCTCAACCCGGTCTACCCGGCCGCCTGCGGGGCGCGCGGCGTCGTCGGCTATCGCGTGTTCGATACCATCATGCGGGCCCTGGCCCAGGTGGTGCCTGAGCGCGCCATTGCCGGCTCGGAAGGCGGGCCGTTCCTGATGGCCGCGGGCGGCACCTACCAGGGTCGGCAATATGTGCTCAACGAAATGCTGGTCGGCACCTGGGGAGCGCGCGCCGATCGCGACGGTATCGAGGGGATCTCCAACCCCGCGGCCAATCTCTCCAACCAGCCGATCGAAATGATCGAGGCCGAGATGCCGGTCGAGGTGCTGCGCTACGGCTTCGTCACCGATTCCGGTGGGGCAGGGCGTAACCGTGGCGGCCTCGCCTTCACCCGCGAGTTCAGGTTCCTGCAGCCCACCGGCTTCAACCTGCGCGGTGATCGCCGCGACCACCCGCCTTACGGGCTCGAAGGCGGCGGCACCGGTGGCCCGTCGGCGCATGTCCATATCGCTGCCGATGGCAGCGAGAAGCTGCTCCCCACCATGCCGATGCGCGGCTTCGCCGCTGCGGCCGGCGATGTGTTCCGCCTCGTTGGGGCAGGGGGCGGCGGCTATGGCGACGCCCTCGAACGCGAACCCGAGCGGGTGCTGGCCGATGTGGTGGCCGAGAAGGTCAGTATCGATGGCGCGGCGCGCGACTATGGCGTCGTCATCGGCGACGATCTGGGGCTCGATCTCGGCGCCACGCAAAGCCTTCGCGCCGCCCGCCGCGCCGGAGTGGCGCGATGAAACGCGGGGTCGCCGGCCTCAACGAGACGCTGGTCGGACAGCCGGGCAGCCGCGCGCAACTCGAAACACCGGCCCTGCTGCTCGATGTCGAGCGGTTCGAAACAAGCCTCGACCGCTTGGCGCAACTGGCCCGGCTCTCCGGCATGGGGCTGCGCCCGCATGCCAAATCGCACAAATGCGCCGCGATCGCCGAGCGCCAGATGGCGGCCGGCGCGCTGGGCATCGCCTGCGCCAAGCCAGGCGAACTGCTGGCGCTGTTTGAGGCCGGGCTGACCAAGCTGATGCTGACTGCGCCGGTGTCGAGCCGACGGAAGATCGACCGGCTGACCGCTGCCGCGGCGCGGGGGCTCGAACTGATCGTGGTGGTCGATCGGCTGGATCTGGTTACCGCGTTCGGCGCCTCGGCCCGCGCCGCCGGCACTCATGTGGCGGTGCTGGTCGATTGCGACACCGGGCTCGGGCGTACCGGCGTCACCACCGCCGACGAAGCGGTTGAACTCGCCCGCGCCATCTCCGCCGACGCCGGGCTCGTCTATGCCGGGGTGCAGGCTTACGCCGGCAAGGTGCAGCACGTGTTCGATCACGCCGAGCGCCGCGCCGCCAACGACCTCGCCAACGCGCGCCTCACCCCAGTTCTCGCTGGCCTCCGGGCCACCGGGTTGGCGCCGGCGATCATCAGCGGCGGCGGCACCGGCAGCCACCTGCTCGATTTCGAGGATGGCATCCTCACCGAAGTGCAGGCCGGCTCCTACGTGCTGATGGACGAAGGCTACCGCCCCGTGGATTTCCACGGCACCGGCGAGCCGGTGTTCGATTTCGCCATGCTGGTCGTGGTCAGCGTCATCGGCCACAGCGCCAATGGCGAGGCGATCACCGATGGCGGCTCAAAGAGCTTCGCCGTCGACGGTCCGCCACCGCGGGTCTATCGCGATGGCGTCGAGATCGGCACCATCGCCTGGGCCGGCGACGAGTTCGGCCGGGTGAAGACCTACGACGGCATCGCCCCACCGCCCGCCGACGCCCGACTGGAATGCACCGTGCCGCACTGCGATCCAACGGCGAACCTCCACGATTTCATCCACGTGGTGCGCGGCGAGAGGCTGGAAGCGATCTGGCCGATCGAGGCGCGCGGGTTGTCGGATTAGGGCAATAGAACAGGCACGGTCTGCCGTCCGAGGCCAGCTGGGTATGACTGATCTCGACTTGCCAAGAGGTTCGGTCCGCGTAACATTCCTGTTGGGAACTAATCGGGCTCAGGGAGACAGGGCCTGCCAACGGACACTCGCTCTCGGAAACTGGCAGATGCCAGGGACCTTCCGTCCCGCACGACCCTTGAGGTGGTCGCGCTGGGGCGGGTCGATCTCCTTTGCCCTGGAGAAGGCGCGTGAAGAGGCTGGCCTTCTGCTTCGATGGGAGCTGGAACCGGCTCGATACGCCCAACCCAACCAACGTGCTGCTGACCGCCGAAAGTGTGTTGCCGATGTCCGGCGACAATGTTGTGCAGACCACCTTTTACGATGAGGGTGTCGGGAGCGAAGAGGGCGAGGCGCTCGCCGGGGGCGTTTTCGGCGCGGGCCTGGTAAAGAACCTCAGTGACGGCTACCGCTTCCTGATCTTCAATCACTCGCCGGGCGACGAAATCTACGTCTTCGGCTTCTCGCGCGGGGCGTACACCGCACGGTCTTTCGCAGGGTTGCTCAGTACCTGCGGCATCCTGGACCGTCAACGCGCGCGCCATGCCAACGAAGCGGTTGAGCTTTACAAGCGACGCAGCAAGACCGAAGCGTTCCGCGAGGAAGCCGCACGCTTCAGGAGCGAGTACTCGCCACATATCTGCGTGTCGGAACAGGAGGACGAGTGGCGGGCGCAGCATGTCGCGGGATATCGCACTGGCATGCTTCCCTTGCTTAAGGTCAAGTACCTCGGGGTGTGGGACACGGTTGGTTCCCTGGGGATCCCGCGCTACATCGTCATGGCGAATACCATCAACCGCATGCATCAATTTCACGATGTCAGCCTCTCCCCCATGGTGGAACAGGCCCGCCATGCTGTAGCCATCGACGAGCACCGGGTCGATTTCGAGCCGACGCTATGGGAAAATCTGCGGGAGCTGAACCTGCGCCGCGGCGCCAACCCCGAAAGCGCCGATGCTCCATATCAGCAGATGTGGTTCCCTGGCGGCCATGGCTCGGTAGGCGGTGGCGGAGACCGGCGCGGCCTTTCCGATCCGGCGCTCGAGTGGATCTGGGATGGGGCCCGGCAGGCAGGGTTGGAACTCGATGCGTCGCCCCAGTCGCATCTGCGCAAGCTGGTTTCGTCCCACACCGAGGATCTGGTCAACAGCATCAAGCGGCGCGGCTTCAACGCCGTCGGTTTCGTGATGGATCGCTTGCCTCGGAGCGACCGCCAGCCCGGGCCGGAACGGCTACATGAGATCAGCCCGATTGCTCGAAGGCGGTGGCAGGAACGCCCAGAGAACCTGCCCAATGGGCGTGCCTATCGACCGGCAACGCTGCAGGCGCTGGCGAGCCAACTCGACCTACCCGACGAGGCTGAAGCAGCCGCTGCTGCGGTTTCAGAGGAGTTTTCGATCTACATCGTCGGGCCGGGCGACACGCTCGAACTGATCGCGGAGCGCGCCTATGGCGACCCGGCAAAATCCGCCCTTATCCTGCGCGCCAACTCGAACAAGCTCGCCTGTCCTAGCGACCTGCATACTGGTCAGGCATTGCGGCTGCCGGATGGGCGGGGATCGGAGAGTGCCTGAGCCCAACCAGCGTGATGACAAGGAAGCGCCCTTGCATCACTCTTCACTCGGCAATCAACCTGTGTGGACATGAGCGAACCCGACAACCCGACGCCACCTCGCCCTCGCTTTCAGCTCCCGCAGTGGCTCACGCTGCCGCGGGTAGAGTCGACCTCGAACTCGATGCGGACGGTCGTCGTCAACCTGGTCCTCCTCGCGGTAGTTCTTTTGGCCGTTCCGTTCATTGCCACCCAGGCGGCCCGCGACCAGGTTCTGCTGGAGCCGATCAGCGTTCCCGAAGCTCTGCAGGCGACCGGGCTGACACCGGAGGTGGCGGCCAATCGGCTGAGCGATGGCTTGCACCAGATCATTGCCGAGGCCGACACCGCCAAAGCCAGCATCAACGTCATCCCCGAGGGACAACGGGTCAGTTTTGACATCCCGGAATCCGGCATTTCAGTCGATGCGCTGATCTCCTACGCGCGCAAGTTTCTCAACCTGCACGAAACGGCGATTGGCGGGGAGTTTCGCTGCGGCGATGCCGCCTGCTCCCCGGCGCTGATTTCCCTGCGCCTGCGCGTCCACGGCAAAGCAATGGAGGTCATTGATCTGCCGCCCATGCGCCGCAGCACCGAGTCCGCCTATTGGAGGGATGCGGCGTCGAAGGTGATGGGCGTGCTCGATCCCTTCACGGCGCTGGCTGCCGACGTCGCCCTTCACCCGACCAGGGCCGCCACGCTCGCCCGGCGACTGATCGTTTCGGATCATGCCGACGCGAAATGGGCCCACAATGTGCTCGGCAATGTGCGCCGCAACGCCGGCGCGACCGACGATGCCATCGCCGAGTATCGGGCAGCCCTGGATGTTGATGCAAACTTTGCTCCGGCTCTCGCCAACATGGCTGGCGTGCTGGCGGAACAGGGCCGGTTCGACGAGGCCGAGCCATTCCTCGCCCGGTTGGCGTCAGTTGAGCCGAACGGCGCGCTGCTCGCCGAAGTCAGGGGTGATCTTAGCCGGGTGCAGGGCCAGCTCGACGTTGCCCGCGATTTGTATCTCAAGGCATTCGAGCGGGATCCTCTCAATGCGCGATACCAGAGCAAGGCCGCGGCCATGCTGCTCAATGCCGGGCGCACCGCGGAGGGGCTGACGCTGGCCCGTGCCGCCTTTGACCTGAGCCCAAGCGACCCACTGCCGCTGGGGCTGCTGGCTGGATACTATGGCGGGCAGGGAGATTTCGTGGCGCTGGAAAAGCTCTACCGCGACGCCGCCGAGTTCTCCCCGGAGAATGCTGCGTTCCAAGCGCAGCACGCCGATCTGCTCATCATCAACAAGGATTATGCTGGAGCGCTCGATCGGATCGACCAGGCGCTGTTGGTCGACGAGGGCAGTATCAAGTATCGGCTCAGCCGGGCCGATGCGCTCGCTGCCCTGGGGCGGCACGAGGATGCGCTGCTCGATCTCGAACTGGCGACCGAGCGCGACTCCGGCAATGCCGAAGTGATCTATGCCCGCGCCCGAAGCCTTGCCGCCCTCAATCGAAATGACGAAGCCGTGGCGGCCTATCGCCGATACCTGATGCTGCAGCCCGACGGTCCCGAGGCCGAGTTGGCCAAGGCGATCATCCGGCTACAGGAGCGCTCGCCTCCGGAAACACCGAAAGTCCCCGAAGCGAGTGCCAGCATACCCGGCAGCGGGAGTTAGACCTCGTTTGCTGATGTAGGGCTGCTGGCGCCGCCCGCATCGGGTGTTGGTATTTCAGCGTCACCTCGGCGGGCACGAGGATATCCTGGCCCGGCGGGGTTCTTCGGCATGGTCGACAATTTTCGCGACCGCGTCGGCCGCAGGTTGTTGCGCCAGGTGTCCAATCCCCTTGACACCGCCACGCCTCCACCCCATAACTCCCCACCTAATCTTGGAGCACGGTCCGTGCAGAAGCTTATCGTAGTAGAGGGGCGCATCGAGCACGTGGGGTAAATCCCTGCGAGGGTCGGTGCGCTTGTAAGGTCCCTAACGGGGCCTTTTTTGTTGCCGAATTTCCGCCAGTGACGGCGCGTTGCGAATGAAAGACCGGGTGAGCCCGGGGGAGTATGAGAAATGGCCGAGCAGATGACAGGCGCGGAGATGGTGATCCAGGCCCTGGTTGATAACGGGGTGGAGCACATCTTCGGCTATCCCGGCGGGGCGGCATTGCCGATCTATGATGCGATGTTCCAGCAGGACAAGGTGCAGCACATCCTCGTCCGCCACGAGCAGGGCGCGACCCACATGGCCGAGGGCTATGCGCGCTCGACCGGCAAGGTCGGCGTCGTGCTGGTGACCTCGGGGCCGGGGGCGACCAATGCGGTCACCGGCCTCACCGACGCGCTGATGGACTCGATCCCGCTGGTCTGCATCACGGCCCAGGTGCCGACGACGCTGATCGGCTCGGACGCCTTCCAGGAATGCGACACCGTCGGCATCACCCGCTCCTGTACCAAGCACAATTACCTGGTGAAGTCGGTCAGCGACCTGTCGCGCGTCATGCACGAGGCCTTCCATATCGCCAATTCGGGCCGCCCCGGTCCGGTGCTGGTTGATATCCCCAAGGACGTGCAGTTCGCGCTCGGCACCTACCTCGGCATCGACGAGGTCGGCCCGAGCCGCCACAAGAGCTATCACCCCGCGATCTCCGGCGACACCAAGGCCATAGAGGCCGCTGTCGACATGATGCTGAAGGCCGAGCGGCCGATCTTCTATACCGGCGGCGGCGTGATCAATGCTGGCCCGGAAGCCTCGGAAAAGCTGCGCGAGCTGGCTGAGCTGACCGGTTTCCCGGTGACCTCGACGCTGATGGGGCTCGGCGCCTTCCCGGGCTCCAATCCGCAGTGGATGGGGATGCTCGGCATGCACGGCACCTACGAAGCCAACATGGCGATGCATGACTGCGACCTGATGATCAACATCGGCGCCCGCTTCGACGACCGCATCACCGGCCGCATCGATGCCTTCTCGCCGGGTTCGACCAAGATCCATGTCGATATCGACCCATCGTCGATCGGCAAGAACGTCCGCACCGATCTCGCAATTGTCGGCGATTGCGGCGCGGTGCTCGAGGAGATGGTCCGCATCTGGCGTTCGAAGACCAACCAGCCGCGCACCGAGGCGATCGCGCCGTGGTGGGAAGAGATCAAGGGCTGGCGCAGCAAGAACTCGCTGGGCTTCAAGAACTCGACCACGACGATCAAGCCGCAGCACGCCATCCAGCGCCTCTACGAGGCGACCAAGGGCCGTGACGTCTACATCACCACCGAAGTCGGCCAGCACCAGATGTGGGCGGCGCAGCATTTCCCGTTCGAAATGCCCAATCGCTGGATGACCTCGGGTGGCCTCGGCACCATGGGCTATGGCCTGCCGGCCGCGGTCGGCGTGCAGGTGGCGCATCCTGACGCACTGGTCATCGATATCGCCGGCGAGGCGAGCGTGCAGATGACCATGCAGGAGCTCTCGACCGCGGTGCAGTACCGCCTGCCGATCAAGGTGTTCATCCTCAACAACGAGCGCATGGGCATGGTGCGGCAGTGGCAGGATCTGCTGCATGGCGGCCGCTATGCACACTCCTACAGCGAGAGCCTGCCCGATTTCGTCAAGCTCGCCGAAGCCTATGGCGGCAAGGGCATCCGCTGCGACGATCCGGCCAAGCTCGATGCGGCGATCCAGGAGATGCTCGATTACGACGGCCCGGTGCTGTTCGACTGCCTCGTTGAAAAGCACGAGAACTGCCTGCCGATGATCCCGTCGGGCAAGCCGCACAACGAGATGATCCTGCCCGATTTCGAAGACGATATCGGCGCGGTGATCGACGAAAAGGGCCGGCAGCTGGTGTAGCAGACGGCGAGGCCGGAGCGCGTTGACCCCCACCCCTGACCCCTCCCCGCAAGGGGGAGGGGGACGACGGAGCCGAAAGCTCGGTGGTGCGGTTCGCGATGATTGATTGGGAGGGTCTCCCTCCCCCTTGCGGGGAGGGGACAGGGGTGGGGGTCAAAGCCCACCGGCAGAAGGACAACACGAGATGAACGCACATTTGCAGCCGAGCGGTTCGGCATACTTCCTCGCCGCGGAAACCCAGCAGCCGGAGCGGCACACGCTGAGCGTGCTGGTCGATAACGAGCCGGGCATTCTCGCCCGGATCGTCGGGCTGTTCGCCGCCCGCGGCTATAATATCGACAGTCTCACGGTCTCAGAGACCGAGCACGAGAAGGGCCTCAGCCGGATCACCGTGGTGACGGTGGCGACGCCCAAGGTGCTGACGCAGATCAAGCTGCAGCTCGAACGACTGATCCCGGTGCACCGGGTGCACGACCTCACCAGCGAAGGGAAATCGCTGGAGCGTGAACTGGCACTGATCAAGGTCGGCGGCTCGGGCGAGCCGCGCGCCGAGGCGCTGCGCCTCGCCGATGCGTTCCGCGCCCAGATCGTCGATGCGACCACCGAGAGCTTCGTCTTCGAAGTGACCGGCAAGCCATCCAAGATCGACAGCTTCATCGCGCTGATGATGCCGCTGGGCCTGATCGAAGTGGTGCGCACCGGCCTCGCGGCCATCGCGCGCGGGCCGGAAGGCATGTGACATTGCCGGGCGGGATTTTCCTGCCCCCGTTTTCTTAGCGGCGCAGTCGTACGGGGCTAATTCTGTGCGGTAGGGCAATCGCATATGAGACCCTGACAGCAGTCGGGGTGCCTTCTCCCCTTGTGGGAGAAGGTGGCCGAAGGCCGGATGAGGGGTTCTCTCCGCGCACTGGATCGCTCCTCACTTGGCTCGGAGCGCGCTACACTTCGTTTCGCGCCCCCTCATCCGCCCTTCGGGCACCTTCTCCCACAAGGGGAGAAGGCCACCCCTGCACGGCCGGTGGCGTTTCTGAACCATGCTCCTATGAGCACATGCGACGGCTCCCGCTCAATCGAGCGGGATCAGGTCGGCCATGCTGCCGATGTCGTGGCCGCCGCGTCCGGTGGCCACCGCCTTCTGCAGCAGCCGCTGCATTGGCTCGATCAAATCGGTCGAAAGTTTTCGCGCCCGGCTGGCATCGATCAAATTTACATAGCCAGCGTGCTGCATTGCGAGATTGGAGCCGACATTCCGGCCATGGTCGGCGTTGTCGATCTGCCGCGCCATCTCGGGCAGGCTGGATTGCATCGCCGTGAGCCAGGCTTGCACCATCTCGACAAAGTCCGCTGCCGCAATTCCATCGGCCTTGAGCAGCGCGGTGCCCTGCAGGTAGCCGCCGAACATGCCGTACATGGCGGTCAGCAGCGCCAGGTCGTAGAGCGCTGCGTGGCCGGGGTCGCCACCGAGATAGCGGCTGGAGCCGAAGCTCGCGAGCACGTCGTGCGCTGTCGCCCGGGCGGCCGCCGAGCCGCTGGTGAGGATCAGCGTCTCCGACCGGCCGATCATCGGCGGAACGGCCATGATGCCGCCGTCGAGGTAGTCGGCGCCTTCTGCTTCGGCCCATGCGGCGAGCCCGCGCGCCTGCTCCGGCGTGCCGTTGGTGAGGTTGAGAATGGTCTTGCCGCGGAGCGTCGCGCCCGCCTTGTCGAGCACCGCGCGCACCGAGGGATAGTCGAGCAGGCAGATGACGACCAGATCGGCCGCGGCGATGGCGCTGCCGCTGTCAGCGGCGGCGGTGGCTCCCTGCGCCACCAGCGGCTCGGCACGCGCCGGCGTGCGGTTCCACACCGTGACGTCGAGGTTTGCGACGAGGGCGGCCCGGGCAAGGGCGCTGCCCATGGCGCCGAGGCCGAGGAAGGTGATCTGTTGGGTCATCTGCTGCTCCATCTCTTGGTGCCGCAGAAGGTAGGTCTGGCTTTCTTTCCCGCAAGAACCTACAATTAAGTCAGGTACTTACCAAAAAGTCAGTAGGAGAGGATCGATGCAGCAGGTTCCCTATGTCTGCGGGCTCGCCCCGGCGATCGACGTGATCAGCGGCAAGTGGAAGGCGCTGCTGCTCTGGGCCATCGCCGAGAAACCCTGCCGCTTCGGCGAACTGAAGCGGGCGGTGCCCGGCATCACCGAGAAGATGCTGATCCAGCATCTGCGCGAGCTCGAGGCCGATGGTATCGTGCACCGCGAAGTGTTCCACGAGATTCCGCCCAAGGTGGTGTACTCGGCGACCGAACTGGGGGCCTCGCTCAACAAGGCGCTGGAGCCGCTGGGCGCCTGGGGTGACGCGCATATCAACGAGATCAGCGCGAGACGGCAACGCAAGGCGTCGGCGATTTCGCCCGGGTCGGAAAGCATGTAGAAGGTCTGGGCCGGGAGCGATCCCGGTCTTTTCTTCGAGGGGAAATCAGCAGTGTCGCTCGCATCGCACCCGTTCCGCGGGCCGTTGTTCATGGTCATCGCGACCTGTTCGTATGTGATCAACGATACGCTGATGAAGCTCGCCACCGAGGGGCTGCCGCCCTACCAGGTGCTGATGCTGCGTGGTTGCGCCGGGCTGCTGTGGGGCCTGCCGCTGATGCTGGCGCTGGGCTATGGCAAGCAACTGCCGCTGGTGTTCGAGCGGCGGGTGCTGGCGCGCAACCTCGCCGAAACCGCGGCGATCCTCTGCTATGTCGTGGCGCTCGCCAACATGCCGATCGCCGATGCCTCGGCGCTGGGGCAGATCACCCCGCTGCTGGTGCTGCTCGGCGCCTCGATCCTGTTCCGCGAGAAGATCGGCGGGGTGCGCATGGCGCTGATCGGTGCCGGCTTCATCGGTGCGGTCATGGTGGCGCAGCCGACCATGCAGGGAATTTCTATCTATGCCGTGCTGGCGCTGGCCAATGCCGTGCTCTGCGCGGTACGCGACCTGGCCGGACGGCGGATCGCACCGGAGGTGCCTGGGATGATCGTCGCCATGTCGGCCATCATCGTGGTGCTGCTGGGGGCAGGGGGCATGCACCTTGCGACCGAGACCTGGGTGGCGCCGCAGACGCATCACCTGCTGCTGCTCGCCGGAGCCGGGCTGTTTCTGATCTTCGGCCATTTCTTCATCTTCATGGCCTATCGCGTCGGCCCGACCGGCGTGGTGGCGCCGTTCTTCTACTTCTTCACCTTCTGGGCGGTACTGTCGGGCCTCGTGGTGTTCGGCCAGTTCCCCAACCTGCTCGCCATCAGCGGTATTGTCCTGGTGGTGGCGGCTGGGCTCACCATCGTGCTGCTCGATGATCGCAAGCGCCGGCTGGTGCCAGTGGCGTGATGCCGGGTTGCTGAAAGCTCGCCGTGGCGATGCCGTGCCGGCATCGGGATCTGTCATGTCGCCGCCAACAGCGGGCTGGTGCTGCTTCTCGACCGCTGCGCGAAACTGCGCTGACGGCCATCTCCTGCGCTGATCGGGCTTATCAAAACGTTCGATTGGCCGGCCGGCATGCGATGCGGTAAGGCTCGCGCAGTTCTGCCGAGGTCCCCGCGATGACTCATCTCAGCGTCAATCTCAATGCCGTCGCCATGCTGCGCAACCGGCGCTCGGTGCCGTGGCCGAGTGTTACCGGCATTGCCCGTATCGCGCTCGATGCCGGGGCCGACGGCATCACCGTGCATCCCCGGCCGGACGAGCGCCATATCCGGCGCACCGACGTGTTCGAGCTGGTGACCCTGCTGCGGCAGGACTATGCGGGGCGCGAGTTCAACATCGAGGGCTACCCGACCGAGGATTTCCTCACCCTGGTGGAGCGGGCCGCGCCGGACCAGGTGACCTTCGTGCCAGACGATCCGCTGCAATCGACCTCCGACCACGGCTGGAACATCGAGGCCAACCGCGCCGTCCTGACCCCGGCAATCGAGCGGATGCGCAAGGCCGGCATCCGGGTGTCGCTGTTCATCAATGCCGAGCCATCGGCGCCTGCCGCAGCGGCCAATGTCGGGGCCGACAGGGTCGAACTCTATACCGGCCCTTATGGCGGGTCATTGAAGCCCGAAGTACAGGCGGTGCATCTCGACGCGCTGCGTGAGACTGCCGATGCGGCGCGCGCCGCTGGCCATAACGCGCGCTCGGGGCAGGGCGGCCTGTTGGTCAATGCCGGGCACGACCTCAACCTCATCAACCTGCCGCCGCTGAAGCAGGCGATCCCCGAACTGGCCGAGGTCTCGATCGGCCATGCCATCACCGCCGACGCGTTGATCTACGGCATGGCCGAGACCGTGCGCCGCTACAAGATCGCTTGCGCGTAGCGCCGGTGAGGTGGAGAGCGACACGGCCGCCGGGATCAGACGGACACTGAATCGGCTACGCATTGAACGCAGTCGCCACCGCCGGATGTGGTGAACTCCGCCGCCGACTGTGCGGTTTCGCACATATGTTAACGGGCAACCCGTGCTCGCCGGTCAAATCCGACTTAACTACCGCCGTTGCCGCTTATTTCGTTTCAACGGTGGATGGACCAAGTTGGAGCCTTCCACGGATTGGGCGGGTTGCCATATGGCTTTGAGAGCAGTTGCATACGAGCAGGCGATGCGCGACCCGATCAACGAAGCCCTGGTGCTCTATACCGGTTTTGGCAACTCGCCGTTCCCGCGGGCCAAGACGCCGCACCTGGTACAGCGCTTCGGCGAGGCCGAAGGCAACGAGCTCAAGCAGCGCATCCTCGGCCTGCTCGAAGAACTGCAGCAACCGGTCGAAGGGCTGGAGAAGCGCTCAAAGAAGAGCCTCACCGAGCGCGCCATCGAGCAACTGCAGCCCAAACACCCCGAACTCGATGATGCCGGATTGAAGGCGCTCGCCTGGACCTATTCGTTCGGTCTGCGCTGAGGCGCGGACTAGGGTCGCCTGAGTTCGTTGGGGGTAGCCAGAGTATGTCACCCTGGCGAAGGCCCACGCGCGCTGCGTTGAATCTTGCGCGCTGTTCCGATTCATTCCTCCTGGGGCGTTTCGCGACCAGGCTCGTCTTCCCACCGGCGTCATCCCCGCGAAGGCGGGGACCCAGTGGGATCTCTCAGCCTCAGCGGGTGCCGAAGCATCCCACTAGGTTCCCGCCTACGCGGGAATGACGCCGGTGGGTGCTGAGACGCGTTGCTTCACCACAGCGTGCGCATGGGCCCCGGTCTTCGCCGGAGTTCGGTGGATGAGAGAGAACCCGATGCCCGCTAACACGCTTCCGTTACCCATCGTTCGATAATCGCGAACGCTGCATTTCGCGCCTCGTACGAATGCCGCGCCACGCCCACCGCTAGGCCGGCCGGCCGCCGCAAGACGCCCGGAACTGCTTTGCTCACAACGCTGTAACCAAACGCACACCGATGTAACCGGGGCTGGAAACTGTGCCTCCGCCTCATCGAGGTGCCTGCTTGCGGGTGACCGCCTTGGGCACTTATTTGCCGCTAGTCACATTTTGATACTGGAGTGCAGCAAATGTCCAAACCCAAGATTGCCGTGATCATCAGCTCGATCCGCCCGACCCGCTTCGGCGACAAGCCGGCCAGCTGGATCGCCGGTCACGTCGCCGCCCGCGGCGATGTCGATGTCGAGATCGTCGACTTGAAGGATTACCCGCTTCCGCTGTTCGACGCCGCCGCGTCCGACTTCTGGATGCCGACCCCGAACGAGATCGCCGCCAAGTGGCAGGCCAAGCTCAATGAGTTCGACGGCTACATCGTCGTCACCGCCGAGTACAACCGTTCGATCACCGGTGCGCTGAAGAACGCCATCGACTGGGCCTACAAGCCCTTCATGAAGAAGGCCGTGGCCTTCGTCGGTTACGGTTCGGTGGGCGGCGCCCGCGCCATCGAGCACCTGCGCAACATCATGGTTGAACTGCAGGCCGTGCCGGTCCGTCACGCCGTCCATATCGGCGGTTCGGACTTCATCCCGATCATGATGGGCCAGAAGAGCTGGGACGACACCAAGGCCAACTTCGATTTCTTCGTGCCTGAGATGCTCGACAACTTGGTCTGGTGGACCAATGCCACCCGCAACGCCCGCCAGGCTGACGCGGCTGCCGCGGCCAAGGCCGCCTGAGGTTAACCCCACGCCGGTTTTCCGGGGTTCTCCTCCTTTCGCACCCCGGTCGGGGGCGGCGCTTCCCATGGCGCCGTCCCCTTTTTGTTTGTCCTGCCCTCGCAGAATCCGCATAACTGTCCATCAGCAAATGCGAACCTTAGCGGAAATTGACCGTTGAGTGCGCCGGTGGGTGGGTGTAGACAGCCGCCCACCCGTTAACAGGGTGAGCGAAGGGCATATGACCCAGACGACTTCGTCCGGCGTAACGGCCGGCGCTGCGGCGACCGAACAGACCGGGCACGCCACAGGCAATCTTCCCATTCTCATCCTGGGCGCCCTCGGCGTCGTCTACGGGGATATCGGCACCAGCCCGCTCTATGCGTTCCGCGAGGCGCTGCACGGCGCCGGCGGCAACCCCAACGAGAGCGAAGTGCTCGGACTGTTGTCGCTGATCGTCTGGGCGCTGACCATCGTGGTCACCGTCAAGTACGTGATCTTCGTGCTGCGCGCCGACAACAAGGGCGAAGGTGGCACGCTGTCGCTGATGACGCTTGCCAGCAATGCCTTCAAGAAGCGACCGGCCTGGATCCTGGGCCTCGGCATCGTCGGCGGGGCGTTGTTCCTCGGCGACGCAATCATCACTCCGGCGATCTCGGTGCTCTCGGCGGTCGAAGGCCTCGAGGTGGTCGAGCCCCGGCTGACCCCCTGGGTCGTGCCGCTGACGGTGGTGATCCTCATCGGGCTGTTCATGGTGCAGCGGTTCGGCACGGCACGCGTCTCGACCGTCTTTGGCCCGGTGATGGCGGCTTGGTTCGTCATCCTGGGGATCACCGGTCTGTTCCACATCGCCGATGCACCGCAGGTGCTCATGGCCCTCAATCCGGTGCATGGCATCGAGTTCCTCTACACCCATGCCGGCATCTCCATCGTCGTGCTGGGCGCGGTATTCCTCGCTGTTACCGGCGCCGAGGCGCTCTATGTCGATCTCGGGCATTTCGGTCGCAAGCCGATCATTACGGCGTGGATCATGCTGGTGTTTCCGGGGCTGCTGCTCAACTATTTCGGCCAGGGCGCCTTTGTCCTCAGCCACCCGCACGAAGTGACCAACCCGTTCTTCCAGATGCAGCCCGACTGGGCCAAGCTGCCCATGGTGGGGCTGGCGACGGTCGCCACCGTCATCGCCAGCCAGGCGGTGATCTCGGGAGCCTATTCGCTGGTTCGCCAGGCCATGCACTTGAACCTGCTGCCGCGCCTCGAAGTGCGGCACACTTCGGAAGAAGTGGCGGGGCAGATCTTCATGCCGCAGGTCAACTTCCTGCTGCTGATCTGCGTGGTGCTGTTGGTCGTCGGCTTCCGCTCCTCGAGCGCCCTGTCCGCCGCCTACGGCATTGCGGTAACCGGCGAAATGCTGGTGACGGCGATCCTGCTGTTCATTGTCATGTGGCGGCTGTGGATGTGGAACCTCCTCGTCGCCATGGTGGTGATCGTGCCGCTGATGGTCATCGATATCGGTTTCTTCGTCGCCAACGCCGCCAAGTTCTCACAGGGCGGCTGGGTGCCGGCCGTGGTGGCGGCGACCATCGCCTCGATGATGACGATCTGGATCTGGGGCCGCCGCCGGCTGGCCGAAAAGACCCGGCGCGATGAGGTGCCGCTCGAATTCCTGGTCGAGAATCTCGCCAAGAAGAAGCCTACCATCGTGCCCGGCACAGCGGTGTTTCTCACCTCCGACATCGAGGGCGCGCCGACGGCGCTGCTGCATAGCCTGAAGCACTATAAAGTGCTGCACGAACACAACGTCATCCTGACCGTGGTGACCTCTGACCGGCCGCGCGTCGCCGACGAGGAAAAGATCAGGATCGACGCCTATAACGACCTGTTCTACCGGGTGGTGGTGACCTTCGGTTACATCGAGACGCCCAACATTCCCAAGGCGCTGGCGCTGGCCCGCAAGCTTGGCTGGAAGTTCGACATCATGTCGACTTCGTTCTTCCTGTCGCGCCGCTCGTTGAAGCCGTCGCCGAAGGGCGGGGCGCCGGTATTCCTCGACCGGATCTTCATCGGTCTGGCGCGTAACGCCACTGATGCGACGGAATACTTCCATATTCCGACCGGCCGCGTGGTTGAAATCGGCACGCAGGTGGTGATCTAGTCCGTCCTGGGGTACCCGAGGACGCGAAACTGCTGAAATCACTTGATATTGCGATTGCGGGCGCTGGCCCGGGCGGGCTGGCGGCGGCGCTTATGCTGAGCCGCGCCGGCCATCGCGTCCAGTTGTTCGAGCGGTTTGAGACGCCGCGGCCATTAGGCTCCGGATTGATGTTGCAGCCGACGGGCCTCGCCGTGCTTGCCGCTCTCGGCCTCTATCCTGAAATCGCTGCACTGGGGGCACGGGTCGAGCGGCTGATCGGCACCGACGCCCGAACCGGTCGGGCAGTGCTCGAAGTCGCCTACCGGCCACTTGGCCCGGACGTGCATGCCATCGCGGTGCATCGTGCGGCGCTGTTCAATGTTCTACACGATGCGGTGGTCGCAGCGCGCCTGCCGATCCGCACCGGCTTTGCCGTCGAAGCGCTGGAGCGGTCTGCCGGCAAACAGTGGCTGGTGGGACCGCAGGGACGCGAGGGGCCGTTCGATCTGGTGGTCGACGCGCTCGGCTCGGCTTCGCCGCTGAAAGTCGAGGCCAGGATACCAAGCCAATCGCGCCCGCTCAGCTTTGGCACCATCTGGGGCACGGTGCCCTGGGTCGATGCCGGGTTCCGCCGCGATGCACTGATGCAGCGCTACCGCAAGGCCAGCGTGATGATCGGCGTGTTGCCCGTCGGCCGCCAGCGGCGCGATGGGCCGGAGCTGGCGGCGTTCTTCTGGAGCCTCAAACCTGAGAGCTTCGCAGCGCTCAAAGCCGCCGGCATCGACAGCTGGCGCAACGAGGTGCTGGGACATTGGCCGGAGACCGCGCCGCATCTCGAAGCGATCGGCGACTTCGAGGCGATGACGCTGGCGCGCTACGCCCACCACACGCTGCGCGTGCCGGCCGGTGATGGCATCGTCTTCATCGGCGACAGCGCCCACGCCACGAGCCCACAGCTCGGGCAGGGGGCCAACATGGCGCTGCTCGATGCCGCGGCCTTGGCCGGGGCGCTCGCCGGCGCTGCCTCGATCGACGAGGCGCTTGGTGAATACGCGCGGCTGCGGCGCTGGCACGTGCGCCTCTACCAACTGCTGTCGCTCACCCTTACGCCGTTCTATCAGTCCGACGGCGCTGTGCTGCCACTCGCTCGTGACGTGCTGGTTTCGGCCATCGCCAAGGTGCCGCCGGTGCCGTGGCTGCTCGCCAGCATGGTGTCAGGCCAATTGCTCGGTCCGCTCAAGGTGTTGCGACTGGAAACGGAATCGTTACGCGAGGTTGCGGTATGAGCCGTCCGCACATCCTGATCGTCGGCGGCGCCGGGGTGTTCGGCTCGCGCCTGGCGCGGCTCTTGGCGCGCCGCGGTGGGTTCCGCGTCAGCCTGGGCGGTCGCACCGAGAAACGGGCGCAGGCGCTGCAGCGCGAATTGCGTGGCATCGACGAGCAGGGCGAGTACGGCTTCGTGCTGATCGACCGCGACCGGATCGGCGTCGAGCGGCTGAAGGAGATCGACTGCGACGTCGTCGTCGATTGCTCGGGTCCGTTTCAGCTGAGCGGCACGCAACTGATCGAGGCGGCAATCGGCGCGCGTTGTCACTATGTCGATATTGCTGACTCGAGGGCCTTCGTCGCCGGCGTCGCCAAATTCGACAGCGCCGCGCGCGCCGTCGCCATCTCGGTGATTTCGGGAGCCAGTTCGACGCCGGGCTTGACCCATGCGGTGCTCGACCACCTCACCAGCGCCTGGCTGGCCGTCGACAGCGTCGATGTCGCCATCGTCCCGGGCAACAAGACACCCAAGGGCCGCTCGGTGATCGAGGGGATTTTGAGCTGGGTCGGTCAGCCGGTGCGGGTGTTTCGCGAGGCCGGCTGGGAGCGCGGTCGCGGTTGGAGCGGTGGGCGTTGGGTGCAGATCGAAGGTCTGCCGCCCCGCCGCGCCATGCTGGCCGAAGTGCCCGACCTCGACCTGCTGCCGGCGCGTTTTGCCCCGCGCATCAGGGCCGGCTTCGACGCCGGCATGGAACTGCCCGTGCTCAACTGGCTGATCGGGGTCGCCGCCGTGCCGGTGCGCTGGGGGCTGGTGCGGTCGGCCGGAGTGTTCGCCGGGCTGGGGACGCAGATCGCGCTCTGGCTCGATCGCTTCGGCACTGCCGATGGCGGCATGCTGGTCGAAGCGGCCGGGCAGGATGCGCGCGGCGAACCCCGCGTGGTGCGCTGGTGGCTGCGGGCGGCGAATGGCGATGGCCCTTATGTGCCGGTGCTGCCGGCTGCCGCGTTGATCGAAGCCCTGACCTTTGGCGGCCGGCTGCGCGGCGGTGCCCGGGCCGCCGCCGGGGTCGTGAGCCTCGAGCAGATCAAGCCATGGCTCGATGGGCTCGCCATTGAAATCAAGCAGGTGGCGTTCCGGGGCGAAAAGCCGCTCTATCGCCGGGTGATGGGTGAAGGCTTCGATCGGCTGCCCGAGGTGACGCGCCGCTTGCACCGCGGCCGGCCCGCAGTGATTGCCGAGGGTGAAGCGGTGGTGGCACCGGCCGAGAACCTGGTGGCGCGCTTCCTCGCCAAACGCCTGGGCCTGCCGATCGACGAAGGCCGGCTGCCGGTGCGCGTGGTGATCGAAAGCCGCGAGGGCAGGGAGCACTGGACCCGCTTCTTCGCCGACAAGTCGATGCGTTCGGTGATGAGCGCGGCGCCGGATGGTTTGATCGAGGAGCGCTTCGGTGCCGTGGCGATCCGGATGCGGCTGGTGCCACGCGGCGATGGGCTCGATATGCAGCGCGTTTCCGGACGGATCTGGAACCTGCCGCTGCCGGGCTTCCTGCTGCCGCGCATCACCGCCGAAGAGCGGGTCGACGAGGGCGGCCGTCACCGCTTCGAGGTCGATATCGGCCTGCCGCTGTTCGGAAGGCTGGTGGCCTATCGCGGGTATCTGGTGCTGTAGGGCTGGGGTCGACTGCAAGCAGACGGCCCCCTCCCGGCCTCCCCCATAAAGGGGGAGGTGAAGAGCCCAGGCTCTGTCTTCGATCGTGCCAAACGCACCAGCGGGGCACCTCCCCCTTTATGGGGGAGGATGGGAGGGGGCCGTCTGCGCGCGTTCAAGCGCCCTAGATACTCGCCTGCACCCTGTGCAGCGCCGCATAAACCCCGTCCTGCGCCACCAGTTCCTCGTGCGTCCCTTGCTCCGCCACGCCGTCGCCAGTGAGCACCAGGATGCGGTCGGCATGGCGCACGGTGGAAAGCCGGTGCGCGATGACGATGGTGGTCCGCCCCTTGGCCAACGTCAGCAGCGCTTGTTGCACCGCCCGTTCGCTCTCGTTGTCGAGCGCGCTGGTCGCCTCGTCGAAGATCAGGATGGCCGGATCCTTGAGGAAGGCGCGGGCGATGGTGAGCCGCTGCTTCTGCCCGCCTGAGAGCTTTACCCCAAGCTGCCCCACATCGGTATCGTAACCATTGGGCAGCGCCATGATGAACTCATGCGCATTGGCGGCGCGGGCGGCGGCTTCGATCTCGCCATCGGTGGCATCGGGCCGGCCGTAGCGCAGGTTCTCGGCCACCGAGCCGGCGAACAGGTAGACGTCCTGCTGCACGACCGCGACGTGCCGGCGGAGCGAGGCGAGGGTGACATCGCGGATATCGCGCCCGTCGATCCGGATGGCGCCGGCATCGACGTCGTAGAAGCGGGGGATCAGGGCGCAGAGCGTGCTCTTGCCGACCCCCGACGGGCCAACCAGCGCCACGAACTCGCCGGGAGCGATATCGAGCGACAGGTTGTCAAGCACCTGCGGTCCGCCTGCTTCGTAGCGGAAGGTAACATCGTCGAAACGGATGGCGCCGCGCGGCACCGGCATCGGTGCGACATCCGGACGGTCGGCGATGTCGGGCTCGACCTCGAGGATTTCCATGGCGCGGACGAACCCGGTATAGCCTTCCTGCAGGAGGCGGGCGAAGTTGGCGAGCCGCTTGATCGGATCGACCAGCACCGCAACGCAAAGCAGGAACGTCAGCATTTCGGCGACCGTCAGCTCACCCCAGAGGATGCGCAGCGCCCCCACCACGATAACCATGATGGTAACGAGTTGGGCAAAGCTCTCGGTGCCCACCGAGAACCAGGCCTCCGAGCGGTAACCATCGGCGCGGCTCACCACGAACCGTCGGTTCTCCGCGGCGAAGCGGTCGGTCTCCAGCCGCTCGTTGGTAAAGGATTGGACGACCCGAATGCCGGCCAGCGCATCCTCCACGCGCTCGTTCACCGCCGCGATCTGCTCCTTGCTCCGCTCGAGCGCCCGGTTCATCCGCCGGTTGAAGTGGAGCGCGTAAGCCACCGCGAACGGCGTCAGCGCCAGGATCAGGGCGGCCAGCACCGGATCGATGAAGAACAGCACCAGCATGGCGCCGCCGAACTTGAACACCGCGATGGCGAGATCTTCCGGTCCATGGTGGAACAACTCGCCCAGCCACAGCGTATCATTGCTGATCCGGCTCATCAGCTGGCCGGTGCGCTGCCGATCATAAAAGCCGAACGACAGCTTCTGGCAGTGCTCGAACAGCTCCTGGCGCACCGCAGCTTCGATGCGGGCACCCATCACGTGGCCTTGGTAGTCGACGAAGAAGGTCGCCGCCACCTCCACTGCGAGGATGGCCAGCATCACCGCGCCCATGATGAGGATCTGCCAGATCGCTTCGGGCGAGCCGGGCAGGGCGAGGAGTCGCGTCGTCACGTAATTGGCGCTGAGCGGCAACGCGATGGCAGTGCCTGCGACGAGGATCGCGCAAGCGAGGTCAGCTGCCAGCAACGGCAGATGCGGCCGATAGTAGGAGACGAACTTTCGCGCCCGCGAGCGATTGCGCTGTCGGGCAGCTGGGTCGGTCGAACTGGCGAAAAGGCTGCGGAAGGCGTCAGGGCGCCGCGGATTTTTCTCCGCGCGCGGGGAGTGAGAAGGCATGAAGCGGGGTGTCCTTGCTGAGATGGGCTCCTTTCCGATGGGACAGCGTCGCTTTCATTCTGATCTCCCTGGGGGCAGCGATTTGGAGGCGGACCATAAGCCCACCCCACGCGCCCGGCAACCGGGGCGCAGGTGATCGGGTGAGAGGGTGTGGCTGCGCGGCTACAGTGGCCCGACAGTTGGGCCGCAGTTTCTTCCGCCAACGCGGTGTCACCCCTGCGAGGGCAGGGATCCAGCTATCAGCTGGCGCGGGCGGTGCGTTGAGTCCCGGCTTTCGCTGGGATGACATCCGGTGGAGGATGCGAAGTCGATGCCATCTCCATCAACCGACCACCGCATCGCAGTGAATCAGCTCAGCTGTGAACAGGTCACAGCGCCAGCGCAGCTTCGCGTTTCCCATAAGCACGCAGGAACGTGCGCACGCCGTTGCGTGCCGCCAGCTCGAGTTCCGCATCGCTCACCATCTCGCCGGGCTCGTTCGGCAGGTCGGCGCGGATCAGCGCCATGAACTGCCGGGCCGCCAGATCGGGGTCGTCGAGTTCGATGTCGCCGGCGCGGGCGAGGCGGGCAAAGCGCGAAGAGATGGCGGGCCAGTTCTTGCCCGGGCCATAATCCTTCCAGGTCTCGAACAGCTCCGGATAGCGGCTGCCTTCATTCTCGATCAGCTTGCGCAAGGCCCGCGAGCCCTCGTCGCAGAGGCAGTCACGGGTCAGCCGGATGGCAAAGTCGACGAGCTCGCGAGCGATATCCTCGGGCTGGTCGGGGAAGGTGGCGAGCACGGCGACGAGTCGGGCGCTGCCTTGCTCGTTGATGCCACGGACCACTTCGACGAACAGTTTTTCCTTGTCGCCGATCTGGTTGTAGATCGTCTGCCGCGACACGCCCGCTTCCTCGGCGATCGCATCGATGCTGGCACCGACATAGCCATCGCGTACGAACACTGCGGTCGCGGCGCTGATGATGGCGCAACGCTTGTTGTAGTTGCCCCGCTGCATGGCTGGGCTGCGATGTAGGTCGTGGCTGATTTCCATGGCGGGATGATAATGGCACTTGACGAATTGGACAAGAGTGTCCAAAAGTTCGTTTGACACAAGTGTCCAATTTTTTGGACTTGAGTGTCATTCAAGCGGCAGCTGAACCGGGTAAACCGGCTAGTGAGGCAAACGACGCGCGAGGGTGAACGCGCGCGGCCGAACTCTGTCCGACGATCGTTGCCGGACCATCTGCTCGCACCAGTCACACCAGCAGTGTTGGGATTTACTGCTATGAACGCAAAACTCATCCGTATGGCCATCGTGCTTGGCCTGTTGTCGGTGATCGGCCCCGTCGCCATCGACATGTATCTGCCGGCTTTGCCGGAAATTGGCGGGCAGCTGGGTGTCACCGACGCATCGGTGCAACTCAGCCTGATGTCCTTCATGGCCGCTTTCGCTGTCGGCCAGCTCATCTATGGCCCGATCAGCGATATGATCGGCCGCAAACCGCCGCTCTACATCGGCACGCTCGTCTTCATCGCCGGCTCCATCGGCTGCGCCGTGGCGCCGTCGGTCGAGTGGCTGATCGTCTCGCGCTTCATTCAGGGCATTGGCGGTTGCGCGGCCATGTCGCTGCCGCGCGCCATCGTACGCGACGAGTATACCGGCGCCGAGGCAGCGCAGCTGTTCAGCCTCATCATGCTGGTATTCTCGATCTCCCCGATTCTCGCGCCGCTCGCCGGCAGCGTGGTCATTGCCTTCGGCGATTGGCGGCTCCTGTTCTGGGTGATGGGTGCAGTCGGCGTGTTCGGCCTCATCCTCTCGGTCGTTGCCCTCAAGGAGACGCGTCCTAAACACCTGCGCACCGAATCGACCATCGGCAGCGCCATCCGCGGCTACGGGATGCTGCTGAAGGACTGGAACTTCCTCGGGCTGACCTTCATCGGCGCCTTCGGCATGTCGGCCTTCATGGCCTTCATCGGCAACTCGAGCTTCGTGTTTATCGAGCACTATGGCCTGACGCCGACCGAGTACAGCCTCGCCTTCTCGGTCAATGCCATCTCGTTCTTTGCGGTGTCGCAGTCGACCGGCTTCATGGTGAAGCGCTTCGGCCTGCAGCGCGTGGTGCGTACCGCAGTCACCGGCTTTGCCGTCTCGATGGCGTTGCTGGCCGGCATCTTCGTTGCCGGCATCGACAGCATGTGGGTGCTTTCCGGCCTGATGTTCGTTGCCTTCGGCTTCCTCGGCCTCGTGCTGCCGACCACCGGCGTCCTGGCGATGGAGGAGCATGGAGAGTTCGCCGGCACCGCATCGGCCTTGATGGGGACGCTGCAGATGGTGCTCGGCGCCGTGGTGATGGGGATCGTCGGGGCCTTCCACGACGGTACCGCTATCCCGATGGTGGTCGGCTTCGCCATCTGCGCCATCCTGGCCTTCATCCTGACCCAGCTGACGATCCGCACCACGGTCACACCGGTAGTCGGCGCACCGGCGGAATAACGGCTATCCCGCCGAGGGATGCGGGGCGCGGGAGGAGACTTCCGCGCCTTTTCTATTGGGGGACGAGACAACTGAAACAGACGGCCCCCTCCCGGCCTCCCCCATAAAGGGGGAGGTGAAGAGCCGAGGCTGTGGCTGGATGGTGCCAAACGCGCCAGCGCGGCACCTCCCCCTTTATGGGGGAGGATGGGAGGGGGCCGTCTCTGTCAGTCGATCAGCTCTTCGGCATATCCGGGCAGAGGTAGGGCACTGTCGCGGTCACGTATTTCTCCTCCACCGCATCGCTGCCGAGTTTCAGGCTCAGCACCAGTTCGGCGTCGGTGAGCGAGACGATGTCGGCATTGATGTCCATGCCGTCCTCGTTCCACTTGAGCGCGGTGTCCGAGGTGAGTTCCCAGGCCGAGAGACGATGGGTCTCCCAGCAGGAATCCTGCACCAGGGTGCCGTCGGAGAGAAAGATCTTCATCACCCCGGGCAGGTCGCCATCCGCCTTGGTCCACACCCGATCGACAAGGCCTGCCTTGCTGGTCTTGGCGTCAGTGGAGGATTCGGTGGGCGCGTCTTCGGCGAAGGCGGGAAGGCAGCTGGTGGAGCCAACGCCCCACATGGCAAGCAAGGCGAAAAGGGCGGCTTTGCTGGTCATTCGGCGTCTTTCTCCCGTGGTGATCCGAAGATGGGTGCGGCGCAAACGGCATGCAAGGAGGCACGGCGATTACGACGGAAATCGGATCATTAGCGGCACAAAATGAACGCCCGATGAGCGTGCAGGTCCACCGGGCGCGAACCGCCGGCCGTTTGGCAAAAGTCGGATCTAGGATTGTCTGATACCCAGGGCGCGGTCGCGATCGCGGATACGGTTGCGGGCCTGCTTGGGCCACAATTGATAGGCATCGCCGCCGCCCTCGAGCGTGTGGCGCGCGTGCACGGCCCAGTTGGGATCTTCGAGCGCGGTCCGGGCAAAGGCCACGAGATCTGCTTCGCCGTCCTCGAGAATGCGCTCGGCGTCATGCGGATCATCGATCAGCCCGACTGCAATGGTCGGGATACCTGCGGCGCGCACCGCCTTCGACAGCTCCACCTGGTAAAGCGGGGCGGCTTTCAAAGAGTAGCCGTCAAAGCCGCCTGACGAGCAGTGGATCATGTCGACGCCCAGCGCCTGCATCTCGCGCGACAAGACGATCGAGTCCTCGACGCCCCAGCCCCCCGGGCTGCCATCGGTCACCGACAGACGGACGATCAGCGGCTTGTCCTCGGGCCAGACGGCGCGCACCGCCTCGGTGACCTCGAGGCCAAAGCGCATGCGGTTCTCGCGGCTGCCGCCATACGCGTCGGTGCGGTGGTTGGCGAGCGGCGAGAGGAACTGGCTGATCAGGTAGCCGTGAGCGCCGTGGATTTCGACCGTGTCGAAACCAGCTTGGTCAGCGCGACGCGCCGCATCGGCAAAACCCTGCACCACGCGCTGGATCCCGGCTTTGTCGAGCGCCACCGGCATCTGGTAGTTCGGGCTGTCGGCATGGCGTTCTGCGCTGGGCGCTTCCGGCACCCAGGTCTCGTAGCCATATTCGAGCTTGTCGGTCTCCGTTTCATTGAAGCCGCCGCGCCACCAGATCGGCGTCGCCGCCTTGCGGCCGGCATGGCCGAGCTGGATGCCGGCTGCGGCGCCCTCGGACTTCAGGAACTTCACGATGTGCGCGAGCGGCGCAATCTGCTCGTCGTTCCACAACCCCAGATCGCCATACGAAATTCGGGCCTCCGGCGTCACGCCCGTGGCCTCGAGGATGACGAGGCCGAAACCGCCGAGCGCGAAGCGGCCCAGATGCACGAAGTGCCAGTCATTGGCGAGGCCGTGCTGGGCCGAGTACTGGCACATCGGTGCGATGACCGTGCGGTTGCGCATGGTCAGGCCACGCAGTGTGAACGGCGAGAAAAGCTGGGACATATGGGAGGTTTGCTGCACTGGTTGGAGTCGGCAGCACCATGCACCGCTCACCTTTCATCGGCAAGTGCCGATGAAGTGATCTGTCGCCGTCCTGACGCGACGGTGTCAGCCGGATCGGGCTAGTCGGTAACGGTGTATTCGGTAATGCCGTTGGCGGCGACGTTGAGACGCTGCCGAGCCTCGCCATAGCCGACGGAACCGGCATCGACGTCCCAGCAGCCGGCCGAAACGGTAAAGCTGTAGCTCTGCCCGGATCCGAGCGCGACAGTGTCGGGCAGTCGATCGAGCCCATAGGTCGAGGCGCCGCATTCGGAGATCAGGATCACGTCGATCACCCGACTGGCGCCGTTGATGACGGTGATCGTGCCGGTCGGTTCGCCCGGGCGGATCAGTTCACCCCCGGTGATCCACGCGTCGCCGCTGCAACCCGCCACAAACAAGAGAGCAGCCGCTGACGCGGTCATGCGAAATACGGAATTCATCTCGTCCCCCCTGACGAGAGGGACGTGCCGCACCGTCGCTCCCCTCGCAATTGCTAGCAGAGCGATAGGGGCAGTCAATCATTCTGCCGCAAGAGCGGGCGAAGACTGTACATAAGTCAGGCGGCCTGTGGCCGGCGATGCCCCGATACTTCCGCGCCGGCATTGCGTTCGAGCGTCAGCAATTGCAGGGCGCAGACGATGATGATCAGGCCCATGACCAGGTAGGCGATCTGGAAATCGACCACCCCGAGCACCGGGGCGCCCCGCCACATCTGGCTGAGGTTGAGGCAGCCTGCGGCCACCGCCACGCCGAACACCATGGAGAGCTGCTGCGACATGCTGGAAATGGTGGTGGCCGAGCTCCGCTGCTTGGCATCGACGTCGGCAAAGGCGAGAGTCGCGAGCGCCGTGAACTGCATCGAGCGGGTGGCGCCGGCGATGAACAGCACGATGGCGGTGAGAAGGTAGGGGGTTTGCGGTCCCAGCAAGCCGCAGGCGGCCACCGAGATGCCGGCGAGCACGCCGTTGATCGTGAGGATGCTGCGGAAACCGAAGCGGCGCAGCGTCGGCGTGGTGATAGCCTTGATGGCAAGGTTACCGAAGAAGTAGATCACCACCAGCCCGCCGGCGCTCAGCGCGTCCAAGCCATAGGCGACCTGGAACATCAGCGGCAGCAGGAACGGCGTGGCGTTGATCGCCGTCCTCAGGATGGCGCCGGCCTTGGCGTCGGTCGCAGCGAAGGTGCGGATCTTCAGAGTGCGCAGGTCGATCAACGGATGGGCGGCGCTCAGCAACCAGCGGACGGCACAGAACCCCACCGCAAAGCCGACAAGGATCAGCAGCACCGATATCCAGGGCGCCATCCCGCCCTGCACCAGGGCATCGAAGCCGTAGAGCAGGCAGCCCAAGGTAATGGCGGTGAGCACGAAGCCTGGCGCATCGAACGGCCGCTCGGCAAACTCGGTATCCTTGGGGACGATCGCCAGTACCAGCGCCATGCCGATGATGCCGAGCGGGATGTTGATCCAGAAGTTCCAGTGCCAGGAGATGTACTCGGTGATGAAGCCGCCGAGCGCCGGGCCGAGCACCGGGGCGAACAGCGCCGGCCAGATGGTGAGCCCGATGGCCGAAACGATCTCCGACTTCTGTGCCGTGCGCAGCACGATGATCCGTCCTACCGGGAACAGCACCGAACTGCTGGCGCCCTGCAAGGCGCGGGCAATGGCGAACTGTCCGAGATCCTGCGCCATGCCGCAGCCGATCGAGGTCAAAGTGAACAAGCCGATGGCGACGACGAACACGCGCCGCGCCCCGAACCGATCGGAAAGCCAGGCCGCGGCGGGAATGCAGACCGCTACCGCCAGCATGTAGATGGTGACGCCGAGGCTCATCTCGAGCGTGCCGACGTTGAAATCCCGGGCCATGCGGGGCAGGGCGGTGACGATGATCACCCCGTCCAGGAATTGCATGAACAAGGTGGCGGCCACCACGAGGGCGACGTTGCGGGCGTGTGGGCTGAGGGGTGCGGACATGGTGAGGATGCGAATGACTAGTATGGTACCAATACATCATTCACACGCCGCGCATATCGGCGAATAGGATGAGGCGCGGGATTTTCAGGCGGCATGTTGTCGGTGCACCTCAGGTCCGGACTGATAGAGACGGCCCCCTCCCGGCCTCCCCCACAAGGGGGGAGGTGAAGAGTCGAGGCTCGGTCTTCGATCGTACCAAGTGAACCAGCGGGGCACCTCCCCCTTCATGGGGGAGGATGGGAGGGGGGCGTCTGCTTCAGTACGCCACTACCCCTTCACTGCACCAGCCGTCATCCCTGCCACGATCTGCCGGTTGAAGAACAGGTAGACGAGCAGCGGCGGGATGGTGATCAGCAGGATGTTCATGAAGAGCAGGTGCAGCGAGGTGTTGAACTGCCCCTGGAAGTTGAACAGCGTCAGCTGCACCGTGACGTTCTGCTTGCCTGGCAGGTAGTAGAGCGGGTTGGTGAAATCGTTGAAGATCGCCACCGATTGCACCACCACCACCGTCACCACCACCGGCTTCAAGAGCGGCAGCACCACCTGGAAAAACAGCCTGAGCGGCCCGGCGCCATCGATGATGGCCGCCTCGTCGAGTTCGCGCGGGATGGTGGCAACGAATGCCCGGAAGAGCAGGATCGTGAAGCTCAGCCCATAGGCCACTTCGATCAGGATCATCCCGTGCATGGTCTTGAACATGCCGATCGACTGCAGCACCCAGATGGTCGGCACCACGGCCGGTGGGATGATCAGCCCGGCGAGCACCAGGAAGTTGACGACCGGCGTCCAGCGGGACGGGCGGCGTTGCAGCACGAAGCCGACCATGGCGCCCAGCACCACCAGCAGCGTGACGCTCGCGACCGTGAGGATGATCGAGTTGATGAACGCGGTGACCAGCATGAAGTCCTGCGTGCGCACCACCTCGACCAGGTTGTCCCAGAAGTGCCAGGTGGTCGGCCAGTCGAACGAGCGGGTCGCCGCCTGCCGCCGGTCCTTGACGGCGGTGAGGATGATGAAGGCGAACGGCACGAGGAAGACCACGACCGAGGCCGCGATGGCAATGCCGCCGTAGATGTAGCGCTGGGCGTGCCTCACCGGTCCACCTCCTTGCGATTGAGGAACATCGAAAGCGGCACGATGATCAGCGCGACCATCACGAACAGCACGACGTTGCCGGCGGTGGAGAGGCCGTAAAAGCCGGCCTGGTACTGCTTGTAGATCACCGAGGCGATGACGTCGGAGGTGAAACCGGGGCCGCCCTTCGTCATCGCCCAGATCAGGTCGAAGGAGCGGAGGCCACCGATGAAGCTGAGGATGATCACCGTGGCGGTGGCCGGATGCACCAGCGGCAGGGTGACGGTCCAAAAGCGCTGCCACGAGGTGGCGCCATCGATCTTGGCGGCTTCATAGTACTCGAGCGGGATCGAGACGATACCGGCAATGTAGATGACGGTCGCGAGCCCGACGCCTTTCCAGACGTCGACGATGGCGACCGAGTAGAGCGCGAAACGCGGGTCGGTCAGCCAGCCCGGCCCCTTGATGCCGATCGAGGCGAGCGTCTCGTTGATGAGGCCCTGGGTGGGATGCATCATCGCGGTGAAGGTGATGCCGACGCCGACGGTCGAGACCAGCACCGGGAAAAACACCACCGCGCGCAGGTACCCACGCCCGAAGATGTCGGAGGTGAGCAGCAGCGCCAGCAGCATCCCCAGCACCACCTTGAGCCCCGAGGTGACGACGCCGTAGATCAGCGTGTTGACCAAACCCTGGAACAGGAACGGTTCGCGGAAGAACTGGGCAAAATTTTCGAGCCCGATAAAGTCGGCCTTTTGCAGGGTCCACCGGGTCAGGCTGAAGAACAGCGAGGCGACGGTGGGCAGCATGAACAGTACGGCAAAGATGATGGCCGCCGGAAGGTAGAACCAGCTCGGATAGAGCCCCGCCGTGCGCGACTTGCGGCGCGGGTTTGCAATGGGCACCGCGCCATCAGCGACCGCAACTGCCATACCTGTACTCCTCCAAGTCCAAGGTGTTGGCGTCCGACCGGTAAGGCCGGACTCCAAGTTTCACACGCAGATGGCGCTATTACCAGCCGGGCAGGCCAAGCTGCTGGGCCTGCTTCTTGACGTCTTCGTCGTAGAGCGCGGCGCCGTCAGCGGCCGAACGGATGCCCGAGCCGACTTCCACCGTGATCTGCTCGAGCGCCGGGCCCTTGATCGGCGACAGGAACTCGAGGGCAGGGGCCGAGTGACCGCCTTCCTGGAAGTAGGGCAGCAAGTCCGCAACCACCGGCGGCACGTCTGCCGGCAGCTTGCAATCCTTCACCAGGTACGGACCGGCCGCGCCGGCCGACGCCGTCTGGACGTCACAGCCTTCGATCGAGGCGACGAAAGCGATGAACTCCTTGGCTTCCGCCTGAACTTTGGAGGTGGTCGGGATATAGAGGCCCGACGGCATCCAGGTGGTGAGGCCGTTGTTGGCCGCATCGTCGCCCGGGATGGCGAAGAACCCGACATCGTTGATGTTTTCGGGAGCCAGTTCCTTGATGTTTGCGACGGCGAACGACAGCATCGGGTAATGCGCGCCCTCGCCGGTCGCGACCTTGGTCACGCCGTCGGGGAAGGTGGCGGCGGCAAAATCCTCGTTGAGATAGCCGCCCTTGAAGATCTCTTCCTGGCGCTCGAAGCCCTTCATTGCGACGGGCGTCGTCGCATACTTGGCCTTGCCCGCGGTGTAGTCGGCGGGGAAATTCGGGTCGGCGGCGAGCACGTTGTAGAAGTCGCCGAGGACGAACAGCTGCGACGTCCAGGTTTCGCCGAACGACTGGATCACCGCGGTCTTGCCGGCCGCCTTGATCTTCTCGTTATTGGCCATGAATTCCGCCCAGGACTTCGGCGGGGTCAGGCCGAGCTCCTTGTAGATCGGGATGTTGTAGAGGATGCCGCCGCCCATGGCGGTGCCGATCGGCGCGCCATAGACCTTGCCGTCGGTGCCTGTGACGACGCTCTTGAAGCTGTCGATCACATTGGCCTGGAAGGGCTCGTTGGTGAGGTCGACGAGGTTCTGCGTCGGGTTGATTGCCTGGAACAGGGAGCCCGAATTGTAGAGGAACACGTCGGCCATTTCGCCGGTGGCGAGGCGGGTCTTGATCAGGTTGTCGCCATCAGCGCCGCCGGGACGGCTCTCGGTTTCGATGTCGATGTTGGGGTGCTTGGCCTCGAAGGCCGTGGCCAGGGCTTCGGCCATGGCTACGGTCGAGGGTGCATTGTCGAACAGGAAGGTCACCTTGACCTTGTCCTGCGCACTCGCGGTTCCTGCAAGGATCGCGATGACGCCGGTAGTGACCAGCGCTGCACGCGTCAGTTTGCGCATCAGCATTGATAGTTCCTCCCTTGGGGCCGCCACGGGTCCTTCGGCGGCCGGTTGCAGTATTGTCAGGTCCTCCGGCTCCTCCGCCGTCAGGGCTTGCTGATCCGGAATGTCACCTTGTGCTTTCCGGGCGCCAGCAGGCTGCGCGCTTTTCCGTCGGTGCCGCGCTCGCTGACGGCGATGCCGTCGACGCTCGCGTCGGTGTAGTCGGCGGCGAGGACGAGCGTGCCGCTCGCACCCTCGGGCACCGTGATCGTGTAGGTCACCTTGCCGCCATCGACCTTCCAGCCCGCTTCGATCCGGCCGGCGGCCGAGTCATGGTTGGCGGCGACCGGTGACAGCGAGGGGATGATCGTCGGCTCGAAGAAGATGTGCTTGAAGGCCGGCAATGCCGGATCGGGGCGGAAGCCCGCGACGCCTTCGAGCAGCCACTGGCACACCGCGCCGTAGGCATAGTGGTTGTAGGAGTTCATCTGCGGGTCGAACGCCACGCCCTCTTCGTTGAGAGCATTCCAGCGCTCCCAGATGGTGGTGGCGCCCATCTTCACCTGGAACAGCCAGCCGGGCAGGCCTTCCTGCAGGAACACCGCGCCGGCGAGATCGGCCTCGCCGATCTTCACCAGCGCCGGCAGCAGTGCCGGCGTACCGATGAAGCCGGTGCCGATGCGGCCATGCGCGCGCGCCACCGTCTCCTTGAAGTAGCCCTTGGCCGCCTCGTAGTGCTCGGGCGGGATCAGGTCCCACAAAAAGCCCAGCGCATATGAGGTCTGGTCGTTGTAGCCGATCCGGCCGGCAGCGGTCATGAACTCGCGCTGGAAGGCCTTTTTCACTTCGGCGGCGCGGTCGTTGAGGCGCTTCGCCTGTGCCTGGTCGCCGACCACCTCGGCAGCTTTGGCGGCGAGGTGCGACGAGATGTAGAGATAGATCGTCGCCGCGGCGTCGTCGCCGATGGTCGGGTAGGGCTTGGCAAAATCGCCCTGCGGCTGCAGCCAATCGCCGAAGGTGAAGCCGCGCCCGCCCCAACCGGCCGGCGGGCGAACGATCGGGCCATCGCTGATCGACCACACGAAGTCGTTCCACTTGACCATCGCCGGCAGCGCTTCCTCGAGGATCGCGCGGTCGCCATAATGGGTGTAGAGCGTCCACGGGATGACAGCGATCGCATCGCCCCAGCCGGTCGAGCCGTAAAAGCCCGGCACCACGTCCTCATGGTTGCGCGTCGGATCGGGCACCACATGCGGGATCGCGCCATCCGGCCGCTGGTCGGCGATCAGGTCGCGGACATACTTCACCAGCATGCCGTGGCTCTCGTGCAGGTAGCAGGCGGTGGGCGCAAAGACCTGCGCGTCGCCGGTCCAGCCCAGCCGCTCGTCGCGCTGCGGGCAGTCGGTCGGCACCTCGATGAAGTTGGAGCGCTGCGACCAGACGGTGTTCTCGACCAGCCGGTTGACCAGCGGGTTGGCCGAGCTGAAGTTCGCGGTCCGGGTGGTGGCCGAGCTGATCGGGATCATTTCGATTTTGGTGATCGTCGCTTTGCCTTCGATGGCGACGCGGGCGAAGCGGAAGCCGAAGAAGCTGAAGGTCGGCCGGTAACTTTCCGGGGCGCCGCCCTTCAGCACATATTCGACACGGGCTTCGGCCGAGCGCATGCTCTCGCGATCGAACTCGCCGAGGTGGTTGGTGAGTTCGGCATGCTCGATGGTAACCTTCGCGCCGGCCTCGCCCTCGACCGTGAAGGCGACGTAGCCACCGGCGTTCTGGCCGAAATCGTAGACTGTGCGTCCCTGAGCATCGGCGAAGGAGTTGACCACCGGCAGGGCGGGGAGTTCGTGCACGCCAGCGGTCTCCGCCGGCAGCAGCGTCGATTTGTCGAAGCCGCCGAGCACTGTAGCGCCGCCGCTCGCCGGGGCGTTCTCGGCCCGGGCGTCATAGTTCTCGCCATAATAGATACCCGACTTCATCACCGGCGCGAGGCCGCTCTGCCAGGTGCCGTCGGTACCGATGATCAGCTCGCCATTGGCGCCGCGCAGCTCGGCGATGGCGCCGATCTTGTCGCCCCAGGTGTTGAACAGCTGGTTGCGCGGCCACATCATCCGCGAGCGGTACCAGCCGTCACCGAGCCAGATGTCGATGGTGTTGTCGCCATCCTTGAGCAGCGCGCTGACGTCATAGGTCTGGAAGCTCAGCCGGTCCCAGTAGCTGGTCCAGCCGGGCGTCAGCAGATCCTTGCCGACGCGCTCGCCGTTGATGAAGGCACGGTAGAGACCGAGAGCGCTGATCCTGAGCGTCCCGGCCCCACCGCGGGAGGAGAGGTTGAAGGTCTTGCGCAGGAACGACGACTGCGTGCCGACGCCCTGATCGACACTGGGGTGAATCATCTCGGCGACCCAGGCACCATGGCTGGATACGGCTTCACCTGCCCGGATGAGCATCGTCTCGTTCACTTTTGCATCCTCCCAGGGACCTGTTGCGGTCCATTCGGCGCCTGCGGCGACCGTCGTCGTGTGACGTTCTACGTATACCGTTCTACAAAACGATTTCAAGCAGGATTCGCGCAAGAACAACCAAATCGGCGCACGGTCAGCCAAATGCCCTCAAGAACCGCCAAAATCGCTCACGTTGTGTTGTGGAAAGCGGGTTGCTAGAAGGAGGGCGGTTCGAGGGGAACTGTGGCGCCAGCAACTAAAATCAGCCGGGTGACGATCAAGACGGTAGCGGCCGACGCGGGAGTGTCGGTGGCGGCGGTCTCGAAGGTGCTGCGCGACGCCTATGGCGTCAGCGATGCGCTGCGCGCCCGGGTGCAGGCCTCGATGGAAAGGCTGAACTACCGGCCACATGCAGGGGCGCGGGCCATGCGCGGCCGCACCTATACGCTCGGCATCCTGTTGCCCGACATGCGCAATCCGTTCTTCGCCGACATCCTCGCTGGGGTGAACGAAGCGCTCGAGCGGACCCAGTACCAGACGATGATTGGGGTGAGCCGCTCGGCCGAGACCATCGAGATGTCGCTGATCGACTCGATGATCGACCGGCAAATGGATGGCCTGTTGATGATCGGTCCGCGCATGCCGCCGGAAACGGCGGAGTCGGTTTCGATCCGCATCCCGACGGCGATTGTCGGCTATCACGTCCCCGAACTGGCGACGCTGGATACTGCCAACAACGACGACGTCGCTGGCGCCGCCCAGGTGGTGCGCCACCTTGCGGCCAACGGCTATCGCCGCATCACCATGGTCACGCTGGCCGTCCCCACCAAGAACGTCGTGGTCACGGTACAGCGCGAGCGCGGCTATCGCGAAGCCATGAAAGAGCGGGGGTTGGGGCAGCACGTCAACATCGTGCCGGCCGATCAGACGGCGCGCGAGGTGCAGACCGTGGTCCGGCATCTGCTCGAATCTCGTCATCGCCCCGAGGCACTGTTCTGCTGGACCGATATGGTGGCGCTGCATGCGCTGAGCGTCGCCAAGGATCTCGGGCTGTCGGTGCCCGGCGACCTCGCCATCGTCGGCTACGACAACACCATCTATTGCGACCTGGCGCAGAACAGCCTCACCAGCGTCGATCAGTCCGGCCAGGTCCTGGGGCTGCAGGCGGCGCGCCTGTTGATCGAGCGGATCGACGGCCGCCAGCTGGGCGACCACTTCGTCGTGTCGCCGCGGCTGGTGGTGCGTGGCAGTTCGCGTCCACGCCCTTCGTAGTGCTTTTCATCGGCTACCATTCCAGTCAAACATTGCGCGCCAACCGGATCAGATAGAGATCATGCCCTTTTTCGACCTACCGCAGTCCCAGCTCGACAGCTACCGCTCGAGCGCCGTCGCTCCCGCCGACTTCGACAGCTTCTGGGCCGAGACGCTCGAGCAATCCCGCGCCAAGCCGCTGGAGGCGGAGTTTGAGCCGGTCGATACCGGCCTGAAACTGTTCGATGTGGCCGACGTCACCTTCTCCGGCTTCGGCGGCGACAAGGTGCGTGGCTGGTACATCAAGCCGGCAGGCGTGGCGCCGCGCGGCACCGTGGTGAAGTTTATCGGCTATGGTGGCGGTCGCGGACTGCCGCAGGAGCATCTGCTCTGGCCGGCGACCGGCCGTGCCGTGCTGGTGATGGATACGCGCGGGCAGGGCAGCTCGTGGTCGCGTGGCGATACCCCGGATCCGGCCGGCTCATTCCCGGCGCATCCCGGCTTCATGACCCGAGGGATCAACGACCCGCACGATTACTACTATCGCCGCGTCTACACCGATGGCGTGCGCGCCGTTGAGGCAGCTCTCGGCCGCGCCGAAACAGATCCGGTAAAGCTCGCGGTGGTTGGCGGCAGCCAGGGCGGTGGTATCTCGATCGCCGTTGCCGGGCTCGAGCCAAGGGTGAAGGCGGCGATGCCTGATGTGCCGTTCCTCTGCGATTTCCCGCGCGCCGTCGGCCTCACCACGCGAGACCCGTACGGCGAAATCGTCCGCTTCCTCGCCACGCATCGCGAAAAGGCGGCGGCCGCCTACAAGACCATCAACTACTTCGACGGCGTACATTTCTCGGCGCGCTCGAAGGCCGCGGCGCTGTTCTCGGTGGCGCTGATGGACGACGTCTGTCCGCCCTCGACCGTCTACGGCGCCTACAACGCCTGGGCCGGTCCCAAGAGCATCGAAAGCTATACCTTCAACAACCATGAAGGCGGCGGTACCTGGCAGGAGCGGCGGCAGGTCGCCTGGCTCGACGAGACCCTGCCGTGACCGCCCTGACGCTCGACTACGCCGACCGGGACGGGGCCATCGCCCGTCGCCGGTGGGCGCTGTCGCGCATCCTCATCTACGCGGTGCTCGCCCTGTTCGCGCTGGTTTATGCCGTGCCGGCGCTGCTGGTCCTCTCCAATTCGTTCCGCGACGGCGAGGAGGTGTTCCGCAATGGCATCATCGCCATTCCGGAGAGTTTCTCGTTCGACAATTACCTGCGCGCCTGGAACGACGCCTGCGTCAGCGGCATGTGCCGGGGGCTCGGGCCGAACTTCCTCAACTCGCTGATCATCACCGTGCCGGCGACCATTGCCACCGCCATCATCGGGGCGCTGAATGGCTATGTGCTGAGCAAGTGGAAGTTCCCCGGCTCCGAGTTCATTTTCGTGATGATCTTTCTCGGCATCTTCCTGCCCAGCCAGATTGCGCTCCTGCCCTGGGCCTGGATCATCGGACAGCTCGGCCTGCAGAACAATGTGCTGGGCCTGCTGCTGATCCACACGGTAATGGGCATCTCGTTCTCGACCCTGTTTTTCCGCAATTTCTATGCCGGCGTGCCCACAGAGATCATCAAGGCGGCCCAGGTCGATGGGGCCGGATTCTGGCGGATCTTCATCCGCGTCATGCTGCCGCTATCCGGCCCGATCATTGCGGTAACGGTGATCTGGCAGTTCACCCAGATCTGGAACGAATATCTCTACGGCATGGTGTTCACTTCGGGCGCGCAGCAGCCGATCACCGTGGCGATCATGGGCGTCAGGGCCGGCGGTTCGGCGGCGACAGTGATGATGGCGATCGTGCCGCCGCTGCTGGTGTATCTGATCGGCGGCAAGTATTTTGTGCGCGGACTCACCCAGGGGGCACTGAAGTAGGCATGACGCAGAGGAACTACGTGATCGACGAGATGATCTCGGCCAAGGCGATCGCGGCCAGGGTGGAGGCGCTCGCCAAGGAAATCTCGACGCACTATGCCGGCACCGACAAGCTGGTGGTCGTCGGGTTGCTGCGCGGCTCGTTCATCTTCATTGCCGACCTGGTGCGCGAGCTCGACCTGCCGGTGGAAGTCGATTTCCTCGAGGTCTCGAGCTACGGCAACTCCACCGAGTCGAGCCGCGAAGTGCGCATCCTCAAGGATCTGCGCGGCGAGATCGAAGGTCGCGACGTGCTGGTGGTCGAGGATATCGTCGACACCGGCTACACGCTGAAGCATGTGCTCGAAATCCTCGCGACACGTCATCCCAAGCGCATCGAAGTCTGTGCGTTGCTCGACAAGCCGTCGCGCCGCGAAACCAATGTGAAGGCCCGCTGGATCGGCTTCGAGATCCCCGACAAGTTCGTCGTCGGTTACGGGATCGACTATGCCCAGCGCAACCGCAACCTCGATCATATCGGCGCGGTACGGTTCACCGACTGAGGGGTCGGGCGGAGGAGGGGATATGGATCGTGCACTGCTCACGGCGGTGGTCGACTGCATCATGCCGGCCGACCGGGATGGCGGGGCCATCGCCTTTGGCGCGATGGACTACCTCGATGGGATCCTTGCAACGCATCCCAAGCTGGGCGCCGCGATCGCTGCCGGCCTCAATGCGCTGCCAGCTGACTTCGCCAGCGGCACCGACGCAGAGCGAGACGCCACCCTCGTCGGCCTTGGCGATGCCGGTTGGTTCCGCGAGCTTTGCGAACTGGTGGCCGAGGGCGTCTATGCCGATCCCGGCAACGGCGGTAACCCGAACGCTGGATCGTGGCGGATGGTTGGCTATGAGCACGGATTGCCCGAGGGTCCGACCGGACCGGCGGCTCGTCAGGGACAGCCACCGCGGCCTTTCTCAGGCACGCTCGACTATGACCTGATCATAGTCGGTGCCGGCGCCGGTGGCGGCGTTGCCGCCGGTGTGCTCGCCGAAGCCGGCAAGCATGTGCTGTTGCTTGAGCGCGGATTGCAGCGCGACTATTCCGATAGCGGCCACCGTGATCACCTGCGCAACCATCGTCTGTCGCTCTACGGCCACAACACCGGCCCTGATCTCGACGGAAACCCGCGCGTGCTGGTCGGTGCCGATGGTGTCGAGCGCGTGCTCCGCCCGAACGAGAACGGCTACCACAACCTCGCGGCAGGCGTCGGCAGCGGTACGCTGGTCTATGGCGCGCAGGCCTGGCGCTTTCATCGCGCAGATTTCAAGATGGCGAGCCTCTATGGGGTTCCGGAAGGCTCGTCGCTGGTCGATTGGCCGATCGGTTATGACGACCTTGCACCGTGGTACGAACGCGCCGAGTGGCAAATTGGTGTTTCCGGCGATGGCGCCGCCCATAGCCACGAAGGCACGCGGGCCCGCGACTACCCGATGCCGCCACTGCCGGACAGCCCGGCGCGCTCGGTCCTGAAGCGCGGCGCCGATGCGCTCGGCATCACCACGACGCGCCCGCCACTCGCCATCAACAGCCAGCCGCGGCACGGCCGCGATGGCTGCATCGGCTGCGGCAGCTGCGTCGGCTTCCCGTGTCCGAGCGATGCCAAGAACGGCACGCAGAACACCATGATTGCTCGGGCGCTTGCCACTGGCCGATGCCACCTGGTCACTGGCGCGATGGTGTTGCGGGTTGAGACCGATGGCGCCGGAACTGTGACCGGGGTTCGCTTTGCCGATAGCAACGGTGCCGAGCATTCGGTGCGTGGCAAGGCTGTGGTGCTGGCTGGCGGCGCCATCGAGACGGCGCGCCTCCTGTTGAACTCACCTTCGGCACGTGAACCGGAGGGGCTCGGTAACAGCCGCGATCTCGTCGGCCGCAACCTTCAGGGCCACGTCTACGCTACGGCCTATGGCCTGTTCGACGAACCGGTGCACGGCTCGCGCGGTCCGGGCGTCAGTATCGCCACCACGGCGTACAACCACGGCAACGCCGGCTTCATCGGCGGCGGCATGCTGGCCGACGATTTCGTGCAACCGCCGATTATTTTTTGGAGGAACGTGCTGCCGCCAGGGCGGCGGCGCTGGGGGCAGGGCGCCAAGGATTTCATGCGCGACAACTTCCACCACGCGCTGCGCGTCGCCGGCCCCATCCATGAAATCCCCGACGCAACCGCGCGCGTGCGGGTGGCCGGACATGTCCGCGACAAGTGGGGGCTGCCGGTGGCGATGCTGTCCGGGAGGGTCCACCCCGAGACAATCCGAACCGCCGCACATATGCATGGCAGGGCGGTCGAGTGGCTGGCGGCATCCGGCGCACGTCACACCTGGGGAACTGCCCCAAATCCCGGGCTATCGGCTGGCCAGCATCAGGCCGGCACCTGCCGCATGGGGATCGATCCGGCGAACTCGGTGACGGACCCCTTCGGCCGCATCTGGGGCCACGACAACCTGTTCGTTTCCGATGGTGGGCTGCACCCGACCAATGGCGGGTTCAATCCGGTGCTGACCATCATGGCGCTGGCGTTCCGCAACGCCGACCATCTGGCGCAGTCGCTGTAACCGGTCCGGATCGCTCCGGACCGGCCGGACGCCGCTCACCGGCAGACGTAGCGACGCCCGTTGCTGGCCCGATAAGTACCGGTTTCCGGGTCGAAGCTGCGGTACTTGCGACTGCAGTAGTCGAGCCAGCGTTCATACTCGGCATCATAGCGATCGCGCTTGCCGCGTTCCTTTTCGGCCGAACCGGCGATGATGGCGCCGATGGTGAGGCCGATAATGCCCGCGCCGATCGCTGCGCCGATATCATCGTCGTTATTCTTCTTGCCGGGGCGGCCCCAGCGATCCTTCTCGCACCGCTCGCGCTCGCGGCGGTCGAGGAACCGGCTGCAGTCGGCCCAGCGCTGGTCTTCGCTCTGGGCGACAAGGATGCGGCCGTCGGTCGGTGATTGCGCCACGGCGGGGGTAAGCGCGGGCAGGGCAATGGTGGCCGCCATGATGACGGCAGTCAGGGTTCTGGTCAGAGCCATTTTGTGATCCTCGGGGTAAGGGGATGGGCGGCCCGGGTGGCCGCGAGCCGCCCTCGGGACTGGCGGAACGACTGACAGGTCCTCCGATCCCGATGCGCATCGCCGTCTGAGCGTCAGGGGCGTCAGAAGCGGAAGTTGAGGCCCGCCTTGACCGCATGGTTGGTCAGGTCGTCGGTGCGATGGATGTTGCCGATGAGTGTCGAGTCGACATCATTGAAGCGGGTCTGGGTGTATTCGAGCCGCGCCGACAGGCCGTTGCCAAAGCTCTGCTCGAGGCCGGCACCCCACAACATGCCGCCAACCCACTGGTCGTCGGAGACGACATTGTTGCCGGCGTCGAGCCGTGCCACGGCGTAACCGCCGGTGGCATAGACCAGCGTGCCGCCGAGCGCGAGACCGCCACGGACCTTGGCCGCGCCGCTCCAGTTCTGCTCGAGCTGGCCCGCCCCGACGCTGTGCACGATGCCGCGGGCATAGGTGCCCTCGAGTTCGGCGCCGATCACCGCCGGGCCAAGCTGCATGGTGTAGCCGGCCTGGACGCCGCCGAGCAGGCTCGAATCCTTGAAGATGTTGAAGTCGGATGCCTTGGGGGCGAGGCCGCCATGGATACCGGCGTAGAAGCCGGTCCATTCCGAGGCCGGCGCCGGCTCGTAGGGGCCGCCCCAACGTTCAGCCGCGGTGGCCGGCAACACGCCGATCAGCAGGGCGGCCACGAGGGCACAGGAGGAAGATTTCGAGATCATGAGAACTCCGCGAGTACGAGGCCGGCAGCCAGGGAGCCGGCTGCCGGATGGTGAAAGGTGCGCCGGAGTGCATGGGCACCCGCAGCGGTCACTCGGTGCCCCCCGGTCACTCAAGCAACCCCACGGTCACTCAGTGACCGCCTTGTCCATTTTCACTGTTGGGATTGCGCGAGCATTGCGCGGCGCAGAAATCAGTTCGGCGCTGTGGCGATTGGCAGCTGCACTCGGAAACACACGCCGCCCAGGTGGCTCGGCAGCACCGCTATGCTGCCGCCATGCTGGCGCAAAACTTCACGCACCAGATTGAGTCCGAGCCCGGCGCCGCGGTCGAGCGGGCGGATACGGTAGAACGGTTCGAAGATCTTCTCGCGGTGCTCTGGGGCGATGCCTGGCCCGCTGTCATGCACCTCGAAGGCGCCGTGACCGGCCATCTCGATTTCGATGGCTCCCTGGTTGCCGCCATGCACCACGGCGTTCTGCACCAGATTGGTGAGCAGGCGCTCGATCGCCCCCCTGTCGCCCAGCACCCATTGCGAGGGTTCGGGTGCGCGCAACGAAATATCGTAGCCGGCCGAAATGGCGAGCGGGGCGTGATCGGCCACGACTCGCTCGGCTACCGGCACCAGGTCCAGCGGCTGAAAGTCGACGCGCGATTGGGCCAGTCGCTGCAGGTCGAGCAGTTGTTCGGCCATAGCGGCGAGCCGCGCCGTGTCGGTCAGCAGCCGGGTGCGCTCCGGCCCCGGGTCGAGATTTTCCACCCGCGTTTGCAGAATGGCGATCGGGGTCTTCAACTCGTGTGCCGCGTCGGCAAGGAACCGGCGATGGCGGTCGTAGCCCTCGTCGAGCCGGCTCAACGCCTCGTTCATCGCCGACACCAGGCCGCGCACTTCCTTGGGGACGGTGTCGAGCGGCAGCCGTGTGCCGTGCTGGTCGAAATTGATACTGCGCGCCTGCGCCTCGGCGCTGTCGAGTCCGCGCATTACCTTGCGTACGATGAGCGGGATGGCGATCACCGTGGCGATGATCAGCACCACCAGCAGCGGCAGAATGAAGATGTTGCCGAGCAGGATGCCCGCGAACACGATGCTTACGAATGCGCCACCGCCGGCCAGCACGTGCAGTTTTCCGATCGGCGTTTCGCCGGTGTAGAACGCCGCCGACAGCGAATGCGGCTCCCCATGGTCGCGAATGTCGACGAACCACAGCCTGTTGAGAATGGGCTGCAGCAACTCGTATTGTTCCGGCACCGGACCCTCGCGATAGGTGTTGCCGGCCTCGTCGACCACCAGCATCCAGACATCAGGGCTTTCCGCGCGATAGGCATCGAGCTGCTTGTTTGGGCTGAGCACCAGACTGCCATCCGGCGCCCGTTGCATCGACTGGGCGATCGTCTCGGAGAGTGTCGCATCGATCAGCCGCTGCGTGGGGTCGAGCTGCAGCAGCGCCATGGTGAGCAGTGTCGCCGCCACCGACAGGGTGATCGTCTGCAATAGCACCAGCCGCCAGGTCAGACGCCGTCGCAGGGACTGAGAGCGCAAAAACTTCATGGCCCCTGGCAGCTTCATGCTGCCGCCCGGATCAGGTAGCCCACACCGCGAATGCCATGGATTTCGACGCCCGCCTTGGCGTCGGCGAGCTTGCGCCGAAGCCGCGAGATATGTGCATCGAGCGAGTTGGATTGGATCTCGTCGCCATAACCATAGACGGCGTCCTCGAGCGAGGTGCGGAGCACGGTGCGTCCGGCCCGGCGCAGCAGGCATTCGAGCACCAGCAGTTCGCGTCGCGGTAGTTCGATCCCGGCCTCGCCCACCCTAGCCTGCCGACTGTCGAGATCGAACGTGAGCGCGCCCAGTTGTACCGAGTCCGGCGCCACCTGCACCGGGCGCCGCAGCACCGCCCGCAATCGTGCCAGCAACTCCTCCACGGCGAAGGGTTTTGGCAGGTAATCGTCCGCGCCGGTATCGAGCCCCTCGATCTTGTCGGCGATCGAACCGCGCGCCGAGATGATGATCACCGGCACGCCGGCATGGCGCTTGCGCAGCAACGGCACCAGGTCGATGCCGTCGCCATCGGGCAGTTTGCGGTCGAGCAGCACCGCGTCGTGGCTGTGGCTGAGGATCGCCTCCTCGGCAATGAGCTTGGTGCGGGCATGATCGACGATCATGTCATAGCGCAGCAGCACGGCGCTCAGCGCCGCAGCCATCTCCGGCTCATCTTCGACAAGTAGCAATCGCATAGAGGAATCCCCGCGCCACGATGTGCCATATGCGGCATGCATTGCGCCAGGATTGCGCCGCCGCCACACGGGACCGGGAGCGGCGAAGCGGCCCCGGTAGCCTAACTAACCCGCTAGATATACGAGCCATTTCGCCCCGAGTTTGGCTTTCTCCGCACCCAGAGACTCTGTTACTGTCGCTGCGGGAGCTCTCGGTGGTTCCGGAGCTTTCCCGCGCAACAGTGGAGAAGCATGATGGCCGAGACAGAGACTTCTGCGCCTTCCGATTTTCCGGCGGGGCTCCGCGCCATGCTTGGCGACAACTGGTGGTTGCTCCTGCTGCGTGGCATCGCCGCCATCGCCTTCGGCGTACTGGCCATCTTCTGGCCTGCCATCACGCTCATCTCGCTGACCCTGTTATGGGGCGCCTACACCCTCGTCGATGGCGTCTTCGCACTGTGGGCGGCGATCTCCGGTCGTGCCAATTCGCCGGCCATGGGGCCCCGCTGGTGGATGGCAATCAGCGGCGTGGTCAGCATTCTCGCCGGCCTTGCGGCCTTCTTCTGGCCGGGGATGACCGCGTTTATCCTCGTCATCTTCATCGGCATCTGGGCCGTCATCATTGGCGTCCTGACCATCTGGGGCGCCATCCAGGCCCGCAAGGAGATCGAGGGCGAGTGGGTGCTCGGCCTGTTCGGCGCGCTCAGCATCCTGTTCGGCCTGCTGCTGCTGTTCCAGCCCGGGGCAGGGGCGCTGTCGCTGATCTGGACCATCGCCGGCTACTCGATCTTCGCCGGAGTGCTGCTGATCATGCTGGCCTTCCGGGTGCGGAAGTTCAAGCGGACGTAGCGGAACCAACTTGCTGAAGCCACGTTGCATGAGCACGGTGAAAGCGCCCTCAAGAACGCGAAGCCATTGATCAGTGCCCCGGATCGCTGCGGTGACCGGGGCATTTTCTTGCTTCGCCGCCGAATAGATGACGGGCGTTCGGTCCGCGCCGAAAGGTCGGCCAACCCCGTCCTTGTGGACGCAAGATCGGAGGGCGGCCTGCAATCGGTCGAAGGCCGGCATTTGGCATGCCATGCCATCCAGCCGGCGGTGTGCAGGCTACTCAGCCGGCCCAACCCCACTCATCGGTGCCTCGACCTGCAGGTCCTCGCGATAAGGCTTTGCCGTCGGCGGCAGCTCCTTGCGCAGGAAGACATCTTCGCCCCGAAGCTGGCGCAGCCAGATCGGGATCATCTCGCGATAGCCGGCAACGATCGAGGGAGTGGGCGTCGGCAGATCGTGCTTGATGGTTTCGTGCAGCTTTTCCAGCTGATGGTACGGCACCACCGGGAACATGTGGTGCTCGACGTGATAATTCATGTCCGAATAGAGGAAGCGGCTGATCGGGTTCATCAACACCGTGCGGGTGTTCAGCCTATGGTCGGTGACGTCCTCGGCTAGCCCGCCATGCTGCAACAGCCCCACCATCACCATGTGCCAGCAGCCGTAGAGGCGAGGTAGCCCGATCAGCATGAACGGCAGGATAGACTGCATGGCAAAGGCAACCACCGCCGTCGCCGCATAGATCGCGACCCAGATGCGCGCTACCCGCACCACTTTGGGCCACTCGCCCTTGGGGATGAAGCTCTTTTCCGCATCGCTGACATTTCCCGCAGCGTTGCGCACCATGTCGCCCAGTGCGTACCAGACATCGACTATGCCGATGAAGCTCAGGATCACCCGCGCCAGCACTGGCGGCCGCATCACCGCGATCTCGACGTCGCGCCCGACGATGATGGTGTCGGCATGGTGCCGCGCGTGGCTCCACTTCCACGTTGTCGGGTTGCGGATCAGCATGAAGCAGGCGATCTGGTAGATCACCTTGTTCATCCACGCTGTCTTGAACGCCGTGCCGTGCCCACATTCGTGCCAGCGGCTATCGCTGGCCGAACCATAGAGCACGCCATAAACGACGAAGAACGGGACACACCACCAGGTGCCCCAGAACACGATCCCGCCAATCCCGGTGACCAGCAACAGGCTGAGCCAGATCAGGTTGTCGCGGATTGCCGGCCCGTCAGAGCGTTGCATCAGCTCCCTCATCACCGTACGAGGCACCTCGGTGTGATACCACTCGGCGGCCGCCAGCCCGCGCTCGATGGCGCGCTGCGCTTCCGGCCCGGTAATGCTGTAGTCGCGCTTCGTGATCATCGGTCCCCCTCCGATGCGAACGTTACGGTTTGAAGGGGCCTTGGCCGGCACCGGTGGCGTTTATGGTCTGGGCGATGCTGTCGAGATCACCTGCATCGAGCTCGATTGTTGCGGCGTCGATCCAACCGTCGACCTGGGCAGGGGAGCGCGCGCCGACGATAGCAGCAGTCAAGCCGGGCCAGGCCAGCACCCAGGTCAGGGCGATCGTCGAGACGGAGGTACCGTGCTTGTCGGCAACCGGCCGCAGTGCCGCCGCGAGAGCCAGGTTGCGCTCTAGCCGTTCGCCGGTGAACTCGGGATTGGTCTTCCGCCAGTCATTGTCGGCGAGGGTGGCGGCCCGCTCTTTGGTGAAGCTGCCGGTCAACAGGCCAGCCTGCATTGGGCTGTAGCAGATGACGCCGGTGCCGTGCGCCGCGCACCAGGGCAGGATTTCCTCGGCCGTCTCGCGCTTGATCATCGAGAATGGCGGCTGCAGCGTTTCCACATGACCCATCGCCTCGGCGCGCGCCAACTGCTCGGCGTTGTGGTTGGAGAGCCCGATATGCCGGACCTTGCCCTCGGTTTTGAGCTGCAGCATCGTCGCCCAATAGTCCTCGAGCGGCACGTCGTCGGCCGGCCAATGCACCTGGTAGAGATCGATTGCTTCGACCTGCAGCCGGCGCAGCGAATTCTCCAGTTCGTTGCGGAGGCTTTCGCGGTTAGCGAGACGACGCGGGTTCTGCCCGTTGGCATCGCGGATCACCCCACCCTTGGTGAAGACATAGGGCCGCCGATCGGCCGGCAGCGCCTTCAGCGTCTTGCCGATCACCTCCTCGGAGTGGCCGACGCCGTAGGCCGCGGCAGTATCGATCCAGTTGATGCCGAGCTCGATGGCGTGTCGGATGGCGGCATCGGAATCGGCGTCATCCTGCGGGCCCCACATGTTGCCGCCCATGGCCCAGGCGCCGACGCCGAGACGGGTGATATCCATGCCGGTTGTGCCGAAGGCGCGGGTGGGCAGCGACGTTTTCATCTTCTTCCTCCATCTGCTTGTGACTGCCATACCAGCATCTCCACCCGGATCGGACAACCCAGCCTTACGGCCGATACATTGTCGGAGGTCCACGTCGGTAGTCCACTTGCGCAATGGCCGGGGCATTGCCTCCATACATCCCACTTGCGCCGAACCGTAACGTACGGTACGGTTAAAGTCATTGATGTCGGGCGTTGGGTTCGCGGGGTGCGGATCGTCGCTCGCGGGGCTCAGGTGTTATCGTGGCGTCTGCCATTGCCAACAGCGAAGAGGTGTTCACGCCGCGCCAGCAGCAGGTGCTGACGGCGGCGCTGGATCTGCTCGTCGAACAGGGCGACCGGCTGACCATGACCTCGGTGGCGCGCCGCGCTTCATGCTCCAAGGAAACGCTCTACAAGTGGTTCGGCGACCGCGATGGGCTGCTCACCGCCACCGTGCAATGGCAGGCCGCCAAGGTGAAGGCGCCGCAGGTCGATCGCTGGCGGCTCGATGCGGCATCGCTGCGTCACAGCATCGAGCAGTTCGCCCGCGACCTCCTCGGCACCATCGTCGGTGATGTCTCGGTGACGCTGAACCGCCTCGCCATCGGCCATGCCGGGGCAGAAAAGCACGGGCTAGGGGCGATCGTGCTCGAGAACGGTCCGCTCGCCATTCGCAAGCGCCTGAAGCCGGTGCTCGAAGCGGGCAGGGAGGCGCGGCTGCTGCGCTTCGACAGTTCGGAAGAGGCCTATCGCAGCTTCTTTGGGCTCGTGGTGCGCGACGCGCAGATCCGCCTGCTGCTTGGCGAAACCTTCACCCCTGCCGAAGCCGAGATTGCGCGCGACGCGGCCCGGGCGACGGAACAGTTCTTGGCGATCTATGGGGTGAGCCATCACGCGACCTAGCCGTCAACCACCGGGTCGTTCCCGCGAAAGCGGAAACCGCTGTTTGCCGGTGGTTGTGGCGGAAATCGAAAACGGAGGTCCCCGCTTCGCGGGGATAACCCGGTGAATACAGCGGCCCCTGGGGGTCGGATCGAACTCAAATCGGCCGCACCGGCCCAACGCTCAAAAGGGAGACTTCCATGCGCGTCTATTACGATCGGGATGCCGATCTCAACATCATCAAATCCAAGAAGGTCGCAATCGTCGGCTACGGCTCGCAGGGCCATGCGCACACGCTTAACCTGCGCGACTCGGGCGTCAAGGACATCGTCGTGGCGCTGCGTCCGGGCTCGCCGTCGGCCAAGAAGGCCGAAGGCGAAGGCCTCAAGGTCATGTCCGTCGCCGATGCCGCCAAGTGGGCCGACGTCATCATGATGCTGACCCCGGACGAGCTCCAGGCCGATATCTACAAGAAGGACATCGAGCCCAATATCCGTGACGGCGCCGCGATCGCGTTTGCGCACGGCCTCAACGTGCACTTCAACCTGATCGAGCCCAAGGCGTCGGTCGACGTGATCATGATCGCGCCCAAGGGGCCGGGCCATACGGTGCGCGGCGAGTACCAGAAGGGCGGCGGCGTGCCGTGCCTGATCGCCGTCCATCAGGATGCTTCGGGCAACGCCCACGATATCGCACTGGCTTACGCCTCGGGCGTCGGTGGCGGCCGTTCGGGCGTCATCGAGACCAACTTCCGCGAAGAATGCGAGACGGATCTGTTCGGTGAGCAGGTCGTGCTCTGCGGCGGCCTGGTCGAACTGATCCGCGCCGGTTTCGAGACGCTGGTGGAAGCCGGTTACGCTCCGGAAATGGCCTACTTCGAGTGCCTGCACGAAGTGAAGCTGATCGTCGACCTGATCTACCAGGGCGGCATCGCCAACATGAACTACTCGATCTCGAACACCGCCGAGTGGGGCGAGTACGTGTCCGGTCCGCGCATCATCACCTCGGAGACCAAGGCCGAGATGAAGCGCGTGCTGCACGACATCCAGTCGGGCAAGTTCACCTCCGAGTGGATGCAGGAATACAAGGGCGGCGCGTCGCGCTTTAAGGCGACCCGTCGCCTCGCCGACGAGCACCAGATCGAGGAAGTCGGCGAGAAGCTGCGCGCCATGATGCCGTGGATCAAGGCCGGCGCCCTCGTGGACAAGGCCAAGAACTAAGCAGGGCCTTGCTCCACGGTTTGGTTTGATGCGCGCTGGCGCGCCGCCGGAATCAAGGCCGGCGCGCTCGTCGACAAAGCCAAGAACTAATTTCGAGATCCTTCGCAGGATGTCTGCGCAGAGGGGCCCCCAGGGGCCCCTTTGTCGTTTTTGGGAGCCAAGATTTCTCGACAGTAGCCTCCCTACCCCTTGAGGGGAGGGATTGAGGGAGGTGGTGGTGCAGTCAGCACCGAGCGTCCCTCACCACCCCCACCCCCAAGCCCTCCCCTCTAGGGGGAGAGGAGCTACCGGCTGGTGTCGGTGGCCATGCGGATGGCGAGGAAGCCCAGGACCGTGCCCATCAGCCAGCGCTGCAGCCGGGCCCAGAACGGCCGGCCGGTGAGGAACAGCGCCACCGTTCCGGCTGTGACGATGAAGGTGGCGTTGACCGTCATGCTCACGGCGATCTGCGTTGCGCCCAGCACCAGGGTCTGTCCAAGCACATTGCCGGCAGACTTGTCGATGAACTGCGGCAGCAGTGACAGGTAAAGCGCCGCGACCTTGGGGTTGAGCAGGCTGGTGAACAGCCCCATCGCGTAAAGCCGCTTGGGTGAGTCCGGCGCCAGGGCCCTGAGCTCGAACGGCGAGTGCCCGCCGGGGCGCAGCGCACTCCACGCCAGCCAACCCAGGTAGATCGCACCTGCGATACGGATGGCATCGTAGGCGAAGGGCACCGCGAACAGCAGGGCAGTGAGGCCGAAGGCGGCCGCCAGCATGTAGACGATGAAACCGGTGGCGACGCCCAGCAGCGAGATCAACCCCGCGACGCGACCCTGCGCGATCGATCGCGAGACGAGGTACGCCATGTTCGGGCCGGGTGCGATCACCATGGCGAAAGCGACACCAGCGAAGGCAAGGAGGGTGGTGAGCGAAGGCATGGCATTCCGGTTCTTCTAGGCGGCGCGCCTTCATGCCACGCCGACCGGCCGTGTGCCAGCCGTCGCCGCTATCGATCGGCTCCCAGCACGCTGCCGACCATGAGTTCGACTGCCGCTTCGAGCGGCAACTCGGCCTGCCGCATCAGTGTGCGCCAGGTGTAGTAGCTCATGGCGAGGGCGAGCGCCGCGCGCTGCCGTTCGGTCAGGCCATCGGCCAACGCGGCGAACATTGTGCCCAGTGGCACGCCGAAGCGCAGGTCGGATACCTCCCGCAGGGTGGAATTGTGCTCGGCGTCGCGCAGCACGTGCCCCGTCACCTCCGCATTGCGGTCGAACCAGGCATAGAGCCCCAGCAGCGCCGTGCGCAATCGTGCTTCCGGGTCGTTCAGGCCGGTCCAGCGCTCCGCTGACGGCATCGGCTCTCGCTCGTCGAACAGCCCGGAGCAGGCCATGAACACGGCGCGCTCGTCCGGCAGGTGCGCATAAACGGTGTGCCGCTGCACACCGGCGCGTTCGGCGATCATGCTGATCGTCGTCCGGTTCGGCCCGACCTCGCCATGCAGCGCCAACGCCGCCTCGACGATGCGCTGCCGCGTCTCGGCTTCGCGCTCCGCCCGCTTGCCCTTGGTGTAGCTTCTGTTCATTCAGTGCACACCTGTGTGCAGCAATTCAGCTGCGGTTCATATTCAATTGCACATATGTGTACCGTGAAATGCAACGGAGTTCCAGAGGAGCTGAAAATGGACATTCCGACCTTTGTCGGTGCGCGCAAGGCGGCACCAGATGTGACGACTTTCTCGGGGTTCTTCCCCATCGGACCGCTCGGCATCCTGCCGGCTAACGCCCACCTTATCCATGCCCGCGAGCCGATCCTGGTGGATACCAGCGGCGTGGTCTTCCAGGATGCCTTCATCGACGCGCTGACCGATCTCGTCGACGCCGCCGACCTCAAGTGGATCTATATCAGCCATACCGACCTCGACCATGTCGGCAACCTTGAAGCGGTGATGCGGCTCGCGCCCAACGCCAAGGTGGTGGTGCCCAGCCTTGGAGCGGCCAAGTTCGGTCTACGCGAAGGCTTCGACATGAGCCGACTGCAACCGATGGATCACGGACAGCGCCTCGACCTCGGGGATCGCGAACTGGTGCTGTTGAAGCCCCCAACTTACGACGCGCCGGAAACCACTGGCTTCTTCGACACCAGGACGCGCGTGCTGTTCAGCGTCGATTCCTTCGGCGCGCTGCTGGATGCTCCCTACGAGGAGCTTGCAGCCATCCCCGAGGAAACTCTGCGCGACGGCATGGCCATGTGGTCGGGCATCGACGCGCCCTGGCTGGGCCTGGTCGACAAGTCGAAATTCGGCGAGTTGCTCAGCGATATCCAGCGGCTCGACCCCGCCGCCATCATCTCGGGCCACCTGCCAGTCGCCGATCGCAGTGTCACCGACCGGCTGCTGCGCAACATGCTGGGAGGCGTCGCCACCCGGATCGCGGGGCCCGACCGCGACACCATCGAAGCATTGTTTGCCCAGCCGGCGGGAGCATTCTGATGGGTATCGTTTTCGAGCGTTCTGCCCGGCGTGACAATGCCGGCCTCGTCAGCCTGCCGGTCGATTCGCTTCCACCTGGCTGCAAGGGGACCACCTGTCCGGCCTTTGCCATCTGCCAGGGGCGGTGCGCAAGCCGGCGCCTCGAGCGGGAAACTGCCCGCGACGGATACCCCGGGGGTCTCGACCGTTCCAACTGACGAATGAACGCGTCAGAATCAACAGGGCCCCGGTCATCTCGGGGCCCTTCAGTTTGTGATAGCTCCTAACCGCGGGGTCAGTCATGGCCGCGGAAGACCGGGCGGGCGGCGTCCGGACCGAGCAAGTTCCGCTACCTCTGCATCACCTTGGCGAGGATAGCACACCAATCGCCGTCCTCGTCCTGCGTCCGCCGTTCCCATGCCGGCTCCAGACCGGCACTCCGAAGCGCTGCCCTGAACGCCTCGGGTGACCGCAGCGTAATGTGGTAGTCGCCGGAGACCTCGCCGTGTTCGGTGAGAGTGCCTTCGCCCTCGCGATAGGTGAGCAGGACGCGGCCTGCTGGGCTTAAGCACCTCGCCAGTTTCGCCAGCACGCCAGCGAGCAGTGATGCATCGATGTGTTGCAGTACATAGAGCACCAGTGCCCCGTCATACGGGCCCTCGAGTTCACCCGAAATCAGGTCGAGAGTCTCTGCCGCTTTGCCCCGCTCGCGCTGCATCGCAACGAAGCTGGGGGCCGCATCGGTCCGCCGGACGCTGAAACCGATGGCTTCGAGGTAGTCAGCGTCCCAGCCGGGGCCAGAGCCGATTTCCAGAATGTTCCCTCCTGCGGGCAGGGCCCGCGCCAGCACCTGCAGCATTTCCTGGCCGGTGGTGGACATTGTCCTGGTCGCTTCGGCATACCCGGCAGCGTAGCGACCGTAGGAGGCGACGGTGATGCGATTGCGGAGGCTGGCCTCCCGATCGGGCTTGGCGCTATTGTCCGTCATGGCCCACCGACAGGGGGATCCACAGGGTCAGGCCACCGTCTCCGGTCGCGGGGTCGAACCCGGCATTGTGCCGTTCGATGACCGCGGCGTCTGCAACGGTGCACCCTGCCTCGGGAAGGGCCTCGTTCCAGATTGTGGCGTAGGTTTCGTAGAGGCTGGAGACATGTCCGTTGTGCTCGAATACCGCGTACCGTCCGGGAGCGACGACGGCAGCTTCCAGGCCGGGTGGTATGTCTTCAAGGCTCGCCACTTCGACACCGCATAGGTAGCGGAACAGTCCTTCGGCGTCGGGTGCCTGTGAGAGGCCAACGGGAATGTCCCGGCTTTGATGCTGAACTTCCTCGCAGCGCAGCATGAACCGCTGCCATTGCGCGGGTATGCTGGTAGTGTCCTCAAAGCTGATCGTCGCTGACAGGCCAACAACCTGAATTCGGCCTTGCTGCTCGAAGCGTGGGTGAAGTGTCGGCATAGCCGCGCCGGCGCTGATTTCGATCGGGTTCGTGAGCGGCAGGCCGGCGACGCTACCGCGTTCCCGCAGGCTCTCAGGCGTCATCTCGAACTGGTCGCGGAAAGCGCGCGTAAACGCTTCGTGCGAGTTGTAACCGGCATCTAGAGCGATCGACAGGATATCGGGCGCGCCCTTGGCGAGAGCCTGGGCGGCGCTGCTCAGTCGCCGGCCGCGCAGGTACTTCATCGCCGGCACGCCGGTTGCGCTGCCGAAGGCATGGGCAAGGTGCGATCTCGACACGCCGCAGGCGCGTGCCAGGTCAATGAGACTGATGGGCTGATCCGAGTTGCGCTCGATGATCCAGAGCGCTTTGGCGGCTAGCGACATGACCCCTCCAAAGGCGTGTGCTGACCTGCTGCTTACCCAAACACGTTGAGGCCCGCTTGATCGATCGTCCAGTCGATGCAGCCCCGCAAACAAAAAGGGCCCCGATCATCTCGGGGCCCTTCAGGTTGGACTATCGCCTACCGCAGGGTCATTCATGGCCGCGGGAAGGCGACGCATGGTGGCGGCCGGCGCGCATCGCGGCGAGGTCGCCACGGGTAAGGCCGATGTCGCGCAGCAGGTGGTCATCGAACTTCAGCAGATCGGTGAGGACCCGCTTGCGTTCTGCGCGACGGAACATGGACGTCAGGCTGAAAGCCATTTCGTTATCTCGTCAGTTGGGTGGTGCCGGGAGCGGCGGAGCGGGCTTATGCCCTCGTCGTGATGAATGCCTGATGAACCGTTTGGGCCTGGAGCGCTTTCAGGAAAAGGTGCAGACTTTTCCGGTTCGAAAGCGCGGCACACCAACACTAGCGGGGCTTGCGGCCGAACCAGGTCTTCTGCTTCCTGAGATCTGCACGCGTGAGCGCGATATCGGCCAGCAGGCGGTCTTCGATCTGCTGGTTGGGCGTACGGGCACGCAGGTGGTCGGACAGCAGCAGCAATTCGGGGATCATGTTCTCGATTTCCTTGTATCTTGAGCCGGCGCCCGCCGGCGTTGCGGCGCCCAATGACCGAGGCCGGTTGAACCGGTTCTGAACGATGACTTCAGGAGAGACCAATGAGTGAGATCGACTTGCCGACATTTCCGGTTGAAGGCGGCTGCGTCTGTGGCGCCGTGCGTTACCGCATCACCGGTGCGCCGCTCACCGTCTACAACTGCCATTGCCGGGATTGCCAGCGGCTCAGCGGCGCCACGCACTCGATGTCGATGCCGATCGCGCGCGAGCGGCTCGAACACCTGCGCGGTGAACTCTCCGCTTACGACAAACCCGCCGACAGCGGGCGCACGGTTCGGATGCTCGCCTGTGCCCGCTGCGGCACCAAGCTGTGGAACGAGCCGCTCGCCTCGCCTGTGATGTTTGTGCTCAAGCCCGGTACGCTCGACGACCCCAGCTGGGCCGTCCCGATCGGCAACATCTGGACGGGGAGCCGGCTGCCCTGGGCAACAGTCGATGAAACCCAGGTCAATTTCCCCGGCCAGCCGCCGGACCGCCAGCTGCTCTACGACGCCTGGAGTGCGGCTACCGCCTGATGCCGGCCAGCGGAGTTTGCCGGAAGAAATCGCGGCGCGGCCGGAGGAACCGACGGGCGACGGCGTGCTAGCAGATCTGTCAGGGTCTGGAGGGGATGATGAGTTTCGACACTGACATCGCGCTGGTGGCCGAGCAGGAGCGGCAACTGGTATTCAGCCGCTTCGACGAGACCACGGCGCTGAAACTGGGTGAGGATATTCGCCAGCTCGCGGTGGCGGCGAAATCGGCCCTGGTGATCGACATCCGGTTCTGGAACCGGCCGCTGTACTATTTTGCGATGCCGGGTACCGGCCCCGACAACTTCGAGTGGGTTCGGCGCAAGAGCAACTGTGTGCGGCGCTTCAATCGAGCATCCTATGCGCTGACACTGCGCCAACAGCGCGATAAGCGCGGCTTTGCGCCGGACGACAATGTCGACCCCACCGAGATTGCGGCGCATGGCGGCTCGTTTCCGATCCGCATCGAGGGGGTGAGCGTCGTTGGAACGATCACCGTCTCGGGCGTCCCCGGACGGCACGATCATGGCTTCGTGGTCACCGCCATCGCGCGGCATCTCGGCATCGATACGGCGCCGCTCATGCTGCCGCACGAGGAACCGGCCGCCGACTGACGGCCAGCTTGCCGCGACTCCGTACCACTGGCTATACCGCCCGCAACAACAGGAGCGGACAGCATGGCCACGGCAGACGACATTGCCAAAATCATCGAGCAGGAGCGCGGGCTCGAGTTCAGCGAGTTCAGCGAGAACGTTGCGTTCTCGCTCGGCGTGCGGGTGCGCGAGCGTGCAATGCGCGAAAGGCTCGGCCTTGTGGTCGATGTCCGCACCTGGGACCGGCAGATGTTCTATGCGGCGATGCCGGGAACAACAGCCGATAACCCCAACTGGGTGCGCCGCAAGATCAACACGACGCAGCGCCTGCTCAAGTCGAGCTATCGCGCGGCGTTGGAACAGAACCGCGAGGATCGGCTGTTCCCCGCGAATCGGGCGCTCGATGGCGCCGATTATGTCCTCGCCGGAGGGGCATTCCCGATCCGCATGAAAGGGTTCGGGCCGATCGGCTGCATCACCATTTCGGGTCTGCACGAGCGAGACGATCATCAGGTCGCCGTGGATGCCGTGGCCGAAGAACTCGGGCTCGATAAGGCGGCCTTTGCGTTGGCCAAGATTTAGTTCGAAGCGCCCCGCGGACACGGCTTGACACCTTGAACCGGTCTGCCGCAACTGCTGCCCGGTTGCGGAGCCCGGCTATGAAACTCAACTACATGCTGCTTGATGTCTTCACTACGCAGCGGCTGAAGGGAAATCCCCTTGCTGTCGTGCTGAAGGCTGACGGCCTACTCGACGATCAGATGCAGGCCATCGCTGCCGAGTTCAATCTGTCCGAAACGGTGTTCATCCAGAAGGCGCAGTCGGAGCGTCACGCCGCAGCCGTGCGCATCTTCACTCCTACGGTCGAGTTGCCCTTTGCCGGACACCCGACCGTTGGCGCTGCCGTCGTGCTCGGATTGCAGAATCGCAGCTCCGCCGTGCGGCTCGAGGAAAAGGTCGGCGTCATCACCTGTGTGATCGAGCGCGTAGACAAGGACGTCGGGCTTGCTCGGTTTGCGCTGCCGCGGCTGCCGGAAGAGGTCGGCAAGGTCCCCGCCGTCGGGGCGATTGCGGCGACACTCGGGCTCGAGCCCGAGGAAATCGGTTGTGGTCCATACCAGCCGGCGTTGTTCTCTGCCGGCGTGCCGTATTACTTGCTGCCGGTACGTGACGCAGCGGCGCTGAAGCGGATCCGGCTCGAGCGCCGCGGCTGGGATGAGACTTTTTCGGAAGGTCGCGGCTCGATCTATGTCTTCACCCAGACACCGGAAGAGCCGGAGAACGACCTCGCCGCGCGCATGTTTTCACCCCGCATGGAAGACCCGGCGACGGGGTCGGCCGCGGCGGCGCTTATCGGGCTGATCGCTCGCCACACCGGTAATGGTCAGCACGAGCTCCGGCTGCGACAGGGCCACGAGATGGGTCGGCCGAGTCTCATCACTCTGCAGTTGCGCAAGGACGACGACAAGCTCACCCACGGCGGCATCGGCGGTCACGCCGTCATCGTCGGTGAAGGTACCCTCAACCTCGGGGACTAGCCTCGGCGTCCGGGCTGTGACTGGGCCTTCACAAATGCCCCTGCACCTGCCGGTGCCGCTAGTGCGGCGTAGCCAACTGGGCTAGCTTTCGCGCGGGCATTTGGAGGGCTAGGCCGTGTACGTTGTCGCACTTCTCATCTTCTTCATCCACATCGTCGCCTTTGTCGCCGGCGGCGCCAATCTGGTGCTGATGCCGATCGTCGGCGCCAAGTTGCCGACCGCCACTCCGGAGCAGCGCGGTCTGTTGTTCGCGGTCATCGAGGGCTTTGCCAAGGTGGGCAAGTATGCGTTCGCGACCCTGCTGGTCACCGGCATCCTGACCCTGTGGCTCAAATGGAACTGGGTCGTTCCCAACGCCTGGTTCTGGGTCAAGATGCTGGGCATCCTTGGGATGATCGTGTTCATCAGCCTCAACGAGATGAACCGCAACAAGGCGATGCAGGGCGATGCGGAAGCGGCTAAGCGTTCCAGAATGTTCGGTCAGTTGACCGGCGTTGCCTTCCTCGTCGTCGTGTTCTCTGCCGTATTCGCCTTCAACTGAGGTTACCTTGGACCCCGCCTTTACGCTTCTGCTCGTCGCCCATCTCGTTGGTCTCATGCTGGTGGCTGCGGCGTTCCTGCCGCTGCTGGGGATGATGGGGCAGGGTGGCGCAGCACCCCAGACAAACCGGTTGCTCACGCGCTTCGGGCACTACGGCATCATCGTGTTGCTGCTCAGCGGCCCACTTCTGATCTGGGTCCGCTATGGCGGCTTCGACGGCATCAGTCACTGGTTCTGGGCCAAACTGGCCTTCGTGGCGCTGCTCGCGGCCGGCGTCGTGTTGTCGGCGGTCTCGGCGCGCAGGATGCGCGCCGGCGATGCCGCGGCAACGGCGCGGGTTCGGCTGGGCCGCATCATCGCGGTGACGTCGCTGGTGGCGATCGTGGTGTTTGCCGTGCTGGCGTTCAACTGATGCCGCGGCTCGACCACATCAACATCGACGTGTCGGACGGCGCCCGGATGGTGCGATTCTTCGCCGACGTGCTGGGCGCCGAGGACGGATTTCGCCCGCCCTTCGATTTTCCCGGCCATTGGATCTATGTCGATGGTCATCCGGCGATCCACCTGAACGTTGCCGCCAGGCAAGGCGATTTCCCGCGCGGCATGATCAACCACGTGGCCTTCGGGGTCTACGAGTTCGAGCCGCTGCGAGCGCGGCTCGAGGCGGCCGGCTGGCCGTACCGGATCACCGGCATCCCCGACTCGGAGATCGGACAATTCTTCGTCGATGGTCCGGAAGGGCTGCTGCTCGAGGTGCAGTTTCGCCGCGAGCGGCAGACTGGTTCGTGAGGCGGTCTTCACGTTCGGTTACCCTGTGCTTCGCAAAGGCTTGCGCCGGCGCCGGAATTCGCGCAATATTTGCGACGTAGCTAGTTTTGGTCCGACGAATGCAGCGCAACCGCGCCATTGCCATAGCCGCCGCCCAGCAGAAGGCTCGTCAGAGCCGGCTGATGATTGCGGCCGCTCTGCTGCTGCTCCCGGCCGCTCTGCTTCTCCTTCTTATCAGCCCCTGATAACCGACAGCTCGGCTAGCGAGCGGGTGGTCAGGGGAGCGCGCAGGTTAACCGAACAACGATTTGTCCGGTCGCGACGGTTTTCGAACCCCGGCCGTTTGATAGGAAAACAGCAATGAGCACCCAGGCGGCGGCGAGCAACAAAGACCGCGTCTTCATCTTCGATACGACCTTGCGCGACGGCGAGCAGAGCCCTGGCGCGACGATGACCCTGGAGGAGAAACTCCAGGTCGCCGAGGCGCTGGACGAGATGGGCGTCGACATCATCGAGGCCGGCTTTCCCATTGCCTCGAACGGCGATTTCGAAGCCGTCGTCGCAGTGGCCAAACAGGTCAAGAACGCGGTGGTCGCCGGTCTTGCCCGGGCTATCCCTGGCGACATTGCCCGCGCCGGCGAAGCGGTCCGGCACGCCAAGCAGGGCCGCATCCACACCTTCGTGTCCACCTCGCCCATCCATCTGGCCCACCAGATGAAGAAGACCGAGGAGCAGGTGCTGGAGATCATCACTGCCACAGTCACCCAGGCGCGCAACTTGATCGACAATGTCGAGTGGAGCGCCATGGATGCCACCCGCACGCCGATCGACTACCTGGCCCGTTGTGTCGAACTCGCCATCAAGGCCGGCGCCACCACCATTAACCTGCCCGATACGGTCGGCTACGCCATCCCCGCCGAGCATGAGGCAATGTTCCGCTCGATCATCGAGCGCGTCCCGGGCGCCGACAAGGTGGTTTTCTCGGCCCACTGCCATAACGACCTGGGCCTTGCTGTCGCCAACTCGCTGGCAGCGGTGCGCGGCGGTGCCCGGCAGATCGAATGCACCATCAATGGTTTGGGCGAACGCGCCGGCAACGCGGCGCTCGAGGAAGTGGTGATGGCGCTGCGCACCCGCGGTGACGCCATGCCCTATGATACCGAAATCGACGCCACTCATCTGAGCCGCGCCAGCAAGGTTGTTTCGGCAGCCGCCAATTTCCCGGTGCAGTACAACAAGGCGATCGTCGGCAAAAACGCTTTCGCCCATGAGAGCGGCATCCACCAGGATGGCATGCTGAAGAACGCCCAGACCTACGAGATCATGACGCCTGCTTCGGTCGGCATCAAGGAAACCACCTTGGTCATGGGCAAGCACTCGGGCCGCGCCGCCTTCAAGGACAAGTTGAAGGAACTGGGCTACGACTTGGGCGACAATGCCTTTCAGGAGGCCTTCGTCCGCTTCAAGGATCTGGCCGACCGCAAGAAGCATGTCTATGACGCCGATATCGTCGCCCTGGTTGATGATGAGGCCGGCTCGGTCGACGATCGCATCAAGCTGGTCGATATGGAGGTCGTCTCAAAGACCGGCGGCATCCACCATTGCGACCTCACCATCACCATCGACGGGGTCGAGGTGAAGGCGTCGTTCGACGGCACCGGGTCGGTCGATGCGATCTTCAACGCCATCAAGCAGGCAGTGGGCAAGGATCCGCATCTGGTGCTCTATGCCATCGACGGCGTCACCGGCGGCACGGACGCGCAGGCGAGCGCCCATGTGCGGCTCGAAATGAACGGCCGCATCGTCTCCGGCAATGCCGCCGAGCCCGATACCCTCGTCGCCTCGGCCCGTGCCTATATCAACGCCTATAACCGCCTGCTGCTCGAACGCGGCGCTGCGGCGCAGGGGGCCACGGAAGCAGCGGCCGCCAGCTGATCTCCAGCAGGGCCGCTTCGGCGGCCCTTCTTGTATGCTCGAGGCGATACTGCGGGGGCAGGCGTGGGCTATGAACTGCGACAGGCGACAACGCTCGATGATCTGGCTGAAATGCACCGGCTTCGCCGGGATGTGTTGTTCGCACGGCGTGGGCGTGCCGCCATCTACAATGATGACCATCCCGATGACGCTGTGGCCAATCACCTGAAATTTCTGCTGGTGCTGGATGGCGAGCGGATCGGCACCGCGCGGCTCGATCTCGTGCAAGGCGTGGCGAAGCTGCGCCTCGTCGTCATCGCCGAGGAGCGGCAGCGGCAGGGCCACGGCGCAGTCATGGAGCAACTGATCACCGGGCACGCCAACCGGCTCGGTATCACCACCTTGCTCGTCAATTCGGCGCCCGATGCCGTCGGCTTCTACGAGAAATGCGGCTGGCAGCGCGAAATCTGGGATGCCTCCGAGCTGGTCGGCGCCGCCAGCGACTGTGTGCAGATGGCAAAGTACCTCTAGACGTCAACCTCCGGATCGCGGGCGCAACGCTTGCCAAGCCCGGGCGTTCGGTGCATTGCCATGGCGCAGGCTGATGGGGGCTCCATGCGTTGGCGGGACTTGGTCCGTGGTGCGACCAGCAGGTTTCGGCAGGCCGGTCGACTGGCTCGCTGGCAGCTGTTCGGGCTCACAAACTTTGCGCGGCCCGAGCATCTGCGCCTGAGGCCACCACCCTGGCGCTCCGCCCCCGCCACGGCAGCGGCGCCTGCGACCGTCAGGGTGCCGATCGTCCGGCCGGTCCTCTACGGAGAAGTGGAGCCGGAGAGCTTCAAGCGGATACCCGATGAAGTCGTCGTGCGGGATCCGAGCGTGGCGATTGCCGACGACGTCGTGCTCGTGCCCGGCCATGTCTTCGTCGACCGCCGAAACGGGCAGGTGCTGCCGCAGAGCTATGACATCGCCACCTCAGGGGGCGCCTTGACCGGGATCGAAACTCGGCCGCCGAAGCCGTTCTCGCTTCCGCAGCAGGCCGAACAGCTCTTCGTGGTCGATAGCCACTTTCCCGGCTATGGGCACTTCCTGCTCGAAGCCATTCCAAAGCTGATGCTGCTCGATCGCGCGCCGGCGGACATCGGGATTGCGACGTCCGTTCCCCGGTCGGCGACGTTCGATGCAATGGTCGGTGCGCTTGGCGTTGAGCCCTCACGCATCCGCCATTTCAATGAGCCGGTGTTTTGCCGCCGTGCCTTCCTGCCCGAGCGCCTGGTTCACCTCGACCAATGCATCCATCCCCTGGCGCGCCAGGCCTTCAGCCGCATCAGGGCACTCGGCGAGACGTCTGCCGCAGAGGTGGCCGACCGCATCTTCATTTCGCGCTCCCGGTTCCGTCGTCGGCGACTGACCAATGAAACTCAGATTGAGGCGTTGTTCGAGCGGCACGGCTTCCGCATTGTCCATCCCGAGTTGCTGCCGATCGAAGCGCAGATTGCCCTGTTCAGTAATGCGAAAATGATTGCCGGGCTGGGCGGATCGGCGATGCACAACACGGTATTCACCAATCCCGGTGCCAAGGTTCTGATCGTCAGCGCCAGGCAATGGTTCGTGCGGACCGACGTGTTGATCAGTCAGCATGACGGGCAGCTCGCCTACGTGTTCGGTGAGCCCGACGGCGACTCGCCCGATGTCGGCGACGCCGATTGGAGCGTCGATCCGGCGGCAGTCGAAGCCGCGATCGTCGGACACTTCGGGCTCTAGCTCAGATGGGCGGAGCGAGCACCAAGGAGGCCGGTATGCGAGCCCAAGCTGCGGCGCCAGAGGGCTTGCTGCGAGAGCTGAGGGGCGCGTTCACCGCACTGGCGCTGGCGGTGTGCGGCGTCCTGATCGCCGTCAGCTACGATTTCGGCATCCCTGGGCAAGCCCTGCTGCAATCGTTGCGCTTCCACATTGCGGCGGCGTTGCTCGGGCTGGCGGTGCTGCTGTTCGTCGGCGGCGCCTGGCGCAGCGCCTGGCTCTTTGTCTTCGCCTTTGCCATCAGCACCGGGCAGGGCGCGGCGATCGTCTATCACCAGCAGGAGGTGCGCCTCTCGCTTGCAGGACGACCGAGCCAGCCTTTGCTTAAGCTGCTGAGCTTCAATCTGCTGTCGACAAATCCGAACGGCGAAGAGCTTGCCCGCTTCATCGCCGGATCCGGCGTGGACGTGGCCGTGCTGATGGAGGCGGCGCCGATCGCCGATCATAACGCCATCCTGCAGGCGAGCTATCCGTATTATGCCGGCTGCGACGATGGTTCGCGCTGCGGTGGTGTGGTGATCCTGTCGCGCACCCCGCTCGCCGACATCACTGTTCGGTCGATGAGTGGCGTCTGGCAGAACCGCTTGGTGACCGCCAGCACCACGATCGCCGGACAGCGGGTCAATATCGTCGCCGCCCACCTGGTGAAGCCGTATTTCGATGACTTCGCCGCCGAGGAGCTTTCGAGACTCGGCGCAGTCGTCGACGGGCTCGAAGGTCCGCTGGTGCTGGCTGGCGATTTCAACGCTGCGGCCTGGTCCGACAGTATCGACGCACTTGTCCGCCGGCGCCATCTCGCGCCCGGCCCGTTCTACCCGGCCACCTGGCCGGTCCGGCTCGGGCCGCTGGGTGTTCCGATCGATAACATCTTTGCTCGGGGCCCGTTGGTGATCGACACCGTCTCGGCAATTGCGGACCCGATGGGCTCCAACCACCGGGGGCTGATGGCCGAGATTCGGGTGACCGAGGAGTAAGCCAGGCCCGCCGCCGCTTGTACCACGGCCGCCGGGATGCCCGTTGCCGAACTCCATGGCGTTTCACTCGCCATCAGAGGTCGGCCCAGGCTGGCCATGCGAGAGGCCTTCTCGAAGCGCTCCCAGCGGCGGGAATCGGTCTCAAAGTAGTCGGCGAGACCCACAAGGAAGGGTTCTGTGCCGATGCGCTCGAGCAGCGGCGCGGATGTCGCTGGTGCCGATGAACTGGGTCGTTTGAGCCTTTTGCTTTGGGAAGCAGTCAGGCCTCGGTTGGGAATCAGGTCGTGGCGAGCTCTCGGGCCGCTGCCGGCTGCAATTGCATCGCGCCGGACTCGCCGAACAGGCGGGCAGTGAGGTCAACCATCAGGTCGGCGCTTCTTCCATGACGGTCCAGCACGGGGTTGAGTTCGACCAGATCGAGCGAGCCGACGCGTCCGCTCCGGTGCAGCATGTCCATCACCAACTGTCCCTCCGCGAGCGTCAGCCCGCCGGGGACAGTGGTGCCGACGCCGGGGGCGAGGCTCGGGTCCATGGCGTCGACATCGAGCGACAGGTGCAGGTGACCGTTGGCGGCCTCCACCCGATCCAGGAAGCGGCGGAGCGGTGCGGCTATGCCGGCGATGCGGACGGCATCCATGTCCACCACTTCTACGCCGCGATCGTCGATCAACCGTGCTTCCTCATAATCGAGTGCGCGGGCGCCGAGGATTATCACGTTGGCCGCATCGACCGGCGCGAACCAGGTGTCGTCATTGGCAAAGCCCGGCTCGCCGCAGAGGCGCGCCAGCGACATGCCATGAATGTTGCCGGTCTCGGTGGTAGTCCAGGTGTTGAAATCGCCATGCGCATCGAACCACAAGACGAACAGCGCCCGGCCGGCATCGCGGCAGTGGCGGGCAACTCCCGCGACCGAACCCATCGAGATCGAGTGATCGCCGCCGAGGAATACCGGGCGTGCCCCATTGTCGAGGCTGCGATAGCCGGCTTGGCTGGCGCCGATGGCCAGCGCCTCGATCTCGGCCGCCGGCGCGAGCCGGCCGTCCACGGCGATATCGCCGAGGTCGGCGACCGCATAGCCGAGGCCGGCGAGCCGCTCGGCGAGCCCGGCGGTGCGCAGATCATCCGGACCAAGCGCGGCGCCCCTGCACGAGGCGCCCGCATCGGTCGGCACCCCGATCAGATCGATGCGGTTGCCAGCGGAGGGCCGGCGGGCCCGGGCGTCGTGGAGCATCTCGGTGTCCTCGATTGCGTTGTTTGCACTATGTGAGGTCGATCCGATGCTGACGAAAAGCCGAAGAAGTGATAAGAATGCGCAGTGCACTATGCAAAATGATGGCAGTAGGTGACGATTAGCACATCCAGCCTCGATGATCTCGACTACCGGCTGATTGCGCTGCTGCGCACCGACGGGCGAATGCCCGTCGCCAAGCTCGCGGCGCTGCTGGGGGTCTCACGCGCCACGGTGACGGCGCGCATGGAGCGGCTGGAGCGCTCAGGCGCTATCGCCGGCTACACCGTCGTGGTGCAAGCGCAAGGACGGGCCGATGCGGTGCGCGCCGTCACCATGGTCGAGGTGGATGGCAAGAACGCCGAGCAGATCATCCGCCGCCTCGCCGGCTTTCCCGAGATTCGCGGGCTCTACACCACCAATGGCCGTTGGGACGTGGTGGCCGAGATCGAGACGGCGACGCTGCGCGAGTTCGACGAGCTGTTGCGCAAGGTGCGCCAGATCGATGGTATCGCCAACACCGAGACGAGCATCCTGCTGGGAACGCGCAAGAAGCTTGGGTGAGGCGGCATCACTACGCCTCTCGCAACGCCCTCGGCAGCTCTGTCGCCACGACATCGAGCTCTTCCGGCCGCCCAACGCTGATGCGGATGTGGCGGTCGAGCCCCGGCGCCATTGGCTTGCGGACAAACACGCCGCGCCCCTCCAGCGCTTTCAGCACCCGCATGGCGTAATCGCCGTCGCGGCCACAATCGACGGCGACGAAGTTGGTGGCGGAGGGGACGGCGGCGAGGCCGTTCCCGGCCGCTATGACATGGATCCGTTCCCGTCCGGCGGCGACTTTCGCCACGACCTGCGCCAGCCAGTCCTGGTCGGCCAGGGCCGCCATCGCCGCGACCTGGCTCAGCCGGGTGACCCCGAAATGGTTGCGCACCTTGTCGAACGCCTTGATGAAACTGGCCTCGCCGACGGCGTAGCCGACCCGCATGCCTGCCAGCCCATAGGCCTTGGAGAAGGTGCGGGTCCGGATCAGGTTGGGGCGGGCAATGTTGAGCGCGGGCAGGGCGCCCGCCGGCGCCGTCTCGCAATACGCTTCGTCGAGGAGGATCAGTGTTTCCTCCGGCACTGCCGCGATGAAGCGCTCGATCTCCGTGGCGCTCCACCAGCTGCCCATCGGATTGTCCGGATTGGAGAGATAGATCACCTTGGCCCGCTCGCGCCGCGCCGCTTCGGCGAGGGCGCCGAGGTCCTCATGGTGACCTGCATAGGGCACCGCGACGATCCGGCCGCCGAAGCCGGCCACGTGATAGTTGAACGTCGGATAGGCCCCGAGCGAGGTCACTGCGACATCGCCGGGCTCGGTGATCAGCCTGGCGATGAGCCCGTGCAACCCATCGATGCCCTCGCCAACTGCCAAATTGGCCAGGGGTATGCCGAGATGCGCAGCAAGCGCCGCCTTGAGGTCGTGTACCTCGGGGTCGCCATACATCCAGACCCCAGCTGCGACTGACCCGATCGCGGCGATCACCTTCTGCGAGGGGCCGAAGCCGCTCTCGTTGGCGCCGACCCGTGCTCGGAACGGCACACCGGTCCGCCGCTCCAGCGCTTCGGGACCGGTGAACGGCACGGTGGAGGGCAGGGACTGGGCAAGCGGGGTAAGGATGGGGCGCATGGTGCGGCGAACTTATCCTGCCCGGAGCGCGCTGCAACTCCATCCATTCGCACCACGTATCTCAATGGTTACATCGCCAGGCCGCACGTTAGTTTGTGTTGTGCGTGACGCGGGCGCAGGACAATCATCGACCCAATCAAAACCTTCGGGGTGAACTTTCATGATCAAGAACAAACTGACGCTGGCGGTGGCAATCGTAGGCGCGCTCGGGATGACCGGGGCGCAGGGCGCCGAGACGGCGACCGCCATCTTCGCCGGCGGTTGCTTCTGGTCGATCGAAAGCGATTTCGACCATGCGCCGGGCGTCATCTCCACCACCTCCGGCTATATCGGCGGGCACGTCGACAACCCGACCTACGAGCAGGTGGTCACCGAAACCACCGGGCACCGCGAGGCGGTCAAGATCGTCTACGACCCCAGCGTCACCAGCTACGACAAGCTGGTCGACACCTTCTTCCACCTGATCGATCCGATCGAGACACGTGGCCAGTTCTGCGACTACGGCGAGAGCTACACCACGGCGATCTACGCCGGCACCGATGCCGAGCTGAAGGTCGCCGAGGCCGGCAAGGAAGCGACTGCCGCAGCGCTCGGCAAGCCCGTGGCCACCATCGTCGCCATGGCCCCGACCTTCTGGCCGGCCGAGGCCTATCACCAGGATTTCTGGAAGGGCAGCGAGGTGCTTCAGAACGGCCTGACCCGCGCCCAGCACTACGCCCGCTATCGCGTCGGCTGCGGCAAGAACGGCCAGGTCGAAGCCATCTGGGGCAAGGACGCCTTCAAGGGGCTCGACGGGCACGCTTGAACATAGCGAATAGTGAGTAGCGAATGGCGCGGCCCCCACTCGTTACTCGCTACCTCGCAATTCGTTCGCCTTCAGGTCAGATCCGGCGTCCGCTCGCCGGCGCCCTGGGTGTGCGGGTCGGCTGCCAGTTCCACCTTAACGTGCTCGTCCTCGGACGAGAGCATCTTGTTGATGGCGAACTTTGCCTTTTCGGTCAGGTCGCGCAACGTTGGCAGGTATTCCGGCGTCGGCACCCAGGCGCGCAGCTGCAGCATGATCTTGTCGCCCACGAAGCTCTCGACATGCACCGTCGGTGGCGGATCGACCTGCACGCGCTTGTCGGACGTGGCGATCTTCAGCATTGTCCGGCGCGCCGCCGCGACGTTGATCGAATCGGCCACCGTGATGTTCACATCGATGCGCCGGCGCGGTTCGCGGCTGTGGTTGGTGATCGCCGAGGACCAGAGCTTCTGATTCGGCGTGAAGATATAGAGCCCGCTGGTCGAGCGCAGCCGCGTGCCGAACAGGCCGATCTCCACCACGACGCCGGCGACGCCGTCGCCGACGATGTACTCGCCGATGGCGATGGGCCTGAGCCACACCAGCATGATTCCGGCCGCTATGTTGGCGAGCGTGCCTTGCAGCGCCAGCGCAATGGCAAGACCGGCGGCGCCGATCACCGCATAGATCGAGGTGCTCGATACGCCGACGAAGCTCAGCGCCGTCACCACCGAGAAAATGATGATGCCGTATCGCGTTACCTGCGCCAGCAGCGGCGCGAAGTTCTTGTCGACGCCATAGGCCCGCGGCAGCAGGTTCTTCACCGCGCGTGACAGGACGCGCGCCAGATACCAGCCGGCGATCAGCACGATGAGCGCGCTGAGGATGGCAACGGAGTTGTCGGTCAGCCACCTGAGCGGAAGGGAGATGGCGTCGGTCGCTTCAGTGGGCAGGTCGTTCATTGGCTTCCACGGGCCTCAGCGGTGCGGGCGCTAACTTACCAATCTGGCAAAAGCAGGAAAGTCCATGGCAAAGCGAATAGGTGCTGGACAAGGTCGGGAACCCCTGTTAGTCAGCCGCTCGGACCGGGTGCGTAGCTCAGATGGTAGAGCAGCTGACTCTTAATCAGCGGGTCCACGGTTCGAGTCCGTGCGCACCCACCAAATCCTCCTAATGCTTTGATATCGTATCCGGAACGGGAACCATCCCCGTTTGGGCCAGTGCCATCGCAGCGCGATGGCGAGGTGCCGCAGCGAGCGGCCGAATCAGTTTCGCGCCATGTGCGGCCGTGGCCGTAGAGTTGGGGAGTTCGGGCGGGTAAGGCACCCCAGGCCGTGAATTGATCGAATGGCGCTCTTCACAAGGCGCGCCGCGCCGCTTACATAGCCCCACCACCCTTGCTCACGGAGATATCCCGGAATGCCCTTCGGCCTTGATGCTTCGGCTTTTGCGGCATTCTTTCAGGTTATCATGATCGATCTGGTGCTTGCTGGCGACAACGCTGTCGTCATCGGGCTCGCCGCTGCCGGGCTGCCGGCCGATCTCCGCCGCAAGGCCATTCTCATCGGCATCATCGCAGCGACGATACTGCGCATCTGCTTCGCCTTGATCACGACGCAGCTACTGGCGCTCGGTGGCGGCCTGCTCATCGCAGGCGGCTTGCTGCTGCTCTGGGTCTGCTGGAAGATGTATCGCGAGCTGTCGGTCTCGCATGAAGACGAGCACGAGGCGACCGAAGCGCTCGCAGATGCCGATCTCAACGCCGACGGCACGATTGCCGGCAAGGGCAAGAAGAAGACGCTGAAGTCGGCGGTCTGGCAGATCATCATTGCCGACGTGTCGATGTCGCTCGACAACGTGCTGGCGGTGGCTGGCGCGGCGCAGCACCACGAAGTGGCGCTGATCTTCGGCCTCGGCCTCTCGGTGCTGCTGATGGGCGTCGCGGCGACGCTGGTGGCCGGGCTGCTGCATAAGTATCGCTGGATCGCCTGGCTGGGCCTGGTGATTATCCTCTATGTCGCGGTGAAGATGCTCTACGAGGGCGCTGACCAGTTGCTCGGGCATACCCTGCCGATGATCCCGCTGATCAAGGGCGCGCCGCCGGTTCCCGGGGTGCACTAGCATCACGAGTGCACTAGGGTCACGAGTGCACTAGCGTCACGGATACACTAACCCCGCCGTAACCACGGTCCGAGTTTCCTCGCATTGCGAACCGGGCCGTAGCAATTTGCTCATGGCAGCGACGATAGCGTCCGGCAGGTTCTCTGCCGGATTTCGTCCATGTCGCTTGCCGCCCTCTCGCTCAGCCCTGTCGCACAGTTCGCTGTGCCGTCGCATCCGATCGCCACCGGTTTCGCCATGCGGCTGGTCGAGCCGGTAGCCTGGGATGATGCGATTGCCGACTTCGAGGGCGTCTGCCAGGAACAACTGGCGACCTTTGCGCGGGCCCGCTGGCCCGGCGTGGAACTCGAGCCGCAACTGTTCACGCTGGCCGGCGAAGTGGTGGGTGGGTGCCTGATCATGGTGCAACCGCTGCCGCTCGGGCTTGGCGCGATCGCGGTAGCCAAGTGGGCGCCGATGCTGCGCTGCACCGAAACGGCCGACGCCAACGCCATCTACGCGCGCATGGTCGAGGCGCTGTCGGCGGAGTACGCGGTGCGCCGGCGCATGATGCTGTCGGTGCTGCCGCGTGCGGCGCTGGGTACGACCAATGCGGAGTATGAACACCTGCTGAGAGCTGGCTTTCGGCAGGGCGCCAAGCTGCTGTTTCCGGATCGCTACATCGTTAACCTCAAGCTGAGCGACGCCGAACAGCGTTCGAGCTTCCACCAGAAATGGCGCTACCATCTCAACAAGGCCGACAAGGCCGGGCTGCGCTTCGAGCACGCCAGGCCCGATCAGCGGCCCGAGTTCGACGCGCTCTACGAGCAGATGGTCGATCGCAAGAAGTTTCCTGACCATTCGGCCTACGGCACGGTCCCGGCGCTGCTGGCGATGGAAAACCCGACACTCAGGCCGGAGCTGTTCTTCGTGCGCCGGGCCTCGGGCGACATCGTCGCGGGCGCCGTCATCTTCAAGGCCGGAGATCGCGCCGTCTATCTCTACGGCGCGACGAGTGCCGCGGCGCTCGAGCTGCGCGCCGGCTATTTCCTCCACTGGCACATCATCCGCTGGTTGCGCGACAACACTGCGGCCCGCTGGTACGACCTCGGCGGTACCGATGGTTTCCAGGGGCTGCATCAGTTCAAGAAGGGTATGGTCGGAGAACGCGGCGTGATCGTCCCGGTGCCGCCGGTGGCGAACTACGCCGCGCATTGGTGGCCGCGCCTTTTGGGCGAGGGCGCCTTCGCCGGCCGTGAGTTGGCCCACAGCCTCGGTCGCTACGTCGACCGGTTGCGGCCGGATCGGGCCAAGCCCAACCAGTTGCGGAACGCCGAATGAGCCTCCGGCAGCGTCTCGTCTCGCAATCGAGCGTGATCTTCGGCGCCCGGCTGTTCGGCGCCGGCGTGATCTTCCTCGCCCAGGCGGCGATCGCGCGGCTTTGGGGCCCCGACATCCTCGGCGAGTACCTGCTGATCATCGCGACGGTGAATATCGTCGCGGTGGTGATGCCGCTCGGCTTCGAGACCATCGGCACCTATTTCGCCGCCGAGTATCGTTCCACGGGGTACGGGCAACTATTGCGCGGCTTCATGCGGCGCGCTTACGGCCATATCGCGCTCACCGCGTTGGTGCTGCTGGTTGCTGGCTACCCGTTCGCCGGATTGCTCGGCGAACCGGGCAGGGTGCTCCTCGCCCATTGGTTGCCGGCTTGCCTCATGGCTGTCGCCACGGCCGTCGTCTACTGCAACAGCGCGCTGCTGGTCGGGTTGAAGCGCCCGTTCGCCGGATTCTTCGCCGACACCATCTTCCGTCCACTGCTGATCGTCCTTTGCTTCGCGCTCGCCGCCATGGCCAGCGATGCCGAGGCGAAGTTCGCCGAGTTGATCTGGCTCCTCGCCATTGGCTTTGCAGCGATCGCGGCGGCCCAGTTCGCCTGGGTGCTGCGCGCGGCTCGGCAGGTGCCCGATACACCTGCTGTTGCGGCAACCGAGACGAAGCGCTGGTGGCGCTTCGCGCTGCCCTGGGTGGTAATCGCGCTCGCCACCGATTTCTTCTTCGATATCGACCTGCTGATCCTGTCGCACTTCTTGGATCGCGAAAGCCTCGCAGTGTTCGGCGTCTGCACCCGGGTGTTCTCGCTGGTTGCGTTCGGCGTCTCGGCTGTCTACGCGGTGACCCTGCCCGAAATGTTCGAGCGCAACGCCGCGGCCGACCGGCCCGGCTTCCTCAAGCAGATCGGCGAGGCCAATCTCGTTGCCTGCGCCATATCGGTGGCGCTGTTCGCCATCGTGATGGCCACCGGGCCGCTGCTGTTGATGCTGTTCGGCCCGGCATTCCAGGCCGGGGTCGCGCCGCTGGCCGTCCTCTGCCTCGCCCTCTGCATCCGCTCGGTGTTCGGTCCGGCGGCGCTGGTGCTGTCGATCCACGATCGGCCCTATGCGACGCTCCCCGCCATCGGGCTCGGCATGGGCGTGCTGGTGGGCGCCAACATCCTGCTGGTCCCCACGCATGGGCTGATGGGCGCCGCGGTGGCGGCGCTGGCAGCACAGACCTTCTGGTCGGCGGCGATGTGGCTGACGGCGAAACGGCTGGCGGGGATCGATGTATCGGTCGGACCGCGGCTCAGGGAGTTGCTGGCGGGGCGCCGGGTGAAGCGACTTTAGCGGCCAGCCTCACCGTCCCAGCAGCATATCCACCCGGGCTTTGAACTTCGCGATGCGGCCCATGCTCATGCCGGAGTCATAGTCCTCGGTGAGCTTGGTGTAGAACTTTTCCATCACCACGTAGTCCTGCCCGAAAATCTGCTGGCGCAGCAGCGCTGCCTGCTCGTAGCCGTAGCGGCGGAGCAGGGCGAGGGCGACTTCGTTCTCCGGCCGCACCCAGGTGAAGGCCTTGTGGAACTTGCCGTTGTCCCAGTGCTCGTCGAACACCCTCATGCCGTAGAGGCCGAGCCGGGTCTGCCGGTGCGAGGGGAAGATCCAGCTCCAGTAGCGAAAGATCGAGCCGGTTTCCGGCCCCGAGATCAGGCCGCCGCCTGGCACGCCATCCTGCGTGAGGATGATGACGTGGAACGGGTCGACACGCTGCAGCGCCCGAAGGAAGCCCTTGGTCAGCCGCGCCTTCTCGTGCTCCTTGAAGCGTTCTGAATAGTGCGGCGACTCGTCGATGACCGCCATCAGTTCGGCGTGGATCATGTCGAGTTCGTCCGCTCGCGCGGCGTGATAGCCGAGTTCGGGCATCGGGAGCCTCCAAATGGTATTGTCGCCATTGTGGCGGCAAACCGCCGAGAAAGCGTTTACCGCGAGGGTTTCCGAAGGGTTGTCAGCGCCCATCACTAGGCCGAAAGGCGGCAAGTGGTCTGCTTGCCCGACCCTCGGGGCTTGGTTAGAACGGTTCGCAAAATCGGAGGACTATCGATGAGCGAGAGTTTGGTGTTCGCCCCCAGCGCGGCGGCGGTTGCCCGGACACGGACCACGGCAGCGCAGTACGAGGAGATGTACGCTCGCTCACTGAGCGACCCCGAGGGGTTCTGGAAGGAACAATCGCAGCGCATCGACTGGATCAAGGCCCCGACCAAGATCAAGAATACCAGCTACGTCTACCCCGACATCTCGATCAAATGGTTCGAGGATGGGGTGCTGAACATCTCGGCCAACTGCGTCGACCGCCACCTCGCGACCCGGGCCGACGAGACCGCGATCATCTGGGAAGGCGATATCCCGGGCACTGACGGCAAGGTCACCTACCGGCAGTTGCATGAACGGCTCGGCCGCTTCGCCAACGTGCTGAAAGCCAACGGCGTCAAGAAGGGCGACCGCGTCACCATCTACATGCCGATGATCATCGACACTGCCGTCGCGATGCTGGCCTGCGCCCGTATCGGCGCCGTCCATTCGGTGATCTTTGGTGGCTTCTCGCCCGACTCCATCGCCGGCCGCATCAACGACTGCGATTCGAAGATCGTGCTGACGGCCGATGAAGGCCGGCGCGGCGGCAAGACCATTCCGCTCAAGAAGAACGTCGACGAAGCATTGCTGAAGACCCCCGGGGTCGAGCGCGTCATCGTGGTCAAGAACACCGGCAACGCGGTGGAGATGAAAGCCGGCCGCGACGTCTGGTACGCTGACGAAGCCGCCAAGGTTTCGGCCGAATGCGCCCCCGAGCCGATGAATGCCGAGGATCCGCTGTTCATCCTCTATACCTCGGGCTCGACCGGCAAGCCGAAGGGCGTGCTGCACACCACTGGCGGCTACATCGTCTGGGCGTCGCTCACCCATGAGCGCGTCTTCGACTACCGTCCGGGCGAAATCTACTGGTGCACCGCCGACGTCGGCTGGGTCACCGGCCACAGCTACATCGTCTATGGACCGCTCGCCAACGGCGCGACCACGCTGATGTTCGAAGGCATCCCGAGCTATCCCGACGCCGGCCGCTGCTGGCAGGTGGTGGAAAAGCACAAGGTCAACATCTTCTATACCGCGCCCACCGCCATCCGCGCACTGATGGGGGCCGGCGCGGAGATCCCCGACCAGTACGCCATGCCGTCGCTGCGGCTGCTGGGCTCGGTGGGCGAGCCGATCAACCCTGAGGCCTGGCTCTGGTACCATAAGCATGTGGGCAAGGAGCGCTGCGAGATCGTCGATACCTGGTGGCAGACCGAAACCGGCGGCATCCTAATCTCGGCGCTACCCGGCGCCATTGCCGCCAAGCCCGGCTCGGCCACAAAGCCGTTCTTCGGCATTAAGCCGATCGTCTTGTCGCCCGAGGGCAAGCTGCAGGAGCAGACCAAGGCCGAAGGCGTGCTCTGCATTGCCGACAGCTGGCCGGGCCAGATGCGCACCGTCTACGGCGACCATGCACGGTTCGTCTCGACCTATTTCGAGACCTACAAGGGCTACTACTTCACCGGCGATGGCTGCCGCCGCGACGAGGATGGCTACTACTGGATCACCGGCCGTGTCGACGACGTGCTCAACGTCTCCGGCCACCGCATCGGCACCGCCGAAGTCGAGAGTGCCCTGGTTGCGCATCCCAAGGTCGCCGAAGCGGCGGTGGTCGGCTACCCGCACGACATCAAGGGGCAGGGCATCTACTGCTATGTCACCCTGATGGCCGGTGAAAAGGGCGACGACACGCTGAAGGCCGAGCTCAGGAACTGGGTGCGCAAGGAAATCGGCGCCATCGCCTCGCCCGACCTGATGCAGTTTGCGCCCGGCCTGCCCAAGACCCGTTCCGGCAAGATCATGCGCCGCATCCTGCGCAAGATCGCCGAGAACGATTATGGCGCGCTCGGGGATACGACGACCCTGGCCGACCCGGGCGTGGTGACGGACCTGATCGAGAACCGGCAGAACCGCTAGGCTTTACCGAAGCAGACGGCCCCCTCCCATCCTCCCCCTTTAAGGGGGAGGTGCCTCATCGAGTGAATGGCACGATCGAGCGACCGCTCCGACCCTTCACCTCCCCCTTTATGGGGGACGCCGGGAGGGGGCCGTCTCTATCGGTCGACACCGACCAGCTTTCGCCGCACTCCTCGGTCACAAGCCGGGCTGTATTCCCGAGAGACCCTCTTTCATGCGCCTGGCCACGATGCTCCTCGCGACGCTCCTTCCCCTTGCCGCTTCGCCCGCTTGTGCCCAAACGCTCGAGCAAATGGCCGGGCAGATGATCGTCGTCGGCTTCGTCGGCAACGGCGTCGACGACAAGGGCGTCGCGGCGCTGCGCGCCGAGGTTGCGGCGGGTGACATCGGTGGGGTGATGTACCTCAAGACCAATGTCGCGAGCCGCAAGGCGGTCGAGGCGATGAACGCGGCGTTCCGCGAGGCGGCGCCGGCGGGGCTGCCGCCGTTCATCACCCTCGATCAGGAAGGCGGGCTGGTCGAGAGGCTCGACAAGTCCGTCGGCTTCAAGGAAATCCCCGACGCGGCGGCAGTTGCGGCGAGGAACACTCCTGCAGAGGCTCGCGGTATTTACGACGCGCAGGCCGAGGGCATTGCCGCCTGGGGCTTCAACGTCAATTTTGCACCGGTGGTCGATCTCTCCATCAACCCGAACAACCAGGTGATCGCCAAGTATGGCCGGGCCTTCGGCAAGGACGGCAAACTGGTGGCCGAGTACGCCGGCGAGGTGATTGCAGCCCACCATGCGGCGGGCCTCCTGACCTCGCTGAAGCACTTCCCCGGGCACGGCTCGTCGACCGCCGACAGCCACGAGGGTTACGTCGATATCACCAAGACCTGGCGGGACAGCGAACTCGAGCCCTATCGCGAGCTGATCGCAGGCGGCTACGACGACATGGTGATGATCGGCCACCTGATCGACACCAAGGTCGACCCCTCCGGCATGCCATCGAGCCTCTCCAGGCCATGGATTGAGGACAAGCTGCGCGGCGAACTCGGCTTCAAGGGCGTGGTGATCACCGACGATCTCGAGATGGGCGCCATCCGCGATCATTTCACCCTCAAGCAGACCGTGGTCAACGCAGTGCGAGCCGGCGTCGATGTACTGCTGTTCTCCAATACCGCCTACCAGCGCGCCACGCTGGGCGACGAGGTCCGCGCCATCCTCCTCGCCGAGGCCGAGGCGGACCCGGCGTTCAAGGCGCGGATCGAAGAAAGCTACAAGCGCGTCGTGGCGCTGAAAGCGCGCATTGGAGGCGACAATGCCCAAGCCCAGTAAAGCCGAGGTCATTGCGTCACTCGGTCTTGGCGGCCACTTCGAGGGCGGCTATTTCCGCGAGACCTTCCGACCGACGCATCGCGAGAAGCTGGAAACGGCGCGCGGCCCGCGCGGCACCATGACCAGTATTTACTACATGCTGACCGACGATTCCCCGGTGGATCACTTCCACACCAAGCACTCGGACGGCATCCAGTTCCACCATTTCGGGGCGCCGCTTACCTACCATATGATCCACCCCGACGGCCGCTACGAGGCGGTGGTGCTGGGGCCGGACCTGACGGCAGGGCAGGTGCCGAGCCTCGCCGTCGCCGGCGGCGTCTGGAAAGCTGCCGAACTGCCGGCAGGCGAATACGGGCTGGTGAGCGAAGTCGTTTCGCCGGGCTGGGAAATGGAGGACATGATCCTCGTCACCCGCGCTGAACTGCTGGCGCAATTCCCGCAGCATGCCGATGTGATCACCCGGCTGACCCCGGCGCCCTAGCGCCATCCGGGGTGTCGCGGCGATGCTGCTTCATCTATGAGGGCCGGAGTTTTCCCCACCTGAGCCGGGGTGGACGTCGAAAGCGCTCCCGTCCCATAGGTCAAATGGGCTAAACTTCCGACCCCGACAGTGAGAGGCAAGAGCATGAACGAAGAGGGCAGGGAGGTTCGGCGGGTCCGCGCGCTGTTCATCTCCGATGTGCATCTCGGCATGCGTCCCACCCGCATCACCCAGCTGATCGACTTCCTGCGCTGGCATGAAGCCGAAACGATCTACCTCGTCGGCGACATCGTCGATGGCTGGCGGCTGGCCAAGGCCTGGCACTGGCCAGCCGAGTATCACCAACTGGTGGAGATCTTCCTCGACAAGGCGCTGAGCGGCACCCGTATCGTGGTGCTACCCGGCAATCACGACGAGTTCCTGCGCGAGTATCTCGGCACCTACTTCGGCGAGGTCGAGTTCGTCGATCGCACCGTCCACACCACGGCGCAAGGCAAGACCTATGTCGTCATCCATGGCGACCAGTTCGACGTTGTGGTGGCCCACGCCAAATGGCTGGCGCATGTGGGCGACTGGGCCTATCGCGCCGCGCTGCGGCTCAATATCGCGGTCAACTGGGTGCGACGGCGCATGGGCCTCACCTATTGGTCGCTCTCGGCCTGGGCCAAGCACAAGGTGAAGAACGCCGTCAGCGTCATCGGCCGCTTCGAGGAAGCTCTGACGCTCGAGGCCCGCGACAGCGGCGCCGATGGCGTCATCTGCGGCCACATCCACTATGCCGATATGCACGAGCGGCTGGGCATCCACTACGTCAACACCGGCGACTGGGTGGAAAGCTGCACCGCCGTGTGCGAGACGAACGAAGGCGTGCTGGAGCTGGTCCGCTGGACCGAGACGCCATTGCCGCGGAAGCCTAGGAGATTGCGGCTGCGGCGCGCTCCGGCAGTGCCGGGGCAGTAAGAAACCCGATAGAGACGGCCCCCTCCCGGCCTCCCCCATAAAGGGGGAGGTGAAGAGTTGAGGCTCTGTCTTCGATCGTGCCAAAAGCACCGGCAGGGCACCTCCCCCTTAAAGGGGGATGACGGGAGGGGGGCGTCTGTCTCAGTCGACGGTTTCGTGACAGCCTGCCCCCGCCCGTCATCCGTCCGTCACATCCCATTCGCAGCCCTGTCACCCGACTCCCGTAAACCCACGCCATCGCTTGCCGATGGATGGGTCCGATGCGCAAGGTCTTGATCGTCACCGATGCCTGGTTGCCGCAGACCAATGGGGTGGTCCGCTGCCTCGAAGCGGTTGGCCGGGAGTTGATGGGCCGCGGCCATGAGGTGAGTTACCTCACTCCCGAGGGTTTCTGGACTTTCCCGATGCCGACCTATCCGGAGATCCGGCTGTCGCTGGTCACCCCGATGACCATCGGGCAAGTCATTGCCCGTGAGGCGCCCGAGCACATCCACATCGCCACCGAAGGTCCGCTCGGACTGCTCGCCCGCTTCGTCTGCCTCGAGCAGGGGCTCGCCTTCACCACCAGCTACCACACCCGGTTCCCGGAATATGTGGCGGCGCGGATGCCGATCCCCACCGAGTGGACTTATGGTTTCCTGCGTTGGTTCCACGGTCCGGCCGCCGCAACGCTGGTGCCCACCGCCTCGATGCAGCAAGAGCTCGCCTCGCGCCAGTTCGGCCATACACGGCTGTGGACCCGCGGCGTCGATCACTCGCGCTTCTCGCCGGGGCCGAAGACGGAGTTCATCGAGCTGCCCGGCCCGCATCTGCTCTATGTCGGCCGCGTCGCGGTGGAAAAGAACGTCGAAGCGTTCCTAAAGCTCGAGGTGCCCGGCACCAAGATCATCGTCGGCGACGGTCCGGCGCGCGCCGAACTTGCGGCGCGCTACCCTGATGCGGTGTTCCTGGGGCTCAGGACGGGCGAGGAACTGTCCCGTCTCTACCGCTCGGCCGATGTCTTCGTCTTCCCCAGCCGCACCGACACCTTCGGCAACGTCATGATCGAGGCGCTCGCTTCTGGCGTGCCGGTGGCCGCCTATCCGGTCACCGGTCCGCGCGACATTCTCACCGATCCCGCATGCGGTGCGCTCGACGAGGATCTCGGCTTCGCGGTGATCCGCGCCCTGACGCTCAGCCGCGAAGCTGCCCGCACACATGCGCTCGGCTTCACCTGGGCTCGCTGTGCGGACCTGTTCCTCGATGCCCTGGTGCCGGTGCGCGAGGCGACAGCCAAGGCGGCATAATCGCACCACGTTACGCGCATTAACGCGCGGGCCCGTTGATCTTTCTTCTGGCGCTCTGCAGTGTCCGGCCGTGCGGCGGATTCTCCCGCCCGGAGCACCCGGATGTCGTCGACCACTGTCGCCCCGCGCCTCTCGCCAGAGCTGCGCGCCGCGATCTATCATTTCACCGTCTTCGGCAGCACCGGCGTGGCGTCGGTTTATCTGGGCATCTGGCTGATCAACCACGGCATCAGCGCCGAAGAGATCGGCATCATCAATGCCGCGCCGCTCGTCGCCATGCTGCTGGTCAACCAACTGGTCGGCCGCATCGCCGATCGCATGCCGGATTGGCGCGGCGTCATCATCGTGCTGTCGCTGATATCAGGTCTGGTGCCGATCGGGCTGTTCTTCGTCTCCGGCTTCTGGGGCATCCTCGGCATCTGGATCTTCTCGGTCATGCCGGCCTTCGCTCTCGTCCCCATCGTTGACGCTGCGACGCTCAGGATGACGCAGCGGCGCGGCACCGATTTCAGCGCCGTGCGCGCCTGGGGCACCGTCGGCTTCATGGTGGCAACGCTCTGCAGCGGTCCGCTGATCGCCTGGCTCGGCGACGGCGCGTTCGTGCCGGTGTTCGTCGCCTTCGCGCTGCTGCGCGCGGTGCTGGCGTTCCAGCTGCCGCAGTTCCGCTCCGGGGAGGACCGTGCCGCCGCGAGGAAGGGCGCCAGCCACCTGCGTGAGGTGTTGAAGCCGTGGTTCCTGATGGGACTTCTCGGTGTCGCCATCCTCTATTCGACCCATGGCGTGCTGACCGCCTTTGCCGCGATCCTGTGGACGGAACAGGGGATTTCGCCCGGACTGATCGGTCCGCTGACCGCGACGATGGCAGCCGCCGAAGCGGTGATGATGTTCATCTGGAGCCGCTTGAAGCTGAAGGTCTCCGCCCGTCACATCATCATCTTCGCCTGTCTTGTTGCGGCGCTGCGCTGGACCGCCATGGCCTTCTCACCGCCGATCTGGGTGCTGTTCGGGCTGCAGCTCCTGCACTCCATCACCTTCGCCATGGGCTATCTCGGCGGTATCTACTTCCTCGCCAACTGGACCAGCGACGATATCGCTGCCGAGGCGCAGGGCTTCTCCTACGTGCTGCAGCAGGCGATGTCGGTGGTGGTGATCCTCGCGATGGGCTGGTTCGTGGCCGCCTTTGGTCCAATGGCGTGGTTGTTCGTGGCGGCCTATGCCGTCTTCGGAGCGCTTTGCGTGGTGCTCTCGCTGAAGCTGCAACCGCCATCCGCGCACCCGATCACGTCGGATCAGCTGACCGTAGCCGATCCGGCCCCCTGAGGTTTGACATGCCTGCCAAATCGGCCACAGAGCCGTTCATCACGCCCGAGCTGCGCGCCACGGCGTTCTACTTTTCCATCTACATGGCGGGGGCGGCGTTCAACGTCTATGGCGGCATCTGGTTCGCCGACAAGGGGCTGAGCTCAGAGCAGATCGGCATCATCAACGCCGTGCCCGTGCTGGTGACGCTGCTGCTCAACATCGTCGTCGGCCGCGTTGCGGACAAGGCTTCGGACTGGCGGCAGGTGATCGTCCTGGGCTGCGGGCTCGCGGCGCTTGTCCCCATCGCGCTGTTCTTCGTCCACGACTTCTGGGGCATCCTGATCATCTGGACCCTGGCGCTGTTGCCCATCAACGTCGTTGGCCCGGTGGTCGATGCCGCCACCATGAGGATGACGCGGCGGCGCGGCACCCAGTACGGCCCGATCCGCGCCTGGGGCACCGTCGGCTACATGGTGACGCTGTTCGTGGTCGGCTGGATCATCAGCACCTATGGCGGCGGCATCTTCCTGCCGATGTTCGTCGGCCTGTCGATCCTGCGCGGTCTCGTCGCCTTGGGTCTGCCGCGGTTCCGCGCCGGCGAAGGCGAAGTGAGGCCGCCCACCTCTGGCGCGACGCACCTTGGCGCAGTGATGAAGCCGTTCTTCCTCCTGCCGCTGGTCGGCTTCTCGATGGTCTATGCCACGCACATCGTGCTCAACGCCTTCCAGGCCTTGCTGTGGATGGAGCAGGGGCTCTCGGCAGATCTCATCGCCCCGCTGCTCGCTCTGGCGGCTTTTGCCGAGGCAGCGATCATGTTCGTGTTCGGGCGCATCGCGCGCCGCTTCTCTGCCCGCAGCTTGATCCTGCTTTCAGCGGCTACGGCCGTGTTCCGCTGGATCTGCATGGGTTTCCAGCCTGGGCTCGAGTTTCTTGTTCCCCTGCAGCTGATGCATGCGTTCACCTTTGCACTCGGCTTCATGGGCTGCGTCAACTTCATTGCCAACTGGACCAGCGACGAGATCGCCGCCGAGGCGCAGGGCTTCTTCCAGATGCTGCAGCAGGCAATGAGCGTCATCGCGCTGATCGGCTTTGGCTGGCTCACCGGCCTGATGGGCGCCAAGGCCTACTTCATCGCGGCGGGCTTCGCCTTTGTCGGGGCGTTGCTGATCTGGTTGTCGATCACCATGCAAGGCCCGAAACGCCCGGCCGAGGCACGGCTGGGCTAGCAAAGCCGGCGCCACGCTCTATCTCTTCGAGGCAACCTCAGGAGAGATCGATGAACGATGCGCCCAGATCCTACCAGCCGATCAATTTCGCCCAGAAGTACGGGCTGTTCACCGAGCAGTGGCAGCCCAAGGTGGTAGCTGAGCTCAACGACTATCAGTTCAAGCTGGTGCGGATCGAAGGCGATTTCGTCTGGCACGAGCATCCGGATACCGACGAGGCTTTCATCGTCCTCGAAGGCGAACTGCGCATCGATTTTCGCGATGGCGCGGTGACGGTGAAGCCGGGCGAAATGTTCGTGGTCAAGCAGGGCGTCGAGCACAAACCCTACGCTGCGGGCGAGGTGAAGATGATGCTGATTGAGCCACGCGGTGTGGCCAACACGGGCTCGGCGCCCGGCGAGCGAACGGCACAGAACGACGTCTGGATCTGACGGCAAAGAAAAAGGCCCGCGGTTTCCCGCGGGCCTGGAGTCGAGGTCAATCTCGTTCAGGTCAGCCCAGACGCCCGCTGGCATGGGCCAGCATGGTGTAGACCCGGCCGCGATCGCTGAGCAGGTACTCGCGGGTTTCGCCGGCCGGGTTCGTTCCGGTGGCGGCGCGCTTCAGCAACTGCTCGAACTCGGCCATGTACGTCGCCGCGGTCTTGGCGAAGTCGCTGTCGCGCTGGATGCGCTTGCGCACTTCGTCATAGGTCGCCTGGCCGCCCAGCGTGTAGATGCGGCGCGAGAAGACGTTCTGCTCGCCGGCTTGGTAGCGCTGCCAGGCGTCGGCCAGCGCCGAAGGCTCCATCGCCTTGGCGATCTCCTCGGTGAGGGTTGAGAGGTTCTGCGGCGCGGCCGGGGCCGGAGCTGCTGGAGCAGGGGTCGGCGCCGGCGTCGGGGCCGCAGCCGACGGACCAGAAGCGTTACGCAGCACGTCGCGCAGCCAACCGCCGCCTTCTTCCGTCTTGGGCGCCGCTGCGGCGGGCTTGGCCTCTGCCACCGGCTGCGGGCGCGGTGCGGTGACCACCGGGGCCGAAACCTCGGGCATGGCAGCGTAGCGGGCACGTGCCGGCTCGGCCTTCGGCGGCTCGGCGGCGCGCACCGGTTCCGGACGGACCGGTTCGGGCCGAGGCTCGGGACGCGACGGGGCTTCATCGCGAGCCGGACGGCTCGGTGACGGCCGACGCTCGTTGAGGTCGTGCGTCGCCGGCTGGGCGCGGACGATGGCGTTGAGCTCGGCGAGGGCCTCGATCTGCTCGGCCACGACGCGACGCATTGCAGCGGCGCTCGACTTGGTCTCTTCGGGCAGCTCCATCACGCCGCGTGCCAGTTCGGAGCGGGTGTTTTCGAGTTCCGAGCCCACTTCCTTGGCGGTGGCGCGCATGGCGGTCGCCGTCTCGTTGAAGCGCTGCGTCGCGGCCTCGAGCGCCTGCTGCATCTCGAGGATCATCGTCGCTTGCGTCTGGCGCAGGGCATCGGCGGCGCGCTGGCTCTCGTTCGACGCGGTGTCGGTGAACGAGCCCAACTGGGTGGCGACGCGGTGCGAGGTGCCTTCCAGTGCTTCCTCGAGCAGGTTGGTGCTCTTGCCGAGCACCGACTGCATCTCTGCCGTGGCACTGGCGAGGGCGCTCTGAACCTTGTCGGTGGTGCCGGTGAGGGCCTGCTCCAGCTGACCGGTGGTCTCGCCAAGCGCGGTCTGCACGCGTTCTGCCGTGCTGCTCATTACCGACTCGAGCTGGCCGGTGGTTTCGCCCAGCGCGGTCTGCACGCGCTCGGCAGTGCTGTTCATGACCGTCTCAAGCTGGTTGGTGGTCTCGCCCAGCGCGTTCTGCACCTTCTCGGCGGTGCTGGTGAGCACCGATTCGAGCTGGCCGGTGGTCTCGCCCAGCGCAGTCTGCACCATCTCGGCCGTGTTGGTCAGCACGCTGTGGAGCTGGCCGGTTGTGTCGGCAAGCGCCGCATTGATGGTGCCCGAAGTCGTCTCCAGCGTCTCGGCGACGCCCGACGTGGTCGAGGCCAGCAACTGCTCCATCGACTCGCGGGCGGCGACCAGGCGCTGCTCGGTTTCTTCGACAGTTTCGGAGATCGAGTGCGCAAAACCGCGCATCCGGCCGTCGATCTCGTCGGCGCGGGCGGTGAAGGCCTGGGCCAGCTCATCCATCGCCGAGCGGCGCTCGTCGAGGTTGGCCAGCGTCATGGTGCCCGAAGCCGAGAGGTTCTGCGCCGCGCTGTCGAGGCTCTTGGCCTCGGCGTCGAGGTTGCCGAGCATCGAGCCGAACTCGTTGACCATGGAGGCGATCGAGGCCTGCAGGGCGCCGACATGCTCGGTGACGAGACGGCCGGCTTCCTCGGTCGAGCCGATCGCTTCGCGAACCGTGGTCGAGTAGGTCGCGGTCTGCTGGGCTACCGAGTTCTCGAGGTTGGCGAGATTCGCCGTCGAGGCGTCGAGCACCTTCTGCAGCAGCATGTTGGAGTCGTTGAGCTTGCCCAAGGCAGTCGTCACATCGGTGAGGATGCGCGAGGTCGACTGGTTCATCAGGTCTTCGGCCTGCGAGGCGTTGGTGATCAGCGCCTGCGCCAGGACGTTGCCATGGTTCTGCAGGCTCATTTCGAGCTGCGCGGAGCTGTCGGAAACCAGTGCCGAGAAGGCATTGGTCTGCTCGGAGACCACACGGTTGATCTCGGCCACCTTGCCGCCGATAGCGTCGGCAGCGGCCACCGCCTTGATCGAGATCAGCTCGTCGATATTGCTCGACGCCTGGTGGATCTGGGCAAGGGCGCGGCCCACCGCCACGTCCATGCGGTCGGCGGTCGAAGTAACGTCGTCGGCAATCCCCTGGGTCGCCGAAACGATGCGGCGAGAGATGGTCTCTTCAATGCGGTCCGCACCGGCCTCGAGGTCGGTCATCGATTGCACCAGCGCGGTATTGATCGCGGTGTTGAGCGACGCGAGCCGCTCGGCCGTGATGTCGGCACGGGCGGTGATCGCCTCGGGCAGGGTGCCCAGGCGCTGGTCGACCATATCGGTGATGGCCTTGCGGGCCGAGTTGACGCCGGTCTCGATGATGTCGGCGGCTTTGCGGGCGCTCTCGCCAACGGTGCCGGCGGCGTTCTCGATGCGGGCGTTCACGCCGGCTTCGGCATCGGCCATGCGCAGGATGGCCGTGTCGATGCCGCGGCCGAGGCCTTCGCTGACTTCGGACACTTTGGACTCGATCAGCGTCGAGACGGCGCCTGCACGTTCCGACATCACTTCGGTGACGTTGCGGAGGCTGGCGTCGATCCGGTCGCGGGCCGTAGTGCCCTGGGCATCGATGGTGCGGGCCAGCTCGCTGGTGCGCTCGCCGATGGCCGCGGCAATGCCGACGGTGTGGCTGCCGAGCGTTTCTGCCAGCTGCTGAGTGCGGGTATTGAGTGCGTCGGCGAGCTCGGCCGAGCGGGTCGAGACCGTCGTTGCCAACGCCTGGGTGCGCTGGTCGAGGCTGTCGCCGATCTGCCGGGCATGCTGTTGCAGGGTCGCGTCGATCGCGGTGCTGCGGCGATCGAGGCTGTCGCCGATCTGTTGCACGTGCTGCAGCAGCGAGGTGTCGAGCGCCTGGGTGCGCTGGTCGAGGCTGTCGCCGATCTGCTGGGCGTGCTGTTGCAGGGTCGCGTCGATAGCAGTGCTGCGGCGATCGAGGGTGTCGCCGATCCGCTGCACGTGCTGCAGCAGCGAGGTGTCGAGCGCCTGGGTGCGCTGGTCGAGGCTGTCGCCGATCTGCTGGGCATGCTGCTGCAGGGCGGAGTCGAGCGTCGCGGTGCGCTGGTCGAGGCTGTCGCCAATCTGCTGGGCATGCTGCTGCAGCGCCAGGTCGATGGCCTGGGTACGGGTCGCGACCGACTGGTCGAGCGCCTGGGTGCGGTTCGCCACCGCCTGGTCGAGTTCCTTGGCGCGGCCGGTCAGGACGTTGTCGAACTGCTCGACCCGCGAACCGAGCGCCAGGTCGATCGCCTGGGCGTGGGTGAGGATGTTGGTGTCCATGGCGCGGGCGTGGCCGGCGATAGTCACGTCGAATGCCTTGACGTGTTCGTCGAGCGCGGCGCTCAGTTCGCCATGCCGGTTGCTCAGGGTGTCGCCGAGCAGCTGGGTGCGGCTGTCGAGGGCGTCGGCGATGATCTGCGTGTGGCCTTCCAGCGAGTCCGAGATTTCCTGCGAACGGTTGGCGATCGCTTCGGTAATCTGCTTGGTGCGCTGGCCCAGCGTCTCTGTCATCTCACGGGTACGCTGCGAGACGATTTCATTGAAGTGCTCGGACTTCTCGTCGAGGGCCATTTCCAGCACGTTGGCGCGGGCGGCAAAGCTCGCGTTGTTCTTGTCGAGCGCGGCGATCAGCTTGTCGCCCTTGTCGCCGATCACGCCGTCGAGGCTGGCGAGGCGGTTGTCGATCACCACCGCGATCTCGTCGAGGCGGGCGTCGAACTGCGCGAGGTTTTGCGAACCGGCGCCGGTAAGGGTGACGCGGGCGCGCTCCGTGGTGTCGTCGAGCGCACCGCTCAGCTCGATCATCGCCGACTGCAGGCGCGATTCCATCGAGTTGACCTGGATCTGCACCTGCTCGTCGAGCTGGTGGCTGAGGCCACTGAGCAGTTGCTCGGCTTCGCGGGCGCGGCCGGTTATGTCCGACGCAATGCGGGTGCCGATCATGTCGAGGGCGCTCGAGACTTCGTGGCCGCGGTCGCGCAACTGGTCCAGCAGGGTGATGCCGCCCTGGCTGAGAAGCTTGGCCAGCGACGAAGTGCGGTTGTCGATGGCGTCGGAGAGGGTCACGGCGCGGCTGTCGAGTGCCTCGGTGAGCGACTGCATGCGGCCATCGATCACCGCGCTCAGTTCCTGCGTGCGGTTCTCGAAGGCGCCCGAAATGGTGCCGGCGCGGTCCTCGAGCGTGATGTTGAGGCGCGACGCGCTGTCGTCGAGCGCCACCAGCAGGTGGCTGGTGCGCTGGTCGATCAGCGACACGAAGCTCTCGGTGCGCTCGCCGAACGCGCCGTTCAGCGAGTTGCCGGCGGTTTCCAGCGCCTTGGTCAGGTTGCCGCCCGACTCGACGATGGTGCCCGCAATGCGCTGCGAGATCATGTCGAGGTCGAACACCAGGCCGGTGTGGCTTTCGGTAATCGCTTCGCGCACGCGCTCGGTATTGGTGATCACCGCTTCGCGCTGGCTGGCCAGTTCCTGGATCAGCGCGCGCATGCGCGATTCATTGTCGGAATACGTGCGTTCGAGCGCGGTGACCTCGTTGTGGATCATCACTTCGAGTTCGCCGGCGCGAGACAGGGCGCGCTCGAGGCCATCGCCCAGCGCGTTCACTTCGCGACGCACCGCCTGGCCCACCGAGGCAACCTTTTCGGATGCAGTGGTTTCCGGCTCGGCAAGGCGGATCGCTGCTTGCGTCACGGCGGCCGCGGCATTGCGCAGGTCCTGCGCGCGGCGGATCAGCGTGGCGATGGCGAAGATGCCGATCACCGGCACGATGGCGAGCGCGAGCAGGCCGATGAAATCGTTCGAGCCCCAGAACGCGGCGGTGCCCATGTCGGCGCCGTTGCGGATCATGGCCACGAGCGCGATCGCCACCACCCAGCCGAGCGCCACCAGCCCGGCCACCATGGTCGGCGCGCCGCTCGATTTCGACTGCAGGCCGTAGAGAATCTTGGAGGACGGGAAGCGGTCGTCATTGGCGACCGACCCGGTCTGCGCCGCGAACTTGTCGGCGGTCCGCTGACGCTCGGAGCGCGGCGAGTTATCGCGCGGCGGGAGTTTGGGGGCAGCCTTTTCGGCCGGCGGTTCCTCCGCCGCAGCAGGCTGGTCAAGGTTCGCGAAAACCGAGTCCTTCAGCGCGTCCTCGACGGCCGAGAATGCGAGCGTAGCAGGATCGTTCTGGGGTGTTGCGGTCTTCTTGGCCATAACTCTTTACAACTCTCGCATCGGCACATGGCAGGCGATCAGAGCTTGCATTGGACCACCGCCGGAGTTCCGGTTAGCCGTCCAAATTGGGTAAAATGCGATTCAAATGCCCCGCAGTCTGCCCTATGCCCCACGCCGCCGCACGCTAGGTGGACCTCAAACATACATACAATTTGAGGCAAACCGAACGCATTCTTAATGGAAGGTTAATTTCGGGTCGGAATGCGGCCGGTTAAGGGCATAGATAAGATTGTACCCATTGGTTTTGGCTGCCCTTCATCCGCCCCCGCTAGCTTCCTGCCATAGCCCAGGTCCGGGCGATAGGAAGGGTTGCGGGGATGGTTAGGAATACAGCAGTCGAGTCCGGGGCCGATGCCGCTCCCCGGGATGCTTCCCGCGCGCCCATCGACATGGACCACCTCGACCAGCAGTCGCTCGGCGATCCGGGCCTGCGCGACGAAGTCCTCCGGCTCTACGCCCAGATGTCGAGTGTCTATCTCGGCCGCATCGAGGAGAGCACCTCGATCCCAGTGCTGCTCGAGCACCTTCATACCCTCAAGAGCGCCGCCGCCGGCATCGGCGCCTGGGGTGTTCGCGACCTTGCCAAGCGTGCGGAAGACGCCTTGCGTTCGGGCGCCCCGGTCAATCCGGAGCATATCCAGGACATCGCCACCGCCGTCGCCGACTGCCAGCAGTTCATCGCCGAGTTGGTCAGCGCCGAAGAGGCCTGAACGAGGCGCATGCGCGTGCGCCGTTTGGCGCGCTTGCGACTGGGGGCCGGCACCGTTATATGCGGCTAACCCCTCCTGAGCGAAGTTACATGCCCCACATCACCTATATCGAATCCGACGGCACGCGGCACGAAACCGAGGGCGAAGTCGGTTCGACCGTGATGGAAACCGCCATCATGAACGGCGTTCCCGGCATCGTCGCCGAATGCGGTGGTGCGTGTACCTGCGCCACCTGCCATGTCTATGTTGACGACGCCTGGACCGAAACGGTCGGCGGTCCCTCGATGATGGAAGAGGACATGCTGGATTTTGCCTATGCGGTGAAGCCCACCAGCCGCCTCAGCTGCCAGATCAAGGTCAAGGACGCGCTCGACGGGCTGGTCGTCCACGTGCCGGAGCGGCAGGGCTGATCCTTGATTTGGACCATTCAATGGTCTAAATTAATGGTCCAAATTATGGACCAGAGCGATGAACATTCCAATTACCGAGGCCAAGGCTCAGTTGACGGAACTGGTTCGTCGCGCCGAGAGCGGTGAAACGGTCGTGCTGACGCGACATGGCAAGCCGGCGGTTCGCCTTGTGCCGGCCGATGCTCCGGCTCCAAGAAAGCTGGATCGGGCTCTGATCGATGAGATTACCAGGCAGGCGGTGGCCAAGCTGGGTCCAAGTGACGGACCGCCCGGCGATCACAGCTTTCTCTACGGTGACGACGGGTTGCCGATTTGATCGTCGTCGATACCTCAGCGCTTATGGCCATCCTCCGAGAGGAGGAAACCAAGGACGCCTGCCTTGCAGTCCTGGCTTCCAATGTCGAGGTGAGAGTTTCCGCTGGAACTCTTGTAGAGGCCTACGTCGCCAGCGAGTATCGGGGCATTGGAGGGCTGATGGTCAGCCTGGTCCGGTCCCTCAAGCTGGAGGTGGTCCCAGTAACCTCGGAAACTGCGGAGTTCGCCCGGTTAGCCTTTCAACGATGGGGGAAAAGGCGCCATCCGGCAACGTTGAACTTCGGCGACTGTTTCAGTTACGCGCTCGCCAGGCAGTTGGATTGTCCGCTGCTCTTCGTAGGTGACGACTTCTCTCAGACAGACATCCAGAGCGTCCTCTAGCACTGCCATTCCATCGGCCCGCGTGAGCATGGATTCATTTCGCGGCTGACATCGTTCGGCCTCAACGCAATTCTAATCCATAGCTGCAACGGGAAACATTAAAGCTATTGAATATCAATAGCTTGTTCCAAAGTCCCGAAGTCAGTATGTATCCGGCTCCGGAAAGGCCGTGAATGGGTGAGCTCAACACATTCCCCGTCAGCTACAAAGTCCAGGGTCAGCGCATCGTCATTGTCGGCGGTGGAGAAGAAGCCCTCAACAAAGCCCGGTTGGTCACTAAGACGACTGCTTTAGTCGTCATTGTCTCTCAAAACGTCGAAGCCGATTTCTCCGAACTGCCGGTCAAGGTGCTGGCGCGCCCGTTCGCCGATGCCGATCTCGTTGACGCGGCTCTGGTTTTCGTCGCCGACCACGGTCCCGACGGTGAGGCGGCCAAGCGCGCCGCGCGAGCCCGGCGGATCCCCTTGAACGTCGTCGATGTGCCCGACGAGTGCGATTTCTACACCCCCTCGATCATCGAGCGGGCGCCGGTGACCATCGCCGTCGCCACCGAGGGCGATGCGCCGGTGCTCGCGCGCCTGATCCGGGCGCGGATCGAGGCGGCGCTGTCGCCCAACCTTGGCGCTCTCGCAAAGCTCGCCGGCTCGATGCGCGACAAGGTCGCCGCCGTGCTGCCCGGCGCGCGCGCCCGCCGCTTCTACGAAGAGCTGGTCACCTCGCCGGAAGTCGAAGTCGCGCTGCTGCGCGGGCAGGGCCATGCGAAGGCCGAGAGTCTGCTGGCCCAGCATGGCGCCGAGGGCGACAGCCCTGGCGTTGTCTGGCTGATCGGCGCCGGCCCCGGCGCCGAGGACCTGCTGACATTACGCGCTCAGCGCCTGCTGCAGGAAGCCGATGTGATCGTCCACGATCACCTGGTGCCGGCCGCAGCGGTAGAAATGGGCCGGCGCGATGCGGAGCGCATTCTCGTCGGCAAGCAAAAGGGCCATCATTCGTTCACCCAGGCCGAAATCAACGCGCTGATCGTGCGGCTCGGCAAGGCCGGCAAGCGCGTGGCGCGTTTGAAGGGCGGCGACCCGATGGTATTCGGGCGGGCCGGTGAAGAGATCGATGCGCTGAAGGCCGCCGGGATCGCCTATCACATCGTGCCTGGCGTCACCTCGGCGCTGGCGGCGGCTGCCGATACGGCAACGCCGGTGACACTGCGCAAGATTTCGACCGGCTTCGTCCTCGCTACGGCGCATGGCGCCGAGTCCGAGGAACTGAAGCATTGGGCGGCGCTCGCGTCGACCGGGCTGACGCTGGCGCTCTACATGGGCAAATCCGTCGCCGGGCCGACCGCCGAGCGGCTGATCGCCGAAGGCGCGGCAGCAACCATCCCTGTCGGCGTGGTGGTCAGGGCAGGGCGCAAGGACCGGGTGCTCTATCGCGGCAGTCTCGGCACCCTCGCCTCGGGCACCATCGAGCTCGAGGATGGGCCGGCAATCATTTTCGTGGGCGAAGCGATCGCTCATGGCGACTGGAGCGAAGCGATCGAACTCGCCAGCTCCGCATTCAAGGTGGCGTAAGTGAGCATGGAAATTCTCACCGGCAATGAGCTGATGAGCGGCGCGACGGTCTATCTCGATCGCTCCGGCAACTGGGTCGAAGAACTGCAGCAGGCCCGTGTCTTCCTCAAGGAAGAGGCGGAGTCCAAAGAGGCGGCGCTCGCAGCGACCAGGAAGACACTGCGCATCGTCAGTCTCGAGGTCGAGACCGTGACGCTGCGCGATGGGGTGATCCATCCCGACCGCATCCGTGAGCGCATCCGCGCCGAGGGCCCGACGGCTCCGCGCTTCGAGCGCCAGCATCTCGACGAGGATGGCCATGTATCGATATGACGAGTTCGACGCCGCGTTCGTGAAGGAACGCACGGCGCAGTTTTCCGACCAGGTGGCCCGCCGTCTCACCGGTGAGCTCAATGAAGACCAGTTCCGGCCGCTGCGGCTGATGAACGGGCTCTACCTTCAGCTTCATGCCTACATGCTCCGCATCGCCGTGCCTTACGGCACGATGAACTCGAAGCAGATGCGCATGCTGGCGCGGATCGCCCGCGACTACGATCGTGGCTATGGCCACTTCACCACGCGCCAGAACATCCAGTTCAACTGGCCCAAGCTGCGCGATATCCCGAAGATCCTGGCTGACCTCGCCTCGGTCGAGATGCACGCCATCCAGACTTCGGGCAACTGCATCCGCAACATCACCACCGACCAGTTCGCCGGAGCCACCGCCGACGAGATCATCGATCCGCGTCCGGTCGCCGAAATCCTGCGCCAGTGGTCGTCGCTCCACCCCGAGTTCAGCTACCTGCCGCGCAAGTTCAAGATCGCCATGACCGGTTCGACCACCGACCGCGCGGCGATCCGCTTCCACGATATCGGCCTGCAGGCGGCGACCAATGCGCTGGGCGAAATCGGCTGGGAAGTCTGGGTCGGCGGCGGTCTGGGCCGTACGCCAATGATCGGCAAGCAGATCAGCCCGTTCGTCCCGCACGAACACCTGCTCGCCTATCTCGAGAGCATCCTGCGCGTCTACAACCGCTACGGCCGACGCGACAACAAGTACAAGGCGCGCATCAAGATCCTGGTGCATGAGACCGGCATCGACACCATCCGCGAGCAGGTCGAGGAAGAGTTCGCCCATGTGAAGGGCGGCGTGCTGACCCTGCCGCAGCAGGAGCTCGACCGGATTACCAGGTACTTCGCGCAGCCGGACTATGAGCTGGTGAACGAGACCACCGTGGATGTGGCGAAGGAAAAGATCCTCAACCCGCCGTATGGTCGCTGGCTCGAGCGCAACCTCAATGCTCACCGCCAGCCGGGCTATGTGTCGGTCACCATCTCGTTGAAGCCGACCGGCGGCGCGCCGGGCGATGCCACCGACAAGCAGATGGAAGTCGTTGCCGACCTAGCCGAGCGCTATTCGTTCGACGAACTGCGCGTCAGCCACGAGCAGAACCTGGTGTTGCCGCATGTGCGGATCAGCGACCTGCCGGCGGTTTACGCCAAGCTGGTGGAACATGAACTCGCCGAGGGCAATGCCGGGCAGATCACCGACATCATCTGCTGCCCGGGCCTCGATTTCTGCGCCCTGGCCAATGCCCGCTCGATCCCCCTGGCGCAGGAGCTCAGCCGCAAATTCGCCTCGCCCGAGCGGCAGGCCGAAATCGGCGACCTCAAGATCAAGATCTCGGGCTGCATCAACGCCTGCGGCCACCACCATGTCGGCCACATCGGCATTCTGGGCGTCGAGAAGAAGGGCACCGAACTGTACCAGATCACCGTCGGCGGCGACGCCACCGAGAACGCGGCGATCGGCAACATCCTCGGCCACGGCTTCGTCGTCGAAGACGTGCCCGCTGCCATCGAACGGCTGGTCGATCTTTACATCGCCAAGCGCGAGAGCGCCGACGAGCCGTTCATCGCCGCCTATCGGCGGCTGGGCGACGCGCCGTTCAAGGAGGCGCTCTATGGCAACGCATGAGCTTAGCCAAAAGGCCCCCTCACCCGGGCCTTCGGCCCGACCTCTCCCCCAAGGGAGAGGTGGCGCGGTGGCGCGGCCTGTTCGCCGCGTAGCGGCGGGTGAGGGGGCCTTTGCAGCACGCTCGGAGGCAAGCAATGCTTGATCTGGCCCCAACCCGCACCCACAAGCCGGATAAGCTGCGCGAACTCGGCATCATGTCGCTCAACGGCATGTTCGACGAGATGGACGGCGTTGCGGTGCTGCGCCAGGCCGTCGAGGAACTGCTGGTCGACGACATCGCCATCGTCTCCTCATTCGGCGCCGACTCCTCGGTGCTGCTGCACATGGTCTCCGAGGTGAAGAAGGACCTGCCGGTCTATTTCCTCGAAACCGGCAAGCACTTCCCCGAGACGCTCGATTATGTCGAGACGCTGAAGCGGCACCTCGGGCTCACCAATGTCATCGCGCTCCATCCCGACAGCAAGGATATCGAGCGCTTCGACCCCAAGGGCGACCTGTGGGAGACCGACCCGGATTCGTGCTGCCATATCAGGAAGACCGAGCCGCTCGACGCCACGGTTTCGGGCTTTGGTGGCTGGGTCACTGGGCGCAAGCGCTACCAGACCGCCGAGCGCGGCGTGCTGCCGCATTTCGAGCTGACCAGCGACGATCGCATCAAGGTCAACCCGCTGGCCTATTTCTCTGACGCCGATATCACGACCTACAAGCTCAAGTATGGGTTGCCCGAGCACCCGCTCTACAATAAGGGCTACAAGTCGATCGGTTGCGCGCCGTGCACCAGCGTGGTGGCCGAAGGCGAAGATCCGCGTGCCGGCCGCTGGCGCGGATTGAACAAGAAAGAGTGCGGCATCCATTTCGATTTCAACGGAGCCATCGCCAAACCCATGGCCGCTCAGGAATTGAACCTCTTCAAGGATGGCGCTTTCATCGCCGACCCGTTCCGCGCCTGGGCGGAGGGTGATGATGCCGGCACCGTGCGCTACACGCACATCCCGCTGCCGGTGTTCCTCGAGAACCGCGAGGCCGTACTGGCTAACCCGCACCCGGTCGGGCTGCTGGTTTCGCCGGGCGACAATGTCGAGCTGGTCAAGGGGGATCTCGATCGCTTCAGCTCCATCGCCATCAACTTCCCGGCTTTCGGCGATGGCCGCGGCTACTCGTCGTCGCGGTTGATCGCCGAGCGCTACGGCTACAAGGGTGAGCTGCGTGCCGTCGGCGACGTGCTGCACGACCAGATCTCGCACATGCGCCGCTGCGGCATGAACGCCTTCGTGGTCAAGCACGAGCCGACCCGCAAGGCGCTCGAGGAAGGCAAGCTGGCGACGGTGGATCTGTTCTACCAGCCGGTCGGCCTCACCGAAGTGCCGGTGGGCACCCGTCCGTTCCTGCGCCGCGCGCTCGAGAACGCCTAGGATTGCCTGCACCCACCGGGGTTATCCCCGCGAAAGCGGGGACCTCCGTTTGCGGTGGTTGCGGCACGCTCCGTAAACAGAGGTTCCCGCTTTCGCGGGAATGACACCGAGACCAACGCGAAGGCCGAGCTGGCTTTCCTGCATGTGAGAAGCGAATGTCGAACGAAATCGTCACGGATGTGGTTATCATCGGCGCCGGTCCTGTGGGCCTGTTTGCCGTGTTCGAGCTGGGTCTGCTCGATATCAAATGCCACCTCATCGACATTCTCGACCGCCCGGGCGGGCAGTGCGCCGAACTCTATCCGGAAAAGCCGATCTACGACATTCCGGGCTTCCCGATGGTCACCGGGCAGGGCCTGACCGACAACCTGATGCAGCAGATCGCGCCCTTCGGGCCCGAGTTCCACTTCAACCGCATGGTCACCAAGCTGGAAAAGCTGGAGGACGGCTCGTTCCGCCTCGAGACCGATGCCGACGAGGTGTTCCTGTGCAAGGTGGTAGTGGTCGCCGCCGGCGGCGGTTCGTTCCAGCCCAAGCGCCCGCCGGTCGATGGCATCGAGCAGTACGAGAACAAGTCGGTGTTCTACGCCGTCCGCAAGATGGATGATTTCCGCGACCAGGACGTGGTGATCGTCGGCGGCGGCGACTCGGCCCTTGATTGGACGCTCAACCTGCAGCCGATCGTCCGCTCGCTGACCCTCGTGCACCGCCGCGACGCCTTCAAGGCGGCGCCCGCCTCGGTCAACAAGATGAAAGAGCTGGTCATGGAGGGGAAGATCAACTTCCTCATGGGCCAGATCGGCAAGCTCGAGGGGAAGGACGGGCAGATCGACCACGTTCACATCACCATGGATTCTGGCGATACCCCGCTGCCGGCAACCCGGCTGCTGCCGTTCTTCGGCCTCACCATGAAGTTGGGCCCGGTCGCCGACTGGGGCCTCGAGCTCAACGACAACCTGATCACCGTCGACACCGAGAAGTTCGAGAGTTCGGTGCCGGGCATCTTCGCCATCGGCGACATCAACCACTACCCGGGCAAGCTCAAGCTGATCCTGTCGGGCTTCCACGAAGCCGCGCTGATGGCGCAGGCGGCGAAGGCAGTGGTGTCGCCGGGCGAGCGCGTGGTGTTCCAGTACACCACCAGCTCCACGAAGCTGCAGAAGAAGCTCGGCGTGGTGTGATGAAGACGGCAATCGGCAATCGGCAATCGGCAGTCGTGAAAGATGGTTTGGCGGTAGTCGACTGCCCGCTGCCGACTGCCGACTGCCGGAGCGCAGCGCGATGAAAATCCTCGTCACCGACCAATCCGGCGTCGAACACGAGCTCGAAGGGCTCGATGGCTGGCGCACGATGGAAGTGATCCGCGACTGGGGCCTCAACATCAAGGCCGAATGCGGTGGCGCCTGTTCCTGCGCCACCTGCCACGTCTATGTCGAGGATGGCTGGTTCGAAAAGCTTCCGGAGCCGAGCGACGACGAGGAGGACCTCCTCTATTCGACGCTCGACAAGAAGCCGAACTCGCGCCTGAGCTGCCAGATCCTGCTCAGCGAAGAGCTGGACGGCATGCGCGTGACGCTGGCGCCTAGCGCCGCCAAGGATTCCGAGGCCGCCTGAACCGCATTTCAGTTTGCAAGCAGCGGGCGTCCGGAGGTCAAACTGGACGCCCGCTGCCGCGTATACTCCCGTGCGGCGCACCAGGGAGCATCGTCCGGGCTGAGAGGCAGCCCGTTACTCCAGTTGCGTTTCGTGACGCAACTCTTGCCGTGTCTCTTGACGCAGCTCGGCTTGCGGCGCCTGACGCAGCAAGCTGCCATAGACCCAGCCGCTCTGGCCGGCCTCGTCGGTGATCCTCACCCAGCCCTCGACCTCGTCGCTGATGTTGACCCAGCTGCCGCCCCTGAGCGTGAACACCTGTGGCTCGACTTGTTTCGGTCCGGCCCGGACCTTGAGTGCTTCGACAGTCACCGTATGAGTGAAGCCGGGTGGCGCAACCTTGCCCGGAGCACTGGTCTTGGCTGGGACGACGGGCACCGATCGCGCGACGTTGAGGTCGTCGGCGCGGCTGACGGTCGGGCGAGCAACGTAGCCCGGCCTCAGGTTGGTGGTCTTGACCGGCGTGGCGGCAGCCATCTGCCCGATCACGTCGGTGCTGTACTTTAGGCCGGTCGCGGTGAGAACGAGGGCGGCGAGCGCCACTGTCGAGAACAGCGCGACCGAGGTCAGCATGCGGGCCAGCTTCTGCTCCATTTTTCACAGAGAACCAGTGGCGTCCGCGGCGCATGGTTCTCGCGAAGTCATGAAAGCGCCAGACCGCTTGCAGGTTCCCTCGGAGCAGCAGATTTATTGGCCGACGGCAGGCCCGCCGTCGGCCGCGCTTGGCTCAGGCGGCCTGTTCGAGCGCCTCGGCCTCGCGGCCGGCCTTCAACGTCCTCGTGTACCAGGACAGTTCATCCAGCATCGCTGTCACCGTCGGCGCCAGGTAGTCGTAATCCGCAAAATCCTTGCCGCCGCGCAGCATGCCGAGCAGCGGCTCCATGTTGATGTGCACGCCCGCCTTCATCGGCACCATGCTGAGCTCCACCGCCATCAGCCGCAACTGCTCGACGGCACGGGCCGCGCCCACCGCGCCATAGCCGACGAAAGCTGCCGGCTTGCGCGCCGGCTCGTCATAGATGTGATCGAGGGCATTCTTCAGGACGCCGGAGATCGAACGGTTGTATTCGGCGGTGACGAAGATGTAGCCATCGAGTTCCGACACCTTCCTCGCCCAGCGCAGCGCCACCTCGTTGGTTTGCGGCACGAAGCGTGGCGAGCCGACGGCTTCGAAGAATGGAATCGGGAAATCTCTGAGGTCGACGATTTCGTAATCGGCGTCGCCGCGGGCCTTGGCGATGTCGAGCACCCACTGCGCCGGACGATCGGCGAAGCGGGTTTCGCGAGTGGTGGACAGGATGATGCCGATGCGTGGCGTGTTGCTCATTGGGTGTCTGCCTTGAGATGAATGCATGGTTAGCCACCAACAGAGACCTAGTCACCGTCAGTAACTGGCGCTATGTTGGTGACTGCCTCACAGGTGCACAAGACGGCACCGTTTCGAGACGGAGTTACCCATGGACGACCTGGTCACCCCCACGGAACCACAGCCGGCGCACGCTTCCGGCACCCCGAGCTGGGCTTCCAAGCATGATCCGAATGAGCCCGAAACCTTCGCCGAGTGTTCCCGTGCAATGCTGCCGGTGCACGAGGTGCTGGCGCAGATCAGCGGCAAGTGGACCATACTCGTGGTGCAGGTGCTGAGTGCCGGCCCGCGCCGTTTCTCCGAAATCAAGCGGCATATCGACGGCGTTTCGCAGAAGATGCTGACCGCGACGCTGCGCGACCTCGAAAAGGATGGCTTCGTCTCCCGCAAGGTGACGCCTAGCATTCCGCCGCGTGTCGACTATGCGCTGACCGAGATGGGCCAGGAACTGCAGGAGCCATTGCGCGTCATCGGCAACTGGGCCCACGCCAACCGGCATCGCGTCGAGGAAGCCCGCGAGCGCTTCGCCGAGCGCGAGGAAGAGGCCAAGCGCCTCGCCTGGTGATCAGGCGCGCTTGGCGGCCCTGGCTCCGGCCCATTGGTTGACGATCAGCCCGGTCATCACCAGCACCACGCCGACGAGCTGCAATGGGCTCGGCACCACGTGGCGGATCAGCGCATCGAGGATGAACGCGACGACCGGCGTCACCAGCACGAACGGGATCACCGACGCCGCGCCCAGCGCCACAATGGCGCGGAACCACAAAATGAAGGGCAGGGCGGTCAGCGCCACGGCGAGGATCGCGAGCCCCAACGCATTGGTCGAGGTGATAGCGGTCGGCACATCGCCGATGATCAGCGCCAGCATCGCGAGCTCCGATCCGCCGATCAGCAGCTGCCAGGCGGTGAAGCTTACCAGCGACATCTGAACCGGCCGGCCCCAGCGGTTGATCAGGATGCCGCCGAGCGAGCCGGCCACCACGCTGCAGAGCGCTGCGACGACGCCGATCATGTCGATCCCCGCGTCGGCGCGCAGGATCACCAGCGTCACGCCCGCCGCGCCGATCAGGATCGAGACGATCTTCAGCAGCGTCGGCGGCTGGCTCAGCAGCGCCCAGGCGAGAAGGATGGTGATCAGCGGGCCGAGCGTCTGGAAGGTCCCGGCAACGCCGCCCGGCAGACGGATGGCCGAAACGAACAACAGCGCGAAGAACGCCCCGAAGTTGAGCGTGCCCAGAACAATCAGTTTCGGCCAGAAGCCTCGCGGCACCATCTGCCGGGCGATTGCCAGCAGCAGCAACCCACCGCCCAACGCCCGGATCGAGCCGATGAAGATCGGGTTATGCGGCAGCATGGTCGTGGTGATGATGTAGGTGAAGCCCCAGAGGATCGCTGCACCGAGGGCAGCCAGTTTCAGGTTCATCGCGGGGCCGGGGAATCAGGGTGGGCACCCCGATCCTGCCACAGCGCATCTCCCCTTGGCGGGGAGAATTCCAGGAGAGGAGGTGCGGAGTCCCCGTACTTCGCTCACGCCCCCTCGTGCGAAAACTGAGGACCTGGCTGCGCCAAGCCCAGGTTTCCGCTTTCCCTCCCGCCAAGGGGGAGGGGGCGCGTCCGCAACCGCGATCAGTAGCGGGTTTCAGTCGTCTTCGTCTTCGTCTTCATCCTCATCATCATCCTCGTCGTCGAAATCCATGTCGACGAGCTCGGAGACTTCGACGCTGCCGCCATCGGCCAGCACCGGGCAGCCCTTGGCGATCTCGAGGGCGGCATCCATGTCGTCGGCCTCGATGATCGAGTAACCGCTGACCGGGTCAGCCGGGGCCGGGCCGACCGTCCCATCCGAGCCGACCGTCATGGTCGCGCCGACCGGGCTGCCGAGGTCCAGCATCGCTTCGCCGGTCGCTTCGAGCCACTCGTTCCAGGCCAGCATTACCGCCGCCTGGGCTTCTTCGCTCTCGGGTTCGCCACCGCCATGGTAGGCCAACAGATAGTTGGGCATCGCGCTTCTCCATATCTCCGGTCACCTGCCGGATGGGGAGACGGGTAGCCCGCCGATGCGACTCTTGTGTGAAGGCGATCAGGCGGTTTTGCGCTCGATCTCTTCCACCGCCTGCTGCGGCCGCGCGAACATCCCGATCCAGTCGGTGAAACGTTCGACCCAGATGTTGAGATTGGTCCTCAACCGTTCGTCGGTGATGGTATTGTCGTCGTCGATCGCGCCCGGACGCGACTGGAAATAGATCTCCGGCCGGCCCATCAGCGCCACGCCCACCACCGGCAGGATCGAGCGGAGATGCGCCTGCGCCGCCGCGGTGCCGCTGACGCCACCGGTGGCCCCGGCAATGGCGCCTGGCTTGTCGGTCCACACGCTCTCGCCGAACGGCCGTGACGGCCAGTCGATCGCGTTCTTGAGGATGCCGGGGATCGACCGGTTGTATTCGGGGGTAACGAACAGCACGGCGTCCGCCGAGGCGATCTCGCGCTTCAGGCGCATCACTTCGGCCGGCGGATCGTTCCACAATGCGTCGTCGTAGAACGGCAGGTTGTCGATCTTGATGTAGTGGAACTCCAGCTTGCCGGCGCTGAGTTTCTCCAGAGCCTTGGCGAGCTTGAGGTTCGAGGAAGTCGGGCGCGTGCTCCCGACGAATACGGCGACCCGGTACATTGGTGCCCCCTTGGTTACAAAATGTGACTGGGGGTGGATATGTGCCTATGGTCATGCGCGCGCAAGACGGCACACGGATGTGACTGGCGAACGCACTGTTCACCAACGTGCGAACGGGCCGGGGATGTACCCCCGGCCCGTTCGCACGATCCGTTCGGTTACAGCGTATCCTTCAGCCAGGCGGTGGTCGTGTCGATCACCTGTTTGCCGATCTCGGGCTGCTCGCTGAACACCCCCAGCATGTGGTCGGCGCCCGGGATGATCAGCGACTCGGTCTTGCCCTTGGCGAGCGTCAGATACTGCTCGAAATAGCCGGTGGCCGGGTCAGCTTCGCCCGCGATGGTGAGGAACGGGCCAGCGTAGCCCGAGAACCCCGCCGCGAGATCGTTCTGCGCGAGGCTGTCGAAGAAGCTCTGCTTCAGCGTCACCACGCGCCAGCCGAGATCGACACTGGCGGAGCCCTCCGCCTTGGCCTTGTCGTAGAAATCCTGGCCGAGGAACTCGTGGAACTCCTTCTGCAGGTCACCCATCTGGCCCCACACCACCACTGACTTGAAGTCGTCGGGTTCAAGCATGGCGACGGCAGCGCCGAAGCTGTAACCGATGACGCCGACTCGGGCGGCATCGACGCCCTCGACGCCGCTCAGGTGCGCACGGGCCTCGGCGGCATCGGCGACCAGCCCTTCGAGCGTGGTGTCGGCCATGTCCCCGGTGCTTTCGCCATAACCGCGGAAGTCGATGCGCAGCGAAGCGATGCCGTCGGCGGCCAGTGCCGCAGCCTGCTGAGCGAACAGCCCGCCGACCTCATCGCGAGAGCTGCCGAAGCCGTGCAGCATCACCACGGCCTGGCCGGTAGCGCCGCTGTCGGGCGTGGTGAGCGTGCCCTTCACGCCGCTCGGCAGGTCGACCACGGTTTCGGCGGCGAAAGAAGCGCTGGTCAACAGCGCGAAGGCGAGGGTGGCGACGGTCTTGGTGCTGAGGTTCGACATCGACGTACTCCGTTGTTGATGCCTCAGTTCTAGCGACCGGCCGCCACAGCAGATTGAAGAAATCCGACAATGTGGGTGCGGGTCGCTCGTCGCAAACGCTCCGATCGCGCAACCTACAGTTGCGACACCCCTCATCCGCCCTTCGGGCACCTTCTCCCTCAAGGGGAGAAGGCGAAGGAGACGCGATATCCCAGTCAGGACTCCCCCCTTCTCCCCTTGAGGGAGAAGGTGGCGCGTAGCGCCGGATGAGGGGTATCGCATCGCAAAGCGATGCGCGATCGGAGCGAAGCGACGAGCGGCAGCCCGCTACTTCTTCTCCGCGTTCAGCACGTTTGCCAGCTCCGGGATGAAGTCCTTGACCATCGGCTGTTTCACCACGTCGAATGGCAGCGGGCGCACGACCCGCATCGCGGCAATGCCGACGCGCACCGTCATCAGCCCGTTGACCACCCCTTCGCCAAGCCGGGCCGAGAGTTTCGCCGCGAGACCCTGGCCGACCAGCTGCTCGACCACACCATCGGTCAGCACCAGCCCACCGGTGACGGCGAGATGCGCGAGGATGGCGCCGATCAGCCGCCAGGTGCCGATGAGACCCGGCCGTGCGCCGTAGAGACGGGCAATGTCCCCGCCCAGCCGCACGCTCTCGAAGATGACGAAGGCGATGTCGATCAGCGCTCGTGGCGACACCGCCGTCACCAGCGCCACCCGTCGCGCCGACGCCGCGGTGAGCGCCCGCGCTCGCAGGTCGAGCGGCGTCATCAGCAGCCGCTCGCCCAGCCGCACATGCTCGGCCCCGTCGAATACGTGGCGCGCATTGCTTTCCAGTTCGTCGCGTGGCCGCGCCAGGTCCGGCCGGCGGGCATAAATATCAAGCAGTTCGCGGGTGATCGCAGCGCCGTCCTTGTTGCGGTCGCTGATGAGCGCCGCGTTCGCAGCATGCCGCAGCCGGTCGAGGGCGCGCAGCCGGATGAGTGAGCTCACTTCGCGCACGATGATCACCAGCAGCGCCATCACCAGCACGGCCAGCACCGCGACACCAACCCAGCCGAGCCATGGTTGGGCAACGAACAACTCGGAAATGAGACGCTCCGCTGCAAGCCCCAGCGCCAGCGAAACCAGGATGCCGCCGGCCGTCCAGGCGATCCGCCCGGCCCAGCCGAGCAGCTTTGGCGGCCGCACCGCCTCGTCGAGCGGCACGTCGATATCGGTGATCGGCTCGATCGCCTCGGGCAGGGCGACAGCCTGCGCCGGCTCGAACACTCTTGGGCGGCGCGGCTCCTCGGCGGCGGCGCCATTGGACGAAACCGTGCGGGCGAACGGCGGTTTCATCTGAGCCAATCCCCGATCAGATAGTCGAGCGCCCGGTCGAAGCGGATATGCGGCAGGACAATGTTGCCCTCGGCGTTCTTCTCCAACCGCTGTGGCGGCTGAAAGCGCAGGAAGTTCAATACCACTGGACGGCCATCCTCGAACAATGCATCAGGATGCTCCGGCAAATCGCCGGGAAACAGAGCGATTTCGGTCCTGCCGTCGTAGGTCGTGCCATCCAGCACTTCGCCTACCTGCGGCGTGCCGACGATCACCTCGTGCTTGACGCCGCCTTCCTCGATGACGCTTTCGCGCGTCGCACGGATCGCCGCCATAGCCATCGAGCGGGTCTCCGCCCCTGCGAAACGGGCCTTCCGGGCCGCGTCGGCGACCAGTCGGTTCATCACCGCTTCGAGGCGATCGTGGCTCGATGAGTGGATATGATCGGCCTTGGTCGCGGCGAACAGGATGCGGTCGATGCGTCTGGCCACCAGCCGGGTGATCGGATTGTTATCGCCCTGGCGGAAGCAGGCGAGGATGTCGATCAGCGCCGTTTCGAGGTCGGCTACCGCCGCCGGTCCGGCATTCAGTGCGCGCAGCGTATCGACCAGCACCACCTGCCGATCCAGCCGCGCGAAGTGATCGCGGAAGAATGGCCGCACCACGATGGCCTTATAGGCCTCGTAGCGGCGCTCGAGCATCGCATAGAGGCTCGACGAGCGCACCGGACCTGCAAGCGGCGGCAGCGGCGCGAAGGTCAGCGCCGGGCTGCCCTCGAGGTCGCCCGGCAACAGGAACCGGCCAGGGGGCAGGGTACTGAGTGCCCGTCCGTCTTCTCGGCTGCGCCGCAGGTAGTCAGTGAACGCGCCGGCGAGCCGTTCCGCATCGACGTCGGTCGCCTCTTTCGAGGCATCGGTTTGCTGGATTTCGCTGAGGAAGGCGGCAGCTTCGGCTTCCGAGTGGGGGAGCGCCGCGCGCTTCAGCGCCTGGGCGCTCCACTCGGCAAAGTTCAGCGACAGGAGCGGCAGGTCGAGCAACCACTCGCCGGGATAGTCGACGATATCGAGATTGAGCACGGTCGGGCCGAACATGCCCGACACCCAGCGCTTCGACTGGAACTTCAGCGTCAGCCGCAACTGGCTGATCTTGCGCGTCGATTCCGGCCAGTGCGGTTCCTTGGCCGTGAGTGCCGCCAGATGCTGCTCGTAGGCGAAGCGCGGAATGCCGGCATCGGGATGCTCAGCCAGCCGCGCCCCGATGAACCGACCTTCGGTCAGGGCTGCAAAACCCGGAAGGCGTCCGCCAGTCAGCAGATTGTGGATCAGCGCGGTAATGAAGATGGTCTTGCCGGCGCGGCTGAGCCCAGTCACTCCCAGCCGCAACGTCGGAGTGAACGGCGCTGCCGCGGCATCGGCCAGGTTGCCCAGCGCGATGCCGATCTCGTCGGTGATGGTCGTCGGCGATTGCGGCACTGGCGCTCCTGAGCGCTTTGAAGGTTGCCCGGAAGGTAGGCGGTCCCCGGGGGAATGCAAGGCTAGCGCATTGGCGCGATGAGACGAATCGTGATCGCGCAGTTTGGGATTTCTTCACGGTTGGCCGCGTTGAGTGAGGCATGGCTCACGCGGTGGCTCGCAATTTCGAGGGCGATCCTTCGGAACTCCTCGGCGTTCCGCGCGAACGCACGGCCGGTGAACGGCTGCATCTCGATGTCGCCAAGCTGCTGATTGCAAACAAACTGCTGCGGTTGACCGATCTCGCCATCGCCATGCGGCAGACAGCGGAGTGGGGCTCGAGCCTGGCCTCGACCATCATCGCACTCGGGCTGGTTCGACCGATCGACTATTACAAGACTGTCGCCGAGGTTTACGGGCTGCCCTTTGTCGACCTGCAGCGCGAACCGATCGATCAGGAACTGACCAGGGTCGAGGATCGCGCCGATTATGCCGAGCGCAACATCGTGCCCTGGCGGCGGATCAGCGGGCGGCTGATCCTCGCCGCGACCGAGATCACCACTGAACATTTCATCTGGGGCGATGAGCGGTTCGGGGCTGACAACTACGAGTTCGTCATCACCTCGCCGTTCGACATCCTGTGGCAGACCCAGCAGCTGTTCCGTGACTGGGACAGTTTCTTTGCCCGCGAGGCGCTCTATTCGTGGAAGCCTGAGCACTCGGCCAAGTACACCGTGACCGGGCCGCAGAAACTGGTGCTCTGGGCGCTGTTGGCGGTACTGGTGGTGAGCCTGGTCCTCGTCCCGATGGCGACGGCGGTAGCGCTGATGGCGTTTTTCACCACCATCTACACGCTGACCTTCGTGTTCAAGTTCGTGCTGACCTTCGTTGGTTCCTCACGCAAGGCCGACATGGAGATCTCGCCTGAGGCGATCGCCGCGCTCAAGGACAGCGACTTGCCGGTCTACACCGTGCTGGTGCCGATGTACAAAGAGGCCAAGGTCCTGCCGCTGCTCGCCAAGGCGCTGAAGGGGCTCGACTATCCGGCGTCCAAGCTCGAGGTAAAGCTGGTCCTCGAGGAAGACGACATCGAGACCATCGAGGCCGCCAAGGCGCTGCGGCTCCCCGGCACCTTCGAGATCGTGCGCGTGCCGCCTAGCCAACCCAAGACCAAGCCCAAGGCCTGCAATTATGCGTTGCAGTTCAGCCGCGGCGAGTTCGTCACCATCTACGATGCCGAGGATCAGCCGGAACCCGACCAGTTGAAGAAGGCCGTACTGGCCTTCCGCAACGGCGACCCGCGCCTCGCCTGCGTGCAGGGCCGGCTCAACTACTTCAACCGCTCCGAAAACTGGCTGACGCGGATGTTCACGTTGGAATACAGCCAGTGGTTCGACTTCCTGCTGCCGGGGCTCGACTGGCTGAAGGTACCGATCCCGCTGGGCGGTACCTCCAACCACTTCAAGCTCTCGGCGCTCCGCAAGGTGGGCGCCTGGGACCCTTACAACGTCACTGAGGATGCTGATCTCGGTATCCGGCTGGCGCAGGAAGGCTACACCGTCGGCGTCATCAACTCGACAACCTACGAGGAAGCCAACGGCGTGCTGCCGAGCTGGATCAAGCAGCGCTCGCGCTGGATCAAGGGCTACATGCAGACCTGGCTGGTGCACATGCGCCATCCCGTTCAACTGTTGCGTTCGATTGGCGCCAAGGGCTTCTTCTCGTTCCACTTCTTCATCGGTGCACCGCCCTTCACCATGCTGTTGGCGCCGATCCTGTGGGCCATCACGCTGCTGGTCTGGTTCACCAGCGCCTTCGATTTCGGCTGGCTGTTCCCCGAGCCGTTCGGCACCATGGCGCTGTTCAACCTGGTGATCGGCAACCTGTTCCTCGTCTATTTCGGGGTGATCGCCGCGCTGAAGCGCAAGTATTACGACCTGGTGCCGGTCGGCATCCTGCTGCCGGTCTATTGGGTGCTGCATTCGATCGCCGCCTACAAGGCGTTCTGGCAGCTGATCTTCAATCCGCACTATTGGGAAAAGACCGAGCACGGCACCTCGAGCGTCACGCAGAAGACGCTGGAGCAGGTCAGGAGCGAGGCAGCCAGATGAGCCTTCTCGATCTCGCCACCGCCCCGGTTGCGGCTCGCCAGCGGCGGCCGTTCTGGCGTCCGGCAACCATCCTGTGGTCGCTTGGCGCGGTATTGGTTCTGCTGGTGCTGGCGCTGCACGTCATCGATGGTGGCTATGTTCGCCGTGACATCGAGCAGTTGCAGGCGGGCGAGGCCTGGCGGACCGGCGGCTGGCTCTCCCAGGTGGTGCTGCGCAGCGTGAGCCTGCTGCCCGGCACGCAGTTGCAGCAATGGGCCTTGTCGCTCACCGTCGTGGTCATCTCCGGATTTGCCTTCGGCGCCCTCTATGACCGGTTGCGGGCCAATGGCTGGTTCCGCATTGGCGCCTTCATCGCGCTTGTCGCACTGATGCTGCATGCCGGCGGGCTCTACACCGTCACGGCATCGTCCCGCGCCATACCGCTGTACATTGCTTTCGCTGCGCTGATCCCGGCCATCCGCTCGCTCGAAGATGTCGGCGACGTGCAGTCGGCCATCGGGTTGGGCCTGCTGCTGCCGCTGCTGCTGCTGGCGAGCCCGATTGCGGCGTTGCTGGTCGTGCCGTTCGCCATTGCGACTGCACTTGCCGATCGCGACTCCCGCACCGATCCGCGGGCCTTCGTTGCCATGCTGCTGGTGGCTGTCTTGCCCACGCTGATCGTTGCCATCGGCATAGTCGGCTTCATCATGCAGGCCCGGATGGATGTCGCCTCGGCACTGCTGCCCTATGTCAGCACCTATGCAAACCTGCACTTCGACCCGGCCGTGCTGGCCGAGGGGCTCGAAGCGCTGGCAGTATTCGCGCCGGTGCTGCTGGTGCCGCTGCTCTACTGCTTCTGGCCCGACCTGCCGGAACGGCGGCATGTGTTCAGCGCGTTGTCGGTGGTCATTCTGCCCCTCTATCTGGTGCTCGCGCGCGCGACGCTTACCACGACGATGACTGCAATCGTGCCGCCGATTGCGTTGCTCGGCGCGTTTCTGTCCTGGCTCGCCGTCGTCCGCCTGCCGTTCCAGTTGCGGTTGCTGTCGCTGTTGCTCCTCCTGCTCGCCGCCGCGGCGAGCTGGAGTTACACCGGTCTTTGGGACGATCCGGCCTGGAAGGCGGCACTGTTCAACGCCGTGCCTCCGGGTATCGGCAACCTGACGCTGCGACCGGGCGTTTGATCCTCCAACCAGAGGAGGTGCAAATGCACAAACCTGTCGTCGAGGTCGATACCACCATTGCCGCACCGGCCGCCGAAGTGTGGAAAGCCATGTGCCGGGGCGCCATGTTCCCCGGCACCGTCGTCGAGACCGATTGGAAGATCGGTCACCCCATCGCCTTCAAGGGCGAGTGGAACGGCAAGCTGTTCACCGACCGCGGCGAAATCCAGACACTATCGGAAGCCAAGGAACTGAGCTTCACCCACTGGAGCGACACCGACGGCTCCGGCAAGCGCCCGCTCAGCTATCACCTGGTGAAGTACCGGCTAGAGCCATCAGGCAGGCGCACCAAGGTAACGCTCAGCCAGTTCAACGAGGGTAAGGAAACCCAGGTCGACGCCAAGACCCGCGCCGAGTTCGAAAAGAACTGGGCCGTGATGCTGGAAGGTCTGAAGCAAACGGCCGAGGGGATGCATTGACTGCTGCAGACGGCCCCCTCCCGGCCTCCCGCTTTACTGGGAATGGGTGGGGGCCGTCTATCTCAGTTTCCGCCGGCCAAAGGCACTAGCCCTTCAGCCCGATCTTCTCGAGCTCATAGGGCGTGGTCTGGTAGATCTCGTTGATCCAGTTCTGGAACAACAGGTGCGCGTGGCTGCGCCAGCGGTTCTCCGGCTCAACCGTGGTGTCGCCGTTGGGGAACAGGTTGACTGGCGGCGCAGTGTCGAGACCCGCCTTCACGTCGCGCTCATACTCATCGGCCAGCGAGCGGTTGTCGTATTCGAGGTGGTTCAGCATGTAGAGGGCAGGGCGCGCCTTGTCCTCCAGCATGCAGACGCCGATCTCGGCATTGTCGATCAGTACCTCAAGGTTTTCGCCGAGGCTGGTGCGGTCGATGTCGTTGTAACGGCTTACCGGAATCATTGGGCTGTCCGAGAAGCCATGCAGCCATGGCGTCTGCGGGCCGACCAGCTTGTGCCGGAACACCCCGAAGGCCTTGGTGGGCATCCGGTAGCGTTTGGCGCCGTGGAAATGGTGCAGCGCCGCCTGCGCTCCCCAGCAGATGAACATCGTGTGGTGCACGTTGGTCTGGGTCCAGTCCATGATTTCGAGCATCTCGGACCAGTACTTGACCTCCTCGAACGGCATGTTCGCCACCGGCGCGCCGGTGACGATGAAGCCGTCGAACTTCTTCTCCCGCACCTCTTCCCAGGTCGAATAGAAGCTCTTGAGGTATTGCTCGGAGGTGTTCTTCGATTTGTGGTCGCTGACGCGAACCAGGGTCAGGTCGACCTGCAGCGGGGTGGCGCCGATCAGCCGAGCGAACTGCGTCTCCGTCCGCTCCTTGTTGGGCATCAGGTTGAGCAGGCCGATCTGCAACGGGCGGATGTCCTGGCGCGCCGCACGGGAGGAGTCCATGACCATGACACCCTCCGATTGAAGGGTCTTGGCCGCCGGCAGGTGGTCGGGAATGCGAATTGGCATGATGTGCCTCTAGATAGGATAGCGATCAGGTGAGCGGAAGCGGCGCCGTAGTGTGTCGAGGAAAAGTCGCAGGCTTTTCCGGTTCGGACGCGCAATCATCAGGAACTAGACCAGCTCGCCAATCGCCTTGAACGGCGAGCTGGTCTATCGCATTCGCTTGCGGATCGCCCCTGCCACGAGGTCGAGGAATTCGTCGCCGTCGCGTACCGTGGCGAGGTCGCTGGCTTCGATGGTGTAGCCGAAATTGTCGGCGAGTTGCTGGTAGCGCGGCAGCCGGTCCTTGAGCAGGGCTTCAAAGCCCCAGGCGCCGAACGCGTCCGGATCGACGTCGGCGTCGTCCTTGACCTTGTTCAGCCGCTTGAACTCGGCCCATTTCTCGATGAGGAAATGCGGCTGGTAGTACATCGGCTTGGGGCTGTGCTTGAAGCGCTCGATCAGCTTGTGCGCATCATCTTCGGTGCCGCGGATGTAGAGCAGCAGCGTACTCGAGCTCAGCGCCTTGATCACCGGGTCATCGGCATTGGCAGGGTCCACTACCTCGATCAGCGAGCCGCCGGTATCGGCGATGAAGTTCGAGTAGCCATAGAGTTGGTCGGCGCGCTCGATGAAATATGGCACATCCGCCAACGCCGCGATCTCGGCCACCCGGTGCTGCTCCTGGCGGCGCTGATACTCGGCAAGCGGCAGCCCGCCGCGCCGCGTATCGCCGGGGCGCCCGAGATAGGTCGAGAGCGGGTCGAGGTTGGCGAACGTGATGTTGCTGTCGATCTTGATCGAGTCCGTCCGCAACAGCTCGCGCAGGAACGGCACCTTCATGGCCTCGGCCTTGAAGTTGTCCACGATGAACTCGCCCATGTAGCGCGTACCGATGCGGTAATCGGCGGAATAGTGGAACCACTGGTGCTTGCGCAGCAGTGCCGCCAGCCAAGTCTTGCCGACGCCGGCCATGCCGAACACCGTCACGGCGTGACGCGGCGCGCTCAGGAAATCCTCGGCGGAATTGAACAGCATAAGGGCGGGTCCGGTTCGGCGAGATCGATTTAGACGAAGCGCGCGGACGCGACAAGGGCAGGGGCGTCCACTTGCTCCGTGCCATCTCCAGACAGGGCCTGGCGGGCCTGGTTCGGCGCCATCCGGCGAGATGGCACTACAGCCCCAATCGGTCCTTCAGTTCGTACCACCAGGATCCAAGCGTCGAATACTGGGCGCGAAAGGCCCGTCCGCCGGGGAACGGTACCCACGGCAGACTTGCGAACGTATCGAAGCGTGTCAGGTCGCCACGCACGGCTTCGGCGAGAATTCGTCCGAACAGGTGGGATCCCGTTATGCCGTGGCCGCTATAGCCATGGGCGAAGTAGACCTTGTCACCGAGCCGCCCCAGTTGCGGTACGCGTGAGAAAGATAGCGCGAAATTGCCGCTCCAGGCGAACTCGACCGCCGTATCGCGCAGCTGAGGAAACACCTTGTCCATGTTGGGCCTGAGCTTGGCCACCACATCAGCAGGGTCGGTGCCGCCATAGACAACGCCGCCGCCGAAGATCAGCCGGTGATCGGCGCTGAGCCTGAAATAGTCCAGGATGTAGCGGACGTCCTCGACACACATATCCGACGGCAGCAGCGCACGCGCCCGTTCCTCGCCGAGAGGAACTGTGGCCACCATCTGGGTCGATACCGGCATGACACGGGCCGTGAGTTCCGGCACCACATTGCCCAGGTAGGCGTTTCCGCAGATCAGCACTGCCTGGGCGGAAACCTTGCCGCCCGCGGTGAACACCGTGGCGGTCGCCTTGTCGACGCTGGTGACGGGCGATTGCTCGAAAATGACGCCCCCCAGTTGCTCGAGGGCCCTTGCCTCGCCGAGCGCCAGGTTGAGCGGATGCATGTGCCCGCCGGAGTGATCGATCATCCCGCCTTCATAGACGTCGCTGCCGATGTGCTGGCGAATGGCTTGCCGGTCGAGCAGTTCGTGATCGTCCATTCCGTGGGTCCGCCAGAGCGCCTGCTTGGCCTCCAGGGCCCGCATGTGTGCCGGCGTATAAGCCGCGTAGATGTTGCCGTGCTTCAGATCGCATTCGATGCCGTAGCGCGCCACCCAGTCGTAGATGATGCCCGCACCTTCCTGCACCAGGCCGCCAACGAACCGGCCGGCATTCTCGCCGTAGCGGCGAGTGATCGTCTCGATACTGGCGTTCAGCCCGTTGACGATCTGCCCACCGTTCCGGCCGGAAGCTCCCCATCCGACGGCGGCGCCCTCGACGACCACGACCTTGTATCCCTGCTCAGCCAGGTGCAGCGCGGCTGAAAGCCCCGAATAGCCCGCGCCCACGACGCAGATATCCGCTTCCACTTCGCCGACGAGTTGCGTCGGGCTGCGGCTGATGTTTCGCGACGCGGCATAATAGGAGGGTGGATAGGCCCCGTCCCCGGCGTAGTTTGTCGAGGCCATCACACCACCTCGAGATAGGCACTGAACTCGAGGTCGCTGACCTGTGACGCGAAGCCGGCGATCTCCTGTCGTTTGCACGCAACGAACATCGATTGCAGCGCTGAATCGAAAATGCGTGGGATCGTTTCCCCATCTTCGAAGGCGTTGACCGCTGATGCCCAGTCCGCCGGAAGTTTTGGCAGACGCTCCGAATAGGCACGCCCGGAAAATGGCTTGGGCGGCTTTTTCTGATCTTCGATTCCGACCAGTGCCGCGCCGAGAATTCCCGCCAGGACGAGGTAGGGATTTGCATCGGCGCCGGCGACCCGGTGCTCGATCCGCCGCGCCTTGTGGTTGCCACCGGGAATACGGACCGCCGTCGTCCTGTTCTCGTATCCCCACGAGATGGCGCTCGGGGCGTGGGTATCGGGCCGGAGTCGGCGGTATGAGTTGAAATGCGGGGCGAACAGCAATGTCGATTCCGCCATTCCCGCCAGCAGCCCTCCGACGGCGTGGTGCATAACCTCCGAGCCGGAGTCGGTTCCATCGTCGAACACATTGTTGCCCGCGACGTCATTGAGGCTGAAATGGACATGGAAACCATTGCCTGATCGTGCCCCATAGGGCTTCGCCATGAACGTCGCTACCAGCTTGTGCTTGCGGGCCACCCCTTTGACGATCCGTTTGAACAGGACAGCGTCATCTGCAGCCTTCAGTGCATCGCTGGTGTGCAGCAGGTTGATCTCGAACTGCCCGACCCCGTTCTCCGCCACCGCGGTGTCGGCGGGTACTCCCTGTTGCTGGCACTGGAGGTAAACGTCGCGGAAGAACTCGCCGAAGTCCTCGAGTTCGTCGAGCGACAGGATAGCGTCGGAGTCGAGGCGTTTTCCGGTATAGGGCGAAATCGGCGGCTGGGCCGAATCTGCGTCTGGATCAACGAGGTAGAATTCCAGTTCGGTCGCGACGACAGGCTGCAGGCCGTATTCGGCGTAGCGGCGGATCACGAGCGCCAACGCCTGCCGAGGGTCGCCGAGAAACGGCGTATTCACGTCCTCGAACAACCATAGCGGGATCATGGCGCTGGGCCGCGTCGTCCAGTTGATCGGCATCGCGCCTCGACCCGTGGGGCTGCAGATACCGTCTGTGTCACCGCTCTTGAACACCATCGAGTTACCCATGATGTCCTCGCCCCAGACATCAACGCCGACAATGGATAGCGGCATTCGTATGCCGTTCTCGGCGATACGGCTGGCCTGATCGATGGGGATGCGTTTGCCTCGCATGATCCCGTTGAGATCGCATACCGCGGTGTGAAGCACCTCGACCTGTGGATTCTCGGCCAACCATGCCACGATGTCCGTGTTTCGGTTCACTTCGCTCACGTTTTTGGCCAACCCTGTTGTAATTCTATAGCTTTAGCCTAGCAGGTACCGGCTGCGTTGAGGAAGTCGGCAGGAGAGCGCGGTGTCCAAGCCCAGGCCGGTCATTGGTGTGATAGCGTGTGGCAGAGAGGTCGAGGGTGAGCCCGCGCAGGCGGTCAAGCACCGTTACCTCGAAGCAGTGGAGATGCACGCCGGAGCGGCCACACTGATCATTCCGTCCAATCAGTCCGAGGCATTCGTTGGCGATGTCGTCGCCCGTCTTGACGCTATCCTGCTGACCGGCAGCAACTCAAACATGCATCCGGGTCGATTTGGTTCGAACGCGGCTGCACAGGCGCCGGTGGATGCGCAGCGCGACGGGTTGAGCCAGGCGTTGATCGCAGCTGCTGTCGCTGCGAGCAAGCCGCTGTTCGGGATCTGCCGCGGACTGCAGGAGATCAACGTGGCGTTTGGAGGTACTCTTCGCGACCTTCGGGCCCCAGGCATCTGGCAGCGACACCACGCGGCGCCCGAGGCCCCGCTTTTCGACACCTTTGCCCATAGCCACGAGGTCGAGGTCGCCGCGGGCAGCCCCCTCCATCGCTATGCGGGCAGCCGGAGTCTGACCGTCAACAGCGTACACTACCAGGCGATCGACCGGCTGGCGGAGGGACTTGTCGTCAACGCCACGAGTCCCGATGGTATCATTGAGGCCATTTCGGCATCGCATTCGTCTGCGCCGGTGTTTGCCGTGCAGTGGCATCCGGAATGGCGGACCGGGGAGCGCCCTCACGATCTTGCCTTCTGGCGGTTTCTGGGCGAGGCGGCGCGCTCCGAACATAGAATGGCCGCCCCCCGGTTCGGAGTTTGCCCATGACGCCTTCTGACACGCAGTTGTTCATCGGTGGCCGTTTCGAGACTGGGCAGGGCTCGCCCGAGATCGTGTATGATCCGGCCTCGGGGCGGCCGCTTGCCGAAGTGGCGTCGGCAAGCCATGCGCAGGTCGATGCTGCGGTCGCTGCCGCAGCCGGGGCTTACAAGGATTGGTCGCGCCGTCCGCCCAGGGAACGAAGTGCGGCGCTGCTCGCCATCGCCGACGCAGTCGAGGCTCGGCGGGAAAGCCTCGGGACAATCGAGTCGCGCAACGCGGGTAAGCCGGTGCGCTACGCCATTGCCGGCGAACTGGGTAATGTTGCCGACGTTTTTCGCTTCTTCGGAACGGCAGTGCGCAACGTGCCGGCGCCGGCGGCCAACAACTACCGGTCGTCGCAGATGACCAGCCTCGTGCGGCGCGACCCGATCGGCGTGATCGCGCAGATCGCGCCATGGAATTATCCGCTGCTGATGGCAGCGTGGAAAATCGCTCCGGCAATCGCCGCCGGCAACGCGGTTGTCATCAAGCCGTCGGAACTGACCCCACTGAGCTTGCTTGCCCTGAGCCGGATCTTTGCCGAGGTGCTGCCTGAAGGCGTCGTCAACGTGATCTGCGGCAACGGCCCGGACGTCGGCCACCAGCTCATCTCGCACGACCTGGTTCGAATGATTTCTTTGACCGGCGACGTGCGGACCGGGCGGGCTGTACTGCAAGCCGCCGCCGGCCCGATGATCAAACGCACGCATCTCGAGCTCGGCGGCAAGGCGCCGGTCATCGTGTGCGAAGACGCCGATCTCGACAAACTGGTGGTGACGCTGCGTGAAGCCAGCTTCTACAACGCAGGTCAGGATTGCACCGCGGCCTGCCGCATCTTTGTTCATCGCAGCGTCGCCCAGGCGTTGACCGACAGGCTGGAAGTCATGATCGGTTCGCTGGTCTTCGGCCAGCCAGAGCGGGACGACGTGGAGTTCGGGCCAGTCATCAGTGCCCGGCAACTCGAACGCATAGAGGGCTTCGTCAGCCGGGCTCGTGTTGCCGGCGCTGAGGTTATGCAGGCCAAACACCATGAAGCCAGCGGCTACTTCTTCTCCCCCACATTGATCATGGCCCCGATCGATGCCGAAGTGGTGCAGAAGGAAGTCTTCGGCCCGGTGCTCAGCATCACTCCGTTCGACGACCTGCAAGTCGCCGTCGATTGGGCTAACAGTTCGGAATACGGCCTGGGTTCGTCGGTCTGGTCCCGCAACTCCGAGACTGCGATCGACGTCGCCAATGCGCTGGAGTATGGCGTGACCTGGATCAACACCCATGGAGTCATGGCCACCGAGATGCCGCATGGCGGAATGAAGAATTCCGGCTATGGCTCGGATCTCTCTATGCAGTCACTCATCGACTATACTCAAATTCGCCACCTGATGATCGGCGGGTAGGCCACGGCGACCGTCCAAAGAGTCGACTGGTGGCGGACTCGGTTGACCGCCGCCGTCTGGCTGGCCACGGTGCGCCGAAGCGGGCGAACAGTGACATTCGAACAAGCGACTATACTCACCGTCCTTGCGGCAACGGTTGGCAGGTTCATGTAGGCCGCTTCCGACCGACGTCGTGGCTCTGGCGGCCTTGTTTGCATGCGTGGCACGGGGCTTGTTGGCCCTGCTCATGCCATGGCAATACAGGTTGCCGACAGGCTGGCGTTGCCGCCAGGCCAGATCCTGATACCTCGGCTTTCCCCCCTCGAGATCCTGGTGCTGCTCGTCGGCGTTCCGAGGATCCTGCTCGCGTGGCCCCTATAGGGGGCGGTCTCCCTGGGAACGGCTAGAGCTTCAGCCCTTCGGTGATATCCGGCGGGGCCGGGGTGTTGCTGTGTTCAGGCTCACGATGGCTGCGGCGATCCAGCAGCCCGGCAATTCCTGCCGCCTGGCCCGGACTCTTTTGCCCCTTTGTCGCCACATCCGTTACCAGCGCGGCGAAAAACCAAGCAATTTCAATGGCCAGCCAATGTGGCATCGCCCTTGCATTGCTTGCTCCGAACCCGCGTGTCCGCACGCCAAATGGGGGTATGGAGCAAACTATGGGCATCTACGGCGCTCTTTCGACCGCAGTCACCGGGCTACGCGCCCAATCCTTCGCGCTCGAGAACATCTCGGGCAACATCGCCAACAGCCAGACCACCGGCTTCAAGCGCATCGACACCGACTTCGTCGACATGATCCCCGATGCCGCCCAGAAACGGCAGACGGCCGGTTCGGTGCTCGGCTACTCGCGCTCGACCAACAACATCCAGGGCGACATCAAGGGCACCTCGACCGAAACCAACATGGCCATCAACGGCAACGGTTTCTTCGTCGTCGAGCCGCCGATCGGCATGTCGGACGGCGACACGCTGTTCGCCGGCGCCAACTACTACACCCGCCGCGGCGACTTCGAACTCGACAAGAACGGCTACCTGGTCAACGGCTCGGGCTACTACCTCAAGGGCCTGCCGATCGATCCGGCGACTCAGAACATCTCGAGTTCGGTCCCGCAGGTGCTGCAGGTCTCGAGCGCGTTCCTCCCGGCGCAGCAGACCACCTCGGTCAACTACGAGCTGAACCTGCCGCAACTGCCCAAGACCGCGGCCTACCAGGCCTCGAAGACTCCCGGCAGCGAGCTGCTGCGGGCGCAGGACTTCCTGAGCATCACGCCGGACACGGCTGCAACGACGTCGGGCGCGACCAGCACGGGAACGGCGCTGCCGTCTACCATCGTGTCGGACGGCAATACCTTGAGTATCGCGGTCAATGGCGGTGTTCCCGTAGTCGTCAACTTCAGCAATGGTGGCGGCGGCAACACCGCCGCTGACTTCGACTACACCGCATTTGCCGATGTCGATGCCATGCTGGCCGCGATTGAGGCGCTGGTGCCGGGAACCGATATCGGGCGGAACTCCAGTGGGGCGATCACTGTCTCCGCCACCAACGCAACTGACACCATCACCATAGCCGACAATACCACCGGCAGCTCGTCGCTCGGCCTCGGCCTGGCCGACGGCACTTACGACCCGACCGTTTCGTCGGCGCTCGCCCTGCAGCAGCGGGTTGACAACATCAGCGCCGACGACGCAGACGAGTTCATCTCGCAGTCGATCTCGGGCGGTGCCGTGACGGTCTATGCCGGCAACGGCGCACCGGCAAACGTGCAGATGCGCTGGGCCAAGGTGAACTCGACGGCAAATGGCGGCGCCGAACGCTGGAACCTGTTCATCCTCACCAACTCGCAGGCCACCGGCACCGGTACGGCCTGGACCAGAATGGGTGGCGACTACACCTTCGGGCCGGACGGCTCGCCCAACCCGCCGGTCGAGGCCACCGAGTTGCCCGGCCTCATGGTCAACGGCGTCACCATCGGCGATATCCGCCTCCAGCACGGCGCCTCTGGCCTGACCCAGTTCGCCGATCCGAACGGCAACGCCGAAGTGACGACGCTCAACCAGAATGGTTATGCCGCGGGCGAGTTCGTCTCCGTCGCGGTCAATGACAATGGCCGCGTCGTGGTCTCCTACACCAACGGCCAGCAGCTTGAAGTGGCCCAGGTGGTCACTGCGAACTTCAACGCCGTCAATGCGCTGAAACGCATGGATGGCGGCGTGTTCGCGGCGACCTCGGAATCCGGTGAGCCGCTGCTCGACACCGACGGGGTGATCGGCTCGGCCGTCGAGGCTTCGAATACCGACATCTCGGAAGAGTTCACCAAGCTCATCGTCACGCAGCAGGCCTACGCGGCCGGCACCCGCATCGTTTCGGCGGCCGACCAGATGCTGCAGGAATCGCTGAACATGATCCGCTGACGCGGACCTGAACCCCTCCGGCGCGGGTCCGTCCTGCGCCGGAGCTTTCTCAACTGGAGCAGGGTGGTATGGGGCTCTCGGTTACCCTCAGCAATGCGCTCTCGGGCATGCGTGTCGGCCAGAACGCGCTCGATACGCTGTCCAACAACGTCGCCAATGCCGGCACCCCCGGCTATCACCGGCGTTCGGTCAGCGTCATCGACTCGCTGGGCGTCAACTCGACCTATGCCCGCGAAGGCCAGCTCAGCCGCGCCTTCAACCAATCCCTGCAGGCGCACTACACGCGGTCGACCGCCGAATCCGGCTTCACCAGCGTACAGGCGAGCTTTCTCGATCGCGTGCAGACCCTGTTCGGCAAACCCGGCACCGTCGGCTCGATCGACAGCGCCTATAATGCCTTTGAGAGTTCGCTCGCCGCCGTGGCCACCAGCCCCGACAGCTACGCCAACCGGGCCGATCTGGTGCAGAAGGCGCAGACGGTGGCTTCGACGCTCAACCGGTTGAGCTCCGACATCCAGTCGCTGCGCCAGGAGATCGAAGCCAAGCTCTCCAACAGCGTCGACTCGATCAACAACCAGCTGCAATCGCTGGAAAAAGTGAACCTGAGGCTCGCCGACCAGGGCATTGACACCACCTCGCGGGCTACCCTGATGGACCAGCGCGACCGGCTGGTCGAGGACCTGTCGCAGCAGATGGACCTGCGCGTCAGCTATCGCGGCGACGGCACGGTTTCGCTGATGACCCGCTCGGGCGTCGGCATTCTCGACGTCAAGGCGTCGGTATTCAGCTACGAGAGCGCTGGCGCGCTGTCGGCCGCGTCGCGCTTCAGCCCGAACGATGCGGTGAGCGGCGTCGGTAAGCTCTCGATCATGACTCCGGCCGGGCTGGAGATCGACCTGGTCAAGCAGAACGTGCTGCAATCGGGAGAACTCGCCGGCCTCATCCAGCTGCGCGACCAGCAACTGGTGCAGGCACAGGATCAGCTCGACGAGATCGCCGCCTCGGTGGCACAGGCCATGTCGACCAACGTTACCCAGGGCGCGCAGGTCACCTCGGGCCCATCCAACGGCTACGAGGTCGACCTCGCCGACGTCCGCAACGGCAACGAGTTCACCTTCAAGTACACCCAGGGCGGCGCTGAAAAGACCGTCCGCGTGCTGCGCGTCGACGACACCACCAAGCTCCCGGTCGACTATGTCGACGCCAATGGCGCGCGGGTGATCGGGCTCGATTTCTCCGGCGGAGCGGCAGGGGTCGCCTCGCAGTTGCAGAATAGGCTGGGTGGGGGGCTGACTGTCTCGAAGCCGACGGGCAGCACGCTCAGGATCATGGATGATGGCGTCTCCGGCACCACCGATATGCTGTCGCTTTCGACCCGCACCACCTCGTCGGGGCTGCAGAACGGCACGCTCGGCTTTTCGCTGTTCGTCGATACCAATAATGCCGACTTCACCAACAGCCTCGACGGCGTCGGCCAGAAGCTCGGCTTTGCCAGCCGCATCAGCGTCAATGCCTCGATCGTCGCCGACAACAAGCTGCTGGTGCAGTACACCGGCACCACGCCGTTGGGCGATCAGGACCGGCTCAACCAGGTGATCTCCAACCTCGACGATATGCGCTTTTCGGGCGGGCAGGGGAGCGGATTGAGCGACGCCAGCTCACGCCTCGGTGGCACGGTCGCCGACCTGATCTCGCAGACCCTCAACTACCAGGGCAACGTGGCCGAGGCCGCGATCTCGAACAACGAGACGCAGCAGCAGACGCTGGCTGCCCTGACACAGCGGCTCGACAGCGAATACGGCGTCGACGTCGACGAAGAAATGGCGCGCCTGATGGAACTGCAGAACGCCTTCGCCGCCAATGCGCGGGTGATGAGCGTGGTGCAGGAACTGATGGACTCCCTGATGCAGTTGTAAGGAGCGATCACCATGACCTCTGTCGGCAAGACGATGTTCCCGCTCGCCAACGGCATCAAGAACATCACCGCCATGAAGGCCCGCTACGACCAGCTGCAGACCCAGCTGGCCAGCGGCGAAAAGGCCTCGACCCTCGCCGAAATGGGCTCCGACCGCTATTTCGACCTGGCGCTGCGGCAGCGCATGGCGCGGATGGACGGCTATCAGCAGTCGATCTCGACGGTGAACCTGCGCCTCGAGGTGCTGGATACGGTGATGAGCCGACTCGACACCATCGAGTCCGACGCCCGCGCGGCCGCCATCTCGGGAGGTGGCGGCACCTCCGGAATCAACTTCCAGACCACCCCGACTCTAGCCGGCTCCCGCTTCGATGAGGTGTTGACGCTGCTCAACACCGATGCCGCCGGTCGTTACATGTTCGGCGGCAACCGCACCGACAGCCGGCCGGTGGCAAACTCCTCGGAGGTGATGAACGGCGTCGGCGCACGCGCCGGCTTCAAGCAGGTGGCCGGCGAACGCAAGCTCGCCGATCTCGGGGCCGACCACTTGGGCCGGCTCGACATCACCCGAGCCACCGACACGGTGACTTTGGGCGAAGAAAACACCGTCTTCGGCATGAAGCTCTCCGGCATCACCACCACTTCGGCCAATATCGCCGTCACCGCCCCGGGCGGCGGTCCGCCGCCGGCGTTGACCGTCCAGTTCGGCACGCCGCTGCCCACCGCCGGGGACAAGGTGCAGGTGAGCTTCACGCTGCCCGACGGCACCGAGGAGCAGATCGTTCTCGTCGCCACGTCAGGCACTCCGGGCGATGGTGAGTTCCAGATCGGCGCCGACGCCGATGCAACTGCCGCGAGCTTCGAGACCGCCCTTTCCGGTTCAGTGCAGGAACTTGCCGAAACGACGCTGGTTTCCGCTTCCGCCTATGCCGCGGCCGAGAACTTCTTCAATGGCCAGGGCGCACAGGTGATGCGCGTCGATGGCCCGCCCTTCGACAGCGCCACCGGCTTGATCGCCGGCACCTCGGCCAACACCATGCTCTGGTACACCGGCGAGGACAGCGCAGACCCGCGCAGCACCGTGACGGCACGGGTGGGGGAGGGCACTACGGTTGGCTACGGCGTCCAGGCTAACGAGGCCGGTTTCATCAACCTCATCCAGACGCTCGCCGCCGTCGCTGTACAGGATTTCCCCGACAGCGACCCGACCTCCGAGAAGCGCTATTCCTCGATGATGTCGCGCAACGCCGCCCGCCTTGCCGACACCAAGGACAACCAGCCCGGCTCGCTCGCCGCCATCACTGTGGAACTCGGCCTCGCGCAGAGCACCACCGGGGCGATCGCCGAGCGGCATACCGCGCACTCTGCCCAGCTCGGAAACATGCTAGAGCAGATCGAGGCGGCGCCGACCGAGACGATCGCCATGGAGATCCTGGCGCTGAAGACGCGCCTCGAAGCGAGCTATCAGACCACCGCACTGCTCAGTCAGCTGTCGCTGGTGAACTACATGAGGTAACCGATGTCCCGCGCAATCGTCGTCCACGAAGTTGGTGGCCCGGAAAAGCTGACGCTGGAGCAGGTCGACGTTCCGGCGCCCGGCGCCAGCCAGATCAAGATCCGGAGCCACGCCATCGGGCTCAACTTCATCGACACCTACCAGCGTACCGGACTCTACAAGGTGGCGCTGCCGTTCGTCGCCGGCAATGAAGGCGCCGGCGAGGTGATCGCGGTCGGGCCCGATGTCACCCAGTGGCGGGTTGGCGATCGCGTCGCCTACCAGGGCTCTGTCGGCGCTTACGCCGAGGAGCGCCTGCTGCCGGCCGACCGGGTGGTGCGCATCCCCGATGGCATCAGCTACGAGGTGGCGGCCGCCGCGATCCTCAAGGGCCTGACGGCCTTCTACCTGCTGCACTGGACCCATCCGCTCAAGGCCGGCGAGACCATCCTCATTCACGCTGCCGCCGGCGGCACCGGCCAGATCCTCACGCAATGGGCCAAGGCGATCGGCGCGACGGTCATCGCCACCGCCGGCTCCGACGACAAGTGCGCCATTGCCGAAAAGAACGGCGCGGACCTGACGGTCAACTACCGGACCGAGAACTTTGTCGAAGCGGTGAAGCAGTTCACCGGCGGCAAAGGCGTCGATGTCGTCTATGACGGCGTCGGTGCTGCAACCTTCGAGCCCTCGCTCGATTGCCTCCGGCCACGCGGCCTGATGGTGAGCTTCGGCAATGCCTCGGGTCCGGTATCCATTCCCAAGCTGACGATCCTTGCGGAGAAGGGCTCGCTGTTCCTCACCCGCCCGACCACTGGGGGCTACCTGCGGACGGCGGATGACCTGCGGCTCGGGGCCGAAGCGCTGTTCAACGTGATCTCGCTGGGCAAGGTTAAGATCGCCATCGACCAGACCTTCCCGCTGGCCGAGGCAGCCAAAGCCCACATGGCGCTCGAGGCGCGCGAGACCACCGGCTCGACGCTGCTCTTGCCGTAGGGGAGGGCGGTGTGATTTCGACGGCTGAGTCCTTCGCCCTCATGCTGGAGACCGCATGTCGCGACTTCGAAGTGCTAGTCGCACTCGTTTCGGGGAGAACACAGATTGTCGCCGCAGACGGTCCAGCCTACCAAGCGCAAGCTGCAGTTACGATGGCACTGGCCAAGTCGTTCGTATTTCATGCCGTTCGCGCAGTTCGAATCTGCGAGCACGGCGCGAGCCAGCTCGCCATTGATCGCCAGCAGCGACGCACGTTCCTCTCGTCGATGAGACGATTGGTTGAGGTCCGAGATGTGAACGAGCATGGCTTTGACGCCGTCCGCGTGAAGTCGCGCCCGAAGCAACATTTGCACGAAGATCACAACGGCTCGCTCGATGAGACTTCAATGGTCATCTTAGGCCCTGAGCAGATCCTAATGGGACCGCTGAATCTTTGGGGATTCTATCGGGCGGTTGGCGAAATGCGGGATGTCGCCGGATTTCGGTCGCTGCCGCTTCCCGGGCCAGCCATCTCTCTCACATGACTTGCCCTGCACCCGATGTGCCGCTAAACGCGTCATCGTCGGGTAGGTGGCAGAGCGGTTGATTGCTCCGGTCTTGAAAACCGGCGAACGTGAAAGCGTTCCGGGGGTTCGAATCCCTCCCTACCCGCCACCCTGCGCCCTGCGGGCTTCGGGTGGCAGGCCACCCGGAGACTACAGGGCGCAGGGTGATCTCCCGAAGCTGCGCAGCAGCGTAGGGAGACGACTGCGGACCTCGCCTCTCGACGAGGCCCGAACTCTTGACCCTTCTCAGGTGATCGAACCCACGACTCCCTCGATCAGATAGTCGGTGCCCCACAGGGCGCCATCGTAAAGACCCAGCGTGCCGTCGATGACGAGCTTGCCGGTATTGTTCTTGAGCGGACCGACGAAGATCGGGGCGCCGGACCTGGTCTCTTCGATGGCCTTGGTGGCGGCGGCGATCGCGGCCTCGGTTGCCCCGGCGCCAAACGCCGTCGAAGCCACCATATCCTTATCGTAGCCGCCCTCGTTGACGTTGGGCAGCTTTTCGCCGGCGGCGATCAGTTTGGCATATTCGGTATAGACCGTGCCCCACTTGAGCTCGGCGCCGGTGATAAAGCCCTTGGGGGCCAGCGACGCCTGGTCGGCATTATGGCCGCAGCTCTTGACCCCGCGCCCCTCAGCCGTCTCGACGATCACCTTGGGGCTGTCGACGTGGCAGGCGATGACGTCGCAGCCGGCATCGACCAGCGCATTGGTGGCCTCGGCCTCGCGCACCGGCAGGCTCCACTCGCCAGTGATGATGAGGCGCACCTCGGCGTTGGGGTTGACCTTCTTCACCCCCAGCGTGAAGGCGTTGACGTTGCGCAGCACCAGGGCGATCGGCTTGGCGGCGATGAAGCCGATCTTGTTGGACTTGGTGGAGAGACCGGCGGCCACGCCATTCACATAGTGGCCCTGGTCGAGATAGCAGAAGTAGCCACCCAGATTGACCGGGTCGGTGTCCTTGTTCCACAGCGAGGTCGGGTGGCGGAACTCGACGTCCGCGTGCTTCTTGGCCGCTTCCTTCATGAACGGGTCGAAATAGCCGAACGAGGTCGGAAACAGCAGTTTCGCGCCGTCGAGGTTGATCATCGATTCCATCGACTGGGCGACCGCGTCCGTCTCGGGGACATTCTCCTCCTCGACCACGGTGACATCAGGCAGCGCCTTCAGCGCAGCGGCGCCCACGGCATGGGCCTGGTTCCAGCCGAAATCGGTGACCGGACCGACATAGATCATGCCGATGGTCAGCGGCGTTGCGGCCTTGGCCTGCATGCCGCTTGCCAGCAGCAGCGATCCGGCAGCGGCGCTGCCGAGGAAGTGTCGGCGGTTCATTGAGAAATTGGACAAGGTTGCACCCCCATGAGTCCAGGTTTCATCGTTCGGCGAGCGCTGCATGCGCCCGCCGTCTCTGCCGCGCGGTGGCGCGGCGATGGCTTAGTCGGTTAGTTCCGGAGCGCGGTCAGGCGGCGCCGGTTTCAGTCACCAGGCCGTCGGCCTTGCGCTGTTCGTATTCGCCCACGCTGAGCGTCTTGATGTCGAACTGGTCGCGGGTGCGAGCATAGCCATGGCCGCCGAGGCGGCCGATCGCGTCCATCTTGATCTGGTCAACGTGGAGGCGCGCCGGATCGACGATGTCGGCGCGGATGTGGATACCCAGCACCTGACCCAGGACGATCTCGCGCGCCTTGCCGACTTCGATCGTCATATGGCGCCGGCACTCGAGCGCCGCGGGCGCCGATACGATGCGCGGGCTGCGCACCGCCACGCCCGGCACGGTCTCGAGCCCTGCCTCGGCCAACTCGTCGATAGCGGGCCCGAACTTGATGGCGCAGATCTCCATCTGCGCGGCGAGCGCGTCGTCGACGATGTGGACGGTGAACTCCTCGGTCTCGCGAATATTCCGCGCCGTGTCCTTCAGCCGCATGTCATCGTAGTTTTCGATGCCGATGGCGACGATCGCCGGGTCGTGGGTGAGGACGTTGAAGAAGCTGAATGGCCCGGCATTGCGCTGGCCGGTACGGCTCAGCGTGGTGATGAACGCGATGGGGCGGGGGATCACCGTGCCGATCAGCAGCTTGTAGCGCTCGCGCGCACTCAGTTCGGCAAAGTCGAAATGGACGTGCCCGCTCGTTGGGCCGCTCATTTGGCGCGCTTCTGCTTGAGCGGAATCGCGCTGTCGCGCCCCGCGATGGCGACGGCATAGCGGGCCAGCACATCGCCAAGCGCCGCGCCCGCTGGGTCGGTATCGTGCATGGCCCGACGCTCCACGGTGGACATGTGCGCGTCCATGAGGGCGATGGCCCTGGCGGCGTCGCCGGCACGCAGCGCGGCGATGATCTCGATATGCTCGTTGGGGCCGCTGTGATCGTGGCTGTGCGGCGAGCCGTAAACAGCGAGGATCAGTGAACAGCGGGTCACCAGTTCCGACATGTAGCGCTCGAGCAGGACATTGCCGCTCAGCTTCGCCAGCCGGATGTGAAACTCACCGCCCAGGCGTCCTGCCACGTGTTCTTCATGCCGCTCGCGGGCCGCATCCTCCTCGCGCACCAGTCCTTCGAGCTCGGCCCCGAAACTTGGTTTCCAGCGCTTGATGACGAGGTCGACGGCCTGGGCCTCCAGGCCGCGCCGCACCTCGAAGACGTCGCGGGCCTCCGCCAGGGTCGGCTGGGCGACGATGGCCGTGCGCTTGGGCCGGGCATCGACCAGCCCCTCGGACTGCAGCTTGGCCAGCACCGCCCGTACCAGCGTCCGGCTCATGCCGAAATGCGCGCCGATCTCATCCTCGGGCAGTTTGGTGCCCGGTTGCAGCGCCCGCTCGAGGATCGCCTGCTTCAGCGCCTCGTGAGCGATATCGGTGCGGGGAGATGGCCTGGTCATTCAAACCTCGTGTTGCCCATCCATTCATGCATACGAGATGGCACGTTGCAAGTATGCCAGATTTCGCCGCTGGACGGCAAAAACCCCAGCGATTTGCTGCCACTTGCCTTCAACATGCGCGAACTGCATGGCTGATCTGCGCAGAACAGGATCGTCGATCCGTCAATCATGTATACAGTTTTGGTATTCGTAACGGGAGGGGCGCATGCCGGCCAGGACCATTATCCTCAAGCTCAACCAGCAGCAGCTCGAGCTGATCGACCGCACCATCGCAAAAGGCGTTGCACCCGACCGCGTGGCATTGGTGAAGCTGGCCATTCGGGAACACGCCGAACGGAGCGCCAAATGAGGGCCGTGCTCGAGACCCTGATGCTGCAGCCGGGCACCGGCAAGGCGATCGAGTTGCTCGCCGGGCAGATCCTGCGCATCGAGCAGGTGGAGGGCGGGCAATGCGTCGATTTCAACGCCTTCAACCTGCACGACTACAAGGAGTTCATGCATTGCGGGCGCACGCGTACGGTGCATGGGTTCAATCCGACCGAGGGCGCGTTCCTGTGGAGCCAGCCGCCGCGCGAGCGGGCGTTGCTCTATATCCTCAAGGATACCGTCAAGCGGAACGACGTGCTGTTCCCGCGCTGCTCGGCCTATCTCTATGAAAGCGCCTACGGCTTTCACGATCACACCAACTGCCACGACATCCAGTCCGAGGCACAGCGCGAATACGGCCTGACCCCGGACGACGTGCATGACAGCTTCAACTTCTTCATGAACACCGAAGTCGGCGCCGACGGTCGGGCTACCATCACCCGGCAGTCGAGCCGGGCAGGGGACCATGTCGACCTGCTGGCGCTGACCGATGTGCTCGCCGTGCCCAATGTCTGCGGCGCCGATATCATGCGCACCTCGAACTTCTCGCTGAAGCCGATCCGCCTCACCGTGTTCGAGGCGACTGCGTCGGACCTCGCCAGTGTCCCGCCGACGCCGGTTCTGCGCAGCCAGCGCACGCCGCGGGACTTCCGCCAGCCCGTCATCAAGGCCGATCGCGAGCTCTACCGCGATCCGAGCTACGCTCCGGCCTTCACCAACGTGCCGATCCGCATCGAAGAACTTGCCGTCACGCTGACCGAGGAAGAGGCCCTGCTGTTCGACGCCGCTCGTCAGCCGCTCTACGGCAATGATGACGGCGCAGCGCTGCGCGACATGCTCTTCACCTGGTGGGAAGAGCGGTACCTGGGGGCCAGTGCGGGAGCTCCCGCCATCACCAGGTAAGAAGCGCTGCCCAGAACACGTGCAGTGCCTATCTTGTGTGCAGGTTGCTGTTGCATTCGACAGAACGCTGGCTGAGCGATGACGGCTGCATCATCTAATATGCTGAAATATAACCGTATTCGTGTCTGGCACGGCCCTTGCTCCATTGTATCCAGAGTTAGGAGCTAGGGTTCCGGCGCCGGTATCCGGCGCGTCAGGTCCGAGAGCATCCACCGGAGCGGGAGACATCCCTCCGGGACACGGCGGGACAAAAGCCCGGGAGACCTCGTAGCCAAGGGATTGGCAGCGCGGGTCTTTACGCGCCATCGCCGATCCCCAAGTCGAAACAGGGGATTGCGCATGAAGATCACCAAACTGGTTTCAGCCCTCGCGCTCACGGCGCTCATTGCCACTGGCGCGACCACCGCCGAGGCGCAGCAGAAGAGCGACTTCAAGGTCGCCTGGTCGATCTATGTCGGCTGGATGCCCTGGGGCTATGCGGCCGACAACGGCATCGTCAAGAAATGGGCCGACAAATACGGCATCACCATCGAGGTCACGCAGTTCAACGACTACGTCGAATCGATGAACCAATACACCGCCGGCGCCTATGACGCGGTGACCCTTACCAACATGGATGGCCTCTCCATCCCCGCTGCCGGTGGCGTCGATACCACCGCCGTCATCATCGGCGACTTTTCGGCCGGCAATGATGCGGTGATCCTCAAGGACAAGACTGCCCTCGCCGACATCAAGGGGCTGCCGGTCAACCTCGTCGAGTTCTCGGTGTCGCACTACCTGCTGGCGCGCGCCCTCGAAAGCGTCGGCATGACCGAGCGCGACGTCAACGTCGTCAACACCTCGGACCCCGACATGGTCGGCGCCTTCCAGACTGCCGATGTCAGCGCCATGGTGACCTGGAACCCGATGGTCTCCGAGATCGCTGCTCTGCCCGGCGCCCACAAGGTGTTCGACAGCGCGCAGATCCCCGGCGAGATCATCGACATGATGGTCGCCAACACCCAGGTGCTCGCCGACAACCCCGATTTCGGCAAGGCGTTGGCCGGCATCTGGTACGACACCATGGCGGTGATGACTGCCCAAACCCCCGAAGGGGCGGCGGCCCGCGCCGCGATGGGCGCCGCCTCGGGCACCGACCAGGCCGGCTTCGAGTCCCAGCTCGCGGCAACCAAACTGTTCCCGACCGCGGCGGAAGCCGTGAGCTTCACCACCTCACCCGATCTCAAGGTGACGATGGAAAAGGTCCGCACCTTCCTCTTCGACAAGGGCCTGCTCGGGTCTGGCGCCGCCTCTGCCGACGTCATCGGCATCGAGTTGCCGGGTGGTGAGGTGCTCGGCGACGCCAACAACATCAAGCTGCGGTTCTCGGACGTCTACATGAAGGCCGCGGCGGAAGGCTCGCTGTAGCCACGACACGTCTCACCGCAGCTTCGGTTCGCCTTCTCCCCGCCGGGAGAAGGCACCCGAGCGGCGGCTGAGGGGTCGGTCTCCACCACCACCGAGCACCCCATGCGTCTTATCAACCTCAAGCCATCGCGAACCAACCAGTTGCTCCTGGCGTTGCTGCCGTTCCTGGCGCTGCTGCTGGCCTATGCACTCGGTTCTACCGCTCGCCTGGCCGAGAACCCGTCGGACAAGCTGCTGCCGGCGCTGAGCAGTATCGCCGATGCTGTCAACCGCCTGGCCTTCGTGCCCGACCCGCGCACCGGCGAATACCTGCTCTGGTCGGACACGCTGGCGAGCCTCGGCCGTCTGTTCACCGCGCTCGGCATCTCGACGCTCATCGCGCTCGTCTTCGGCATGATCGTCGGCATGTTCCCCTATGCCCGGGCACTCCTGGCCCCGTTCTTTGCCGCCGTCTCGATGGTGCCGCCGCTCGCCTTGCTGCCCATCCTGTTCATCGTCATGGGGCTGGGTGAAACATCCAAGATCACCCTCATCGTCATCGGCGTTGCCCCGATCATGATCCGCGACCTGGCGCTCAAGGTCATGGAACTGCCACGCGAGCAGACGGTGAAGGCCGAAACGCTGGGCGGCAACTCCTGGCAGATCGCCTTGCGGGTCGTCCTCCCGCAGATCCTGCCGCGCCTTCTGACCTGCCTTCGCCTGCAACTCGGCCCGGCCTGGCTGTTCCTCATTGCGGCCGAGGCGATATCCGCGGATTCCGGGCTCGGCTACCGCATTTTCCTCGTCCGCCGCTACCTGTCGATGGACGTGATCTTTCCCTACGTCATCTGGATCACGCTGCTCGCCGTCCTCACCAACGTCCTGATCGATCTCGTCCGCATCCGGGCCTTTCCGTGGTCTGAACTGGATAAGGCGTCATGATTGTCGTCGACAACGTCTGGAAGGAGTACGGCGACCAGATCGTCCTCGAGCGCGTGTCGCTGACCATCGAGGACCGCGCCTTCGTCGCCCTGGTTGGCCCATCCGGCTGTGGCAAGACCACGTTCCTCAAGCTGCTGCTCGGCGAAGAGCAGGCAACCCAAGGCACCATAGCCCTCGATGGTAAGCCATTGGCACCCGAACCCGGCCCCGACCGAGGTGTCGTGTTCCAGCGCTACTCGGTGTTCCCGCACCTGAGCGTGCTCGGCAACGTGCTGCTCGGCAAGGAGTTTGAAGCCTCCCGCTTCCGCGCCCGGCTCGTCGGCCCGGCCCGTCGCGACGCCATCGAAGAGGCGCGTGGGCTGATTGCCGAAGTCGGCCTCGCCGGCAGCGAAGACAAGTATCCGGCCCAGCTTTCCGGCGGCATGCAGCAACGCCTCGCTCTGGCGCAGGCGCTCATCATGCAGCCGCGGGTGCTGCTGCTCGACGAGCCGTTCGGCGCGCTCGATCCCGGCATCCGCGCCGATATCCACGTTCTGATGAAGCGGCTCTGGAACGAAACCAATCTCACCGTCGTGATGGTTACCCACGACATGCGCGAGGCCTTCACCCTTGGCACCCGCGTCATCGCCTTCGAGCGACCGCGCAACCGGCCCGACGAGCGCGAGCGATACGGCGCCTCGCTCAGCCGCGACATCGACATCTGGCCGCCGCGTCGCGCCGGTGTTCTCGACCCAGACAGCCCCGATCGGGACGGCCCGATCCACGAGGCGGGCGCCAGCCGGGACGACCCGGCGCCATCCCCTCAAGGAGATCCGGCATGAGCCGAACCCCAGAGCAGATCGCTGCCGATCGCGCCCGCTACGAAGAACACCAGAGAAAGGGCCTCACCTTCGCCGCCAGGGCGCTGCCCGAAGCCAGTGCAATGCCGGCCGCGCCGATAGCGGGCGATGTCATCGCCACCGAAACCCTGGCCGGTGGCTGGTATTGGTCGACCCTGCTGCGCCAGGGGGAGGCCCTGCGCATCGCCCAGGCGCACGGTTTCGCCTCGGTCGCGCTCGTCTGCTGGAGCGCCCGCGACACCAGCGAGCGGCTCAACCTGCCGGACACCGTCAAGGTACAGTGGGATACCCGCGCCCAGCGGGGCAGGGTGCTGTTTTCCGATATGGGCCGGGTGATGTTGTCGATCACCGAGGACTCCTCGGGCGGCGCACATGACGTGCTGCTCGGCGGTTCCACCGCCGCTGCCAACGCTGCAAAATATCCTGATGTCGCCACCCGGAACACCCGGGACAATCTGGTCCTCGCTGCCGGCAAGCTCGGCCTGTCGCGACGCGATCTGCCGATGGCGCTCACCCTGTTCGCGCCGGTCCGCGTTACCGATGACGAAGGCCACTTCGCCTGGCAGTCCGACCTGCTCGACGGCAACCACTATGTCGACCTGCGCGCCGAAATGGACCTGCTCGTCGCGCTGTCCAACTGTCCGCACCCGCTCGATCCCGGGCCGGTTTACGCTCCGAACCCCGTCGAAATCACCCGCTACGTCGCCGAGGTGCCGGTCGATGACCTCTGTCGCACCGCCACCGCCGAGGCCGTTCGCGGCTTTGCGAACAACGCGCGGGCGGGGGCCTGAAATGCGTCAGCCAGCCACCGCCATCCAGTCCCATTCCATCCCCGCCGAAGCGCCGTGGTCGGGCATCGTCAGGAAGGGCCAGACCATCCGTATCGTCGACACCGAGGGGCAGCAGGCCGTCGACACGATCTTTTACCGCGCCGACGACTTTGCCGAACGCTACAGCGCGCAGGACACCCTGCGGACCCAGGGTTCAGCCTATGTCGGGGTCGGCACGAAGATCGTCTCCAGCGAGGGCAACACCATGCTCACGGTGGTTGCCGACAGCTGCGGCCGGCATGACACCATGGCCGGCGCCTGCTCATGCGAGAGCAACACCGTCCGCTTCGGCCACGACACCCGCTATCTGCACGCCTGCCGCGACAACTTCCTCCTGGAAGTGAGCAAACACGGCATGAGCAAGCGGGACATCGTCCCCAACATCAATTTCTTCATGAACGTACCGATCTCGCCCTCGGGCGAGATGACCATCGTCGATGGGCTCAGCAAGCCCGGTGACTATGTCGAACTCGTCGCCGAAATGGACGTGCTCTGCGTCATCTCCAACTGCCCGCAGATCAATAACCCCTGTAACGGCTTCAACCCGACCCCGATCCAGGTCCTGGTCTGGGACGCCGAGTGATGTTCACCAAGGTGCTTATCGCCAACCGCGGCGAGATCGCGGTGCGCATCATCCATACGCTCAAGCGCATGGGCATCGGCTCGGTCGCGGTCTACTCCGACGCCGACCGCTTCACCAAGGCCGTCCAACTCGCTGACGAAGCCGTCCGCCTCGGCCCCGCGCCGGCCGCCGAGAGCTATCTCGACGTCGACGCAGTCATCGGTGCCTGCAAGGCGACCGGAGCACAAGCGGTCCACCCCGGCTACGGCTTCCTGTCGGAGAACACGGCCTTCGCCCGGCGGCTCGAAGCCGAAGGCATCACCTTCATCGGGCCGACGCCCGAGAACATCGAGGCCTTTGGCCTCAAGCACACGGCTCGCGAGCTGGCCAGAACCAACGGTGTGCCACTGCTCCCCGGCACCGATCTTCTCGCCACCGCCGAGCAAGCGCTCGAAGCAGCCGAGACGGTCGGCTACCCGGTGATGCTCAAGTCGACCGCTGGCGGCGGCGGCATCGGCATGTCGCTCTGTCATGACGCAGCGGCGCTGAGTGCTGCGTTTGAAGGCGTGCAGCGCACGGCCCGGGCCAGCTTTGGCGATGCGCGGGTCTATCTGGAGCGCTTCGTGTCCGACGCCCGCCACGTTGAGGTGCAGCTCTTCGGCGACGGCAAGGGCAGGGTGATTGCCCTGGGCGAGCGCGACTGCTCGCTACAGCGGCGCAACCAGAAGGTCCTCGAGGAAACCCCGGCGCCCAACCTTTCAGCTGCCACCCGGCTTCGCCTGCACGAGGCTGCCGTCAATCTCGGTCAGGCTGTGCGCTATCGATCCGCCGGTACGGTCGAGTTCATCTACGACCCGGTCCGCGAGGAGTTCTACTTCCTCGAGGTCAATACGCGGTTGCAGGTCGAACACCCGGTCACCGAAGCGGTTTTCGGCATCGATCTGGTCGAATGGATGATCCGCCAGGCCGCCGGCGAGACCATCATCCCGGCCGCGCCGCTGACGCCGAAGGGCGCGGCGATGGAGGTCCGGCTCTACGCCGAGATCCCGCATGCGAACTTCCAGCCCAGCGCCGGGCTGCTCACCGAGGTGAAGTTCGGTGAGGCCCGCGTCGATACCTGGGTCGAGACCGGCACCGAGGTCACCAGCTTCTACGATCCGATGCTGGCCAAGATCATCGTCGCTGCCGATGATCGTCCGGCCGCGATCGCGAAGCTGCGCACCACGCTGGATGAGACCGGCATTTCGGGCGTCGAAACCAACCTCGACTACCTCCGCGCCATCGCGTCGTCCGACCTCCTCGCCTCCGGTTTGGTGGCGACGACGGCATTGCGCAGTTTCGCTTTCACCCCGGACGTGGTGGAAGTCATCACGCCTGGCGCGCAGTCCTCGCTGCAGGAACTGCCGGGTCGGCTTGGACTGTGGCACGTCGGCGTGCCGCCATCGGGACCGATGGACGAGCGCAGCTTTCGCCACGCCAATCGCCTGGTGGGCAATGCCGATGAAACGGCGGCCCTCGAACTCACCGTTTCCGGACCAACGCTGCGGTTTCATGCGCCGGCGACGATTGCGCTGGCGGGTGCATATATGCCCATGAAGCTCGACGGCGCCCCGCTGCCGCACAACCAGCGCATCGAGGTCGGGGCAGGCCAGATCCTGAGCATCGGTGCGATCGAGGGGCCCGGCCAACGGTCATACCTCGCCTTTTCCGGCGGCATTGCGGCGCCCGAAGTGCTTGGGTCCCGGGCCACCTTCGCGCTCGGCAAATTCGGTGGCCATGCCACCGGCACCTTGCGTGCCGGCGAGGTCCTCCATCTCGCTCGCGCCGGCCAGATTGCACGGCCCGCTGACGATCCTGCGCCACTCACCCATGCCTGGCAGGTCGGGGTGCTCTACGGCCCGCATGGTGCGCCGGACTTCTTCCTCGAGCAGGACATCGAGACCCTGTTCTCGACGGCCTACGAGGTGCATTTCAATTCGGCGCGCACCGGCGTCCGGCTGGTCGGGCCGGCGCCGAAATGGGCCCGTGCCGATGGCGGCGAGGCGGGGCTCCACCCGTCCAACCTGCATGATAACGCCTATGCCATCGGCGCCATCGACTTTACCGGCGACATGCCGATCATCCTCGGGCCGGACGGGCCGAGCCTTGGCGGCTTCGTCTGCCCCGCCGTCATGGCGCGCGACGAGCTCTGGAAACTCGGCCAGTTCAAGCCAGGCGACAGCATCCGCTTTGTCCCCGTCGCCCGGCCCGATGACATCGTGGCCGGCCCGGCGATCCACCGGCCGAGCGAAGCCGGCTCGGCCATCGTCGGCCACTCCGATGACGGTCCCGTGCCGGTGGTCTACCGGCGGCAGGGTGATGACAGCCTGCTGGTCGAGTACGGCCCGATGGCCCTCGACCTCGCCTTGCGCCTGCGCGTCCACCTGTTGATGCAATCCGTGCGTCGGGAAGCGAGGCTCGGCGCCAGCAACGGCATCATCGACCTCACCCCCGGCATCCGTTCGCTCCAGATCCATTACGATTCGACCCGCATCAGCCGCGGCCATCTGCTCGGCCTGCTGCGGGAAATGGAGCAATCCCTCCCGGTCCCGGAAGAGGTCACGGTCCCCTCCCGCATCGTCCATCTGCCGCTGAGCTGGAACGACCCGGAGGCGCAACTGGCGATGCGGAAGTACCAGGAACTGGTGCGGCCGAACGCGCCCTGGTGTCCCGACAACATCGAGTTCATTCGCCGCATCAATGGCTTGCCGGATACCGAGGCGGTAAAGCGCACCATCTTTGACGCCAGCTACCTCGTCCTCGGTCTGGGCGATGTGTACCTCGGTGCGCCGGTCGCGACCCCGATGGATCCCCGGCATCGCCTCGTCACCACCAAGTACAACCCGGCCCGCACCTGGACCCCGGAGAACGCGGTGGGCATCGGCGGCGCCTATATGTGCATCTACGGCATGGAAGGTCCGGGCGGCTATCAGCTGTTCGGCCGCACCATCCAGGTCTGGAACACCTGGCGCCGGACGGCCGCCTTCGCCAGGTCGCCATGGCTGCTCGATTTCTTCGACCAGATCCGCTTCTTCCCGGTCAGCCATGAAGAGCTGACCGAAGCGCGCGCTGCTTTCCTCCATGGCGGCTATCCAGTGCGGATCGAGGGGACGCAGCTCTCCTATGCCGATTACGCGACCGAGCTCGCGCGCAATGCCGACAGCATCGGGGCCTTCAAGCGCACCCAGCAGTCGGCTTTTGAAACCGAGCGTCAGCGCTGGAAGGACGAGGGGCTCGACAGCTTCGTTGCCGACGACGGCGCAAGTGCTGCCGACAGCGGCGAGATCCCCACCGGCCACTTCGGCGTGGCCAGTTCGGTGCCCGGCAATATCTGGAAGATCCTGGTCGAGGATGGCGCCCATGTCGAAGCGGGTCAGCCGGTCGCCATCATTGAATCGATGAAAATGGAAATCACCGTCACTGCGCACGCCGCCGGCGCCGTCCGCGACGTCCGGGCCGGGCCGGGGAGAAACGTCAAGACCGGCGACGTCATCATCGTACTGGAGGAGATCTGAACATGGCCGAGAACCAAGCTGACGGCGTGCTTCCCATCGTGGTCGTCGGGGCGCATCTCTCCGGCCTGCCGCTAAACCCGCAGCTGACCTCATCGGGCGGCCAGCTCGTCAGGCGCTGCCGCACGGCCCCCGACTACCGGCTGTTCGCGCTGCCCAACACGTCGCCGCCCAAGCCCGGCATGGTGCGCGAGCCAGGTTTTGCCGGCCCCGGCCTCGAAGTCGAAGTCTGGTCGCTACCGTCCGATGCTTTCGGCCGTTTCGTTGCCGCCATCCCCGCACCGCTCGGCATCGGCAAGATCTCGCTGGAGGATGGGACCGCCGTGTCAGGCTTCCTCTGCGAGTCCCATGCGGTAGCCGAGGCGGAGGAAATTACGCGCTTTGGCGGCTGGCGGGCATTTCTGGCGGAGCGCGCAGGATGAATGCCGTCATGCGCACCGCGCAGTGGCTGCTGCACCGCCTGCGGGACGGCCTCGCCGCCCGCAAGGGCATCGTATGGCCAAGGGAAGGTTCACCACCGAACTAGCTTCCCACGTCCCACGAGTTTTAGGCCGCGCTAGAAGTGCCCGTCCGCTGCCGTTGCGCCACGAGCACTCCGGCGACGATCAGGATGATGCCGCAGAGGGCCGCAAGCGACACCGGCTTGCCGGTCAGCACCCAATCCAGCGCCACCCCGCCGAGCACCTGGCCGGCGATGATCAGCATGGTGGAGCGGGTGGCGCCGATCTGGGCGATGATCCAGCTGCTCAGCGCCACGAACACCACGCCCACCGGCCCGCCGAAATAGATATGCCAGGGCCCCGAGAACGCAGCGTCGCTGAGCAGCCCGCCGATCGCCAGTCCGATGACGGTCAGCAGCCCGAAGCCGACCAGGTGGTTGCAGAACGAGGCGAACAGCGCCGAGGTCGATACCGCGAGGCGGCCGTTCAGCTGGCGGCTGACGCCGACCAGTCCGCCGGCGACAAAGGCAAGAACCACTGCTTCGATCATAGGCTGCCCCAGATCACCAGGGCGCTGCCGGCAACGATCAGTGCCAGCGCGATGGCATCGCCCAATCGCAGGCGCCGTTTTGCGATGCCGAACAGCCCCCAGCGATCGGCGGCGAGGCTGAAGACGATCTGCCCCGCCAGACCCAGCGCCAGCGTACCGCTGAGCGCCAGCGCCGAGTTTACCGCCGTCGAGGTCATGATCACCGTCACAGCGCCGGCAAAGCCGCCGAGATAGGCCCAGAGCGGTATCGACGCGCGCGCGGTATCGCTGCGCTGGATGGCTTTCCACCACAGCGGGATCACCAGCAAGGCCGCCAGTGTTCCGGTGCCGTGCGCCATCCACGAGGAGAACAGCGCACCGCCCTGGCGAGCCAGTTCACCGTTGAGGTGGACCATGAGCGAGAGCAGGGCTCCTGCCGCCAGCGCGGCAAGGTTGGCGGCGAGATCAATCCGGCGAGGTGACATCTGGGACTACGTTGGGGAGGAGGGCCCGAGCAAGTGAGGGATGGCGGGCCGCATCGTCAAGGTGTTCGAGCGATCTGGAGCTATGCGCGGCCTGGCGGGCCACCCGATCGAGGAAGTGGCGTATGATCTCCGAGACTTCGTCGAGATGGGTTTCCAGCCTTCGGCATGCGGGCCCCCAGACGATCAGCGAATCAGGTGGTCATGAAGGTCGGCTTCCGGATCGAGGATCCGAGCTGATCAGGGCCGAACCCACTGGGTCTGGACCACGCCACGATCGATCAGGTCCATGTCTCGGGCCTCGAGCCCGGCGCCCGGCAGCACCAGGCGTGGGTGGCCCTTGCTGAAGCAGGGGATGCCGTCGGGCAATGCGAGGTCACGAACCTCCGAGAGCACGAAGCGGTCGAGCAGCGGCAGGAACACGTCGAACGTTCCGGTGCCGCCGGTGATGGCGATGGTGCCCGAGGCGATCTCGAGCTGCTTCAGCACATCGCAGATCTCCATGCCGCCTGGGTTCCAGAACTGCGTCAGGGAATCGGCCGGGTCGGGTTCGAGCGTTGCGACTGAGCGGGTCAGCACCAGCCGCCTGCGTCCCGGGTTCGGATGCCGCTCGTGACCCAGCCGGCCAAGCACGACCAGCGCCGCGGCATCGAGCGCCGCCTGGAAGATGCGCCAGTCGGCTTCGTTCCGGAGTGCCGGCGGCATGCTGCCATCGGCAGCGGCAATCATGCCGTCGACCGAGATGATGGCATGGCCTTCGACGATGACGCTGGAGTCTGGAATGGACATGATCCGGCTCTAGCGCGCGGCACCGGACGCGGCAATTGGAGATTGGGGCTTTCGGCGGGCTGTTGGCGTTGCTAGGTCAGGGCATGCCCGACGCGCGTCACTCACCGCTGATCCTGCCGCTGGGCGACCAGGGACTGCTGATGCGGTTCGGCGAGACGCTGTCCGACGACGCCAACCGGGCCGCCATTGCCCTGGCGCAACGGATCGAGGCAGCAGCGATCCCCGATGTGGTCGAAGTGGTGCCCAACCTCATCTCGGTGTTGGTGCGGTACGACCCGGCGAAGCTGACGTTCGATCGGCTGGCGGGCGAGATCCGGTTGTTGGCCCCGCTGGCGGACGACCCGGGCACCGAGGGCGTTCGGCATACGGTGACCGTCAGCTTCGACGGCGAGGACCTCGATGAGGTGGCCGAACTGGTGGGCATGGCGGTGGCCGACCTCGTCGCTGCCCACAACGCCGCGCCACTGCGCGTGCTGGCGACCGGCTTTGCACCGGGCTTCGTCTATTGCGGCATGCACGGCGACGCGCTCCTCGTGCCGCGACGGAATGTCGTGCGGCGGCAGGTGCCGGCCGGCACGGTGCTGTTCGCTGCCGGGCAGACGGCGATCACCTCGACCCCCATTCCGACCGGCTGGCATGTGATCGGCCATACCAGGTTTCGCAATTTCGACCCCGCAGCAGATCCGCCGACCACGGTGCGCGCCGGCGACAGCATCGAGTTCATGGCAGCGTGAGTACGATCCGCATCACCCGCGCCGGCCCGCTGGCGACGTTGCAGGATGCCGGGCGACCGGGGCTGCTGCGGCACGGCATCAGCGCTTCCGGCCCGATGGATCGCACGGCGTTCGAACGGGCAGGCGGCTGGCTCGGCGCCGCGGGGGCGACCGGGATCGAGTTCACTACGGCAGGCCTCGGCTTTGTTGCCGAAGGCTCGGTTTCCATCGCTGTCGATGGCGGGGCGTTCGAACTCAGCATCGATGGCGAAGCGAAGTCATGGCCAGCGAGGGCACTGCTGAGCGCTGGTTCCGTTATAGACATCCGACCGGGTCCGGCCGGGAACTATGGCTATCTGCGGTTCGACCGCGAAATCGATATGCCCCTCGTGATGGGCAGCCGAGGAACCAGTTCGATCGCTGGGATCGGCGGTCTGGATGGGCGAGCCTTGCGGGCTGGCGATGTGCTGCCGCTCGGCGCGACGCTGCCACGCGGCCGGGGCCAGCATCCGACGCCGGCGATGGTGGCGAGCGGCCCGATCCGCGTGATCTGGGGCATTCATGCCGACCGCTTCAGCAATGCGATCCGTCAGCGCTTCGTTACCGATGCTTTCGCGGTATCGCCGCAGCTCGACCGCATGGGCGTCCGGCTTGCCGATCCCGGACAGGTGTTCGCCGAGGCAAAAATCCTTTCGCTGGTGTCGGATGCCGTGGTGCCGGGAGATGTCCAGATCCTCGGCGATGGCACGCCCATCGTGCTGATGCGCGATCATCAGCCGACCGGCGGCTATCCGCGGATTGCCACCGTGGTGACGGCCGACCTCGATCGGTTTGCCCAGTTGCGGCCGGGCACCCAGCTACGGTTCGCACCGGTGACCGTGGCCCATGCAGAAGGACTGAAGCCGTGAACGCGCTCGATCTCAATGCCGATCTCGGCGAGGGCATGCCGGGTGATGCCGCGCTGTTCGACATCATCTCGTCGGCCTCGATCGCCTGTGGCGGCCACGCCGGCGACGAGACGACGATGCGGCTCAGCCTGCGGGCGGCCAAGGCACGCGGTGTTGCTGTGGGCGCGCATCCGGGCTTTGCCGATCCCGAGCATTTTGGCCGTCGTCGGCTGCTGCTGCCGCCGGAGGAACTGGACGAGCAAGTGCGAGGGCAGGTCCGCGCACTGGTCGAGTTCGCGGAGGAAGAGGGCGTGCCGGTCCGCTACCTGAAGCTCCATGGCGCGCTGGCCAACATGGCGGCTGAAGAGCCGGCAGTGGCGGCCCTCTGCTTTGCCGCGGTGACCGGGCTGGTGCCGGGTCTCTCGGTGCTGGCGATCGATGACAGCGCCCAGGTCGAGGTGGCCGAGGCGTTGGGCTATCCGGTAGTGCGCGAGGCCTATGCCGATCGCGGCTACCAGTCCAATGGGCTGCTGGTGCCACGGTCGGAGCCCGGCGCGGTGCTGCACGATATCAAGGCCATCGCCGAGCGGGCCGTCCGGTTGGCGCGGACCGGAGAACTGGTGGCGATCGATGGATCAGTGATCTCTACCCAGGCCACCTCGCTCTGCATCCACGGCGATACCGAGGAGGCGGTGGCGATCGCCCGTGCGGTACGGCAGGCGCTCGAGGCCGAGGGGATCGCCATCCGCGCCCCTTACTGAGGTTGCGCGGCGGGGCGAGTTGCTCCATATCGGCGCTTCCAGCCCAAGGAGCTCCCATGACCGCCAAGATCATCGACGGAAAGACCTATGCCGAGGGGCTGCGCGCGCGGATCGCCGGCCATGTCGAGCGGTTGAAGCGCGACCACGGGGTGACTCCCGGCCTCGCCGTGGTGATCGTCGGGTATGATCCGGGCAGCCAGATCTATGTGAGCCAGAAAGCCAAGCAGACCGTCGAGGTCGGCATGCATTCGGAGAAGTACGAGCTGCCCGAGGAAACCTCGGAGGCAGAGGTGCTGGCTTTGGTGCAGAAGCTCAACGCCGATCCGGCCATTCACGGCATCCTGGTGCAGCTGCCGCTACCCAGGCAGATCGATCCCAACAAGGTGATAGCCACCATTTCCCCGGACAAGGATGTCGACTGCTTCACCCCGGCGAGTGTCGGCAAGCTGCAGATCGGCCTGCCCGGGCCGGTCTCCTGCACGCCGCTTGGCTGCCTGATGCTGCTGCGCGATACCCTCGGCTCGCTCGAAGGGCTCGACGCGGTGATCGTCGGCCGCTCCAATCTCGTCGGCAAGCCGATGGCGCAGCTGCTGCTGCGCGAAAACTGCACCGTGACCGTGGCGCATTCCAAGACCAAGGATCTCGCCGACATGGTTCGCCGCGCCGACATCGTGGTTGCCGCGGTCGGCCGCCCGCAGATGATCAAGGGCGACTGGATCAAGCCGGGCGCCACCGTCATCGATGTGGGCATCAACCGGATCCCGGCGCCCGAGCGCGGCGAAGGCAGAACCCGCCTGCTCGGCGATGTCGACTACGCGGCGGCATCGCAGGTGGCGGGCGCCATCACCCCGGTGCCAGGCGGGGTAGGGCCGATGACCATCGTCTGTCTCCTCGCCAACACGGTGACGACGGCCTCACTGATCAACGGCATCACGCCGCCAAAGGACCTGACGCCGTAAGGTTGAGACAACCACCGGGTCATTCCCGCGAAAGCGGGAACCACTGCTTTGGTGCCGCCCGAGAGATCGCAAACGGAGGTTCCCCCGCTTCTTCGCGCCTATGCACTAAGTTAGGGATATCCATTGCTCGGATGCGGCGCGGCGATAGGGGGAACATGCCACTTGGCAGAGCCCTCCCTGCGAAAGCAGGGACCCGACTGACAGCCGGCGCAAGCGGATGAATGGGTCCCTGCTTTCGCAGGGATGACAGCCAGTGGGTGGCACGACCGCAGCGTGGCGCGTCCGCGGTCGCGGGGATGACCCGGTGGATGCCGCGATATCGGGGCAGAGCGCGCTTACCCCTTCGCCGCCGCGTAGGCGTCGGCCAGCCGCTTCGGCGCCCGGAACTCCAGGCGTCCTCGAGCCGCAGCGACAGTTCCTCATCGCCGATCACTTCGAGCCGGACCAGCAGGCCCGGCCAACCCTTGAAATGATCGGTCTGCCAGTAGATTTCGGGCGCCATTTCCATCAGCAGTTCCTTCTGCTCGAGCGGACAATGCAGCACCATCTCCTGCTTGCCGCGCACCGAGGCAAAGTTCCTGCCCTTCACCTTTAGCGATGGCGCGCCGTAGCTGGTGGACTGGCTGACTTCGGGGAGTTGCAGCGCGGCGCAGAGGCGCAGCATTCGGTCCATCTCGCGGCCCATCGCCATCTCCTTCTCAGCGAAGCAAAAAACAGCGCTCGACGAGCTTCGCAAGTCTGGCGCATCCACGGCCGATTGGCTACACCACGTTTGAACCCGAAGCGCCTGCCTCCCGGGGTCTCCATGACCAATGAATCCGACATCGCGGAAATCGGGGAAACCCGGCCCGATCCGAACGCGCTTCGCGGTCCGGACGATCACCTGAATCAGGAGTGGATCGAGCGGCTGCGCGCCCACCTCTCGGCGGGCGAGGAGCACGACGTCGCCGAAATGATGGAGCCGCTACACGCGTCGGACGTCGGCGACGTGCTGGAGGCCCTGGAGCAGGACGAGCGCGTCGCGCTGGTCCAGATGCTGGGCGACAAGTTCGACTACCTGGCGTTGACCGAGGTCGACGACAACGTCCGCTCCGATCTGATCGAGGAACTGCCGACCGAGGATGTGGCGCGCGGTGTCGCGACCCTCGACAACGACGACGCCGTCTACATTCTCGAGGATATGGATGCCGACGACCGCGAGGAAATCCTCGCGCAGTTGCCGGCCTTCGAGCGGCTGAGCCTCAAGCGCAGCCTCGATTTCCCCGAAGACTCCGCCGGCCGGCGGATGCAGACCGACTTCATCGCCATCCCGCCGTTCTGGACTGTCGGCCAGACCATCGACTACTTGAGGGTGGAAAAGGACCTGCCGGACGAGTTCTTCCAGCTCTATGTGGTGGACCCCGGCTACCGGGTGCTCGGAACCATCCCGCTCGACAAGTTCCTGCGATCCAAGCGCCAGGTGCGCATCGAAAACCTGATGAACCACGACGTCCTGACCGTGGACGCTACCGAGGACCAGGAAGAGGCGGCGCGCGATTTCGAACGCTACGATCTCGTGGAAGTCGGCGTGGTCGACGAGAACAAGCGGCTGGTCGGCGTGCTGACCGTCGACGACATCGTCGATGTCATCCATGAGGAGGCGACCGAGGACATCAAGCTGCTCGGTGGCGTGGCCGGGGATGAAGAGCTGTCCGACAATGTGCTGTCGACGGTACGCAGCCGCGCGCCCTGGCTGGTGGTCAACCTGATCACCGCCATGCTTGCGTCGTTCGTCATCAGCCTGTTCAACGCCACCATCGAGCAGATGGTGGCGCTGGCGGCGCTGATGCCGATCGTTGCCTCGATGGGCGGCAATGCCGGCACCCAGACCATGACCGTAACGGTGCGCGCGCTGGCGACGCGCGATCTCGATCGGGGCAGGGTGCGCCGGCTGATCCTCCGCGAGGTCACGGGCGGCTTCCTCAATGGCTGCATTTTCGCGGTGCTGATCGGCGCGATCACCTGGCTCCGCTATGCCAATCCCAGCCTCGGAATGGTCATCGGCCTCGCCATGATCATCAACATGATTGCGGCTGGCAGCGCTGGAATTTTGATCCCGCTGACCCTCAACCGGCTCAAGGTCGACCCGGCGATCGCCTCCTCGGTCTTCGTCACCACCGTCACCGATGTCATTGGATTCTTCGCGTTTTTGGGCTTGGCCGGGCTCTGGTTCGGGTTGTTCTGAACTGCTTTCCACAGGGATACTCGACCTATCCACTGTGGCTTTCCCGCCACTTCCCAACCACGCCCTTGCCGAGTTAACGAATCATTACTGTCGCAATTCCGTCACCAAGTGTGGTTGCGGCAGCCCGTGAACGGCAAGAAGGAGCTTTGATGCGAGGCCAATCAAAGACCGTATGGTGGCGTTCCGCCTTACCGACCGTGTCCTGGACACTCGTCTGTTTGCTGGCCATGTCACTTGTGTTCACTATCGTTGCCGGCGCCTAGGACGGAGCGCAACTGGACCTGAAGGTCCTTCGATAGTACAGAATTTTGGAAGGGCGCCGGGCCACTCGGCGCCCTTCCGCTTTTTTGAGGCCGATCCATGAAGCTGATTTTCGCCAACCGCAACTACTCGAGCTGGTCGCTGCGCGCCTGGCTGGTGCTCCGCCACTTCAACATCCCGTTCGATGAGGAACTGGTGCTGCTCAATGGCGAGGGGTGGCAGAAGAACCTGCGCAGGAAGTCGCCGAGCGGCAAAGTGCCGGTGCTGGTTGACGGCGACGTGGTGCTGCCGGAAACCACGGCGATCATCGAGTACCTGAACGACAAATACCCGGCCAAAGGCATCTGGCCATCCAACCGCGTCGAGCGGGCCTATGCGCGCTCGGCAGCGGCCGAAATGCATGGAGGCTTCAATGCCCTGCGCAGCGCGGCGCCGATGAACCTGCGCGCCTCGCATCCGGGCAAGGTGGATTTCGATGAGGTGGCGGACGACTTGAAGCGCATCGAGCGGATCTGGGGGGACCTGCTGTCGCGTTCCGGCGGGCCGTATTTGTTCGGCTCTTTCAACGCCGCCGATGCCATGTTCGCGCCGGTGGCCACCCGTATCCGCACCTATGAGTTGCCGGTGAGCGACCTGGCGCAGGAATATGTCGAGGCGATCTACGCGCTGCCGGCCTTCCAGGAGTGGTTCGCCGAGGCAGTGAAAGAGCCTTGGGTGGTCGAGTTTGACGAGATCGACATCATCAGAGCCAGGCGGGACGCGGCCGGCAACGCATGATGCACATGATCAAGCTCTGCGTCGGCGTTGCGACGCTGGAGGAGCTCGAATCCTATCGCAGCGAACGCGCCCATTGGTGGGGTGCCGACTATGGCGAGGACGTGCACGTCCATCGCACCCGCACCATGCCCAGGCGCAAGGACGAGATGGAGGGGCAGGGCTCGATCTACTGGGTGATTTCCGGAGTGGTGCGCTGCCGCCAGCCGATCCTGAGACTCGCCGAAGCCGTTGATGAGCAGGGGCTCAAATGCTGCGACATCATCATGGCGCCCGACATGGTGCGCACCATCCCGCGGCCGAAGTCGCCGTTCCAGGGCTGGCGCTATCTTGACCCCAAGGATGCTCCCGCCGATATCGGCGAAGGCGGTTTCGAGGAGGAAGGCTCACTCGAACTCGCCGAAGAACTGGCCAGACTGGGATTGATCTGATGCAGAGCACGGAGATCAAGGGCGTCAATGTCGGCTTCTACGAGGGGCCGGTGATCACTGTTGAGGCGGACGTCAACGACGTGATCGGCGCCACCTACGGGCTGGGCATCGACCTGGTGGCTATCCCGGCGGAACGGCTGGTGGACGATTTCTTCTGGCTGAGCAGCAGGCTGGCCGGCGCCGTGCTGCAGAAGTTCCAGCAATACGGCTTCCGGGTTGCCATTCTCGGCGACATCTCGCGCTTCACCCTCGAAAGCCCATCGCTGCGTGACTTCATCTACGAGAGCAATCAGCGCGGGCAGGTGATGTTCCTCGCCGACCGAGCAGCATTGGAAGCGCGGCTTTAGGGTGACGCTGCCTGGTCCTCGTCGCATGGTGGTGAAACACCCCCTTGAACGGGGTGGGTGTCTCATCAATAGTTCGCTCGGGCGAACAAACAACGAATCCCGAAATCGCGTCGCTTCGGGTCACTGGAGCGGCAGGGGAGACTGATGGGCAGGACAGGCACGCACGTCATTGTCGTCGGCAATGAGAAGGGCGGCTCAGGCAAGTCGACCACGGCGTTCCATCTTGCCGTTTTCCTGATGTACCAGGGCTTTCGCGTCGCCTCGATCGATGTCGACAGTCGCCAGCAGACGCTGACCCACTATGTGCGCAACCGGCGCAACTGGGCGCAGGCGCACGATCTGAAACTGCCGCACGCCACGCATTTCCACCTGCCGCTGTCGAAGTCGGATTCGGTCAAGGAGAACCAGCGTGTCGAGTTCGACCTGTTCCGCCAGGCGATCATCGAGGTCGAAGGCGAGGCGGATTTCCTGATTGTCGATACGCCCGGCTTCGATACGCACCTGACCCGGCTGGCGCATTCATTGGCCGACACACTGATCACTCCGCTCAACGACTCGATCATCGATCTCGACGTCATGGCGCACGTGGACCCAGTGACCGGCGATCCGCGCGAGATGAGCCACTACGCGCGGCTGGTGCAGCGGGCGCGAACCGAGCGGCTGTCGATCGACGGCCGCACCATCGACTGGGTGATCGTGCGCAACCGCATCTCGATGCTGCCGTCACGCTCGACCAAGATCGTGCAGGGCGCCATCGAGAAGATCGCGGTGCGGCTCGGCTGCCGGGTTGCCGAAGGCATTGCCGAGCGGGTGATCTTCCGTTCGCTGTTTCCCACCGGGATGACGGTGTTCGATCCGCTCGATGCCGAAATGCTCGGAGGGCTGCCGTCGATGTCGCACCTCAGTGCCCGGCAGGAATACCGGGCGCTGGTCGAGGCGTTGAAGCTGCCGGTGAGCGAGCGGGCCAAGGCCCGCATCGAGGGCGAAAAGGCTCTGGCCGCCAGTGCCGGCGAGCCGGCCAAGTTCGAGCACATGGCCGGCGAGTGAGATCAGAGCGCCTCCAGGGGAAGCATGTCCCTATGCAGCGGTAACGATCGTGCCCACCCACCAGCTGTCATCCCTGCGAAAGCAAGGGACCCATTGATCAGCTGGCGCGGGCGGTGAGTTGGGTCCATGCTTTCGCAGGGATGAACGCCGAGTGTTTGGCGCCGCCCAGTGCAAGGGCACTGATGGGCGCCGGTTGAAGTGCTCTAGCCCCGACGGGGCAGGGTGACCGTCACCGCACGGCCACCGGCCGGCGCGAACACATCGAGTTCAATCTCGACATGCGGCATCAGCATGCGGCGGGTGCGGGCACTGAGGGCCATCACCACGCCGAGCAGGTCGCCGACGCCTCGGCGCTTCAGGCCGGGGTTGAACCGCGTCACCATGGCATTGACCGCCTGCCTGCGGACAACGGCATCTTCGGACGCGAGGGCCGACTGCCCTACAAATCGGGCGAGTTCGGTAAGGCTAGACGTATCGCTCATTTGGGCTACTCCAACACAGGCCACAAATTCGCTTCCCTGGGGCGGCTGCTTTTCACGACTGGAACGCTTCACGAAACCAAAGCGCTACAGGGTCAGTCCATCAGGACTGCATCGCGAGGCAGCTCATCTTGGCTTTCTTCAGTTCATTGCACACACCAGCCGCATCCTCACGACCGCTGAAACCGCCGAAGCGAGCCCGGAAGAACACTTGCCCGTTCTTCTCGAACCGCTCGACGTAGGAGCGGGCTGCGCCGAGGTTGCCGACCTTGGACGAGGCATCGCTGATCAGGGAGTTGGCGCCCCCCTCGGTCGGCGCAGCCCCGATCTGGACGATCCAGCCGCCGCTGACTTCCTGCGGCACCTCAGCCACTTCGACGGCGGCGAGCGGGGCGGGAGCGGGCTGGTCTTCAACGATATCTGGCGCAGTGTCGCCGATACCACCCGAGGTCATCAGGTCGATCGGCTGGCCTTCTTCGCCGATGCCGACCGGCGGCAGCAGCGGAGCGGACGGCGCGGTCTGGCCGAGCGGGGCGGGAGCCGCGCCGAGCGAGAAGGTGTCGCTGAGCCAGGCGCCGATCACGTCGAGCGGGCGCTCTTCACGCGGGGCGATGCTGGCGATGGTCGGACGGCTGGCGAGCTTGTTGGCTGCCTGCACGGCTTCGTCGAAGCCAAGATCGGCAGGGCGGGCTTCCGGCAGTGGCGCCGCTTCGCCGATCGAGGCGACGACGATATCGTCGGCCTGCTGTGTCGCTTCGGTCGGCTGCAGCTTGGCGGTGACCGAGATGGTGCCGCCGCCGACGCGGAAGGACGGATACGGGGCGGGCATGACCGGCACCGGATCGGTGGAAGCAACCATGACGGTCGCGCCCTTGCGGCCCGGCTGCGGGATCATGGCGACGTCGAGATAGCCGCCGCTGCGGCTCTTGGGCAGATACTTCTTGACCAGCTCGCGCACCTTGGCGTCACGAGCTCCGCTCGAGTCGAAGCCGAACCCGGCGACGACGATGTGGTGGCCATCGGCGCGTGCTGCGGTCAACAGGTTGAAGCCCGAGGCATTGGTATAGCCGGTCTTGATGCCGTCGACGCCGTTGTTGCCGAGAAGCCGGTTGTGGTTGCCGTAGGTGCGCTTGCCGTACGAGAAGCTCCGGGTCTGGAAGTACTCGTAATAGTTCGGGAAGTGCTGGTAGACGGCGATGCCGAGAATGGCCTGGTCGGCCACCGTCGTGACCTGGCCTTTGTCGGGGAGGCCCGAGGCGTTGCGGTACGTGGTGTTCGACATGCCCAGCGCTTTGGCGGTCGCGGTCATGCGCTTGGCGAACGCGCTTTCGGAGCCGGAAATGTTTTCGGCAATGACGCGGGCGATGTCGTTGGCGGAGATGGTGACGATCGCCTTGATGGCGTTCTCGACGGTGATGGTCGATCCGGCCTTGATGCCAAGCTTGGTCGGCACCGCCTGCGCGGCGTATTTCGACACCGTGAACTTGGTCTTCAAGGTAATGTTACCAGCCTCCAGTTCCTGGAACAGGACATAGAGGGTCATCACCTTGGTCACGGACGCCGGGTAACGCGCGGCGTTGGCCGAACTTTCGTAGAGGATCTTGCCTGATTTGGCGTCGACCACGATGCCCGCGAATTTACGCGGAACGCCGGCTGCTTCGGCTGCCGAGATCATCGGCGCAAGCAGCGCCAGGGTCAGCGCGATCGCCGCGACAACGCGCGAAAACAGCGCGTGCGAATGGGAAAAATGCTTCTCGGAAAGCACCCGGTACTCCAACTACTCTCGGGCGGAAACGCCACCCGTACTCAACGCCTCGAGAAGCTGTTGCTGATCCTCCCCAAAACGAGACCAGCCACTTCCCTGTTACCGATCACCTTAGTCAGCCCGTCTTACCATTCCGTAAAATGCGATGGATTTCGGGCACTTGGTTAAGAGCTCCCTGCACGAGGCACCTGCTCCAAAGTTTAGGTACTTGGCCACTTAACAGGCATCGAGTTTTGCCTACATAATGGCTTCACCATGCTGCTTCGAACCGATATCCCCCAGACCCGAGCCATGCGTGCAGCCATCGAACTGACGCTCCCGACATCAGGTGCATCAAGGATGCCACCCCGTGGAGCCGACGATGACCGCAAGCGCGGCAACAGCGATGGGGGAAGCAAGAACGATACGGCGACCATCACCAAGCCGAAGACCAAGAGCAAACGCCCCAGCCTCTATCGGGTGCTGCTGCTGAACGACGATTATACTCCGATGGAGTTCGTCGTCCTGGTGCTGCAGGATGTGTTCAACAAGACCCGCGAAGAGGCCATGCGCATTATGCTTCACGTCCATAACCAGGGCGTCGGCGAATGTGGTGTGTACCCCTTCGAGGTGGCCGAAACCAAGGTCACCAGGGTGATGGACGCGGCCCGCAAGAACCAGCACCCACTTCAGTGCGTGATGGAAAAGCAATAGGAACCGACATATGCCCTCTTTCTCCCGCGGACTTGAGAAGGCCCTCCATCAGGCGATGAACCTGGCGCGCGAGCGGGCGCATGAGTTCGCCACGCTCGAGCACCTGCTGCTGGCGCTGACCGACGATCGCGACACCATCGCGGTACTGACCGGCTGCGATGTCGACATCGAAGCGCTGAAGTCGGACCTCGAGGACTTCATCAACGAGGAACTCGACAGTCTCGTCGTGCCCAACGGGCAGGACGCGCGGCCGACCGCGGCCTTCCAGCGTGTCATCCAGCGCGCCGTCATCCACGTCCAGTCATCCGGTAAGGAAGAGGTTACGGGTGCCAACGTGCTCGTCGCTATCTTCGCCGAACGCGAAAGCCATGCCGCCTACTTCCTCGAGCAGCAGGACATGACGCGGCTCGACGCGGTCAACTTCATCTCGCACGGCATCACCAAGTCGGGGCCGAGCGAGGAGCGCCGGGTGCGCGGCGCCGAGACTCCGGCCGGCAACGGGCAGGGGGAAGAGGGCGAACGCTCGGGCAATGGCCAGAGCTCGGCGCTGGCCGATTTCTGCGTCAACCTCAACGAGAAAGCGCGGGCCGGAAAGATCGATCCGCTGATCGGCCGCGACAGCGAGTTGCGCCGGACCATCCAGATCCTCTGCCGGCGCTCCAAGAACAACCCGCTTTATGTCGGTGACGCCGGCGTCGGCAAGACCGCCATTGCCGAGGGCCTCGCCCGCAAGATCATCGAAGGCGACGTGCCCGAGGTGTTGCGCGAGGCGGTCATCTACGCCCTCGACATGGGCTCGCTGCTGGCCGGGACGCGCTATCGCGGCGACTTCGAAGAGCGGCTCAAGGCCGTGATGAAGGAGCTCGAAAAGCACCCCGACGCGATCTTGTTCATCGACGAGATCCACACCGTGATCGGCGCTGGCGCTACCTCCGGCGGCGCGCTCGATGCCTCGAACCTGCTGAAGCCGGCTCTGGCTTCGGGCAACATCCGCTGCATCGGCTCGACCACTTACAAGGAATATCGTCAGTTCTTCGAAAAGGATCGGGCGCTCGTCCGTCGCTTCCAGAAGATCGACGTTGCCGAGCCGACCATCCCGGATGCGATCGAGATCGTGAAGGGCCTGCGTCCGTACTTCGAGGACTACCACAAGCTGAAGTACACCGACGACGCGCTGAAGGCCGCCGTCGAGTTGAGTGCGCGCTACATCAACGATCGCAAGCTTCCCGACAAGGCGATCGACGTGATCGACGAGACTGGCGCCAGCCAGATGTTGCTGACCCCGGAGAACCGCAAGCAGACCATCGACGTCGCCGATATCGAGCAGACCATCGCTACGATGGCCCGCATCCCGCCGAAGTCGGTGTCGAAGTCGGATTCCGAACTCCTCGCCAATCTCGAGAACAATCTCAAGACTGTGGTGTTCGGCCAGGATCAGGCGATCACGGCGCTGTCGTCGGCGATCAAGCTGGCTCGTGCCGGGCTGCGCGAGCCGGAAAAGCCGATCGGCTCCTACCTGTTCACCGGTCCGACCGGCGTCGGCAAGACCGAGGTGGCCAAGCAATTGGCCGATACGCTCGGCGTCGAACTGCTGCGCTTCGATATGTCGGAATACATGGAGCGGCATACTGTGTCGCGGCTGATCGGCGCCCCTCCGGGCTATGTCGGCTTTGACCAGGGCGGGCTGCTCACCGATGGCGTGGACCAGCATCCTCACTGCGTGGTGCTGCTCGACGAAATCGAGAAGGCCCATCCCGACCTGTTCAACATCCTGTTGCAGGTGATGGACCACGGCAAACTGACCGATCACAACGGCAAGTCGGTCGATTTCCGCAACGTCATCCTGATCATGACGTCGAATGTCGGCGCCATGGAACTGCAGAAGTCGCCGATCGGCTTTGGTCGCAAGCGCGAGCAGGGGGACGACGAGGAAGCGGTGAACCGGATGTTCACGCCGGAGTTCCGCAACCGTCTCGACGCCATCATCTCGTTCGGTCCGCTGCCGCCGGCAGTCGTCCGTCGGGTGGTCGAGAAGTTCGTGCTGCAGCTCGAAGGCCAGTTGGCCGAGCGCGGTGTGACCATCGAGCTGACCCCGGAAGCCGCCGAATGGCTGGCTGTCCGCGGTTATGACGAGCGCATGGGCGCGCGCCCGCTGGGCCGTGTGATCCAGGAACACGTCAAGAAGCCGCTGGCCGATCAGGTGCTGTTCGGCGAGTTGCAGAATGGCGGTTCGGTCACCGTCGCCGTGGTCGGTGTCGGTACCGACGCCAAGCTCGAGCTGATAGCAGTACCGCCGCGACCGGCCCGGCCCAAGGCGATCGCCGCGCCCAAGCCCAAAAAGAGCAAGGCCGCGGCCGACAAGCCGGCGGAAGAGAAAAGCTGAGATCCCATGCAGGGGTTATGCAAGGCCGGGAGCGATCCCGGCCTTTTTCTTGGGGGGGGAGGACTGAATGGGACTTGAGGGCAAGACTATTGCGATAACCGGCGCGGCGCGCGGCCTCGGGGCAGCGCTGGCGATCGTCGCGGCAGACCGCGGGATGATCCCCCTGCTGCTGGGTCGCAACGTTGCGGGCATCGGCGCCGTGGCCGAGGCGATCGAGCAACGAACCGGCAAGCGACCGGACGCCTTTGTCTGCGACCTCGCCGACCCGCTGTCGCTGACCGGCGCGGCGAGCAAGATCGCCACTGTGCATCCCGAACTCGACATTCTCGTCAATTCCGGCTCGCAATGGGTAGGTGGCGCCTACACTGCGATGACCGATGCGCAGATTGCCGCCGTGGTCGATTCCGCCGTAACCGGCACCATGGCGCTGACCCGTCGTCTGCTGCCGCTGCTGCTGAAGCGGCCGGAGGCCGATATCCATACGGTGGTCTCGATGAGCGGGCTGCCTTATGCGCGGATGCGCGGTTCATCGGTGCCGTTCGTTGCCGCCAAGCACGCCCAGAACGGCTTCGTCCAGGCGCTGACCGAGGAGATGGCCGGCACCAGCGTGCGCGTCACCTCGGTCTATCCCGGCCATATCGAGGACACCTCGCCGCTCGAGGAGAACTGGGATCATCCGCGCGGCATCGAGGATGCGCTTAGCGACAAGGATGTCGTCGAGTCGATCCTGTTCGTCCTCGCCCAGCCGCGGAATGTGGCGATCCGCTCGCTGGTGATCGAACGGGCGCGGACGGAGTTCTTGAGCTAGGGCTCAGTGCCCTGGGCTGGCGCGGCGACGCCTGGGGCGCCGCGCCGGGTGATTTCCGCATGGGCGGCGCCCATGGCAGCCTCGATGTTGCGCTCGAACAGCACCGCCGGTGCGCCGACGCCATGTGCAGCGAGGGATTTCCGCACCGCCGGGGAAGCGCCCGAAATCAGCAGCACGACGTGATGGCGCGCCGCCTTGCGGGCGATGCCCTCCATGGTGTTGGCGGCGGTCGAGTCGATGAACGGCACGGCCGAGAAGTCGATGACGAAGGCACGGTGTTGGTCGGCAATGCGTTCGAGTACGGCGCCGACGGTTGCCGCCGCACCGAAGAAGAATGCCCCGGTGATGCGGTACACGGCAACGTCGGGGTCGGTGGCGATGGCCGGGTCGTAGGGTGGGCGGGCCGGGCTCGCGGCGTCCGCCTGATCCTCGAGCACCGACGGCACGTGCACCTCGACGCCGGCCTGCTGGGCCATGCGGTGGATGAACAACAGGGCGCCCAACGCGAAGCCGACGATGATTCCTTCGGTGAGGCCGCGGAACACGGTGAGCCCGAAGGTCGCCAGCAGCACCACTGCGTCGCCCGGCGAGGTTCGGATCAGGGTGGCGAAGGCGTTCTTCTCGGCCATGTTCCAGGCAACCACCACCAGCACTCCGGCGAGTGCGGCAAGCGGGATGAAGCTCGCGAGCGGCGCAGCCACCAGCATGAACAGCACGATGAACACCGAGTGGAACATGCCGGCCAGCGGACTGCGGGCGCCTGAGCGGACATTGGTGGCGGTGCGGGCCACCGTGCCGGTGGCGCAGATACCGCCGAATAGCGCCGATCCGACATTGGCGATCCCCTGCGCGACCAGCTCCATATTGGAGCGGTGCCGCCGGCCTGTCATGCCATCCGCCACCATGGCGGAGAGCAGCGACTCGATGGCGCCGAGCAGAGCGAAGGCAATCGCATCGGGCAGCACCGCCTGGATCTTGTCGAGCGAGAAGGGCGGTAGCGCCGGGCTCGGGAGCGTGCTCGGGATGCCGCCGAAGCGCGTGCCGATGGTTTCTACCGGCAGGTGCAGCAATGCACCGGCGAGCGATGTGGCGATCACTGCGATGAGGATCCCGGGCCAGTGCGGGCGCCAGCGCCGCAGCCCCACTATAATGCCGACCGAGAGCGCGGCGATGCCCAGGGCAGCCGGGTTGATGGTGCCGATCGCGCCAGCCAGCGCCATGAGCTTGGGGACGATGTCCGCCGGATCGGGGTCCGGCAGCGTCAGACCGAGCAGATCGTGGAGCTGGCCGACGAACAGGATCACCGCGATACCGGAGATGAAACCGACGGTCACCGGGTAGGGGATGAACTTGATGTAGCTCCCAAGGCGAAACACCCCCATCAGCAGCAGGAATACCCCAGCCATGATGGTGGCGAGCAGCAACCCGTCGAGCCCGTGGCGGCTGATGGTGGAGGCGACCAGCACGGTGAACGCCGCCGCCGGTCCGCCGATCTGGAAGCGGCTGCCGCCCAGTGCCGAGATCAGGAAGCCGCCGACGGCGGCGGTGAACAGTCCACGCTCGGGCGTCGTCCCCGAGGCAATGGCGATAGCCATCGACAGCGGCAGCGCGACGATGGCTACGGTGAGCCCAGCGAGGACGTCGGCCCTCAGGTCGGCAAGCCGGTAGCCCTCGCGCAGTACGGTGACCAGCTTGGGGGTAAACAGCTCGGTAAGGGCAGGCGCGGACGAGGTGGGAGCGGAACCGGCCATCGGATCATTCGCCTTTCGCGAACAAGCGCGGCGATCAGCGGGGCTAGGGCCGTGATCGCCCAAGTGACATCTGAACTCAGTCGGTCTTTGGCGCCGGTTGTCGGAGGCGCACGCCGCGACCGCCTGCGTCGCTTCGGGCGTTGTCGCCGATCAATTCGACCCCGGCCTCGTTGAGGGCTTCGATAACTCTGGTGAGGGTTTCGACGATGCCGCGCACGGTGCCGTCGCTCGCTTCCATGCGCTGGATCGTCGGCAACGACACCCCGGCCATCTCGGCCAGGGTCTTCTGGTCGATGCCGAGCAGGGCGCGGGCGGCCCGCAATTGAGCGGCGGTCATCATCGGTGCTAACGCCTGGACGAGGAAGTCTAGCGTAGAATGTCGACGAACTGATGTGCTGCACATCACTGCTGCAAGTTCTAGCAGTTTCGTCCGATACCGAAAAGTGGTTGCTTAGCGCGCCGCCTGGATCACGGCTGCGCTGAGGAACGCCAGGTAGATCGCACCCGGCACGATCAGGGCGCCGACCTGCCATTGTCCGTAGCTGAAGGCGCCGATCGCTGCGCCCAGCAACAGCGCCAACCAGACCAGCAGGTGCTGCAGCCAGCGGAGCGGCGGCGCCTCGCGGCGGACTGCCCGGGCCAGGTCCTGGCCGACCGCGAACAGCGTACCCGTGACGAACGTGGCGCCCAGCCTGACGGCACCGGTTTGCGGCAGCGCGGCGTTCTGCGCACCGGCAGCGGTGGCCAGCGCCAGCATGGCCTGGGCGGCGGAGAACCCGTTGGCGTGCAGCACCAGGGTCACCAGCAGGCCGGCGATGACGATCGCCAGCACGCCGATGCGGCCGTGTCGCTGGCCGATCCCCGAGATCAGGCTGCCGAGGAAACTGCCGACGACGAACATCACGATCAGGCCGGCAGGCAAAGCCAGGGCCGGGCCCATATGGGCGAGCCCTGCACCGAGCTGGGTGGTGTTGCCACTCATGAACGAGGTGTAGAAGCCGCCCAGCTCGATGAAGCCGACGACGTCGATCATCCCCGCGGCGGCCGTGAGCAGCAGGCCGAGGCTGAGCTGCGGAGCGGGCGTCACGTCAGGCGAGGGCCGCTGCGATGGCCTTGGCCTGCGCGGCGAGCTCGGCGTCATCCGCCTTGCCCTGGCCATGCCGGCCGAGCTCCTCGCCCTCGTAAACCGGGATGACGTGGAAGTGCAGGTGGAACACCGACTGGCCGGCCGGCGCCTCGTTGAACTGCACGACGCGGATGCCGTCGGGGTTCAGAGCCTTCTGTGCGGCCCTGGCGATCCGCTGCACCTGCGGGAAGGTGCGGGCAAGGACAGCCGGATCGGCATCGAGAAGGTTACGCGAGGCCGCCTTGGGGATGATCAGCACATGCCCCTTGGACTGGGGAAATATGTCCATCATCACGAGGACATCCGCATCTTCGTAGACCTTGTGGGAGGGGATCTCGCCCTTGATGATCTTGTTGAAGATGTTGCTCGGGTCGTAGGCAGTCACGAGGCAGCCCCCATCGCTTCGTCGGTTTCGTAGAGATTGCCCGGATAGGTCTCGATCGTCTCTTCGACGATGTCGGCGGCGAACCCGGTGCCATCCTCGAGTACCAGCCGATCGCGCAGCTCGGTCGCCGCGATCTGGAACGAGGTATCGGTGGCGAGTTCTTCCAGAGCCGAGGCGAGGATGCCCGGAGTGAGCTTGCGCAGGCGGACCGGGGCGGGGCCGCAGCCCAGCTCATAGATCCGGCGCCCCCAGTAGGGCTGGTCGAAGAAATGCGGCACGACGAAGGTCGGGCGCCCGGCGTAAAGGCCGGCATAGGTGGTGCCGGCGCCGCCATGGTGCACCAGCGCCTTCATCAGCGGGAACAGCTTGGTGTGGGGCGCCTTGTCGATGGTGTAGACGGTGTCGGGCAGGTCCTCCGCCTTGATGCCGCCCCAGCCCTTGCCGACGACGGCCCTCCCGCCCCATTCCTTCAGCGCCTTGGTGATGATCTCGGTGTTCCGCGCCGCACCCCAGGGCATCGAGCCGAAGCCGAGATAGATCGGCGCTTCGCCGCCATCGAGGAATTTGCGGAACGCGGCGTCCGGTTCCCAGCCGGTGATGTCGTCGAGCCGCCAGAAGCCAGTGACGGTGGTGGTCTCAGGCCAGTCCCCGGGCCTCGGCGAGATCACCGGGGAATAGGCATGCAGCGCCGGGATCGGCTCGCCGCGGGCGTTCTTGGAAAAGCCCGAGCGCTTGCGGCTGCGCAGGCCCAGCAGCTTGGCGCGCATCCGGTCGCGCGGGAAATCGTAATAGCTCTGGTGCGCCGCCTGCACCACGTAGCTCAGGCGGTTGAACAGCGGATCGAGGCTGATGCGGTTGAACAGCGGCTCCGGCGGCGGGCCGTCATAGCCGAAATATGGGAACTCGCCGGTCGGGTTGATCGGCTGGAAGGCAGTCATGATCGCCGGGATATCAAGCGCTTCGGCAACGTCGACGGCGAAATTGGTAGTCTGGTGGAAGATGATGGCGTCGACGTCCTGGGCGGTGGCCCAGAGGTGCCGGCAGGCCGTCTTCATGATCTTCTGCCCGTCGCGCAACAGCTTCGGCGCATAGAGCAGCGAGTTCTTCGACATCACGTTGTCGAACTGGCTCTGCCGCATGAACGCCTGGATGTCGCTACCCAGCGTTGCAAACTCGACGCCATGGCTGGTGACGAAGCCCTCGAAGTCGTTGGTGGCGCACAGCACCACCGAGTGACCACGCTTCTTCAGCGACAGTGCAAGCGCGACGAAGGGCTGGACATCCCCCATCGTCCCAATCGCGGCTATGGCGATGCGCTTGCTCATTCGGTCTCCAGGGCCTCGGAACGAGGCGGCCGTCATATCTATCGAGAGTATGGTCTGGCTGAGGCAGCAAAATACCGCGCCGGACCCAAACCCGTCCAGTGTGGTGCCTTCGAACCACAGTGCCGGCGGGCGTGCAACTCCCGGCTAATGCTGGTCCCCATGTCTGAAGGGGGTATAGCGCTCGAGTTGCTCCTGCTCACGCGCGACTGAGGCGCGTTCCTGGGCCACGAAACGCGCCACTGCATCGCGAAGCCCGGGATGGCCGATCCAGTGCACCGAGCGGGTGGTGGCCGGCGCGTAGCCGCGCGCCAGCTTGTGTTCGCCCTGGGCCCCGGCTTCGACCACCGGCAGCTTGTGGGCGATGGCGTAGTCGATGGCCTGATAGTAGCAGAGTTCGAAATGCAGGAACGGCACGTTGCGGGTGGCGCCCCAGTAGCGGCCGTAGAGCCGGTCGTGTCCGATCATCGAGAAGGTGCCGGCGACCGGCTCGTCGCCGTCATAGGCGAACATCAGCAACACCCGGTCGGCCATTGCCTCGCCCAGCAGCGAGAAGAAGCGGCGGTTGAGGTAGGGGCGGCCCCACTTGCGGCTGCCGGTATCCTGGTAGAAATCGAAGAACTGGTCCCACACCGTTTCGGTGAGATCGGCGCCGGTGAGCCATGTGACGGTGAGACCATCGGCCTCGAGCGCCTCGCGGCGCTCGCGACGGGTAACCTTGCGGTGACGCGACGAGAGCGTGCCGAGGAAATCCTCGAAACTCGAAAAGCCCTCATTATGCCAGTGATACTGGGTGTCGTGGCGGACCAGCCAGCCGGAGCCGCGGGCGAGCTCGGCTTCCGCCTCGCTGACGAAGGTGGCGTGCACCGACGAGATGTTGTTGCGCGTGGCGAGCGTTTCGGCCGTTCGGATCACCGCCGCGCGGGTCGCGTCGTCGCGGGCGAGGAAGCGCGGGCCGGTTACCGGGGTGAACGGCACGGCGCATTGCAGTTTGGGGTAATACTCGCCGCCGGCACGCTGGAAGGCGTCGGCCCAGCCATGGTCGAAGACGTACTCGCCCTGCGAATGCGACTTGAGATAGAGCGGCATCGCCCCGACCGGCGCACCGGCGCTGTCGCTCAACAGCAGGTGCTGCGGCTGCCAGCCGGTGCGGTTGGCAACGGAGCCCGACTGCTCGAGGGCGAGCAGGAACCGGTGATCGAGAAATGGGTTGTCGACCACCCCGTCATGCGCCGGCGCCAGCCCGTTCCACACCGCCGCGGGAATCTCGGCGATGGAACTGAGCACGTCGGCGCTGAACGTTCCGTCAAGCACTTGGTGGATCGAACCCCTCGAAAACGATCTGATCGGCCTTGCCGAGCACGGCGAGAGCCGCCGCCGGTGACTTGATGGTCCAGGCGGTGACCGGCACGCCGAACGAGCGGAACAGTCTCACTGCCGGCAGGTCGAGCGACTTGTCACGGCAGGAGATGAAATCGAAGCGGCTGAGCGGCCAGTGCAGCAGGTGGCGCAGCATGAACTTGGTTGCATCGCTCAGGTGCTGGTCCCATTCGGGCTCGTCATAGCCATAGGTGACGATGCCGATCGGCATCGTGGCGCCGCGCTTTCGCACCTCGATGAGCAGCTTGGGATCGAACGATTCGAGCGTCACCGGACCGCGATAGCTCTTGAGCGCATCCATCACTGTCTGCGCCAGCACCTCGGTCGCGGCCTGGTTGGGCTGCTGCTTCAGTTCGATCTGCAGCAGCACGCGGCCGTCTATCTGGGCGAGAAATTCGTCGAACCGTTGCGGTGTATCGCCGGCAGCGCTGTCGAGCAGGGCGTAGCTCGAGAGCTCCGCCATGGTGCGCGCTCCGACCGGGCCGGCAACGCCGGTCAACCGATCGAGATCGTCATCGTGGAAAATCATCGGAATGCCGTCACGGCTGAGCTGCACGTCGCATTCGATGGCATAGCCGCCCTCGATCGCTGCAGCGAAGGCGCTGGCGGTGTTCTCGATGATGCCGCGGCCGCGGTCATGCAGACCGCGGTGGGCTATTGGACGATCAAAGTTTGGTTTGGCACACATGCTCTAGCCGTCATATGGGGTGGAAGCAGCGCCGCCGCTAGCAGCCCCGCATGACACTTTCGCGTCGCCCTGGCGCTCAGTCCTCGACTTCGATGATGCCTTCGACCTCGACGGCAGCGCCGAGGGGCAGGGCGGCCATGCCGATGGCGGAGCGCGCGTGCTTTCCCTTGTCGCCGAGCACGCCGACAATCAGGTTAGATGCGCCGTTGGCGACGAGGTGATGCTCGGCAAACTCGGGCGTCGAGGCGACGAACACGGTCAGCTTCAGCACCCGCTTGACCTTGGTGAGGTCGACGCCCGCGCTGTGGACGATCTGGCTAAGGAAGTTGACCGCGGCGAGCTCGGCGGCGTTGCCGCCCTGCACGACGTTCATGGTATCGCCGAGCAGCCCCGTGACCACGCCATCGGCGCCCGAGGAAATCTGGCCCGAGACATAAACGACGTTGCCCGTCCGGGTGATCGGCACATAGGTGGCGACCGGCGCTTTCGGCTGCGGCAGCTCGTAGCCATATTCGCGGAGCTTATCGAGGGGGCTGGTCATCCTGGTTCTCTTCGTCTTTGTCTGCGTTGCGGGCGGCACGAGCCTTCACCCGATCATATAGCTTGCCGCGGATCACCGCGTCCCGGCCGAAGCGATCGCGTACGCGATCGATGGCCCTTTCGGCAGCGGCGCGCCGGGCGATTCCCGGCTCGATCAGATCGACCGGATCGATCCCGTCTGCCTCCGAAATGCCGCTCACGCCAATGCCGATCAGCCGAAATGCCGTCCCGTCGATCTCGCGAGCGAGAAGCTGCACGCCGGTTTCGTAGAGCACGTTGGCAAGCTGTGTCGGGATCATCAATTGCCGGGCGCGGGTGCGCAAGCGAAAACCTGCCGACTTGAGCTTCAACGTTACGGTGTCGCCGAGGATCGCTTTGGCCTTGAGCCGGTCGGACAGCCGCTCGCACAGCGCCAACAACTCCGTGGACAGCTCATCGAAGCTCCTGAGATCGGTATTGAAGGTGGTCTCGGCCGAGACGGTCTTCATCTGATCGTCGGTGGAAATGGCGCGGGCGTCCTCGCCGCGCGCCAGCCGCGCGAGGCGTGCACCGGAATCGCCGTAGCGGCGCATCAGCTGTTCCGGCGGCGTCGCCTGCAACTGGGCGATGGTCTCGAAGCCGTCCTTACGCAGCGTTTCGGCGAACACCCGGCCGACGCCGTAAATCAGCGTCACCGGATGCGGCGCGAGGAAGGCGATGGTCTCGGCCCGGCCGATCACCGCAAAGCCACGTGGCTTGTCGAGGTCGGAGGCGACCTTGGCGAGGAATTTGTTGTGGCTCAGGCCCACCGAGATGGTGACGCCAACCTCTTGTTCGACGCGCTTGGCAAAGCGGGCGAGCACTACCGCGGGCTTCGCCTTGTGCAGCGCCTCGGTGCCGGTGAGATCGAGAAAGGCCTCGTCGATCGATAGCGGCTCGACCAGCGGGGTCAACTGATCCATCAGCGCTCGGATCTCGCGGCTCACCGCGACGTACTTGGCCATGTTGGGCGGGATGATCACCGCGTGCGGGCAGAGTTCCTTCGCCTTGAACATCGGCATGGCGGAGCGCACGCCGTATTGCCGGGCGATGTAACAGCAGGTGGAGACGACGCCGCGAACCCCGCCGCCGATGATCAATGGCTTGTCGACGAGACTGGGATCGTCGCGCTTCTCGATCGAGGCATAGAACGCGTCGCAGTCGACATGCGCGATGCTGAGCGCGCCCAGCTCGTCATGGGCCTTGATTCTGGGCGATCCGCAGGCGCGGCAGCGGGTAGGGGGCTCGAACGCCTCCACCGTTGCCGAACAGTCGCGGCAGATCGCCAGCATCCGTCATCCCGCCGGATTGAGCCGGGCCCAGACGCGCATGAAGTCGTCTGGCTTGAAGCCGTTATTGGCGCTGAGCGCCAGCAGCAGCGCCTCGTTCGCGGCGAAGTAATCGATCAGCCCGCGATCCAGCCCGCCGCCGCCCACCGCCTTGCGCAGCGCTTCCGGGGAATAGCCGGTAAGGCTCATGAACTCGGCAAGCTGCGCCGGGTTCTCAGCGAGGTGGTGCAGGCAGAGTTCGCCCAGCGTTCGGGAGGTGAGTTCGAGGGTTTTGGGCAAGGGGCAGGGTCTCGCTGGTAATCGGATTGATGTTACCCCGAACTTCGGGCAGAACACGAGGGCTTGCCGGCCCCGTTCAGGGTGGATTTGAGTCCCCGTATGCCCAAGACCGTGATGATCGTCGAAGACAATGAGCTCAACATGAAGCTCTTCAACGATCTGCTTGAATCGCGTGGCTATTCGATCATCCAGACCCGTAACGGTCTGGAGGCGCTGGATCTTGCCCGGGCGCATCGCCCCGACCTGATTCTGATGGATATCCAGCTGCCGGAAGTCTCGGGCCTCGTGGTCACCAAGTGGCTCAAGGAAGACGACGAGCTGATGGCGATTCCGGTCATTGCCGTGACTGCCTTCGCCATGAAGGGCGACGAGGAGCGAATCCTCCAGGGCGGCTGCGAGGGGTACATCTCTAAACCCATCTCCGTGCCTCACTTTTTGGAAACCATTGCCCGCTACATTGGACCTGCCAACTAGGCTTTGCCCTTATTGGCATTCGGGCGGATTTCCTCAAATCGCGGGGCCTGAGGTCTTTGACGGCGCGGGTGCTGATCGTCGACGATATTCCAACGAACGTCCGCCTGCTCGAGGCGCGGCTTTCGGCTGAGTATTTCGACGTCGTCACGGCGGCGTCGGGCAGGGAGGCGCTCGCCATCTGTGCCGCAGGCGAGATCGACATCATCCTGCTCGATGTGATGATGCCCGAGATGGATGGCTTCGAGGTCTGCACCCGACTCAAGGCCGACCGGCGCACCAGCCACATTCCGGTACTGATGGTCACGGCGCTCGATCAGCCCTCCGATCGCGTACGGGGGCTCGAAGCCGGCGCCGACGACTTTCTCACCAAGCCGGTGGACGACGTGCAATTGATGGCGCGGGTGAAGAGCCTCGTGCGCCTCAAGGCTCTGACCGACGAGTTGCGTGCCCGGGCACGCACCGGCCAGGAGATTGCCATCGAAGACGCCATGCGGGCGATGGACTCGATCGACCACAACGACGGACGCATCCTGCTCGTCGATCCGGACTTGCGCCACGCCGAGCGCATCCGCGGCTATCTCGAGGCACACAACCGCGTCGATATCCTTGCCAATCCCGCCGACGCCGTGCTGGCGGTGAGCGGTGGAGACTATGAGCTGGCGCTGGTGTCGATGGCGTTGGGCGATTTCGACCCGCTGCGGGTGTGCTCGCAGATGCGCACCGCCGAACAGACGCGCACCTTGCCGATCATCTTGATCGCCGAAGAGGACGACCGGCCCCGCGTGGTGCGCGGGCTCGATCTCGGTGTGAACGACTTCATCATGCGCCCGGTCGAGCGTAACGAACTGATGGCGCGGGTGCGGACCCAGATTCGCCGCCAGCGTTATGCCGTGGAACTGCGTCAGAGCGTCAACAATACTCTGGCGCTGGCAGTGACCGATGAACTGACCGGGCTCTACAACCGGCGCTACTTCGAGCGGCATTTGTCGATCCTGTTGCAGAAGGCGCAACAGCAGGGCCGCGACATGGCGCTGATGTTGATCGACATGGACTATTTCAAGGAAGTCAACGACACGCACGGCCACGACACGGGCGATGCAGTGTTGCGCGAGTTTGCGGACCGCCTGCGCCGCAATATTCGCGGTGTCGACCTCGCCTGCCGTTTTGGCGGCGAGGAGTTCGTGGTGCTGATGCCCGATACCGACTCGAGACAGGCGCACAGCGTCGCCGAACGGGTACGCGGCGCCGTGGCGGAGAAGGGGTTCGAGGCCGGCAACGGGCGGCCTTTGCCGGTCACGGTGTCGGTTGGCATGGCGCTCAACGAGCACGAAACCGACACTCCGGAGCTGCTGCTGAAGCGCGCCGATGTGGCGCTCTATCGCGCCAAGCGCGAGGGGCGAAATCGCGTCGTCGTCGACGCCGCCTAGTTTCGACCAGCGCCGACGCGGAATATTAAGGTTAAGGATTAGTAACGTTGTGGAGCGGCTACTTGCCCTTACGCCGGAAAGGGTTAAGCTACTCCCATAGAAACAACGCCGACACTTTCGGTGTCAGCAGTCACCCCTACGGTTCTCCTCAGGTCCGCCGCAACTCCTGGGTCCGTAGGGAGGCTGGTCCGCAGCGGGCAAGAGTGGCCTCTTCGACATGCCGCTTCGGACCAGCCGCTTCTTCAGACGCCCGTCCCGTATATCGGGGCGGGCGTTTTGCGTTCGTGACGTCCCGCGAAGACTTCTCGTGCTCTTGATCGTGCCCTTTTATCGTGGGCCCATAACGAAAAACCCGCGCTGGGGAGCGCGGGCTTTCGAAAGGGCAGGACGAGCCAGATTATTTGATCTTGGCTTCCTTGAACTCGACGTGCTTGCGCACGACCGGGTCGTACTTCTTGAACGAGAGCTTCTCGGTCTGCGTACGCGAGTTCTTTTTGGTGACGTAGTAGAAGCCGGTGTCGGCAGTCGACACGAGCTTGATCTTGAGGGATACGGCTTTGGCCATGGTCACATTCCTTGCAACGGCTTGCCGCGCGCAATCCGCGGGGCTGTGAATTCAACCGGCCAACCGGCCCGTGGAAATTTGGCCGGAAACTACGGATTTTCGGGCCGATGTCAAGCGGCCCTGAAGCCGCCCAGTCTGGGCTCAGACGTCGCTCTTCGAAGTATCGCCGCGCGTCGGGTCGAAGCCGTACATGTAGTTGGCCCATTGCAGGCCGACCACCGCGCCCTTGATGGAGGGCAGCATGATCAGCGGCAGCAGGATCGCCGCCGGGATCATCGTCCAGACGTAGAACATCGGGTCGACCGGCCCGCTCATCTCGGCATGCAGCATCCAGCCGACCAGCACGTGGCCGACGATGAAGATGGCGATATAGGGCGGGAAGTCATCGGCGCGGGCCGAGCTCAGCTTCTCGCCGCACTCGCTGCAGCTATCGTTGATCTTCAGGTAGGAACGGAACAGCTTGCCCTTGCCGCAGTTCGGGCAGCGGCACATCACGCCATTGCCGATTGCCCTCCACAGCGAGCGCTGCTCGCGCACAAAACCGATCTCGACCGCCATCGCTATCTCTTCCGTTTGGCGTGCTTGCGATAGGCGCCCGCCTTGCCTCGCTTGCTAGATGGTCCCTTGCGTTGACGCCCGCCAGATGACGGAACGCCGCGGCTGCCTTCGCTCAGCAGCTCGAAGCGCAAGGCTCCGGCCACCGGGGCGACTTCGAGGAGGCGCACGCTCACGTCGTCGCCGATCCTGAAGGTCTCGCCGGTATGGTCGCCGACCATCGCCTGCATCTCCTCGACGAAGCGATAGTAATCCTGTCCAAGCGTCGAGGCCGGGATGAAGCCATCGGCGCCGGTGTCCCTCAACCGCACGAACAGCCCCGAACGGGTGACGCCGGAGATGCGGCCCTCGAACTTGGCGTTGACATGCGCTGCGAGGAACTGCGCCAGCAGCCGGTCGATGGTCTCGCGCTCGGCCAGCATGGCGCGGCGCTCGGTGGCCGAGATGTGCTGGGCAATGCCCGGGAGCTTGGCGATTTCGCCGTCGGTGAGCCCATCCTTGCCGAGTTCGAGCGCGCTGATCAGCGCGCGGTGCACGATCAGGTCGGCATAGCGGCGGATCGGCGAGGTGAAGTGGGCATAGCGGTCGAGGTTGAGGCCGAAATGGCCGTAGTTCTCGGCGGCGTACTCGGCCTGCGCCTGGGTACGCAGGATGATCTCCGACACCTGCTGGATCTTGCCGTCGGTCCGGGCCTTGTCGAGGATCCGGTTGAAATCCGATGGGCGCACCGCGTCCGACTTCGGCGCCGGCAACTGCAGCGAACTCAGGAAGTCGCGCAGCGCTACCAGCTTCTCCTGGCTCGGCGTGTCGTGCACCCGGTAGAGCAGGGCGCTCTTGTGCTTTTCCAGCGTCTCGGCGGCCGCTACGTTGGCGGCGATCATCATCTCTTCGATCAGCCGGTGCGCATCGAGCCGCTCGGGTACCTTCACGTCGACGACCATCCCCGTCTTGTCGAGGATGATCTTGCGCTCGGGCAGGTCGAGGTCGAGCGGACCGCGATTGTCGCGCGCCTTCTCCATCACCCCATAGGCGGCCCAGAGCGGGCGGAGGATGGTGTCGAGGATCGGGCCGGTCTTGTCGTCCGGCCGCCCGTCGATCGCCGCCTGCGCCTGCTGGTAGCTCAGCTTGGCGGCTGAGCGGAACAGCACGCGGTGGAAGCTGTGGCTGCGCTTCTTGCCGTGCTGGTCGAACACCATCCGCACCGCCAGCGACGGGCGGTTCTCGCCTTCGCGCAAGGAGCAGAGGTCGTTCGAGATCCGCTCGGGCAGCATCGGCACGACCCGGTCGGGGAAGTAGACCGAGTTGCCGCGAATGTAGGCCTCGCGATCGAGTGCCGTGCCCGGGCGGACATAGGCCGCCACGTCGGCGATGGCGACATAGACGATGTGGCCGCCGGGATTGTTCGCATCGCTGTCCGGCTCGGCATAGACCGCGTCATCATGGTCCTTGGCGTCGACCGGGTCGATGGTGACGAGCGGAATGTGCCGCCAGTCCTCGCGGCCCTTGATCGTGGTTTCCTTCGCCTCTTCGGCCTCCTTGGTCACCGAGGCGGGAAAGCGATAGGGAATCTCGAGGTTGTGGATGGCGATCATCGAGACCGCACCCTCGGATTTCGGATTGCCGATGACGTTCGTCACCTTGGCCTTGGGGATCATCAACCGGCCGGTGAGCTTGACTTCGACCTCGACCAGGTCGCCGTCGCGGGCACTGCCGAGATCGCCGCCGTCGATGCGCATTTCCTTTTGCTTGCGGTCGACCGGGATCAGCCGGGCGCCGTCGTCGTCCATGCGCACGATGCCGATCTGGCCGCGGCGCGGCTTGTCGAGGATCTTCATTGCCCGGGCGGTGTAGTTCGGCAGCTCGCCATCACCTGAGCTGATGCGCGCGAGGATCCGGTCGCCGGGGGCTGGCGCGACGCGGGCGTCCTTCGGCTGTTTGATCATGACGCGCGGACGCGCGCCTTCCTCGTCGTTCCATTGCGCCGGAAAGGCATGGAGATTGTCGGGGTCGGCGTCGCCGGGGATGTCGAGGACAGTCACCGCGGGCAGGGTGGCGGTTGGGCGGATCTGCTTGCGGGTCCGGGCAATGAAGCCCTCGCCCTCCATCTGCTTGAGCAGCACCTTGAAGGGGGTGCGCATATCGCCGTGGATGCCGAAATGGCGCGCCAGGTCGCGCTTGCCATCGAGGGTCGGCTGCTGGGCCATCGCTTCGAGGATGGCTTCGCGAGAGGGGAGTGTACCGACGGCGAACTGCCGCGGGCCCTTGGGGGTAGTTTTCGGTTTTGGCGCTTTCGCCATTGTCTCTTTCTTTAGGCGGAAGTCTCCGCCTTCGTCTTCGCTGCGGCCTTTGGCTTGCTCGCCGCCTCTGCGGTCGACTTGGCCTTGGCCGCCGGTTTCTTGGTCGCCGCTTTCTTCGCGGGCGCCTTCTTGGCGCCGGCGGACCGCGACGAGGATTTCTTGGCGCCGGAGGCGCCGCCCTTGGCTACGATCAGTTCGAGCGCCTGCTCGATCGTCACATCCTCGGGCTTCAACTCTTTGGGCAGCGTTGCGTTCACCTTGCCCTGATTCACGTAAGGGCCATAGCGACCGGCGCGGACCGAGATGGGGCCACCATCATGCTCGAAGGTCTTGATCGCCGCCGGAGTGCCGCCGCCGCCACGACCGAACCGTCCGCCACCTGCCGCCTTTTGGGCGAGGAGGTCGACGGCGCGGTTGAGCCCGACCGTGAACACCTCTTCGACCTCGGGGAGGTTGGCATAGGTGCCATCGTGGAGGATGAACGGCCCGTAGCGACCGATGCCGGCGCTGATCGGCTTACCCGTCTCCGGGTGGTTGCCGACCGGGCGCGGCAGCGACAACAGCTGCAGCGCCTTTTCGAGCGTCAGGCTGTCGGGCGTCCAGCCCTTGGGAAGCGACGAGCGCTTGGGTTCCGCGCCGTCACCAAGCTGCACATATGGACCGAAACGGCCCGACTTCAAGGCCACCTCCAGTCCGCTCTCGGGATCGGTGCCGAGAATGCCGTCGCCGGTGCCCGCTTCGCTGGCGCCGCCAGTCGCAGCGTCGGAGAGCTGCATGGTGTAGCGACATTCGGGATAGTTCGAGCACCCGATGAAGGCGCCGAACTTCCCGAGCTTCAGCGACAGCTGGCCGGTACCGCAATTGGGGCAGCGACGCGGATCGGAACCATCGGCCTTGGCCGGGAAGATATGGTCGGCCAGCAGGTCGTTGAGGGCGTCCAGCACCTCGGAGACGCGAAGATCCTTGATCTCCTCGACATGGTGCTGGAAGTCGTTCCAGAAGTCGCGCAGCACGTCTTTCCAGGCAAGCTTGCCGTCAGAAATCAGGTCGAGCTTTTCCTCGAGAGAGGCAGTGAAGCCGTACTCGACATAACGCGTGAAGAAGCTCTCGAGGAAGGCGGTGACGATGCGGCCGCGATCTTCGGGGATCAGCACGCGTTTTTCGAGCCGCACATAGTTGCGGTCCTGCAGCACCGAGATCGTCGCGGCATAGGTTGATGGACGACCGATGCCGATCTCTTCCATCTTCTTGATCAGGCTGGCTTCCGAGTAGCGCGGCGGCGGCTGCGTGAAGTGCTGCTCGATCAGCGCCTGTTCGAGCTTCGGCCGGTCGCCGACATTGAGCGGCGGCAGCTCGCGGCTATCCTCGTCTTCCTCGGCGTTGGGGTCGCGGTCCTCCTTGGCTTCGACGCCGTAGAGCGCGAGGAAGCCGGGGAAAGTGACCACCGAACCGACGGCGCGCAGGGTGATGTCACGACTGGTGGCAAATACCGAGATGTCGGCCGTAGTGCGCTCGATTTCGGCCGAACGCATCTGGCTGGCGAGGGTGCGCTTCCAGATCAGCTCGTATAGGCGATGCTTGTCCGGATCGCCTCGCAGCGTATCGGGGTGACGAAACATGTCGGTGGGGCGGATAGCCTCGTGCGCTTCCTGCGCATTCTTGGCCTTGGTCGAATAGATGCGGGCCTTCTCCGGCAGGTAGTCGGCGCCAAAGTTCTTCACGATGGCGCGGCGTGCCTGGTCGATGCCTTCCGGCGCCATCTGCACGGCATCGGTTCGCATATAGGTGATGATGCCGTCCTCATAGAGGCGCTGTGCGATCTGCATGGTGCGCGCCGGAGCGAGGCCGAGACGCGAGGACGCGTCCTGTTGCAGGCTGGAGGTGCTGAACGGTGCGTACGGGTTACGCTTGGTGGGTTTCTTGTCGACGGCACTGACCGAGAAGGTGCCGGCCTCGATTGCCGCCTTGAGCGCCTCCGCGTCCTGGCCGGTGCCCACGTCGAGCTTGTCGGTCTTCTTGCCGTCCACCGAATAAAGCCGTGCCTCGAAGCTGCGACCTTTTTCATTGAGGCGCGCGCCGACCGACCAATACTCCTGCGGGCGGAACTTCTCGATCTCGGACTCGCGATCGCACACCACACGCAGGGCCACCGACTGCACGCGGCCGGCCGAGCGCGAGCCCGGGAGCTTCCGCCACAGCACGGGGGAGAGGGTGAAGCCGACGAGATAGTCGAGGGCGCGGCGGGCCAGATAGGCGTCCACCAGCGGCTCGTCGATGTCGCGCGGGTTGCGCATCGCCTCGGTAATCGCGTCCTTGGTGATGGCGTTGAAGACGACGCGCCGGACCGGTTTGTCTTTGACCAGCTTCTTCTGCCGGAGCACGTCGAGCACGTGCCAGGAGATCGCTTCGCCCTCGCGATCGGGGTCGGTGGCGAGGATCAGTTCGTCGGCATTCTTCAGCGCGTTACCGATATCGGTGAGCCGCTTCTTCGATGCCGCATCGACTTCCCAGCTCATTGCGAAGTCTTCGTCAGGAAGCACCGAGCCGTCTTTGGCCGGCAGATCGCGGACGTGACCGAAGCTCGCAAGAACCTCATAGTCCTTGCCCAGATAGCCGCTGATCGTCTTGATCTTGTTGGGACTTTCAACGATGACGAGCTTCATGGATCGGCTTTCGGGAGTGGCATTCGAACGCGGCGCAACATGGTGAAGCGTCCTTGGGCTGTCAACCAGCCCGCCGGCGCCATGTAGCGTTCCCCCTATGGGGGGAAGAAACTTGGGGCCGGCGGGAAGCGTTCAGGGGCGAAGCGCCACCAACTGGCCGCTTGACCATTCCACCCGCCCCTCGAGGTCGAGTTCGAGCAGCAGCATTTGCACCCGGTTGATCGCAATGCCGGTGGATCTGATGACGTCGTCGACCGGAATCGGGGTGACGCTGAGCGCCTCGATCAGCCGGGATCGCTCATCGTGCGAGGGCGGGATGGCGTCCATCGCTTCAGCCTCCGGCAACCAGTCGGGCTCGAACAGTCCGGTGCGTGACGGGTCGGCTTCACGCAGTGTCTCGATAATGTCGGCGGCGCCGGTGATCAGTTTGGCGCCCTGCTGGATCAGCGCATTGCCGCCCTCGGCGCGCGGATCGAGGGGAGAGCCGGGCACGGCGAACACCTCGCGGTTCTGTTCCAACGCCAGTCGGGCGGTGATCAGCGAGCCGGAGCGCTTGGCCGCCTCGACGACGACCGTCCCGAGGCTGAGCCCCGAGACCAGTCGGTTGCGCCGTGGAAAGTCCCGCGCCCGCGGCTCCCAGCCAAGCGGCATCTCGGTGAGCAGCGCGCCGCCATGCTCGACGATCTGGTGGGCCAGCGGCAGGTTCTCTCCGGGATAGATGCGGTCGAGGCCGCCGGCGAGCACGGCTACGGTGCCGCCGCGAAGCGCCGCCTTGTGGGCCGCGGTGTCGATGCCGCGTGCGAGACCGGAAACCACGGTGTAGCGCGCGTCGCCCAGATCGGCGGCCAGCATCTGCGCGAACTTCTGGCCAGCAGTGGAGGCGTTCCGCGCCCCGACAATGGCGACGGTGTGCTGCCAGTCGAGCTCGGCCCCGCCGGCGATGGCAACCAGCGGCGGCGCGCCGGCGATGTAGCGGAGCAGGGGCGGATAGCCCGGTTCGCTCGAGCCGACGAAACGGGCGCCGAGTCGCTCGGTGCGGTCGACCTCGTCCTCGGCTTCGGCAATCGAGGGGATACGCGCCGGGTTGCCGAGACGCTTGAGCATATCCGGCAGCACGGCCAGCGCCGCTTCTGCCGAGCCCTCGCGGTTCAATAGCTGGCGGAACGTCTGCGGGCCGACATTGTCGGTTCGGATGAGCCGCAGCCACGCAATGCGTTGCGACGGCGTCAGTTCGGTGCCGTCGCGCGCCATGGTTCAGGCCTGGGGCTTTTCCGAGCCGATCTTCGGCTCCGTGCCGTTCCACAGCCGCCGGATGTTCTGCCAGTGCTTGAAATAGAGCACAAAGCTGAGCAGGCCGCAGGCGGCAGCGAACGTAAAGCCCTGCGTGTCGGTACCGGCCAGGGTGTAGGCGAAGATCGGTGCGGTTGCAGCGGCCGTCAGCGCGGCGAGTGAGGAGAAGCGGCGCGCGACGGCGATCAACAGCCAGACGGCGCAGAAGATCAGCCCCACCACCCAGTTCCAGGCCAGCAGTACGCCAATATAGGTGGCGACGCCCTTGCCGCCCTTGAAGCCGAGCCAGATCGGCAAGACGTGACCGAAGAACGCGCCGATGCCGGCGCCATAGACGATGTACTCGGCCGCGAGCGGCGACTCGGCGCCGGGGGCGAGGAAGTAGCGCGCAATGAGGACGGCGGCAGCGCCCTTGCCCGCATCGAGCAGCAGCGTCGCTGCGGCGAGCCAGCGGTTGCCGGTGCGGAGCACGTTGGTAGCGCCGATATTGCCCGAACCGATAGAGCGGATATCGATGCCGACGGCGCGCGTGAGGATGAGGCCGAATGGGATCGAGCCGAGGAGATACCCCAGTACAGTCGCGATCAGGAAGTTCATGCGTCGGCCCCCTCGGTGGCGGCAGCATGGCTGAAGACCGGACGGCCTGCAACGAACGTGTGCATCACGGCGCCCTGCATGCGGGCGCCTTCGAACGCCGTGTTGCGCGAGCGCGAGCGCAGCGCCGTCTCCTTGACCACCCAGGGAAACTCCGGATCGACGATGATCAGGTCGGCCGGAGCACCCACGGCAATACGGCCGGACGTGAGGCCCAGCAGTTCGGCCGGGCGACTGGTCATGGCGCGGAGCAGGGTGAGCAACGGCACGTCGCCCGAGTGCATGAGCCGTAGCGCAGCGGCCAACAGGGTCTCGAGCCCGACGGCGCCGTCCGACGCCTCGGCGAACGGCTGGCGCTTCACTTCGGTGTCCTGCGGGTCGTGGGCGGAGTGGATGGTGTCGATGGCGCCCGAGTTCAGCCCGTCGATGACGGCGCGACGATCCTCCTCGGAGCGCAGCGGCGGCGACAGCTTGAAGAACGAGCGATAGGGCGCCACGTCGTTCTCGTTGAGGGCCAGGTTGTTGATCGAAATCCCGGCCGAGACGGTGCCGAGCCGGCGCTTTGCCGTCGCCAGCAGCTCGACTGCCGAACCGGTCGAAATCTGCGCCGCGTGGTAACGGACGCCGGTAAGGGCGGCGAGTTGCAGGTCGCGGGCCAGCGGGATGGTCTCGGCTTCGACCGGGATGCCCTTGAGCCCGGAGATCGTCGCCAGTGCGCCTTCGTTCATCACGCCCTCGCCGATCAGCGTCTGTTCGGCAACGTGGTGGATCACCGGCAGGTCGAAGTTGCGGGCATAGGTGAAAGCGGCGCGCAGCAGTCCGGCCGACTGGATCGACTGGCGACCATCGGTCAGCGCAACGGCACCCGCCTCCTTCAGCAGGCCGAATTCGGTGATCTCTTCGCCTTTGAGGCCGCGGGTGATCGCGGCGGCGGGGAGGATATTGACCGAGGCCTTGGCGCCGGCGCGACGCAGCACGAAATCGACCAGTGCCCCATCGTCGATAACCGGCGTGGTGTCGGGCATCAGCACGAAGCTGGTAACGCCGCCGGCTGCGGCTGCTTCGGCGGCGCTGGCGAGCGTCTCACGATACTCATGTCCCGGTTCGCCGGTGAACACCCGCATATCGATGAGACCCGGCGCGACGACCAGGCCTTTCGCGTCGTAGGTTTCGGCGCCGTCCGGAATGCCCTGTGGGCCCCCATTGGTGATGCCGGCAATCTTGCCCTTCTCCAACAGCAGAGCGCCGGGCGCATCGCGGTTGCTGGCGGGGTCGACGATGCGGGCGTTGGCGATGACGACGGGCTTGCTCATTGCGTCGTCTCCCGATCGGCCAGGAGGGCATCGAGCACGGCCATGCGCACGGCGACGCCCATCTCTACCTGTTCTGTAATCACAGAGCGCGGCCCGTCGGCGATCGCCGGGTCGATCTCGACGCCACGGTTCATCGGGCCGGGGTGCATGACGATGGCATCGGGCTTGGCGTAGCCGAGCTTTTCCTCGTCGAGGCCGTAGAAGTGATAGTACTCGCGCACCGAGGGGATCATCCGGCCATTGGCGCGTTCGTGCTGCAGGCGCAGCATCATCACCACGTCGGCGCCTGCCAGGCCTTGCCGCATGTCGGTGAACACTTCCGTCGCCAGGGTCTCGATACCCTTTGGCAGCAAGGTGCGCGGAGCGACTACCCTGGTGCGGGCCTGCATGGCGCCGAGCAGCAACAGGTTGGAGCGGGCGACGCGCGAGTTGGCGATGTCGCCGCAGATGGCGACGGTCAGCCCGGCGAGCTCGCCTTTGTGCTGCCGGATGGTCAGTGCGTCGAGCAGCGCCTGGGTTGGATGCTCATGCGCGCCATCGCCGGCATTGATCACCGAGCAGCCGACCTTCTGGCTCAACAGTTCCACTGCGCCGGAGGCACTGTGGCGCACGATGATCACGTCGGGCCGCATGGCGTTGAGCGTGGCGGCGGTGTCGATCAGCGTCTCGCCTTTGGCGACCGACGAGGTCTTCACCGACATGTTGGTGACCTGCGCGCCGAGCCGCTTGCCGGCGATCTCGAAGCTAGACTGGGTGCGCGTCGAGTTCTCGAAGAACAGGTTGATCTGCGTCCGGCCCGAGAGCGTCGGCAGGATCTTCCGCTCCTGGCGGGAGATCGGGATCATCGCCTCGGCCCGATCCAGGAGATCGACGATCTCGTACTGGTTGAGCTGGCTGATGCCGAGAAGATGGCGATGGCGGAAAGCGGGTCTCGCGACCCCCTGGCCGCCGGTGACCGATGCTGGCGAGGAAGTAGCCATGCCGCTCCGTTCCGAATGTTCGCGGGGGTCTAACCCGTAGGGTTCGGACTCGCAAGCCGCTCGGGCGATTATCCCCGTCGCAGCCTCTGGTTGAGAACCCTCATGAGCGGCGAAGCCGCTCCAGTGCGCCTTGCAGGATGTAGCTGGCCGCCAGCTTGTCGACCACTTCGGCGCGCTTGTCGCGGCGCATGTCCGCCTCGATCAGCGTGCGGGTGACGGCTGCGGTCGAAAGCCGCTCGTCCCAGAACACGATGGGGATGTTGATCTTGGCCGCAAGATTGCGGGCAAAGGCGCGGGTCGATTGCACCCGCGGCCCCTCGGAGCCATCCATGTTGAGCGGCAGCCCCAGCACGATGCCTACCGCATCATTCTCGGCGATCAGTTCCTGCAGCCGGATTGCATCCTGGGTGAACTTCAGCCGCTTGATGGTCTCGAGCGGCGTCGCCGAGTAACGCATGCCATCGGAAATCGCGACGCCGATGGTCTTGGTGCCAAGGTCAAGCCCCAGCAGTTTGCCGGCGGCGGGCAGGGCGGAGAGGTCGTTCTCGGTTGGCATAATCGCGATCAATCACTATGATTAGGTTTGATTGGAGACGATTGCCATGAGCACCCGAGTCCTCACTGCACATATCCCTGAAGAGTTGGCGGAGAAAGTGGATCGCTACGCCGAATCCATGGAGCGCTCGCGGGCCTGGATCGTCAAGCAGGCGCTTTCCAACTGGGTGGATTGGGAAGAGGAGAAGACCCGGCTCTCTCTTGAGGCGCTGGAAGAAGCTGATCGGATCGGCACCATCCCGCACGAGGAAATGGTGGCTTGGGCGAACAGTCTCGGAACCGACAATCCTTTGCCACCACCGACGCCGCGTAAATCATGAAGGTGCATTGGACGAACAGGGCTTCCTTGGACCTCGTCCGGCTTGAAGAGTTCCTAAGCAACAAAAATCCGCGAGTCGCTGCGCGTGTCGTTCAGGCCTTGATCACTGCACCGAACCGACTCCTGGAGCATCCTCGCGCCGGGGAACGGATTGACGACACTGGCGAGGTCGAACTTCGGCGCTTGTTCGTCGATCTCTACGAGATTCAATACGAGGTGTTGCCGGATCAAATCCGCGTGGCGCGTGTTTTCCATATGCGCGAAGAACGATGAAACTCACCTGGTTCGGCGGCACCACCTTCCGTATTCACATCGGTGGCAAGATCCTCGTCGCGGATCCCTCAGGGATCGGCGGGGTGGATCCGGACGAGCTGGTGTCGGGAGCCGACGCTACCTTTGCGCTGGATGGCAGCCTGCCTGAGATCGATCCGGTGCTCTGGCAGCCGGGGCGACCATCGACGATGCTTGATGAAGAGGTTCTCGGCCAGGTGACTACCCATGGGCTCGAAGGCGGCGCACTGATCGCTGCTGCCGGTGAGGCGCCGCTGCTGTTGCTGTCGCAGAGCGTGCCGAAGGCGGGCCGTTGGGCACGGCATGCCGTGGTCGTGGTGTTCGGCGACGACGGTGAGCGGCTGGCCGCCGCGGCGCTCGAGGCATTCGGGCCCCGACTGATCGCTATCGCTGGGTCTGATGCAATCGTGGAGCGTGCCTTCGCGGCCCTGCGCCACCGCCTCGACGGCACCGCGCTGGTGGCGCTGGAAGCTGGGATGGCGCTGGAAGTTTGATGGCGCCCATCAACGCTTTTCGTTGTTCTTCGCGCGTTTCCGTTGCTAGAACGCCGGAAATCGTGACGTTCGGAGTGACCCTATGTCGGTAGATGCCGCCACCGTGAAGCGTATTGGGCGCCTGGCCCGCATTCGCATTGAGGAGGGTGAAGTCGAGACCTATCAGAATGAACTCAACACCATTCTGGGTTTCGTCGAACAGCTTGGCGAGGTCGATGTGACAGGGGTCGAGCCGATGACTTCGGTGATGCCGATGACCCTGCGTCGCCGCGAGGACAAGATCACCGACGGCGGCTACCCCGAAAAGATCGTCGCCAACGCACCGCTGACCGAAGACAACTTCTTCATGGTGCCCAAGGTCGTCGAGTAACTGATATGAGCGTCACTATCGCCATCGAGACGCCGCTGCAGGATGATGTCCGCGGGCTGGTCGAAGAGCTGAACGCGCACCTGATTCCGCTGTCGCCACTGGAATTCCAGTTCAAGATGACGGTCGAGCAGATGGCCGGCGCCGACACCACGGTATTCGTCGCCCGTGATGCCGTCGGCGAGGCGGTGGGCTGCGGCGCCCTGAAGGCGATCTCGGCCACCGAGGGCGAGGTGAAGCGTATGTACACCCGCCCATCGGTACGCGGCCAGCGGGTGGGCTCGGCATTGCTGGCGGCAATCACCGAACTGGCGCGCTCCAAGGGCATCTCGCACCTGCTGCTCGAAACCGGCACCGGCCCGGGCATGTCCGAAGCGCACCGGCTTTATACCAACAGCGGATTCACCGCGCGTGGGCCGTTCCTCGATTATCCCGACAGCGAATGGTCGGCCTTCTTCGAGAAGCATATCGAGCAAGCCGCCCTCGTCTGATGCGATGCATGCCGCCAATGTTGCGGTAATCGCGACGCCGCTATAGGAACGGCGGTCGACATTCCCCGCGTCCTTTCCCCGCGAGCCAAGCCTTTGACCGACCTTACCCACCTGACCCTTGCTGCTGCCCGTGCCGGCTTGAAAGCCAGGCAGTTCACCTCGAGCGAACTCACTGGCGCCTATCTGAATGCGATCGAGGGCGGTAATTCCAAGCTCAACGCCTATGTGGCGGTGACGGCGGAGCAAGCCCAGGCGCAGGCCAAGGCCAGTGACGCAAAGCTGGCGTCCGGCCAGGGCGGGCCGCTCGAGGGTATCCCGCTCGGCATCAAGGACCTGTTCGCCACCAAGGGCGTGCACACCCAGGCGGCAAGTCACATCCTCGACAGCTTCAAGCCAGAATACGAATCGAGCGTCACCAGCAACCTGTGGCGCGATGGCGCCGTGATGCTGGGCAAGCTCAACATGGACGAGTTCGCGATGGGCTCGTCCAACGAGACCAGCTACTACGGCCCGGTGATCAACCCCTGGCGGGCGAACAATTCCAACGCCCAGCTAGTTCCAGGTGGTTCGTCGGGCGGCTCCGCCGCGGCGGTTTCGGCCTGGCTCTGTGCGGCTGCGACGGCCACCGACACTGGCGGCTCGATCCGCCAGCCGGCCGCGCTGACCGGCACGGTCGGCATCAAGCCGACCTATGGCCGCTGCTCGCGTTGGGGTGTCGTGGCCTTCGCTTCCTCGCTCGATCAGGCCGGCCCGATTGCCCGCACTGTCGAGGACGCGGCGATCATGATGACGTCGATGTCGGGGTTCGACCCCAAGGATTCGACCAGTGTCGACCTCGCGGTGCCGGATTTCGCCGCCGCGGTGGAAAGGGGTGTAAAAGGTCTCGTCATCGGCATTCCGCGCGAATACCGCATGGATGGCATGCCTGCCGAAATCGAAGCGCTCTGGCAGCAGGGCATCGCCTGGCTGAAGGCTGAGGGCGCCACGGTTCGAGACATCTCGCTGCCGCACACCAAGTATGCGCTGCCGGCCTATTATATCGTTGCGCCCGCCGAGGCGTCGTCGAACCTCGCCCGCTATGACGGTGTTAAGTACGGCCTGCGCGATACCGGCAAGGACATCACCGATCTCTACGAGCTGACCCGCGCCGATGGCTTCGGCCGCGAGGTGAAGCGCCGCATCATGATCGGCACCTATGTGCTGTCGGCCGGCTACTACGACGCCTATTACGTGCAGGCGCAGAAGGTCCGTACGCTCATCAAGCGCGATTTCGAGATCGTGTTCAATGATGGCGTCGACGCCATCCTCACCCCGGCGACCCCGTCGGCTGCCTTCGGTATCGGCGATGAGGACATGAAGGCGGACCCGGTCAAGATGTACCTCAACGACGTGTTCACGGTGACCGTCAATATGGCCGGGCTGCCGGGCATCGCGGTGCCTGCCGGAAAGGACGGCGCTGGTCTGCCGCTTGGCCTGCAGCTCATCGGCAAACCGTTCGACGAGGAAACCCTGTTCGCCGCGGGCCGGGTCATCGAGCGCTCGGCCGGCATCGACTTCAGCCCCGACAAGTGGTGGTGATAACCACATGTCTGTGGTCGCGCTCTCGAACTGCAAAAGTCTGCAACTTTTGCCGGTCACGCTCCAGAACCTGAAACCGCTTGTATCCTAGCGATTTCGGCACTATTTGCCGCCCATGCGCAAATTGAGACTTGTCGACCTCCCGGCCAAGCCGGTGGTTTCGTTTCAGAGGATTGGCTCGATGGCCGATGTGTTCACGACCCTTGATTGGTCGGCCCCGCCCAAGGATATGTCCAAGCCCCTGCAGGCTTTGTGGTGGATCAAGAAGGGCGAGCTGCGTGTCGGCCCCGAGTGGGAGGAGGCGCACCGCATCGTCCAGGCGATGGAAGGCACCTTCGAGTTCGATTGGGTGCATGCCCTGTTGCACTGGATCGAAGCCGACATGGGCAACGCCGACTACTGGTATCGCCGCGCCGGCCGCAAGCGCGCCACCGCCAGCGTTTCGGCCGAGTGGGAGCACATCGCCCGCGAGTTGAGCGGCGTAACGCAGCACTGAAGGGGCGGCCCGCACAAGCGCCGTGGATTCCCACCGGTCGTCATCCCGACTTTCGTCGGGATGACGATCGAGGCTGGGGAGGGCCTGGCTGTCATTCGAGGAGCGAGGGGGAGCCCCGGAAGTCATCCGGGGCCCCGACGATCTAGCGGTTGTCGAGTTCGCTCCGCGCCAGCTCCAGCCCGCGCCGGGTGATGCGGTACGGGTGGCCATTGCTGGAGGCGATCGCCTTTTTGGCCTTGAGCTTCTTGAACAAGGGCAGGGTGCATTGCTGCATCAGCCAGCCGTCGCGATTGAAGCACTCGACGCCGATCAGTTTGCCGTTGTCGGATTTGAGCGCGACGATCTTGCCGCCCTGTGCGAGGACGTGCAGCACCCGCTGCTCGTGGCGGGAAATATCCATGAGAAATCTAGCCTGAGGATGCGTGGAAAGAGCGCCCCGGCCAGCATCGCGCATGGCTCGGCAGCGTGGTTCCAGTAACCCCGTCACGACACGTCACGAGCCCAAAGGGCTCAGCGGGCGGACGGGGTCTTACGCAATCTCAACTTTGCTAGACATGAGGCAGACTCTTTAGTGGCGGCGGCGCGATAGCGCGTAGCCAATGAACGGCCGATGAATAGCGGCAGGCGACCGCTTCGGCCAGTGGTCGGTTGCAAACTCTGGCGTGGCGGTGCAAACCAGCAACTCCCACCTTAGCGCCGAGTGCCTCCCCGTGACCAAAGCCCCCGCCGAATGCCAGTCCAAGGATGATGTCCGTGCCGAGATCGACCGGATCGACCAGGGCCTGTTGACCCTGCTTGCCGAACGGCACGCCTATGTGACGCGGATGGCCGAGATCAAGACCGACCCGCACGAGGCATATGATCCGACCCGCATCGAGGCGATCATCGCCAAGCAGCGCAGGCGCGCCGAAGAACTGGACCTCGATGAAGATCAGGCGGAGTTGATCTGGCGCACGCTGATCAGCTGGAATGTGAACTACGAAAAGGGCATTATCGCTGCACGCAAGCGCCACGGCTGAGCTAGCCTGAGGCGGAGTGGAGGCTTCGATGACGTCGCCGGGGATCACTATCCGCAAGGCCGTGGCGAGCGAGGCGGAGCGTCTTGCCGATATCGCGCTGCTCGCCTGGGAGCGCGACCTGCAGCCCTTCCTCAGCGGTGAAGCCGCCAGTCGGCAGAATGAGAAGCGCCGGCTTGGCATTGCCGTGCACGAACTGCTCGATCGTACCATCGTCGCCGAAATCGATGGCTCGCCCGTCGGCTGGTGCGCCCGCGCCCGCAGCCGCCCCTACATCCCCTACCTGTTCGTCACCCCCACGCTGCAGAACCAGGGCATCGGCACGTTGCTGCTGCGTCGCATGGAGTCGATCATCGAGCTCGAAGGCGCCGATCGGGTGCAGCTCGATACGCTGAGCGACAATGTGCGGGCGGTAAACTTCTACCAGCATCAGGGCTACCGCATCCTGGTGCTGAAGCGCGAAGGTGCTACCGGCAGCGACCCGCAAACCAGCGTACGGCTGGAAAAGCGCCTCTCGCCCTATCGTGGTCCGCTGAACGACGACGAAGACTGAGCCCTGCCCATGCAGGTGAACGTCAGGCGTGCCCGGGCTGACGAGGCCACAGCGCTGGGCGATGTCGGTTTTGCGGCGTGGGCTGCGAGTGCGTTTGCCGCCAACGATCGAGGTCGTGTGGACCGGCTCCGGCTGCTCGACGAGTTCCGCAGCTTCGGCGCCAGCCATGGACGGTGCATTCTCGTTGCCGAGACCGACGGGGATCTGTTGGGCTGGGGCGCTCGCGAAGCTGAGGACCAGCGCATCTCGGACCTGTGGGTCGCTCCGGCCGCACAGGGCCGTGGCATTGGTGGGGTGCTGCTGGCCGCCCTGATTGCCGAGATCGAGGAGGCGGGCCATCCCGTTGCCGAACTCGAGACGCTCGCCAGCAACGCGCAGGCCATCGGCTTTTATCGGCGGCACGGATTCATCACCGTCTGGCGTAGGGAGACGTTTTCCCAAACGTTGGGTTATGCAATAGACAAGGTCGGAATGACCAAGACTCTCGGAACCTCTGGCCTATGACCCTTATCGACACCCGTACGCCCAACCCCAAGAGCTTCATCCAGGGAGCCACCGGGGACTGGGAAATCGTCATCGGCATGGAAGTGCATGCGCAGGTGCTGTCGGAGAGCAAGCTGTTCTCCGGTTCGTCGACCGAATTCGGCTCGCCGCCCAACTCCAATGTCAGCTTCGTTGATGCTGCGATGCCGGGCATGCTGCCGGTCATTAACGACGAGTGCGTGCGCCAGGCAGTGCGGACCGGGCTAGGCCTCAAGGCCCGGATCAACAAGCGCTCGATCTTCGACCGCAAGAACTACTTCTACCCCGACCTGCCTCAGGGCTATCAGATCAGCCAGTTCAAGGACCCGATCGTCGGTGAGGGCAAGGTGCGGCTCGACATGGGCGGCGACGAGCACATCGAGATCGGGATCGAGCGGCTGCACCTCGAGCAGGATGCCGGCAAGTCGATCCACGACCAGCATCCCAACATGAGCTTCGTCGACCTCAACCGGTCCGGCGTGGCGCTGATGGAAATTGTCTCGAAACCGGACCTCCGCAACTCGGACGAGGCCAAGGCGTACCTCTCGAAGCTCCGCAGCATCCTGCGCTATCTCGGCACCTGCGACGGCAACATGGAGCAGGGCTCGATGCGCGCCGACATCAACGTCTCGGTGCGTAAGCCCGGCGGCGAGTTCGGCACGCGCTGCGAGATCAAGAACGTCAACTCCATCCGCTTTGCCGGCCAGGCCATCGAGTTCGAGGCACGCCGCCAGATCGACATTCTCGAGGATGGCGGCACGATCGACCAGGAGACGCGGCTATACGATCCCAAGACCGGCGAGACGCGCTCCATGCGGAGTAAGGAAGAGGCGCACGACTATCGCTACTTCCCCGATCCGGACCTGCTGCCGCTCGAGTTCGACCAGGCTTTCATCGACGAGTTGGCCCAGCATCTGCCGGAGTTGCCCGACGAAAAGGAAGCGCGCTTCATTTCCGACTATGGCGTGACGCCATATGACGCGATGGTGCTGACGCTTGAGCGCGAGACCGCCGACTACTACGAGGCCGCCGTCAAGCACGGTGGCTCCAGGCGTGACGGCAAGGCCGTGGCGAACCTCGTTACCGGCGATATTGCAGCCTACGCCAACAGCCAGGGCCTTTCCGCGTTCGAGACTCACATCAAGCCGAGCCAGATCGCCGGTATCGTCGATCTCGTGGCGGCCGGGACGATCTCGTCCAAGGGCGCCAAGGACTTGCTGCAGGTGATCATCGCCGAGGAGCCCGAAGGCGAGCCGGCCGAGATCGTCGAGCGGCGCGGCATGAAGCAGGTGACCGACCTCGGCGCCATCGAGAAGGTGGTCGACGAGATCATTGCGGCCAACCCCGACCAGGTGGCCAAGGTGCAGGCCAAGCCGACTTTGATTGGCTGGTTCGTCGGCCAGGCCATGAAGGCCTCGGGCGGCAAGGCCAATCCGCAGGCACTGAACGATATCCTGAAGAAGAAGCTGGGGCTCGAATAGGAGGGGCGATGGCGAAGGGATACTGGGTCGTCAATCTCGAGGTCACCGACCCCGAGACCTACAAGCAGTATCAGGCGTTCGTCCGCCCGTTTCTCGCCGCCAATGACGGGCGATTCCTCATCCGCGGCGGCCGGATGAGTGCGGTCGAGGGAGCGCTCCTTCCTCGTGTCGTGGTCATCGAGTTCCCGAGCTACGAGCGCGCCCTCGCGACCTATCATTCCGCCGAGTACCAGCAGGGGATGAAGGCGCGGCTGGGGGCGAGCTCGGCCAACTTTGCCATCGTCGAAGGCCTCGACGCCTGATGGGCGAGCGCGAACAGGCTTCGCTGGGCGAGCGGATCGCGGAAACGCGCAAGCAGCAGGGGCCCTTCGTCATCGGCGGGTTCGTGGTGCGTATCGCCATGCTGGTGCCGGTGATCGCGCTCAGCGTCGCCTCGGTGGCGTTGATCATCTACGGTGCGCTGGAGACCCGGCACCTGCTGGCCGCGCTCTTTGGCGGGCACCCGGTCACCCGCGATGAAGCCATCCTTCTCGCCATCGAGATCGTCGACCTGTTCCTCCTCGCAACGGTGGTGCAGGTGGTTTCGCTCGGGCTCTACCAGCTGTACTTCCGCCAGGACCTGCAACTGCCCAAATGGCTGAAGATCGAAACCCTCGACGACCTGAAGTCCAAGCTGGTCGGCGTCACCATCACCGTGCTGGCACGTGTACTTCCTCGGCCGTGCCGTGGTGTGGGAGACCGGCATCGACATCCTCTATCTCGGCGGCGCGGTGGCATTGATGATCGTCGCCCTGACGCATTTCCTCTCCAAGATCGACCACGATTAGCGGAACCGCCGGGTGCTGCGACCGTTGACGAAGACACCCTCGTCAACCGGAGGCAGCGATGTCCATGCTCAATCGTGTCCTGTTCAACGTCCTCTGCAAGGACCTCGCCGACAGCACCAGGTTCTACAAGGAATTGTTCGGTCTCGAGACCATTTACGACAGCGATTGGTTTGTCGTGCTCACGCCCAAGGGCCAGCCAAACGTGCAGATCGGGCTGATCGACCAGATGAGCCAGTTCACCCCGCGCCATGCCTGGGGCATGCATGAGGGGACCTACTTGACCTTCGAGGTCGACGACGTATTCGAAGTGCTCGACCGGGCGCGGGCGATGGGCGCCGACGTGGTGTCGGAGGCCATTGCACTCGACTACGGCCAGACGCGTGGGTTGATCCGCGACCTCAACGGCATGGTGATCGACGTCTCCACTCCGACCGCGCAACTCGCCATGCGCGAAGACGTGATCATCGAGGAGGTGGAACGCGACACGGCCATTGACCAGCAGCAGCCTGAGGATCGGGGCGCCGCAACGCGCCCGACCTGGTGATTCAAACCGGCTTACCCACTGTCATCGCGGCACGGAAGTCGGGGTCGGGATCGAGCCAGGTCGCCTCCGGCATGGCGCCGACGGCGTCGAAGTAGCGGCTCATGAACGTGCGGTAGGACGCGCAGAACGCGATGTCGGCGATCTCGCGATCGCTGAAGCCGTGCCTGCGCAGCGATTCGATATCGCCTTCGGTGATCAGGCTGGCGTCGCGGGCGACCTGTTCGGCATAGGCGAGCATGGCTACCGTCTTGGCCGCGAGACCGGCGCTGCGGAAATCATGCTGGATGGCGAGGACCTTGTCTTTCGAGCCGAGGTCGCTGATCAGCAGCTTGGCATAGACATGCGAGCAGTAGCTCGAGGGGATTTGCTTGGCGGCGATCAGCGTGATCAGCCGCCAGCTCACCAGCCCGAGCGAGAAGTTGTTGCGCGCTGCATGCAACAGGTGCTCCACCATCGGAGCGATGTGGGGCAGGGCAGTCCAGCACTTGGTGCCCTCCATAACAAAGCCCAGAACGCTCGCTTCGGATGCGTAGATGTCGGCAATGGCTCCGGTGGCGTCTTTCTCGTCGATGGTTCCAATGAACACAGGCGGCCTCCTCAGGTCATATGATGACTGGGGAAACTAAGGCGCGAACCTGAACCGCGGCTGAACGCTATTCGAGGTGGCTGAGAATGTTCACCAGCTGTCCGAACGGATCGCGGACGTAGAAGCGACGGACGCCCCACGGCTCGTCGGCAGGGCCGTACTCAACGGCGAACCCAGCCGCCCTGACCCTGGCGAGCGTCCCCTCCAGATCATCGACTTCGATCGACAGATCCGGCACCGGCGTGCCCGAGCCGCCCTCGCGCGCAACGCTCACCTGCAGGCTCATCTGCGCAGCCGAGCCATAAGTGACGATCCAGCCGTGATCCATCAGCCGCTCCAGTCCGAGCACGTCCTCGTAGAACAGCTGCGCCGCCTTCAGGTCGTCGGCGGCTATATTTGCGACGATCCGTCTGACCGTCATGCCGGCGCCTTGCGCCAGCCCTTGACCAGCCGTCCGTCGATGAAGACGAGGCCAAGGAAGATCACGATGATGCCGAGGATGTGGATCAGCTCGAAGCGCTCGTGCAGCACCAGCACGCCGAGCAGGATCGCCGAGATCGGCGTGATGAAGGTGTTGAGCGACAGGTTGGTGGCGCCGACGCGCGGCAACAGCCAGTAGACGAGCAGGAAGCTGAAGCTGGTCGAGAACACCGAAATGCCGAACAGGGCGCCCCAGGTTTCGGGGCGGGTGATGATCGGGATACCGGAAAAGAACAGCGCGACGGGCACCGAGATCAGCGCGGCGCCGGTGAGCGAAGCCGACGCCACGGCATAGGGCTCCACCTTGGCGAAGCGGCGGGCATAGTTGAGGGTCAGCGCATAGCAGAGCGTCGCGATGAACGCGGCCAGCAGGCCGATGATCTGTGCCGAGGCGCCGACGCCGAGCGAGGGCAGGGCGAGGATCACCGCGCCGGCAAAGCCGATGGCGACCCCCACCACCTTGTTCCAGGATGCCTTCTCACCGCCCGGCCAGAGCTGCGAGACGATCACGGTGGTCATTGGGGTCATGCCGTTGATGACACCGACGATTGAACTCGCGACCGTCTGCTCGGCAAACGGAAACAGCGCGAACGGGACAGCATAGTTGAGGATGCCGAGAATGAGGAACTGCCAGTAGAGGTTGGGATCGGTAGGCAGTTTCTTGCGGGTCGCGAAAAACACCAGCCAGCAGATTGCTGCGCCGATGGTGACCCGCCCGGCCGACACCCAGAGCGGGCTGATCTCGCGGATCAGTACCGCATTGAACAGGAACGAACAGCCCCAGACGGCGCCGAGCAGGATGATGAGCAGCCAGTATTGCAGTTTCATTGAAGTGATCGTCCTGTCTCAGACTTCGACCTTGAAGCCCAGTTCCATGTCGACGGCAGACTTGCCGCCCAGCCCCCAGTTTTCGCGCGGCACGTCGTGAAGGATCACCTTGAGGTCCGACGCCGCAATGCCGAACCCGGAGAGTTCGCTGACCAAGGCGGCATAAAGCCGGCGCTTTGCATCGACCGAGCGGCCGGTGAACAGCGAGATCTCTACGATGGTGTAGCGCTCGCCCTTGCTGTCGGGAGGGGCAAAGGCGTGGGCAGGATACTCGATGATCCGGATGTCGCGATCCCGCTCGGGGATGCGGATGCCCTCGACCAGTGCCCGCTGTACAGCTGCGACCAACTCCGCATGGCGATCGCCGATCCAGCCGGCGCGGGTCTCGATTCGAGTCGATGGCATGCTGATATCCTTGAGGAGGCCGGAAGATGGACCAGAACCCTGGTCGCGTCGAACCGATTTTGACGATGGGAGCGATCGATTCCCGTGATGGCGGCGTTTCGTCCTCGTCTGGTCTCGGCGGCGTCCCTACCTGCATGGCAAACCGATGGAGGGCTGCCAGCAGATGGGGCCAACCCGTGCGTGACGCTCCACGATGCGCCGGCCGATGTCGAGCGCTTTCATTGCCGAGGCCGAGGTCTGGTGCACCGCGGATCACCCGAGAAGACAAACCGCCTTGCGATGATCCCATGAACGCAGATATGTTAGTACTTACATATCTCGTGCAGGAGCAAATGGTGACCTATCTCGGCGACATGGGGCTGCTCTCGCTGGGCAGTCAGCTTAAGGCGATCAGCGACCAGCTCTACGCTATGGCGGATCAGGTCTACGAACGGCACGGCATTGAACTGCAGGCCCGCTGGTTTCCGATTCTTCGACTGTTGCACGACCGCGGGCCCATGACAGTGGGTGAGATCGCGAGTGCGATAGGCCAGACCCATTCGGCGATCAGCCAGCTGACCACTCGGCTGGTCCGCGACGGCTGGGTGAGCACCGCCAGTGATGCCGGTGATCGCCGCACTCGGCGGCTGACGCTGACGGCGAAGGCCGAGGCGGCGCTACAGACCGCCAAGCCGCTGTGGCGGGCGATGCGCGATGGACTTGAGGAGCGGGTGCGCAGCGCCGGTCTCGACCCCGAGACTCTCCTGGCCGGGCTCGAGCGCGTGGCGGCGCCGGGGCTGGCCGATATCATCACGGCCAAGGCACAGGAGCAGCAGCAGGAGGTGGTCCACATCGTGCCGCTCAGCCCGGACCTGCGCAGCCATTTCTATCGGCTCAACGCGCTCTGGCTGGAGCGCTACTTCGTGCTCGAGCCATACGATATCGAGGTGATGTCCAATCCCGAAGCGATCATCGAGCATGGCGGCGCGGTGCTGTTCGCGCTGCTGGGCGATGCGGTGGTCGGCACCTGTGCACTGAAGCAGCACGCGCCGGGCGAGTACGAGCTGACCAAGATGGGAGTCGATCCTGCAGTCCGGGGCGTCGGCATCGGCAGGAAGCTGATCGAAGCGGCAGTTGCCGAGTTCGAGCGGCTGGGCGGCCGGGAGCTGTTCCTCGAGACCAATACGCGGCTCGAGTCGGCGATCCACCTTTACGAACGGACCGGCTTCGAGCATCAACCGACGATCCGGGAAGGCTCATCCTACAGTCGGGCCAATGTCCACATGATCTGGCGCGGCCGGTCGGCGGCGGCGGCGTGATCAGCTGTCGAGGCTGACTTCCCCACGGGCCAGCATGGCCAGTGCCTCGGGATACGCCCTGTGCTCCTCGACGAGAATGCGGGCGGCAAGGGTCTCCTGGGTATCGCCGGGGAGGATCGGCACCCGGCGCTGCAGGATCGCGGGACCTTCGTCGGTCCCCGCCGTGACGAAGTGTACGGTGCAGCCGCTCTCGCTGTCGCCCGCATCGAGCGCCTGCTGCTGCGGGTGGAGCCCCTTGTGCAGAGGCAGCAGTGAAGGATGGACGTTGATCATCCGGCCCTGCCATTTCTGAGTGAATTCCGGCGTGAACAGACGCATGAAGCCAGCGAGCGCGATGATGTCGGGGCGCCAGAGCCTCAGCACATCCGAAAGCGCCAACTCGAACCCGGTGCGGCTCGGATAGTCCTTGTGCCAGCGCCAGGCGGTGGCGATGCCCTGGCCGGCCGCCGTCTGCAGCCCCGCCGCGTCGGGCTTGTTGGCAAACACCCCGACGATTTCGGCCGGATAGTCGGGCGCCTTCGCGGCCTCGATCAACGCAGTCATGTTCGACCCGCGGCCGGAGATCAGGATAGCGACACGCTTTTTCGGCTCGGTCACGGGAGTGGGGCCTTTGTTGGAGGGTCGTAGAGGGCGAGCTCTTCGGCGGTTGGCCGTTCGAAGGACCGGCTGGCATCTTCTAGCATGGCGCGATCGATCGGCGGTGATTCCCGGCCGCGCCGGGTGACGCGATCGAGGAGCACGTCGATTGGGGCATCCATGTGGATGAGTTCGACGGCGGCGCCAAGCGAACGTGCGCCCTCGCGCAAGGCGTCGCGCTCGGAACGGGCCCAGGTACCCCATTCGATGATCGCCGTGCCGCCCAGCGCTAGGATGCTCTGCGCCTGCTGCCATTGCAGGCGTTCAACGCCGGCGCGTGCGTTCTCGTCCCAGAGGTTGATGCCGATCGCGTCCATCCAGTCATCCGGCGAAAAGCGGACGCCCTTGTGCATCTCCGTCAGTTCGACGGCGACCGTTGTTTTGCCGGCACCAGGCAGGCCGCAAATGATGATCAGCCGGCCGCGGGGCTGAGCCATCAGAGCGCGAGTGCGCCTTCGAAGGTCACCGACTCGCCGCTGCGAGGCCGCAGCTCGCCGACGATCGAGGCGGTTTCGCCGGCCGCAGCAAGGTGTTCCACCAGTTTGCTCGCATCCTGCTTCGAGACGGCGCACAGCATACCGACGCCGCAGTTGAAGGTTCGCAGCATTTCACGCTCGTTCATGCCGCCGACGCGGGCGAGCCAGCCGAACACCCTGGGAACGGTGATCTTGTTGAGTTCGATATGCGCCGAGAGGCTGTCGGGCAGCACGCGCGGGATATTGTCGATGAAGCCGCCACCGGTGATGTGGGCCAGCGCCTTGATGCCAATGCCGGCCTTAAGCGCCGACAGCAGTGGCTTTACGTAGATGCGGGTGGGGACCAGCAGCGCGTCGCTCAGCGATTTGCCCGGTTCGAACGGCGCCGGCAGATACCAGTCGATGCCTGAGACTTCGACAATCTTGCGCACCAGCGAATAGCCGTTGGAGTGAACGCCGGACGAACCGATGGCGACAAGTACGTCGCCGGCTTCGACGTCATCACGCGGCAGCAGCGTGCCGCGTTCGGCCGCGCCGACCGCAAAGCCTGCGAGGTCATAGTCCTTACCCGAGTACATCCCAGGCATCTCGGCCGTCTCGCCGCCGATCAGCGCGCAGCCGGCGATGCGACAGCCCTCGGCAATCCCCTCGACGATCGCTGCGCCGGTGGTGACGTCGAGCTTGCCCGTGGCGAAATAGTCGAGGAAGAACAGCGGCTCAGCGCCCTGCACGATAATGTCGTTGACGCACATCGCGACGAGATCGATGCCGATCGTGCCGTTGTTGCCGGTTTCGATGGCGATCTTGAGCTTGGTGCCCACGCCGTCATTGGCGGCGACCAGGATCGGGTCGACGAAGCCGGCGGCTTTGAGGTCGAACAACCCGCCAAAGCCACCGAGCTCGGCATCGGCGCCAGGGCGGCGGGTGGAGCGGACGGCGGGCTTGATGGCCTCGACAAGCGCGTTGCCTGCGTCTATGTCGACGCCGGCCTGCTTGTACGAGAGCCCGTTTGATGGCACGTTTTGCGCGTCGGACATGGGCTGTTCGCCAGATTTTCAGGGGTAGCGGAATTGCCGAGCGCTGATAACCGCTCCACCTCAGTCACGCAAGAGACGCCCGGGACCTTGAGCCTAAGATATCAGGTAATGATCTGGGCAGGGCTGTTTGTTGCAGCCATTCTGCTGCTCTGGGTCTTTCGCTCGATCCTGTTGCCGTTCGTTGTCGGCCTGACGCTGGCTTACCTGCTGAATCCACTGGTCAACTGGCTGCAAAAGCTTGGGATTGGGCGCTCCTGGGGCTCCATGCTGGTGCTGTTGCTGGTGTTGGTCCTGCTGCTTGGCCTCCTACTGGCCCTCGTGCCGTTGCTCGCCGTGCAGGTCGGCGGCCTCATAGCTGGTCTTCCAGGATATGTGAGCGACCTGCAGGATCTGCTGCGCCAGTGGGCGCCGCAATTCACGGAATGGCTGGGGCCGGAGCGTACCGCACAGCTCGAAGGCAGCCTCACCGACCTGATCGGCCGCGGCGTCGAGTTCGCCGGCCTCGTCACCGCGACGCTGGCGCAGAGCGGGCTCACCGTCATCAACACCATCGCTGTGCTGTTCATCACGCCCGTGGTGGCATTCTACCTGCTGGTCGACTGGGAAGGCATGGTCGAGAAGGTCGATGACCTGCTGCCGCGCCGCTATCGTAGCGAGATTCGCAGCGTGCTCGCCGATATCGATGGGGCCATGGCGGGCGTGATCCGCGGACAGGGCTCAGTGATCCTGGTGCTCTGCGTCTATTACTGCACTGCGCTGACGCTGGCCGGGCTGAACTATGGCCTCGCCATCGGGCTGATCGGTGGGCTGTTGAGCTTCGTGCCCTATGTCGGGTTTCTCGTCGGCTTCGCGCTTTCGATGACGGTTGCCCTGGTGCAGTTCTGGCCCGATCAGTGGGTCTTCGTGCTGATCGTCTTGATGATCTACATCGTTGGCCAGTTCCTCGAAGGCAACATCCTCTACCCCAAGCTGGTCGGGCAGAGCATCAACATCAACCCGGTCTGGCTGATGTTCGCACTGTTCGCCTTTGCTCTGCTGTTCGGCTTCGTCGGGCTGCTGCTGGCGGTGCCGCTGGCTGCCATTTCCGGCGTGCTGACGCGTTACGCCCTGACCAAGTACCAGCAATCGAGCCTCTATCTGGGTTCCGAGGAGCCGCTGCCACCGGCCCCGGCTGCCGAGCCAGCCGCCGGTAAGCCTGCGCGAAAAGTGCGCGCTGCGACGGAGAAATGACCAGCCTGCAACTCGGCGGCGGACAATTGGCGCTGGACCTCGGGCACGAGGCCTCGCACGCTGAGGATGATTTCATCGTCGGCGAAGGCAACCGCCTTGCACGCGCGCATGTCCTGGCGTTTCCGCATTGGCCGGGGCCGCTGACGCTGTTCGAAGGGCCGGCGAGTTCGGGCAAGTCGCATTTGTCCCGGATCTGGGCGGAACGGGCAGGGGCCGGGCGCGCTACGCCCGAGACCGCCGAGGCGCTGTCTCGCGAAGGCGGCACGCAGCCGCTGGTGGTCGAGGATGCTGATCGGGCCGGCTACGACGAGGCTGAACTGTTCCACCTGCTCAACCAGTCGATGCGTGACCGTCGGCCGTTGCTGCTGACGGCGCGCCAGCCCGTTGCAAACTGGCCATTCGCAACCGATGATCTGAAATCGCGGGCTCGACTCGCGGCGCATTTCACCGTGTCACTGAGCGACGATATCCAATTGTCACAGATGTTCGTGAAGCTGTTCGACGATCGTCAGGTGGCTGTTGAACCCAAGATCATTGCTTACCTGGTGGCACGCATGGAACGATCGTCCGAAGAGGCGGTTGCCCTCGCGTCAATGATGGACCGCATGGCGCTCGAGCGTGGCACCGCCATCACTCGGGCCATTGCCGGCGAAGCGCTCAGGCAGCGGGGCGCAGCGCGTGTTGATCAGCAGCTGGCCCTCGATCTCGGAGCCGACGACGATGAATGAGATGAGCGAAATCGCCGAACAGCCGCATGAGGAGGCGCCCGACGTCGCCGAGCTGCGCCAGAGCCCCGCACGCTTCGTCAACCGCGAGGTCAGCTGGCTGCAGTTCAACATGCGGGTGCTGGAGGAAGCCGGCAACGTCAATCACCCGCTGCTGGAGCGGCTGCGCTTTGTCTCGATCTCGGCCAACAATCTCGACGAGTTCTTCATGGTGCGGGTGGCGGGGCTGAAGGGCCAGTTGCGCGCCGGCCTCACCAAGCAGAGTGCCGACGGGTTGTCGCCGGCCGAGCAACTCGAGGAGATCGCGACGCTTGCCCAGCACCTGCACCTCGAGCAGCAGGATCACTGGCAGCAACTGCGCGAAGAGCTGTTCGCCAAGGATGTGGTGATCCACGAGGCGGACGACCTGACCCCGGAGCAGGTGAAATACCTGCAGAAGCTGTTCCGCGAAGAGATCTTCCCGGTGCTGACGCCGATCGCGGTCGATCCGGCGCACCCATTCCCGTTTATCCCCAATCTCGGGTTCACCCTGGCCTTCGAGATGGTGCGCGAGGGAACGACACAGACGCTGACCGCCCTGGTGCGCGTGCCGTCCAACCTCGATCGCTTCGTGACGCTGCCCAATGAGCTGGCGGCGCCGAACCGGGTCGAAGTGGTCACTATCGACACGCTGATCAACCGGTTCATCGACAAGATGTTTCCTGGCTACCAGGTGTCCGGTTCGGGCGCTTTCCGCATCATCCGCGACAGCGAAATCGAAATCGACGACGAAGCTGCCGACCTGGTGGTGGAGTTCGAATCTGCCCTGCGCCAGCGCCGGCGCGGCATGGTGATCCGCCTCGAGATCGAAAAGAAGATGCCGCGCGCTCTGCGCCGCCACATCTCGGAACGGCTCGGCGTCGGCGCCAGCGATACCTTCGAGGTCGAGGGCTTCCTCGGTCTCGCCGATGCGTCGAAGATTTGCGACATCGACCGCCCGGACCTGAAGTTCTCGCCGTACCTGCCGCGCTTCCCCGAGCGCATCCGCGACTACAATGGCGATATCTTCGCCGCCATCCGGGCCAAGGACCTCCTGGTCCACCATCCCTTCGAGAGCTTCGACGTGGTGGCGCAGTTCCTGATGCAGGCGGCGCGCGATCCGGACGTGGTGGCGATCAAGCAGACGCTCTACCGCACCTCGCGCGACAGCCCGATCGTCAAGGCGCTGGTGCAAGCGGCAGAAGCCGGCAAGTCGGTGACAGCGCTGGTCGAGCTCAAGGCGCGCTTCGACGAAGAGGCCAATATCCGCTGGGCTCGCGACCTCGAACGCGCCGGTGCGCAGGTGGTGTTCGGTTTCATCGAGCTGAAGACGCACGCCAAGATGAGCCAGGTGGTGCGACGCGAAGCCGGCAAGCTGGTCAGCTACTGCCACCTCGGCACCGGCAACTATCACCCGATCACCGCCAAGATTTATACCGATCTCAGCTACTTCACCACCGAGCCGTCGATCACCCGCGATGTGGCGCGCGTCTTCAACTTCATTACCGGCTACGCCCGCCCGGCCGAGATGGAAGCGATCGCCTTCTCGCCGGTAACGTTGCGACAGACGCTGCTCGATCACATTGCCCGCGAAGTCGAGTTCGCCGAACGGAACGAGCCGGCCAATATCTGGCTGAAGATGAACGCCCTTGTCGATCCAGAGATCATCGATGCGCTTTACGACGCAAGTCGCAAGGGCGTGAAGATCGAGCTGATCGTGCGCGGCATCTGCTGCCTCAGGCCCGGCATCCCGGGCTTCTCGGACAATATCCGGGTGAAGTCGGTGGTCGGCCGTTTCCTCGAGCACAGCCGCATCTTCTGCTTCGGGCAAGGGGCGCCGCTGCCCTCGCGCCGGGCCAAGGTGTATATGAGCTCGGCCGATATCATGCAGCGCAACCTCGATTGGCGGGTCGAGGTGATGGTGCCCATTCTCAACACCACGGTGCATGAGCAGATCCTCGATCGCACCATGGTCGCATATTTGAAAGACAACCAGCAAAGCTGGGAGGTGCTTCCGGACGGCAGTTCCGATAGGATCAAGCCCAGGGACGGCGAAGAGCCCTACAATGCGCACGACTACTTCATGACGCATGCGAGCCTGTCGGGCCGCGGTACGGCGCTCAAGCGCGACAACGAAGAGAGAAGCCAGTGAACCAGTACTGGGGCGTCGACGCCGACCCCACCGCGCAGGGCCGCCTCAAGGGCGCACGACCTGTCGCCGTGCTCGATATCGGGTCCAACTCGGTCCGTCTGGTGGTCTACGAGCGGCATGCCCGCTCGCTGACCCCGCTCTACAACGAGAAGACCGCCTGCGCTCTCGGCCGCGGCCTCGCCCAGACCGGCAAGATCGCCTACGAGAACATCGACCGCGCCCTGACGGCGATCCAGCGCTTCGCGCTGGTGTCGAAGCTGATGCGGGCGGGGACGACGCACATCCTCGCCACTTCGGCCGTGCGCGAGGCCTCCAACTCCAAGGCCTTCGTCGACGCCGTCGAAGAGATCATGGGCGCCAAGGTGACTGTGCTCTCCGGAGCCGAGGAGGCGCACTTTGCGGCGCTCGGCGCCATCTCCGGCATGCCCGGCTTCGTCGGCGTGGTCGGTGATCTTGGCGGCGGCAGCCTCGAGCTCTCCTCCATCGCGGGCGGTACTGATTCCACCGGTGAGACACACGAACTTGGCGTCATCCGCCTGCAAGACGACTCCGATGTCTCGCCCTCCAAGGCGCAGGCCATCGCCAATAAACGGCTGAAGAAATCCAAGCTGATGGACGGGCAGGGCGGCAGCTTCTGCGCCATCGGCGGCACCTGGCGGTCACTCGCCAAGGTGCATCAGGTGCTCCGCGACTACCCGCTGCATATGGTGCAGCACTACTCGGTCAAAGCCAGCGACATGCTGAAGCTTTGCGAGGACATCGTCACGGCGACGGCGGCTAACAAGCCCTATACCGGCTCGGAGCATGTCAGCTCCGGCCGGCGTGACCTCGTACCCTATGGCGCCGCGGTGCTGATCGAGGTGCTGAAGGCCGGAAAGTTCGACACGGTGGTGTTCTCGGCGCTGGGCGTACGTGAGGGTTATCTCTATGGCCTGCTCGATGACGACGAGCGCGCCGTCGACCCCCTGATTCAGACGGCCGAGCAGATGAGCGTGCTGCGCTCCCGTTCGCCGGCGCATGCCGAAGACCTGATCGATTTCACGGCCGAGCTGTTGACCACGCTCGGCATCGCCGAAACGGCCGAGGAGACGCGGCTGCGCAAGGTCGCTTGCTATCTCGCCGATATCGGCTGGCGCGGCCACCCCGACTACCGCGGCGAGCAGGCGGTGGACATGGTCGCCTATGGCTCGGCGACCGGCGTCGACCATCCGGGCCGGGCATTCCTCGCCGAGGTGCTGGCGGTTCGCTATATGGGGCTGAAGCAAAAATCGATGAGCCAGAGCGTGCTGGCGCTGTCCGGGCCGGCGATGAGCGGCCGCGCGCGCCTGCTCGGGGCGGCGTTCCGCGTCGCCTATCCGATGTCCGCGGCTATGCCTGGGGTACTGCCGCGGGTCGGCTTCTTCATCGACAAGGGCATCCTGAAGCTGCAGCTACCGGCGGATCTGGCCTTCCTCGACGGCGAGCATCTGCGCGGCCGGCTCGATCAACTGGCCGGCGTGGTGGGCATCAAGCTTACGGATGTGGTGGCGGGGTAGGGCCCCTAAGCGGCGAGCATTGCGTCGATGGCCTGCTCCAGTGGGTCGAGGTCATCCACGTAAACTGACCATAGCGCCTCAACGTCGACGCGGTGGTATGCGTGCCGCAGGACATTCCCCAGATCCCCAACCTGCCGCCAGGGAATATCTGGACCGTGCTCGGCTTTCCAATCGTCAGGGATGTGCCTGGACGCTTCGCTTATTATCTCAAGGAAGCGTTCAAAAGCCGCACGAGTGGCGACCTCTTTGTACATCTCGTCGAAGGTTTTGCCCTCGAGGAGCTTCCTAATGTTGACAATGCTGTCCTTGATATCCTGTAACCGAAAGATCGCGCGATCTGTGGTCAAAAGATCACCACCTGGTCTCGATCGACTGTCGTGCGGAACGCGGCGTCAAGGCTACGACGCATGAAGATGTTGGCGTCTAGTCCGACCCTGTCTTCCACAGTGTGAACGACACCCACCAAGTCGATCAGGGAGAACTTTCGACCAGCGTCGACGTCGACGACCAAGTCAACATCACTATCTGGACGATTGTCCCGCCTGGCGCGCGAACCGAAAAGCGCTACGCGAGTAATACCTTGGCGTGCAAGGTCTGCCCTGAGGCCGCGAAGTTCGGCTATGAGCTCCTCGCGTGCTATGTCTCGCATGATCGAACCTCTCAACTGAAATGTAGTGGTCCAGCTCGTCCTTTGCCAGCGCCCTACTCTTCGTCGTCGTCGATGATCTCGATCTCGATGACGCCCTTCTTGCTCGCAGCGAGGCCGAGCTTGCCGTGCTTGATGGCGAGCGCCTTGTCGCCGAACAGCTTACGGCGCCAGCCCTTCAAGGCCGGCACATCAGCGTCGTCGTCGAGCACCAGCGCGTCGATATCGTCCGACGTGGCAATGATGCGGGAGGCGACGCCGTTGTCCTCGGCCACCGACTTCAGCAGCACCCGCAGCAGGTCGCCGACAGCGCCCTTGGGCGATGGCCCGCGGTGGCGGTCCGGCAGCTTGGGCAGGTCAGCTTTGCCGAGCGCCTCGACATGCTTAAGAATCGAGACGATCTCGGCGGCGGCCGAAGAGCGGCCATAGCCGCGCTGCACGGCGCGCAGCTTGTCGAAACTCTCCGGGTTGAGCGGACGCTGCATGGCGAGCTCGATCAGCGCGTCATCCTTGAGGATGCGGCTGCGCGGCTGGTCGGTATCCTGGGCGCGCTGCTCGCGCCAGGCAGCGAGCGCCTTCAGCGCCGCGACATCACGAGGCTTGGCGAGACGGGCTTTCAACCGCTCCCAGGCGTGCTCGGGCTGCACCACATAGGTGTGGATCGACTCGAGTACTGCGAGTTCATCCTCCACCCAGTCCCACCGGCCGGTATCGTCGACCTGCTTGACCAGCGCTGCATACACATCACGCAGGTGCGTCACGTCCGCCAGGGCGTAGACCTTCTGCTTTTCGGTCAGCGGCCGGGCCGACCAGTCGGTGAAGCGGGAGGATTTGTCGAGCTCGACCTTGGTGATCGAGCGGACCAGGTTGTCGTAGCTGACGCTGTCGCCGAAGCCGCAAACCGAGGCAGCGACCTGCGTATCGAAGATATTGGCCGGCACCTTGCCGGTAAGCTTGACGAAGATTTCGATGTCCTGCCGGGCCGCGTGGAACACTTTGCGGACCTTGTCATTGGCGAGGAGCTTGAAGAAGGGCGACAAATCGAGGCCGGGAGCGAGCGGATCGATCAGGACCGCTTCGTCGAGGGTTGCCGCCTGCAGCAAGCAGAGCTTCGGCCAGTAGGTCGTTTCGCGCAGGAACTCGGTATCGACCGTCACGAAATCATAACCGGCGGCCCGCTTGGAGAAGGCGGCGAGTACGTCGGTCGAAGTAATGAGCTCCATCAAGACTCTTTCGTCACAAGGCTTTTGAACCTGAATAACAGTGGGGGAGACGAATGGCGAGCAAAGAGTGGCGAATAAGTCACTGTCGATCGGCGTACGATTCCACCTGCAACCGGTTCGTGCCGGCTCGCGCCGGGTCGGCTCAACTTGACAATTGCGCCCTCGCATGCGCTTGTCCGGCCCCGGAATCCGCCTGCCTCAGAGACAAGAGATGAGTGAAATGCACCGCTATCGCACCCACACCTGCGCCGCCCTTCGTCAGGGTGACGTGGGCAATAATGTGCGGCTCAGTGGCTGGGTGCATCGCGTCCGCGATCACGGCGGGCTGCTGTTCATCGACCTGCGCGACCACTATGGGCTGACCCAGCTGGTGATCGACCCTGATTCCAAGGCGTTCAAGCTGGCCGAAACGGTGCGCTCCGAGTGGGTGATCCGCGTCGATGGCGAAGTGAAGCAGCGTACGCCAGAGACGGTGAACGCCAAACAGCCCACGGGCGAAGTCGAAGTGTTCATCCGCGAGCTCGAAGTGCTGAGCGAGGCCACCGAGCTGCCGCTGCCGGTGTTCGCCGAGCCTGACTACCCCGAAGATATCCGGCTGAAGTACCGCTTCCTCGACCTGCGTCGGGAAACGTTGCATGCCAACATCGTCAAGCGCACCAAGGTGATCTCGTCGATGCGCCGCCGCATGGGCGATATCGGCTTTGCCGAATACTCGACCCCGATCCTCACTGCGTCGTCGCCGGAAGGCGCCCGCGACTTCCTGGTGCCGAGCCGCATCCACCCCGGCAAGTTCTTCGCCCTGCCGCAGGCGCCGCAGCAGTACAAGCAGCTGCTGATGGTGGCCGGCTTCGATCGCTACTTCCAGATCGCGCCATGCTTCCGCGACGAAGATCCGCGCGCCGATCGCCTGCCGGGCGAGTTCTACCAGCTCGACCTCGAGATGAGCTTCGTCACCCAGGAAGAGATCTGGGACACCATGCAGCCGGTCATCACCGGGTTGTTCGAGGAGTTCGCCGACGGCAAGCCGGTGACCAGGGAATGGCCGCGCATCCCCTACGACACGGCGGTGCGCACCTACGGCTCGGACAAGCCGGACCTGCGCAACCCGATCGAGATGCAGGAAGTCACCGAACACTTCCGTGGCTCCGGTTTCGGTGTCTTCGCCAACCAGATCGCCAGCGACGCCAAGGTGGAAGTCTGGGCCATCCCGGCCAAGACCGGTGGCAGCCGAGCTTTCTGCGACCGCATGAACGCTTGGGCGCAAGGCCAGGGCCAGCCGGGTCTCGGCTACATCTTCTTCAAGGATGGCGCCGGTTCGGGTCCCGTCGCCAAGAACATTGGCGAAGAGCGCACCGCGGCAATCCGTACGCAGCTCGGCCTTGCCGATGGCGATGCCGTGTTCTTCGTGCTCGGCCGCCCCGACAAGATGTACAAGTTCGCCGGTGAGGCGCGAGTGAAGATCGGCCTCGACCTGAACCTCACCCAGCTCGACCAGTTCAAGCTGTGCTGGATCGTCGACTTCCCATTCTACGAGTGGAGCGAGGAAGAAAAGCGCCTCGACTTCGCTCATAACCCGTTCTCCATGCCGCGGGGCGGCATCGAGGCGCTGAACACTCAGGATCCGTTGACCATCAAGGCGTTCCAGTACGACGCGGTGTGCAACGGCTTCGAGATCGCCTCGGGGTCGATCCGCAACCAGTTGCCTGAGACCATGGTCAAGGCGTTCGAGCTGACCGGCAAGTCGCGCACCGAAGTCGAGCAGCAGTTCGGCGGCCTCTACCGCGCCTTCCAGTACGGCGCCCCGCCGCACGGCGGCGCGGCCTTTGGCATCGATCGCATCGTCATGCTGATCTGTGGCGCGCAGAACCTGCGCGAGATCACGCTGTTCCCGATGAACCAGCAGGCCGAAGACCTGCTGATGGGCGCCCCGAGCCCGGCCGAACCCAAGCAGCTGCGCGAACTGCATGTGCGGGTGATCGCCGACAACAAGTAAGAATGGGCGCCTTCGGGCGCCCTTCCTTTCTTACTGATAGAGACGGCCTCCTCCCGGCCTCCCCCATGAAGGGGGAGGTGAAGAGTCGGATTTGTGACGCGATCGTGCCTGGCACTCGATGCGGCGCCTCCCCCTTCATGGGGGAGGATGGGAGGGGGCCGTCTCTATCGGCTTGCTCCGAAACGAAACACCGCAGCCCTCGTCGTTAACGATCCGTAAACCAGCGCCCCGCTAGGCATTTGTTGCCTATCTCCGTCGGGGGCGGATTCGTTTGAAATCCAGGTATGTCAATGTGCTGATGCTGCTCGCGGCCATTGCCGCGTTCCTGCCGGTCATGGCCGTGGATTTCGTGCTCGATTCCTATGTGCGGGTGCGCGAGAGGGCGCTGTTGCAGCAGTCGGTCGACGCAGTGGCGAGCCGGGTCCAGGCAACGGCCTATGACGCGATATCTTCGCTAAGGCGCATCCTCGCTGAGAGCCCATCGCTTTGCACCCCCAGCTTCATCGCCAATGTGCATCGGCAGATGGAGGTAAGCCTCTACCTCAAGCAGGTGCTGGTCGAGAATGCCGACGGCGTGCAGTATTGCGATGCGCTCGGCAAGGACGTGAAATACTCGCCATTGTCGCGCCCGCTATCGGTACCCAACCAGACCGAGACCATCGAGGTGGCAAAATTCGCCGACCTGCGGATGCCAGTGCTCAAGGTCACTCAGGCCTTCGGCACAACCCGAAAGGTCTCGGCGTTCGTGCCGATTCTCGCGGCTGAGCCTGATAGCCTGCTGAACGGGTTGAAGCCGACCTCGATGGTGCGGGTTGCGCTGACGGACGGGGCGGAGATCGTTACCGTCGGCGACCCCAAGGCCTATGACAATGCTGGGGAGATCGAGTTCGTCACGGCGGAGAGTTTTGCCGGCGAGCTGCCGATCCGGGTGACGGCGGCGGTGCCGTTCGCCATGGTGAGGGCCGACTACAGCGATCTCGACGCAAGCTTCACCGTCGTTGCTGCCCTGATGTGCGGCGCCTTCCTGATCCTGGCGTTGCAATATGTGAGGCGCTCGGACCTGCCGGCCTTCGACCTTGAGCGGGCGATCGCCGCTGGCGAACTGAAACCCTACTACCAGCCGGTGATCAACCTCAGGACGGGCGCGCTCGCCGGCTGCGAGGTGCTGTGCCGGTGGGAAAAGAAGAGCGGCGAGGTGGTGCCGCCAGGCGCCTTCATCGACTATGCCGAAGTCACCGGTTTGGCGCTGCCGATGACCGTCAGCCTGATGCAGCAGGTCAAGACCGATCTCGGTACGCTCTGCGCCGACATGCCGGCCCTCAAGATCTCGGTCAACCTGTTCGAAGGCCATTTCCGGGACGGCAACATCGTCGACGACGTGCACACGATCTTTGCCAACTCTGCGATCAGCTTTCGTCAGCTGGTGTTCGAGATCACCGAGCGCAAGCCGCTTGAGAAGATGGCGCAGGCGCAGAGCGTTATCGCCGGCCTGCATGCTTTGGGTTGCAAACTCGCCATGGACGATGCCGGCACCGGGCACTCCAACCTCGCATATCTTCAGACGCTCGGCGTCGACGTGGTGAAGATCGACCGGGTGTTCGTGGATATGATCAAGCCAGAGGGGGCGGCGGTGCCGGTGCTCGATGGACTGATCGCCATGGCCCGCGACCTCGGCACGGAAATCGTGGCAGAGGGCGTCGAGACCGAGGCGCAGGCGCTCTATCTGCGGGCCCGCGGCGTCGTGCAGGCACAGGGCTACCTGTTCGCCCCGGCGTTGAAGGCCGGCGCCTTCCGCGATCTGGCGCGGGCCCTGAATGCTCCTGTGGTCCTGCCGGGGCTGGTGGAGGTGAACGCGGCTTAGGGCTGCTCGGCGGGTCATGCTCGGGGGATGACCCCGGTGGCGGGGGGAAACGATGGAGGAAATCTCACCCTCAGTTTCCCTCGATACCCGCCTTTTCATCGCCCTCGATTAGTGGCACTCACTCGGGGGTTTCCGGGAGGGTGTTGATGTCTGCCGACGTGACCGAACAGAAGAAGGCGCTGCGCGAGGCGGCGCTGCATTTCCACCAGTTCCCCAAGCCCGGAAAGCTGGAGATTCAGGCGACCAAGCCGCTCGGCAACCAGCGCGACCTGTCGCTGGCCTATTCGCCCGGCGTCGCAGCGCCCTGCGAGGAGATCGCTGTCGATCCCGAGGCGGTGACCAAGTACACGTCGCGCGGCAACCTCGTGGCGGTGATCTCGAACGGCACGGCGGTTTTGGGTCTCGGCAACATCGGCGCGCTGGCCAGTAAGCCGGTGATGGAGGGCAAGGCCGTCCTGTTCAAGAAGTTCGCCGGCATCGATGTGTTCGACATCGAGATCGACGAAACCGACCCGCAGAAATTCATCGAAGTGGTGCGGCCGCTCGAGCCGACCTTCGGCGGCATCAACCTCGAGGACATCAAGGCGCCCGAGTGCTTCGCCATCGAGGAAGCCCTGCGCGAGCGCATGAAGATCCCGGTGTTCCATGACGATCAGCACGGCACCGCTATCATCGTCGGCGCCGCGGTGCTGAACGGGCTCGAGCTCAGCGGCAAGAAGATCGAGGACGTGAAAATCTGCACGTCCGGGGCGGGGGCGGCGGCGATCGCCTGCCTCAACATTCTCGTGGCGCTAGGCGCCCGGCTCGAGAACATCTGGGTGGCCGACAAGGATGGGCTGCTGACCGACAAGCGCGACGACGTGAACGACAAGTGGCGTGGCCGCTTCTGCCGGCAGTCCAATGCCACGACGCTGGCCGAAGTGATCGATGGTGCTGACATTTTCCTTGGTCTTTCGGCAGCAGGCGCGTTGAAGCCCGAGATGCTTGAGAAGATGGGCCCAAGCCCGTTGATCCTGGCGCTCGCCAACCCCAACCCGGAGATCATGCCCGAGGTGGCCAAGGAAATTCGACCGGATGCCATGGTTTGCACCGGGCGGTCGGACTATCCCAACCAGGTCAATAACGTCCTCTGCTTCCCCTTCATCTTCCGCGGCGCGCTCGACGTCGGCGCCACCACCATCAACGAGGAGATGAAGCTTGCGGCGGCCCAGGCCATCGCCAAGCTTGCGCATGATCCGGGGTTGGAGGTGTCGCCCTCGGGGCAGCCGGCTGTTTATGGGCCCGAGCACATCATTCCGAACCCCTTCGACCAGCGCCTGATCCTTCGCATCGCGCCGGCCGTGGCGCGGGCAGCGATGGAGTCGGGTGTGGCCAAGCGCCCGATCACCGATTTCCAGGCCTATCACGATAGCCTCAACCGCTTCGTCTTCCGCTCCGGCCTCGTGATGAAGCCGGTGATCGACAAGGTGATCGGCCAGCAGAAGCGCATCGCCTTCGCCGACGGCGAGGATGAGCGGGTGCTGCGCGCCGCCCAGGTGATGATCGAGGACCGCATGGCGCTGCCGATCCTGATCGGCCGCCCGCAGGTGATCGAGAGCCGGCTGCAGCGCTTCGGGCTGACCATCAAGCCGGGCCGCGACTTCGAGGTGGTGAACCCGGAGGACGATCCGCGCTATCGCGACTATGTCGAGCTGTTCCACTCCTTGGTAGGCCGCAACGGCGTCACCCCGGACATCGCCCGCACCATCGTGCGCACCAACACGACGGTGATCGCGGCGCTGTCGGTGAAGCGCGGCGATGCCGATGCCATGCTCTGCGGCTTCCAGGGCCGCTTCATCAAGCATGTGCGCGACATCCGCTCGATCATCGGGCTGCAGGAAGGGGTAAAGGACGTCTCGGCCCTGTCGATGCTGATCATGCCGCGCGGCGTGTTCTTCCTTGCCGACACCTACGTCAACATGGATCCGACCCCGGACGAGCTGGTGGCCATCGCCTTGCAGGCGCGCGACCACCTCAAGCGCTTCAACATCGAAGCCAAGGCGGCGCTGCTCAGCTATTCGAATTTCGGCTCGCGCGACGGCGACACCGCCTTCAAGATGCGCGAGGCCTACCAGAAGCTGAAAGTCGTGGCGCCCGGAATGATCGTCGAGGGTGAAATGCAGGGCGACCTGGCGCTCAACGACGAGCTGCGCAGCCGCTACATCCCGGAATCGGTGCTGAAGGGCGAGGCGAACCTCTTGCTGTTCCCCAACCTCGACAGCGCCAACCTGTCGATGACGCTGCTCAAGGAAATGAACAACGCGCTGGCAGTTGGACCGATCCTGATGGGACCGCGCGCCCCGGCCCACATCCTTGCCCCCTCGACCACCAGCCGTGGAATCGTCAATATGACGGCAATTGCCGCCAGCGAAGCGGTAGCATTGGGGGAGAGGACCTGATGATCCGGCATACTGTCGTATTCAATTTGAAGCACGCCCACGGTTCATTGATGGAGAAGGCCTTTCTCCGCGACGCCATGGTGCTCAAGGAGATCCCCGGCGTAAAGAAATTCGAGCAGCTGCGGCAGACCTCGAAGAAGAACGACTACGAGTTCGGCTTCTCGATGGAGTTCGCCGACCAGGCTGCCTACACGACCTACAACGAACACCCCAAGCACGTGAAGTTCGTCAAGGAGCGCTGGGATCGCGAAGTCGAGAAGTTCCTCGAGATCGACTACGAGCCGCTGTAGTCCGGTGGCAAGGGCCCTCCAAACTCGCCAAGCAGCACCGTAACCTGTTGGAGCAGTACCGGGACGTCGGCGGTCAGAGCGTCCCATACGATCTCGAAGTCGAGATCGTCGTAGCCGTGAGCGCCTCGGTTACGAAATCCGCGGATTTTCTCCCATGGAATCTCGGTGTGCGCGTCGATGTAGTCTTGGGAGCGCTTGCTGATGCGGACTGCGGCCTCACCAATGATGATGAGCGTCATGACGCCCGCCAGCTTGGACTTTCGGTCGGCCAGAAACTCGGACTTTGATTGCCCCGCAACGATTTCCGCGGCGGCCTACAGCCGCGTCATAAATTGCGTCCAGGTGGCTGGCGATGCGCTCGTCGGTCAAACTGGCTGAGCCTCGGCGAGCACGCGGTGCCGAAAGCGTCTTCCGAGCTCATTCGGTGTGAGCACCTGAACCGGAACGCCAAGTTCGTCCTTAAGCTCATTCTCTAGGCCAATCAGGTCAAACAACGTCGCGCCCGGCAACGTGTCGATGAGGATGTCGATGTCGCTGTCCTCTCGGTCGGTGCCATGCAGAACGGACCCAAAGATGCGTGGGTTTGTAGTGCGGTAGCGGGCGACCGCTTCGCGAACAAACTGTCGCTTTCTCTCAAAAATCTCCGACGGGCGCATCTCAAGTCTCCTGACTAAAGGATAGGGTACGCCCGCCTTATTGCAAGATCGCTACTGGAACGCCGTCTCCGCAAAGCTCCGGAGTTTGCGGGAGTGTAGCCGTTCCGGGGGCTGGTCGCGGAGGATCTCCATCGCGCGCAATCCGATCTGGAAATGGCGGTTCACCTGCGTGCGGTAGAAGTCAGACGCCATGCCGGGGAGCTTCAGCTCGCCGTGCAGCGGCTTGTCCGAGACACAGAGCAGGGTGCCGTAGGGGACGCGGAAGCGGAAGCCGTTGGCGGCTATGGTGGCCGATTCCATGTCGAGCGCCACAGCACGTGACTGTGACAGCTGCCGGGTAATCTCGGCCTGGTCGCGCAGCTCCCAGTTGCGATTGTCGAAAGTGGCGACCGTACCGGTACGCATGATGCGCTTGGTCTCGATGCCCTCGAGATGGGTAATCTCGGCCACGGCCTTTTCGAGCGCTACCTGCACTTCGGCGAGCGCCGGGATCGGCACGGTCACCGGCAGGTCGGCGTCGAGCACATGGTCTTCACGCAGATAGGCGTGCGCCAGCACGTAGTCGCCGAGCTCCTGCGAGTTGCGCAGGCCCGCGCAATGGCCGAGCATGATCCAGGCATGCGGCCGCAGTACTGCGATGTGGTCGGTGATGGTCTTGGCGTTGGACGGCCCGACACCGATGTTGACGATGGTGATGCCACGGTTGCGCGGCATGGTGAGGTGCAGCGCCGGCATCTGCGGGACGCGCGTGGCGCGCAGGCCCGAGGTCCCACCCCCCAGCCGTTGGTTGAGCGTCACGAAGCCGCCGGGCTCGACGAAGCTGTCATACTCCGGATGGCCCTCCTGCATGTAGCGCTCGGCCACGCGGGCGAACTCATCCATGTAGAAGCCGTAGTTCGTGAAGATCACGAAATTCTGGAAATGGTCGGCTTCAGTGCCGGTGTAGTGGCTGAGCCGTTGCAGCGAATAGTCGACGCGCGGCGCGGTGAAATGCGCCAGCGGATAGGGGCCGCCGGGCGGCGGTACGAACGTGCCGTTGGCGATCTCGTCGTCGGTGTCCTGCAGGTCCGGCACGTCGAACAGATCGCGCAGCGGGATCGGCAGGGCGTTGATCGCCTCGCCGTCGATCCGCTCGGTCGAGGGAATGGCGAAGTGCAGCGGAATGCGGGTCGAGGATTCGCCTACTTCGATGGCGCCACCGTGATTTCTGAGGATCACGTCGAACTGCTCGATGAGGTAGTTCTTGAACAGGTCCGGCGCCGTGATGGTGGTCCGGTAGATGCCCGGTGTGTGCAGGTAGCCGTAGGGCAGGGTGCTGTCGGTCTTGCCGTAGCTGCGCGAGGTCACCTGCACTTCGGGATAGAACGCCCGGACCCGGCCCTTGGGGACGCGCCCGCGCGTCAGGCCGAGCAGTTGTTCGCGGATGAAGCCGGTGTTGCGGTGATAGATTTCGGCGACATAGGCCCAGGCGGCCTGCGGATCGGTGAACGCCTTCTGCGGCAGGCCCGGGGGAGTGATGGTGTCCATGTTCTTCTCGTTGGCAAGGCGATGCAGAGCACGCCGGGCGGCGTGAGACGCCGCTTTGCAACCCATCCTTAGGGGCTTCGCGGCAGTTGAGCAATCGGCCCACCTTACCGGCAGTTCATCTACTTCACCTTCCGGTGAAGGCTCTTCTCCTGCCGCAAACTCATCCCATCTTAGTGAGGAGTTCATCGGACTACTGCAAACGACCCATGCACCGGTGAACGCAGGAGAAGTTGCCCGCCGCTGCCCCCAAGCCCTCAACAGTGCGGCCGGCGCTTCTCAGGGCCACGAACCAGAGATGGTTCGTGGCCCTCTTATTTTGTGGCGATGACGGGGCGATGTCGGTCCGCGACGTCAGTCGACGCGGCGGGCAGTGATCTGCACCGGCTTCTCACCGCGGACCGATGGCGTGTAGGTGCAGCGCAAAGTCTGCAGCACCGGCAGGTCGGGCACGATGATGCGGGCGAGGAAAGCCGGCAGCAGGTTGCCGCCGCGGCAGGTCATGCTATCGCCGCTCCAGGCCACGCCGTTGCCGCACGAGGTGCGTTGCAGCTTGACATTGATGTCGCGGCCTTTGGCCGACCAGTTCAACCGGCCGTCACAGCGCACGCCACCGCCGCGCACCGAATAGGTACCGCGCTGCTCGAGGCAGAAACTCATGCGATAGGGGCCGTAAAGCCGCTGCTGCACCTGGTAGCAGCCAGTGAACAACGCGCCACCGGGTACGTCAGGCACGATCACCCTGGTATTCATGTCCTGGGCATAGGTCGGGGTCAGAACGGCCAGTACGACCAGCAGGCCGGCAGCGAGGCCGGCAAGATATCGAATGACGCTCATCAGGCTTCTCCAATGCGCTGCCGGAGATCGGCAACGTCCGCGGTTGCGAGGCTAACACCTTGAAACCGAGCACAATATGACCGACGCACTCACATTGCTTCAATGCTTACCGAAGAGTTCGCGTATCTGCGCGTAGCCCCGCTGCCTATTGCGGCAGAGCAATGTCTTCGGGTTCCGAACGGTCGAAGACGCGGACCGGGTTCACCTCGCCATCATAGGATGCATCGACGTCGTAGGTGACGAGTTGGTACTCGCCGTCGGCCAGCGACCACACGCCGGTGCTCGAGGCATCGCCGATTCCGCGCCAGTACGCCGTGGCTGCGATCGTCCCCGTTTTTGGGTCCACTTCCGCATTGGTGACGAGAAAGCTGGCCGTTATGCCGGTGAGCTCGAGCTTGGTCAGCTTGCCGTCACCATCGCCGGCGTTCTCATCGTAGGTCGGCTTGACGTTCGGGGACGGCAGGCTCAGCGGCTGCAGTCCGTCGAGCTCGTCCCAGGCATAGAACACCGAGCTGACATTGTAGGCGCCGCCATTGCAGTTGAACTGGTAGAGCCGGAACTTGCGCTCCGGCGCGTCCGGTTCGTCGTAGCTGCCCCTATAGGTGAGGTCGAACACCTGCGGTTCGGTACCGCCATAGCCACCGTCGATCGCTGCGTTGCAGGGCTCGGTGAAGGCGAGGGTGAAGAGCCGGAGGACCAACGCGGTGTCGGGAGGCGTCTCGGTGGCGGTGCTGAGCTCCGTGGTAGGCACGAAGTCGTCGTAGTCCTGGGCCAAGGCTGGGGTCGTCACGGCAACGGCGGCAAGTACGGTCAGCAGTCGGCGCATCCTGAAAAACTCCTGTTGGCGAGAAACTATGTCAGCGGTCGGACGACGCGGCGAGGGGCACGACAAATTTGCTTCCGGCCTCAGCGGCTTGCCGCTATGTTTCGCCCGGCACGCGGGAGGGATCATGCGACTGCCGGTTTCAGCCATCGCACTGTTGTCTGTGACGCTCGCCGGGGCGCCGTCCTTGGCAGCAGAAATGACCGAATCGGTGTTTCAGGTTACCTTTCGCTATGCAGGCGAAGACGAGGTGCTGAACGACACGGTCGTGCCGCTGCTGCCGGGCAACGCCTGCTACAACTGGTACGTCAGGCTGGCCGAGGGCAGCGCCCCCAAGATCGCTACCGAGATCCTGAGCCTGCCGGTGCCGCTCGAGGATTGGGGGACGCTGCTGACTGACCCCGACGATGGCATCGACATTTCCGCGGACGGCAGGGTCGCCACGCGGACCTTTGCTCCCGAACTCGACGACGAGGGCTGGTTCAGTCACAGCTGGTGTGTTGCCCCGGGCGACCCCGTCGGTTCGCACACGATCGCCATCGCGGTCGATGGCGACAAGCTCGTCACCTATGATTTCCAGGTCGTTCTGCCCGAGGACTATTACTGGCCTGCCATCGCCCAGCCCCAGCCGCGCGAACGCAGCGTCGACCACAGCTGGTGATTTCTGCCTGACCAACCCTTGAGGACTAGTTATGCCGCTTTCCATGTACGCGATCACCGTTCCGGTGTTCACGCGCTACCTGAACAACCTCGACGCCATCCTGGTGAAGGCCGAGGTCAACGCCGCCGAGCGCAAGATCAAGCCGGAGGTGCTGGTGGCGTCGCGCCTGGCGCCCGATATGCATCCGCTGTCGTTCCAGGTGCAATCCACCACCGACCGTATCAAGTTCACCCTGGCGCGGCTGACCGGCCGTACGCCGCCGAGCTGGGAAGATAACGAGACGACGCTGGCCGACCTCCGCGCCCGCATCCGGAAGGCGCTCGAGTTCGTCGCATCCTTCTCCGAGGCCGATCTGGAGGGCAGCGAGGGCAAGATGCTGACGCTGAAAGTGCGTGGCGAGGATACGCAGGTGCCGGCGATCGAGCACGTGACCCTCAACGCCGTGCCGCAGATATTCTTCCACATCACCTCGGCGTACGCGATCCTGCGTCACAATGGCGTGCCGATCGGCAAGCGCGACTTTACGGGCGGCTGACACGGCCCGGGCGCTCTTCATCGGCTCTGATGGCCTTCTCGCTGCCGGCGCCCTGCGAGGCTGGCTCGAGAGTGGCCACTCGGTTGCCGCATTCTGGACGTCGGCCGATCCAGCCGCCAGGCTGCGACTGGCCGACGTCATCTCCCCGCGCTGGAGTGCACGGCGGCTTTTGCAGCGTCACGCCATCCCAGCCGTGAGCGTGCCGCGCCTGCGCGACTGGAGCGGCGCAAAAGCGGCAATCGCGGCGCTCGGCGTGGATACGCTGATCACCTGCATGACCATGATGATCGTGCCGCCGGGCCTGCTCGAGCTGTTCGGCCGCCGCGCGGTGAACTTCCATCCTTCGCTGCTTCCCGCCTATCGCGGCCCCTCGCCCTTGCTGGGGGCGCTGCTCGATGGCCAGGAGAACGCAGCGTCCGGTGTCACCGCCCATGTGTTGTCGTCCGGTATCGACGAGGGACCGATCATCGCCCAACAGCCGCTGCCCTTTGATGCAGCTCAGCGTTGCTACGCGGTGTGGATCGCACAGCACGCTGCCGCCTGCCGTCGCCTCGCCGCTGCGGCCTTGCCTGCCTTTCTCGAGGGGGCAACGGAGGCGAGCCCCCAACTGGGTGGCTTCTATCGACGGGTGACCGAGGAAGCCGAGATCGGGGAGCGCTGCAGCTTGGCGGAGGTCGAACGGACCCTCGCTGCAGCGGGCACGACCTACTACATCGGCGTCCCGTTGCCGTGGCGAACTCGCCCGGTTTCGGTGCAACGTGTCCGCCGGGTCATAGGGCCGCGGACCGGGGAGCCGCCCCGACTTGGCACCTTCTCGGTTACGCTCGACCTCGCGGATGCGCGGGTGGTCCTGGTCCGCAATACCGCTTTGCAGCGAGCACGCGGGCGGTTGCAACTGGTGCGGGCGCTGCGGCGGCTCGATCAGGAGTAGCGCTCTTCCTTCCAGGGGTCCGCGTGATTATGATAGCCACGCACCTCCCAGAAGCCGCGGTGATCGCGCTCGGCGAACTCGATACGCTTCAACCATTTCGGACTCTTCCAGAAATAGAGGTGCGGCACCACCAGCCGTACGGGTCCGCCATGGTCGCGGCTGAGCGGTTCGCCTTCCCAGCTATGGGCGATCAGCGCATCCTCGGAGGCAAAGTCCTCGATCGCCATATTCGTGGTGTAGCCGTCATTGGAGCCGAACAGCACGAAGCGTGCCTCGGGCTTCACCCCGACCGCGTCCATCAACTGATGCGTGGTCACGCCCTTCCAGTGATTATCGTAGCGCGACCAACTGGTGACACAATGGATATCGCTGAGCTTGTCGGCTTGCGGCTGCGCCATCAGGTCGTCGAACGACCAGGTCTGCGGCCGCTCGACCGCGCCCGCGATGTCGAGCCGCCAGACCTCCTTGGGGACGTTGGGAGTCTGCCCGAGGTCGAGGATGGGCCAGTTCTTGACCAGGTGCTGGCCAGGCGGCAGGCGGGCATCCTCGGGTCGTGCCCGCTGCCCGGTGAGAAATTTGCCCAGTTCCGCCCAACGCGACTTGGTCTTGGTGAGCTTGCTGTCTTGGGGGAGATCGTCGTCGTTCGCCATGCTGGCCTCGCTGGTACTTCGCAAAGCTTCGCCGACCGCTGCGGCAAGTCAATGGACATTCCTGCCCCAGCGGCCCTGCGCCGGGCGATGTCCAATTTTGGCCGGCTGACCCATTGTGAGGTGCCCCGGTGGTCCCCATGTCCTACCCACTCGTTCAACATTGGAGCTTGAAGATGCTGAACCCTGAAGACCGCCGCGCCATCGAGGGCCTGTTCGATCGACTTGCCGATGTCGAGCGCAAGAACCCGCAGCGCGATCCTGAAGCGCAGGACCTGATCGACCGCGAGATCGTCCGGCAGCCGGGCGCACCATACTATATGGCGCAGACCATTCTGGTGCAGCAGCACGCCCTCGAGGTCGCGGAGCGGCGCATCGAGGAGCTGGAACGCGAAGTCGAGGAGAAGGGGCGCGGCGGCATGTTCGGTGGCCTGTTCGACGATGGTCGCGGCCGCCAGAACCGCACCGACGACAACCGGCAGGTGCAGCGGAACCGCAGCCCCTGGGATCGTCAGGACGACCCGGTCGATACCCGCAACCAGCGCGGGCAGATGGGGCAGGGCGGCGGCTTCCTCGCCGGCGCCGCGCAGACCGCGTTGGGCGTTGCCGGTGGTGTCTTGCTCGGTAGCGCCATCGGTTCGCTGTTCGGTGCCGGCAGCGCGCATGCTGTTGAAAGCTCTGCCAACGACCAGGCGTCAACCGATACCGGTAACGACAATGTCAACGACCACGATCAGGGTGGTGCTGGGGACAGCGGCGACCAGTCTGGCGGCGATTGGGGCGATCTGGGAGGTGGTGACGGCGGCGGTTTCGACATGGGCGGAGATTTCTGACGCAGCCCCATGGGGTTGCTCCATCGGGGAATCGTTGGGCATGATCAGGTCCGATGACAGAACCGCACGCTGAGATTGACCTATCGAAGGTAGACAAGGCCGAGGGGGCGGACCGCCTCTCGGCCATCCTTATGGCCATTGCGTTGGCGGAGGATCGAGAACGGATATCGATCGGCGACCTGTTGACCGCGCTGAAGCGGCGGGCGCTCGGTGCGCTGATGTTCGTTTTCGCCATCATCACCGCCCTGCCGATGCCGCCCGGCGTGTCGGCGATCGTCGGCGCGCCACTGGTGTTCCTCACTGCCCAGTTGATGTTGGGGATGAACGCCTGGTTGCCACGGATCATTACCGACCGTTCGCTGAGCCGTGTCGACTTCCACCGCGTCATGAAGGCGGCCTCGCCCTGGCTGGCCCGGGCTGAAGGCATCATGAAGCCGCGCTTCGAGTTTCTGGCCAAACGCCCGGCGGTTTACTTCTTCGGCTTCGTGGCCTTCGTCATGGCATTGCTGGTGCTGCTGCCGATCCCAGGGGCCAACATGGCGCCGTCGATCGCTATCTGCATCATCGCCCTCGGCCTGCTCGAACGCGACGGTGTCTGGATCGTCCTGGGAGCCTTGGTCGGGATCGTCTCCACCGTGGTGGTTGGTGGCATCTATTGGGTGCTGATCACCTGGACGGTCGGCGTGGTGCTCAGCTTTTTCGGACTGGGCGCGCCGCCGCTGCCAGCGCCGGTGGTTTAGAGCGCTTCACCATCGAGATGCAGCAGTCGGCGAGGCGGCTCAACACCATCCAGCGAGGCACACTGTCTCAGCCCGCCCATCACCGACGTCATTCCCGCGCAGGCGGGAACCTGGTGGGATGCCGCGGCACCCGCTGAGGCTGAGAGATCCCACTGGGTCCCCGCCTGCGCGGGGATGACGCCGTGGGCAGGTCTATCACCCAGCGCAACTCAAGGATGAAATGCTCAAGCGCTCTTACCAGTAGGCGAGCGCCGAGAACGGGTCGTTGGTGAACGTGCCGGCCTTGCGCTTCTCGTAGAAATTGTTCCCGCCTGCTTCCAGCACGTAGAACATGTTGTTGTACGAGAACCGGTAACCGGCAGTGTGGAAGTGCTTCACATCGCGTGACAGCGTCGGATGGCGGGCGCCACGCAGCACCCGATCGGCGACGTTGTAGGCCAGTGCCGCAGAGCGCTTTTCGGTCATCTTCTTGGACAACACACCTGGTGCGAACTGGTTCTTTTGCCCGACCACGCCACAGACCGATTGCGGGTAGCGCTTGTCGGCAACGCGGTTCATCACCACTGTGCCGACGGCCAGCATGCCGTCTTCGCTGGAGCGGTTGGATTCGAAATACATGGCCCGCGCCAGGCAGTCGCGTGACGATAGTCCGCCGAGGGAGAATGTGGCGCAGCCGGCGACGAGGCTTAACAGCATCGGCGCCGCAAACAGCAGCTTGAGTGACCCTGCCAACGATGACTCCAGAACGCAAACACAACTAAGGAGCCGGGCTGACGCGCCCGCGCTCTCTAGAATGCACGTGCCGGAGTTAAGAGTGCGTTGAGGATGTCAGCGGCGGCGATTGCCCGACGCCATCACCAGGGTGACGAGACAGGCGAGCCCTACCAGAGCGGCCATGGTCGGCGCAGGGTCTCGCCGCACCGCTTTGCCCGCCTTCCATGCCTGCTTGCCCAGCGCCCGCGCCGCCACTGCGCCCTGATGCAGCGCCTCATCGGCAAAGTCGTGCGCCAGGTGGCTCACATCATGTCGAGCGCCATTACTGTAGTGCGCCAATGCGTTCGAGAGCTGGCTCGCGTCGCGCGCCAGGCTCGCAAACTGCCGGCCGAAGCGGTCCTGGGCATTATCGGTGAAATGGGACAGATCGAACCGGCGGGAATGGGCCATGGCTGAAGCTCCTCAGGTGTGTGAGGCGCTAACGCAGCAGCGGGTTACGGGGTTCCGGAAACTGGGCGAGGGCAGGGCTACCGGCGGTAGCATCATCCTGCCCTCTACTTAAGCTCGATAAGATTGAGCGCAATCCATTAACGAGAAGTTAATGGCCGCCTGCCGGAACCACGGCGCGCCGATAGAGGTGCCAGGTGGCGTGGCCGAGCACCGGGACCACGATGCTGAGCCCGACCAGCAGCGGAATGGTGCCGATGACCAGCAGCGCGGCGACGATGAAGCCCCAGGTGGCAATCTGCAGCGGGTTCTTCAGCGTCACGCGCAGCGAGGTCTGCACGGCGATGGCAGTGCCGAGATCGCGATCAAGCAGCAACGGGATCGAAACCACCATGGTGGCGAGGACGAAGGCCGCGAACAGGAAGCCGATCAGGTTGCCCCAGATCATCAGTTGCTGGCCCTGGGACGTAGTGAGCACCTCGTTGACGAAGGCCATTAGCGTCGGCGGCGAGCCAGGCCCGAAGAACGACTCGTAGATGAACTGGGCCGTCATCAGCCAGACGGTGAAGACGATCAGCATCATTACGCCGAGCGCGGCGATCGAAGCGAAGGCCGGGGTCTTGAAGACATCGAAGGCGGCGCGCCAGTGCGTATCGAGGCCTTGCTCCTGCCGCCGGCTCATCTCGTAGATCGGCAGCGCCAGGAACGGGCCGACCAGCGCAAAGCCGGAAATCAGCGGGAACAGCAATGGCCAGGAATTGTTGCCGGAGGTCCAGACGGCGAGCATGGCGCCGACCAGCGGATAGATCAGCCCCAGGAAAGCCAGGTGAGAGGGCCGTTGCCAGAAATCCCGCCAGCCTTCGGCCAGGGCGCCTGTGAGGTCGTCGAAACCGATGCGGCGGATCTCGGGAACATCGAGCCGTTCCGCATTGGTGAGTACGTGAAAGCCGACCATCTCCATCCTCCTCGAAATGGGGAGCCAGGACGGTCGCCGCTTGGCGTTCGCTAACGCCCGGCGGTAACCGCCACTGCGTCTCAAACGGCATCCTAGACCGGTTTTTCGATCGTGTCGAAGTAAGCCTTTCGTGTGCTCCGGTGAACGAAGCGCTGATTTCAAGGCCTCGAGCGGGACAAAAAGCGACCTCCCTCGGTTTGACGCGGCAGCCGGGATGACCAAATGCGTTGCAGCAACTGGGAAAAAGGGGATCGCGATGACAGGCAAGGAAGGTGCGAGGTTGCACCGGCAGTTCGACAGGATCGGCCGTGCCGTGCCCGCCTCGACCGGCTTTCTCGCGTGGATCCGCAAGCCGTCTTCGCGGATCGTCCGCATCCCGCTCGGCATCGTGCTGATTCTCGGCGGCGTGTTCAGCTTCCTGCCGCTGCTCGGCATCTGGATGCTGCCGCTCGGGCTGTTCCTGTTGGCGCTCGACCTGCCGGTCCTGCAGGGGCCGCTCAACCGGTTGAGCTTCTGGGTGCAGCGCAAATGGACCAACTGGCAGCGCAGCCGGAAGAACAAGCGGGTCTAGCTACTCGAGCGTGCCGTTCGCTATGGCCGCCTCGAGCAGATCGACGGCATGCGCCAGCTTCTCGTCGACGACGTGCAGGTAGCGCTTCCAGTCGTCGAGATGCCCGAGCTCCTCGTCGCCGTCGGAAATGCCGCGCAGCGCGATGAGGGGCACCTTGAAGCGCTGGCACGCCCGCAGCACGGCGTAGGTCTCCATATCGACCATGTCGGCCTGGATCAGCTGGTACGCCCCACCCGACACCACGTTGGCGCCCGTCGACAGCGTCGCCTTGGCGATGCCGGGGACCAGGGGCCCCAGCGGGATGACAGCCGGCTGATCGAGCAGCGGGGTGACGCCCGGCTCGAACCCAAGCGGCGAGGCGTCCATGTCGCGATAATCGACCGAAGTCGCCTGGTAGACCCCGGTCTGCTCCAGCTTCGCAGAGCCGGCCGAGCCCAATGACACCACCAGCGCCGGAAGCTTCCCTGCTGCATCGAGCTTGGCGAGCGCGTGCGTGACCACGATGGCCGCTTCCACCGGACCCACACCCGTCATCAGCGGCGTGATGCGCGAGCGGAGGTGCGGGCCGTACTCGTTGTCGAGCGCCATCACATAGAGGATGTCGGCCGAGCCGGGCGTGCGGGAAGCAAAGGGCATGAGGACTCGTCGGGATGTTCAGGGGTGGGAGGCAGGCGTAAGCTCGAACCGCGGCTCATGCAACGGAGGAGAATATGCTTCTGTCCGACCATCGTGCCTACGCAACCATTCCAGCATCGAACCTGGCGCGCGCCAAGGCCTGGTACCGGGACAAGCTTGGCCTCGAGCCAGCCGAGGAACTGCCGATCGGCATCGTCTACCGGCTCGGCGGCGGCACCGGCTTTCAGCTCTACGAGACCCAATTCGCGGGCACGGCGCAGAACACCGCCATGGCCTTCAGCTCCAGCGATGTTGCGGCCGACATGAAGATGCTCCGGGAACGCGGGGTGAAGTTCGAGGAGTACGACTTTCCCGGGCTCAAGACCGAGAACGGCCTGGCGAAGATGGGTCCCTATCACGGGGCCTGGTTCAAGGACTCCGAGGGCAATATCCTCGCCATCGGCGACGAGCCGAGCTGACCGGAGCAGTTTCAGGGAAAGTTGCAGACTTTTCCGGTTCGAATGCGACCACCAAAGATCGGCGCGAGCGCCGCATTGACAGGGCGCGCGGCGGGCAACAGTCTGCCGCGCCATGACGATTACAACTTCCCTGCCGGCTGACGTGAAGCCGCGCCTCACCGCCGAGATCGACGCCCGGCGCGACGACCTGATCGCCCTGACGCAGGATCTGATCCGCATCCCTACGGTCAATCCGCCGGGCAACAACTATCGTGAGATCTGCGACTACCTCGCAGATCGCTTGAGCAAACGCGGCTATACCGTTGAATTGATTCGTGCCGACGGCAAACCAGGCGACAGCGACAAGTTTCCGCGCTGGAACGTGGTGGCGCGTCGCGAGGGCGTCGGGCCGGGCGACACCGTACACTTCAATTCACATCACGACGTGGTGGAGGTCGGCCGCGGCTGGACCTTCGACCCCTTCGGCGGCGAACTGAAGGATGGTCGAATCTATGGCCGTGGCACCTGTGACATGAAGGGCGGGCTCGCCGCCTCGATCATCGCGGCCGAAGTTTTTGCCGACGTAGTGCCGGACTATCGCGGCGCCATCGAGATTTCCGGCACGGCGGACGAAGAGACCGGCGGCTTCGGCGGGGTCGCTTACTTGGCCGAGCGGGGCTACTTCTCGCCCGAGCGGGTGCAACACGTCATCATCCCCGAACCGCTCAACAAGGATCGGATCTGCCTCGGGCATCGCGGCGTCTGGTGGGCGGAGGTCGAGACCTTCGGCCGGATCGCCCACGGCTCGATGCCGTTCCTCGGCGACAGCGCCATCCGCCACATGGCGGCAGTGCTGCGGCAGTTCGAGGATGTGCTCTATCCGGCGCTGAGCCAGAAACGCACCGCCATGCCGGTGGTGCCGCCGGGTGCACGGCAATCGACCATGAACATCAACTCGATCCATGGCGGCCAGGCCGAACCCGAGGGCGGCTTCACCGGCTTTCCGGCGCCGGTGGTGGCGCATTCGGCCCGCATCGTCATCGATCGGCGCTATCTGATCGAGGAAAGTCCGGCGGCGGTGCGGCAGGAGGTGATCGACCTGCTCGAAAAGCTCAAGGCCGAGCGTCCAGGCTTCAGCTATGAGATCCGCGACCTCTGGACCATCTCGCCGACCATGACCGAGAAGGATGCCCCGGTGGTGCAGTCGGTCGCCAAGGCGATCGGCGAGGTGATCGGCGTCGCGCCGGAATATGTCGTCTCGCCGGGCACTTACGACCAGAAGCACATCGACCGCATCGGCCGGTTGAAGAACTGCATCGCCTACGGCCCCGGCATCCTCGACCTGGCGCACCAGCCGGACGAGTGGGTCGGGGTCGACGATATGCTGGATTCGGCCAAGGTCATGGCGCTGACGCTGCTCGATTTGTTGGGGCCGGCTCAGTGAGGGCCCCGTTCTCGCCTTTCTCACCGGTGTCATCCCTGCGAAAGCAGCGACCCAAGCATCAGCGGGCGCGAACGGAGAGTTGGGTCCCTGCTTTCGCAGGGATGACATCGAGTTTGGGGATGTGGCGGTGGATGGCAAAGATGCGGAAAGCACTTCCAACCTGCGTCGGTAACTGGCGAAATTCCGCTCACCCACCCGGTTCACCTCAAGCCGGAAGCATCCTAGGATCGCCTCAAGGCCGCGGGGGTAAGCGGTCGGAAACAGAAGGGATAATCATGCGCAGATCACTGGTCGTGCTGGCTCTTGCCGGCGCATTGGCAATGACCACCGCGATGACGCCGGCATTCGCACAGGCGCGAACCGACGTGAAGGTCGGCCTCGTGCTCGAGCCGCCGAGCCTTGATCCGACTGCCGAGGCGGCGGCCGCCGTCGACGAAGTTCTCTATGCCAACGTCTTCGAGGGCCTGACCCGCATCATCGCCGATGGCAGCGTCGTGCCGGCGCTCGCCAAATCCTGGGAGATTTCCGAGGACGGCCTGACCTACACCTTCCGTCTGGTCGAGGGCGCCAAGTTCCACGACGGCACCGATTTCAACGCCGACGACGTGAAGTTCTCGCTCGACCGCATCAATGCCGAGGGTTCGCTGAACGCCCAGAAGGCGCTCTATGCGTCCATCGCCTCGGTGGAGGTGGTGGATCCTGCGACCGTCAAGCTCACGTTGAAGCAGCCCGATGGCAACCTGATCTACAACCTCGCCTGGGGTGACGCGGTGATCGTGGCTCCCGAAAGCGCCGACAACAACAAGACCAACCCGATCGGCACCGGCCCCTTCAGCTTCAAGGACCGCGTCGAAGGCGACAGCATCACGCTCGAAAAGAACCAGGCCTATTGGGGCACCCCGGTTACTCTCGAAGGCGCGACTTTCAAGTTCATCGCCGATCCGACCGCTGCGTTCGCGGCGCTGCAGGCCGGCGACGTCGACACCTTCCCGAACTTCCCGGCTCCCGAGACCGTGGCGCAGTTCCAGAACGATCCGCGCTTCCGCGTGGTGATCGGCTCGACCGAAGGCGAAACCATCCTCACCATGAACAACGGCAAGGCGCCGCTGGACAACGTCAAGGTACGTGAAGCCATCGCCCATGCCATCGACCGCCAGGCGATTATCGATGGCGCGATGTTCGGCTACGGCACCCCGATCGGCACCTTCCTGTCGCCGGCCAACCCGGACTATATCGACCTGACCGCGCAGTCGAACTACGACCCTGAAAAGTCGAAGGCGCTGCTGGCCGAGGCCGGCATCACCGATCTGACGCTGTCGCTGAAGCTGCCGCCGGTCGAAGGCTATGCCCGCCGTGGCGGCGAGATCATCGCCAGCCAGCTGGCGGCGGTCGGCATCAAGACCGAAGTCACCAACCTCGAATGGGCGCAGTGGCTGAGCGAGGTGTTCACCGACAAGAACTACGACCTGACCATCATCTCGCACACCGAGCCCAACGATATCGGGATTTTCGCGCGCGATGGGTACTACTTCCAGTACAACAATGCCGACTTCAAGCAGATCATCGCCGACCTCGCGGTGACCGCCGATCCGGCCAAGCGTTCGGAGCTGACCAAGGCGGCCGAAAAGAACCTCGCCGACAACTATGCCGTCGGCTTCATGTTCGAACTGGCCAAGGTCGGGGTCGAAAATGCCAAGCTCAAGGGCATGTGGGAGAACGCCCCCACCCAGGCGACCGACCTCACCGGCGTGTCCTGGGAACAGTGAGTTAATCGGGGCGGGTGCAAGCCCGCCCCGGTCTATGATTTTGAACCAGCGCACTCCACGCCAAAAGGCCTCCTCACCCGGCGCTGCGCGCCGACCTCTCCCCTCGGGGCGCTACCGCGTCCCCCAAGGGAGAGGTGGCGATGTGGCACGATCCTGCCTATGCACCACTTCTCCCTTTGGGGGAGAGGTCGGCCGAAGGCCGGGTGAGGGGGCCTTTTGCACGGCCCGGAAGGCCCGCTGATGCCCTCCTTCATCCTCGGCCGCCTCATCTCCCTCGTCTTCAGCCTGATCGCCGCTTCCATCGTCATTTTCCTCGTGCTCGAAGTCGTCCCCGGCGATCCGGCGCAGTTCATGCTCGGGCTGAACGCGACACCCGAGGCCACCGCGGCGCTCCGCACCGCGCTCGGCCTCGATGGGCCGCTGCTCGAGCGCTATTTCACCTGGGTGCTGGGCTTGCTGCACGGCGATTTCGGCATCAGCTACACTTACAAGGTGCCGGTGGCAGGTTTGATCGCCGACCGCATCTGGATCTCGTTGCCGCTCGCCATCTATGCCCTCGCGCTCTCGACGTTGATCGCCTTCCCGGTGGGCATCCTGGCCGCGGTCAGGCGCAACTCGGCCACCGATGTCGGCATCATGGGCGCGACCCAGGTCGGGCTCGCCGTACCAAACTTCTGGTTCGCCATGCTGCTGGTGCTGCTGTTCTCGATCACGCTCAGATGGTTCTCCGCTGGCGGTTTCCCCGGCTGGCAGGACCCACTGCTGGCGCTGAAGGCGCTGACCCTGCCGGCCGTGGCGCTGGCGCTGCCGCAGGCCTCGATCCTCGCCCGAGTCATGCGTTCGTCGCTGCTCGATACGCTGGGCGAGGACTACATCCGGTCGGCTCGCGCCAAGGGTTTGAGCCAGGGGCAGACCCTGTGGCGGCATGCGCTGCGCAATGCGCTGATCCCGGTGCTGACCATTATCGGGCTGCAGTTCTCGTTCCTGCTCGCCGGGGCCATCATCATCGAGAACGTCTTCTTCCTGCCCGGGCTCGGCCGGCTGGTCTTCCAGGGCATTACCTCGCGCGACCTGATCGTGGTGAAGTCGGTAGTCATGCTGCTGGTGTTCGCGGTGATCCTCGTCACCTTTCTCGTCGATATCACCTACGCCCTGGTTGATCCGCGGCTCAGGAGGGCGACGCGATGAGTACCGTTGCCGCCCCCGCCACCCGTGACAGCCTGCTGAAGGCGGCGCTCCGCTCGCCGAACTTCCTCATCGGCGCCGCGATCACCCTGGTCTTCGTGCTGGCGGCGCTGATCTCGTTCGTCTGGACGCCCTACGACTATCTGCTGCAGAACATCCCCAACAAACTGAAGCCGCCCTCGGCCGAGCATTGGTTGGGCACCGATCATTTCGGGCGCGATATCTTCTCGATGATCATGGTCGGCGCTCGCACCTCGATCGCGGTTGCCTTTATCGCTGTGACCGTCGCCATGCTGATCGGTGTGCCGATCGGGCTCTGGGCCGCTGCTCGGCGCGGTACGCTGCTCGACGATGTGTTGATGCGCGCCAACGACCTGGTGTTCGCTTTCCCGGCACTGCTGATCGCCATCCTGATCACCGCAGTGTTCGGGCCGGGCGCGATCAACGCCATCATCGCCGTCGGGCTCTACAACATGCCGGTCTTCGCGCGGCTGGCGCGGGCCGGGGCGCTGAGCCTGTGGCAGCGCGAGTTCATCATGGCGGCACGGGTTTCGGGCAAGGGTGCGGCGCGCATCTCGTTCGAGCACATCCTGCCCAACATCCTCAACACGCTGGTGGTGCAGGCCACCATCCAGTTCGCCCTCGGCATCCTTGCCGAGGCGGCTTTGGCCTATGTCGGGCTGGGGGTGCAGCCACCGACCCCGAGCTGGGGCAAGATGCTGGCCGACAGCCAGACCATGATCAGCCTTGCGCCGCACGTCGCGCTGGTGCCCGGCCTCACCATCGTCCTGATGGTGCTGGGGGTAAACCTCCTCGGTGACGGCCTGCGCGATATCTTCGATCCACGCCTGAGGCGGAACCGCTGATGGCGCTGCTCGACGTCAAAGACCTGCAGCTCGCGATCGGCAAGTTCCCGATCCTTCGGGATATCGATCTTTCGGTCGATGCCGGCGAGATTCTCGGAGTGATCGGTGAAAGCGGCTCCGGCAAATCCATGACGGCACTGAGCATCATGCAGCTCCTGCCGTTCGGCGCCACGACAGCGGGCTCGATAAAGCTCGATGGCCGCGAAGTCCTGGGCCTGCCGGATGCCGAAATGCGAAAGATCCGCGGCGGCACGGTCGGCATGGTGTTCCAGGAGCCGATGACGGCGCTCAACCCGGTCAAGACCATCGGCGACCAGGTTGCGGAGACTGCAATGGTGCATGGCGGCCTGGGCCGACGTGAAGCGCTCGAGGTGGCCCGCCAGACCCTCGAACGCGTGGAACTACCCACAGCGCGCTTCCCGCTCGATCGCTACCCGCACGAGTTGAGCGGCGGGCAGCGTCAGCGCGTCGTCATCGCCATGGCCATCGCCATGCGCCCGAGACTGCTGATCGCCGACGAGCCGACCACCGCGCTCGATGTCACGACGCAGGCGGCGATCCTGAGATTGCTGCAGAAGCTGGTCGCCGAGGACGGCATGGGGCTGATGTTCATCACCCATGATCTCGGAGTGATCGCCGGGCTCGCCGACAAGGTGTCGATCATGCGGCAGGGCGAGGTGGTGGAAGCGGGGCCGACCGTCCAGCTGTTCCGCAACCTCCAACACCCTTACTCCAAGGCGCTGTTCGAGGCCTCCTCGCACGTTCCGCCGCGCCTCCCGCCGGCAGTGGTCGGTGGGACACCGGTGCTCTCGGTCGAGGACGTGGTGCGTGAGTATCCGTTGCCGCGCCGCGGCCTGTTCGAAAGGCGCAAGGTGCTGCGCGCTGTCGATGGCGTAAGTCTCAGGATCGAGAAGGGCGAGAATGTCGGCCTCGTTGGGGAGTCGGGTTGCGGCAAGTCCACGCTGGCGCGTGCCATCATGGCGCTGGAGCCGACCCAGGGCGGCCGGATCGCCATTTCCGGCGAACAGATCGACCCGAGAAAGGGTGCGAGCTTCGCCACCCGCCGCCACCTGCAGGTGGTGTTCCAGGATCCCTATGGCAGCTTCAACCCACGCCATCGGGTCGATCGCCTGGTGAGCGAGCCGTTCCATCTGCTCGGCTCGGCGGCTCCGTCAGGCGCCGAGCGTGAAAGGCGCGTCGCCCGGGCCTTGGACGAGGTCGGCCTATCGGCCGCCGATGGCGAGAAATATGTGCACGAGTTCTCCGGTGGACAGCGCCAGCGCATCGCCATTGCCCGGGCGCTGATCATCGAGCCGAGCCTGATCATCCTCGACGAAGCGGTGTCGGCGCTCGATGTCTCGGTGCGCGCACAGGTGCTGGACCTGTTGGCCGAGCTCTCCGATCGGCTGCAGCTGAGCTACCTGTTCATCTCGCACGATCTGGCAGTGGTCCGCTCGATCACCGACCGGGTGCTGGTGATGCGGGCTGGCAAGATCGTTGAGGAAGGGCCGACCGAAGAGGTGTTCCGGTCGCCAAAACATCCCTACACGCAGGAGCTGCTGGCTGCGACACCGGATCTCGAAGCTGCCCTTGCCAAGCGCGAGGCCGCGGGCGCATAGCCACGGCCACGGCAGATACGAGTTTCACATGACCGACCTGAACCTGTTCTTCGACCCGACCAAATGCTTTATCGGCGGCCGCTGGGTCGCTCCGCGGGGTGGCGACTACCTGCCGATCGAAAACCCGTCGACCGGAGAGACCATCGGCCAGATCGCCCGTGGCAAGGCCGCGGATGTCGATGCGGCGGTGGCTGCGGCAGAGGCGGCACTGGCCGGCGAGTGGGGGCGGACACCTGCGGCGGAGCGCGGCCGGATTCTCACCCGCATTGGGCAGAAGGTCCTGGAGCGCGTAGACGATCTGGCGCGCATCGAGGCGCTCGACGTGGGTAAGCCACTGAAGCAGGCCAGGGCCGATGCGCTGGCGCTGGCACGCTACCTCGAGTTCTACGGCGGCGCCTGCGACAAGATCCACGGCGAGACCATTCCTTATCTCGACGGCTACACCGTCTACACGCTGCGCGAGCCACACGGCGTCACCGCTCACATCATCCCCTGGAACTACCCGATGCAGATCATCGGCCGCTCGGTGACCGGTGCGCTGGCCATGGGCAACGCAGCGGTGCTGAAGCCGGCCGAGGAAGCCTGCCTTACGGCGATCGCCTTCGCTCGGATCGCCGAAGAGGCCGGGCTGCCGGCCGGCGCGCTGAATGTCGTCCCCGGGCTGGGCGAGGAAGCCGGCGCGGCGCTGACCGCACATCCGGGTGTAAACCACATCTCGTTCACCGGCTCGGTCGGCGTCGGCAGGCTGATTCAGCATGCGGCAGCGGCGAACGTCGTCCCGGTGACGCTGGAGCTCGGCGGCAAGTCACCGCAGCTGGTGTTCGATGATGCCGACCTCGATCGCGCCCTGCCGTTCCTGATCAATGCCGGCATCCAGAATGCCGGCCAGACCTGTTCTGCCAGCTCGCGCATCCTCGTCCACCATTCGATCCACGATGAGGTGCTGGAACGGATGGCCGGGCGTTACCGGGCGCTGCAGGTTGGCCCGGCAGTGGCCGATCTCGACCTCGGCCCGCTGGTCTCGGAGCGGCAGAAGGAGATTGTCGGCGGCTTCCTTGCCGATCTCGGCGGTGCGGAAGTCGCAGGGCAGGGCGCAGTGGTGGGGGATGCCCCGAGTGGCGGGCACTATCAGGTCCCGACCCTGCTTTCCCGAGTGTCGCCGGACAACCGGCTGGCGCAGGACGAGATCTTCGGCCCGGTGCAGGTGGTGATCCCGTTCGAGGACGAGGCCGAGGCGCTAGCCATCGCCAACGGCACCGATTTCGGCCTTGTGGCCGGGGTCTGGACGCGCGATGGCGGACGGCAGATGCGCATGGCCAAGGCGATCAAGACCGGCCAGGTGTTCCTCAACAATTATGGCGCGGGCGGCGGGGTGGAACTGCCGTTCGGCGGCGTCGGAAAATCCGGCCACGGCCGCGAAAAAGGGTTCGAGGCGCTCTACGGCTTCTCGGTGTTGAAGACAGTAGCCGCATGGCACGGGTGATTTCATGAGACTTGAAGGCAAGGTCGCCGTCGTTACGGGCGGCGCATCGGGGTTTGGCGCCGGCATCGTGCGGAAGTTCGCCGCCGAAGGCGCAAAGGTGCTGATCGCCGATATCAACCTCGAAGGCGCCGAGGCGCTGGCGCGGGAGCTGGGCCAGAAGGCCGGCCATGTCGATGTGAGCAAAGATGCGAGCGTCAATCAGCTCGCTGCGGCGGCGCTGATGGCTTTCGGCAAGGTGGATATCCTTGTCAACAACGCCGGCGTCTCGCACCTGCCGGCACCGCTGGACGAGATTTCCGAGGCCGATTTCGACCGTGTCTTCAACGTCAACATGAAGTCGGTCTACCTGACCGCACGGCACCTGGTCCCGCACTTCAAGGCGCGAAAGACCGGCGCGATCCTCAACGTCGCCTCGACCGCTGCGGTGAGCCCGCGGCCGCGGCTCAGCTGGTACAATGCTTCGAAGGGTTGGATGGTCACGGCGACCAAGTCGATGGCGGTCGAGCTGGCGCCGCTCGGCGTGCGTGTCAATGCCATCAACCCGGTGGCCGGCGAGACGCCGTTGCTCAAGACCTTCATGGGCGAGGACACACCGGAAATCCGGGCCAAGTTCCTCTCGACCATTCCGCTGGGGCGCTTCTCGACCCCGGAGGACATGGGCAACGCCGCCTGCTTCCTCTGCTCGGATGAGGCGTCGATGATTACCGGCGTGGCGCTCGAGGTCGATGGCGGGCGGGTGATTTAGGCTCGATCTCTCCGTGATCCTCCCCTGCGAAGCGGGGGAGGGGGACCAGCGAAGCTGGTGGAGGGGGCGACCACAAACACCGGCGAGTCCTGCCGCCCCCTCCACCGCCTTCGGCGGTCCCCCTTCCCCGTTGCACGGGGGAGGATCACGGAGAGGGCGGTGCGCGCGCCGGCGCGCCCTATCGGAGGAACGCGTTGATCTCCCGCGCCACGGCGGCCGGCGCTTCCCAGTGCAGCGAGTGGGCGGCGTTGGCGATCCGCTCGTGGGTGAAGCTCGGCACTTTGCCGTGCAGTTCTTCGACCGCGCCCGGTGGCGCCAGCAGGTCGAGATCGCCAGAGAGCGCCAGCACCTCGCAAGCGACTGAAGAGAGATCGACGATCATGCCGCGATCGATGGCTGCCACCTGGCGGGCGAAATCGCCCGGTGACTGACGGTGCGCATAGGCCGTCGAAGCCGCCGCTGCCGCGGCGACGTTGGCCTCGTCGGCGAAGAACGGCGTCGAAAACAGCCACTGGTAGAGCAGGCGGAACCAATCCGGTGCCGGCACGGTGAAATAGAGCCGCGACAGGTCGCGGAACAGAATTCGCGCCTTGGGGCTGATGGTGCCGGCGCCGATCGTCACCAGCCGGCTCACCCGGGTGGGATGGCTGGCGGCCAATGCCAAACCGAGGAAGCCGCCAAGCGAATGTCCGATCACCTCGACCCGCTCGAGCCCCAGGTGATCGAGCAGCGCCGCGCAATCGGCGACCATCTCGGTGAGTTCGATCGGGCCTTCGACCCGCGTCCGTCCGGAGCCGCGATTGTCGATCAGGATCAGTTGCCGGTCGGGGAGCAATTCCAGCAGCGGCCCCCAGCTGGCGCCATCGCTCGCCGTGCCGGCGATCAGCAGCAGCGGCCTACCTTCGCCGAGGATTTCGTAGTGCACGGTGGCGGCGCCGTTCTGAAACTCTGGCATGCGGCAATCTCGACTGTTTTTTTGCTTGGCCGTGGCGTGGACAGGTTTGGCGCGAGGTTTATATTTGACCGGTTGGACAAATGGCTGGAGCGTGATCAGGAAGGTTGCAGACCTTTCCGGTTCGATCTCGCGACAAAACAAGGACCTGGAGCAGGAGTGCGGTTCAACGAAACGCAATCCGAATCAGTGCGAACATGGCACAGGACGCCCTCGGAAATGAAGTGAGCCGCGCCTCAGCTGTCACGCTGCAGGGCATCGACGACTTCGTCACCGGCTTCCTCGGCTACGAGAAGAAGGCGGCCAACATCATCGCCGCCGCGGACAACGAGCCTGACGCCGTGCTGGCCAATACCTATGCCGGTTTCACCTGGATGTTCCTCGAGGCCGACGGCGCCAAGGCGGCAGCCGGCAGATACCTGGCGCGGGCCGAGGCCGCTGCTGCCGGCGCCACCGAGCGCGAACGCATGCTGCTGGCGCAACTCGAGCGCTGGATCGCCGACGACATCCCCACTGTCCAGGCGATCGGTGACGAGATCGTGGTGCGCTATCCGCGCGACCTCGCCTCGGTGAAGCTGCACCAGTATTTCAGCTTCAACCGCGGCGACGCGCACGGCATGCTGCGGATCGCCAGGACAGCGGAGGCAGCCAACGCCGACAACCCGCACATCCATGGCATGCTGGCCTTCGCCCATGAGCAGTTGCACGACCTCGAGACCGCCGAGCGCGAAGCGCGGCTGGCGCTGAAGCTGAAGACCAAGGAGCCCTGGGCCCAGCATGCCCTGGCCCATGTGATGCTCGGAACCGGTCGGGTTGAAGAAGGCGTGCAGTTCCTCAGCGAGGCGCAGCGGACCTGGGTCGACCTCAACTCCTTCATGTACACTCACAACTGGTGGCACAAGGCGCTGTTCCACATCAGCCAGGGCGACCATGCGGCGGTGTTCGATGCCTATGACAACCACGTCTGGGGCATCGAGCCCGACTATTCGCAGGACCAGGTCGGGGCGGTGTCGCTGCTGGCCCGCATGGAACTCGCCGGTATGGATGTCGGCAACCGCTGGGAGGATGTGGCGAACCACATGCAGGGCAGGGCGCGCGATACCATCCAGCCCTTCCTGACGCTGCAGTATCTCTATGGCCTGGCGTGCGCCGAGCGAAACGAGGCCGATGAGTTGATGCGTGCGGTCGAAGAGAAGGCCGCAACCTCGTCGGCATTCGATCGCGTCGTCTGGCAGGAGGTGGCGTTGCCGGCCGCGCGAGGCGTCCTGGCCCATGCCCGGGGCGACCACGGCGCGGCAGCGAAATGGCTTTCGGTCGCCAACCCGCGAATGACCGAGATAGGCGGCAGCCATGCCCAGCGCGATCTGTTCGGCCAGCTATTGCTCGATGCGCACCTGAAGCTCGGCAACTGGGCGATCGCCCATCAGATGCTGGAAATTCGCCGCACCTGGGATCCCGACGGCGTGCCGGTCAATCAGGCACTGGCGCTGGTCAACGAACGGCTGGGCACGGCCGCGTAACCTCGCCGTCCACCGGGTCATTCCCGCGAAAGCGGGAACCTTCGTTTTCGTGTTCACCGCGACATCGCAAAACGGAGATTCCCGCTTTCGCGGGAATGACCCCGCGAGTGGTGTTGGCTAAGGTGATTCAGCCTGACACTCAGCTACCAAGGAGCCCGGATGCAACCCGGACCGCGCAACCTGATCACCGACGTCGCGGGCCTTCGCGTCGGCAATTCCGAGGACCACCGGATCAAAACCGGTACTACCGTGCTGGTGGCGGACAAGCCCTTCCGCGCTTCGGTCGACGTGATGGGCGGCTCGCCGGGCTCGCGCGAGACCGAACTGCTGGCGCCGGACAAGCTGGTCGAAGACATCGATGCGCTGGTGCTGTCGGGCGGTTCGGCCTTCGGGCTCGACGCCGCCTCCGGCGTGACCGACGGGCTGCGCAAGCTCGGCCGCGGTTTCCGCGTCGAGAACGCGACCATCCCGATCGTGCCGGGCGCCATCATCTTCGACCTGCTGAACAATGGCGACAAGGACTGGGACGAGAACCCCTATCGGGCGCTGGGCGCTGCTGCCTTGGCCAATGCCGGAGAGGACTTCGCGCTCGGCACCACAGGCGCCGGCGTAGGGGCGTTGACGGCCAACCTCAAGGGCGGGCTCGGTTCGGCGTCGCTGGTGATCCCCGGCGGCTTCACCGTCGGAGCGCTGGTGGTGGCGAATCCAACCGGTAGCGTCACGATGGGCGACAGCAAGCATTTCTGGGCCGCGCCCTTCGAGGCGGTGGGCGAGTTCGGCGGTTTTGGTCCACTCGCGGGGCCGATGCCATTCGAGCAAACCTCCCGGTCGAAGCGCGACTGGGTGAACCCGATCGCCAATACCACCATCGCCATCGTCGCCACCGATGCCGACCTCACCAAGGCACAACTGAAGCGCCTTGCCGTGGCGGCGCAGGACGGCATCGCCCGCGGCGCCAGCCCGGCTCACACCCAGGTCGATGGCGACCTGGTCTTTTCGGTATCGACCGGGGCAAAGCCGATCACCACGCCGGTGCTGAACGCGCTGCAACTCGGCCACGCCGCTGCGGTGTGCCTCAGCAGAGCAATGGCACGGGCGATCTACCTCGCGACGCCGGCGCCGAATGATCCGGTACCAACCTGGCGGGAGAAGTGGGGGAGTTGATCGTGGGCATGGTGGCTCCCGAGGACCCCCTCTCTTGCGAAAACTAAGGACTTAGCTGCGCTAAGCCCAAGTTTTCGCTTTCTCCCCCGCCAAGGGGGAGAGTCCCGACTGATACTCAGGTGCAAGTGGAAGGCACCGATCATCTCCCCCTTGGCGGGGGAGAAAGCAAAATCTTAGGTTTAGCCGTTTGGCTAAGCCTTAGATTTTGCAAGAGAGGGGGTCCTTGGAGGGCACAGGCCGTCCACTGCCCATTCAAGGAAAAGGCGCTTCAGCCGCCTTCACGTGATAGCAAAAGTCGCACATGCCATCGCCGTTCATGCAGGTCTTCGTCCGCTCGAGTTTCAACCCGAGCTCATCGGCCATGGCGAAGTCGCCGTTGCAGATCAACAGCTCGCCCAGGTCGCGGGCGCCGATCTGCTCCATGAACTCGGCATAGTCGCAGTGGTTGACCTGGTTGCGCAGCAGCGTGTCGGTTTGCTCCAGCGTCTCGAACTCGTAACGCACGCCTTCGCCGAAGCCGGCGAACTCGGCCGCCAGCGTCGGGATGTCGAGCAATGAGCCGCGCTTTGCGACCATGGCGCGGTTGGCCTCGTCGAGCGCCGATCGCACCAGCGCGTGGGCCCGTTCCTTGCCGAGCGCCGCCTCCATGGCGCGGACCAAGGGAATCTGGGCCCGAACCTCGGTGGTGATGCGCTCGAATGGGGTCATAGGCAGTGCTCCGGCTCCATGCGATGATGGCAGGATCGGCTGGAGCGGGAAACCCCAGCCCAGGCTGGCGCGTTGCCATTTCGTCAACGATGGAGGACGCCATGAATACTCAGAGCAGGGCCACCGCGATGATTCCGGCCCACAATGTCGAGCGGGCCGTATCCTGGTACCGCGACAAGCTGGGGATCGCCCCTGCCAAACAGGACGAGTACGGCGCGAGCTACGAGTTCAACGGGGTGCGCGCTTTTCTCTACAAGTCGGATTTCGCCGGCACGGCCGAGCACACCATCCTGTCGTTCGATACGGCCGACCTCGACGCCGACATGCGCGACATGCGCAGCAAGGGCGTGACATTTCTCGACTACGACCTGCCCGACCTGAAAACCGAGAACGGTGTCGCCAGCTTCGGCCCGGTGAAAAACGCCTGGGCCAAAGACAGCGAGGGCAACATTCTCGGCTTCGTTCAGGGCATGTAGGTCATTTCGAGCAGCGGAACACCGTGCTCGGCTTGGCGTCGCCCACCGCGATGCGGATGCCTTCGCCTGATGGACCGAAGATCGGCGTCAGTTTCAGCTCCTGCTTGTTGCAGGTAGCGCTGAACGTGCCGTCCTTGTTGTCGTTGAGCGCAATATCGCAGCTCTTGCCGGCAGCGGAGTACTTGCTCGCCGACACCACCGTCAGGCTGGTCTTGTCGGTGCAATCGAGCGCCGCCCAGCTGCCGATCAACGGTCGGGCGCCGGGCGGCAGCTTCGCCGTTGCGGCCGGGGCGGCGGGCGTCTTGCCCGTGGCGGGTGCCTTGGCGGGCGTTGCGGCAGCGGCAGGCGCTTCAGCCGAGGGCGCCTTGGGCGTGCTGCCGCTGTCGCAGGCGGCCAGCAGGGGAAGGACGAGGAGGAGAGAGAGCGGCAAAAGGCGCATCGGCGAATCCGGTGTCGTTGCTATTGTCATGGCATGGGTGCGCCGTCATTGCGGCGCGATTGCAGCGGAGTCGTCAAGTTTGGCCATGGCGCAGATCTTTGTGGATGCCGATGCCTGTCCGGTAAAGGACGAGGTGCTGCGAGTGGCGGAGCGGCATGGCATGGTTACCACCTTTGTCGCCAATTTCGGGCTGAGGCCATCGCGCGACCCGATGGTCCGCAATGTCATGGTGCCGCAGGGCGCCGATGCGGCCGACGACTGGATCGTCGAGCATGCCGGCCCCAATGACCTGGTCGTGACCTCCGATATCCCGCTGGCCGGCCGAGCGCTGAAGAAAGGCGCCGTGGTGCTCGGCCCGACCGGCAAGCCGTTCAGCGAGCAATCGATCGGCATGGCGCTGGCCATGCGTGAGCTGAACCAGCATTTGCGCGAGACCGGCGAGAGCAAGGGTTACAATGCCGGCTTCACTGCCAGGGATCGCTCCAACTTTCTCCATGCATTCGATGCTGCGGTGCAGCGAGCCAAACGGTTGGGCTGAGCAGCGCCGGCGCTGCAATAGAGTTTCACTATCAGCCTTAAGTTTGGGCGGTATGCCCTTGAATTGGGCAACAAACTGCGCTTCAAACGTGCACCGTCTTCCTGCCCGAGTGTTCCCCTTGAGCCGTCTTCTCGATTTCATCCACCGGCACGAGCCGCGCGGCCAGACTTTGGCGCACCTGAAATCGGGCATGGGCGCCGTGATCGCCATGACACTGGTGGGCGGCATGGCCGCGTGGACCGGGCTTCCGATGCTGCTGGCGCCGTTCGGGGCCACGGCGGTGCTGCTGTTCGGCCAAGCGGAAAGCCCGCTGGCCCAGCCGGCCAATATCTTCGGCGGCTACCTTGTGGCGGCGGCGATCAGCGTGGCCATTTTCGCGGTGGCGCCTTCGGCCTGGTGGGTCGCGACCATCGCCGTCGGGTTGGTGATCGCAGCGATGCTGCTGCTGCGCCTGACGCATCCGCCGGCGGGCGCCGTGCCGCTGGTGGCGTTCTCGACCCACATGCCGATGGATACATTGTTCCTCGTGGTCGTGGCCGGCGCCGCCTGCCTCGTCGGCGTGGCGGTGATCCACCACCAGCTGCCGCCGCGGGTGACTTACCCGCGCCGCCCGACGCGTCCCGGCTGAACCGCCGCGACCGCCGGCAGCAAGCCGGTTTCGATGATCATCTCGATTTCGTCCCGCACTTTGTCGAGCACATCGTTGATCGCCGCGACGGCCGCTACCGGATCGGCAGCGACGATCGCATCGGCGAGGTCGCGATGCGGCGGGAATGAATCGAGCCCGAAATCGTCGCGCCCGAACGGCGACTCGCTGGAGCGTTCCAGCGCCTCATCCAGCTTGTGCAGGATTTCGCCGAACATCGGGTTGCCCGAGGCTTCGTAGATGGCGCCGTGGAAAGCGGCATCGGCCTTGTGCCAGTTGCGGCGCGCCGCAACTTCTACCAGCAGCACGTCGCACAGCCGCGAGATCTCGGCGCGCTGCGCCTTGGTGGCGTTGACCGTCGCCTTGCGCACCACGTCTTTCTCAAGCGCCCGGCGAACCTCGACCAGGCGGAGCAGCGCCTCGCCTTCGAAGCGGATCATCGTCGGCGCAAGCCCGCGTGAGGTGCGTACCTTGGCGGCAAGGTAGGTGCCGTCGCCACGCCGGCGGCGGATGATGCCGAGCCCTTCCCAGCGGTTGAGCGCCTCGCGGATGGTGGAACGGCCGACGCCGAGCGTGGTGGCGAGCGAGATTTCCGGCGGCAGGCGATCGCCGACGTTCAGGCCGGCCCGCTCGATCATCTCGGCGAGCGCATCCAGCACGGCAACGCCGCGCGTTCGGGTCTCCAGCGGTTCGAGGTAGCTCAGTACTCCGTCCTCAGCCACGCCTGTTCCTCCCGGCCAACTGGCCGTTGCGGCACCACCATCACAATTCGGCGGTCTTGTCAGCCGTGCTGACGTGCCCGCTCAGGTTTTCCCAATTCCAGCATATCGGTCAGCGCTTCGATGAGAATGTCCATCTGCGCCTTCGAGTTATAGCCCTGCACCGAAACCCGGACGATGTGGTGGTCCTGCCATTTGAACACTGGAATCTCGATCGAGTAGCGCGCCATCAGTTCCTTGGCGAACTCGGCCGGCTCGTCGATCTCCGGAACCGGCATCGCCACCATCTGCGGGGCGCAGAACTCGGGCGTGCTGAGCGGCTCGAGGCCGGTAAGCGCCTGCAGGCGGCGGGCGGTTTCCTGCGCCAGATCGCGGCAATCGGCGGCGACCCTGGTCCAGTCGTGCTCCCTGCGGAAATCGATCGCCGCCGGAACGCTGAGCCAGGCTGCCGGATCGCGGGTACCCTGCATCTCCAGCTCGTCGATGAACGGCGAATTGCCGAAGGCGCCCTTGGCGCCGGGCAGCTTGGAATCGGCGGTCCAGCCATGGCTGATGACCAGCGGGTTGATCATGCCCTGCAGTTCCGGTCGCACGTAGAGGAAGGCCGAACCCTTGGGCGTCATCAGCCACTTGTGGCAATTGCCCGAATAGAAATCGACGCCCATGGCATCGAGGTTCAGCGGGATATGGCCGGGGGTATGGGCACCATCGATGACGGTCCAGATGCCGCGCTTGCGGGCCTCGGCGATCGGGCGCTCGATGGGGAACACCAGCGCCGTCGGCGAGGTGATGTGGCTCAGAAACAGCACCTTGGTGCGCTCCGTCATCGCCGCGAGCAGCGTATCGGTGAAGGCGGCCTCCGAGACGAACGGCATCGGCACCTTGACCGTCACGATCTTGGCGCCGGTACGGCGTGCCACATAAGTCCAGGTCTTCTCCAGCGCCGAGTACTCGTGGTCGGTCGTCAGGATCTCATCGCCTTCCTTGAGGTCGAGCGACTGAGCGACGATGTTCAGCCCTTCGGTGGCGTTGACCATCCCGACGATGTTCTCGGACGTGGTGCCGAGAAACGCCGAGAGCGCCACGCGCGGCACCTTGGTGCGCTCGCTGAGATCGCGGCCGAGGAAGGCCACCGGCTGCCGTTCCAGCTCCAGCTGCCAGGCCTGGTAGGTCTCGAACACCGGGCGCGGGCAGGCGCCGAAAGAGCCATGGTTCAGGAAGACGACATCGTCCCGGAGAAGGAAGTGTCGCGCGAGATTGGAGGACAAGTCAGCGGCCTTTCAGTGTGGGATCGAGTGCATCGCGCAGGCCGTCGCCGAACAGCGTCGTGGCGAGTACGGTGATGGCGAGGGCAGCCGTCGGGAACACGGCCATGTGCCAGTAAAAGAACATGAAATTGATGCCGACATTGATCATCTGACCCCAGCTCGGGGTCGGAGGAGCAACGCCGATGCCGAGGAAGCTGAGGCTGGCCTCGAGCATCATGGCGCCGGGCACCGACAGGACGAACCCGACGATGATCGGCGACAGCGAGTTGGGAATGACGTGCCGGCGCAGGATGTACCAGGGCGAGGCGCCGAGCGCCTGCGCAGCCCGTACGAACTCCTTCTCGCGGAAGGATTTCACCTGCGCACGCACGAGCAGGCAGACGCCGAACCAACCGAACAGCGACGCCACCACGATGATGGTGACGAAGCCGCCGCCGGCCAGCGCGCCCAGCAGCATCGCTGCCAAGAGCGGCGGCACCACCGAGAAGATCTCGATGATGCGCATGATGAACCAGTCGACCCGACCGCCGAAATAGCCGGCAATGGCTCCGATAGGGATGCCGATCAACAGGCTGCAGGTAGCGGCGGCAAAGCCGATCAACAGCGACACCCGGGCGCCGTAGACGATGCGGGTGAAGAAGTCGCGGCCGAGATCGTCGACGCCGAACCAGAACTCGGCCGAGGGGAAAGCGAGCGACTGCGTCAGGTAGAGCTGGGCGTCGGGTGCGCTCTTGGTGAACAGCGGCGCAAAGATTGCGGCGAGGATGATGATCGCCAGCACGCCGCCGCCGGTCACCGCTGCCTTGTTCGCGGCGAAGCGCCGCCAGGCGAAATAGGCTGGGCTGTGCTGGGTATGCGCGGGTGGTACGGCGAGTGCGCTGGTGTCGATTTCGGTGGTCATTTCGCGTCGTCCCCCAGGCGGATGCGCGGGTTGAGCCACGCGTAGGCGATATCGGAAATCAGGTAGGCGAAGCAGATGCCGATGGTGAACATCAGCACCAGTGCCATTTCGAGCGGATAGTCACGGTTCTCGATCGAGGAGACGAAGTAGCTGCCGAGGCCGGGGATGCGGAACATCGCTTCGACGAAGATCGAGCCGGTCGCCGTGCCCATGAACATAGGCAGGAACACCGTGACCATCGGGATGGCCGAGTTGCGCAGGACGTGCTGGAAGATGATCCGCCGCTCGCTCAGCCCCTTGGCGCGCAACGCCGTGACGAACGGGCGATTGAGCGTGTCGAGCATGGCCGAGCGGGTGTAGCGGGCATAGGTGGCAAGCGGGATCGCGGCGTAGGCGGCGATCGGCAGGATCCACCGTTCCGGCTTGCCCCAGCCGCTGGCCGGCAGCCAGTTGAGCCAGACCGCGAAGATCAGGATCAGCAGCATCGAGATGACAAAGACGGGGATGGTGAGGCCCAGCACCGACAGGGTCGAGGCGAGGTAGTCGATCCAACTGTTGCGCTTCAGCGCCGCCGCCATGCCGATCAGGATGCCGAGCGCGGCGCCGATGATGACGCCCGATCCGCCGAGGATCAGGCTGGGCACCCAGGCCTGCGACAACAGGCTGATCACCGTCTCGCCCGGGGCTTGGTAGGGCACGCCCCAGTTCCCCTGCAGCACGCCGGCCATGTAGTTCGTGTACTGCACCCAGAGCGGCTTATCGAGGCCGAGGCGCGCATTGAGCGCAGCCTTCACCGCCTCGGACAGCGGCATGTCCTTTTCGGTGAACGGACCGCCGGGCACCGCGTGCATCATCAGGAAGATGACGAGCGAAACGATGAAGAAGGTCACGGCGACCGAGAGCAGGCGCTTGATGAGATAGACGATCATGCCCGGACCTCCATCAGTTGGTGACGATGGCTTCGACGAGGTGACCCGGGGCCACACTGACGAGCTGTGGAATATCGCCGGCCGCCGCTTCAGCCGCGAGGCTGGAGCGCGTGAGGCGCGGGGTGCCGGCGGCGATGTCGTCGGCAGTGATGAATGTCCGCTGCCGACGATCGCCGGGATTGGTCACCGGGATCGCATCGAGCAGCGAGCGCGTATAGGGATGCCGGGGGGCGGCAAAGATGTTGGCCGTCGGCGCCTGTTCGACGACGCGGCCCTTGTACATAACCACGACGCTGTCGGTCAGCGAGCGCACCACGCTGAGGTCGTGGCTGATGAACAGCATCGACAACCCCATCTGCTTCTGCAGGTTTTTGAGCAGCCCGATGATCTGCGCCTTGACCGTGACGTCGAGCGCCGAGGTCGGTTCGTCCGCGACCAGCACCGAAGGGCCGAGGATCAGCGCCCGGGCGATAGCGACGCGCTGGCGCTGTCCACCAGACAGTTCGTGCGGATAGCGGTTGCCGAAGCTGCGATCCATGCCGACGCGCTCCAGCCAGCTCAGCGCTTCCTCGGTCTGCTCGCGTGAGCTTTTCACGCCGTGAATATGCAGTGGCTCGGCAATGATCTGGGCCAGCGTCATCATCGGGTCGAGCGCCGAGTAGCTGTCCTGGAAAACCACCTGCATGCGGCGGCGGAACGCCTTGAGCGCGCTGACATCGAGCTTGGAGATATCGGTGCCGTCGACGAAAATCTGTCCCGCGGTCGGCTCGAGCAGGCGCATCGCCATCATACCGGTGGTCGATTTGCCCGAGCCGGACTCGCCGACGAGTCCGACGATCTTGTTGCGCGGCAGCACCAGGTTGACGCCGCGCACCGCGGGGAAGTCGACATAGGTGGAAAAGATCCGGCCGCGACGGCGCAGCGCATAGACCTTGGTGAGGTTCCTGAGCTCGAGGGCAGGGGCGATCGGCTCGCCGGTGCCCGGCTCGGCCCGGCGTGACTCGCCGGCCCTGAGGCTTGCGAGCAGCGACTGGGTGTAGCTGTGTTTGGGGCTGTCGAAGATCTGCTCGACCGTTCCTTCTTCCATCACGCGGCCGCCATACATGACGACCACCCGGTCGACGGTTTCGGCGACGACGCCGAGATCGTGGGTGATCATGATCAGCGCCATGCCCATCTCGGCCTGTAGGCCCTTGATGAGTTGCAGGATCTGCGCCTGGATGGTGACATCGAGCGCCGTGGTCGGCTCGTCCGCGATCAGCACCTTGGGCCGGCAACTGAGCGCCATGGCGATCATCGCGCGCTGCAGCATGCCGCCGGAGAGCTGGTGCGGGTAATAGCTCAGCACATCCTTGGCGTTCTTGATCTCGACCTTGAGCAGCAACTGCTCGGCCTCATCAAGTGCCGTTTCCTTGGAGACATCACGGTGCGTGCGGATGGTTTCGACCATCTGGTGGCCGATGGTGAACACCGGATCGAAGGTCGTCGCCGGGTCCTGGAAAATCAGGGCGGCAACCTTGCCGCGCAGTGCCGCCATCTGCCGCGGCTTGGCCTTGAGCACGTCGACACCATCGAGCTCGAGCCGGTCGGCGGTGATGGTCGCCGTGCTCGGCAGCAGCCGCATCAGGGCCAGGCACGAGACGGACTTGCCCGAGCCGGACTCCCCGACAATGCCAAGGCTTTCGCCTTCCGCAAGCTGGATATCGACGCCACGTACCGCGTCGATCTGGCCGCCATGCTGACGGAAGCTGACCTTCAGGCCCTTGATATCTACGAGAGTCATGCGCGGTTCCAGGCTGTGCACCCTCGACCGGAGCCGGGAGCGCTGATTTCTGCGGCTAGTTCTTGGTAACGGCGGACACTCATGGCCGCCCAGTTTCCTGCACCTGTTCCGGCGAGCCGGCCGTGCACCCCCTGGCTGAAGGTGCGTGGTCGACGCCCTTCGCGCTCCGTTGTGAGACGTCACGGGTTACCCGACCGCGCCTCAGGGCAGGGTGTTCCCCGGCCGGTGGCCGGGGAACCTGATTGACACTACTTCACCGAGATGTGCGAGTAGAGGAAGTTACCGATACGCCCGAGCGGGGTGAAGCCGCGCGAGTTGGGCGTGACGCCCGGTCCGGTGATGTCCTCGCTGACGGCGGCAGTGATGAGCGGGTGCACCAGCGGCACGATGAGGCCCTGGTCGATCATCACCTGTTCGGCCTGTTCATAGAGCTTCACGCGCTCTTCCCAGACCGGGTTCTTGTCGGCCTCGGCGACGAGCTTGTCGTACTCGGCCACATGGTAGCTGTGGCGGCCACCATTATAGAACAGGCCATAGAAGTTCGACGGATCGAGATAGTCGTACTCGTACGGCGCCAGGTAGATGTTGTTCTTGCGGGCGAGCATCCCCTCCATCCAGTCCTTGCCCGGCATCACCTTGATATTCATGGTGATTCCGAGGATGTCCTTGAACTGGGCCTGGAGGTACTGGGCCATCGGCGGCAGGATGGCGCCGTTATAGCCGCCCTCTTCACGGAACCACACTTCGATGGTCGGGAAGCCTTCGCCGTTGGGGTAGCCGGCCTTGGCCAGCAGTTCCTTGGCCTTGGCGGGGTCGAACACGGCCTGCGCCGCGACCTTGTCGCTGTAGCCAGGGTAGCCGGGCGCGAGGATGGAGTGCGCCGGAATGGCGATGTCCTTGAGCACGGTAGCGGTCAGCTCGTCGCGGTTGATGGCGTAGTAGAGCGCCCTGCGGACGTCGGCATTGTCGAACGGCGCCTTCTCGAGATCGAAGGCGAGGTAGGACGTGGCAAACACCGCTTCCTTGCGGATCGAGTCGGGGAAGCGCTGCTTCACCACCGGGATCTGGCCGGCGTTGAGCGTGGTATAGGCGAGGTCGCCGGCGAGGAAAGCGGGCATGCCCACTTCGGGCAGGCCGACCGACGGATCGACGGTCAACTCGTCGACCTGCGCGACCCACGGGCCGTTATAGTCGGGGTTCTTGGTCAGGACGACCGAGTTGTTCGACTTCTCCCAGCTCTTGAGCAGGAAGGGGCCCGAAGAGAGCACGTTCTCGACGTTGCTCGCCCAGTCATCGCCGAACTTGTCGAACTGGTGCTTGGGGACCGGGTACCACAGCGAGACCACGCCCGGCAGGTAGGGCTTGGGAGCCGCGGTGGTGACTTCGATGGTCTTGTCGTCGACGGCCTTGAGGCCCAGGGTCGAGACGTCTGCCTTACCGGCCGACACGTCGTCCCAGTTCTTGATGCCGGAGGCAAAGCTCCAGTACCAGGCGAAATCGTAGCCGGTGGTGGCGGCGCGCTGCAGCGCGAAGATGTAGTCGCTCGCTTTGACCGGCTCGCCGTCGCTCCACTTCATGCCGTCACGCAGGTGGAAGGTCCAGGTCAGGCCATCGTCCGACTGTTCCCAGCTGGTCGCGGCCAGCGGAGTCAGCTGGTACTCGTTGTCGAAGCTGGTCAGCGGCTCCTGCAGCAGCTCGGCGCCGGAAGCGCGCGCATAGACCGTCTTCATGTAGTCCATATACGTGCCGGTGGTGGATCCGCCCGGTACGGTGAGTTTTGTCTGCGCCAGCGCTGGGACGGCGGTTAGACCCGCCGCCAGCGCGACCGCGCCGACAAATTTCAGCAACGCGTTCATTTCAGCTCCCTCCTTGTTGCAGAGCTACTGCTTGACGTCCCCTGTGCCCCGGCCGAAACCTCGGCGTGCCGCGGTCCGAACGGGCCTCGCATGAGCGGTTTCCGGGCATAGACGCCCCACCCGGAACCGATGCATCGGCTGACTGCAATTCCCCTCGCAATCGGCCTTATGACATATGTCTGACAACTCCAGATTGGCTTGGCAAGCCGTTTGTGGCCTGCAGATGACAAGGTTGGCATAGTTTTGCCGTGATACCGTTCAACCGGGCGAACACGCTCATCGGCGCCCCCCGAACAGGCTCTGCGCAGCGTTGGCGATCGCCGGCGCGTCGATACCGAAATGCCGGTAGAGATCGGTTACCGTGCCGGTCTGGCCAAAGTGCTCGACCCCGAGCGTAATCGCCCGGTGCCCCTGCACGCTGCCGAGCCAGCCGAGCGTCGCCGGGTGGCCGTCGATGGCGGTGACGAGTGCGGCGCTGTCCGGCGCATCGGCCAGCAAGGTTTCGATGTGGCAGGTGGCGTCGAGATCACCGTGCAGCCTGGCGCGCTGCGCGCCGTGCCAGCCGGCATTGAGCCGGTCGGCTGAAGTGACGGCCAGCACCGCGACGTTGCGGCGCTCGCCGCCGATCATGCCGGCCGCGGCGATCGCCTCGCTGGCGAGCACGCCCTGGTAGGCGATAATCGCCTCGCAGTTCGGCGTCGGCGGCACCAGCCAATAGGCGCCGCGGATAATGTCGCTGGCCAGTTGCGGCGTCACTTCGCGGGGCGGCTGCTCGATCGAGCGCGTAGAGAGGCGAAGATAGACCGAGCCGCCCGACACGTCGCGCGGCCAGTCGGCGAGATCCGCCCGGTCGCTACCATCGCGCTGCATGTAGTCGAAGGCCCAGTCGATGATCACCGAGAGCTCATCGGCGAAGGCCGGCTCGAACGAGGCGAGCCCATCCTGCGCCATGCCGATCAGAGGCGTGCCCACCGATTGATGCGCGCCGCCTTCGCCGGCCAGCGACACGCCTGACGGCGTCGCGACCAGCAGGAACCGCGCATCCTGGTAGCAGGCATAATTCAGCGCATCGAGACCGCGCGAAATGAACGGGTCGTAGAGCGTCCCGATCGGCAGCAACCGTTCGCCGAACAGCGAGTGGCTGAGGCCGGCGGCGCCGAGCAGGAGAAACAGGTTCATCTCGGCAATGCCCAGCTCGATATGCTGGCCGTCCGGGGTGAACTGCCACTTCTGGGCGCTCGGGATTCGTTCCTTCTGGAAGATGTCGGCCATCTCGCGGTTGGCGAACAGGTGGCGCCGGTTCACCCAGGTGCCGAGGTTGGTGGAGACGGTGACGTCGGGCGAAGTGGTGACTATACGGCGCGCCAGCTCGCTGTCGGTCTTGGCATAGGCATCGAGAACCTTGCCGAACGCTGTCTGCGTGGAGGTAGCGCCGGGGCCGACAAATTGCGGCCCCAGCGCCGGGACGGCGGGGTAGGAAAGCCGTCGTGACCGAGTGGTGTTGAACGGCACGGTATCGAGGAAGGCGGTGAGCTCGCGCTCGCTGGGCTTCAACCCCTCGAAACGCTCCCACTCGTGGCCCTCGCGCACCTGCATCGAGGCCTTGAGGCTCTCGATCTGCGCGCCGGTCATCTGCCCGGCATGGTTGTCCTTGTGGCCGGCCAGTGGCGTACCCCAGCCCTTGACCGTATAGGCGATGAACACCGTCGGCCTGTCGCTCGTCTGGCCCTCGAACTGCTCGATCAGGCTCTCGATGCAGTGGCCGCCCAGATTGGCCATCAGTTCGGCCAACTCGGCGTCGCTGCGCCGCCCGAGCAACGCGCTCACCTCGCCCTGGTCGCCGATCTCATCGGTCAGGCGCTCCCGCCACGCGGCGCCGCCCCGGAACATCAGCGCCGAGTAGAGCGCGTTGGGGCAAGCATCGATCCAGTCGCGCAGCCGCTCGCCACCCGGTTCGGCAAAGGCGCGGCGCTGCTTGGCGCCATATTTCAGCGTCACGACGTTCCACTCGAAGGCGCGGAAGATCGCCTCGATCCGGTCGTAGAGCCCCTCGCGCACCACGCCGTCGAGGCTTTGACGGTTGTAGTCGATGATCCACCAGGTGTTGCGGAGGCTGTGCTTCCAGCCTTCCAGCAGGCACTCGTAGACATTGCCTTCGTCGAGCTCGGCATCGCCGACCAGCGCGATCATCCGGCCCTCGGCGCGTTTGTTCGCCCACGGCTTGGCCCGCACGTAATCCTGGATCATCGAGGCGAAGGCAGTGAAGGCAACGCCGAGACCGACTGAGCCGGTGGAGATGTCGACGTCGTCCGTATCCTTGGTGCGCGACGGATAGGATTGTGCGCCGCCATAGCCACGGAACGCCTTGAGCTTGTCGAGGCTCTGCTTGCCGAACAGGTATTGGATGGCATGGAACACGGGCGCGGCATGCGGCTTGACCGCCACCCGGTCTTCGGGCTTGAGGATGCCGAAGTAGAGCGCAGACAGGATCGCCGTCATCGAGGCGGAGGAGGCCTGGTGGCCGCCGACTTTTACCCCGTCCGGGTTGGGGCGAAGATGGTTGGCGTGGTGGATCATCCAGTTGGATAACCACAGGGCCTTGCCAGCCAGCGCCTCGATCAGGGCGATCCGCTCCGTCGACATGTCCCCTCCCAAATGTCTGACATTAACGGTGCACTAGCCGGATGGGTGTTTCCTGCCTATTGTGACCATTCTGTCATCCCGTTGCGCAGGATTCCAAGCGAAATGCCATCAAGACAGGTGAATTCTGCCAAAACGGAACTTACCGGAATCGACCGACGCATCCTCCGGGCGCTGCAGGAAGATGGGCGCATGACCATTCAGGCCATCGCCGATCGGGTGGGGCTCTCGGCCTCGCCGTGCCTGCGCCGCATCCGCCAGATGGAGGAAGCGGGGATCATCGCTGCCTATAGCGCCGTGGTCGACCAGAAGGCAGTCGGTCTGCCGGTCTCGGTGTTCATCTCGATCAAGCTGGAGCGCCAGCGCGCCGAAGAGCTCGATCGCTTCGGCGCGGCCATTGCGGGCTGGCCCGAGGTGATGGAGTGCTACCTGATGACCGGCCAGTTCGATTTCCTGCTGCGCGTCGTCTGCGCCGATCTTGCCGCTTACGAGGCATTCCTGCGTGAGAAGCTGACCCAGGTGGCCGGCGTCAGCTCGATCGAGTCGAGCTTCTCGCTCGGCCAGGTGAAATACTCCCGCGTGCTGCCCATCTGACGCAGTTACGGCGCAGCCGAAGATGGGTAAAAGCGAGCCGACAGTTTTCTTCGGGTGAGTCATGCAGGCCGACAGCATCGTTCTGGGCGCGGGTATGGTGGGCGTCAGCGTTGCGGTGCACCTGCAGATGCGGGGCCGGGCCACCGTGCTGGTCGATCGGCGCGGCGCCGGCGAGGAAACCTCCTATGGCAATGCCGGGCTGATCCAGCGCGAAGCGGTGATGCCGCACGCCTTCCCGCAAGGCCTTGGCGACCTGTTCCGCTACGGGCTGAACAACCGCACCGACATGCACTACCACCTCGGCGCGCTGCCGCGCATCGCGCCGTTCCTCGCACGCTACTGGTGGAACTCGCGGCCCGATCAGTACCGCCGCATCGTCGAGACCTATGCGCCGCTGATCGCCCAGTCGATCAACGAGCACGCGCCGCTGATCGAGCGGGCAGGGGCGGGTTACCTGATCGAGAAGAAGGGCTGGTACCAGCTCTTTCGCGGCACGGAGAAGCGCGACGAGGCCTTCCGCAAGGCGGAGAGCGTGAGCCGCGATTTCGGCATCGGCAGCGCTCAGCTTTCGAGCGATGAGATGCACCGGCGCGAACCCGGCCTCGGTATCGCGCTGGAGGGTGCGCTGCACTGGACCGATCCGTGGAGCATCCGCGATCCCGGCGCCTTGGTGGTGAAGTACCGCGAACTGTTCGAGCAGGTCGGCGGCGTGGTGGTCAACGGCGACGCGCTGGACCTGCAGCAGGCCACCGCCGGCTGGCGCCTGCCGGTGGCCGGCGGCGTGCTGGAAGCACGCGAAGCGGTGATCGCGCTCGGGCCCTGGGCCGACGACCTTACCAGCCGGCTCGGCTACCGGCTGCCGCTCGGGGTAAAACGCGGCTATCACATGCATTACGGCCAGCCCACGACGCAGCCGCTGAGCAACTGGGTCTTCGATGCCAGCTACGGCTACCTGCTGACCCCGATGGCCAAGGGCATCCGCCTCACCAGCGGCGCCGAATTCGCGCTGCGCGATGCGCCCTCGACCCCGGTCCAGGTCGATCGGGATGAACCCTTTGCCCGTGAACTGTTTCCCGGCCTCGGGCAGCGCCTCGAAGCCCAGCCCTGGCGCGGCGCCCGTCCGGCAACGCCCGACATGATGCCGATTATCGGCCCCGCGCCCCGCCACAAGGGCCTGTGGTTCGCCTTCGGCCACGCCCACCACGGCCTAACGCTTGGCCCGGTCACCGGCCGGCTGATCGCCGAAATGATCACCGGCGAAGCGCCGTTCGTCGACCCGACAGCGTTCTCGGCGACGCGGTTCATGTAGAAGCTGGCGCCGGATCACCTCTCCCTTGGGGGAGAGGTCGGCCCGCAGGGCCGGGTGAGGGGGCCTTTCCCACGATCAGCGTCTTCGGCAAGGCCCCCTCACCCCGACCCTCTCCCCCAAGGGAGAGGGGGCGACCGACCGACCATCAGGCGTTCCAGACAACCACCGAGCCACCACCTGCCGCATTTTGCCGCTGCCCCGGGGCTTGAACTCAGCCGATAGCTCGCTACGTTTTGCGGGCGGTACCGGGCCCCTCTGACGGCAGCACTTCTAGGCTCCGTGATGTCGGAACTGCTCCAACGTTCACATGGAGAGGTCCGGCATATGGATATGCTGCTCAGCGCCCTTATGGGCGATTTCCTTGGTACTCCCGTCTATTTCTGGGTGGCGTTCCTCGCCATCGTCATTGGCCTGTTGGTCTTCGACCTGGGCATCCTCAACCGCAATGCGCATGAAATCTCTGCCCGCGAGAGCCTGACGCTCTATGCCGGCTACGTTACCGTTGCCGTACTGTTCGGCGTCTGGGTGTGGTTCAGCCGCGGCGCTGAAGCCGGGCTCGAATTCTATACCGGCTATCTGATCGAGCAGAGCCTCGCGATGGACAACATGTTCGTTATCGCGACCATCTTCGGCTTCCTCGCCATCCCCAGGCTCTATCAGCATCGCGTGCTGTTCTGGGGCATTCTCGGCGTCATCGTCTTCCGGGCGCTCCTGATCGGCCTCGGCGCCGCTCTGGTGCACTCGTTCAGCTGGGTGCTGGTGCTGTTCGGCGCTTTCCTGATCTTCACCGGGGTGCGGCTGTTCTCGCATCAGGACAAGGAGCCGGACATCGAGGCCAACCCGATCCTCAAATTCCTGCGTAAGCACTTCCGCATCTCGCAGAACCTCGACGGCAAGAAGTTCCTGACCAAGCTTCCCGATACCAAGACCGGCAAGATCGTCACCTTCCTCACCCCACTCGGCGTGGCGCTGATCATGGTGGAGACGGTCGATCTGATCTTTGCCGTCGACTCGGTGCCGGCAGTGTTCGCCGTCACCCAGGACACCTTCATCGTCTACACCTCGAATATCTTCGCCATCCTCGGGCTGCGCGCCCTCTACTTCGCGCTCGCCGCGGCGATGAACCGCTTCCGCTACCTGCAGGTGTCGCTGGCGATCGTCCTGGTGCTGATCGGCATCAAGGTGGCGCTCGTGCCGTTCGACGTGAAGATCGACACCTTCCTGTCGCTCGCCGTCACCCTGGGCGTGCTGGCCGGCGGCGTCTTCTACTCGCTGTGGAAGACCCGCAACGATGGGGACGTGTCGGCCGATGCGCAGCCGGAGCAAGGTCGGCTGGAGCCGTAAGGGGGCAAACGGGGCCAGCGGCTAATCTCCGCTTGGCCCCTCCCACCGGGCTGAGACATCTGGGCGACTAGGCCGCCCCTAAGGCCGAACCGTCACCACATCCAATGTCCCGGCCGGCAGCGGCCTCAGCAGCTCCTCCTCGGGCTTGGTGAGGAACAGCCAATGCGCCCAGTCCTCGGGCAGGATCACGCAGACCTGCCGATCATGGATGGGCGCGATATCGGGCCCCGGTTCGGTGGTGAGCATGGTGAAGCTCAGCGCGCCGTCGGCGTCTTCGCTCCACAGGCCCGCGATCGCCATGATCGGCGAGCCCTTCACGCTGAAGCGATGCTTGGTCTTGGGTGACTTGCTGCCGGTGAACTCGAAGAAGCCCGAGAGGATGACGAGGCAGCGCTTCGACTTGTCGAAGTGCCGCCCGTCGGATTTGAAGTTGAACACCGGCGGTGCCTTGGGGCGCGGCGGAGGCCAGCCGAACCGCATCGAGACCAGCTCGACGCCGTTGCCGGCCGCGCGCAGCACCGGCCCCATATCGCCGATGCGGATATCGTCGGCCTGCGGCAGCTCTGCCGCAGCGCCCGTCGAATCCAGCTCGAGCGCCTTGATGGCCTGCTGGTACTGCTGTTGGGTGACGTGCTGTTCGTAGTCGTTACACATCACCCGGACTCCAATCAGCGCCAGCCGAGCGCCGGCGCCACGTGCTTCAGCACGGCTTCGATGACGTGCGCATTATAGGCGACGCCGAGCTGGTTGGGCACCGTCAGCAGCAGCGTATCGGCCGCCTTGATCGCCTCGTCCTCGGCGAGTTCCTTGATCAGCTGCTCCGGCTCCGCCGCATAGCTGCGCCCGAACACGGCTTGCTTGCCCGGTTCGATATAGCCGAAATGATCCTGGCTGCGCCCCTCGCCGCCGAAATAGGCGCGGTCCATATCGGTGACCAGCGGAAAGATGCTGCGGCTCACCGAGACGCGCGGCGTACGCGTGTGGCCCGCCTCGGCCCAGGCGGCGCGGAAGGCGGCGATCTGTTCCGCCTGCTGGATGTGGAACGGCTTGTCGGACTCGGCCATCACCAGGGTGGAGCTTTGCAGGTTCATTCCCATCTTGCCTGTCCACTGCGCCGTGGGCGTGGTGGCGGCGCCCCACCAGATGCGATCGCGAAGACCGGGCGAATGCGGTTCGAGCCGCAGCAGCCCCGGGGGATTGGGGAACATCGGGCGCGGGTTGGGCTGGGCAAAGCCTTCGCCGCCGAGCAGGTCGAGGAATACCTCGGCATGGCCCCGCGCCATGTCGGCATCGGTCTGGCCTTCGGCCGGCACGTAGCCGAAATGCCGGTAGCCATCGATCACCTGTTCGGGTGAACCGCGGCTGATGCCCAGCTGCAAGCGTCCACCGGCGATCAGGTCGGCGGCGCCGGCATCTTCGGCCATGTAGAGCGGGTTCTCGTAACGCATATCGATGACGGCGGTGCCGAGCTCGATCCGGCTGGTCTTCGCGCCGGCGGCGGCCAGCAACGGGAACGGCGAGGCAAGCTGGCGGGCAAAGTGATGGACGCGGAAATAGGCGCCGTCGGCGCCCAGTTCCTCGGCCGCCACCGCGAGGTCGATCGACTGCAGCAGTGCATCGCCCGCCGAGCGGGTCTGCGATTGCGAGGAGGGCGTCCAGTGCCCGAACGAGAGGAAACCGATCTTCTTCATGGCTGTGGGTCTCAGAGTCTGCCGGGACCCCTAGATGTCACGGCAAAGGGGGAGGGGGCAACGTTGGTGGCAGCTGTCACGCGCCGGTCATCCGGCGCAGCTAGCAGGGCGCCATCAACCATGGGGCCACTGCCGTGACACTGAAATTCATCGTGATGAGCGACCTGCATCTGGTGCCGGAAGGCGAGCTGTCGATGACCCTCGATACCGCCGCCAGGCTGGAGACCGCCGTTGAAACCATCAACGCCCGCTACGCCGACGCCGATTTCTGCATCCTCGCCGGCGATCTCGCCGATCTCGGCCAGGCTGCGGCCTATCGTCGGCTGCAGGCGATCCTCGGCAAGCTGAGCATCCCGGTGCACATCACCCTCGGCAACCACGATGACCGGCCCACCTTCCTGGCCGTGTTCGGCCAACAATTCGCGGGCGAAACCGGACATCTCGACAAGGTCATCGACATCAAGGGCTACCGCATCATCCTGCTCGATTCGTCCGAGCCGGGTCGCGTCGATGGCGTGCTCGAGGCGCAGCAGATCGATTGGCTGAAGGCCCGCCTGGCGGAAGCCGCCGACAAGCCGGTGATCGTCATCCTGCATCACAACGCCAACGCGCTGCATATCGAGTCCGATACCATCCGCATCCTCGAAGATGGCCCGTTCCTCGCGGCGCTCCTGACCCACGACGATATCCGCCAGGTGATCGCCGGCCACGTCCACATCACCTCGACCGCCACCTATCGCGGCATTGCGTTCACGACGCTGGCCGGCGGCCACTACTCGGTGAGTTTCAACGTCGATCAGCCGGGCAAGCCGATCCGCCGCCTCACCGGCCCCGGCCAGATGGCCGTGGTGATCGGCACCGAAGACCGCACCACCGTGCTGTTCGAAGATTTCGTCGACGGCAATGAAGAGATCACGCTGGCGGCGGCCGCCGAGTGATGGGTGAGCGGGGCGGCTCGAGCCGCCCCGCCGCCTGGTGGTTCAGGCGTTGCCCGCGCCGGTGATGTTGACCATCCAGGGCGTGCCGAACTTGTCGGCCAGCATGCCGAAACTGTCGCCCCACGGCGCCTTCTCGAGCGGCATCATTACCGTGCCGCCGACGGCCAGCTTGTCCCAGTAGCCGCGCAACTCAGCTTCGTCGTCGCCGCTCAGCGACACACTGATGGTGTTCCCGGGGCTGAACGGCATGCCGGGCGGCGTGTCGGACGCCATCAGCCAGTAGCCACTCTTGGAGATCAGCTGGCCATGCATGAGCTTGTCCTTGTCGGCCGGATCGTGCGGCATGCCGCCCTCGGCGAAGGTGCTGGTGGTCAACTCGCCGCCGAACACACTGTGGTAGAATTCGATCGCCTGTCGGGCGTTGCCGTTGAAGTTGAGATAGGGATTGAGACGTGTCGGCATGGTTTCCTCCCGTGCTGCCTTGCCCGAGGCTAGTTGGCGGCCGTGACCGGAACAAGACGTATGGACTTGCGAGCGCCTTGGCCGTCCGCTCTATTTGCGCGGCGAAGGAGGCCGGGATGGAGCTGCAGTTCAGGGCAACGGTGATTTACTGGCGCGGACCGGCGCCGTTCTTTTATGCCCGCATCCCAACCGACATCGGCGCCGAGATCGCCAAGGTGAAGAAGGCCGCGAGCTATGGCTGGGGCGTCATTCCGGTGGAGGCGACGATCAACGGCGTCAGCTTCACCACGTCGCTGTTTCCCAAGGACGATACCTACCTGCTGCCGCTGAAGCAGGTGGTGCGCAACAAGCTCGGCGTCACGGCCGATGATCAGGTCGATGTCGAAATGACCATCGGCGGCGGCTACGTGCCGCTGCAGTTCCGGGACTGAGCGCCGCGCCATTGGGCCGGTCCGGCCCCGGTGGTGGGGCTCGATCTCTCCACACCCACCGGTGTCGCCCCGGCGAAGGCCGGGGTCCATCCTGAAATGATGCGGTCAGCGCTGAAGCCGGACGATCTCAGGATGGATCCCGCCTACGCCGGGATGACACGGCGTATGGTTTGGATCACCCGCGAGATATCCCGGATCCTCACGCCGCCAGCGGCAGCATCAGCCCCCGGATTTCCTCGGCGACCCTGGCCTGCAGGGCCCAGAGGTTCCGGTCGCGGATGCCGTGTGCTTCGAGTTGCGTCACCGTGTTGTAGAGGTATTGCGCTCCCGACCCCCAGTGCCCGGCGGCCCTGGCCAGGGTCCGCGCCACCACCGAATGGGGCAGCCGGCCCGCATAGTTGGACCCCCTGGGCGAAGCGACGAAAGCCAGGGCATGGAGCGGGCCATCCGGCGTCGTGAGCCGCATCCAGCGCGGCACGTTGGTCGGCTGCCGGCTGTCGGTCTCACGGATAAGCAGCCGCACCAGTTGCCCATGCGGGTCGGCATCGGGCAGCCGATAGGCGAGCCCGGCGCACGAGCCGCCGCGATCGAGCGCCATCATCAGCCCCGGCACGTCGCGGGTGCCGCGCCAGCGGGTCAGCCGCATGCAGAAGCGGCGGTGCCAGCCATGCGCCAGCGCCTGGCGGGTCTCGAGGTGGGTCAGCTCGGGCTTCCAGATCAGCGAGCCATAGGCGAACAGCCAGAGCGGGCCAGCCGGACGGGTGGCAAGCAGGGCGCTCGCGGTGGCATCGAGATCGGCGGCGGTCGGGTCGGGCAGGCCGGGCGTCGGGCCCGGATCGGGCTCGGTGCGCTCGACCAGCGCAACCAGTTCTGCGGTCAGCTCCATTGCGGAGCGGGGTAGGGACATCGTCCAACTCCAAGCGGTCGCCCCCCGCTGGAGCGCTCTCAGGAAAGGTTGCAGACCTTTCCGGTTCGAAAGCGCGACGAAACAACGTTGGTTGGCGATATGCCGGTAGCGGCGCGGGGGATCAAGTGTACCGGTGGTACGGAACTGCCTTCGGCCGGACGACCCGGTTTCGACGCCGGTCGCAACCGAAGCGGCCGAGCCGGCGTTGCCGAAGGGCAGCGACAGGAGACCCCAATGCAGACACGGCGCATCCACGAAGTAGCGGGTCAGGCGACCTGGGTGATGGTGCTCGAGACGGGCGACGAAGCCATCGACTGTCTCAGCCGCTTCGCCGACGCAGAGGGCCTCGATGCCGCGAGCTTCACGGCGATCGGCGCCTTCGAACGGGCGACACTGGCCTTCTTCGATTGGGAGTTGAAGGAGTATCTGCCGATCCCGGTGGAGGAGCAGGTCGAGGTCGCATCCCTAAGCGGCGACATTGCCCTTGGGCCGGATGGACACCCGGCAGTGCATGCGCATGCGGTGCTGGGACGCCGCGACGGTAGCGCGCTGGCCGGACATCTCAAATCCGGTTTGGTGCGACCGACATTGGAACTGGTGCTGACGGAATCGCCCGGCGCGCTGCGCAAGCGCCTCGACGCGGAGAGCGGTGTGGCGTTGATCCGGGTGTAGGATGGGCCCTTGGTGTCCACCATGACCGCCGCCTACTCGGTGTTATCCCTGCGAAAGCAGGGACCCAACTCTCCCATGGTGCGGCCCGTGACAATCCCTGCTTTCGCAGAGATGACATCCAGCGGGGGCGGCGACACTGTGGTTCAGCTCAGCTGAGAAGGCCAAGGAGCGAAGACATGCCCAAGATCTCCGCCGGCATTCTGCTCCACCGACTTGGCGTCGCGGGTCGCGAACTGCTGCTGGTGCACCCGGGCGGCCCGTTCTGGACTGGCAAGGATCTGGCAGCCTGGTCAATTCCAAAGGGCCTGATCGAGCCCGGTGAGGATTACGAGGCGGCAGCCAGGCGCGAGTTTGCCGAAGAGGTGGGCGCGATGCCGACGGGAGACCTTGTTCCGCTTGGCGAGTTTTCCTTGTCGGGCGGCAAGCGGCTGGTGGCATTCGCGCTGGAGGGCGATTTCGACCCGAGGACCCTGGTCTCGAACAGTTTCGAGATGGAATGGCCGCCGCACTCAGGTCGCCGCCAGACCTTTCCCGAGGTCGATCGGGCCGAGTGGTTCGGGCTCGATGCGGCGCGTACGAGGCTGCACCTGCCACAGCAGCCGCTGGCTGATGCCTTGCGGGTTGCGATTGATCGATAGGCAGCGTCCGCCAGGCTGGCGCCGGACCCGGATCAGGGCGAGAGCCCATCCAGTGGCAGCACCAGGCTGAGGCGGAGGCCCTCGGGTCTCCACTCCCTGATGATCTCGCCCCCCAGGCCCTGCAGCGCGACCTTCTCGAGCGTTGTGCCGAAGCCTTCTCTGTTCGCTGTCGATTTCGGCGGCGATGCAGCCTTCTCGTCCCAGACCAGGTGCAGCGATTGGCCCTGGTTGGCGAGCGAGATGTCGAGCTGTCCTTCGGGCGATGCCAGCGCCCCATATTTCACCGCGTTGGTCGAGAGCTCGTGCAGCAGCAGCGCCAATGAGGTCAGAGCCGAGCCGCGCAGCGGCGCATCGTCGCCGGCAACGCTGATCTGCGCCGCGCCCGGATGACGATGTGGGTCGAGGATGGCCTCGAGCAGTTGCATCACTGTGGTGCTGGTCGGCGTCGGTTCGGCGGATTTCGACAGATCCGGCAAGGTCAGGTCATGAGCGCGGGCGAGCGCCCCCAGGCGCGAGCGAAGGTCCGATGCAAGCTCCGTAACCGTGGTCGCGGAGCGCGCGCTCAGCGATATGAGGCCGGCAGTGAGGCTGAACAGGTTCTTGATCCGGTGGTTGATCTCGCGCAGCAGGATATCCTTGCCGCGTGCCGCCTCTTCGAGCGCCGCGGCGTGAGCCGCCAGTTCATCCCGTTGCGCGGCGAGCCATTGCCGCTGCACGTAGAGTTCGAAGAACACATGGACCTTGCTGCGCAGGATGTCGGGTTCGATCGGCTTCTGGATGAAATCCACGGCGCCCGCCTCGTAGCCGCGAAAGCGGCGTGCTCCGTCCGCCGTGCCCGCCGTGACGAAGATGATCGGCACGCGGCGCGTGCGCTCGTTGCCCCGCATCAGTTCGGCGAGCTCGTAGCCACTGAGCCCCGGCATCTGCACGTCGATCAAGGCGAGCGCGACGTCGTGTTCGAGCAGCAGCTCCAGCGCCTCGTCTCCGGAGCGCGCCTTCAGCAACAGGATGTCGTCACGCCTCAGCAGCGCCTCCAGCGAGAGCAGGTTCTCGTCGAGGTCATCGACCAGCAGGAAGGGAACCGGGGCCTTGGGGTGCTCAAATGTCTTCAAGATATGCTGCAATCGCTTGGAGTGTCAGGGGTTTCGCAGTTGGGCTCGCCTGCAGGGCAGCCTCGGGCATGGCAGAGGCAAAAGCCGAAGAGGGCGTCTGGACTATTCCGATCCCGCCCTCGTCAATAATCGCTTTCAGCCCTCGGGCGCCGTCGGCATTGGCGCCGGTCAGAACGACCCCGACCAGTTGTGGACCATATGCATCGGCGGCGCTCTCGAACAGGACATCGATCGAAGGTCGCGAGAAGAGCACCGGAGCATCGCACGACAGCGACAAAGTCCTATCGGCTTCCACGAGCAGATGGTAGTCGGGCGGCGCGAAATAGATGGTCCCTGCGGCAATAGGGTCCTTGTCCTCGGCCTCGCGAACTTCGAGGGTACATTTTGCGCGGAATAGCTCTGCCATGGCGCTGCGGCGATCCGCGGGCAGGTGAACCACGACGATCACCGGCAGTCGGAAGCCGGGTCGCAACGACGGCAGGAGCGCCGTAAGCGCCTCCACCGCGCCCGCCGAGGCGCCGATGACGATAGCCTTGTGCTCAGCCCCCATCGTTCGATCGCCTCTGGTAGATCTTCTCCTCGCGCACGAAATCGACGAAAGCCGCGCTGTGGCTTGAAAAGCGAAGGGTCTCCTTCGAGCCGATGCCGAGGAAGCCCTTTCGTGACAGCGAGTCCCCGAACAGGCCGATGGCCCGGTCCTGCAGCTTGCGGTCGAAATAGATCATCACGTTGCGGCACGAGATCAGGTTCATCTCCCCGAACACTGCGTCGCTGACGAGGCTGTGGTCGGAGAAGACGACGTTGCGGCGCAGGCTGGCGTCGAAGCGGGCGCGTCCATACGCTGCCTGGTAGTAGTCGGACAGTGATGACCTGCCACCCGACTTGCGGTGGTTCTCGGTAAACAGCTGGATACGATCGAGCGGATAGACCCCGGCCTCGGCCGCTTCCAGCGCCTGATGGTTGATGTCGGTGGCGTAGAAGATGGTGCGGTCCTCGAGGCCTTCTTCCCGAAACAGGATAACGAGCGAATAGAGCTCCTCACCCTCGCTGCAGCCGGCGATCCACACCTTGAGCGAAGGGTAGGTCCGCAGGTGCGGCACCACCTGCTCGCGGATGGCCTTGAAGTAACTGGGGTCGCGGAACATTTCGCTGACCTGGATGGTGAGATAGCCCAGCAGCCGCGGCAGCATATCCGGATCGTGCAGCAGCCTGTCCTGCAGGGCGGAGAACGTGGCGATGCCGAGCTGCTGACGCGCCTGTCGCAGGCGCCGCTTGATCGAGGCCATCGCATAGTTGCGGAAGTCGTAGTGATACTTGAGAAACAGCGCTTCGAGCAGCAGCCGGATCTCGATGTCCTCGACCTTTTCGAGCTGAGACCGGTCGCTCACTTGGGCATCCAGACCCGCACCAGCGACAGCAGCTTCTCCACATCGAGGGGCTTGGCCATGTAGTCGTTCGCTCCGGCTTCGATGCAGCGCTGCTGGTCGTCGGGCATCGCCTTGGCGGTAAGCGCGATGATGGGGAGCTTCTTGAGGGCCGGGTCCTTGCGGATCTCGCGGGTCGCCGTAAGGCCATCCATCACCGGCATCATCACGTCCATCAGCACCAGGTCGATCTTGTCCTCGCCGGCCCCGGACAGGGCGTCGAGCGCTTCCTTGCCGTTGCGCGCGATCCGGATACTGGCGCCACGCGGCTCCAGGATGTTGGTCAGGGCGTAAACGTTGCGCACGTCGTCCTCGACGACGAGGATGCGCCGGCCTTCGAGCAGGCTGTCGCGATGCCGCGCCTTGCGGATCATTTTCTGCTGCTCATCGGGCAGATCGGAAATCACCTGGTGCAGGAACAGGCTCACCTCATCGAGCAGCCGCTCGGGCGACTTCGCGCCTTTGATGATGATCGAGCGCGAGTATTTCCTGAGTTTCTCCTCGTCCACCGGCGACAGTTCGCGGCCGGTATAGACGATGACTGGGGGGAACGAGTAGGCGCCCTCCTGGCTCAGCTTTTCCAGTAGCGAGTAGCCCGAGGCATCCGGCAGCGACAGATCGAGCACCATGCAGTCGAAGGTCTGCTGCTCCAGCAGGGCCAGGCATTCGGCCGCCGTGCTCGCCGTCACCGTCTCGACATCGCCCGAGCCGAGCAGTTTGGCCACCGCTTCTCGCTGGATGGGGTCGTCCTCGACCACCAGCACGCGATGCATGCGCTGCGCCAGCTTGGTCTCCAGCTTCTGCAGCACGGCGACCAGTTGCTCGCGCGTCACGGGCTTGTTGGCGAAGCCGACTGCGCCCAGCGAATAGGCGCTCTCGGTATGGTCGCCCGCCGACACGACGTGGATCGGAATATGCCGGGTCCGCACGTCCTGCTTGAGCCGGTCGAGCACTGCGAGTCCGGATTGGTCGGGCAGCCCGACATCGAGCACGATGGCGCTGGGCATGTAGTCTTTGGCGAGGCGCAGCGCTTCCTCGGCCGTGCCGGCGACGATCGACTGGAAGCCCATTTCACGCGAGAGATCGCGGACGATCCCCGCAAATGTCGTATCGTCTTCGATAACCAGCAGGATGCGGCGGTCATCCGACGCCAGGGCGTCCCGATCGTCGTCGATTGTCCGGACTATCGGTCCTGCCTCGGGGCGGCGGGCGGCAGCCGGGGCGACCTGGTGCGACGGGGCAGGGGCGGGGGGCTCTCTTGGGGCAACTCGCTGCGGGTCGTAGCCCACGGGCAGCTTGACTCTGAACGTGCTGCCGCGGCCGGGCTCACTGTCGAGGGTGATGGCGCCGCCCAGCAGCCGAACCAGTTGGCGCGAGATCGAAAGGCCCAGACCCGTCCCGCCGTATTTCCGGCTGATGGTGCCGTCGGCCTGCTGGAAGGCTTCGAAGATGCTCTGTTGCTGGTCTTTGGCGATGCCGATGCCGGTGTCGTTCACGGCAAAGCTCACCGTTCCGTTGTCGCCGGGCTCGATCGACAGGGTAACCCGTCCGGCTTCGGTGAACTTGATCGCGTTCGAGAGCAGGTTCTTCAGCACCTGCTCCAGCCGCTGCGGATCGGTCTCGATGGTGCGCGGCAGCGTCGGCGCCATTTCGAGCACGAACTCGAGCTGCCTGTCGGCCGCAAGCGGTTGAAACACTTGCCGCAAGTTTCCCACCAGCCGCTCGACGGCCACCGTTTCGGGCCGGATTTCCACATGCCCGGCTTCGATCTTGGACAGATCGAGGATGTCGTTGATGAGGTTCAGCAGGTCGTTGCCGGAAGACTGGATGGTCTTGGCGTATTTGACCTGCTCCGCGGTGAGGTTGTCCTCGGGGTTGTCGGCGAGCAGCTTGGCGAGGATGAGCGACGAGTTCAGCGGCGTGCGGAGTTCGTGCGACATGTTGGCGAGGAAGTCGGACTTGTACTGGCTCGCCTGCTCGAGTTCGCGGGCCTTCAGCTCGATGGCGATATTCGTCCGCTCGAGGTCGTCGCGCTGCGTCTCGAGCTGCTGGGCCTGTTCCTCGAGCTGGGCATTCGTCTGCTCCAGTTCGACCTGCTGCTGCTCGAGCCGCGCCTGCGATTCCTTGAGGGCCCGGCTCTGTTCCTCGAGCTCCTCGTTGGCGACCCTGAGTTCTTCGCTCTGGGTCTGCAGTTCCTCGGACTGGCGTTGCGTCTCCTCGAGCAGGTTCTGCAACTCCCCGCGATAGGCGGCCGAGCGAACGGCAATTGCCACCGCCTCTGATGCGCGATCGAGCAAGGCCACGACACGCTCGTCGAGCGCCGTGAGAAAGCCCAGTTCGAGCACGGAGTTTACCTGCTCGTCGACCAGCGCCGGCACGATCACGAGGTGCCGCGGTTTGTCCTGCCCCAGCGCAGAGCCGAATGCCAGGTAGCCGTCCGGCACGCCATCCACCACTACGGGCCGGCGTTCGTCGGCCGCTCGGCCCAGCAGGCCTTCACGTGGTCCGAACTTGCTGGGAATGGCCGCGTCCGCGGGTACCCCATGTACGGAGGCGCGCAGGAAGCTGTCGCCGCTGCTGACGAACATGGCGCCGGCAACCGCACCGGTATAGCTCGCAAGGAAATCGAGGATGCTGTTGCCCAACTGCTCGAGCGGGCGATCGCCCATCATCGCGGCGCCGAGGCCGACCTCGCCCGACTGCAGCCACTCTTCGCGGCGACGCGCCGCGGTTGCCCGCCTGACCAGCAGGGCGATAACTCCGGTCAGCAACAAGCCCAGCACACCCGACAGCAATGTGCTGAGGAACGCACGCTGCTGCGCTCCTTCCATTTCTGCAAGGCGCTGGCTTCGAACCCTGACTTCTTCCTGGGCGATGGCAGCGATCTGCGCCCGGATCGCATCCATGTCCAGCTTTCCGGCATCCGAACGCACCACGGCCAGCGCCGCTGCATCCTCGCCGCCCCGCTTGAACTCGATGGTTTTTGCGAGCTCCGCCAGCTTGGTTTCGACGGCTTGGCGCAGCAGGACCAGCCGGTCGTCCTGCCCGGCATTCACCGAGGTCATCCGGCCGATTTCGTCGAGCTGCCCGGGGATCGCGCGAAGCGCGGTCGAGTAGGGGGCGAGGTATGGTTCTTCGCCGGTCAGCAGGTAACCGCGCTGGCCCGTCTCGGCATCCTGCACCTGCGACAGCAGCGTATCGAGTGCCACGATCGCCTGGTGCGTCTGCACGATGCGCTGGTTACCCATCCGCAGGGCGTCGAAGTTGAGATAGGCGATGATCCCGCTTGCGATGAAGAACAGGAACGCCGCGACAAGGCCAAGCGCAACGCTGGGCTCGAGTCCGAAGATTTGCTTCGAGGGTTGTTGGACTTGCCGGCGATTCATGGGGGCACTCGGGTAGGGGTAGAATTGGCCCAACGGAGATACACGTTGGACAATCGTCGCGATAGTCGCCGGGGCGTCGTGCTGGGGATTGCCCGCTCACGTTTGTACAGGCCGCGCCGTCTGGCGGAGTCCGGTGGACTTTCAGCCTCGGCGATGGCAGGGAGGGCCAAAGGGCAGGGGGCTCGATGCGCATCGCGGTGACCGGCACGCACGGTAGTGGCAAGACCACGCTTGTAGAGGATTTCGTTGCAGCGACACCGCGCTACGAGGCGGTGCCGGAGCCCTACTGGCTGCTGGCGCAACAGGGCGTGGTGTTCGCCGACGGGCCATCGGTCGCGGACCTTGAGGAGCAGCTGAAGCAGAGCTGCGCGCTGCTCCTCGCCACCAGCGAGGCGAATGTGGTGTTCGACCGCTGCCCGCTCGATTTCCTGGGCTATCTCGAGGTGCTGAGCGCCGCCGAGGGCTTTGAGTGGAGCCCCGACGGCAAGCTTCTGAAACGCATCGAGGATGCGCTGGCAACGCTCGATCTCGTCGCCTTCGTGCCGCTCAGAACCCCGGACGAGATCGAGGTGGCGATCGAGTATCCCAAGCTCAGGAAACGGGTGGATGCACGGCTCAGAACCATGCTGCGCGAGGACGATCTCGGGCTACTGACCGAGAGGCCGCGCGTCGTCGAGGTGACCGGCACGCGCGCGCAACGGGTGCAGCAATTGACCGGCGAGCTGTCCGGCTAATCCTCGCTGCGCCCGCCACCCTCGCGGTTGCGCTGGTAGCTGTGCCTGAGCGGGAAGGGCGGCAGCCACCCCTCGCGGCGGATGGTCCAGAGCTCGTAGCTCGGCTTTGACTGGTCCGGTGCATCGAACGCCCCGACATGCACTTCGACCTCATCATCGCTCACCGAAAACACCGACGAGCCGCAGCGTGGGCAGAAATGCCGCCCGCGATACTCGTGCGTCGTGCCCTCGATGGTCATGGCGTCGGCCGGAAAGATCGCAAACACCCCGAACAGGCTGCCGGAATGTTTGCGGCAATCGAGGCAGTGGCAGATCCCGGTGCGATAGGGGTCGGCCGCGGTGGTGAGGCGGACATTGCCGCAGAGGCAGGAGGCGGTGGGCATGAGTTGGCTCCCAGTGCGCGACGGCGCATGGCCGCAAGCACCCCACTTCTTAGCGCCAAATAGCCGTCCCGGCGAGAAGCGCGGGCAGGGGCCGTTTCCCTGTCTCCCGCCCGCGCTCAGCCGCCCGCCTGCGGTCAGCGGGCGGCGATCAGTGTCGCGTCGCGCAGCTTGCCCTTCGGCGCCCACTTGATCGAGACCCGCTCGCCGACCTTGAGCCTCGAGAAGTCGCAGCTGGGGCCGAACTGGTAGACGTTCCGGCTGGCGAGGGTGATGGTGCACGCCTTGGCGTCGATCAGCTTGATGGTGCCGCGGGAAAGCTTGAGGTGGAGCGGCGTCGCCATGGCGAGCGCGTGTGCTGCCGGCGCATGCATCGCGGGGGCGACCATGGTGGCGCCGCTGCCATAGCCGGCAGCCATGACTCCGGACGAGGCGCCGAGGGCGGCAACGAGCAGCAGGGGAAGGACGAGTTTGCGCATGACAACTCCAATCGGTTGCGGCCTGGTCGACCAATCGTCGACCTCCAGAGGCCGGAACAGACCCTGAGCTTCGCTCCTTACGCAGCCCTGTCCGCCACCTTACATCCGCGCAAGGTTGGTCGGCTGATGTATCACCCTTGCTGGCTCGGTGCTGCAGCGTTCACGATCGGACTGGATGCTGCACACTGGCATCGCCGATCAAGGCGTTCACCACAGACAGCGCCCTAAACTCGATGTCATCCCGGCGCAGGCCGGGACCCATCCTGAGATTTTTCGGCGCCACCGATGGATGGAAAGACCTCAGGATAGGCCCCGGCCTTCGCCGGGCTGACCTCGTGGATGATGGCACCCCGCGCAAGAGCCACCTGCTCGGCTCGGACCAATCCAAGATTGGCCGCCGCGGCCCTAGAGCCGGATCCCCTTCTCGGCCAGCCCCGCCAGCATCCGGCCATTGAACGCCCGGGCGATCTCGGGCTGCCGTACCGGGCTGGTGCGGAGCGAGCCCGACACCACCACCGATCCGGCATTGATCTCGTCGATCCCGAGGTCATGCATGTCGCTGGTAATGGCTTTGGCGAATTTCGGGTCAGCCCTCAGCGCCGTGGCGGCGGTCCGCATCTCGTCCATCACGGCCGAGGGATCCGTGCCGCTCGGCACGGTGAAGCGCGGGCGGAGTACGCCGAAATTGCGCGAACTGTTCTTCAGCGCCTTCACCGTCGAGAACGGGATCGAGTGCAGCGCCCCATCGCTGTCGCGCAACCGCATGCTCCTGAGCGACAGGCTCTCGACCACCCCGGTGCGATCGCCCGTGCTGATGGTGTCGCCAACCGCGATGGTGTCCTCGGCTAGGATGAAGAAGCCGGTGATCACGTCCTGCACCAGCTGCTGCGAGCCGAAGCTCAGGGCGAGGCCGAAGACGCCGGCGCCGGCGATCAGCGGCGTCACGTCGACCCCGATATTGGCGAGCACCGCAATGCCGCCCAGCACCACGAGCAGGATCAGCACGCCGTTGCGCATCAGCGGCAACAGCGTCTGCAACCGCCCCGAGCGCTGCGCCGAGCTGCGGCTTTTGTCGCTCGGCGCCAGCGTCGTGGCGATCCAGGCATCGAGCGTCACCCAGATCAGCCAGGCCACCGCAACGACCGTTGCCGCGGCAAAGAACGGCCCGACGATGACGCGCCCGTCCCTGGTCAGCCAGCCCCAGATGTCGAAGCCCCAGATCCCGGCGACGATGATCGCCATGGCGAGGAGCGTTGCCAGGTCCGCCGCGACGCGCACCATCTTGAGCATCTTGGCGGCAAGAATCTGCCGCAGCGTCTGCCGTTCGTAGCGGTAGCGCGGCGAATTGGGCGTCGTGAGCCGGTGCAGCACACCAAAGGTGATGAGGCCACCCAGCACCACCGCGAACGACCACAGCATCTGGCCCAGCACGTCATTGTCGCGCTGCCCGGCCCACAGGCTGAAGATGCTGAGGATCAGGAAGCCATAGGCGATGATGTGCCAGTGTCGCGCCAGGCGCCGCGTGGCGTTGCGGATCGGATTGTCCGAAACCGGGGCCCGGGCTGCACTGCCGAAGATCAGCCGGCCCAGCGCCATCCGGTGACGCGAGACGAATGCCAGCATGGTGAGCGCCGCAATCGAGTTGAGGATCAGCGCCGCGAAGTCGGCCGCCGACCAGCCGACCACCTGCCGCAGCGTCGGGTCGGCAGCGAGCGCCGCGAAGGTGGCAAGGCTCGCCACCGTCAGCCACCACGGATAGAACCGCCGCTGCCCATAGCGGATCAGCCGTACGCTGCGAATGCTGCCAAAGGCCGAGAGCACCGACGTCGCAAGATCGGCCGTCAGCATCGACAACAGGATGCCGACCGTCAGGCTGGTGAAACTGGTGCCAGCCACTTTCGACACCGGCAGAAAGTTCACCAGCACGGCGATTGCCAGCACCGCGGCGGCTGACAGCACCACCTTCAGCATCAACCCGATGGCGAGCTTGCGCTTGCGCACCGGCTTGGTCGGCTGCACCAGCCCGCGCGTGCCCCGGCCAATGCCAATGCCGATCCCGACAACGATCATGAGGCCCGGCAGGGCCCAGGCGATAAACTGCAGCAATTGCCCATCACTGAGCCCGCCCTGCACCCGACTGCCAATCTGCGCCCCCGCCTGCGCCAGCTTCCGATCGATCGGCACGCCAAAGGTGGCGCTGGGCAGCGAGGTGACGAAGTCGTCGGACCACCGGTAGAGGGCGCCCACCAGTCCGTCGCCGCCGCTGGTATCGGTTTGTTCGGCTGTGGGTGCGGTGGTCGCAGCCGCTGGCGTCGATCGCAGATGCTCGAGCAGTTGTTCGCGTAGCACTGGATCCTCGAGCACGACGATGAGCTGCTCGACCGCGTCAGGTGGCGTTGCCGAAGTTGGCTTGGCTTGCTGGGCAACGGCACTGCCGATCGACAGCACGACGAGAATGACGGCGATCAGCTGCTTCAAGGTGAGGTCTCCGTGTCCGGTCCCGGGGCCCGATGCCCGGAATCGAAAAACCCGTATAGCAGCCCTTGGGCGATCAAATTGTCAGCATCGTGCCCGAGGTTTAGCGAAAAAAGATGCGGGGACGGCAGGGGCAGCCCGCCATCCCCGGGGCCGGCAGGGACTTCCTGCCGTCCGCGACCCACCGCCGACCTGGCGGCGTTTGCGCTGGCCGCCTCAAGGGGCAGGGGCGGGATAGCGTTCCCAGAAGCCGTCGGCCGGTTGGGTCTGCTGCACCACATCGACCAGCACTCCGCTCGGGTCGCGCGTCATGAAGCGGCGCTGCCCCCAATCCTCGTCGGTCAGCGGATGAACGATGGGGGCGCCGGCCCCGCTCAGGCGCTCGAACACGGCGCCGGCATCCTCGACCTCGACGGTGAGGATCATGCCCAGCCCATTGAAGGCTTCCGGCCCTGGCGGGTTGGAGGGATGGTCCGGTGACATGAACGCCAGGGTCGCGCCACGCGTCCCGTCCTCGGCCGGCCCGGAGAGGTAAACGAACCAGGCGGCCTCGAAGAGCACCTTGAAGCCGAAATGGGCAACGTAGAAGTCGCGCGCCTGGAACAGCGCCGGGGTGGTGATTAGGGGATAGAGATCGCGAACTTTCATGTCGTGTGCCTCATCGGCGGGTGCGGGTGGGGTTTGTGCCGCGGCCGGGGCCGTTAGCCCCATGGACAAGGCGTGGGCTACGGCGACGGCAGCTGCCGCTGCGGTGAAACGGGGCAGCCGGATCATCAACGGCCCCCCTGCATAACGCGGGCCCGGTAGCGCGACGGCATGGCGTTGAGCTCGAGCACGGTGAGGGTGGAGACCAGAGCCCCCTGCAGCAGGATGAAGCCGACGCCGAGGCCGTTCGGCATGGTCACCATGATGGCGACCAGACTGCCTGCCACCCACGCGGCATTGCCGAGCACCACCAGCCACACGCCGGCGGTGGAGGGCTGCGTCTGGCGGGAGAGCAGGGCCATGAACAGCGCAACGGGAAACAGCGCCAGGCCAGACCAGAACAACAATCCGTGCGGCAGTTGCAGCAGGCTCGCGAGGCCCGGTGTTGCCACCAGCAGCACAGCGCCCATAAGGACGCAGGTGGCGGCGTCGATAGCGAGAAGTCGGTTGATCATCTTGTGTTCGCTCCACAGTGTTTACGGGAGCAAACTGCCGTCGGTGGTCGGGCTGGTCGATTACCTGAGAGGTACAGATTTTGGGTAAGCCGATCTCCCACATCGTCAACCGCGCCGTGATCGCCGAAGTCGTGCCCACCGGCGAGGGTGACCTGCACGTCAGGCTGGCCGACGGATCGGAAGGCAGAGGGTCACGCCGCAATCCCGACCACCTGGGTCTGTACCGCCAAATTATCACACGGCGCTCGTCCCGAAGTCCGGTTCGATCCTGGCCCTCCCACCGGCGTCATCCCCGCGCGGGCGCATAGGCGCTAGCTAGAGGACACCTACTGCCCTAGTGCCGCGCCCATCGACGAACCTGCACCCGCCAGCGCCTCAAACTCGGTGTCATCCCTGCGAAAGCAGGGACCCATTCATCCCCTTGCGCGGGCTGTGAGTTGGGTCCCTGCTTTCGCAGGGATGACAGCCGGTGGGTGGCGCATGATCCCGAGCTAAGGCCTATCCGCGCAGGCGGGGACCCAACACGACGACTCGGCCTCCACCCGCGCTGCGGTATCCACCCAGGCTCCCGCCGGCGCGATGCGCTCGACAAGTGAAACGCCTCAGCCGCCGCCGCTCGCCCCGCCGAGCCGCCGCTCGTCCCCCGACACTTCGCCGGGCGCCGGTTCCGAACTACTGCGCTTACCCGCCCCCGCGGATCGCGCGGTGGGCAATCGCGCAAAGTTCGGAAGGCAATATCTGGTGGCAGAGGCAAAGCGACAGGAGGCAGCGCCAGAGGAGCGGCCGCAGCAGACCCCGGCCAGTTCCACTCAGTTCCTGCGCCAGGTGCTGCGCGACGCCCGCAAGCAGCGCGGCCTGAGCCAGATGGAGCTGGCGCTGCGGCTCGGTTTCTCGCCGCGCCACATCAGCTTCGTCGAGGTTGGTCGGTCCCGGCCCAGCCGCAGCCTCATTGAGCGCTGGCTCGCCGAGGTCGGCGCGCAACCGTCAGTCCGCCGCGCCGCCCTGCTGCATGCCGGCTTTGCGCCGACAGCGGACCGCGCCGAGGCCGACCCAATGGCGCCGGCCATCGACCACCCGACCGAACTGATGGATCGGCTGCTCACCGTGCACGACCCGTTTCCGGCCTTCGCCTTCGATGCCGATTGGCGCATCCGCCGGGCCAACCGGGCCGCCCGCTGGTTGATGGGGCAGGTGATGCCGGACTATTTGCGCACCGTTCCAAACGACGGCGGCCTCGACATGGTCATGTGCTGCGCCCATGCCTCGGGCCTCCTCTCCAACATGCACAACGCCGCCACCTTCGGCTATGCCCACCTGGCGCAGCTCGAACTCGAAGCCGTGGCCAATCCGCTCCTTCGGCCAGGCGTTGAAGCGCTGGCGCTCTCGCTTGCCGCAAGGTTCGGCGAGCGCCCCATCGAGCCCGCCCCGTCCGCCCAGGTCCACTTCAGCTTCTCCACCCCCCACGGCCAACTGGATTTCCTCCGCTTCCAGTGCCTCATCGACCTGCCGCAGGATGTCACCCTCCGCTCCATGCGCGTGGAACTGTCGCTGCCGCTGAATGATTTGACGCGCGAGGTGATGCGCAGGGCGGTTTGAGGGGATGCGAGTGGAGCGGCCGGTCGCCGCGGAAGGCTGTCCGAGTTGGTGAGGTGGACATCACCGCGGAGGCAGCAAGCGGTGGCCGGTCCCCGGTCCCGGTTACGGGAGAGTGTGCCCCGCGGCACGGAACAGTCGGTACCATTCCTCGCGCGTGAGGGTGATGTCCGAGCCGGCGGCGCTCTCGCGGACGCGCCCGGGCTTGGTGGTGCCGAGGACGACCTGCAGGTTGGCCGGGTGCCGGGTGATCCAGGCGATGGCGATGCCCATGGGGGTGATGCCGTATTTTTTCGCCAGTTCGTCCATCACGTCGTTGAGCTCGGCGTAGTCCTTGCGATCGCCGATGAACACGCCCTCGAAGAATCCCTTCTGCACCGGCGACCAGGCCTGCAGCGTCATACCCTTCAGGCGCGAATAGTCGAGCAGCCCGATATCGCGCGAGACCGATTGCTCGAGCCCACCCATATTGGCGGCGATGCCCTGGGCGAAGAGGTTGGCATGGGCGATCGAGAGCTGCACCTGGTTGAACAGCAGCGGTTGCTTGATTGCCGATTTCAGCAACTCGATCTGGCCGGGCGTGTGGTTGGAGACGCCGAAATGGCGGACCTTGCCGCTGGCGTGAAGCGTGTCGAAGGCTTTTGCGACATCGTCGGGCTCGACCAGCGTATCCGGCCGGTGCAGCAGCAGCACGTCGAGATATTCGGTACGCAGCGCCTTCAGCGAGCCATCGACCGAGTTAAGGATGTGCTCGGAGGAAAAGTCGAAATAGCCGCGACGGATGCCGACCTTGCTCTGGATCTGGATCTTCGCCCGGTCAGACGCCGAGAGTTTCAGCGCATCACCGAACCGCGCCTCGCAGACATGCGGCGCGCCGCCATAGATATCGGCGTGGTCCATCATGGTGACGCCGACCTCGAGGGCCGCGTCGTAGAGCGCGCGAACCTCGGCGTCGCTCATCTTGGCGATACGCATCAGGCCCAGCACAACGCTCGACACGGTGACGTCGGTATGGGGGACGATGAAGGTTTTCATGTCGGGAGCCTGTGCTGGCGGATGGGTCGGGAGAGGGTGTGTATCACAAGCCGCGGTTAGCGTCGGCAATACGACGCTCGTCGTGGGTCGGGCCGGAACGGGACGTGGCGATGCGTCCAGCGCCAGGGACCCCGAAGGATATCAAAGCGAAGGACCGAGAGACGTCTACCCCTCGGGGGGGCCGTAGGGGGCGTTGTGGGTCTGAGCTGCGGATTGGCCGGCAAGGCCCGCTGCGTAACCCCCGTGGCGGGACCCAGGACCGGCGGATCGCGAGTTTGCGGCGGATGGTAAGTGTTACTAGACCGGCCGCGCTTGGGCGTCTGATTGCATTTCAGTGTCGGGTGATGCTGTGGATCCGCGTCGCAATAGGTCAAATAGTGCCTGTTTAAGTTCCTGAATAAGCAACTCAGAATTGTTGTATCGAACTATGACGTCGCCCATAGTGCGCTGAATTCGCTTCCTCGCGGTATTTAGTTCACGAGTTACCGGCGGCCATATCGTTGCTATTGCTTCTGTCTCGGAAAGCTTGACATGATAGTCGCGAATTGATTGCTGAACATCGTCCATCACCTGCACAAGCTGCAAGACCGCTAGCCTGTCGTTCTCGCTAACGGTAGGTTGCATCTCCACGAACTTAATGACCGCATCCACTCCAGCTTCGAAATTCTCTAGCGTCCTGTCGGATTTAGCTTTGAAATCTCTTTCAAAAGACAGCAACTCAGATGCAATAGCGGCAATCTTCGCGCGAGCTCGCTTGTAGTCGGAAGGATTTGACGCCCTTGTTAATACGCCAAGGTTGTTGCCCATGGACTGTAGGCGGCCGCCGGAAGTCTCCATCAGTTCATTGGTTTCCCGCATCGTTTCCGCAGCTTCGTTGAAGCGGTCCATGAACTCGATGATATAATCTAGTACTCCACGGTCATCATTCTCGTCGTCTATTGGTCCCAACTCGCGAGGTGAGGCGGGGGTTGGCACCTCAACTATGGGGCGCTGCCACTCCTGTACGACGCGCTGAAGATGTATTCGCACCAGTTTCTCGAAATGGTCTGAGTCTTCAAATGACCAGTGCAATGATCCAGCAGCTCCGAGCGTGCGCCTGAACGCTTGCACCTTTGCCATCTGTTCAAGGTCGATCTTGCTGGGTGCGACCGGTGCGTCCTTGAAGTAGAACATCACTCTGACAGATCGTGGATCTGAATCGTGGCGCGCCTTGGCACGGTGAAACTCCTCTTCGGTTCCCGACGAGAACCGTTGCGTGGGGCTTCCAAATCGTTGCCACATCACGCCAACAAATACGTCGTAGTCATCGCCGATCTGGTGGTTGATTACGTCTTGGGCATCCTCGCCGAGAGCGGGGTAAGCGTGCGTCTCCCATTTCACGAGCTCGAGTCGAATGCCTGCGCTGCGGCTCCATGTGTCGTTGATTTCGCTAATTGCCAATGCGATGCGGCTGCGCTCTTCTTCGGTATCTGAAGGTGACGCCACGAAGACAGAAAGAACTACGTCGTTTCTGGGCATTCTTTGCCTCTGCGTGTATTTCGATCGGCCTCGTCAAGGGCCGCCGGCGCCATCGTGTTCAGCGAGCCCGAGGAACGATCAGCCCCACAGCTTGTTTGCATCCAACTCAATCCGAGCTGCCTTAAGCTCCTGCACGAGGCTAAACTTCCAACTTTCGCCAGCGTCAAGCTCCTTATAGATAACGCCACTTAAGTCGGAGGGCATCTCCACTTGCCCCTTTCGAAGAAGGCATACCTGCCCCCGACCCAATTGACCCACGAAGAAGCCAAGTTCAAAGATAACGTTTTGCCGGGCACGCTCCCGTTGTGCATCTGAAGCGGTCGAGCCGCCAAGGTCATCTGGTGTCAAGAGAACGACAGCAAACGCAGCCTGCCCTGCGTACTCAACGAACTTCTCGATGATCGTGAGACCCCTGCTCATCCAGGCAAAGAAAAGCCCCGCCGAAGCGGGGCCGTTTTGATGATCAGGGGGCTGGGAGGAGGGGTGGTCCCAGCGCTGAAGTCACCTCGTCGCGCAGGTAGATGGGATATCGGCGCCGGTCGATAGGCATCCGCGATCAGTTCGTCTGGTAATGACTGCATGGGGCCTAACAAAGCCACCGACCACCTGATCAACCGGTGATCCTCAGGTTCGCGAAATAGCCGACAGTGCCAGCTTCGATCCAAAGGCCAACCCCGCCCTTTTGCGCCGGTCCGAGTTTGAGGTCGGTTACCATAAAAGCTGGTCGTGGAGCGCTGTTAAGAAAGAGCTCGGCCCGGGCGTCTTTCACCACGACGCGTATGTTGATCCACTGCTCTAGGTCGATGTCGGCATACGCTTCGTACTTGCCTGGCTCTTCCTGACGGAGCCGTGGGAAGGTGAAATCGGGGTAGGCAACATATTGAATGGTGCGATTGCGGCGGATCTGATCGTCGACCTGACTGTTGGTCGGTCTAAGGTAGATGCTCTCGAAGCGTTTGGCAGCGTCGATGCGAAAGGCCAATCCTATGAACCCGCGTGCGTAGGCCGGCGCGTCTGGTGCAAGGACGCTCGCCACATCCACCTCGATAGTACCATTGTGAAAATCCACTGGCTGCCAAGCCATGAAGTCTCGATCGATCAGAGCTTCCTTGGACGGGTCTTGGTAGGCCGAACTTGGCATCGTGACTTGAACAGCGGGACGGCCCTTGTAGGCCGTGTTCGAAATCGTCACTCCGTTCGGGATCAGGTCCATTCTGCTGAGTCTCGTTTGCGTTGGCCCTCCTAGCATGCCTTCGTCGCAACACCTCGACAATGCAGCGCGGAGCTCAATGCGGAAGGGGTGAGGCGACTGGCTCGTTTGACAGCGTCTCGATCCAGATCGATGAAGGTGCCACCTCTGGAGTATCGGCCGTTGAGCTAGAACTGGATGGACTCCAGCGCCTCGATCGGGTTCGCCGTATTGCATGGTGCCGTCTCGTCCTGCTCGCGCGCCTCTTCCATCGCGGGGAGGAGGGAACCGGTCATGAAAGCGGAGTATTGCGCGGTGTCAGGCTCAATAGTGCTGAAGACCTCGCCGGTAGCCATCAGTCGTGCGCTGAAGCCTTCGTTCTCCAGCAGCTTGCGGTGAATTGTGCTGGAGGTATCGTGGTCGAAGCCAAGCACAGGGGTGTTCGAGTCGAACTCGTTCTTACGCAGTTCCATCTCCCCAAGTGGGTTGCCCCCCGAGCCCATCACCAGCCCGATCGGGGCGCCCTTCTCATGGGCGATTGCAATGATGCTGTAGTATTGGCCGTTCTCCTTGATGACGGTGTGCGGCCAGTGGATCTGCAGCCTGTCCATGATGATGGCGCCGGTGCTGTCGCGGAGCAGCACACCTTTCAGTGCCGCATAGCCCCTGGTCAACTCTCCGCCCTGTTCCTCGGCGTAGAGCAGGACGTTTTCGGCTACCGCTCGCATCGGGGCGAAAAAGACGAACTCGGCCCGGTCGGCACCCGCCCGGAAGTTCGGCTCGAGGTTCTCGAAATCCCCAGTCGTGCGGATGATCTCGCAGGCGACCGTGGCTGCGTCCTCTGCCAGTGCGCCGCCCGCTGAGGCGGGCGTAAACCCTGCCATAAACATTGCGCCGAGAAGGGCCTTCCACAGACTTCTGCTCATACTCACCCCCTGCGGCGTTCAAATGGTCTCGCGCTCAAGAGGTTATCCACATGAGCAGAGCGGTCTCCATCCCCGGAACAGGGGAGTGACCAGGTCTTCGCCAAAGGGTTGCCCCGGGCTTGGTCACCCACGGCGGTGCGATGGCATCATGCCGGCGAGTTTTAGGGCGAAGGCGATGATGCGGGGCCAGTAGAGGTCGAGCACGGTCTTCATGGCGACCAGGAGCAACAGCCCGAACAGTCCGCTGCCAAGCATCAGGACCCCCCATGAGCCAAAGATGATGACCATCTGCATGACTACGATGCGCAGGTAGAGGCCAACCGTCGCCGCCGTCACGCTGTTGGCTCGATGGTCCTCCCAGAAGACCAGTGCTCTCTGCAGGAACGACCCGGCCAGCATCGGCCAGAGATTCTGTCCGATGATGAAGGTGTCGACGAAGGCCCCCAACGAACTGAGGTGGCCCGGCCATTCCTTTCCGTAGAGCGAATTCATCAGAAACAGGTGGATCGCCATGAAGAACCCGGCATGAAGGGCGACGATCACAGTCGCGGCACTGCCACCTTGCCGCCGCGCGTCAGGGCGCCAAGGGGCATTGGCGTCACTGTCGCGATGGAAACCGATCGTGACCACGGTCCAGAAGCCGAAGATCATCGTCTCGCACCAGTAGAAGATGAGCAGCGTGTAGATATCCCAGCCGACCAGCATGACACCAAGCAGGGGCAGGGCGTTGCCCAGGATGGTCAACGCCACGGCATGGGCCCTTTCCGTCGGCTGGCAGGCACTACTCCTCCCACACCAGTTCGCCGGACGACGCGTTCGCCTTGTGCAGTGCCTCGATCCGGAAGGTGACGTCCCAGCACTCTGGACTTATCCCCATCGTCGAGTCCGGCACCTCGATCTGGATGCGCCGGTTGAAGCGGATGGTGAGGTAGTCCGCCCAGAAGGCGTACCCTTGCTCATAGGCTGCGTTGGTCGCCAGCGAGTCCATGCCGTACCCGGGATGGTCCAGATCCTCGAACAGCGCCGCGGTCGTGTCGGCGAGCGTCGAAAGCTCCACTGCCCGCGCTCGCGCCATCCCGATGATCTCTGCGCTTTCGCCCTCGGGCTCGGGATAGGCTCGCTCCCAGCGCATGAGATCGTCGGCCAGACCGTTGGCCGCCCCGACCTGCTGCCCGTAGCAATAGGCAAAGCGGTTGTAGTCGGCCTGGGTAGCCCTTTCGAAGCCTGCGGCCGGCGCGGCCAGGATGAGCGTCGGAAGCACCGTCGCCAGCACGCGTGGCATCCGCATTGGTCGTCGAAGGTCTCTCGCTGCGTTGTTCATCGCCCCTCCCGGACCGGAGACGATAGTCCCTGGCGACCATAGGACCACCCCCCGAACGGGGGAGTGACCTGCCGCACCCATGTGGCGAGCCTGTCCAGCACCACCGCATCGGTACGGCCACCTGGAGCGAAGGGTTGAATTGAAGCCCCGCAACTTTGCACGACAGACCACGTGCCTCTACATTCAGCCGAAAGGGCGGAATGGGGAGATTCAGTCGGTGCCGGCAGCACTTGTCAGGCTCGCGCCTGGGGCGGGCTTCTATCTGGGCGTGGTTCTCAGCTTGATCCTGGCAACAGTCGCATTGGGACTGGCCGTCGAGCAGCGTTGGCTCGGCCTGACCCTGTCGGGCCCGTCTGCAGGCTCAGGGCTGCAGGTGGATATTGGCGAAGGGCCGTCGGCTGGCATCCCGGCTGGTGGACGTATCCTCGCCATTATCGGTCTCGACGGAGAACGGATCGAACTCGCCGCCTCCGACCTGATTGCCGAGCCTGATGGCCTCGGATCGTTCGAGCAGATGTGGTTGTTCTTCGAGCGGCAGACCGCAATCGCCGCCATGCTGCGACAGCCGCGGGTCGAAGCCGAAGTGCTCCTGCCCTCCGGTGGTGTCACGGTTCACCGCCTCAATGCCGAGGCGCAGCGGCCAATCTCGGCGCTGCCCTTCGGGTTCTGGTTGCAGATCGGTGTCGGGCTGGCCGGCTTCTGGATCGGAACGTGGGTGTGGACCCTGCGGCCCAAGGAGTGGGCGACCCGGCACCTGGCGCTCGCCGGTCTCGGGCTGATGATGTCGACTTTCCCGGCTGCGATCTACAGCACGCGAGAACTGGCCCTCGATGGCGGGCTTTTCGCAGTGCTGTCGGGGATGAATGCCGCTGGCGCCCTGATCTTCGGCGTTGGCATGATCGGCCTGTTTCTTGCCTACCCGAAAAAGCTTGTGCCCACGGGATGGTTGGCGGTGCCAGCGATCGTGCTCGGTGGATGGCTATTGGTCGACCTGACGGCGCTGGTGGAGAGCCCGGCCATGGGGCGTCACCTCGCCATAGTGTGCGCCATGGCCGCGATCGTCGTGCTGGTCCTCTCGCAAGCCTGGCTAGCTCGACGCAGCCCGGTCGATCGCGCTGCGCTCGCCTGGCTCGGACTGGCCGTGGTTGTAGGAGCCGGGTTGTTCGTCGCCACCACCATCGTGCCAGCGATGCTTGGACTGGAGGCGGTGCTGGCGCAGGAGCAGGCCTTCCTGTTCTTTCTGCTCACCTTTGCCGGCATTGCGCTTGGCGTGGCGCGCTATCGCCTTTTCGAGCTCGATGAGTGGGCCTTCGGCGTGTTCTTTTACCTGTTCGGCGTGCTGCTGCTCATCGCGCTCGACGCAGTCCTGATCTTCACCATCGTTGATGAGCGCGCCCCGGCCTTTGCCCTGTCGCTGCTCGTGGTTGTGTTGGTCTGGCTGCCGCTGCGCGACAGGATCGAACGGCGATTGCTGGGGCGGCGGAGGATCGAGACGGAGAACCTGTTCAGGCAGGTCATGGACGTCGTCCTGGCGCCACCCGACGCCAGTCCCGGGGAGCGCTGGAGAGGACTGCTGCATGGAGCCTTCAAGCCGTTGCGCGCGGTCGAAGTACCCGATGTTGCTCAACCAGCGCTGAGAGACAACGGCATGGTCATGGAGTTGCCGGGCGCGGGAAGGTTGCCCGCGATGCGGCTCGAATATGCAGATGGTGGGCGCAAGCTCTTTTCGTCGCGCGATCTCGAACTGGCGGCCGAACTCGTGGCAATGCTCCGCAATGCCGAGGAGAGTCGGATTGCCTATGAACGGGGCGTCCTGCAGGAGCGTGAGCGTATCGCCAAGGACATTCACGACAACATCGGCGTGCAGCTGATGGGGGCGCTTCATAGTCCCGATGTCGTTCGAAAGGACACCCTGGTTCGTGAAACGTTGGCGGACCTGCGCGAGATCATCAACAACGCGTCCCACCCGGATCTGTCGCTGGAGGAAGTGCTCGCAGATCTCCGCTCGCAGATTTCGGAGCATCTCCACACCGCAGGCATGCAGCTCGATTGGTCCGTCCGCCACGAGGCCAGCGCCATGCCCTCGCCGCAGGTGGTCAACGCGCTGAGGGCCTTCCTGCGCGAGGCCGTCCAGAACGTGCTCAAGCACTCTGGGGCGACGCGAGTGTCCATCACGGTAAGTCACGATCAGGCAGGGATCGGGATCGAGATCGTCGACGACGGCATCGGCTTCGATCCGGCCACCGTGCCGGCCGGCAATGGACTGGCCAACATGCGCTCGCGGGTCGAGGCGCTTGGCGGAACCTTCCATCTTGTCACTGGCGGCTCGACTACTCGCATCCGGGCAGCAATCCCCGAGGTCAGCCTGGTGAGCGTCTCATGACTGAAGTTCTGATCGTCGAGGACCTCAAGGAAACGCGCACCTGGCTGGCCGAGATCGCTCGCGCCGCGTTTCCGGATTGCCAGGTCGTCGAGGCCTCCAGTGTTCGCGAGGCGATAGTCAGACTTGATGCAACCCGGGTCGACATCGCCCTTATCGACCTCGGCTTGCCTGATGGCTCGGGGCTGGATGTGCTTCGTCGCCTGCGGCACGACCAGCCGCAGGCGACCTGCATCGTGACTACGGTCATGGCCTTTGATGCGATAGAGACCGTCGAATTGGCTCGGCGTTTCGCGTATCAGATCACTTTTGTGCCGCGAAAGGGCCCCTGGAGTTTCAGCGCCAACTTCGCCAGCAGGTCCGCGGCCAGCGAGGTGCTGGCAGCCCTGTCGTCACGAGGCGTGCCACTTGCCGCCAGTGCCGGACAGTTCCTTGGCGAAATGCAATCCTGATGGGCGACGGGCCCGCATCGACCGCGCGACAGCTCTTTCGTACAGCACTAGTCGTGCTGCCCTTGGGGCTGACGATGTATTTGGTGATGAGCCTTCTGGCCGGCCAAGCCGGTGCGCAATGGGCAATAGCTGCCGTACTCACCCTGCCGCTGGCCTTGATTGGCCTCGCGCATGTCGTCTCCAGTGCTCGTAGTGGCAGCTTCATCCATGTCCGGCCTGCAGTGGAACGATGTGCATCGCCGGTGCTGTTCTGGGCATGCGTTTGCCTCGAGGCGGCGTTGTCGACGATCCTGGCTTTGATCGGCCTCTGGGCCATAGCGCAACTGCTCTCATGAGCGGCGCGAACTGGGTCGTCCTGCTGCTGGCAGGCATTGGGCTGATGTTGACGAATGCGGCGATCGGCTCATGGACAACAGGAGATCCGCCACCGGCCAGTGTGTTTGGCCAGCGCAGCGCGGCCCGCGTCGTCGAGGCGCGTGTTGTCTCAGCAACGCAGAACGGCAGCCTGCGTCACGTTCCCCTCGTCTTGGTGCAGTGGGACGGGCAGGTCACCGAACTGCGCGGATTGACCGGATCGTTCTACGACTATCGCAACGGCACCGCGGAGACGGCAATCCGCGGCATCGTCATCGGCCAGGCGGTGGCGGTCAGGGTCGTCGAGGGTGCACTGTACGTGGACCGAACGGATTGGTTGCGGCTCGGAGGAGCGATATGGCTGAGCCTCTTTGCCCTTATTGCCTGGGGCGCCGGTGTTGTACTGTCGTTGCCAGGTAGGTTCAAACGTCTGGGCAGGCCGCGATCATAGACGAGACGCAACAGCATCTCACCGAAACATTGAGGGGAATCCAATCATGAGACTGTCCTCATCGGCCACAAGGGTAAATGCGAAGGCCCCGTAAATCCGGGGCCTTCTTGTTTGTCAGATAGCCTGAGCCACACTGTTGCTTGTGATTGAGCCACATTGTGGATGGCATATGCCTATCCTTTGTGGGCAATCACAGAAGAGGAGGAGTCGCCCAGCCTCAGCTACACCCAGTCGTCGTCCCGCAATCCTCGCAAACCATGCAGTGCCCCGACACCTTCATCCGCATCGAATTACAGTTCGAGCACTGATCCCCCGTATAGCCCTGTATCAGCGCCTGGGCCCGGAGCTGCCCCGCATTCTGCTGCGTCGGCGCGCTCGGGATCGGGTTGAGTTCCGCTTCGTTCGGCACCGCCAGCGCCTACATCCCGCAGAACTCGTGCACGACTTTGCACTGGCCGGCGCCGGCGATGGCCTCGCAGCTGGCGATGGCGGATTGTCGGGCGCGGGGTTTCGTGTGGCTTTCGCCAAAACCCCATTTCGTCGATTTCGTGCCGTAGTTCGCGAGTGCAGCGCAGCCTTGCGGATCGGCGAGGACGATCTTGCAGTTCTGCGTGTACTTGGCGCAATCCCTCAGCGCTTGGGCGCGGGCTCCGCCCTCTACGGGATACTGACGGGAGACGATGGGCTTGCCGTCGTCTCCCTGCGCAATAGCCCAGGCTGCCTGGCTGGCCGAGGTTGCCGCAATGGTCGCGGCGAAGATCAGTAAGGCGCAGGCAAGCTTGCTGCTCATGTTGGCTCTCTGGAGATTACGGAAACGCCTCAGCTACACCCAGTAGTCGTCCCGCAATCCTCACAAACCATGCAGTGCCCGCTGACCTTCATCCGCATCGAGTTGCAGTTCGAGCACTGATCCCCCGTATACCCCTGCATCAGCGCCTGGGCCCTGAGCTGGCCCGCATCCTGCTGCGTCGGCGGGCTCGGGATCGGGTTGAGTTCCGCCTCGTTCAGCACCGTCGGGCTCGGTTCGATCTTCAGCGCCGTCGCAGCCTTGAGCGCCGTGACGGTTGAGGTCTGCATCGAGGCGACCGGGTTGTAGGCCTGGGCGGCGGTGAGGCCGCCGGAGACCAGCATCAGGTTCTGGTCCTTCACCTTGCCGCGGGTCATGCCGCGGGAGACGAGGTTCTGCGCCGGGATCGGGGCAGGGCGCTGGCCTTCGCCGCTCTGCGACAGCGCCGTCGGGCTGTCGGCGTGGACATGCGCCAGGTCTTCGCGGTCGAGATAGGAGACGGCGAGCTCGCGGAAGATGTAGTCGAGGATCGAGGTGGCGTTCTTGATCCGGTCATTGCCCATCACCATGCCGGCCGGTTCGAACCGGGTGAAGGTGAAGGCCTCGACATACTCGTCGAGCGGCACGCCATACTGCAGGCCAAGCGAGATCGAGATGGCGAAGTTGTTCATCATGGCGCGGAAGGCAGCGCCTTCCTTGTGCATATCGATGAAGATCTCGCCCAGGCGGCCGTCGTCGAACTCGCCGGTGCGCAGATACACCTTGTGGCCGCCGATATTGGCCTTCTGCGTATAGCCCTTGCGCCGGTTCGGCAGCTTTTCGCGCTCGCGCGACACCCGCTCGATGATCTTTTCGACGATCTTCTCGGTGACGACAGGCACGCGCGCCATCTGGTTGGCGGCGTTCAGCAGCTCGACGGCATCGTCCTCTTCGTCGTCCTCATCGGAGACGAGCGAGGAGTTGAGCGGCTGGCTGAGCTTCGAACCATCGCGATAGAGCGCGTTGGCCTTGAGCGCCAGGCGCCAGCTGAGCTGGTAGGCCTCCTTTGCGTCGGCGACCGTCGCGTCGTTCGGCATGTTGATGGTCTTCGAGATAGCGCCCGAAATGAACGGCTGGGCTGCCGCCATCATCAGGATGTGGCTCTCGACCGAGAGGAAGCGCTTGCCGGTCTTGCCGCAGGGGTTGGCGCAATCGAACACCGGCAGGTGCTCGTCCTTGAGGAACGGCGCGCCCTCGAGCGTCATCGAACCGCAGACATGGGTGTTGGCCGCGTCGATTTCCTTCTTCGAAAAGCCGAGGAAGGCGAGGAGGTCAAAGCTCATGTCGCCGAGCTGCGCGTCGGTGACGCCCAGGCTCTTGAGGAAATCCGCGCCCAGCGTCCACTGGTTGAAGATGAACTTGATGTCGAAGGCCGATTTGGTCGCAGCGTTGAGCGCCGCGATCTTTTCGTCGGTGAAGCCCTTGGCCTTGAGCGAGGCGGGGTTGATGCCCGGCGCCTGGTTCAGGTTGCCGTGGCCGACGGCATAGGCCTCGATCTCGGCGATCTGGCTCTCGGAATAGCCGAGGGTACGCAGCGCCGGGGGCACCGCATTGTTGATGATCTTGAAGTAGCCGCCGCCGGCCAGCTTCTTGAACTTCACCAGCGCGAAGTCGGGCTCGATGCCGGTGGTGTCGCAGTCCATCACGAGGCCGATGGTGCCGGTCGGGGCAATCACCGAGACCTGCGCGTTGCGGTAACCGTGCTTTTCGCCGAGGTTCAGCGCATCGTCCCACACCGCCTTGGCGCGGGTCGAAAGCGTCTCGTCGCCGATCGAGGCATGGTCGAGCGCCACCGGGTTGATGCTGAGGCCCTCATAGCCGTCGGTCTTGCCATAGGCGGCAGTCCGGTGGTTCCGGATGACGCGCAGCATGTGCTTGGAATTGCGCGGGTAATCCTGGAACGGGCCGAGCTCGCCGGCCATCTCGGCCGAGGTCGCATAGGAAACGCCGGTCATTACCGCAGTGATGGCGCCGGCAATGGCGCGACCCTGCGCCGAGTCATAAGGGATGCCGGAGGTCATCAGCAGGCCGCCGATATTGGCGTAGCCGATGCCCAGCGTGCGGTAGATGAACGAGCGCTCGGCAATGGCCTTGGACGGGAACTGCGCCATCATCACCGAGATTTCGAGCACCACGGTCCAGAGCCGGGTGGTGTGCTCGAACGCTGCGACGTCGAACGACGAGTCGGCGTTGCGGTAGGGCAAGAGGTTTACCGAGGCGAGGTTGCACGCCGTGTCGTCGAGGAACATGTATTCCGAGCACGGGTTCGAGGCGACGATCTCGCCGGCTTCCGGGCTCGTGTGCCACTCGTTGATGGTGGTGTGGAAATGGATGCCCGGATCGGCCGAGGCCCAGGCGGCATAGCCGATCTGTTCCCACAGGTCGCGCGCCTTGACGGTCTTGGTCACCTTGCCGGCCTTGGTGCGGCTCAAGAGGTTCCAGTCGCCATCGGTCTCGACGGCCTTGAGGAAATCGTCGGTGACGCGGACCGAGTTGTTCGAGTTCTGGCCCGAAACGGTCAGGTAAGCCTCGGAATCCCAGTCGGTGTCGTAAACCGGGAAGTCGATATCGGTGTAGCCCTGCCGCGCGAACTGGATGACGCGCTGGATGTAGTTCTCGGGAACCAGCGCCTTTTTCGCCGCCTTCACCTCGCGCTTGAGGGCAGGGTTCTTGTTGACGTCAAAGCAGTCGTCGCCGGTGCCTTCGCAGTTCACCGCGGCCTTCATGATGGCCTTGAGCGCCTTCGACACCACCTTGGAGCCGGTGACGAGCGCGGCCACCTTCTGCTCCTCCTTCACCTTCCAGTTGATGTAGTCCTCGATATCGGGGTGATCGATATCGATCACCACCATCTTGGCGGCGCGGCGGGTGGTGCCGCCCGACTTGATGGCGCCCGCAGCGCGATCGCCGATCTTGAGGAAGGACATAAGGCCGGAGGACTTGCCGCCGCCCGAAAGCTTTTCGCCTTCACCACGGAGCTTCGAGAAGTTCGAGCCGGTGCCCGAGCCATATTTGAACAGGCGCGCCTCGCGCACCCACAGGTCCATGATGCCGCCCTCGTTGACGAGGTCGTCGGTCACCGACTGGATGAAGCAGGCATGCGGCTGCGGATGCTCGTAGGCCGATTTGGACGAGGTCAGCTTGCCGGTGAAGGGGTCGACATAGAAGTGCCCCTGGCCGGGGCCGTCGATGCCATAGGCCCAGTGGAGGCCGGTGTTGAACCACTGCGGGGAATTGGGGGCAACCCGCTGCGTGGCCAGCATGAAGCAGAGCTCGTCGAAGAAGGCGCGCGCATCTTCCTCGGTGGCAAAATACTTGCCCTTCCAGCCCCAGTAGGTCCAGGTGCCGGCGAGGCGCTCGAACACCTGGCGGCTGTCGGTTTCCGAACCATAGCGCTCAGCCTCGGGGAGCTTGGCGAGCGCCTTCTCGTCGGGAACCGAGCGCCACAGCCAGCTCGGCACGTCGTTCTCTTCCACCTTCTTCAGGATCTTGGCGACGCCGGCCTTGCGGAAATATTTCTGCGCAATGATGTCCGCCGCCACCTGCGACCAGGTCGAGGGGACCTGCATGCCTTCGAGCTTGAACACGATCGAGCCGTCGGGGTTCTTGATCTCGCTCGTCACCGAGCGGAATTCGATCCCCGCATAGGCGCTGTCGTTGGCTTTCGTGAACCGGCGTTCGATGCGCATTTGTCTATATATTCCCCAATAAAGCGGACAGGAAAGCCCGCGAGCCGCCAAGGACGGCTTCTGCCTCTTTGTATGACGCTGTCTAACTGGCCGCGAAAAGCGACCCAGGAGCCCCGTTTGGGACCCTCGACGAACTGCTGTCGCCGTGTGGTCCCGGTCGTCCGTCGTGCCGTCTGAACACGCCCGGCGCAACCTCCAAAGGATGCGTCCGATGCTTCGAGTCGGTCAATGCCGAGGCATGATCACAACATACAACAGCTAGTGGCATTGCCCGTGTCCGACGGCTAAATCCAGTATCTCATATGTGGATTACGGGGAAAAGTTCCAAGCTCGATTCGGCAGTTCGGAAGGTCAATTTTCAGTACCTCGGCCTCACGGATCGCTGCCAAAATCGGTGCTAAACCCCGAGAAAGCGGCCACTCTTTCGCCATCTTTGAGCGACGCGCGAAGATGAAGCGATGGGGCTAAGCAGCAGGCGGATTTCGGTGCGAATCCTGTCAAGCGCATTATTTCCGTCACAAATCGGCGACCATACACAGCGCCTGATTGTCGGTCGGCACACCATAGGTAGAGGGCAGGGCGGTCGCCGCCTTTATGCTAGGCGTGTGTCCTAGGGCATGTTAGAGCCACGGGCAGAAATGACGCGCGATTTGGCGCGCGAACGGATTCCGAGACGGGTTCAGACGGTATGGCGAACGGCGGCATGAAGGACTTCCTGATCGAGATACTGGCCTGGTGGCGGGGCAACACCTGGGGCACGCGCCTCTGGATCGCGACGCAGGGCGAGTTCGTCGGCGAAGACGAGACCGGCAACCGCTATTACCGCTCGAAGCCAGGCTCCAAGCCCGGCCCCAACGGCTACGAGCGCCGCATGGTGGTCTATGCCGGCGGCTATGCCGAGCCCACCACCATCCCGCCCGGTTGGTATGGCTGGATGCACTACCGCACCAACACTCCGCCGACCGCTGAGGAATACACGGCGCGTCCCTGGCAGCAGCCGCACCAGCCCAACCTCACCGGCACCGCCGCGGCCTACCGCCCGGATGGCAGCCTGTTGAACAAGGGCGAACGCCCGCGCGTCACCGGCGACTACGACGCCTGGTCGCCCGAATAAGCCCGACTATCGTCCAGCCCATGCAGATGGTCCGCAAGGCAGTTGCCGCCATTTTCGTCAGCTTTGCGCTGGCGAGCCCTGTGCTGGCCGAGACGATCGCCAATCCGGTCGCCCAGTTCTCCGGGCTCGACAAGATCACCGGGCGCATCACCACCTTCGATGTCTATATCGATGAGACGGTGCAGTTCGGCGCGCTGCAGATCACGCCACGCGCCTGCTACACAAGGCCGCCCACCGAGACGCAGCGCACCAGCGTGTTCGTCGAGGTCGACCAGGTGAGCCTCAAGGGCTCGATCGACCGGATCTTTACCGGCTGGATGTTCGCCGACAGCCCGGCGCTCAACGCCATCGACCACGCCGTCTACGATATCTGGCTGCTCGACTGTAAGCAGAGCTCGGATGTCCCGCCGCCATCGGCGGATACCGCTGCTGGGGGCTGAGCTAGCCGCAGGGCACGTGGATGCCTCCCCCACGGTGTCACCCCGGCGAAAGCCGGGGCCCATCCTGAGGGGCTTCGGCAGATCACTGCTCGCCCGGCACGCCTCGCTGCAAATCCTCACCTTCCCACCGGCGTCATCCCCGCGCAGGCGGGGACTCAGTGCGATTTCTCAAGCTCCACCAGCGCTGCAGCATCCCACTAGGTTCCCGCCTGCGCGGGAATGACGCCGGTGGTGCGCTGATCCCTTGTGCCCGGAGGGCTGCGCCGCGCCGTCACCTCTATCAACGCCCACCGCAACCAAGATCAAGTCAGGCGCCGGCCTCCTGCGCTTAGCTCCTCCCACCCCAACGAGAGGAGCCACAAATGCTCAGTACCCCCGAGATCGTAACCCGCCCGGACCAGCCGTTCGCGGCGATCCGCATCAGCCTCGATCGCGGCGAAATCCCATCGAAGGCGCCGCCGCTGGTCGGCGAGGTCGCCGGCTGGCTCGCCGCTCGGGGCGCCGCCCCCATAGGCGCGCCGTTCTTCAGCTACCTCGAAATGCCTGAGGACGGGGCGATGGTGATGGAGGTGGGTTTCCCTACTGCAACACTGCTCAGCGGCGATTCGAAGGTCAGGACCGGCACCATCCCGGCCGGCCGCTTTGCGACGCTGATCCACACCGGACCCTATGAGGGGCTCTACCAGGCCAACGTGGCGCTCGGCGAATGGCTGGAGAAGCAAGGCATCCCGCATCCGATGCCGGAAGATGCACCGGGCGAGTACGACGCGGCACTGCTGGAGATCTACATCACCGACCCGGCCGACGAGCCCGACCCGCAGAAATGGCAAACCGAAGTAGCGTTCCGGTTGGGGAAGTAAGCATCGCGAAGCAATCCGGCCGGGGCCTTGGGCCTGTCACGGATGTTCCCCCACCCACGGTGTCACCCCGGCGGAGGCCGGGGCCCATCCTGAGACGGTGAGGGACTTGCGCCAGAGCCACAGCTCAGGATGCGTCCCGGCCTGCGCCCCATTCGCTAAGCCACGGAGTGTCCAATCCGAGAGCTTGCCATCAGAAAGTGCCCCAAGCTCGGTGTCATCCCCGCGAAAGCGGGGACCTCCGTTTGAGATAGTGCCGCAGGCGAGAAAACAGAGGCCCCTGCTTTCGCGGGAATGACCCGGTGGGCGGGAGAGGGGCCAGGACCAAACGCACATGAGCTTTCGCTCAGGTTGGGCCCTGGCCGCGTCACCGGGGTGGTGCCGGCGGGAACCTCACCCCCAGAAAAGGACCGGCCGGCCCGGGAGAGGAACCGGCCGGCCGAGTCATCCCGCCCGGGCGAGGATATCCTGTGCCCCGTTCACCAGCTGCGCCGCGGCGTCCTCGGGCGATTTGGCGCCGAAGGCGACTTCCTGGCTCAGCGTGCCCAGCAGCGACTGGCTGATCTCGCCCGCCGCAGACGGCGGCGACGGCGGGATCGGCCCGAGCAGGTCGCCCAGGTTGGCGAAGAAATCGAGGGTCTGCCGTTCGAGGTCGGTGACGCTACCCGCAATATGCTCGCGCGACGCCGCCGAAGCCGGAATGCCGCGCTCCAGCCCGAGCAGGCTCGCCGCCTCGAGATCACGCACGAAGAAGTTGATCAGCTCGACCGCTTCGTCCTTGAGCTTGGAGGTCTGCGCCAGGGTCCACATCATCGTCGGCTTGCGGTACTGCCCGCCTTTACCGCCGGCCATCGCCAGCGGCATGTTGGTGACCGCCAGCGTATCCTTGACCAGGGCCTGGTAGGCGATGAGTTCATTGACCCCGGTAAAGCCGCTGGCGGCGCGTCCGGTCACCAGCATGCTGGTATCGATGGTACCGGTCGAAATCGCCTGCTCCTCGGCGGTCACGCAGGCCTGTTTGCCGCGCAGGTCCGCCCATAGCGTGAACCACTCGGCCGCATCTTCCGTCCCGAAGGCGAGCTCGCCCTCCGCGGTATAGAGCGCCTTGCCGCGCTGCCTCAGCCAGTTCTCGAGCGCCGGCTCGTTACCCGAGCCGTCCTGCAGCATGCGCATCCCGGCATTGGCCGCATTGAAGTCGCCGGCCATGCCTAAAAGCTCCGCATAGGTCGTCGTGGGGCCCGGCACCGGCAGGCCGGCCCGCTCGAAGGCGCTCGCATTGACCTGCAGGCAGAAGCCGCCGGCGCCCATGCTCACGCCATAGAACTTGCCGTCGACCTTGCCGGCTTCGATCTGGTCGGCATCGAAATCGGCGAGGTCCAGCGCGCCGCCCAGATAATCGTCGAGCGGCGTCAGCGCGCCGCGCTGCGCATATTCGACGATGTAGCGATAGTCCATCTGGATCAGGTCGGGTGCATTGCCGCCGGCGGTCTGGGTCGCAACCTTCGGCCAGTAGTCGGTGAACCCCATGAACTCGCCGACCACCGGCGCGGTGCCGAGCTTGTTCTGGAACAGGTCGAACACCGCAAAGGTCCGCTCGGCGCGCGCCTGGCCGCCCCAGAAGATGGCGCGGACACCGTCCGACTGCGCCCGTGCCACCGGCGCCAGCGCCGTCGCCCCCAGTAGCGCGAGGGCGCCCTTAAGCACCGTCCTGCGACGTGTGATCATATCGTCTCCTCCTGACTCTTTTGAGCCTCGTGTTGCGCGCGGCGCCGGTCCTCGCCCGGCGTCGTCGCGAAGTAGGATCTGTACTGGCGCGAGAAATACTGGGTGGTCGAGTAGCCCAGGATCGAGCAGATCTCCCCGATGCTCATCGAGGTGGTCTGCAGCAGGTTGCGCGCCTTGAGCAGCTTGGTCGATTTGACGAAGCTGATCGGGCTCACCCCGTAGATGCGCCGAAAGGTGCGGGTGAAATGCGAGCGGCTGCGAAACACCGCCCCGGCGAGCTCCGAGATGTCATCGTGCTCGGCCGGCATTTCGAGCACCTTGTTGGCAAGTTCGATCACATCGCGGTCGAGCCGTGAGCTGGGAACATCCCCCGGTACGAGCTGCAGCGCTGCGCCGTGCAACTCGTCGAGCACCGCCCTGAGCAGCATGGCGGTGCGCCTGCCATTGTCGGCGAGACCTGCGAGTTCGGCGGCGTGCAACTGTACGATCTTGCGGGTCACCGCGTCGATGAACAGGAAGTCCGACGTCCAGCACCAGACCGGCGGCAGCGGCGCTTCCGCCCGATAGGCATAGTTGAGAAAAGTGACGCCCAGCGGATTGGCGGAGTTGTGCGCGGCCCGGTAGACGCCATCGGGCCGCATCACCACGGTCACCCCGGGCAGCAGGGCGATCCGCTCGCCGCCGGGCGCCACCAGTTCGCCTTCGCCGGCCCAGATCAACCAGATGCGATAATTGTCGAGCTTGGTCGGATCGGAGGCGAAAGACCAACCCGGGTCGCACCGCATGCGCCCCACCGGGGCGCGCAGCTCGACGCCCGTCTCATCTTTACCGAAGGTGCTGGCAGCCGCTTGGTTCAACAGGTTGCCCCAGCCCCTTCACCACCGAACAGGGCGAGACGCTCGGCCGCCGCGCTCGGCTGCGCGCCCTGGTCCATGTAGTGGAACTGCAGCGCCCGGCGCCGCTGCGCCGAGTTGTTCGAGGGCGTGCCATGCGGCAGGAGGCCATCGAAGAACATGCCGTCGCCGGGCCGCAGCGGAAAGGCGACGCTCCGCCGGCCGGCCATATCGGTGTCGCAGATCTGCCAGTCGCGACGCCGGAAGTGGTGGATCGGCCCCAGCTTGTGCCCGCCGTCGAGCACCTGCATGCAGCCATTGGCAATGGTGGCCTCGTCGACGGCGATCCACACCCCGACGATGCGCGTTCCGAGCGGATAGTCGAAGAACGCATGATCCTGGTGCCACGGCTTCTCGCGGCCGCCGCGCGGCGGCTTGAGCAATGCCATGTCCTGGAACAGCCGCACGTCGCGTTCCAGCAGATGCCGGGCGATCGCTCCGATCCGCTCGCCCAGCGCGATGCCGGCCAGCCGCTTTTCATGGGGCACGAAGTCATAGAGCTTGCGGACGGCGTCGTAGCGCTCGGCCGCCGTCATCGTCCCGATGATCTCCTTGTATCCTTTTTCGTAGGACACTCCAGAGAACCCCAGCACGCGGCCCTCGATCAGGTCGTCGATCGCGGCCTTTGCCGCAGCCAACTCGTCGGCCTGCAATAAGCCCTCGACCGATAGCCAGCCATGCTCGCGATAATGCGCACGCGATGCCGCGGTCAGCGCGGTGGCGATATCCACCCGCGCTGCGCTCGTTTCCGGGTCGTAGAGTCCGTCCTGGTAGGCGCCGCCCTGTTCCTGGTCGAATTGCAGCATGGTCCGTAATCCCGTGCACCGAAGCTCGCGTTCGGTTTCCTCTTGCCGGGATGATCGGGCCAAATCCGCATCGATCCAAGGCCACGAAGCCGCCGAAGTTGTGCACGATTCGCGCATTGTGAGCGTCGGGGTCGGCTGGAGCGTTTCACCGCTGCGTGGATTCGGTGAAAGCTATTGAGGGCGACCTCGCCACCACCCTATCGGTCCCACCACCGGGTCATCCGCGCGAAAGCGGGGACCTCCGTTTGCGATGGTGCGCAACACGCAAAAAACAAAGGTTCCCGCTTTCGCGGGAATGATCCGGTGGCTGAGCCAGACCCCAGGTCCCATGTCCTCGCAGGGCTGACGGCCAGTGGCGAGTCAGCCAACGGCTTGACTCGTCGTTCGCGAAGCTATTTAACAACTGTGTTATTTAACACATGTGCGAAATATGACCGCCGACGCTCTCAGCCTCACTCTCTCCGCGCTCGCCGACCCAACGCGGCGGGCAATCTTGCAGCGGCTGAGCGAGGGTGAGGCGTCAGTGAGCGAATTGACGGCCCCCTTCGATATTTCGATGCCGGCCATTTCGCGCCATCTGAAGGTGCTGGAGCAGGCCGGGCTCGTGGCGCGCACGCGGCACGCGCAATGGCGTCCGGTGCAGCTCAATGCTGCGCCGCTGGCCGAGCTGGCGAACTGGGTCGAGCGCTACCGCCGGCACTGGGACCAGAACTTTGCGCGCATGGACGCCTACCTCGCCGAACTGCAGAAGGGGAATCCCAATGGCCCGAAGCAATAGCGTCACGGCCGAACAGGCAGCCCTGGTGCTGGAGTTCGACCGGCTGTTCGACGCGCCGCGAGCGCTCGTGTGGCGCCTGTGGAAAGACCCCGAGCATATGGTGCGCTGGCACGGGCCGGAGGGCTACGCGCTGCTCAGCTGCGACATCGACTTCCGCGTCGGCGGCAAGTGGCGGCGCTGCATGAGCAATGGGCCGGGCCACGCCCACTGGATCCGTGGCGAGTATCTCGAGATCGTCGAGCCGAGCCGGCTGAGCTTCACCTACATCAACGAGTATGACGGCTTCGAGACCGTGGTGACGATGGATTTCGTCGACGAGCACGGCAAGACCCGGATGTTTTTCCGGCAGACCCCGTTCATCACCCTTGAGGAGCGCGATGGGCACGGCTGGGGCTGGAAGAGCGGCTTCGATGTGTTCGACCGCTATGTGGCTGAGTTCATCGACGACGACTGGCGCCCCAAGGGCCGTCCGCGCAGCGATGGCGTAGCCGAGGATATGGTCGCGGCGAGGCGCCGGGCACTGGAGCGCAAGCGGGAGGACGACAATGCTCACCCTACCAACGATTGTTGAGCGGACGGCTCAACCCTATGTCGCCATCCGCAAGCGGGTGACCATTCCGTTCGATGCGGTGATCGGCGCCACCATGGATGCGATGTTCGCCGCGGTGAAAGCCAAGGGCTTGCAACCGGTTGGGCCCGCATTCTTCAAGTACAACATTGTCAACATGCCGGATCTCGAGATCGAGTTCGGCGTGCCCGTGGCGGCTCTTGTGGTCAGTGACGGGCAACTGGTCGGTGGCACGCTGCCCGCTGGCCGCTATGCCCAGACTACCTATTGGGGCCACTACGACAACCTGATGGACGTCAATGCCGTGCTGATCGGCTGGGCGAAGGAAAAGCGCATCGCGTGGGACGCCACCACCGGCAGCGATGGCGAGCACTTTGTCGCCCGCTTCGAAATCTACCCCAACAGCCCCGAGGAAGAGCCTGATCCGGACAAGTGGGAAACCACCGTCGCCATCAAGATCAGGGAGTGAACCGGTGCTGCTGAACGATCGGACGGCGATCGTCTACGGCGGCTCGGGCGCGGTCGGTGGGGCCGTCGCCAAAGCCTATGCACGCGAGGGCGCACGGGTGTTCCTTGCTGCCCGCAACCGCGAACGGCTCACGGCCGTGGCAGCTGAGATAACCGCAGCCGGGGAAGGGTCGAGGTGGCGCCGGTCGATGCCACCGACCATGAAGCCGTCGAGACGCATCTCCAAGCGATCGCCGCCACGGCCGGCCCCGTGAAGATCATGTTCAACGCAGTCAGCCTCGACGACACCCAGGGCCAGAAGCTGATCGACATGCCGCGCGAGCGGTTCATCGCGCCGGTGTTGACCGGGATGAAGACCTGGTTTTCGACCGGCACCGCCAATGCCCGGCATATGGCGGCCAATGGCGGCGGCGTCATCGTCGGCATCACCGCCAACGCGGCGCGTGAGGCCTATGACATCATGGGCGGCTTCGGCGTGTCGCAGGCGGCGATCGAGCATTTTCTCCGCCACCTCGCGGTCGAGAACGGCCCCGCGGGGGTGCGTTGCGTCTGCGTCCGCTCACCAGGCTCGCCCGATGCGCCGGGCGTGCGCGAAGCGTTCCTGCTGCATGCGAAAGAAGAGGGGATCACCCTCGAGGAAGCCGAGCGCCGCGCTGGCGAACGCACCCCGCTGCGGCGGCTGACCCCGCTAGCCCAGATCGCCGACGTCGCCGTGCTGCTGGCGTCGGACCTCGCCGCGTCGATGACGGCGACGGTGGCCAACGCTACGGGTGGGGCGCAGGTGGATTAGGGTACCATGCGATTGGGCGTCACCGGCACAGCTGTTGTGCTCGGTTTCGCCCCACCCACCGGCTGTCATCCCAGCGAAAGCAGGGGACCCAACTCGCAGCCCGCGCTAGTGGAGAAATGGGTCCCAGCGTTCGCTGGGATGACACCGGAGTCAGAGGGACATGCAACGCCCTCCACCGGCCCCGTGTCGACAAGTGCCGCTACCTGCTCAGAAAAACTCATCCAGCAGTGTGTACCACTCTAGCTTCGCCCGATCCGGCTCCGTAACGCCATAGGCCGCGAGGAAGGCCGGGATCGCCGCCGCTCCGTAGTTCCAATCGAGGCTGCGGCAGGCCAGCGCCAGGTCCTGGTAGCGGTCGGCAACGCCCAGCCGGCCGCAATCGATGAAGCCGGTAAAGTGCCCATCCTCGGCCATGAAGTTGGGAAAGCACGCGTCGCCATGGGTGACCACCAGGTCCTCGGCTTTTGGCACGCCGGCCATGAGCCGCGCATAGTCCGCCGGGCCTTGCTCAGGGTCGTCGCCATCATAGAGCCCGGCATGGTAGCGCGCCGACGCAGCAGCGACGCGGATGCCGGCGCGATGATCGAATGGGCATTTCGCGGGATCGATGCCGTGCAGGTGGCGCAGCGCCTCGGCGACCACCCGGATGGCGGTCTCGGCCGTTACCTCGGACGTCACCCCAGGCGTGGACGCCAGGTCGTGCCCCCGGACTGCGCTCATCAGCAGCCAGTGCCGGCCATCATGCTCGGCAACGTCGATCACCTGAGGGCAGGGGAGCCCGGTGCCGTGCAGCCAGCGCAGCCGGTCGATCTCGCCCGGCAACTCGGCCAGCGCTGAGATCGGTTCGGACTTGATGAAATGCCCCTCGCCGGCCCGGTACACCCACGCCCCGGATACGCCGATGGTCTGCGGCACGAGCTTGACGCCACTGGCCCAACCGGGCGGCAGCTCTAGTGGTCGCATGCGAAGAAGTCGCCCCGGTGCTGCAGCGCCTCGGCGAGGCGAGCCTCATAGTCCTCGCGCGGGATTTCGATGCCGCCGAACGTGCGCAGGTGATCGGTGACGAACTGTGTGTCGAGCAGGTGGTAGCCGCCAGCCACCAGCCGCTCCAGCAGGTGCGCCATGGCGATCTTCGAGCAGTCGGTCTTCCGGTGGAACATCGATTCCCCGAAGAACGCCGCGCCCAGCGACACCCCGTAAAGCCCGCCAACCAGCGCCGCCCCCTCCCACACCTCGACGGTGTGGACGATGCCGCGTGCGAACAGCGCGCCGTAGAGGCGACGGATCTCGGGGTTGATCCAGGTCGACTCGCGATCGACGCCCGCCGTGGCGCAACCTTCGATGACACCGCTGAAATCGGTGTCGACCTTCACCACATAGGGGTGAGTGCGAAGCGTCTTCCGGAGGCTTTTGGAGATATGAAACCGGTCGAGCGGGATCACGCCGCGCTTTTGCGGGCTGACCCAGAACAGGTCCGGCGAACCCGCATCCTCCGCCATCGGGAAAATGCCCGCCTGGTAGGCCCGGATAATCAGTTCGGGCGTCAGGTCGATGGCGAACGGATCGGGCTTCTTGCTCATGCCCCGAATATGGGCCCGCCGCTGCTGCGAAACAACGCCAAAGCGGCTTGCAACCGCCGCAACCGGACGCGATGCTGCCGGCCGGTTGAGGGCGTCAGATGAACAAGTGGGTGCGGCGCATCATCGTCGGGATCGTCATCGTCGTGGTGTTGTTCATCGCTGCGGGCGGTGTGGGCACCTCCATGCTGATGAACCATCTGCTGACCCCAGGCGGCGTCGACTGGAGCGGCGCCAACAACCCCAACCCGCCGACCGACCCCTATGAGCTCGGCTATCGCGGTGACCCACAGGCGGCGCTCGGGCTGCCGTTCGAGACCGTGCGCTACGAGACCGAACTGGGCGAGGCGGAGGCCTGGTTGGTGCCGGCCGCGAACCTCGCCGGCCCATGGGCAGTCTATGTCCACGGCATCGGCGGGATTCGCGAGAACGGCTACCGGCAGCTGTCGATCCTCCACGAGGCCGGCATCCCGACGCTGCTGATCACCTACCGTAACGACAAGGGCGCGCCCGTGCCGGACAATGCCATCTACGGCTTCGGCGTCGACGAGTGGCGCGACCTCGATGCGGCGGTGAGCTGGGTGCTCGGCCGCGGTGCGCCGAACGTCATCCTGGTCGCGGAGTCGATGGGCGGCGCCATTGCCGGGCAGTTCCTGATGCACTCGAGCCAGGCCGGTAAAGTCGTGGCCCTGGCGCTCGATGCGCCGGCCCTGGATTTCACCGAGGTGGTGGCCGACAAGCTCGGCGCGCGGATGATCCCGCTGGCCCGCACGCTGGCCAGGGCCGGCATCTTCGTCTTCGATACCTATCGCGGGGTGCACCTCAACAAGGCGGTGAGTCTCGATGCGGTGGCGAAGTTCCCGGGGCCGCTGTTCCTGGCCCACGGCACCGGCGACAGCCTGGTGCCGGTCGCCATCAGCGAGCGGCTGGTAGCGGCGCGCACGGCGCCGACGAGCTATCTGCAGACCGGCGCCAACCACCTGCTGTCGTTCAAGGAAAATCCCGAACGCTATCGCGCCGAGATGGGCGGGTTTTTGAGCAGTCTCGGACGCTAGAGCGTTTCGTTGAAACGCTCCGGGCTCAGCGGAGCACCAGCCGCACCAGCAGCGGCAGGCTGATCGCGGCGAGCACGACCGGAAGCATCATGATGATGGCGTCGAGGTAGTCGATCATGTGCGGCATGGCACGATCTCCTTAGGGTAGGGGATACGTGCCACCTGGCGGCTGAACCGGCGCTGGAGCGTCCGTTCAGAATTCGTTAACGAGTCGGGTTGGGAAGCCGCGGGCGGCTCGGCGATCGCCTTCTCCCCTTGCGGGAGAAGGTGGCCGAAGGCCGGATGAGGGGTACCTCTCCGCGTACCGGATCGCCCCTCGCTGCCCTCGGAGCGCGCTACACTTCGTTCTGCGGACCCCTCATCCGCCCTTCGGGCACCTTCTCCCGCAAGGGGAGAAGGCAAACTGGTGCTCGTTGCAGCCGCGTGTGCTAGCGACGCAGACCACCGGGTCATTCCCGCGAAAGCGGGAACCTCTGTTTTGGTTCGCACCGTGGCTTCCAAAACGAAAATCCCCGCTTGCGCGGGGATGACATCGAGTGGTGGGATCGCCTGACTGTCAGGCCTTGTTGTCCTTGAGGAACTTTTCCAGCCAGTGGATGTCGTAGTTGCCGGCGATGATATCCGGCTCCTTGATCAGCCGCTGGAACAGCGGCAGCGTCGTCTTGATCCCGTCAACCACGAACTCGTCCACCGCGCGGCGCAGCCGCTGCAGGCACTCTTCGCGGGTGCGCCCGTAGACGATCAGCTTGCCGATCAGGCTGTCGTAGTAGGGCGGGATCGAGTAGCCGGCATAAACCGCGGAATCGACGCGCACCCCGACGCCGCCGGCCGGGTGGTAAAAGCTGATCTTGCCCGGCGACGGGGTAAAGGTCTGCGGGTCCTCGGCATTGATGCGCACTTCGATCGCATGGCCGGTGAAGGTGATCTTGTTCTGCTCGAGGCTCAGCTTCTCGCCCGAAGCGACGCGGATCTGCTCGTAGACCAGGTCGACGCCGGTGATGCGCTCGGTCACCGGGTGCTCAACCTGCAGGCGGGTGTTCATCTCGATGAAATAGAATTCGTCGTTCTCGTACAGGAACTCGATGGTGCCGGCGCCCGAGTATTTGAGCTTCCGCATCGCGGCGGCACAGATCTCGCCGATCCTGGCGCGCTGGTCGGCGGGCACGGTTGGGGCCGAGGCTTCTTCCCAGACCTTCTGGTGGCGGCGCTGCAGCGAGCAGTCACGCGTACCGAGGTGCACGGCATTGCCCTGGCCGTCGCCCATCACCTGCACTTCGATGTGGCGCGGCTTGCCGAGATACTTCTCCATGTAGACGGAGTCGTTGCCGAAGGCGGCCTTGGCCTCTGCGCGTGCCGTCGACCAGGCGGTGAGCAGGTCGAGCTCGGTATGCGCGACCTTCATGCCGCGTCCACCGCCGCCGGCGGTCGCCTTGATCAGCACCGGGTAGCCGATCTCGGCGGCGGTCTTCTTGGCGTCGGCTTCGGTGGCGACTTCGCCCTTCGAGCCGGGGACCACCGGGATGCCCAGCTCGACGGCCGTCTGCTTGGCCGTGATCTTGTCGCCCATGATCGAGATGTGATGCTCGGAGGGCCCGATGAAGGTGATCTTGTGCTCGGTGAGGATGCGGGCAAAGCGCGCATTCTCCGACAGGAACCCATAGCCCGGATGCACGGCGTCGGCGCCGGTGATCTCGCACGCCGCCATGATCGAGGGGATGTTCAGGTAGCTGTCCTTGGCCGGCGGCGGCCCGATGCAGACGCTTTCGTCGGCAAGCCGCACATGCATGGCGTTGGAGTCGGCGGTCGAGTGGACGGCGACCGTCTGGATGCCCAGCTCCTTGCAGGCCCTGAGGATGCGGAGCGCGATCTCGCCGCGGTTGGCGATGAGGACCTTCTGGAACATCTGCCGCTTACTCGATCACGACGAGCGGCTGGCCGTATTCGACCGGCGAGGCGTCCTCGACGAGGATGCGAGTGACAGTGCCCGAGCGGTGCGCCGGGATCTGGTTCATCGTCTTCATCGCTTCGATGATCAGCACCGTCTGGCCTTCCGACACCTTGGTGCCGACGCTGGCGAAAGCGGGCTTTCCCGGCTCGGGCGCAAGGTAGGCCGTGCCGACCATCGGCGAGGTCAGGGTACCCGGGTTCGAGCTCAGGTCGTCATTGGCCGGCGCGATGCCGGCGGCCGAACCGGCCGGCGCCACTGGGGCAGGGGCCGCAGCGGGAGCCGGCGCATAGGCCGGCACCGCAACCTGCTGCACCGCCTGGCTGGCATAAGAACGAGTGACGCGAACGCGCAGGTCTTCGCGCTCGATTTCGATTTCGGCAAGGTTCTGCTCGTTGAGCAGCTTGGCGATGGCCTCGATCAGTTCCTGATCGGCATTCGGGGACGACGCCTTGGTCATATTCTGCCTCTTAGAGTTTTTCGGCCAGTGCGTGGAGGGCCAGCCTATATCCGGTAGCGCCCAGACCGCAAATCACCCCCATCGCCACCGGCGAAACATAGGAGTGATGGCGGAACGCCTCACGGGTGTAGATGTTGGAGAGGTGAACTTCGATCACCGGTAAACCCACGGCGCGGAACGCATCGTGGATGGCGATCGAGGTGTGCGAATAGGCGCCCGGGTTGATGACGATGGCGTCGAAACTGCCCATCGCCTGCTGGATCCAGGTGACCAGTTCGCCTTCGATGTTGGATTGCCTGCAGGTGACCTCGAGGCCGAGCGTCTTGCCTTCGGCAATCGCCATCTTCTCGATGTCGGCAAGCGTCTGCGTGCCGTAGGTCTGGGGTTCGCGGGTCCCGAGCATATTGAGGTTCGGGCCGTTGAGGACGAGGACGCGGTGAGCCATGGTTAGTGCCTTTTGCACTGGCCCCCCAGCGGGCGCAAGCGTGGCGCGGAGTAATGCACGAAAAAGGGCGGATTTGCGGCGGCTGGGTGGGCTGAGAGCAGGATCCGCCGGTGGCTGCGGTCCCCCACCCCTGTCCCCCTCCCCGCAAGGGGGAGGGTGACGCTCCCACCGGCGTCAGTGTTTTGGTCTCCCTCTCCCTCGCGGGGAGGGACGGGGCTGGGGGGCGGCTCGCACCAGCCGAGAGGTTGATCGGCTACGCTCAGCCCGGCTGCTCCGCACACACCGTCGCCCCACAGGCCCGCATATTGGCGATGCGCTGCTTCAGCGCGTCGAGCCCGATGGCGCCGGGGATGATCTCGTCGCCGATGATGAAGGTCGGCGTGCCGGTGATCTTCAGCCCGTCGGCGATGCGATAGCTCTCCTCGATTACCTTGTCGATCCGCGGCGTCTTCATCCCCATCTCGAGGCTGATCGGGTTGAGCCCAAGATCGGCCGCCGCCTTCAGCGCCGTCGCCTTATCGACCTGGCCGCGGCTGGTGAACAGCGCCTGATGGAAGGCCCAGTAGTCGACATCGGCGTCGGCCACCTGCGCCGCGATCCGCGCCGCATCCACCGAGCCCTGCGACAGGATCGGGAACTCCTTGAGCACCACTTTCAGGTTTTTGTCGCTGTCGAGCAGCGCCGCGAGGTCGGGCAGGGCCTGCCGGCAATACCCGCAATTGTAGTCGAACATCTCGACCAGCGTGACATCGCCGTTGGGGTTGCCGAGCACGATGCCGTTCTCGGAGTCGTAGATCGCCGGCTTCAGCTCGACCATGGCGGTGCGCGTCGCAGCGGTGCGCTCGGCGGTCAGTTCGGCATCGAGCGCTGCGGAGACTTTCTGCAGGATGCGCGGATTGCCCAGCAGGTAGGTTTCGATCATCGGATCGAGCGTCGACTGCTCGAGCGCCGCGACCGGCTGCGGCACATCCTGTTTGGGCTGTTTGGCGATCAGGTCGGCGACGATGGTCTCCACCGCCGAGGCGGTAAGACCAGGCTCGGGCTTGGCCTTCGCCACCACATCCTCGGCGATCGCCCGGGCGCCGGCTTCGTCGAGCCTCGGCCCCGACAGCAGCGTAGCGCCAAGCCCGCCCGCCAGCACACCGACGGCAAGCACGAGGATGGTGGTGAGGCGAGACATGCGAACTCCGGAACGACCTTGCTGCGAACCCCTGTCTAGCAGACCGAGCCGATTATGCCATGGCGCGCCGCCTGGACCGAACGCCGCGCCTTCAATTGTTGTTGAGGCGGCGCGGCAATTCCCGTAGCCAAGGCGCCATGCAGAACGCCGAAAAACTCACCGGCCTGAGGCCGTTCTACGTGATGGAAGTCACCGCGCGGTCGAAGCTCGTCGAGGCGAGCGGTCGCACCGTGATGCACATGGAGTCGGGCGAGCCTGGCGCGCCGCCGGCGCCAAGGGTGCGCGACGCCGTTGCGGCGGCGCTGCAACTGCCGCAGCATTACACCCACTCCGCCGGGCAGATCGAACTGCGTCGTGCGCTGGTCGACTATTATCGCGAGCAGCACCGCGCGGCAGTAGACCCCGATAGCATCGTGGTGACCATGGGCTCGTCCTCGGGCTTCATTCTTGCTTTCCTCGGCGCCTTCGGTCCCGGCGCGAGGATCGCGGTGACCCGCCCCGGCTACCCGGCCTACCTCAACACCCTCGATGCCCTCGGCATGCAGGCCGTCGAAATCCCGGTTACGGCGGCCGCCGGCTGGCGGCTGAGCGCTGCCGATGTCGAGGCGGCTTATGCCCGGGAAAAGTTCGATGGGCTGCTGTTCGCCTCGCCGGCTAACCCGACCGGGGCGGCAGTGACGCGCGAGGCGCTCAAGGAAATCGTCGAAGTCTGCGCCCGGCTCGGCGTGCAGTTCATCTCGGACGAAATCTACCACGGGCTCGATTACCGGGGCCCGTCGGTCTCGGCACTCGAGTTCACCGACGACGCCATCGTCATCAACAGCTTCTCGAAATACTACTGCATGACCGGTTGGCGCATCGGCTGGATGGTGCTGCCCGAGCGCTACAACCGCCGCACCAACATCCTGCAGCAGAACCTGTTCATTGCCGCGCCGACCCTCAGCCAGGTCGCCGGCCGGGTGGCGCTGGGCGAACGGGCATATGCCGAGGAACAGAAGGCCCAGTATGCGGTGAACCGGCACGCCTTGGCCGAGGGGCTGGCGCAGTTCGGCCTGGCCGCGGCAAGCGAAGGCGACGGGGCGTTCTACGCCTACGTCGATTTCTCCCGCTTCACCAACGACTCGCTGAGCTTCTGCATGCAGATGCTGGATGAGGTGGCGGTGGCGGCGACGCCCGGCATCGACTTCGACCGGTTGAACGGCAATCGCTTCGTGCGCTTCTCCTATGCCGGTACGCGCGCGACGATCGACGAGGGCCTGAACCGCATCGGTGATTTCCTCAGGAGGCGATGATGCCGGCCATCCCAACTCTCAGGACCGGGCGGTTGGTGCTCCGGCCAATGATCGAGGCCGATTTCCCAGCCTATCGCAACCTGATGGCCTCACCCCGTTCGACCTACATGGGCGGGCCGCTCGACGAACCGAGGGCCTGGGGGCTGTTCTGCCACGATATCGCGTGCTGGACGCTCTATGGCCATGGCGGCCTGATGATCGACGTCGCCGCCACAGCCGAGTGCGTTGGCCAGGTCGGCATCAGCCACGGGCCGTTGTTCCCCGAAAAGGAACTGGGCTGGTTGCTGTATGACGGGTTCGAAGGGCAGGGCTACGTCACCGAGGCGGCGACCGCGCTGCGCGACTGGGCGTTCGCGGAGCTGGGGTTGCCGAGCCTCGTCAGCTATTTCCATCCTGAGAACGCCCGCTCCATGGCCGTGGCCCAGCGCCTCGGGGCGGTGCGGGACGATACCGCCCCGCGCCAGGACCCCGAGGATGTGGTTTATCGGCATTTTCCGCCCGGGCCGCGCGGCTAGATCGTTCGCCTATTGGAGCCACCGCCCGCCCCACCCACTCGGTGTCATCCCTGCGAAAGCAGGGGACCCAACTCTGGGCTGGTGCGGGCGGTGAAATGGGTCCCTGCTTTCGCAGGGATTTCATCCGGTGGGGAGGTTAGCTGTGGGCTATCAACCCATCCGCTAAACCACCCTACCTCGGGCTATCGCCCGGCACGAACGGCCGAAGCCGGTGGCCGTCAAAATCCTCGAGCACGCAGGTGAAGCCGAAATCCATTTCTGTCGGCTCTTGCAGCACCTTGAGACCGAGCTTGCTCCACTCGTCGCAGGTCGTGCGGACCGCGTCCTTGCTGTCCTCGGTGAACGAAATCTCGACGCCGCCGGCAGCGTTCGGCTTGGGGTGCATTTCGTCCGCCAGCCACAGCCCGATCTTGAGGCCACTTGGCAGCACGTAGAGCACAAAACTCGAGGCTTTCTCTACCGGCTCGCGGCCGAGCAACTTGCTGTAGAGCTCGGCGCTCCTGAGCGGATCGCGGACGGCGAGGAGCAGGTAGTTGAGGGTGCGCATGGGACATCTCCGTTGTTGATGGAGATGGGATAACCACGCCGACTGACAGTTTCCGGCAGTGGTCGGCTGCCGTCAGCGCACCGGAATGCCCTCGCGCTCGCGCCACTTCTTCAGCATGGCGGCCCGGCGGCGCGGATAGCGCTGGGGCAGGGGTTCCATCCGGTCGATGCGGTCGAGCCGGAAATGCCGGTAGTCGGTCCTCAGTTCGCACCAGCCGATCACCACCCGCACCCGATCGAAGAAGCCGATAGCGAATGGCCAGATGGTCCGTTCGGTGGCCGTGCCCCCGGCATTGCGATAGGCGATCACCAGCTTGTTCTGCTCGCGGATGGCAAGGCGGATGGCCGAGAGGTCGACCTGCGCCGGGATGACCTCGCCGCCGCCGACCAGCAGGTTCGAGCCATCGACGCTGGCGCGCAGCTCATCGGGTAGTACGGCGGTGATCTTGCTCAGCGCATTCGCTGCTGCATCGCCGAGCCGCGGATCCTCGGCCCGCCGCGCCACCCAGCGGGAGCCCAGCACCAGCGCCTCGATCTCGTCGGCCGAAAACATCAGCGGTGGTAGCGTGAAGCCGGGGCGGAGCACATAGCCGAGCCCGGGCTCACCCTGGATATCGGCGCCCTGTGCCTGCAGCGTTGCGATGTCGCGATAGAGCGTGCGGATGGAAATGCCGAGCTCGTCGGCAAGGGCAGGGCCGGTCACCGGCGCCCGATGGCGGCGCAGCAGCTGGATTAGGTCGAGCAGGCGTTCGGTGCGGGACATAGGAGCAGCCTATCGGATTCCGATCCCAGAAGAGAACGCTTGACTGTCTAGAGTAAAAGCTCTAAAGCCGACGTTAGAGCAAATACTCTAGTGACCCATGACCGACACGAAAACCCGTATTCTCGACGCAGCGCTGGCCCTTTTCAACGAGCAGGGCACGGCGCCCGTCACCACCAACCACATTGCCGAGGCGCTCTCGATAAGCCCCGGCAACCTCTACTATCACTACCGGAACAAGGCCGAGATCGTCCGCGGCCTGTTCACCCGGATCACTGCCGCCTGGGCCGAAAACTACGCCATCCCGGCGAGCGCCGTGCCCGACCTCGCCATGGTTGAGCGAATGGTGGCCGGAAACTTTGCCATCCAGGCGCGCTACCGCTTCTTCTTTCGCGACCTTACCCTGCTGCTCAACGCCGACCCCGAACTGGCCACCGCCTATCGGCAGAACCGGGAAGCCGGTATCGCCAACACCCGCGCCCTCATCGATCTGTTCGAGGCGGTCGGCGTGCTGGTCCCGCTCGTCGATGACGAAGCGCGCGACGACCTCGCCCAGTTGCTCTGGCTGGTCGGCGACTTCTGGCTGGTGTTCCGCGACACCGGCGGCACCCCGTTTGCCGCATCCGACACAGAACAGGGCGTCCGGCTGTTCCGGCGCCTTATCGCCCCACACCTGAAAGGAGCTTCAAGATGACCACCCAAGTTCTTTCCAACCACCTGCGTACGACCGGCCTCCTGCTGATCGCCGTCCCCCTCATTTTCACCGCCGGCTTTACCGGCCTGCAACTGACCTTCGAGTACCCGGACGTCCTCCGCCATCCCGCCGGCGAGGTGCTGACCCGCTTTGCCGCCGCTGGTGTCGATCTCCATCTCTACTGGTACGCGATGATGGCCGCGGCGCTGGCGATGATCCCGGCAGCGATCGGGCTCGGTCTCTTTCTTTGGGACCGGGACCGCCATTTGGCCGCGCTGTCGATCGGGGCAGGGGTGCTCGCCGGGCTCGTGCAGGCGCTCGGCCTCCTGCGCTGGGTGATCCTCGTGCCGGGGCTCGCCGCCGGCTACGTCGCGCCAGATGCGACCCAAGCTCAGCAACAGATGGCAGTCGCCCTGTTCGATGCTGCCAATCGCTACCTCGGGATGGGTGTTGGCGAGCATTTCGGCTATCTGTTCACCGCCGCCTGGACGCTGTTGGTCGCCGTCCTGATCATCCGCCGGCATCGCTTCATCGCGGCGGCCGGCGTGGCGATTGCGCTTGGCGTCATTGCCGGGATGGCCGAGCCGTTCGGTATGCCCCTGGCCGGGGCGATCAATTCCATCAGCTATACGCTGTGGGCGCTTTGGACCCTGATCCTCGGCATTGTGATGGTGCGCGGTGAGCGGCAGATGCTTGCAGTACCGCAGGCGGCCTGACGTTCAAACAGTCCTTTGCCTTGCGCGCAGGACTTTAGATTGAATTAGCACAGTTTCCGTCCGGGCTTTGACTTGCCCAGGCGGCAACGGCAGGCTCCCCCGCCAAATGAGCGGAGGCGGTCGTGAAGCCCACCAGTATCGACTTCCAGGTCCTTAGCCGCCTCGGTGGCGAGCGCCGCCATTACAATGCCGGCGAGGTGATCTTCCGCAGCGGTGAGCATGGCGATGAGCTTTTCGTTGTCCGCGCCGGTGCGGTTGCCATCGAGGTCAACGGATCGATCGTCGAACGGCTTGGCGAGTCGGAGATCTTCGGCGAAATGGCGCTGGTCGAGGCAAAGCCGCGCAGTGCCACGGTCATCGCCGAAACCGATTGCGTGGTTGTGCCGATCAGCGAGAAACAGTTCCTCGCCATGGTCGAGTACGCGCCGACTTTCGCTCTGGCAGTGATCCGCGTGCTTGCCCATCGGCTGCGCCAGTCCAACGCCCACCGTCGCGCTGCCTGACGGGAACAAGCTGAAACAGAAAGGGCGGGAGATGATCCCGCCCTTCTTTCATTTGACCTTGGGCCTGGTGCTTAGCCGCCAAGACCAAGGCGGCGCTGCCACCAGCCGGCCTTTTTCGGCTTGGCCTCTTCCGCCGGCTTTTCCTCGTCAGCGGCAGCCGGGGCAGCCGAACTTACGACGATCTCGCCTTCCGGGATCACCTTCTTGGCGCGACGCCGCGGCGTCGCTTCCGCCTCGGGCTCCGGCTGCGGCGCAGCCTCGGCAACGGCTTCCGCCGGCGCGACAGCGGCGGCTTCGGCCGGAGCGGCCTTGGGCTTGCGGGCACGCGGCTTCTTGGCCTTCGGAGCGTCCTCAGGCTCAGCCTCGGCAGCAGGTGCAGCCTCTGCCGCGGCTTCGGCCGCCACCGGAGCAGCCTTCCTGCTCCTGCGAGCCGGCTTCGCTGCCGGGGCGGGCTCTTCGGCAACAACAGCTGCAGGCGCCTCTGCGACCACGGCAACTGCTTCTTCCGCAACAGGCTCGGCCTTCTTGCGGCGACCACGCTTCGGCTTTTCTGCCGGCGCTTCCTCGGCTGCCACAGGCGCGGCAGCTTCAGCGACAACCGCCACGGCCGGTGCATCGGCCGCCGCGACGGCGTCTTCCGCCGCCGGCTCGGCAGTCACGCCATCGCGCTGCTCGCCACCCTCGCCATCGCGGCGGTTGCGGCGGCCGCCACGGCGACCCCGGCGACGGCGGCGGCGGGGCTCGCCGTCTTCGCCAACGGCGCCTTCGTTGGCCTGGCGCGGTGCCTCATCGCCTTCACCGTCATCGGACTCGTCGTCCGACGCGGCCTCGGCGGGCTGGCGCTGCTGCTGCTGGCCGCCCTGCGGACGGTCTTCGCGCTCGCCACCACCGCGACGGCGGCGACGACGGCGCCGACCGGAGCGCTCGCCACCTTCCTCGGAGCGGGCCTGGCGCTCACCGCCAGCGGCGGCTTCCTCTTCCTCGTCGTCCTCATCCTCGATCAGCGCATCAGCCGCTTCGGCCTCGGCGTCGATGATCGTGGTGGTGTCGACGCGCACATGTGTGCCGACCGGCTCGCTGCGATCGAGCACGCGGGCTTCGCCACGTTCGATGGCGAAGTGCGAGGGACCGACATGGTCGTCGGCGACGATGGTGATCGACAGGCCATACTTGGCCTCGAGATTGTTGAGCGTGCCGCGCTTGGTGTTCAGGATGTAGAGCGCCACATCGGTCGGCACCCGCACGTTGATCGACTGGCCGGGCTTGCGCAGCACGTGGTCTTCCACGTTGCGCATCACCATCAGCGCAAGGCTTTCCACCGAGCGCACGAGGCCGGTCCCCTGGCAGGTCGGGCACTTATGCGTCGAGCTCTCGACCACGCCGAAGCGGATGCGCTGGCGGCTCATCTCGAGCAGGCCGAAATGGCTGATCCGGCCGACCTGGATACGGGCCCGGTCGTTCTTCAGGCATTCCTTGAGCTTGCGCTCCACTGCCCGGTTCGAGCGGTTCTCCACCATATCGATGAAGTCGATGACGATCAGGCCGGCGAGATCGCGCAACCTCAGCTGGCGGGAGACTTCCTCCGCCGCCTCGAGGTTGGTCTGCAGCGCCGTGTCCTCGATATTGTGCTCCTTGGTGGCGCGGCCGGAGTTCACGTCGATCGAGACCAGCGCCTCGGTCGGGTTGATCACCAGGTAGCCGCCCGACGGCAGGGTCACCTGCGGCGAGAACATCTGGTCGAGCTGGCCTTCGACGTTGAACTTCGAAAACAGCGGCGCATCATCCTTGTAGAGCTGCACGTTCTTGGCGTGGCTCGGCATGATCATGCGCATGAAGTCTTTGGCTTCGCGGTAGGCGTCGTCGCCCGCCACGAACAGCTCGTCGATATCCTTGTTGTAAAGGTCGCGGATGGTCCGCTTGATCAGCGAGCCTTCCTCGTAGACGAGGCAGGGCGCCTGCGACTTCAGGGTCAGCGAACGGACGTTCTCCCACAGCCGCTGCAGGTATTCGAAGTCGCGCTTCACCTCGGCCTTGGTCCGGCTGGCGCCGGCGGTCCTCAGGATGATCCCCTGGCCCTGCGGCACTTCAAGATCCCCGACGATGTCCTTGAGCCGCTTGCGGTCTGCGGCATTGGTGATCTTGCGCGAAATGCCGCCGCCGCGGGCGGTGTTGGGCATCAGCACCGAGTAGCGACCGGCGAGCGACAGGTAGGTGGTGAGAGCTGCGCCCTTGTTGCCGCGCTCTTCCTTGACCACCTGCACCAGCATCACCTGCCGGCGCTTGATCACTTCCTGGATCTTGTACTGGTGGCGGCGCTGCGACGGGCGGCGACGCTCCTGCACGTCCTCGAGCGCGTCCGAACCCCCGACGCTTTCGACCGGCTCATTGCTCGTCGGCGCCTGCTCGATGTGGCTGTGTTCTTCTTCGCCCTCGGCGTCGTCATGCTCCGACGTCACTTCGGCCGGCGCGCTGGCCTGGGCCGCGGCGTGCTCGTGTTCGTGGTCGTCGTCATCATGCGCCTCGTCGCGCAGCAGCGCTTCGCGGTCGGCGATGGGGATCTGATAATAGTCGGGGTGGATTTCCGAGAAGGCGAGGAAGCCGTGGCGGTTGCCGCCATACTCGATGAAGGCCGCCTGGAGCGAAGGCTCCACGCGCGTCACCTTGGCGAGGTAGATGTTGCCCCTCAGCTGCCGCCGCTGGGCGGATTCGAAATCGAACTCTTCGAGCCGGTTTCCGTTAGTGACGACGATCCGTGTTTCTTCCGGGTGGATGGCATCCACCAACATGCGCTTTGTAGCCATAGACGAAGTCTCCGCGCCGTCGCGCGCCGACACCGATCGACCGGCGAACCGGTCCTCCTGGCGTAGCGCAATGCGAGGCGAATGGTTTCAGGAGGATGGCGCGCGAGGCGCCGGCAAAAGCAACGGCGCGCGCGCCGCCGCGAGACTGGAGAGCGAAGGCAGCCGGGAGTTCAACGACAAAAGCGCAACCGCTGTTCGGGATCGCGTCACTCTTTGTCTGCCCGATGGCCATCAGACCTCTTCCTTGAGAACAGGCCAGCCAATTCTGCCGCCTGTCCTTCGACCCCGAGGGGCCGAGATTCTATCGCGAGGCGCCAAATGTGCCGCACTTCAGACCGGGCTCACCTCTGGTGATTTCCGATCCGCCGCTGCCGACCAAGAGGGCCAGGGGCGCCGATTGCGCCGCTCCGGCATATGGTGGCGGCAGCAGGCCGCCTCAAGATCGCTTTAGGGTTGTTGCCGCAAATTGGCAACAGGAAACTCAAAACCCACGGGTACGGGCGGCTTCCAGATCGATCACATTATTGCATTGTCGACGCGCGATGCGTAACGCCGCAGAATTGCCCGAGTGATCTGGCGTCTTGCGCCACCTTTAGGGAGCAATGCTGTTTTGTTGAACTCTGCCGGCTCCGGCGGCAATACCCGCGGATTTGCTGGGTTTGCGGCGATTGTCATGGTCCTCCTGGCCAGTCTGTTCGCCGCATGCCCCGCCTTTGCCCAGCTCGAATCGATCGAGGATTATCCCGACGTGATCGATGCGCGTGTCACCGCGACGCCGCAGCGGGCGCGGCTGATCATCGATCTTTCGGGGCCGACCGAATTCGCCATCGTTTCGCTCGACAAGCCCAACCGCATCGCCATTGACGTCAAGGCGTTCGAACTGAAAATCCTCGCGCCCGCCGACGTGGCGGGCAAGGGTATCGTCACTGCCTACACCGTCGAAATGGCTGAGAAGGGCAGGGCCCGTACCCTGTTGACGCTGGCCCAGCCGGCGCAGGTGCAGCAGGCCTACATCCTCGATGCCGTCGCCGACCAGCCGGCGCGCCTCGTCGTCGACATTATCACCGCGACGCCCCAGGAGTTCGCCACCAAGGTGGCGTCCGATCTGGCGGCCTCGCTTGCCAACCAGGGCGCAGCCCCGGCGACGGCTTCTACTGACCCGGGCACCCACACGCCGATTACGGCCACGCGTCCGCTGGTGGTCCTCGACCCCGGTCACGGCGGCGTCGACAATGGCGCCAGCGCTCCCAACGGCACGCACGAAAAGGACATCACGCTCGCCTTTGCGTTGCAGCTGCAGAAGGTGCTGATCGATTCCGGCCGCTTCGATGTGGCGCTGACCCGCGAGGACGACACTTACCTGTCGCTCAACGAGCGCGTCGACCTGGCCCGCCAGAACAAGGCCGACATCTTCATTTCGCTGCATGCCGACAGCTTTCAGGACGAGCAGATCCGCGGCGCCAGCGTCTATACCCGCGATGAGAACGCCACCGACGTGCTGGACAAGGTGCTGGCCGACGGCGAGAACCGGTACGACATCGTCGCCGGTTTCTCGGTGCCGCAGGCGACGCCGGCGGTCATGGATATCCTGGTCGATCTGATGCGGCGCGAGATGCGCAAATCCAGCTTCCTCGCCGCCGAAGCCATTGTCCACCAGCTCGAGCCGAGCGTGGCGCTGCGCCGCTTCCCGGTGCGACAGGCCGATTTCTTCGTGCTGCAGGCGCCCGATGTCCCCTCCGTGCTGGTCGAGCTCGGTTTCCTCTCCAATGCGTCCGATATCGCCAACCTCCAGCAGTCCGACTGGCGCGACCGAGTGGTGAATGCGCTGGCTCGCGGTATTGCCGATTACTTCGACAGCACGCAAAAGGCCGCCGCAGCGACGCAGTGACGTCTTCGGCCCGCCCCACGTCGCAGGTGATTCGTCGGCAAGTTCTTGAAAGGGTGCCCTTGTCCACATTTCCGCCCTTGTCTGGTATGATTCCGCAATATTCCGCGCCTCATCCGATCGGACCGGTGGCGCCTGCTCCAAGGTTCACGATCTGATGCTCAGACTTCTCGGCTGGCTCTTCGGTTTCGGCGTGTTCTGCGCCCTGGGTGCTGTTGCGATTGGCGCCGTCTATCTCAACCAGCTCAATTCGACGCTGCCGGACTACACCGTGCTGAAGGACTATCAGCCGCCGGTGACCACCCGCGTCCATGCTGCTGACGGCACGCTGCTCGCCGAATATGCGCGCGAGCGACGGCTGTTTCAGCCGATCGAAACCATTCCGCCACTGATCATCAACGCCTTCATCTCGGCCGAGGACAAGGACTTCTATACCCATTCGGGCATCGCTGTGGACGGCGTGGTCCGCGCCCTGCGCGACAACGTCATGGCCCGCATCGATGGCAATGACTCGATTCAGGGCGGCGGCTCGACCATCACCCAGCAGGTGGCCAAGAACTTCCTCCTCACCTCCGAGCAGACCTGGGACCGCAAGATCCAGGAAGCCATCCTGGCGTTGCGCATCGAGTCGACTTTCTCGAAGAACAAGATCCTCGAGCTCTACGTCAACGAGATCTTCCTCGGGCTCAACTCCTATGGCGTCGCCGCTGCGGCGCTGAACTACTTCGACAAGGCGCTCTATGAGTTGACGCTCAGCGAGGCGGCTTATCTTGCGGCGCTGCCCAAGGGACCGAACAACTATCATCCGTTCCGCCGCCCCAAGCAGGCCATCGAACGCCGCAACTGGGTGATCGACCGCATGGTCGAGAACGGTTACGTGACGGCGGAGGAAGCCAAGAAAGCCAAGGACGAGCCGCTCAACGTCAAGCCGCGCACCTCCGGCAGCCAGCTGTTCTCGGCTGAGTATTTCACCGAGGAAGTGCGCCGCCAGCTCGGCAAGCTCTATGGCGAGGCCGAGCTATATGGCGGCGGCCTCAGCGTCCGCACCACGCTCGACCCGCATCTGCAGGATTATGCACGCCGCGCCCTGATGGATGGGTTGATCAATTACGATCACGGTGAGGGCTTCCGCGGGCCGATCGCCAGTGTCGATATCACCGGTGATTGGGGCGTCGCCGTCAACGCGGTCAAGCCGCTCAGCGACGTGCCGGAATGGACCCTCGCCGTGGTGCTGGAGATGGGCGAAAACGAGGGTCGCATCGGCCTTCGTCCTGCCACCGATGTCGAGGGCAAGGTTTCGGCCGATCGCGTCACCGGCACGCTTGCCGGCCCCGATATCAAATGGGTGAGCAAGAAGCTCGGCTCGATCCTCAAGCCCGGCGACGTGATCTACGTGTCGAAGCTCGCCGATCGCGAAGGCGCCTATACGCTCGAGCAGGTGCCCGAGCTCGAAGGCGCGCTCGTCGCCATGGATCCGCGCACCGGTCGCGTCCTCGCCATGGTCGGCGGCTTCTCCTACGCCGAGTCCGAGTTCAACCGCGCTACCCAGGCGATGCGGCAGCCCGGCTCGTCCTTCAAGCCGATCGTCTACTCGGCGGCGCTCGACAACGGCTATACCCCGGCCTCGGTGGTGCTCGACGCCCCGATCGAGATCGTCAACGGTGATGGTTCGGTCTGGCGGCCGGAGAACTATGCGCAGCAATTCTACGGGCCACAGACGCTGCGCCGCGGCATCGAGCGTTCGCGTAACGTCATGACCGTGCGCCTCGCCAAGGATCTCGGCATGCCGCTGATTTCCGACTACGCCAAGATGTTCGGCATCTACGACGAGCTGAACCCGGTGCTGGCCATGGCGCTGGGCGCTGGCGAAACCACCGATATGCGGATGACGGCGGCTTACGCGACCATCGCCAATGGCGGGCGCCGGATCGTTCCGACGCTGATCGACCGTATTCAGGATCGCTACGGCAAGACCATCTACAAGCATGACGAGCGCGTCTGCGACGGCTGCGCCGCGCAGAGCTGGAACCAGCAGGGCGAACCTCTGATCATCGACAACCGCGAGCAGGTGCTCGATCCGATGACCGCCTACCAGATCACCTCGATGATGGAGGGCGTGGTGCAGCGCGGCACCGGCACCGGTGCCAAGAGCCTCGGCCGCCCGGTCGCCGGCAAGACCGGCACCTCCAACGACTACAAGGACGCCTGGTTCATCGGCTTTACCCCCGAGCTGGCTGTCGGCGTCTATGTCGGCTTCGATACGCCGCGCAACATGGGCCGTCAGTCGACCGGCGGCGAAATGGCCGTGCCGATCTTCACCGAGTTCGTTTCCAAGGCCCTGAAGGGCAAGCCGCCGACCCCGTTCAACATGCCCGGCGGCATGGCCCAGGTCTGGATCGATCCCGGTACCGGCGTGAAGGCCAATGGCGGCGACCAGGCCATCTACGAGGCATTCAAGCCGGGCACCGGCCCGAACCTCGTCACCTCGGTGATCGGCGTCGACTCCAACGCCTTCGAGGCCATTCAGGCCGGCCAGGATCCGGCCGCGACCGATATGACGCTGGGCCGCGGCGGGCTGTTCTAGCTTACGACTGCGCTGCACCAGCCGAGCTGTCTGGTTCGGGCTTTGCCTGCCCGCCGGCTGTACACCAGCGAATGCTCATGGCCGCTGGGTTGTCGACTTCCGCTGCTGGGATGCACGCCATCGATCCACCCGAACGGCGCCCCAAACTCGGTGTCATCCCAGCGAAAGCTGGGACCCAACTCGCAGCTGGCACGGGAGGCGAAATGGGTCCCTGCTTCCGCAGGGATGACAGCCGGTGGGTGGGCGCGATTGTAACTTTGCGCCCATGAGCTGTCGCTGGGATGACATTCGTTGGTGGGGTGATTGCAGTGGTGATTCCGTTCATCCGTGAAGGAGACTCTAGCCCGATGATCGTCGACTATCCCGATTTGCGGCTCACCCGTAAGGCCGAGCCGCGACCGGTCGACGATGGCCTACGGGCCATTGGCAACCGCCTGCTCGAGGCGACCCGCGCCGCCAATGCCTATGGCCTCGCGGCGGTGCATATTGGCGCGCTGGCGCCGGTCGTCGTGATCAGCGCCGACGAGGATCCGGCAAGGCGCGACTACCTCGTGCTCTACAATCCCGAGATCGTCTCGACCGACGGGCCCAACATCCCCGGCCCCGAAGGCTCGGTATCAATGCCCGGCGTCGAGGTGGAAATCACCCGGCCCTACGCCGCCACGATCGCCTGGGACGACGAAACCGGCACCCGCCAGCAGCGCCGCTTCGAAGGCCTCCCGGCCCGTATCGCCCAGCACGAGATCGACCAGGTGAATGGTGTGTTCTTCCTCGAGCAGTTGTCTCGGCTGAAGCGCGAGATGGTGCTGAAGAAGTGGAAGAAGCGCAGCGAGCGGTGAGCCCGGTTCGCGCGCTAACCGCTTCAATTGACAGTTCGAATCGCCATATCTCCGCCCAGCGGGTCTTGGGGGTGAGCGATGTATTGCGGGGACGAGGCGAGCGCTGCGGTGCTCCCCGAGGGCATGACGGTGTGCATCGCCACCGGCAATCTGTCGCAGCGCAGCGAGACCTTTGTCCGCGCCCATCTCGATCGGCTGTTCGCCGGCCGGTCGGTTGTCGTCGCGCGCCAGGTGACGGACGAGGGGCAGGCTGGCGGCAGGCCGGTAATGCTTCATCCCCACCGCACGCTGCTGCGTCGCTTCGCTGCTGCCGTAGGCGCCGGCAATCCCCTGCACCGGCGCTTCCGTCGCTTCGCTGCCCGCCATCGGGTCGGCTTCATCCTGGCCGAGTTCGGCTGGGTCGGCACCGACTTGCATCAGGTAGCATGGGAGCTCGGCATCCCGATGTTTTGCTACTTTCGCGGCTCCGACGCTTCCCGCGATCTAAGTGACGAGCGCTATCGTGCGCGGCTCGCCCGAATGTTCGGGACGATCGACGGCATCGTCACCGTCGCTGCATCGTTGCGCGACAACCTCGGGGCCCACGGGCTCACGCACCCGCGCTCCTTGGTCATCCCCAGCGGCGTCGATGTTCAGCGCTTCGTTGCCGCGCCCAAGGATCCTGACCTGGTTTTGAGCGTCGGACGGCTCGTGCCCAGGAAGTCTCCGCTGACAACAATCGAGGCCTTTGCCGTCGCGGCCCGCCGACAGCCTCACCTGCGCCTCGAGATCATCGGCGAAGGCGAACTGGAAGGCGCCTGCAGGCAACGTATCGCCGAACTCGGTCTGGGCCAGCGAGTGCATCTACTCGGTGGGCGAGACCACGATTTCATCGCTGGCAGGATGTCCGCCGCCGCGATCTATATGCAGCACTCGGTGACCGCCACCGACGGCGATTCCGAGGGCGTGCCGACGGCCATTCAGGAAGCCATGGCGGCGGGAACTGCGGTAGTGTCCACCCTGCACGCAGGCATTCCCGAGATCATCGAGCATGAGCAAACCGGGTTGCTCGTTAAGGAACATGACACCGACGCCTATGCGGCTGGCCTGCTGCAGCTTGCGACCAACGCCACCTTGCGGGAGCGCCTCGCTTCGGCGGCGCATCGCTTCGCCGTAGCCGAACTGGATGTCGTGAAGCTCCATGCCCGCCTCGAACGGGCGATCCTTGAATCGATAGCACAGCGGCGCCCTGCGTTCAGAACCTGAAGGGCAGGCGACAGCATCGATGTCGGGGTGGTGCCGGCAGCAGGATTTGAACCCGCGACCCACTGATTACAAATCAGTTGCTCTACCAACTGAGCTATACCGGCGCGACGGGGTCGATAACACCGGGCGGCGGATGGCGCAAGGCGCGGCTGCCAGATGCCCACGAGGCGGCGACGGCTTGTCTTAGATGTGGCATCCTCGATGTGCAAATATCCGCCTGGTTGGTGATTCACCGGTTCAGAGGACGCAGTGGGAGGCAGACGAAGCGCATCGGTTCCTGCCCGCATCCTGCCTCGACACGCCGCCTTCTATTGGGGTGTTGGCGTTGGGGCGGTGGCCTTCGTCGCGTGCCTGCTGGTCTCGCCGAAATTGGCCGTGGGCGTTGCCGCCAACGCGATGTTCATTGTTTACCTGCTGCTCGTCCGCATCGAGTTCCCCTGCCTCACGGCTGAATTCCTGCAGCAACGGCCCGACGATGCCGATTCACCGGTCGTGGCGATCTTTCTCGTCACCTTGCTCGTCGCGGCAGTGGCGGTGATCTTCTTGTTTCTCGCGCTCAATGACGGGCAGGGCAGGGCCGACCCGGTGGAGATCGCGGTCAGTGTGGTCTCGGTGCTGCTTGGCTGGTTCACCGTGCACACCATGGCGGCGTTGCACTACGCACGCGAGTACTACCGCGATGCGCCTGGCAAGGACGGCAAGGTGCTCGCCGGCCTCGCGTTTCCCGGTCATGAGCCGCCCGACGGAGCGGCCTTCCTCTATTTTTCCTATGTGCTGGGGATGACGGCGCAGGTGGCGGACGTGGCGGTGACGTCCCGCGCCATGCGACGACTGGTGACGCTGCACGGCGTCGTCTCGTTCTTTTTCAACACGGTCATCGTTGCGGCCACGGTCAATGTGGTGGTGACGATCGCCGGCGGATGATGGGGGCAGGGGCCACTGCGGCCCGGCCAGGACAGTTCACGCGGCCCGTCATCGGGCACAGCAGCTTCTGAGAGGAAACAACATGAAACGAACGCATCTACTGGCCCTGCCGGTCGCCCTGTCGCTGGGCCTGCTGCTCGCGGCCTGCGACAACAACTCGTCGCCACCGCCCGCCAAACCCGCCACCGAGACCCCTGCCGCGCCGGCAGCGACAGCCGATGCCGACAAGGCCGCGGCTGAGCAGAAGGCCGCCGAGGAGAAGGCTGCGGCCGATAAGGCTGCTGCAGATAAGGCCGCTGCGGATAAGGCTGCGGCCGACAAGGCTGCGGCGGAAAAGGCCGCGGCGGACAAGGCTGCAGCGGATAAGGCAGCGGCGGACAAGGCTGCGGCGGATAAGGCTGCTGCGGATAAGGCAGCGGCGGATAAGGCTGCTGCGGATAAGGCAGCGGCGGACAAGGGAGCCGCGGAGAAGGCTGCGGCCGATAAGGCTGCGGCGGATAAAGCCGCGGCGGATAAGGCAGCCGCGGATAAGGCTGCGGCGGATAAGGCTGCGGCGGATAAGGCTGCTGCGGACAAAGCTGCGGCAGACAAGGCCGCCGCCGAGAAGGCCGCCGCCGAGAAGGCCGCCGAAGAAAAGAAGGCCGCGGAAGCCGCTGCTGCTGCCAAAGCCGCCGAGGAGAAGAAGGCTGCCGAGGCGGCTGCGGCTGCGGCAGCGAAAGCCGAAGCCGACAAGCAGGCGACGCTCGCAGCCGCCAGTGCCAAGGGCAAGGCCGACGCGGAAGCCGCCGTGGCCGCTGCAGCCGCCGCGAGCCCCACCGCAGACGGCGCCGCGGCCCAGCGCGGTGCGGCTGATGCCGCAGCTGCCGTAGCCGCAGCCGAAACGGCTCCACCTGCGGCTCCCGCCGGCGCTGAGGCCAAAGGTGCCGCAGATGCTGCCGCTGCCGTTGCTGCGGCTGAAGCTGCTCCTGCGGCAGCCGCGACGCCGGCCGAGAGCAAGGGGGCGGCCGATGCCGCCGAGGCCGTTGCCGCCGCCGAGGCGCCGGTGATGACCACGCCGGCGATGGGTATTCTGCCCGCCGAGGGCCTGAAGCCCGATACGCGGATGGCTGCGAACGCTGACCGCAGCGCCATCGGCTATCTCGGCGTCTGGGCGCCGAACTTCGATGCCTGCGCTACCGTTGATCAGGCCGACAGCACCGGCATTGTGGTGATCACCAAGATCAGCGTCCGGCAGGGCAGCGAGATCACACTAGTCGATGCGGTGCCCGCCACCGATGGCAAGGCGAGCCTCAAGGCCGGCGACAAGACCATCGAGATCTCTCAGGCGGGGTCCGACGTGCTCAATGTAAACGGCACCGACCTGGTGCGCTGCACCACGCCATGATTTGCCCGGGGTCGCGGGTTACCCGCGGCCCCCTACTGGCCGGCTCGGCCGGCGGTCACCGCAAACAGCGCGATCGCCGCCGCGTTCGAGACGTTCAGCGATTTGATCGGGCCGGGCATGTCGAGCCGCACCATCTCGTCGCAGAGCTCGCGCGTCCGCTGCCGCAGCCCTTTGCCTTCAGCGCCGAGCACGATGGCCATCGGAGCATCGTCGGTACGCGGGCGAATCGGGGCCGGAGCCTCCGAATCGAAGCCGATCACCGTCAGCCCGCGCTGCTTGAGCGTCTCGATGGCGTCGCCGAGGTTGCGCACCTCGATCATCGGCACCATGTCCAGCGCGCCGGAGGCGGCCTTCGCCATCACCCCGGTCTCGCGCGGCGAATGCCGCGCCGTGGTCACCACCGCGTCGGCGCCGAAGGCGCAAGCGGTGCGCAAAATCGCGCCGACATTATGCGGGTCGGTCAACTGGTCGAGGATCACCACCAGCCGGGGATTGGGCACGTCGTTGAGCCCGAAGCGGCTGACCGCCTCGACCTCCAGCGCCACGCCCTGGTGAACGGCATCGGCGCCGAGCAGCCGGTCGAGCTCTTTGGGGGTGGTTTCGGTGAACCGCATCTCCACCGGACCCGTCTCCCTGAGGCGCATCAGCGCATTGGGAGTGACCAGCAGATTGCGCCGTTCGCGTGAGGGATTGTCGAGCGCCGCCCGCACCGTATGCAGCCCATAGAGGTAGACCGGCCCGGTATCGGGGTCGTACTTGGGCTTGGGCGGGAACTTGTTGCGGCTCATGGGGATGCCCTAGCGGTTTTGACGTCGGACAGCAAGGCGAGCCCCACAATGGGCAAAGGGCGGATTGGGTGTTGACAGGCGTTCACCGCCCCGACATAAACCGCCCCGACGACGCGCCCGGGGACGGGCGCCGTTCGTTTCTCCGGCTCTGAATGGAGGGGTGGGAGAGTGGTTAAATCCGGCAGACTGTAAATCTGCTCGCTTAGCGTACACTGGTTCGAATCCAGTCCCCTCCACCACCCCTGACATGGCCGGTAGTCTCAGAGCCGACACCCGGCTTACTCGTTGAGCTCGTCGGGCGTTGGGGCCTCGAACAGGCCAATCCACTGTTTGAGCCTCGTCTCGGGGATGTGAAACGTGCCAGCCGGCAGTTCTCTGTTCCGGGCCCTGATGCGCTCGAGCAACAAGTCCTCAGTCGCATCGGCAAAGTGGATCCTGAAGCCGACACCGAGGTCGCGAGCCTTCGCGCGCAGTTCGTCCCGCTCGCGCTTGCTCCAGAAGCCGAAGTCGAGGATCACGTTTACGCCAAGCAACAAAGCCCTCGACGCCGTCTCCCACAGCAGCGACTCGATTGCCCCGTGCCTGGCGTTGTGGATCGCGAGATCGGCGTCATCGCTGTGGTCCTCGACGTCCATTCCGAACAAGCGGACATGCCACTCGTCGACGGTCAGGCGGAGCGCGCTGTGATCAACCTCAAGCTTCCGGGCCAACGTCGTCTTGCCGCTGCCGGGCAGTCCGACCATCAAGTGAAGTGTTGCCATTGCCTCGTCGGTCCCGGTTGCCGCGAAATAAGACGGTACCGTTATCCGAAGCGCAACCGTTCCCCGACGATCACCGGAGGTGCAGGCGGCGCCGCTTAGCCATCGCCGTCCGCGCCAGCTTCTTGCATCAAAACCGAGTTCGCCGGTGCCTCGAGCGTCCAAGTGATGCCCGACCGGGTCCGGCTGGCTCTGGCGCGGCCATTCAGCGCGACCGGCGTTACCCGCTCCAACACCACAGTACCGAAACCCCGGCCGCTTTGCGGCTCCAACTCCAGGGGTTCGTCAAACGCTTCGTCCCAGTTCACCGTCAGTTCGGGCTCAGCGCCCCGGCTCAACGACCACGATACGGTCACCGAACCGCTGCGGCCGGCCAGCACGCCGTATTTGGCTGAGTTGGTGCCCAGCTCGTGAAACGCCATGCCCAGATTCTGCACCGCGTTCGGTGAGACCGACACCAGAGGACCGGATATCGTCACCAGTTGCTCGTGCCCGAACGGCGCCAGTTGCGCGTTGACCAGCTCGGCCAGCGTCGAGCCGGTCCACTCCGAGCGCACCAGCAGGTCGTGCGAGGCCGCGAGGCTGGCGATGCGGGTGCGAATCTTCTGCTGGAATTCGTCGATCGACACTGAACTGAGCCCGGTCTCGCGGATCAGCGACAGGATCACCGCATACTGGTTCTTCACCCGGTGGTTGATTTCGCGCAGCAACACCTGGATCCGCCGCTCGCTCTCTTTGGTCTGGGTAATGTCGCGGGCAATCTTCGATGCCCCCACCACCTCGCCGCGCGGATTGCGGATCGGTGACACGGTCAGCGACACGAACACCGTGCTGCCATCCTTGCGCAGCCGGACCGTCTCATAGCTCTCGACCCGCTCATTGGCGCGGATGCGCCGGATGATGTCGGTTTCCTCGCTCTGCAGATGCGGCGGGATCAGCATGGTGATGGAGCGGCCGATGGCTTCGTCGGCCGAATACCCGAACATCCGCTCGGCTGCCGGATTCCAGTCGGTGATGATGCTGTTCAGATCCTTGGCAATCACCGCATCGAAGGAAGAATCGATAATCGCCGCGAGCCGCGCCTCGATGATGCGCTCACCCTCGTCGAGGTCTACCCGTTCAGCCTGCATATGGTCCCCCAGACACCCCTGAATGAACGACAAGGACGCGCCATGGTTCCGAGCGTCTGGAAGATTCTTCGTGTCCCAGTGCTATTCGGTCAGCAGCTGGTGCGATCGCGGCTGCCAGCCTATGAGTTGGGCGGCTTTCGAAAGGTCGTGTTCCTCTCCGTTCTCGTCGCCAACGATGAACAGCGACTCGTATCCACCCGCGGAGGGTGGCGTCACGGCCTCGAGCGCGCCCAGGTAGGCGTTCGCCATGTCTTCTTCGTCGAGCGGATAGACATAGCTGCCGTCGCCGGCACGCTGCGGGTTGCGGCGCTGTGCCAGGTAGTCAGCCCGCTTGCGCGGTCCGCTGATCCTCAGCCCGATGATGTTCATGCCGAACCAGCGGGCGAAGTAGGCGCAGATTTCCTCGCCCAACCCTTTGCTCAGGCCGTAAACCGACGGCGAGTCGAGTGGCACCTGGTCCTCGCCGGGGTAGTTCGGCCGGCCGCGATAGTGGACACTCATCGAGCTGGTATAGACGCCGCGCTTCACCCCGGCTTCCTGTGCCAGATAAAGGAACAGGTGCAATGCCTTGGTATTCAAGTCGTAGTTGTTCACGATGGTTTCGACATCCTGGTCGGTGACCATGCCGCCCTGGGCGCTGCGCATGGCCAGCCAGACGAAGCCATCGACACCCTGGAGCGCCCGGCGGATCGCATCGGGGTCGAGCACCGAGCCCTGAACATGCTCGACATCGGGGTCGGCGGGTGCTGTGAGGTCGAGCACTCGCAGGCTATGCCTGGCCTTGAGGTAGGGCGTGATCAGCTGGCCGACATGGCCGGCCCCGCCGACGAGCAGCAGCTTCATCGTGCCGCCCCCGGCTTGTCGGCGACATCGAGGATGCGGATGCCGTTCTCTTCGGCGATCCGGTGGAACAGCGCGCCGACCTCGGGGAGCTCCTCGCTCGAGTTGCCCTCGGCGATCAGCGGATAGTCCGGATCGAGCGCTTCGAGCCGATTGAACAGCGTCGGAAAGTCCATGACACCCTTGCCGGGACAGCCATCCTGCAGATGGATCGCCAGCCGGTTCTCAACCCAGATGTCCTTGGCGTGGGCGCTGCAGATGTGGCGGCCGAGCAGATCGAAATGCGCGTTGAGCGCGCCGCCGGTGTCGTAGATCGTCTCGAGCGTGATCCAGTTGGCGGAATCGTAGTCGCAGCGCACCCAAGGCGAATCCACCGCATCGAGGATGCGGGCGGCGATCCCGGGTGTGCGTGGCGTCACCAGCGAGTGCGATTCGAGGCTGAGAAACACGCCGGCGTCCTCGGCCGCCTTGGCGCATTCACGCAGCGAGCGGATCAACTGCTCCTCGGCCTTGGCCGTCCAGTTGTCGGGATGCGGGAACCATGGCCCGTCAGGGTTCATCGATCCGGGACCGGTGTCGATGCCGCGCGCTCCCATCCAGCCGGCGAGCCGCAGCGCCGCCTGCACCACGCGTACCGATAGCGCCCGAGCCGTCTCGTCCGAGGTCACCAGATTCTGCCAGTACCCGGTGGTCTGGAACAGTGCCACGCCCTCGTCGGCCAGCAGCGCCTTGAGGCGTTCGGCATCCTCGCGCCGCGCCGTCAGCGGATCATTGTCGCGAAAGCGCGTGAAGATGCCGGAAAAGCCCGCATCGCGAACCCGTCGGCACATTTCGGGGGTGAGGTCATTCATGTCCGCGGGCAGAAAGCACCCGCTCATACCAAGCCGCATCGTCATCCTCCTCGAGACACGGCATCCATCCGGCGGCAGCGCCCGGAGTCAATCAGACGTTCGCCTGTAGCGCGTGGTCGCTAGCCACACCAGTTCGGCGCCTCGGGCGTCCTCTCCTGAGCCAGCCCTTCGGCGATCATCTGCTCGCCCAGCGACTGTCCGTTCCGTGTCACCGCGGCCAGTTCGGCCCCCTCGGAAGCCGCGATTTCGAATGTCCCGGCATTCAGCAGGTCACGCAGCCGCAGCGCCGATCGCCATGAAAGCTGGCTCGCCTGGGGGCATTCCCCGGTGTAGCGCTCCGGGGAGACGGCGTCGGCCAGGCGGACAACCTTGCCACGCAAATAGAAGCTGTCGCCGGACCACACGCAGGTCAGGTGGGGCAAGGCTTCGCACAGCATGAACCGGGCATCCTCGGCGTAAACCGGGGCAGGGGCCGCCAGCAGCGGCAGCACCAGCAGAGCAATTGCGGCGCGCATACGGCACGCTGACTCCGATCCTGCTCGTGGGCAAGCCACAATGAAGGGAGCAAACGGGCTTGCCAGCATCGCGCCTCAACCACTAAGAAGCGCTGGCGCTCCGGCGCGGGTGTAGCTCAATGGTAGAGCAGAAGCCTTCCAAGCTTATGACGAGGGTTCGATTCCCTTCACCCGCTCCAACGCCCGGTCCGCGGATATGAACCCTCGTTTCGTCGCTGGTCGGAGCCGCCGGCGGCTCCTTCGTGGTTCGATTCCCTTCACCCGCTCCAACACCTGACAGCGCGGTTCTCTCAGCCGATCGGTTTGTTCGCTTCCTCGACCACCCAGTCTCGGAATGCCTTGATCTTGGCGACGTTACGGCGCCCCTCAGGGTAGGCGAGCCAGTAGTTCGTGCCGACATCTATGACGCGTTCGAATGGCTGGATCAGCCGCCCCTCGGCCAACTCGCGCTGGAAGTACTCGGGGGTGAGCAGGGTTACGCCCTGGCCGGCCATCGCCGCGATGGCGTCGAAGGTCTGCATATTCATTGACGGTGTCGTCTGCTGCTTCAGCACATCGTGCGGCAGGCCGTAGGCATCGAGCCAGCGGATCCACCATGGGTCGTCGGAATCGAGCAATGGCAGTTTCAGGATGTCGGCGGGCTCGCGCACGCCGCCGATAGTGGCCGCCAGAGCCGGCGACAACATCGGCGTGAAGCGCACGTCGATCAACTTCACCGCGTTGAGTCCAGGCCAGTTGCCCTTGCCCGCGCGGACGACGACGTCCACTTGCTCGCGCCCGAAGTCCACCATCCGGTCTGTCGTCTCCAGCCGCACCGCGATTTCCGGGTGGCGCAACTGGAAGATGCCCAGCCGTGGCGCCAACCACTGCGCGGCGAATGTGTGCATGGTGTTGACGATCAGCGTGCCGTGCTCACGTTCGCCGAAATCGACGAAAGCGCTTCGCAGGATATCGAAGGCGCGGCTCACCTCCGGCCCGAGCCGCTCACCGGCTTCGGTCAGCACCACTTCACGCGGACGCCGCAGGAACAGGGGCGAGCCCACGCGCTCCTCCAGCAGTTTGATCTGGTAGCTCACCGCGGCCTGGGTCATCCCCAGTTCCTGGGCCGCGCGGGTGAAGCTCAGGTGCCGGGCCGCAGCCTCGAAAACACGGATCGCAGCCAGTGGGGGTAGGTGATCTGACATAAGGCCTCCTTATGTAGGATACTCGAGCTTTGGTTGGAAATCAAAGCGCTGCGAGCGCATCTTCCGGTCAGCACATCAAAACTGACGGAGACGAGAAATGCTCTACCAGGCCCCCAGGTCCCGCGCTGCTCGGCTGCTCGGCTGGGTGAAGCACACCCTGTTGCCGCGCCGGGCGCATCCGATAGCCGATATCCGCGAGCTCAGCCCCTATCTTCGCTCCGATATCGGCGCTGCCGACCACGACTATCCTTTTCACCACCCGTGATGACTTGCTGCGTTTTCGAAGCGGCGCATGAGAAAAGGCCCGGCACTGCTGCCGGGCCTGCAAATTTTGTGCAGCAGACCAACCGGGCGGCGGTGCCGCCGGGCGGTCAGCAGTCGAGCAGGTGGCCCGAGCCCTGGGGTGCGGCGGTACAGTTCCACAGCAGCGGCAGTTTGAGCTTCGTCGCGGTGGTCTCGGTTGCTTCGGCGACGGTGGCCGTAGCCGTTACGACGGTCGCCGGCGTTGCCTTCAGCATCTCGGCGCCTCTTTCCCAGCACTCCTTTTTCAGGGCCGGAAAGATCAGGCAGTTCACTTCCGAATCCGACAGCATCGGAGCGGCAGCGGCGGGCAGGACAGGCACGGCGAAACCCGACGCGGCGAGCGCGGCAACGAGAACGAGTCTCTTCATCTATTTCCCCTGGTTACCTCCAAGCGCGCCCGGCCTTCGGTGAAGCGCCGGGCTGCGCGGCACGAAGCCTAATCCCTGGCCACGGCGCCATGCAATCTTCACGCGAAGGTTGCCCCCTTGCCACTTGCGTCGCCCGAGGCTTTTCAGTAGAGGGAGGGCCGCAGGTTTAGGGGTATAGCTCAGTTGGTAGAGCATCGGTCTCCAAAACCGAGGGTCGAGGGTTCAAGTCCTTCTGCCCCTGCCACCTGCCCAGGCGCCTGAGCGCCGACCAATTCCACAAACTGCCGGCTGAATGTGGCGCGCCCGTTGTCGTCCGCCGATTGATCACAGCATGCCGAAATACATCGCGACCGGTGTCGCCAGCATTGCGGCCACCAGGCTAGCGTACAGCGCCTTGAGCAGGATCGTCTCGAGCATGGAGCCTCGGGGAGAAAGTCAGCGGGCGCGACACAGCTTGCCACCAGAGTCAGCTGCCCGCTGCTTCCTCCCGAAGGCCCTACTCATAAGGTGGCGGGCAGGGCTGCGCATTTAACAATGACATCCTCCCGAGCGACGGGATCACTTTTCGCAAAGCCGCAGCGGGGACACGCGCGGTGAGCCTTGCCGCCTCTGCCGATCTGTCTCAATAAGACGCGTGGAGCCCGCGGGGACGTGACCACATGAAAGTGATGCTCGATCTCGACGATCTCGTCGCGCGCGGCGAACTCACGCAGGCCGAGGCTGATCGGCTCAAGCGCCTGGCCACCGCCGATACCAGTGCTCTGGGCACCAACATCCTGCTGTCGTTCGGCGCCTGCGCCATCGTCATCGGTCTCGGTGCGCTGTTCCCGACAGCAGAGGCCGCCATTGTGCTGGGCGGACTGCTGCTGGCCTTGGGGCTGGTGCTCAGGTTCAACCGTATCGAACGCTGGACGCTGTTCGGCCAGGTGTCGGTCGCCATCGGCGCGCTTGTCCTGTCGGGCGGCGTCTCGATCCTCGCCAACGGTTCTGTCCCGATCAATCTGGCCATCGGGGCAGGGCTGGCAGTGGCGGCTGTGGCGGCGCGCTCGGGGCTGTTGGCGGCGCTGTCGGTGATCATGCTGACGGCAACGGTGGGCGGGGCGACCGCCTACAATGGCAGCTTCTTCTGGCAACCGGCGCTGACTATCGGCATCCTCGCGGTGCTGACGCTCGGGCTCTATCTGCTGTCGCTGCGGCTGCCGCCGGACTATGAGCGGTTGGCGATCATCGCGGCGCGCGTTGCCATCCTGATGCTGAACTGCGGCTTCCTCATCGGCTCGCTGTTCGGCGACGACGCACTGAACCTGCCGCCGCCGGCCTTCAGCGTGGCCTGGGCCCTGGTGCTCATCGTTACCGGCTTCTGGGCGATCCGCGCCAACCGCCGCTGGGTGGTCAATGCCGCCGCCGTGTTCGGGGCGATCCATTTCTTCATCCAGTGGTTCGCTACCTTGGGGCCGTCGCCGCTCTCGATTGTCGGTGGCGGCTTGCTGCTGGTCGGTTTCGGCTTCGCCATTCGGTGGTTCAACCGCATGTCGGGCGCGAAACCGGCACCCGAAGGCTCCGCGTCCATCCCCGATTCCATTGCCAGTCCTGATGGGGCCGGCTGAGCGCTCGCGGCGAATTCGATAGCTGAGTGTCGAGCGAGGGCGTAGGGTGTTGCGGCGCATGAACGCGCCACCAGCGAAAGCGACACCCCGATATGCCCGTCGATCATCCCGACACCGCGCCCGTCGCGGTTCGTCGCATGCCCAGTCGCACCCTCACCGTGGCGCTGAGCTTTTTCATCACTCTCGGTGCGCTGTTCGTCCTGGCGCCGCTGCTGCGCTTCGGCGTGAGCCTCGGCTGACGGAGGCGCACACCATGCCGATTAGGCGAGAAACTTCAGCCGACCCCGCTCCGGGCGTCGGCAACGAAGGCCTGCCGACGCCGTTCGACTACACCGAACCGGCCGATCTCTACTTTCCCGTGCAAGTGGGGCGGAAGGCCGGCCTCGACTACCGTCGCTTCCCCTCTGCCGCCCTGGCGCTGCGCTACGCCATGGAGTCGCTGCTGCCCGGCAAGCTGAGTGCGGCGACGCTGGAGGTCGATGGCGAGCGCTATGACAGCTTCGCGATGCGCCGGCTCTATGCTTCGTCGGAGTTTCCGGCGTCGTGAGGCGGCACGCTGATCCCTTCCTCGAGATAGTCATGCAGCTTGTTGCGCAGCGTCCGGATGCTGATGGCGAGGATGGCGGCGGCGTGGGTGCGGTTACCGTGCGTGGCGCGTAGGGTCGCAAGGATCAACTCGCGTTCGACATCGGCGGCTTGGAGCCCCACCAGTTGCAGCGCTGCGGCAGGATCGGGATGAAGGTCGTAGGCGGTGAGCATCGATGGCCTCGCACTATTCCATGTCGACCGGCAGGGAGAGACTGAGGTCGAAGGCGGCGAGGAATGCGACAATCGCCGCTGCGATCACGATCGCCACCGGCAACCAGTGTCCGAGTTGGGCTCGTGTCATTGCCTGTCGCAGTGCCCCCATTCGCTTCGCCCCAGAATCACGCCGCGGGTCCGTGCTCCGTTGGTAACGGAGGCAAGCTGACGGATGCCTGACAGGCCGTTTGCCGCCTTCGGCAGGTTGACAGCGGCCCGTCATTTGGGCTTGCAATAGCTGGTCCAAGCCATTAGATACCGCTTCCCAAGCCGCCCGGGGTGACTCGCGCGGTTCTTCGTTTTTGGCCTGACGGCCCGACCGAAAGTAGAGCTGATGGCTGCACTGAACCCGCTGAAGTTCCTGCAAGAGGTTCGTCAGGAAGTCGGCAAGGTCACCTGGCCGACCCGCAACGAGACCCTGGTCTCGACGGTGATGGTGCTGGTGATGGTGGTCATCGCGAGCATCTTCTTCCTCGCTGCCGACCAGCTCATTTCCTGGCTCGTGCAGCTGATGCTGTCGATCCGCTGAACGATAGACTGAACTTTTAGGAGCTTCGACGCGGCATGGCCAAGCGCTGGTATATCGTTCAGGCGTACTCGAACTTCGAGCGCAAGGTGGCGGAAGATATCCGTCAGAAGGTTGCGCAGAAGAAGCTTGAAGACCTGTTCGACGACGTGATCGTGCCGACCGAGAAGGTCGTCGAGATGCGCCGCGGCCGCAAGGTCGACGCCGAGCGCAAGTTCTTCCCGGGCTACGTGCTGGTGAAGATGGATATGACCAACGAGGCGTTCCATCTGATCAAGAACACGCCAAAGGTTACCGGCTTCCTTGGTTCGGGCGACAAGCCCATGCCGATCTCGGAGAAGGAAGCCATGGCCATCCTGCAGCAGGTGCAGGAAGGCGTCGAGCATCCCAAGCCCTCCGTCTCGTTCGAGGTGGGCGAGCAGGTGCGCGTTTCCGATGGTCCCTTTGCCAGCTTCAACGGCGTGGTGGAAGAGGTCGACGAGGAGCGCTCGCGCCTCAAGGTGGAAGTTTCGATTTTCGGGCGCCCGACGCCCGTCGAGCTTGAATACGGTCAGGTCGAGAAGGTCTGACGCCCTGTCGTTGCATAAGCACGACTGACTATAGGAATTCCGGCGCAGGCCGGATACCCGCTGCCGCAAGGGAGCGGAAAACCGTGGGAGGGTAGGGCGCTGCCAGGCGCTCGTAAGATCCCGGACCACGGCGTCTCACGCCCGGGTGACGCCGGGCAGCGTTTGTGAAAGGACGTACCATGGCAAAGAAGATTACTGGCTACCTGAAGCTTCAGGTTCCGGCCGGCTCGGCGACCCCGTCGCCCCCGATCGGTCCCGCGCTCGGCCAGCGCGGCCTCAACATCATGGAATTCTGCAAGGCCTTCAACGCGAAGACCGCCGAGCAGGAAAAGGGTGCTCCGACCCCGGTCGTGATCACCATCTACGCCGACAAGAGCTTTACGTTCGAGACGCGCCTTCCGCCGGTCACCTACCTGATCAAGAAGGCCGTGAACCTGAAGTCCGGCTCCAAGCTTCCGGGCAAGGAATCCGCCGGCACCATCTCGCAGAAGCAGATTCGCGAGATCGCCGAAAAGAAGATGGCTGACCTCAACGCCTATGACGTCGAGCAGGCCATGACGATGATTGCCGGTTCCGCCCGTTCCATGGGCCTGCAGGTTGAGGGCTGATCATGAGCAAGCTCGGTAAGCGTACTGACGCCGCCCGCGTGGGCATCGACCGCAAGAAGCTTTACGCTCTCAGCGAAGCCGTGAAGATGGTCAAGGAACGCGCCAAGGCGAAGTTCGACGAGACCGTCGAAGTTGCGTTCAACCTGGGTGTCGACCCGCGTCACGCCGACCAGATGGTCCGCGGCGTGGTGAACCTGCCCAACGGCACCGGCAAGACCGTTCGCGTCGCCGTCTTCGCCAAGGACGCCAAGGCCGACGAGGCCAAGAAGGCTGGTGCCGATATCGTCGGCGCGGAAGACCTGGTCGAGATCGTCCAGTCGGGCAAGATCGAGTTCGATCGCGTCATCGCGACCCCGGACATGATGCCGCTGGTCGGCCGTCTCGGTAAGATCCTCGGCCCGCGCAACCTGATGCCGAACCCCAAGGTCGGGACCGTCACTCCGGATGTCGCCGGTGCGGTCAAGGCCGCCAAGGGCGGCGCCGTCGAGTTCCGCGTCGAGAAGGCGGGCATCCTGCACGCCGGCGTCGGCAAGGCCTCGTTCTCGGACGAAGCTCTGCTGCAGAACATCAAGGCGTTCGCCGATGCCGTCCAGAAGGCCAAGCCTGCTGGCGCCAAGGGCACCTATGTCAAGCGCGTCGCCGTCTCGTCGACCATGGGCCCTGGCGTCCATGTCGACCCGTCGTCGGTGAACGCATAACGACCAACTAACAAGCAGAGGCGCGGCGTAGCTGCGACTCTGTACCAGTTTCCGGGCGGCTCCGGCCGTCCGGAATGCCGATCTTCGGATCGGTGAAGTCCTGTCCGAGACTGCGGGTCTGCTCCCTCGGGAGCGCTAATCCCTAATCAGGGGCCCGCATAGATGGGGTGACGACCGGAATTCTTCTCCGGTTCGAACCAGGCCAGTTGCCGCCAAGGGGCATTTCGCCCTCCGACGGTCAGCCGGTTGACAGGCATCAACCGCTGCACTCCCGAAACGGAGGGCAGCAATTGGCAAACGGTCCGGGACCTACCTCCGGGCCAAATGTGGAGACTAGCAGTGGAAAGAGCGGAAAAGGCTGAGCTCATCACCTCGCTCCAGTCGTCGTTCGCGGCGGCCGGGTCGATCGTGGTCGCCCAGAATGCCGGCTTGACCGTTGCTGACCTGGAGACTCTGCGCAAGCAGATGAAGCAGGCCGGCGGTACGATCAAGGTGGCCAAGAACCGCCTCGCCAAGCTTGCTCTGAAGGATACCGACAACGCGGACATCTCGGCCCTGTTCACAGGTCCGACCGTCGTCGCCTTCGCCAAGGATCCCATGACCGCGCCGAAAGTCGCGGCCGCTTTCGCTGACAAGAACCAGAAGTTCGTGGTTCTCGGTGGCGCAATGGGAAAGACCGGGCTCGACGCGAACAACGTCAAGGCGCTCGCCACGATGCCCTCGCTGGACCAGCTCCGCGCCACGCTCGCAGGGATGCTCAAGCAGCCCGGCACGCGTATCGCGTCTGTCCTGCAGGCGCCTGGTGGTGCAGTTGCACGGGTCATCTCGGCTCACGCCGACAAGAGCAATGCAGCATAGGCAAACTACCCACGTGGGGCCGATCCGGCCCTCCACGGTTCGAACTGAAACATCAAAGAGAGTGAACTCAAATGGCTGATCTCGCCAAACTCGTTGACGACCTGTCTGCCCTGACCGTTCTGGAAGCTTCCGAGCTGTCGAAGCTTCTCGAAGAGAAGTGGGGCGTTTCGGCTGCGGCTCCCGTCGCCGTCGCCGCTGCTCCGGCTGCTGGTGGCGCCGCTGCCGCTGCCGCTGAAGAAAAGACCGAATTCGACGTGATCCTCGCCTCGTTCGGCGACAACAAGATCAACGTCATCAAGGAAGTCCGCGCCATCACCGGTCTGGGCCTCGGCGAAGCCAAGGCGCTGGTCGAAGGTGCTCCGAAGGCCGTCAAGGAAGGCGCGTCGAAGGCTGAAGCCGAAGACATCAAGAAGAAGCTGGAAGCCGCCGGCGCCAAGGTCGACCTCAAGTAAGGTCGTCTACGGACAACGATCTCGGGCAGCGCGGCAAATTTGCCGCGCTGCCTTATTTGCGTCGCATTTATGGTATCTGGGACGCGTTCCTCCCGTGCGATTGGATGGCCGGGCAGGACAATCACAATTTCGGAGTTCGGATGGCGCCCATCGCGCGCAGATGAATTCGAGTGCAGTTGCGACGGGGCAGATGCAGTCCCGCGTAAGCGAGTGCGTAATGACCGGGGCTTCCTCCCTCTCACCGGGCCCCGATGAAAAAGAACAAGGCCGATGTCCTGATGCCCGACGGCTGATAGTCGGGCCTTTGGACATCTGCCTCCGAGACATCGAGAAATTTGAGGAGCTGGTATGGCTACCACTTTCAACGGCCGCCGCAAGGTACGCAAATCTTTCGGCAGCATTCGCGAAGTCACGGAGATGCCCAATCTGATCGAGGTCCAGAAGGCCTCCTATGATCAGTTCCTCATCGTCGACGAGCCCAAGGGCGGTCGTGCCGATGAGGGGCTTCAGTCCGTTTTCCGGTCGGTTTTTCCGATCACCGACTTTTCCAACACTGCCTCCCTCGAATTCGTGAAGTACGAGTTCGAGCAGCCCAAGTATGACGTCGACGAGTGCCGTCAGCGCGACATGACGTTCGCAGCGCCGCTCAAGGTCACGCTTCGCCTGATCGTGTTCGAAGTTGATGAAGAGACCGGCGCCCGCTCCGTCAAGGACATCAAGGAGCAGGACGTCTACATGGGCGACATGCCGTTCATGACCATGAACGGTACCTTCATCGTCAACGGCACCGAGCGCGTTATCGTCTCGCAGATGCACCGCTCGCCGGGCGTGTTCTTCGATCACGACAAGGGCAAGACCCATTCTTCGGGCAAGCTCCTGTTCGCCGCCCGCATTATCCCCTATCGCGGGTCCTGGCTCGACATCGAGTTCGACGCCAAGGACATCGTCTACGCCCGTATCGACCGTCGTCGTAAGATCCCGGTGACCTCGCTGCTCAAGGCGCTCGGCATGGATGCCGAGGAAATCCTCGACACCTATTACGACACCGTCCAGTACGAGAAGACCAAGACCGGCTGGCAGAAGCCGTTCGACGCCGACAAGATGAAGAACGCCAAGCCGACGTTCGACCTCATCGACGCCAAGACCGGCGATGTGGTGCATGAAGGCGGCAAGAAGCTCTCCCCGCGGCAGGCCAAGAAGCTCGCCGAGGGCGGCTTGACGCACCTCGCCGTGGTGGAAGAGGACCTTTACGGTCAGTTCGTCGCGCAGGACCTGGTCAACCTCAAGACCGGCGAGATCTACGCCGAAGCCGGCGACGAGCTCGACGAGAAGCTGCTCAACAAGCTCAAGGATGCAGGCTTCGACGCGCTGCCGATCCTCGACATCGACCACGTCACCGTGGGTGCCTACCTCCGCAATACGCTGGCCGTCGACAAGAACGAGTCCCGCGAGGACGCGTTGTTCGACATCTACCGCGTGATGCGTCCGGGCGAGCCGCCGACCGTCGAAACCGCCGAAGCCATGTTCAAGTCGCTGTTCTTCGACAGCGAGCGCTATGATCTGTCGGCAGTCGGCCGTGTGAAGATGAACATGCGTCTCGACCTCGACGTCGAGGACACCGTTCGGATCCTGCGCAAGGACGATATCGTCGAGGTGGTTCGTACCCTCGTCGACCTGCGCGACGGCAAGGGCGAGATCGACGACATCGACAACCTCGGCAACCGCCGGGTGCGTTCGGTCGGCGAACTGATGGAAAACCACTATCGCCTCGGGCTGCTCCGCATGGAGCGTGCGATCAAGGAGCGCATGTCGTCGGTCGAGATCGACACCGTCATGCCGCAGGACCTGATCAACGCCAAGCCCGCGGCCGCCGCGGTGCGCGAGTTCTTCGGCTCGTCGCAGCTTTCGCAGTTCATGGATCAGACCAATCCGCTTTCGGAAGTCTCGCACAAGCGTCGCCTGTCGGCGCTCGGGCCTGGCGGTCTCACCCGTGAGCGCGCCGGCTTCGAAGTCCGTGACGTGCATCCGACCCACTATGGCCGCATCTGCCCGATCGAGACGCCGGAAGGCCCGAACATCGGCCTGATCAACAACCTCGCGACCTACGCTCACGTCAACAAGTACGGGTTCATCGAGACCCCGTATCGCAAGATCGTGGACGGCAAGGTGACGGACGAGGTCGTCTACCTGTCGGCGATGGAAGAGGCCAAGCACTACGTCGCCCAGGCCAATGCCAAGCTGACCGCCAAGGGCGAGTTCGCCGATGACCTGGTCGTGGCCCGCCACGCCGGCGATAACGGCCTGACCCCGAAAGAGACCATCGACCTGATGGACGTTTCGCCCAAGCAGGTCATCTCGGTCGCCGCATCGCTGATCCCGTTCCTCGAGAACGACGACGCCAACCGCGCCCTGATGGGCTCGAACATGCAGAAGCAGGCCGTGCCGCTGCTGCGTGCCGAGGCCCCGTTCGTGGGCACCGGCATGGAAAAGATCGTCGCTCGTGACTCGGGCGCCGCGATCGTCGCCAAGCGCAAGGGCATCGTCGACCAGGTGGATGCGACCCGTATCGTTATCCGGGCCACCGAAGAGACCGATGCGTCGAAGTCGGGCGTCGACATCTACAACCTGATGAAGTTCCAGCGTTCGAACCAGTCGACCTGCATCAACCAGCGTCCGCTGGTGGTGGTGGGCGACCACGTCGACGCCGGCGACATCGTCGCCGATGGTCCCTCGACCGACCTGGGCGATCTGGCTCTCGGCCGCAACGTGCTCGTCGCGTTCATGCCGTGGAACGGCTACAACTTCGAAGATTCGATCCTGCTCAGCGAAAAGATCGCCATGCAGGACGTGTTCACCTCGATCCACATCGAGGAATACGAAGTGATGGCTCGCGACACCAAGCTTGGTCCCGAGGAAATCACCCGCGACATTCCGAACGTTTCGGAAGAAGCGCTGAAGAACCTCGACGAAGCCGGTATCGTGCATATCGGTGCGGAAGTCGCTGCCGGCGACATCCTCGTGGGCAAGATCACTCCGAAGGGCGAAAGCCCGATGACGCCGGAAGAAAAGCTCCTCCGCGCCATCTTTGGCGAGAAGGCCTCGGACGTTCGTGACACCTCGCTCCGCGTTCCGCCGGGCGATGCTGGTACCGTCGTTGAAGTGCGCGTGTTCAACCGCCACGGCATCGACAAGGACGAGCGCGCCATGGCCATCGAGCGCGAGGAAATTGAACGCCTCGCCAAGGACCGTGACGACGAGCAGTCGATCCTCGACCGCAACGTCTATGCGCGTTTGAAGGAAATGCTGTTCGGCAAGACCGCGACCGCTGGCCCCAAGGGCTATGTCAACGGCACCAAGCTGAACGACGCGACCTTCGACGCCCAGCCGCGGTCCAAGTGGTGGCAGTTCGCCCTCGAGGACGACAAGGTCATGGCCGAGATGGAGGCCCTCCACGCTCAGTACGAGGAGAGCCGCAAGCTGCTCGAGCAGCGCTTCATCGACAAGGTCGACAAGCTGCAGCGCGGTGACGAACTTCCGCCGGGCGTGATGAAGATGGTCAAGGTCTTCGTCGCCACCAAGCGCAAGATCCAGCCGGGCGACAAGATGGCCGGCCGTCACGGCAACAAGGGCGTGGTTTCGCGGATCACCCCGATCGAAGACATGCCGTACCTCGAAGACGGTACGCACGTCGACATCGTGCTGAACCCGCTCGGCGTGCCGTCGCGCATGAACGTGGGCCAGATTCTCGAGACCCATCTTGGCTGGGCCGCTCGCGGCCTCGGCAAGAAGATCGACGAGATCATGAAGGCCTACCAGCAGAAGGGCGACATGACGCCGCTCAAGAAGGAGATCAGCGCCCTCTACGAAGGCGATGACTACGTCTCCCAGCTTGACGACGACAGCGTGCTCCGCCTTGGCGAGCATCTCTCCAAGGGCGTGCCGATCGCCACTCCGGTGTTCGACGGCGCCAAGGAGAGCGACATCGTCGATCTTCTGACGCGGGCAGGCTTGAACTCCACCGGTCAGTCCGTCGTGTTCGACGGCCGCACCGGCGAGCAGTTCGATCGTCGGGTGACTGTGGGCTACATCTATATGCTGAAGCTCCACCACCTCGTGGACGACAAGATCCACGCCCGCTCGATCGGTCCCTACTCGCTCGTTACCCAGCAGCCGCTGGGCGGCAAGGCGCAGTTCGGTGGCCAGCGCTTCGGCGAAATGGAGGTGTGGGCGCTCGAAGCGTACGGCGCCGCCTACACGCTGCAGGAAATGCTGACCATCAAGTCGGACGACGTTGCTGGTCGCACCAAGGTCTACGAGGCGATC